>UOFS01000042.1_pt1 | contig 134434 bp, 110 predicted proteins | sample 1989581 | NCBI WGS metagenome assembly UOFS01 (sample SAMEA4712198, study PRJEB27164) | hydrothermal vent metagenome | biome: marine basaltic hydrothermal vent biome; feature: marine hydrothermal vent; material: mineral | place: Pacific Ocean | collected 2011-06-14/2011-07-23 | depth 1691 m | reverse complement strand
GCGACTTGCTTAATAACTGCCATGACAGACGAAGTATTTGGCTTTGTTAATTGATTTATTTTTTAGTTAGTAATAACTGAAATAAGTTACTTATGCCTGTTGACACTAGATCGGCTCATATGTGTTAGGTTTTTTCTTAATTAGCTAAATTCACCTTGTGTATTGTATAAACATCAATTGAATTGTCGAGTCTATAAGACTTTGTAATTGTTTTTTTGCAAAATTTGCTTTTGCCATCACAATCATACCTGTTATCAATGCTACAACCTGATTAGCTATATCCTGATGTTTTACTGGATGACTAAATTCCCCTTCTTCTTCACCTCGTTTCAGGCGAACGACTACTGCTTCCTGTAACAGCTTAATGGCACCATCAAGCATTATATTCGTTTCCTTATCATGCTGATAATTTTCGAGCACCGATAAAACCACCATGCAGCCCCCAGGATAGTCTGGGTTGAAGTGAAGATAGATCACTTCATTGAGGATGTTTTTAATTGATTGTTTAACGGTATCTCCTTGTTCCAGGGCAAAGATAAAGCGCATCAATACTATTTCGAGATAATGTACTAGAGTCTGTTGAAATAACGTTCGCTTATTTCCAAAAGTATTATAAATACTGCTCCGCTTGAGATTCATTGCTTTTTCAAGGGCTTGTATTGAAGTATCGGCATAGCCGTTTTTCCAAAACAGTAACATAGCCGCTTCTAGTGCCTCATCTTTATCGAAAGCTTTATTTCGCGCCATGTGTAGAGCCCTCTGTATTAATAGCCACATAATAGACCAATCGTTACAAAATTTCTTGACAATCTCTACCAATCATTTTATTGTAACGATCATTACAGAATGTTTTGGAGAATTCCTATGGTATTGAAAGTGGGCGACAAAGCTCCTGATTTTGAGATGACAGATTTTAAAAATGAAAAACAAGTTCTTTTAGGACATGGTAAACCCATATTATTGACGTTCTTCCGTCATGCAGGCTGTCCGATGTGCAACCTGAGAATGCGTGAGTTAATACTGGTCAATGACAAGATGGCAAACTATAATCTAAAAATTCTGACTATATTTGAATCACCCACAAAGAGTATAAAGCGTGATGTAGGTCGTCAAAACCCTCCCTTTTCAATCATTCCCGACCCCGAACGAAAACTCTACAAACTCTTTGGTGTAACTATTTCATGGGTTGGATTTGTCAAGATTTTTGCTGTTAGACCTAAACATGTTTTTGAGGCTATATTTAAAAACGGTTTTATACCTAAATTTGGAGAAGCTACACCAATGATGCCGGCTGATTTTTTAATAGACAATGATGGTATAATTCGTGTGGCTTACTACGGTAGAGATATAGGAGATCATCTTTCCTTTGATGATCTTTATGCTGCACTGGATGGCATAAAAACCTCTGTAGATATAACACCAGAGATAGCCTGAAATGTTACTCTCGACAATAGAAAACTGGATAATTGATGATATGACACCTAAGCAGGTGCGTTACCTTCAACCCATTCTGCCCAAAAATGCTAAAGCAAAAGTTACAGATATCTATGGTCAAATCAGACGTGATTTTCAACTAGTTCCTCCTATAACGCTTTTTTCACCTTCAAGTGAACTGCTTGCAGGAGTCTGGAGTATATGGAGGGAATCACAATTTGCAGTGGGTATGATACCGCGAGTAAAATTGGAAGCTGTTTCTGCGGCAATTTCTGTCCTTAACACCTGCCCGTATTGTGTGGATGCACACACTGGCATGCTGCATGCAGCTTCAGAACATGATGTAGTCAATGCGATATTTGAACAAAATAATTCATTGATTAATGATGAAAAAACCAGGCAGATTGTTGAATGGGCATTGGCAACTAGAACACCGAATGCACAAATTCTAAAATCACCACCCTTTACACCAAAAGAAGCCCCTGAGATTATAGGTACTGCAATTGTTTATCACTTTGTAAACAGGATGGTGAGTATATTTCTTAGCCCTTCACCACTACCTGTTCCTAGTAGCTCACTCAAATTGAGACGAGTAGCGGTACGTCTTTTTGGGGCCACGGTTGCAAAGCGAATAATGAAAAGACAACCAATTTCTGGCGACTCTTTACAGTTCATAACGCAAGCCGAATTAGCAAATGAGATGTCTTGGGCAATACCAAATAATAATATTGCGAAATCATATGCCAGTTTTGCTTCTTTGATCGAACAGCTAGGCAAAGAATGTTTACCCGATTCAGTTAGACAAGTTGTAAATCAACGTATCAATCTATGGCAAGGAGAAGAGATGGGACTTAGTCAGAGCTGGGTGAACGAACTGGTGGCTGAACTCAACAATGATGATAAACCTATAGCAAGATTAGCACTATTAACAGCATTTGCACCTCATCAGATAGATAAAGACATTATTGATCAATTTCGATCTAAGTATCAGGGAGATGAAATTCTATTAAATGTGACCGCATGGGCAAGCTTTACTACAGCAAGACATATAGGACGTTGGCTATGTCATCCTAATCAAACCTAACGCTTAGTTAAGGGATTTCGAGAACAGGCGGTTTTTTTGCGTCTTTTGCAAAAAAACCGCCTGTTCTCGAAATCCCTCTTGTACTTTTTGTTAGATTTTTTATACAGATAAAACTAACTTCAAACCATCATTCAATATTTCAATTTGTTTATTTGATAACTTACCTGTTTTCTCAACTAAAAATGATTTATCTAATGTTAGAAGTTGAGATACATTAACAACTGATTTTCTAGATAGACCGGAACCTTTTTTAGTTAGCTCAAAATTACCAGGTGCTTCGGACAGATTAAGGTTTGAAGTAATAATAGCAACAATTAGTGTATTAATTTTGCTTGAATTAAAATCGTTTGAAGAGATAATGACGATTGGACGTTTATAACCGGGGCCTGAACCAATGGGATCTTCTAGAGATGCCCACCAGATTTCACCTCTTTTCACTCCCAATTTTCCTTAGGAATTGAACGTATTTGTAGCGATAGGGTGTCGTCATCAATAGTAGACTCATTTAAACTATATATTTCATTTAGTTTTTTTGTAACATTTTGATTTTTATGTGAATTTAAGTATTCATTCATTGCTTTTACATATAATTCACTACGTGAAAGGCCTAAGCGATGAGCTAGATTTTCAGCTGCTTGGAATATTGAGTCTGGGATTGATATTGCAGTTTTCATCCAAAAAGTATAACTCTGGTTATACCTTTTGTCAAGATTCTTGTAAATCTAACGCCAAGTTAACTTGCGGAGTAACATGGCGGTTTTTTTGCGTTCTTTGCAAAAAAAGTGCGTGTTTCCGAAATCCCACTTGAACGTTAGGTGATGAAATTTATTTAAACTTATTTTCTTTTGAGTTCACAATTATTTTTTACTTTACTTAAAAAAATATAATTCAAATGTGGAATTGAAAATTGAAAATTGAAAATTGACTATTGACTATTGACTATTGACTATTGACTATCAAAAATATTATTTTAGTTAATAGATATCAAGTTACTATCATAAACGACTCAAATTACCTAAAATAATCTTGACATCTTCTTTAGTGAATTTTCCGCTAATCTTTAAAATTTTTGATTTACCATTAGGGATAACCATAATTTCACTAAGTGTCCCGAGCGGTGCATTAGGCAGGTCGACAAAAAAAGCTGTGTATTTTTTATTCTCGTATTTATAGTAACCTTTAGCTTCTGTGATTTCTAACGTTCTACGAAGTTGCTCTATTGTTTTGTTATTCGATTTATTTGCTAAAAGTTCATGGTATTCAGACCAACTACTAACTTTGAGCTTTTCCTTCATAAAGGGCAAAGAAGATTTTAATGCTACAACAAAAGAAAAATCTTTATGTTTTAGTATAACGTGAAGTCCTAAATTAGGGAACATAACAATATCTTTTATAGGATTGTCGATCATATTTTTTAAGGAAACCACATAACCATAAGCACGAACCGAAACACAATCACAAACTTGTTTTTCAGGCCAAGATTCTATCGTTAATTTATTTGAAGCAACAGAAGTAGTTGAAACGAGAGACAACAGTATAATAATTATTTTGCGCATAAAGTTGAACTCTGTGCTAGTCTGTTTGCCCAATTCCGCATAACCATGTTCATGGCAAAAGGTGTCATATTATTTCTGACTTCTTCTGTAAGTCCCCTTAACTAACAAAGAAAGTAACCAACGAAGGTTTGGTTTCATCGATGGCGCAGGTAGCCAAGCTAATGAATCTGTAGCTTTGAGAGCTTCGTGAATCATAATTGCAAAGTTTTCGGCGACACAATAATTAACAGGTCTGTCACCCCAAGTACGTCCAACTTTTTTATAAAAAGCTTCAATCGCTTTTTTTAGTTCCGTCCTTTCACTAGCTGTCATCTTTGGCATGTTCTAGTCCTTATTATGCAAAGTCTAACAGTGCACAAGTTATTAGTAAATAATTGAAGTGATTTTAGATCCCCATATGGTATATTTTTTATACACCTAACGCCAAGTTAAACTGCTCCGGAACATGGCGGTTTTTTTGCGTTCTTTGCAAAAAAATGCCGTGTTTCGGAGTCCGTTTTGAACTTTTTGTTAGAATTTGATTTTGGGTTACGGCCCATTTTTTTAATTCCACTTTTTCGGACTATTTTAAACTGAGTAGCCCTATTTAACACGGAACTACTTTTTACATTTATTTAACCCTATTCACTTTAACATTACCACTACACTAAAGACTGGTTAAATGATTTCCGTATGCTTTTGTTTCTTAACTTTATTTAATGCACCATCGTTAACGGAACTTTGACTGTTGTGTAAACTACCGATGTTTGTTGACCGACAGGCTAAAAACTAGATTAAAGCCTCAAGATGAGTTTTATATTTTTATTTTAATTTCAACTGCTGTTTTTTGCGAAACTTGATATGCATTAAATGCATTTATGTTTTTTAATAACTGAAAATAATAAATATACTTAGCCCAAAATTAATTTTACCAATTCTAACAGAAGGACATGCCTACTAATCGATTTTTTTAGTGGCTTCTGTTAACATTGTTGTAACAGCACTGTTTTTAATTAAACAATATAAATAACTAGAATGCACTAAAATGGTCAACTTTAATGAATAAACAGTCACGCCAATTGGCTTTTTTAACAGTATTTTTAATGCCCCAGCTAGCGCTTGCTGAGGTTGCACCACCACCCGCTGCTGATTTTAAAAAATCGAAAAAATCCGTGCCAATTAAAACTCCCGCTGTTAATCACGATAAGCCAAACGAACAACAAGAGCAATTTCCGGTACCGGAGCTGGTGATTCGTTATAAAGACGGCGCTAAAATTGAAGAATATCGCGTTAATGGCCAATTACGGTATTCTAAAATTACACCCGCATCTGGCCCAGCCTATTATTTAATAGATACGAATGGTGACGGCATATTTGATAAACGCCATGATCACTTGGAAAACCCGCCCATTCAACAATGGCTGCTATATTCTTGGTAAATTCATTTCGACTATTTAACGTTAACGGCTTAACGCAGCCCAGCTAAACGAATATAATAGCGGCCTTTATCCAGCAAAAAAAACCAATAGCACTATGTCTGTTTATACCAGCATCGAACAATCTGAGCTCGAAGCCTTTATAGCGCATTATCCTCTAGGTAAACTAGTGGCTTTTCAAGGTATTAGTGCCGGCATTGAAAATACCAACTACTTTGTCACCACCAGCAAAGGTGAGTTTGTGCTAACTATCTTTGAAACTGTTGGCGAGCAAGAGCTACCCTATTTTTTGAATTTAATGGCCTATTTAGCCGAGCATGATTTTCCAAGTGCCCACCCAGTTGCCGATGAAACTGGCCAGTATATGCGTCGCTTAAAAGACAAGCCGGCTGCGCTGGTGCATAAATTACAGGGACAGCATATTAAACAAGCCAATCTCGCGCAGTGCCGTGAAATGGGCAGAGCATTAGGCCATATGCACACAGTTGGACAACAATTTACCGCCAACCGCGACAACCAGCGTGGACTAGACTGGTGGCTCACGGCAACGGATAAAGTCATATATAAACTACCAAAGACACAACAAGCGCAACTTCGAGACGAAATTGAATTTCAACAGCAACAACTGCACCCTAGTCTGCCACGGGGTGTGATTCACGCGGATTTATTTCGTGACAATGCCTTATTTGATGGCGATAAACTCACCGGCATCATTGATTTTTATTATGCCTGTCAGGATGTATTACTTTATGACTTGGCCATTACGGTTAACGACTGGTGCGTCACTGAAAGCGGTGAACTCAACAACGAGTTAGTTACGGTGTTAATTGCCAGCTACCAAACCAAGCGTGCTTTAAGTCAAATTGAAATCGATAATTGGCCAAGAATGCTACGTGCGGCAGCGCTTCGCTTCTGGCTGTCACGATCTTTAGATTGGCATTTTCCACGTGATGGTGAATTAACCCATAGTCACGATCCAGATGTTTTTCAACATATTTTAAGCTTGCGAACAACCTCCAAAAACACACTTTTAGACTTGTTAAAACCTGTGGATAACTCTGTGGATTAGTTTCTAAGTTAATGATGTAGAAAACAATTACTAGGGATTACCCCTACCTTAATAACAGCTAGCTCAAAGTAAAATTATTAATAAATTCAATAGATTACGTTTGTTTTTATGTTTAAATCGTTCAAGTTACAAAATTATGACAGTAAGTTTATGATTTTAAAGCATTGTGAATAACCTTTAAAAAAATACAAAAAAATACGCCAAAAAAACTTTTCAAAAACAGCATAAAAGATAGTCAAGATACTATGTCAAATCAAGAAAAACGCTCATTTTTTTACCCTTTAGAGACTATTAGTCAGCTCACCGGCCATGCCGTCTCATGGTTGACTGTCTTTATGGTGCTAATAACGTTCACCGTAGTGACACTCCGTTATGGTTTTAATATTGGCAGCATTGCACTACAAGAATCCATTGGTTATTTTCATGCCTTTATCTTTATGATAGGTGCAGCCTACACCCTCAAGCACGACGAGCATGTTCGCATTGATATTTTTTACCAAAAAATGTCACAACAACGCCAAGCTTGGGTTGATTTACTTGGCAGTGTGTTTTTATTGATGCCAATGTGCATCTTTATTTTTAGTTCCAGCTTTGATTACGTGATGAAATCGTGGGCGATTCAAGAAGCCAGCTCAGAGGCTGGTGGCCTGCCACTGGTATACCTACTAAAAACTAGCATTTTAATTATGCCCTTGTTAGTAATGAATCAAGCGTTCGTCATTATTATTCAAAAAATTCAATTCCTACGACAAAACGAGCAAGCTCATGCCTGAAGTAATGGCCATTTTATTATTTATCACCATTTGTGTAGTGTTATTGTTTGGCTACCCCGTAGCATTTACCCTTGGTGGTGTAGCACTAATCTTTGCCGGCATCGGCATGCTCACCGGCACTTATGACGACCACTTAGGTTTCTTGCCAAGCCGTTTATTTGGCATTATTTCGGCTCAAATCTTATTTGCAGTGCCGTTATTTGTGTTTATGGGTATCATGCTCGAACGCAGTAAAGTTGCCGAACAATTGCTTGACACCATGGCGTTATTATTTGGCCCACTGCGCGGTGGCCTCGGGATTTCAGTGGTACTAGTCGGCATGTTACTCGCAGCAAGCACAGGGATCGTTGGTGCCACAGTCGTCACTATGGGCTTACTGTCATTGCCCACCATGATCAAACGCGGCTACGACCCAAAGGTTAGCAGTGGGCTAATTTGCGCCTCAGGCACACTCGGTCAAATTATTCCCCCGTCAATTATCTTAATATTATTAGGAGATGTACTCAGCACCGCCAACCAACAGGCGCAAAGCGCACTGCAAAACTACACCCCAGAACCGGTATCCGTTGGCGATTTATTTGCCGGAGCGCTCATCCCCGGTTTAATGCTGGTGGCAATGTATATTTTGTATATTATTTATCTGGCAATCTTTAAACCACAAGCTGTTCCGGCATTGCCAAAATCAGAACGGAACATGAGCAAGCTCGTTTTATTCAAAAAAACAATTACAGTCTTACTTCCACCACTAGGATTAATTGTTGCGGTATTGGGTTCAATACTAGTGGGTGCAGCAACGCCAACCGAAGCCGCTTCAGTTGGCGCAGTTGGTGCAATGTTATTAGCCATTTTTCAAAAACAATTTAACCTAGAAATATTAAAACAAGTCATGCAAAACACCACGCGCATTACTTCAATGGTATTTTTAATTTTCATTGGTGCATCGATTTTTTCATTAGTGTTTCGTGGATTCCACGGTGACCAAGCCATCGCAAATTTTTTAACCAGCCTACCAGGTGGCGTTATAAGTGCCATGATTGTAGTTATGCTGCTAATGTTCTTATTAGGTTTTATACTCGACTTCATCGAAATAACGTTTGTAGTCGTGCCAATAGTGGCTCCAATATTACTCACCATGGGGCTCGATCCGATTTGGCTCGGTGTGATGATTGCCATTAATTTACAAACATCATTTTTAACCCCGCCCTTTGGTTTCTCATTATTTTATCTGCGCGGTGTCGCGCCACCCAGTTTAGCCACCAAGGATATTTACAAAGGTGTAATGCCATTTATAGCAATACAAATAATTGGATTAGTGATATTGTCAATCTGGCCGAGTTTGGTAACATGGTTGCCAAGTGTTATATATGGTTAAACCTATAAAACAGTGATTTTGTTATGACAAATAAAATACGCAAAACAGACAATGAATGGCTACAACAACTCAGCCAAGAGCAATATCAAATCACCCGTAAACACGGCACCGAACGTGCTTTTACCGGTGAATATCACGACTGTAAAGATAACGGAACCTACCTCTGTATTTGTTGTGGCGCAAAACTTTTTGGATCCGACACAAAATTTGATTCAGGAACCGGTTGGCCCAGTTTTTATCAAGCATTAGCTCAAAATGCTGTTGAAGAAACCATAGATAATAGCGCCTATATGTCTCGAACAGAAGTACACTGTAAAACCTGTGATGCACATCTTGGCCATGTTTTCCCAGACGGCCCGCAACCAAGCGGATTACGTTATTGTATTAACTCTGCTTCGTTAACGCTTGAAAAAAAATAACAAAACAAATACAGGAACTAACATGCAAAGAATAGCAGAATGCTGTTGTGGCCAAGCAACACTCACAGTGCAGCACGAGCCACTAGTCCACGTTGTCTGTCATTGTGATGATTGTAAAAAAAGAACTGGCAGTGCGTTTGGTATATCGGCCTATTTCTCAGAGAAGCAAATACTCGATACAAAATAAAGGCTACAGCCAACAACGCAGCTTCTGTCCCAATTGTGGCACCACACTCTATTGGCGAGTGTCAGCTTTTCCGAGTGTTATAGGTATATCCGCTGGTTGTTTTATTCAACAGCCACTTGCAAAACCACACTGCACTGTAGAAAAACAAAACCAACTCGATTGGTTTAATTTAAAGGGTGATTGGCAAGAGTCTTTTGATATTAAAATATTAACAAAAATATTGTAGTATCATAGCTTGGAGTGTTTTAGCTTACTCCAAGCTACAAAACCAACACTTACTCTAATCTAGATAACCAGTCCGCAATGGTTAAGCCAATTGCTGTTGGCTGATCTTCTTGCACATAATGAAAACCTTGGCCGATAAACTTGGTCTCTAAATGTTTAAGATTTTGTTGGTACCAACGAACCACATCAGCAGTAAAAATAGCGCCGGGTGATGCATACAATAACAACTTGGGTATTTCAGTCTCAATCATAAACATTTCAAGCTCGCCAAAAGTTTCAACGACATCGGCTGGTGAACCATTAATAGGAACTTGTAATGGCCAAACCCATACTGGTAGTCTTGATGCTTCGTCAGGATAAGGAGCGCGATAAACCGCCATTTCTTGCTCACCCATCGAACGGTTTATAAAACCTGGAATAAACTGTTCTACAAACAAATTTTGTTTTACAACTATTTCATATCCCAAAATAGGATCCCGTATATCTTTAAAAAACACACATAACTCATCGGTACTTTCCGGCTCACAAGTTCGAGGAAAAGCTGGCGGTAATGCCGACTCCATAAATGCAATAGCTTTCACTTTGTCTGGATGCAGTCGAGCATAATTAAAACCCAAGGCTCCACCCCAGTCGTGCACCACCAATGTAATATGCTCTAAATCCAAGTTATTAATAAATTCTTCTAAAAATTGATAGTGATCGTTAAACGTGTAAGCAATATCAGGTTTATCAGATTGCCCCATACCAATAAGATCAACCGCAATAGCACGCCCATAAGGCTTTGCATGATTAATAATATTACGCCACAAATAAGAAGACGTTGGATTACCATGAATAAATAATATTGGATCACCGCTACCCACTTCGACATAATGCATATTTGAGCCTAATACTTGTTGGTATTGGCTTTCAAAATTAAACTCTGCGTTGATTGTTGGTCTAGCTAGCTTATATTCATAAGGATCAACCGCTGTAGCGGCTGATAGTGTCGCTGAATATATTAAATTTAAAACTAATAGTAGTGACATATAAAAAATAAATACAACTCTGTTATACTGAAACATTGTAACCCCTCATGGTAAATAATGAATAAATCTAAATACTCTGTGATACTATAGGTTCGTATTCGATTATAATCAATCAACAAAATTGCAAAGGAACTTTGCGATTTTGCTTGTAATATTATTTAAGAACTAATTAAACTCGAGATGCGGCTAAAAACATTACCGGCATGACGCTTGCGTGATTTTTTTCTGAAACAAAAAAGACGTCACTCCCATATGATTCTAACGGAAGTCCACTATCACCCATGTCGGCTTGTGAACTCATGCAACCTGCAATGAACAATCTTTTGAAAGTAACTGTTCATTAATTAAACCTGTATTTTTAATCATTATTTGTTAAAATAAAAAATTACCAAAACACAGTTGGTGTTAGTTATATGACAAAATTAAGTGTCAACTTAAATAAAATTGCATTATTACGAAATTCTCGTGGTCGAGATTTTCCTAATGTTGTAAGCTTTGCAGAAAAATTCATTGCTTTAGGCGTGCATGGTATTACGGTACATCCACGACAAGATGAACGACATATTACAATTAAAGACACTATCGCATTAGGTAAATTGCTCGCCAGTAATAACCGTGTTGAATATAACATTGAAGGTTATCCATCAGAAGAATTCTTAAAACTGGTTGAAGAAACTCAACCCGATCAATGTACATTGGTGCCAGATAGCCCAGAGCAACTCACTTCAGACCATGGCTGGGATTTAGAACAGCATTCAGTTTTTGTTAAAAATGTTTGTTCACGCTTATTACGTGCAGGCGTCAGAACTTCATTATTTTTAGATCCAGATATTAAGCAAGTTAAACGTGTAAAAGCAACTGGAGCAGAACGAATCGAGTTATATACAGAAACCTATGCTAGTGCTTTCAGTCATCAAAAAGATAAAAACTTCACCCAACTATTAGAACACTATAATCAGGCTGCCATCACAGCTCAAAATGAAGGTTTAGGTGTTAATGCCGGTCATGATTTAGATTTGCATAACTTACCTGATTTTTTAACCATTAATAATATCTTAGAAGTATCAATTGGTCATGTTTTATTAGTAGAATGTATTGAACAAGGAATGGCTAACACTATAAAGAGCTATCTTGAAATTTGCGATAAAGCTTAGGCATGCAAACTAAAATATTATTCTCGTAAAGTCATTATCTTTTTGTTTAAACAATCGATTCCGACTAAAACACTGCCAGAATGACGATTAAATAATAAATTTTAATAAACTAGCTCGCGACTATTATTTGGTTACGTCCATGCTCTTTGGCGTTATATAAGGCTTTATCAGCTTTAGCTATTATATCTTCAGGACTATTATTTTCAGTAGGCGTTATACTAGCAATGCCCAAACTTATTGTAACAATTTTAGATACCGATGAAAATTCATGAACTATTGCTTCATCTGCTAATTTTTTTTGTAACCGTTTTGCAACGATTAATGCGCCTTTAGAATCAGTGTTTGATAAAATCACAACAAATTCTTCACCGCCATAACGTGCAAATAAATCGCAGTCACGAGAAATACATTTATTTAAACTCCAAGAAAATTGTTTTAAACATTCATCACCTTTCTGGTGTCCATAATTATCGTTATACAACTTAAAATAATCAATATCTATTAAAATAAGGGATACTTCATTATCGCTTTCCGAACGTCTTGTGCGATTCCATTCTTGTTTTAATGTTTCATCAAAAGTTCGCCTATTGGCGACTCCTGTTAAGCCATCTAGACTAGAAAGCCGTTGCAACTCTTCGTTACGAAATTCTAACTGTTTATTTGCATCTTCGAGTTGTTGTTGCATATTTTGTATTGCTTGATATGCGTCATCACGTTCTTTAGCCGTTAAATAATGTTTGGTATGAGCATTAATTCTGGCAATTAACTCAATCGCATCGGGTAGCTTAACCAAGTAGTCATTCGCTCCACTAGAAAAAGCATCACTTTTAATCTCAGCAACATCTTTAGATGATAAAACAATAATAGGAATATTTTTAGTATCAGGATGTGATTTATAAAAACGAACCAGAGTTAAGCCATCTATATCCGGCATAACTAAGTCTTGTAAAATTACTGTGGCATTAATTTTAATTGCAGTTTCTAATGCCTTATCCGGTTCATCACAATAATGAAATTCAATATTAGTTTCATCCTGCAACATTCGCCGAATACCTTCTGCAACCATTGCTTGATCATCTACTAACAAAACAATAGCGTGATGTTCTATATTTGACTCAATATCGTTACTCATGAACCATCACCTGTGATTTTATGTCAACATTAAAATGCCGACATATCGCTTTGGCTATTTCATCTAAGGGTAATACCGTGTCAACCGCATTGAGATTAATGGCTGCTTTTGGCATGCCGTAAACAGCACAACTTTGCTCGTCTTGTGCAAATGTACAAAAGTCTTGCTTGTGCATAGCTAACAAACCTGCTGCTCCGTCTTTTCCCATTCCAGTTAATAATACCCCCAAGGCTTCACCACTCCAATTATGTGCAATACTATCAAATAGCACATTAATTGAAGGTCTATGAATAGAGTCTAGTGGTTCTATTTGATATTGCACGACATCAAACTTATTTATCGTTAAATGTTTGTCCGAATTTGCCATATATACATTTCCAGAAAATAAATGACTACCTTGTTCCGCTAATTTAACCGTTAATTGTGTTTGTTTATTTAACCAATCACACAAACCCGATACAAATTGAACATCAACATGCTGAACAATAACAATTGGTATTGGAAAATCTATCGGCAAAGCCGCCAATATTGTTGCTAATGCGCTTGGGCCACCGGTTGATGCACCAATGAGCAGAATTTCTTTTTTGGTTTTAATACGATGTTTAATGCTCGAATCTATCAATAAATTTATCGCAGCTATTTTATGAAGCAAACTGTCAACACCATTAGCATCAGTATTACCAAGCAAAACGGGGGTATTAACAGCATCCACCGCACCCGCTCCAAGCGCATCAAAAACTAAATCAGAATGATCTTCAATACTCGAAGTGACAATTAAAATTGCACAGGGTGATTGCTGCATAATTAGGCGAGTGGCTTGCACACCATTCATATTCGGCATATTAATATCCATCAAAATTAAATCTGGACGTTCAGTTTGAGCAAAATTAGCTGCCTGCTCACCGCTTTCTGCAAGCCAAATAACTTGATGCTCAGGTGTTGACAATACCGAAATATTTAATAACTCCAGCGTGATAGGATCGTCGTTTACAATGGCAATTTTCATAGCTACGGCTCACCTATCAAATCAATAACGGCTTCCACTAATGTATCATCATGAAAACTGCCTTTTGTTAAATAATAGTCTGCACCTACTTCCAATCCTCGCATTCGATCTTGCTCTCTATCTTTATAAGAAACAATTATCACGGGTATTGATTTTAGTCGATCATCTTTTTTTAGCATTTCTACAAATTCAAAGCCATTCATACGCGGCATATCGATATCGCTAACAATTAAATCGTATTGACTGGTGCGTGCTGCATTCCAACCGTCCATGCCATCTACCGCCACTTCAACAACATAACCCTTGCTTTGTAGTAAATTTCTTTCAACCTCTCTAACCGTAATCGAATCATCCACTACTAACACTTTTTTATTTATAGAAATATTATGTTCTTGTTGTGTACTTTTCGACAAGCCTTTTAAACGACCGCCTGATAACAACAAGTCAATAGAACGAAATAAATCATCTACGTCAAAAATTAATAACGGATCACCATTTTCATCTAACGATGCTGAGCTTATATCCTGTATTTTTCCTAGACGTGGATCTAAGCTGTGTACAACTAAGTTACGCTCGCCCATAAACTTATCAACTACAATGCCATATTTATTAAGCCGATCACTTAGAATGACAATGGATATCTCATCGCTTAAACTCTCTTGAGATTTTTTTTCCAGAATTTGTGTTGCCGATATTAAACCTATATGTTGGCTACCATAAGTAAAATATTGCCGTCCTTCCATGGATTCAATTGAACTTTTATCAATTTTAATGGTTTGATCTATGCGTGCTAATGGATAAGCATAGGGTTCACCTGCAATATCAACCACCAATGCGCGTATCACTGATAATGTTAAAGGAAGTTGGAATTGAAATTTAATACCCTTACCTAATTCAGTATTTGATCGAATTTGTCCACGTAATTCCTGAACAACTTTATGTACCACATCAAGTCCAACACCACGCCCTGAGATCTCGGTAACATTATCACGAGTTGAAAAATTTGGCAAAAACATAAAATCTAGTAGTTCATGATCAGATAAACTATCAGCCATGTTTTTATTAACCATATTTTTTTCTATAATTTTTTTACGCAGAGCTTTTAGATCAATTCCTCGACCATCATCTTTTACTATAATTGATAACATACCAGCCAAGTGCATTGCATCAAGCCGAATAATACCTTGAGCCGGTTTACCTAATGCCAACCTTTCTTCAGGTAACTCAATACCATGGTCAACTGCATTTCGGATCATATGATTTAAGGGTGCCTGTAATTTATCTAAGATATCGCGATCTACCTGAGTATTCATCCCTCGAATATCAAGCTTGATATCTTTGTTTAATGATCGAGATAATTCTCGCACTAAACGTTGAAAGCCTTGAACACCATCAGAAAAAGGCCGCATACGCGCTTGTAACACATCTCGATGAAGGCGATTAGATAAGTTACTCGAGCGACTATCGAATGATTCTAAATCTGAAATACTACTGATTAACATATCGCGGCATTCATTTGATTTTGACTGCACATCATGAACAATATTCAGAACTGTTTCATTGGCATTAATATCAAATAATTTTTCGCGTAAATGATCAACTAATGAAACTAACTCAACCTGTCGTTTTTTGATATGTACTAATGACTCAGAATAACTTCCTAACCAACGTGATTCGACTAAAGATTCGCCAGCTAAACCTTGTAAGCGATTTAAACTTTCAGCCGATACTCTAACAACATTGTCAACTGAGTTTTTTTCTGACTTAACAGTCGAAAAATCAGTATTATTATCAATGCTTATATTTGTATTTTTTTCAATATTCAAATTCTCACTTAACTCAGCAGCTAAGTAAGAAAGTTTTATACGTGGTTTTTGTTCTAATATATTTGATAACGCCTCTTTCAATTCTTGTAGTGCTTGAGACTGCAGTTGCAACCAATCATCATAATTATCAGCTGTTGCCTTTGCCATATTCGATAACATATCCACACTAGCCAATAATATATCCATGTCATCAGGCTCTAATATAAACTTACCTTCTTGTGCTGCTACAAAAATATCTTCCATAAGATGCGAAATAGAAACTGAACTTTCTAGCCCTACCATGCGAGCAGCACCTTTAACTGAATGGGCTGCTCGCATTAAGCCTTCGAGTAAGTCGCTGTCTTCAGGATTTGATTCTAATTCTAGTAAGGTTGTGCTTAATGTTTCCGTTTGAGCCTCCGACTCCAAACGGAATAATTCCAACATGGAAACGTCAGCTAGCGTTTCTTTTTTATTTTTCTTATTTTTTGTTTGTTCATTTTTCGATTCATTTATCTTTTTTTTGCCATTTTTCGTGTTTTTTTTCTTTAATTTATTTTTTTCAGATATTATCTTTTCAAATAACGCTGTTTTATCAACAAAAAAATGACTCTTTTCTTTTAACCACGGTTCTATGCCATCATCAGCGGCTGTTATTAGAGAAAGAATTAATTCTATTGCAGATTCCAAATTGGTGATAGTGTCTTGTAACAACTCTACTTTATCTTTTAGTGCCGCTGTTAACACGTTTTCCATGGCTTTGGTTAGTTCAAATACTTGAGTTAATGATGCGATTTTTGATGCGCCCTTAATAGCAACTAAAGCAGCATTCGATTTTTTAAGTTGTTCTGAATCAGAGCTATTTTTGCGTAACTCTAACAAACAAGCACTTAAAACAGTTAACTTATGCTGCGCTTCAACGCAAAATAATTCAAGCATGACGTTATTTTTTCGCGAATGACTCATGCTAATTTCTTTTCCATACTATAAAATATCAACTCAGCATCCAAACAAGCTACCGCATGTTGCTTCCATGATAATATACCTTGAGTATAAGTTCCTGCTGCTTGAGACAAGGTTGCTGGCGCTGGTTTTAAATCTTGTTCATTATAATGAAAAGTACCGCTGACCTCGCTCACCAAAAAAACATACTGGCTACCATTGTGTTTTACCGCTATCATTCGTTCATAAATACGCTCTTTAGTTTTTTCGCCGGTATAACGCTCGGCTTTTTCTATTTCCATTAGCTGTCCAAGCGAAATACAAATTTTTAATTGCCCTCTTAGGTTAACTAAACCGCGAAGCACGTTTGTTTTTTGATGTGGTATACTATGCACTGAGCGAACATCGGTAATTTCTTGAATTGCCGTTGTTGGTAAGGCCATCCACTCTTTTCCTAATCTAAAAATAGTAACAGACTTAGTACCAATGACATGCCGATTTTTTTTTACACTGAAAATACTAGCCCATTCGCTTTCATAACCATCTGGTAAAGGACGTTCCAACATGCGCCGTCCTGCTGCTGAATAAACTTCACAATTTCGACAATGGATAACTTTCTTTAATTTTTCACAACGTGGATTAGCTTTGCTCCACACGCCAATGGTATTCCAGCAATCATCAATTTTAATTTTTTTTTGTTGCTGCTTCTTCACTGACTATCTTCGCTTTTGCTCAGTGCGTATTTTTATACGCCCTGCTCTCTCTCGAAAGCGTTTAGCTCCAATCTCATCACCTTCTTCTCCAAGCATGGTTGCTAGATACATCAGTGCATCATAGTGCTCGGGATCGAGATAAATAACATTTTTAAAATAATGTAATGATTTTAATTCATTGCCAAGTGCCAATTGAATAATAGCTAATAAAAAATAAACTTCTTTATCTGTTTTATTTTTCTCTATATAGCTCATGCATATTGTTTCAGCCTCAATCAACTTACCACTATCAGCAAATTGCATAGCTTTTATTAACGGGCTATCAATTGCGACAGCGTCTTTTTTAAGGCTTGCTGTTAATGCTGGTTTTTCTGTTCTTGGTTTAGGCGCGTTGGCTCTAACAGTTTTACGTCTTTCTCTAAATATTTTTTTCGGCGCTTTTGGTAATTTTTTTCTAATTATTTTTTTTTCTGTTTTTTTGCTCGTTATAAGTGCATCATCTGTTTTTCGTATAATAAACGATTTTTTGTAGCGCTGAGACACAAACCAATTTTTTGAAAAAATACTGGTTTCTGCATGGCCAACGAATAAGAGACCTTCATCATTAAGAAGTTTACTTAACATTTTAACCGCTTGTGCTTGCGTATCTCTATCAAAATAGATTAAAAGGTTTCGACAAAATACAATGTCATACGGTATTTGAGTATTAACAAATTTTTCATCTAAAACGCTGGCCGTTTCAAAATTTACCATTGCTTGTATCAAAATATCGGGATAATAAAATTGTTCATCATAATCAAAAAATCGATCTCGAATATGCTTATCAACTCCTCGAAATGAATTTTCACGATAATGTGCTGATTTACACCGATTAATATTTCGTTCACTAATATCAAATGCATCTATTTTTAATTGCGAAGGCATTAATCCAGCTTCTATTAAAGTGATTGCTATTGAGTACGGTTCTTCACCTGTAGCACAAGGTAAGCTCAGTATTCGAATTTGTTTTCCAAGATTATTCTGCAACCACTCTTGCTGTACAAATTGGGTTAACATTTTAAACGGTAATTTATCTCTAAAAAACCATGTCTCTGCAACAACGACTTCTTCAATTAACTCCTGCAATTCATTTTTATCAGTATGTAATACCTTGGTATAAGTATTAATATCAATTATATTGCAATCCGACATGCGTTGCTCAACAGCGTATTGTATTGCAGATGAACCTATAGATGCAGCATTTAAACCCATTGCGTTATATAATAAATTTTCAATAATTGATAAAACCATTACGAATTATAACTTTCATTAAATAACATTGCTTCAAGTTGCTCAGTGAGCAACTCATTGATTTTGACATAGTGAATTAAATCGCTATTATCTCGTGTTACGTCGCCTAGGTACGGTGTGCTATCAATGCTGATGCCACTCGCTTGAAATTCATTCTTTGAAACATTAATGGTTTCAGTGACTTTTTCGGCAATCAAACCCAATGGATACATTTTTCTATTATTTGCAGTGTAATTAACCAATACAATCCGACTACTCAAAACCCTGTTATAATTTACACCGTTATTCAACTGACATAAATTAATTACTGGAACAGCTAGGCCTCTATAATCGAGTAAGCCAGCTATAAAATCTGGTGCGCGTGATATCGGTTTTAAACTGGTTAATGGTAAAATCTCAATGATTTTTTTTGCTGCAATCACAAAATGATGTTGCTCGATATGTAATGACACTAACAACATAATGTTGATTATCTTTGTTTGGCTGAATAAGTATTATCTTTTAATTTGAATTTGGACACACCTTCTTGTAAAGAATTTGCAGCATTATGCAATACATTAATCGAACTAGTTGACTGGCGTAATGATTCCGCTGACTGGTGTGTGCCATCACTCAATTGCGCAATCGATTCATTTATTTGTTGCGCACCTTTTGCTTGGTTTTGCATTCCGATATGCACTTCTTCAAAGCGAGGTAATAAAGCCTGAACTTGTTCGATAATATTTGCCAGCTGTGTCCCCACTTCACGCACATCTTCAACTCCTAAGCGAACTTCGTCGGTAAATTTATCCATGCCCATTACACCGGCTGATACCGCGCTTTGCATTTCTTTTACCATTTGTTCAATATCCCAGGTTGCTACCGCAGTTTGATCCGCTAAGCGGCGAATTTCTGTTGCCACAACCACAAAACCGACGCCATATTCACCGGCTTTCTCGGCTTCGATAGCGGCATTGAGCGATAGCAAATTTGTTTGGTCGGCTACTTTTGTAATAGTGGTCACAACACTGTTAATATTGGAGGCTTTTTCACTGAGTACTGATAATTTTGAACCTATTCCGGCTGTTGCATCCATCATGTTATGCATGGTTTGCTTCATGGTTCCCAGAGCAGTCTGACTATCGGCAGCTGCATGTGCTGTTGTTTCAGTTACTCCTGTCACTTCATCCATTGTTTGAACTAGTTCTTGAACCGTTGCTGATATTTCTGTTGCTGCCGTCGCAATCTGATTTGCAGTAGCCGCTTGTTCGGTAACTGTCGCTTCCTGTTGTTTAGCTGTTGCAGCAATTTCAGTTGATGAAGACGTTACTTGGATTCCTGATTTTTTAACATTGGATACCAAAGAGGCTAAGTTGACCGACATCATATTCAATGAACTAACTAATTGACCAATCTCGTCTTCAGAGGTTTCATCTATCACTACGGTTAAGTCGCCGGCAGCAATTCGTCCGGTTGCATCAACAGCTGAGTTTAACGGCACCACCACACTTTCTACTATTTGTGTCGAGATACTTCGTGCGGCTACAAATCCGGCTAGTAGTAGCACCAATGCAATAATAATAATCCCAATCACTTCGGCAACTAGGAAGTCATTAGCATCATTAATTTTTGACTGTGCACTCTTTTCTAGGGACTTTAATTTTTTATCAATGCTGCGGAGTAGTGGTCCAACCTCGGTTCGCATCAAATACGAATCTTGCCGCCATTGCTCACCTTTGTGTATTTTTATGAATTTTTCAAAATTAACAAAAAACCGATCTCGCAACTCTAAAATATTTTCAAAGTCATCGACTTGATCAAATGCAAAACCACTACCGGATTGATTCGATAATTTTTTTATAATTTCAATATCCTTTCCAGTTTTTTCTTGAAACAAGCGAACATTATTTTCGGATACAGCAGCTCGATCAGCCATTAACGCGCGTACACTATTCATTAAATTTTGCCAGCTATAGCGTAATGAGTCCATTGCCATTAATAATTTTTTTCGTTGTGGGGTAGCTTCTTCGTCTTTTTCAGTTAATATCATATTACTAATACTATTTAGTAGATCAATACTAATAGGATTCATTTCATTCGAGGCATACATAACACTCGGAAAATTTTCAGCCGTATGTTCAGCCAATTTATAAAATTTACCCTCAAAACTTTTAAACTTGATGATGTCCTGCTCAATACTATTCACTAATTTTAAGGACATATTATCTTTTTGAATGGGTTCCAGTTGTTTTAATTCATTTAAAGTGACTTCAACATCGGTTAAAACATCTTCGTAATTAGTACGGTGTAATTCTTCTTTGCTCAACAAGAACAAACCTAAAGATCCAGAGGCTTCTTTTATATTGGTATCTAATTTTACAGATGCAATCACGGTGGGTTCGTGCTCGTCAATAATAGCGCGAATATTATTTAAAACTAATAAAAGCCCAATAACCGTGACAATAACAACAACTGTCATAAAACTGAGTATTGCACTAAAACCAAAATAGAGTTTTTTACGAATTGATAAATACTCAAGTTTTCGGCGAATATATACATCCAAAAATCCTATATTTAATTTTATTTTCATTTCATCAAAACCATATAATTATTATTTACAAAATACTTGTTAACGATGAGTCACTTAGAACAAGTTGTAAGTTCAAACGGTAATATAGTATTCGGCAATTCGACTTATTTCTTTATAAATTTCGATGTTTATCTGCGTTTTACAGCAGATCTGTCCTATTTTGTGAATTAGCTATGAAATATAGTTTGTTACTTTATCCTACTAAATATGTGATAATTTAGTTTCACGCTGTTCAACTATAAATTGCTGTATTTTAGGAAAATCTGAGTGTAGAGGAAAACAATGCAAGGCAAGCCAGTAAAAGATTATTTCATCACTCACAACGACACAGAATATGCCGGTTGCCATCTACTGATTGATTTGTGGCAGGCTAAAAATTTGACGGATCTAGCATTGGTTGAATCAAGCTTACGCCAATGTGTTGTTGCGTGTCGTGCTACATTACTGCATATCCACCTACACCATTTTTCTGATAGTGGTGGTATATCGGGTGTTGCCGTTTTGGCAGAATCCCATATTAGCGTGCATACTTGGCCAGAACGAGACTACGCTGCTTTTGATATTTTTATGTGTGGCGACACAGAACCGAATAATGCAATTGCCATTTTAAAAGAGGCTTTTATACCTGAAAAATGTCAAGTAAAAACCCTTTACCGTGGTGAAGTATCATAGTTTTTTACTTTTTCATTGTCCTTAATATTTCTCTAATTTTACTCATGCGTAAACTAACGGATGCTGTTTGTGCGATGGTCATTGGCTGTTTGAAGTTTGAATCATCACAACGAGAACCATATAGTGTTCGCTTATCATATTGATCTTCGATGGCCATTTTCATTTTGATAGCCCGAGATTGTTTTTTAATTTGCTGCGCCAGTTTTTGGCGATCGATATAACTCAAGGACTTAGCATATTCATCTAGCAAACGCGTGAATCGTACCGGTGTTTTTTCTTCGGCATTTGCCGCACGTAAATTAGGCAGTGCTGCTTCAAAGTAAATACTGGCCATTTTATAATATTTTTGATCAAAATAAAGTCGAAAGATTTCAACCAAGGTCAAAATATAGGGGCCATTAAATGTTTTTTCAAGTTGGTATGATTTTTCCAAAAATTCTTCTGCTATTTCAAAATGGCAAGTAATACCCGCTGCATGTCCAAACTCATAATAAAAAACGGCTCGAGTTCGATTAGCTGCATCGGTTAATTCGATATGTTCAACCGCTTTTTCCCAGCCCTCTCGTGCCAAGCGCCACTCTCCCGCCACCGAGTCACGGTATGCTGTTTGAGCATATTTTGCTGCACGGGATAAATGCGATACAAAAAAATTATTTTCTTGGGCATTAACAATAGTTGAAAAATTAAAATTGAATAATGGCACGCTAACTAGCACGCCATATAAGATAGTTTTTATTTTTTGATGTCCCATATCATTACTCTCAAATTAATAAAATGACTAACTACGCCGTGCATTCAAATAGGCTTTTTCTGAAACATTATGCCATTGAGTTACTTGGTCACGGTATTTTATAAATGAATCATATACTTTTTGATTCACGGGAGTCTTTTTTGCGATATCCTGGATTACTTCGTCTGAAATATTTTGTAATTCATTTAATACGTCTTGCGGATAAGCTAATAATTTAACTTTGTGAGTGTTTACTAGTTTATCTAATGCATCATTATTTCTGGCGGTGTATTCCGCTAACATATCTAAATTAACAACCTTACAGGCATTTCGGACAATGGCTTGTAAATCATCAGGTAATGCGGCAAGGGCTTTTTTATTCACTATTGCTTCTAATGTGGTACCGGGCTCATGCCAACCTGGGTAATAATAAAATTTCGCTATTTTATAAAAACCAAACGCCAAATCATTATAAGGGCCAACCCATTCGGTAGCGTCTATAGCCCCCGACTGTAGTGAAGTATAAATTTCACCGCCCGGAAGCGTCACGGGTATGCCGCCAATGCGTTTTAAAACTTCGCCACCGAGACCGGGCATACGCATTTTTAAACCAGACAAATCATCTACTGTTTTAATCTCTTTATTAAACCAACCGCCCATTTGTGTACCGGTATTTCCTGCTGCAAATGGTACAAGATTAAAAGGTTCATACAACTCTTGCCATAATTTTAATCCACCACCATAGTATAACCAGCCATTCATTTCCTGTGCGTTTAACCCAAACGGAACGGTCGAAAAAAATTGTGCTGCTTCTATTTTACCTTTCCAGTAATAGGCACCACCATGACCTATTTCTGCGGTGCCATTGGATACTGCATCAAATACTTCAAAGGCTGGTACTAATTCTTTTGCTCCGTAAACTTTTACATTAATTCGGCCACCACTCATTTCGGTAATTAACGCTGCTAACTTATCGGCACCGGTGCCTAGTCCCGGAAAGCCTTTAGGCCAGGTGGTCACCATCTTCCAGTTTACTTTTGTATTTGATGACTTGCTGCTAGCTTGTTGATTGTTTTGCGTTTTGTTACACGCACCTAATAATGCCGAACCGGCAACAACACCTGATACTGTTGCACCCTTGATAAAGTCACGTCTTTTCATTTTTCACCTTCGTATATTTCTAGTCATTTTAAATCTTTATATATCATGTTAATAGCGAAACTTAGTTATATTTTTCTCGAACGTCATTCGCTAAGTGTTGCTTCACTGATAATAAATATAATAATAATTATGTTTAATCGCATAGATCTGTCGAATTTTATCTGCCATGCTTGATCAACGTTATTGAACAGAATCATTATAATAATAACGAATAACAAACTTAATAACTTACTATTTTAACGTAAATCACCCTGAATAAATCACAGGGAAAAAAATCATTGGGAAATAATCCATTGCAAAAAATTCAAACGCAACTAACTGCAATCATAGCAATTAGTTTCTTATTAATTCCAACAACGAGCTTAACCATAGGGCTCAGTCTTGGAATTTTGAAACTCGATGGCATTTTACTTTCTGGCTCACTGCCATTGCTCTTTGCCACGCCCATGATTATATTGGCTATTAGTATTTATTATTTCAGTCATTATTTATCACCCGTTAAGCAATTGTTACAGTTTAAAAAAAACTCGCTGGTGTCTGAGCAACATATTAGTATCACAGAGCCAATACACTTACACTTAACAAACTTTTGCCGCCATTATTGGGTAGTCTGCCTCTCCTTTATACTCCTTTTACCATTGGGCTATCAAGCAAGCCGTGACATGCAATTATCTTATATTTTCACTTGGGAAACATTGCAAATTGGCTTGCTGACTCTAATCGTTGCAGTAACCGTCGCGTTACCGGGTTACATGTTATCGCTTACCGTATTGGGCAAAATATCACAGCATATTGGTTTAAAAAATATACAAGTAAGCTTAAAAAGCAAAATGTTATTGGTTGGCGGCTATATACCGCTACTGACCACAACAATAATTCTAGGGTATTTTTCGTGGCTCAATGGCTCAATATCCGTTGTAATACTCGGTATATGGGCACTTTTGGGCACTTCGTCTTTTATTTGTACCTTTATAACGGTAGACAGCATACAAGCTTCTTTAATTCCGGTTAATCATGCACTACTTGCTACTGAAACAACAAGTCATCAAGATTTAGCCAAAAATCTCATTCCACATTCAACAGATGAAATTGGTTTATTAATGCAAACTCTAGGACATCTATTTACCCGTCTTGGTGAACAAGAATCTTATCTGCAAGCTATTTTTAAACATGCGGCTGAAACAATTATCGTATCAAACGATAATGGCAAAATAGTTTTATTTAATCCTGCTGCTGAAAAACTGTTTGGCTATAAAACCAAAGACATAGCACACAATTCAATATCCAAACTTTTGCCGTTAATCGTTAATGAAGAAGGCAAGCCAATAATGATTGAAGATAAAATAGAGTCCCAAGCTATGCGTCATGATGGCTACTCGGTTCCAATCAAACTCAATATTAGCAAACTCAGAATGAATGATAGAATTTGTTATGCTTATTTAGTACAAGACATTTCCAAACGAAAAGCGGCCGAGGCATTATTACAAAATGCAGAAGACCGATATCGTACTTTGGTTGAAACCGCACATGACTTAGTATGGAGTATGAACACCGATGGCCATTGGACCTACTTGAATAATGCCGTCACTCAAATTTATGGTTATGAACTCAAAGAAATGATTGGCCACCACTTTAGTCAATTTCAAGCACCTGTTTCTCACGCGCAAGATAAACGCGCACTCAAACGGCTGTTGCTAGGTGATGAGCTAGTGCAATATGAAACTCTACTCAAACACAAAGATGGCACTCAACGTCATATTAGTTTTAATGCCAAACCAATATACGATGAAAAAGATAATATCGTATCGATAAGCGGCACTGCGCGCGATATTACCGATCAAAAAGCCTATGAAAATGAACTCACTTATCAAAGTCAGCACGACACTTTAACGGGTTTATTAAATCGTCGCTACTTCCACCAAGAATTAACTCGCGTTATTGCCCGTGTTGCTCGCAGTGGTATGGAATGTGCGTTACTGTATATTGATTTAGACCAGTTTAAGTACATTAATGATACTTTGGGACATGCCGCTGGAGATACTTTATTAATAGAATGCACCAACTTACTTCAAAAGCATACCCGCGACGGTGACTTATTAGCACGTTTTGGCGGTGATGAATTTACAATTTTACTTTATAATATTGCACCGTCAAAAGCACAATCCGTTGCAGAAAATCTACGCGATTTATTTGATAAATACCGATTTTATCAAAAAGGCAAAGCCTATAATGTTACTTGCAGCATTGGCTTATCAATTATTGATAATAATATCAGCTCCCCTGACGATGCTTTATCGCGTGCCGACTTAGCTTGCAATGTTGCTAAAACTCATGGCAGAAATTGTGTACACATTTCAAGTAAACGCGATGAAGAAAAAATGGGCATGTCAGAAGACATGGGATGGGCGGCACGAGTTCGTGATTCCTATGAGAATGATAAATTTCAATTAATGTACCAACCAATTTATTCCATTGCCGATAAAAATGTTAATGATTATGAAGTTTTACTCAGAATACCATTAAGCGATGGCGGCATGATTCTACCGGGAGGTTTTATACCAGCCGCAGAACGGTTTGGCTTAATACATCATGTTGATAGATGGACAGTTCGCAAAGCGATAATGACCCTAACTGAATTAAATAATAACGGTCATCACGCACGATTTGCTATTAATCTATCTGGTCGAGCATTTGAAGACCATGAATTATTACCATTAATCGCCAATCTATTAAAAGAAACCGGATTGGATCCACAATTATTAACCTTTGAAATAACTGAAACAGAAGCCATCGAAAATTTAACATCAGCAACCAGCTTTATTTGCAAACTAAAAGATCTAGGGTGTCAATTTGCTTTAGATGATTTTGGCTCAGGTTTCAGCTCGTTTAATTACTTAAAAAACTTGCCAGTTGATATTTTAAAAATAGACGGCAGTTTTGTACAAGCCTTAAATAAAACCCATGTCGATCAAGCTATGGTGCAATCTATGAACCAAATTGCACATGCGCTCGGCAAAAAAACCATTGCCGAGTTTGTAGAAAACAGTGATACTTTGAGTTTATTAGAAAGTTATGGCGTTGACTATGCTCAAGGGTATTTTTTGGGACGACCTCAACTTGATATATTAGCTGACATCAAAAACCGAAAATTGGATTTAACTGTGAATTGCAGTAATTGTCAACATTAAATATCGTATAATAGTGCCAACATAATGGTAAAACCAATTCCCACTATCACCGTTAATGGAATGCCAACTTTTAAAAAATCTTTAAACTTATAACCACCTGCACTATAAATTAATAAATTAGTTTGATAACCAATTGGTGTCGCGTAGCTCATGTTCGCACCAAACAAAACAGCCAAAATAAAAGGCTCTAATGGCGCATTAAGTTGCTGTGCAATACTAACCGCCACCGGTGTGCCAATTACCGCAGCAGCGGTATTAGAAACAACATTTGTTAATACTGACATTATAAATAATAAGCTGCATATAATTGTTAATTTCGATAAGCCTTGGGTGATTTCAACAAATTGAAACGCCAAATAATTTGCGCCACCGGTTTCGATTAAAGCTTTGCCTAATGCTAGGCTAACAACTACAATTAATATCACCTGAGTATTAAGTGCCTTAGCTATATCGCGCCAACGTACACAACGGCTCAGTAACATTAAACCAGCACCGGTTACGGCACTAATTGCAATAGGTAAAATATTTAACGCGGCTAGTAAAACCACGACCAACATAATTGCTATTGATAAAGGCGCACGTTTACTTGAAACAAAATCCACAGTATTTTCTAAAATAAGTAATTTACTATCACGTCGAATTGTATTTAAACTTTCTCGACTGGCTTGCACTAATAATATGTCGCCACGTTTTAAGTTGATCTCACTTACGTTTTGTTTAATTTTTTCGGTAGGATGGTGTAAGCGGTGTTGCGCAAGTACAATAATATTAAATCGTTCAGCAAATCGAGTAGCTTTTAATGAGGCATTTTGTAATAAGGAACCTTGCGTTACTAAAATTTCAGCTAATACTTGATTGTCTTCTGAACAAATATAATCAGCATCACTAACCTCCCCCTTGTTATTAACATTATGTAATTTTCCTTGTAATAAATGTTCATATTCTTTTAGTTGTTCAGCCGTGCCACTAACAAATAGCGCGTCATCTATTTGAAGCTTAACCGATGGTAGTGGTATGATAAATTGGTTTTCCTTTCGCCTTATTTTATTTATCTTAACTTCATAGTCTAATTTTTTAAGTGCCTCCGATAATTCTAATCCGATAACCGAACTATTTTCAGGTAAAAACAACACAGCATTATATAGACGCTGACTGGTATGAGTTAAATCAATCTCACGCTCAGGCAATAATAGTGGCGCTATTAACCATAAATACACTAAACCAACCGAACCAACAATTAATACCGGTAATGCAAAATGGAACATAGAAAATTGAATACCAACTAAATCATTAGCAATTGACACCACTAAAATATTAGTTGAAGTTCCAATTGTTGTTGCCATGCCACCTATCAACGTTACCAAACCAACCGGAATAAGAATTTTTGATGGTGCAGTTTTATTTTTCATGGCAACACTGATTAACACTGGCAATAGCATAATAACAATAGGGGTGTTATTTAAAAAACCACTAACCACACCACTTATAAGTAAGGTAACTAAAAAAGTTCGTTTTGGCCGCTTTGCCCAATGTTTTGATAATAATTTTATTAATGGTTTTAATGCACCGGTGCTCTCAATACCTTTACCCAATATCATTAATGCCGATATTGCAACTAGTGCTTGATGACCAAAACCCAAGAAGAAATCGGTAGCAACAATTTTACTGCCATCACCAGAATCAAACGGAAATAAACTAAAAAATAATACTAATATAATTAATATGATAAAACTTGAGGTTTCTAATCGTAATTTTTCTTGAGAAAATAAGATCAATGACAATACAGTTAAAACAATAACCATTGCAGCATGTGTATTTAGTTCTACAGTCATTATGGCTCTGAATCTTAAAACTTAGTCATCTGAAAATTTTGACCTTACAAGCTGATCTCGACCACTGCTTTTAGCATTATATAATGCTATATCAGCTTCATTAATCAAATCGTCCATTGAATTGCATTGTCGTTCAAACATTGACGTCATCCCGATGCTAATAGTGACATAATCACATATTGCGGAACTTTCGTGCTTGATATTGTTGATTTTCATACTTTTTAAAAGCGCGGTTAACCTGGTGACGAATTTTTCGTCACCTAAATTAACGACAATAAATTCTTCACCACCATAACGTGCAACAAATTCATTGGAGCGTCTAAAATACCTTAATATAATTTCTGCTATGCTAATCAAGCAATCATCACCTTGCTGGTGTCCATAGGTATCATTATAATTTTTAAAAAAATCAACATCAATCAAAGCAATGTTGAGTATTAAACCTAAGCGGCTCGCAGTTGAAAACTCAACCTGTCCCCTAGACTCTAAGTATCTTCGATTATACAAGCCAGTTAAGCTGTCTGTTTGCGAAATAGTTTCTAACTTTTTATTAAGTTTATCGATATTACCGTTTTTATCCAATAAGAATTTTTCTAACTTGTGTTTCTTACGAGTCCCTATAAACAACACTAAACTCATCACTAAAATCAAGGATATAAAAAAACCATAAACTAACGAACCTTGTTTAATTAATTGTTCCTTATAATCACTAAATAAACTCGGGTTATGTAGATCAAGCACATCCCAGTAACTATCGGTTATAATATGAGAGGTTAATTTTCTATTTTTTTCTTCATTACTCAATCTATAATCCAGTCTATCTTTTAATTTTTTCCTACTACCTATTTTTGTTATTTCAATAATATTAAATATATTATTGAATATAACAATATCGTGTTGATTAGGTGAGGCAGCATTTAATAGGTTACTGATAGTGCTAGCATTAAAAGTAACAATGAAAATATTTTCTGAATTTTCTTTAAATCTTGCGCGAATATCAAAATGATAAATGGTGGCATTTGGATGTATTCGTGTTATTTGCTTACCCGTTTTTATAAAGGTTTTCATGTCATTGATACATAACTGACCAATTTTTCCATCAAAGTCATCAACAATGAGTTCACCCGAAGATGTCACAATATTTGATGAGATATAATCAGTGAAGTATCGACTCAATTTAGTATTAAGCTTATCATATAACGCATCATTATCTGGCTCAGCGATAACCGAATTAACTAACTTAACATTATCTTCTAAGAATGATTGTACTAGTTGTTTTTTGTGTTGTAATATTTGCTCAATATCATAACTTATATTTTTTGTGGAATTTTTTGATATTAACGTATGATAACTAACAAATTCGCTTAAACGCTCTTTGGCAAGGTTAAGATAAAATATACCAAAAATAATACTTAAAATCACACCAAAGGTAATGATTGTAATCTCAAGAGGGGGAGTAAATTTTTTAAAAAAATTTTTCATGCAGAATAATATGTCGGCTTCTAAACGAAATTATTCAATATTTTTTTGGGTTAAATTAGTAAAATCCAGCATTTAACTTACTTTTTACAACTGCACAATAGTTAAAGTGGAAATACGCTAAATCAATATAATGAGTTGGGTTTTATTCAGTTTAAAGCACTAAATTGGCATAGGCCACCACCAACCATTTGGAACCAACTCGATCAAAATTAACTTGAACACGAGAGTGTTTACCTTCACCTTCATAATTAAGCACAACACCTTCACCAAATTTAGCATGGCTTACGCGTTGCCCTAATTGCATGCCAAGATCTTCTGGAATCGATTGATCAAACTCATCAAACGAAGTCGAAAAATTCGTTACTGCTTTGACATTATTTACCTCGCCAAGCATTCTAACTTGCTCCAAACATTCAGGGGGTAATTCATCTAAAAACCGTGATGGCCGAGAAAATCGCTCTTCACCGTGTAAGCGTCGTTTTTCAGCACAGCTTAATGTTAATTGTTGCATTGCTCGGGTCATGCCGACATAACACAGGCGGCGTTCTTCTTGTAATTTTTTTGGATCGTCACTCGACATTTTATGTGGAAATAAGCCTTCTTCCATTCCGCCTAAAAATACCCGAGGAAACTCCAAACCTTTGGAAGAATGCAATGTCATCAATTGCACGCAGTCATCCCACTCACCCGATTGTTTTTCACCAGCCTCTAGTGCTGCATGTGTTAGAAAACTTGATAGTGGATCTATTTCGGCAACATCATCATCAACCATCTCAACATCATAAAATTTTGCTGCGTTAACTAGTTCCTCCAAGTTTTCTAGTCGAGCTTGACCTTTTTCACCTTTTTCTTTTTGATAATGCGTTAATAAATTACTGTGGTGAACAACATGCTCTACTTGTTGATACAATTCAGTGCCAGCGCAACTGCTAGCCAAACTATCGATAATCTCAATAAAAATTTGCAAGGCGCTCATCGCTCTTGGGGTAAAAGCACTGTTTTGAAGTTGTTGATGAGTTGCCTGCCACAATGAAATTTGATTTTCACGAGCGTTTTCGCGAATGACCGACACGGTTTTATTACCAATACCTCGAGTCGGAAAATTAACAACGCGTTCAAACGATGCATCATCATTACGATTTTGCACTAAACGTAAATAAGCCAATACGTCTTTAATTTCTTGACGTTCAAAGAATCGTAAACCACCATAGACGCGGTAGGGAATTCCGGATCGAATTAGTGATTCTTCAAATACCCGCGATTGTGCATTAGAACGATAAAGTATTGCGCAATCGGCGCGTTTGCCTCCGGCATCATTCCAATCTTTAATTTGATCAACAACATAATAGGCTTCATCGAGATCATTAAATGCATGATATAGCGTAATTGCTTTACCAGAATCATCGGCAGTCCATAGCTGCTTACCCATTCGGTCAGTGTTATTACTAATTAGTTGATTCGCTGCTGCTAAAATATTTCCGGTGGAACGATAATTTTGCTCTAAGCGAAATACATTTTCTTTAGCATAGGATTTTGAATATTCATGAATGTTTTCTATTTGCGCACCACGCCAACCGTAAATGGATTGATCATCATCACCCACTGCAAATATTTTACCACTGTCACCGGCTAATAATTTAAGCCACGAATATTGTAATGTATTGGTGTCTTGAAACTCATCAACTAAAATATGTTTAAACCGCTCTTGATAGGCGCGTAATATTGCAGGATTTTTTTGAAATAATTCGTAAGCGCGTAATAATAATTCTGCAAAATCAACTAGGCCACCGCGTTGACAGCTAGCCTCATAAGCTTGATATATTTTAATCATCTGTTGTAAATGTGGCTCACCATTATAAGAAATTTGTGATGGTCGTTTTGCCTCGTCTTTACGGGCATTAATATACCATTGCGCTTCTTTGGCGGGATAATGTGTTTCATCAATTCCCAGTTCTCGAATTACTCGTTTAATGGTGCGCTTTTGATCGTCACTGTCTAAAATTTGAAATGTCTGTGGTAAACCAGCTTCTTGCCAATGTGCACGTAATAATCGATGTGCGATACCGTGAAACGTGCCAACCCACAGGGCGCGTGTTGGTGAAGCTAATAATTCTTCTATTCTACCACGCATTTCTCCGGCAGCTTTATTGGTAAATGTAACCGCGATAATGCCATAAGGTGTTATGTTTTCAGCCAACATTAACCACGCTATTCGATGGACTAATACTCGAGTTTTGCCGCTACCGGCTCCTGCAAGTACCAAAACATGGTCGTTAGGTGCGCAGACAGTTTGTCGTTGTGCGTCATTTAGGGGATCGAGAATCGGGGAGACATCCATATTAGTTCACTATTTACAATTTCATATTACAACTTGGGATTAAAGTTTATTATATCAAAGCTACTCAGAAATCGGTATATTGAATTATTCTGTAAAAATCAAATGCATAGCCTTTATTTTTTACATTAACAGTTAAACAAAACAACATAACTCCGTCAACCGTCATTTCGGTAATTTTTTTAACCGGAATCTATAATATAATACTTTATTAATGATATAACGGGAACAATTGGTAAATATTTCATTATAAGCATAGACTTATATATTATTTTTATCGCAACGTAAAATTAAACAAAATGTTATAAACAGTATATGCCGATATCTGGTTGACATATAAAGCTTTTAAGCACTTTATGACTACAACAAATAATGATGACAAACGCTAAAAATTCATTTGGAGAAAGGATAAAGCTACTACAAATCAGTTTTATAAACGAACTACCAAGTCGTTTAACTGAAATCACTGATTATAGCTGTCAACTTGATACCGATTCTAATGATGGCCTTGCACTAGAAAGTCTTACGCGTAAGTTGCATAGTTTAGCGCGTGAGGTTGAGAACCTGTTAAAACTGAAAAAGTTGATGAACCGACACTTTCCGAGCAACCAAAAAAATAAAAGCCTCAATTTAAACACTTAAATTTTGAGATTAGCATCATAATATAATGCTTTATTAAAAATAAGCCGGCAAATCTTTTGTTAAACTTTGTTTCTCAGAAACCCGCTCACCGGTTAATACAAAACCTGTCAAATTTTCTGATTGGTAAAAACAGGCTTTTACACCTTCATCATTCTCATCAATTTGCCATTCGCCATCACTTTCATTCGCGGGTGATGCAACGGCAATTGGACAAGCTGGTGTTTTGATAACAACCGGCATTGCTGGATAACTTACCTCGGTGATATTGCCAGAAAGTGTTTGGGCCAATGCTCTGGCTGAATTCATAATTGGCATTATATAAGGTAGTACCAAACCATTCACTTCAGCACAATCTCCCAAGGCATAAACATTTTCCGCACTGGTCTGTAATGTTTTATCAACTACAATACCTTTGTTAACGATTATATTTGCTTCGCTAGCGAGAAACACTTCTGATTTTAACCCAATTGCGGATAACACTACATCAGCTTTTAATAAAAAAACTTCATCGGCTAGTTGTAATTGCAATTGACTTTCAGAAAAATTAATGGCCTCAACTGTAGTTTCAAGCTTAAATTTGATACCAAGGTTTTCTAATTCGGATTGTAAATGCCTACCAGCGGCTTGCGGCAACATTCGCTCTAAGGGATATTTGTCTGGGCCAACTACGGTGACATTAAATTTATTCTGCACAAGATCATTAGCAAATTCGCAGCCAATTAGTCCTGGCCCTAAAATAACAATATCTTTTTTGCCTTTAATGGCTTTACGAAATTTTGCATAATCCGTTAAATTATTAACAGCTAGCACTTGTTCTGCTGCGTCGCCGTTAATTGATAAACGAATTGGTTTTGCGCCTAATGCTAATACCAGCTTTGAATAAGGTATGACTTCTGATGCTAGATTTACAGTTTGTTTTTCTGTGTCAATAGCATGCACTAAAGTATTAGCTGAAATTTTTGCGCTTAACTGCTCAGCCATTTTGGCCGATTCGGCCATCACCAAATTCGTGGCATTTTTAGAATTTGCCAAAGCATTTGATAGCATTGGCTTTGAATAATTATCGGCACTATCCATGCTAATTATGTGCAGTGGTGTTTTTTCATTAATTTTCCGAAATTCACGCGCTACGCTGTAGGCTGATATGCCACTTCCAATTATAACAATAGGTTTCATTTATGCTTTTCCTGCTTCATACTTGATATATCAACCTAAAATCTAAATAACTTAGGTTTAGTTTAACTTAAAATTGATGATAATGATGAAACGAACATTAGCACATTTATGGATCGGGATAAACGCAGCAATTTGCATAGTAACGACAAATATTTTTGCTACTGAGGTGGATTTTAGCAAACAAGTTGAACTTAATATTAAGAACACTGAATTTGAATTTTCTGTATTTTCAAATGCCACAAAAACCTCAAATGACAATATAATTTTGTGGTTACCCTCTGAACATGGATTGCCTGATTCGATATTTAACAGTGCCAAGTCCTTAGCACAAAAAGATTCAATTTCTCAAGTTTGGGTAGCAGATTTATTAAGCTCATTATTTCTGCCCGTTCAAGCCAGCAGTATTGATAAGATTTCTAATGAGGTGTTATATCTATTAGTTAAAACCGTGCAAGCCAAAACCCAAAAAAGACTCTTTATTGTGGCAAGTGGTAAGGGTGCTTTATTGGCAATGCGTGCCGTTCATTTTTGGCTACAAGATGGTTTAACATCACAGCAATTTGGTGGGCTTGTTTTGCTATATCCTAATTTATTAACCAAAACACCCGAACCAGGATCATCGGGCTTGTATTATCCAGTAACACATGGTGTTAGTGTGCCAATTTTTATTTTGCAACCCGAAAATTCACCGTGGCGTTGGCAACTATCAACCTTACAGCAACATTTGTTTAAAGCCAATGCGCGTCCTTTTATTTCAATTTTACCAAAAGTGCGTGATCGATTTTTTTTTAGACCTGATGCAAACAACGATGAACTACAGGCATCACAAAATTTAGCACTAATTATAAATAAAAGCGTGCAATACTTAGCTTCGGAAGCAATAGATAATTATACACGCCCCACTAAGTTACCAAGCGTGACTATGCCGCAAGCTATTAAGCAACTCACAAAATTACGTCGCTATACTAAAGATCCGACACCACCGGCACTACAGTTAAAAAACTTGACAGGCAACACAAGTTCACTACAACAATATCACGGTAAGGTTATTGTCGTTAATTTTTGGGCTTCTTGGTGCCCACCGTGTGTCCATGAAATGCCCTCGATGGAGACGCTCTACCAACGCTATCCCCGTTCAGAGTTTACGATATTAGCGGTTAATATGGCCGAAGATTCAGACACTATTACGCAGTTTATCAATGAGCGTGTACAGGTCAACTTTCCCATTTTACTCGATTCTAATGGCAAGGCATTGCAAGACTGGCGAGTTTTTGCCTTTCCATCAAGTTTTGTTATTGATAAGCAAGGCTCAATTCGCTACGCAGTATTTGGTTCGATGTTATGGGACACGCCACAAGTATATGAAATAATTGATAAATTAATAAAAGAACCCGCCTCTATGAATTAAACGGCATAGTATTTGCTACATTCTTCACTATGAAACATCACCACACAAATCTGCTATTTTTAAACAGCCTGCGACTCAAACCACTGTTGCTAGAAATTAGTTTTTTAAGTTTACTGCTAATGACACTATCAGCTTGTTCAGTCATCACTGAAACGGAATGTCGCTTTGCCAACTTTGCTGAGTTGGGTTATGCCGATGCCAGTAAAGGTAAATTACGTGAACATTTTAATAAATATCAGGAAAAATGTTTAAGTTATAATATTGATTTATCAGAAGAAATTGTCATGTATGATTTGGGGCGTGAACGTGGCTTACATAATTATTGCAACTCAGTAAAATTCAGCAGCCAATGTGATCGCGGTAATAATGGCGGTAATGTTAAATCTTACCTGCACATAAACGCAGAAATGCTACGCTTACGTTCAGGACTGCCCAATGTTGGTTCATCGATAAATCAACAATAAAACATTAAGCCAACCAATCTTTGTTAATTAAAAAGTCGGTATACAATTTGTCTTCTGCAGATCCGGCTTCGGGCTTCCAGTTATAGCGCCATTTAACAACAGGTGGTAATGACATTAAAATCGATTCAGTTCGGTGTCCAGTTTGCAAACCATATAATGTGCCGCGATCATAAACCAAATTATATTCAACATAGCGGCCACGGCGATAACATTGAAAATCAACTTCACGTTCACCGTAGTTTGTATCTTTACGTTTGGCTACAATCGGCTGGTAAGCTTTGATATAAGAATCACCAATGCTACGCATAAACTCAAAGCTTTTATCAAAACCCCATTCATTTAAGTCATCATAAAACAAGCCACCAATGCCACGCGGCTCATCACGGTGTTTGAGTGTAAAATATTCGTCGCACCATTTTTTATACTTGGCATAAACTTCATCACCAAATGGATCACAAGCCTCTTTTGCTACTTGGTGCCAATGAACTGCGTCTTCTTCAAAACCGTAATACGGTGTTAAATCAAAACCGCCGCCAAACCACCAAATGGGATCGGCACCATCTTTATCCGCTATAAAAAAACGTACATTAGCGTGTGATGTTGGAATATAAGGATTACGTGGATGAATCACCAATGATACGCCCAAGGCCTGAAAATTTCGCCCAGCTAATTCAGGACGATGCGCCGTTGCCGATGCTGGCATGTTATCACCAAACACGTGTGAAAAATTAACACCGGCTTTTTCAAACACCGCACCATTTTCCATCACCCGACTGCGACCACCACCACCTTGAGGTCGGTCAAAATTATCTTCTAAAAAAGTTTTGCCACCGTCTTGTTCCTCTAACATTGCGCAAATCCGATCTTGCAAATCCATTAAATATTCTTTTATTGCCTTAACATCTAATTCTGACATATTACTTCCTACCATATAACTAAGTTTTATTTGTATTTATCGCATAGCTCGTTATGAACTGTGGAGCAATCATGAAGCTGATGTTTGCCTTCCTGATATTTTTTATATCTTCGACAATCTCTCTGTTTACGAAGCCCGAACAATCTCATCCGTAATAATATTTCGAATTTCAGACTCGCTGACAAAGACTCCCAAATCTCCGGGCACATAATAATTCACTTTATTAGCAAACCGTTTACGCACTTGCCATGCCTTTTTTGTACTGGCTTGTCCGCTTATATTGGCACTGGTTGATACCAGTGCCGCATTAAATTCTGCGCACAGTTGCTTCACTATTGGGTGACGACTAATACGCACAGCAATGGATTGATGTTTGCCCGTTAGCCATGCGGGTGTCAGATAGTTGCACGGTACGATCCACGTTACCGGTTTGCTGCTGTTGGCCATTAACTTATTCACTGTTAATGAATCACTTATGTTTATAAACGGTTCGAGTTGCGCGATAGTATCCGCAACTAATAGCAAACCCTTACTGATATCGCGTTGCTTGATTTCCAATAATTGTAACACTGCTTCTAAATCATAGGGGTTACAGCCAAGACCAAACACCGACTCGGTTGGGTAGCTAATGATGCCACCCTGTTTAATGACTTGGATTGCATTTTTAATATGCCAATGTGACATGAATGACAGCTAGCAATTACTTTGCAAGCATTTGCTGCACTTGTGCATCTTTAGCAACAACGGCTTTGGCGTTATCTTCACGCTCGTCAATAATACGTTTTTCCAAACTTGGATCACTTAATGCCAACATTTGTGCTGCCAAATAGGCGGCATTTTTTGCTCCTGCCTTACCAATAGCAACGCTTGCAACTGGAATACCACCGGGCATTTGCACTGTTGATAACAAAGCATCCATACCTTTTAATGGGCCACCATCCATTGGAACACCAATGACGGGTTTCAAAGTATGTGCCGCAATAGTGCCTGCCAAATGTGCAGCCAGACCAGCAGCTCCAATAAATACCTGGCAACCGCGTTGCTCAGCATCAGCGATATAGTGACGAGTAATATCGGGAGTACGGTGTGCAGAAGAAATTTTTACTTCACAGGCAATTTCTAACTTTGTCAAAGTATCGATGCAAGATTGCATCACGGGAAGATCTGAATCCGATCCCATAATAATTGAAACAAATACTGAGCTCATTCTTTATACCTTTGTTAATTATATTTTCTATTTTATCGCTTTTAAACATGCAGCATACCGTAATATTACCAAACATGCGCAGCTAATCCGAGCTAGGGTATTCTCCTTATTGATCAATACATTACAGTTATGTAATACTGTACTTAACAAAAAAACACTTTAGGAAGCCTTGTTCAATTTAAGAAAATAGGATATTTGCCGCTATAAGGATATTAAGTTATTAATATTTATACACTTTTATGCAGGTTCCATGAAATTACAAATCAAATTAAGATTATTGCTGTGCCTCTTAGCCAGTACTTTTAACACATACGCTATTAGCGCCAGCATAAACCAACGACTGCCCTCCGGCCTAGTTGCCACAGCAGAATATCAAATAGGTGATAAAAATCAACCAGCAGTATTTATCCTGCACGGGCTATTACAAACCCGAAATTACATCACAGTACGTAGCCTAATTACAGCAATTAGTGATGAAGGCTACAGCGTTTTAGCACCTAATTTATCATTGGGCATTAGTAACCGAAAAAAAAGTTTGCCTTGTGAAGCCATCCACAATCACGATATGGCACAAGATATTGCCGAAATCGATTTTTGGATTCAATTTTTAGAGCGAAAAGGACATACCGCAATTTACTTAATTGGCCACAGCTTTGGTAGTCTACAAATCCTTTTGTACAGCAATAACAAAAAACCTAAGTCCGTCAAAAAAATTATTGCTACCAGCCTAATTCATGTTGAAAAATCAAACGATGGTACGCTTATCGAAGAACATCTCAAACGAGCTGAACTCAACCTCAAACAAGGCGATAACAAACTGCATTCATATCCCATTTCATATTGTAAAAAATACACCTCACCGGCGAAACACTATATTTCTTACGCTCAGTGGACTAAACAAAAAATTAAAGCCGAAATTGACAAGCTTAAAATTCCCATTACTATAATTTTAGGCAACAAGGATAAACGCATAGATAAAAAATGGATATCAATACTTAGTAATACAAACCTAATATTAATAGAAGGAGCCAATCATTTTTTTGATACAACTCACGAGTTTGATTTAAACGACAAAGTTTTAGACGAACTGCGATCAAAATGATATTTATTACTATCAGAAATGACTAAAACTCACCCAAAAACACTATCTATTCCCATTCATATATTAGGAATGATATTTATATTTGCCTTAATGATAACTTTAGTATTGCTAGGTTGGTATACCAACCAAAAAATTGTCATGCTAGAAAAACAATCCAAACTTAAAACCAATGTACTCGCAAAACAAGAATTAAACTCAACACTGACAAAAATAATCAAAAATAGCGCAATGCTTGCCGAAAAATTTTCTAACTGGGATGAAACCAAGCAGCAACTACAAAACTCCACATATTACAAATATTGGCAATTAAATAGAGCTCCAAAATTTGATTTTGCACCAGCACATTTTGACAACATAAATCTTTACAATAACAAAGGAAAACCACTATCAGACTTTAACGACACTAGTATGCCTTTTTCCGTAAGCCTAAATAAAATTGAACCCTATGTCATTATGGATTTTGATAATGCCCATCTCTATCAACAAGCAAACATTAGCTCAAACAACAATATTAAAGCCACAGGATTTTTGATACTAAAAATTGATTTAGCAAAAGCATTAAAGAATACTAACTTTAAATATTTAGATATAAATAAACTAAAGTATAAATCACGCACAACTCAATTCATTCCAGCAAAAAATATCAATCAATATTTTGAAACAACCGCTGTTACCAACTCAGAATTTAATATTTTAGAAGAATTATTTAACAACACGTTAATACGAATATCAATTGCATCTCTATTATTATTTTTAAGCTTTATTATTTTATCCATTAAATACCTTGGGTTTCCATTACGGGATTTAGCACAACAAATCGATTTAGTTGGAAAAGGCTCAAAATTAACTTTTGAGAAACATCACGATAGTTTTATTCAAATTGCAGAATTTGAAAAAGTCTATAAATCATTAAACCACTATCACGATAAATTATATTTAAGCGAAAACGAACTACGCGAAAGTGAATTGCGAATACGTACCGTATTAGAAACCGTACCGGATGCAATTATAACTTTAAATAGAAATTTAAAAATAATTTCAATAAACTCAGCAACAGAAAAATTATTTGGTCATAAAAATGCATTTTTATTACAAAAAAATATTGACTGCTTACTTTCAGATGATTCAAAAGACAAATTCCACCATGCTCTCGCAAACAATTATTTTGATTCAAATCTCACGCAAGACGAACAAAAACAACAATTTATAGGTCAACATAAATCCGGTTACACCTTTGATACACAATGTAGTTTAACTTCAATAGAATTATTTGGCGAAAAATCTTATTTATTCATAGCCAAAGATATTACAGACAGAAAAGAATACGAAACCCGATTAACCCATTTAGCTAACTTTGATTCACTAACAGGATTATCCAATCGTACCCTATTTCATGATCGCCTAGAACACGCTATATCGCAAGCAAAGCGAAACGACAGCCAACTCAGTTTATTATTTATTGATCTTGATAGATTTAAACCAATCAATGATACCTATGGTCATCACATTGGTGACTTATTGCTAACCACAGTTGCCATGCGCATTAAAAATTGTATACGAGAAGGCGATACCCTATCGCGCTTGAGTGGCGACGAATTCACAATAATTCTCGAAGGTATAGAGCTTGATGAAGATGCTGCAAAAATAGCTGACAATATTATTCATACATTAAGAAAACCATACAACCTTAAAGGCAACGAGTTATTTAATTCGGCTAGTATTGGTATATCGTCATATCCAAACGATGATGCAGACTTTAATAACTTAATTAAAAATGCCGACACCGCTATGTACCGAGCTAAAGAACTCGGTGGTAACCAATACCAATTTTTCACAATGGATTTGAACTATCGCGCCGAAGAACGTCTAACTTTAGAAAATAAATTGCGTTTTGCCTTGGATAAAGATTTATTTTCAATAGAATATCAACCCAAAATAAATATTAAAAATAACACGCTATCAGGTATTGAAGCATTGATGCGTTTCACCGATCCTGAACTTGGTAGAATACCACCGGTTAGTTTCATTCCACTGTTAGAAGAAACGGGGCTTATCAACCGTGCAGGCGAATGGATTATTAGAAAAGCCTGTTCACAATACATGCAGTGGCGTCAATCGGGTTTTCCAGATTTACGCATGTCAATAAATTTATCTGTTTATCAATTTAAAGAAGATAAACTGGTTGATAATATTTTTAAAATAATATCAGACACTAAAATTAACCCACATAACTTAGAGTTTGAAATAACTGAAAGCTTATTGGTTGAAAATATTGAAGAAACTACTCAAGCCTTAAACCGTCTTCATCAAAAAGGCATTAAAATTTCAATTGATGATTTTGGTACAGGTTATTCATCATTAGCTTACTTAAAGAAATTTCCTATTGATATATTAAAAATCGACCGTTCCTTTGTAAATGATATTACCACCAATGAAGACGATGCCATTATAGTGGAAACAATTATAGCAATGGCTCGAAGTTTGAAACTAAGCATTACCGCGGAAGGTGTTGAAAGTGTACACCAGCTTAATTTTCTAAAAGAACGAGACTGCGATGAGGTGCAAGGATATTATTTTAGTAAACCACTAACAAGCAAGCAATTAATTGATTTTGTTAAGAGTGAATCATGGAAAAAAATTAAATAGATTTAGATTGATGCACAAATTAACTATTATCTACTTGGTCATCTTGTTTATTTTTTTGTTGAATAACACCACTAAAAAACTAATGTTTTTTAAAATCCAATTAATTTTTACTGTTCATTATAATTTCTTTAATGCTTAGTTTATTATTTTTTGAGTTATCATTCTTAAATTTTTTATTAAACGCATCAACAATCACTTTAACAGCACTTTCACCTCGAAGTTGATATATTTTTTTAATTCGTTTTCGCCACTCCTGCTCGGAAAGTTTTCTCCATTTTTTTTCATCAAATTGTAAATCATCCTGACTGTTTAAACTAAATAAATGCCTCATATTCGTACTTTGACTTATAAACGATTCTGAATCTGTCGTTTGTTTTTTCTTTTCTGTCGTAATATCATTAGCAGATAATTGATCAAATAATTTTTCCTTAGGTTTAACCTTACGCTTTCGAGTTAACTCTTTTTTAATATTGCTTTTTTCTACACCGGCCTTTACTACAGATTGTTGCCTGATTTTTTTTTGCGGTTGTTGTTCTAGTTCAGCGACCACTGGTGCCTCTACTTGAGGATAGCTCTCTACAACAGAGACCGGTTGTTCAGGGAAAAAACTCACTAAGGCAACGACAATAACAATTGATGCCGCTGTAGAAAAAACCATAAAGTAATTATTAGAAAAAGGTGAATACGATTTATGTAACGACACTGGTCGAGCGTTAATCTCGCGTTTGGCGGCAGCCAATATGGCATTATCAATATCAAAACTAACTGACTTTAATTCATCACTTAATGCAGAATCATCAGTTTGATAGAGTGCCGAGATATCAGAATCGCCGGACAAATAGTCATCAAATTCTTTATCTGTTATATCTTTATCGTGATCAGTCATGAATCACCCGTTTGTATTGTTTTCTTTAAACTCGCAATCGCATAGCGCAAACGGCTTTTCACCGTTTCAATATTAATATTTGTAATTTTTGCTATCTCAGCTAGGCTGAGAGCCGACTCCTCGCGCAGTAAAAATACTTCTCGTTGCACTTGTGGCAATAAATTTACTGCCAATAATAACATCGCTCTTTTTTGTTGTTTAACCGCAATTTGCTCCGGTTGTTGTTTTTTTGGCGCTGGTAGTTCATTAATCCCATCTAGGGAATCATTAGCATTTAAAATATCTATAAATTGTAATTTTTTACGCCGATAATGATCGATTAATTTATTATGTGCAATGGTGTACACATAGGTGGTAAATTTTGCTGAATCAACATAACTTTTTCGCGCCTTAATAACATTCATCCAACATTCTTGAAACAATTCTTCGGCAATTGCTGGTTCTGAACATTGCCGTGTAAAATAACGAAACAACGCCGCTTTGTGCCGTGAATACAAAACTTCAAAAGCATTAACATCACCATCACGATATCGTAACATTAAATTTTCATCGCTTTCATTATCTAAGTCATCATTCATAGCTAGACTAAGATTAGCAGCAGTGTGCAACAATTGCATGTACTAGTTTCGTCTACCATTCATTAACATGATAATGTTGCTTTTTAATTCAATTACGACTAACTTAATGACTTAACTAAATTAACTAATTTAATAAATTCGCCACGATAACCAAAATTATCTTTACCTCGCGCATTCCTAGCCATATCTAATACATCACTATAAGAATATTTCTTAGTATAAGTGCCACCTTTTAACATTTGGCCAAAAGCAGCAACCGCCGCTGAAAATCGAAATCTATCGGATGTGTTTTTGATATTTTTAGTTATTGTTTTTGCATTTAAAGCATAACTGATTAATTTACTATTTTCTTGCTTAGGTGCTTTATAACGAATTTTCAAAAAAGCTAATTCACCATTCAAGGTACTTTTATATAAAGCATTCGATTTTTTGTTATAACGTAATTCATCTACCGATTGTTCTTTGCTGCCAACAAGGCTAATTTCATATAAAGCTGTCACAGTATGACCTGCACCAATATCTCCTGCATCAACCTTATCATTATTAAAGTCTTCACGTTTTAACACTCTATTTTCATAACCAATTAATCGATATTCAGATACTTTGCTATTATTAAATTCAATTTGCAATTTCACATCTTTAGCTACAGTTTGTAGCGTTGAACTCATTTCATCAACCAATACTTTTTGTGCTTCGTTTAAGGTATCGATATATTGATAGTTACCATTGCCTTTATCAGCTAATTGTTCCATTAGGTGGTCATTATAATTACCCGATCCAAAACCTAATGTTGTTAAGCTAATTCCGGACTTTCTTTTTTCAGTAATTAAATCACTTAATGCTTCAAAATTTACTGTGCCAACATTAAAATCACCATCGGTTGCTAATATAATACGATTAACACCATTTTTAATAAAAGCTTGTTCTGCCATTAAATAGGCGAGTTTAATTCCAGCTGCACCATTCGTAGAACCACCCGCCGCTAAGTTGTCCAGCGCACGGCTAATCGTTGCCGTTTTATTACCATCGGTTGGTTCTAAAACTACCCCCGAGGCACCAGCGTAAACAACTAGAGATATTTTGTCTTGTTTTCTAAGTTGTTTAGTTAATAGTTTTAATGATTTTTTTAACAGACCTAATTTATTTTCTGATTGCATTGAACCAGAGACATCAACTAAAAAAACCAAATTACTAGCAGGGATATTATTTTTAGATACATCAATCGCTTTTATACCCACGTGTAATAAATAAGTATTTTTATTCCACGGTGTTGGTGCAATTTCGGTGGTAACACTAAATGGTTTAGTATCAGGTTCAGGATATTGATAATTAAAATAATTAACCAATTCTTCAACACGAACAGCATCTTTACGCGGTAAACTACCTGAATTAATAACACGTCTTACGTTCGAGTATGAACCAGTATCAACATCAATACTAAAAGTTGACACCGGATGTTCCTTTACGCGTTTTATTGCATTACTTTCAAGGTGGGCATAATTTTCAGTATTACGAATGGCTGGTACATTGCTACTATACATCTGAGATAAAAAGCGGCTGCGTTCTAATTTTCTTTTTGCTTTTCTGGGAGCAAGCGATGCCACCGATGAAATTGCTAGCTCGCTATCAGCTAGTTTTGATTCTAGCACCATTAGTTCAGCTCTAGCTTGACTGTTTTTTTTAATTTCCTTTTCACTAAGCGATTTTTTTTGTAGCGTTGTGATTTGTTCTTTACTTGCAATACTGTTCTGTGCAGTACCACATGCTGATAATGTCATGATGGTAAACGCTGCACTCACAAGCAATACGACTTTATTATTCATTTTTATCTCCTACTATAATTATTTAATTAATTATTGCGAATTATTCGCTACTGGAGATATAAACGTGCCCGATGGCAAAACGGGTTAATTTTATTTATTTTTTTACTGGTGATTGACAGTGAAAAATAATTTAATAAAATCAAAAGCTTACGGATTTTAAATTTTATCTTTATTTTTTTCTTCTATCCAACGTGACATATATTCAGTGCTTTTCATGGAATGATGGCGTAACATCGTGCCATAAAAATTATCAAGACGACTTTGTGTCAGTGATGACAGTAATTCTGTTATGCGTTGCGCTAAATATTCTGAAATTTTATTTTTATCATAATAACGGTTGATTATTTTTATACCATTATCTTGCATCGCACACCACGCAGCTTCATTATTATATAAGGCTACTGCTGATTTTGCGAAATATTCAGGATCGTCAGTAATAATGCCATTCCATGGTAATTGGTTATCCAAGTTGCCGTGCATTGCTTCGGCTCCGATGCTACTGGTGATGCTAGCCGTGCCGGTTAACATGGCATCAATTAATTTTCCTTTTATTCCAGCACCAAACCGTAACGGTGCCAAACAAATTCGACATTTTTGCATTACTTGATAAACGTCCTCAGCCCAACCCATTACCAAAAAATTTTCTTTTTTATTATTGAGCTGCATGGCTTTTTCGGAAGGATATGAACCATAAATATGCATTTGGGCGTCGGGTAATTGTTTGCGGATTAAAGGCCATATACTATTTTTTAAATATAAGACCGCATCCCAATTTGGCTCATGACGAAAATTGCCAATGCTGATAAAATTATGTCGTTCGGAATATTTTGGTAATTGTTGAATATCTTGTCTCGTTATGGTTTCAAGCATAAATGGTACTAGTAATAATAACTTTTTATCAATAGTAAATTCATTTATTAATAAATCGTATTCAAACTTGGATATCAACAATGACAGGTCGCTGCGTAAAATACTGGCAATTTCGCGCATAGCTATGGTGCTTTGTAGATCATGTTGAGTCATTTCTCTATTTTGTTTTAACGCTTGCTGACGAGCATCACGTACACAATGTAGATCAACTGTTAATAGTACGCGTAATGCATTTGGACAATTATTTTCAACACGCCAGCCAAATTGTTCTTCCATCATAAAACGATCAAACAATACAATATTGGGTTGTAATGTAGTAACGTATTCGTCAAAACTTGAGTTATTTAATTCTATCGAATCGGCTTGAACATCCAGTGTTGCTAGATCAAACATGTGTGGGGTTTTTATTGCGGGACTTGCAAAATTAATTTGATAATGTTGTTCTAAAAAAAAATTCAATAATTGCAGCATTTGACTGCCTGCGGCTGAGGAATTGGGCTCAGGCCAGACATAACCGATAACAAGTACGCGTTGCATATAAGACTAATTCTTTATGATTTAAAACTGAGAGTGTAAAAGATATCGTAAGTTAAATATAGTGATTATTGCTTACTAAGTTGCTCATAGACAAATCCATGTAATATCAACCTATCATTTTCTTCAACAAATCGAAACTCTAAACCATAAACATGAAAATCCATGCCCCCTTCTTCTTCTGCTTCTAGAAAATCAATACGCCTAATAATTGCTAATATTTGTACATATTGATCAACCCCACCGACTTTGAATTTTGCTGAAATACTAATGTCATCGGCAATATCACCAATTGGCTCAGCTGTGGTTAGCTTTGCACCACCGGTGCTAATATCGGTCATTTTAGCTGAAACAGCCTCTTCCAATGTTTTATCGGGATCTTCATTTTGCACTGAAACAATCAACTCGACTTCAACGCGCTGTGCATTGCGAACCACCACGGATTCGACAGAATGGGGGTAGGTTAAATGAATATAGGGATAGGGAGTACGTTTAATATCGAGTACAGCTACACTAAAAGCATAAACCGTTTTAACTGAAAAAAAACGTGCAATGAATTTATGGCCTTTTTGAACCTGCATCTCTACTTTACCCATTTTAGGCGTAGTGACTAGGATGCTTTTGCTTTCTCGGTAACCGATAAATTTTACAAATATTCGATCCTTGCTATTATCGGCGGGGTTTTGTAGCTGAATACTTTCACCAACAGAGAGTTTTATCTCATTGAATTTTATTATTTTTTTCTCTATTTTGTCGCCAGCCATATCAAAAACCAATTATTACTATTGTTGTCTGTTATTTATCGGCAACAAACATGCTAATTTTAGGCGTAATAATAAAATTTGTAATAAGGTAAAAAAAATGAGGGTTATTTTACACGTTTCACACTAGGATTAGCATACCGGTCAAAATAAATTAATAACGGTGGTAGTAATAAAAAGTCGATTAGCAGTGCGTAACTGAGTGTAATTGATAGTAGTGTGCCCACGCGAGCGGTCGGTAGCATGTGTGAACTGGTTAATACTAAAAATCCCGAAACCAATACTAGTGTTGTAATGATAAGCGCTACGCCGACAGTATTAAATGCATAACGGATCCCTTGAATGGCATCTAATGCTAACTCTCGACGCGCACGAATGTATTTCGTTAAAAAATGTACGGTATCATCAACGACAATACCCAAGGTCATGCACATTACCACTGATGCCGATAAATCAATTTCTCCCACTAACATACCCCATGTACCATAGGCTAAGGCAGCAGGCGCTAAATTGGGTATCATGCTAATCAACCCCATACGAATAGAACGTAACACCAACATTAATACTAATGAAATTAAAAATAACCCTAAAGCGGTACCCTTTAATAAACTGTAAATATTTCGATGATTAATATGCGCAAACACCATATCCAAGCCTGAGCCTTCGCTCACTTTTAGATTGGGTGCATTTTTAGCAAGCCACTGGCGAGAACGACGTTCGATGTTGAGTATGGATTCAGAATCCGTTTTTTCTAATAACGCAACGAACTGTGTTGCTGAGCGATCAAAATTAATTTGATCCTCCATCCCAAGGCCACGCGGTAAGGACAACTCGTATAATAATAAATACTGCGCGACTAATTCACGTTGCTCGGGTATACGATAATACTTTGGGTTATCCTCGTGCATATTTTTATTCAAGCGTTTAATAGTATCGGCTATCGAACGTACATAAGCTACGCCTTGCTGTTCTCGATACCATTTGGCAAATTTGTCAACCGCCATTAAGTAATTTGGATCATTAATACCATCTTTAATATTGGTTTCAAGCGAATATCGAATGGCATGCACACCACTTAAATTAGTATTGATTGCTTCAATGGTTCGTCGTTCTTCAAATGTAAAATCAAAATATTCATGCCAACGTTCGGTTAATTTATTATTAGCGATAAAACCTGTAGAAATAATAACAATAAGACCCATGCCCACTAAAAGTAATCGACGTTGTTTTATTACAAAATTTGCAAACGACGTAATATGAATACTAGACTCTAATTTATTAAAAAATTGTCCTGCAGGTAAAATAACGAGCATAGCAGGAAGTAATAACATTGAAAAAATGTAAGCCAGTACCACCCCAATAGCGACCATATTGCCAAGATCGCGATAAGGCGGTGAATCGCTAAAATTTAGCATTAACACGCCAATAATGGTTGTTAAACTCGTAAGAAACACAGGTAAGGCATTAATACGCAATGCTTCGTAGATTGCGTTTATTTTATTTTTTCCTTGTCCTCGTTCATAAAAAAAACTCACTAATATATGCACCGCATCGGCAACACCAATGGTTATAATAATACTCGGTACAAATCCTGACACCACGGTTAATGTCTTGCCCAGCCAAGCATACATTCCAAAAGTACCAATAATCGAAAAACTAACAATAAGTAATGTAATTAACATTCCTGTAAAACTGCGAAGCAAAACAAGTAATCCAAGCAAAATAACGATATAACTAAAAATTACCAGCTCTCGAATATCTTGCTCCACCCCCAATCCCAAACTGTAATTCGCAAATGTTGTACCGGTTAGACTTATCTCTATATTAGGATAACGTATTTTAAAATCAGACACTATTTTTTCAGCGTGTTTAACAATGACGGTGTTTGATGATAAATCTTCTTTATCTGGGTTTACATGAACATTCACTGCGGTGACGCTACCATCAATTGCGATTAGGTTTTTTACCAAACGAATGTCGTTTAATGCAACTGTTTTAATTTGTTGTATTTTTTTTGCTGTTAATAATTTAGGGTCATCAACTAAATAACCTGTTGTTAAGTCATCACCATTTACAATACTGTGTTGAAAATTTGTAATGGAATCGACTCGTTGAACATAGGGAAAGCGCCAACCCAAATTGCTTAGCTCATGAATTGCTGTTAGATTTTCTTTGGTAAAAACGTTTTTATTTTTTGGTGCAACATAAAATAACAGATTTTCTTGTTTGTTATAAGTTTGTTCAAGATGATCAAATGCCAATAGTTGCGGATTATCATCACTAAAAAATACTTTAAAATCGTTGGTGAAAATTAAGCTCGGAGTAGCTGATGCAAGCCCTACAACCAAGGCGATCATAAACACTAAAGTTATGTAGGGTTTATTAATAACAAGTGTGGCATACCGGTCGAACATATTAAGAGCCTAGGATATGAGGTATGTTATTATAATAATATTTAATACTATTTTACTAGTATTGTTTATTTTGAACGTTTTTTGGCGTTGTGGTGGGCAATGCCCACCCTAGGTAATAGATAAATTGTTAATTTTGCTGCTGACTTTTAGCTAGCTATGCTAGTTGATCATCGGCCACATGGTATTTTGGATCTTCCAAAACGTTTACTTCGACTAAATCACCGGCTTTTGTTAATAATTCTTTACACTCGGGGCTTAAATGGCGTAGATGTAATTTCTTTCCGGCTTTAATGTATTTTATAGCAAGGTTATCGATTGCTTCAATAGCAGAATGATCGGCTACTCGTGAATTTTGAAATTCAATGATGACATCATCCGGATCATCTTCTGGATTAAATAAATCTAAAAAATTTTTAACCGAGCCAAAAAATAACGGTCCATTTAATTCATAAACACGAGAACCATCTACGTCACTGCTTTTTACGTGTATGTGGCTCGCATGTTCCCATGCAAAAAATAATGCCGAAACGATAACACCAACAATAACAGCAGTAGCTAAATCCGTAAAAACCGTTACAGCCGAAACCAAAATAATAACAAAGGCATCTGTCTTAGGAATTTTACCCATGATACGAATACTTGACCATTCAAAGGTACCAAACACCACAATAAACATCACCCCAACTAATGCCGCCATTGGGATAAGCTCAATTAAATCCGAAGCAAACATGATAAACATTAATAAAAACAATGCTGCAGAAATACCGGATAAGCGTTGATGACCGCCGGAATTAACATTAATCATGCTTTGTCCAATCATCGCACAACCGCCCATACCACCAAACATTCCTGTCACCGTATTAGCAATACCTTGACCAACACATTCACGGTTACCTCGACCGCGTGTTCCAGTGATGTCATCAATTAATGACAGTGTTAATAATGATTCGATCAAACCTACAGCCGCTAAAATAATGGAATACGGAAAAATTATTGTTAATGTTTCCCAAGAAAAATCTACTGCGGGGAAATGAAATTCTGGAAAGCCCCCTTTAATTGAAGCAAGATCGCCAACCGTATTAGTATCAATATTAAAGCCAATAACAATTAACGACACCACAATAATGGCGGCAAGCGAGGCTGGAAAGGCCGAGGTTAGTTTTGGTAAAAAATAAATGATTGCAATAGTGAGCGCAATTAAACCTACGAAAATTGCTAGTGAACTACCTTGCAACCACGAACCATCGGTACTCGGTATTTGAAAATGAGGAATTTGAGCCAGAAAAATAACAATTGCTAAACCATTAACAAAACCCAACATTACTGGATGGGGAACAATGCGGATGTATTTTCCAAGACGTAGCAGCCCTGCTACAATTTGTAGTAATCCGGTTAACACCACAGCGGCAAATAAATACTCCACACCATGCTGGGCAACGAGCGCCACCATCACCACCGCCATTGCACCGGTAGCGCCGGAGATCATTCCCGGACGACCACCAAAAATTGACGCTAACAGACCAACCATAAAAGCTGCGTACAAACCAACCAATGGTTCGACATCAGCAACAAATGCAAATGCTACGGCTTCTGGAACCAACGCCAGTGCAACGGTTAAACCGGACAAAATTTCATTTTTAAAACACACGCGACTTGAGCAGCCTAACTGAAACATGGAAACCTCAACATTTAATGGTGATATGACTAAACAGATAAAAGGCCGCAAATCATACCTAATATTGGGTAATAATGAAATCTATTACTGCTAAATCTGTCTTGATGTTTATTTCTAATAACAGTTGACTTAAATTTGCTGCATTAACTGGCTGTTCCCGCATCGATATCATCATCAAGATGTTCTTGCATTAATTGTGCAACTTGTTCTTGACAGTCTCGAATTTCGGCTAAAAGTGTTTTAGCTTTGTTTAAATCTTTGCCTTTTGCCAACTGTTCCATATCGGCCGCTAGCTTGCTTAATGACATGGCACCAAATTGCGCACTGCTGCCTTTAATCGAATGAGCTGTTCGCTCTAACGTTTCTAAATCCTGTAATTCGATAGCCTGTTTTAAAATTTTTACATTTTCTTTGGCATTATTCGCATGCTGCTCAACAGCAAACGAAAATTTGTCTTTAAACAATTTTTTCAAACTATAGAAAGATTCTAAATCCAAATTATCATTGCTCAACGAAGTTTTAGACGTTATAAGCACATTCATACTCTCAGTATCATAAACTTTATTCGCTAGCCATTTACTCAACACATTTTCTAACGCCATTAAGTTAATCGGTTTTGAAACATAGTCATCCATCCCCGCAGCCAAGCATCGTTCCTTATCACCTTGCATGGCATTTGCGGTAAATGCAATAACGGGTACTCGTGTTATTTTATTATTTTTCTCTAATTTACGAATTTCCTGTGTTGCTTCAAAGCCATCCATTTCAGGCATTTGGCAATCCATAAAAATCAAATCAAAAACTTGTTCCGCTAGTTGAGATAAAACCTCTAAACCATTACCCGCAGATGTTACCACACAACCAAATCCTTCTAAGTATTCAGTCGCTACCATTTTATTAATTGGGTTATCCTCAGCTAATAAAATATGTGCATCACGAAGTTTTATTTTTTTACTAAAACCAGTTTTTGCTTCTCGTAAAGTATGGCAAGTAACTAATGGGATATTTTTGTCACGTTTTTTTGCATGCCAAATTAATGAAACTACCTGAACAACTTCATTGCCCTGAGTTGGTTTAATTAAGAAACCATCAAAACCCTTATTTTTTAATTCTTGTTCACCTCCTTTTTTTGCAACAGAACTTAGAAAAATGACAATACTATTTTGTAGTAAATTTTGTTTTTTAATTTTTTCAAGCAGCATTTCACCGTTCATTTCAGGCATATAGAAGTCAATAATAATAATATCAAAAGCCTGTTGCGAGGCATTCGCTTTTATAATTAATGCCAAAGCCTCTTTACCAGAAGCGGCTGTTTCAATATTTAACTTCAATGCTGATAATTGTTCGCTAACGATGGTACGTGCAATTTCAAGATCATCCACCACCAGCACTTTTAGTCCATTGAGTTCATTGAGTTCATTTATATTCCCAAACTCAACTTTTGAAAAATCAGATTCTGCTGCATGCTCAAGCATCATGTTAAAACTAAAACAAGAGCCTTGCCCCTTAGTACTATTAACGGAAATATCTCCCTGCATTAAATGGCACAACTGTTGGCAAATTGCCAAGCCTAAACCGGTACCACCGTATTTTCGCGTAGTAGAACCATCTTCTTGGTCAAACTTATTAAATATTTTATCCAATTTATCGGCAGCAATTCCGATTCCAGAGTCTTCTACTTTAACTAAAATATTGGCCTTATTATCACTAGCATGACCAGATTCCAGGGTTAATAGTATAATTCCCGAGTCAGTAAACTTAATGGCATTACTAATTAAATTAAATAAAATCTGACGAATTCTACTCGGATCCCCCATCAAAAAACGTTGTGTCCTCGGTTTAAATCGAACTAATATTTCGATGTTTTTCTCATGACATTTAAACGCCATTAACTCAGCAACCTCTTCTGCTAAATTTTGAAGATCAAATGGCAAGCTTTCTAATTCTAATTTTCCGGCTTCGATTTTTGAAAAATCAAGAATATCATTAATTATAGTTAACAAACCTTCAGCAGATTTCATGACATTTTGCGCATAACCACGTTGTTTTGGTTTAAGCTTACTGTCCAACAACAGGCCAGTCATACCAATAACCCCGTTCATAGGAGTCCTAATTTCATGACTCATATTTGCCAAAAAATCAGACTTGAGACGTGTAGCCTCTTCCGCGGTTTCTTTAGCCTTTATTAACGCTAATTCGGAACGCTTGCGTTGCGTAATATCTCGAAAACTCCAAATTCGTCCAAAGGTAGTACCATCGATAACCATTGGCCGTGACAATCGTTCAAACACTCGGCCATCAAGAAAATCAATTGTATCAAATGCCTCGAGTTCTGTGTCTCCATGCAAGTCATTAACAATATCAATAAAATGTTGAGGATCAACCAATTGGCGAACAACAAAATCAAGCATATTTTTTTCATTGCCCTCAGCCATAATACGTTCTGGAATATTCCACAATTCAGCAAAACGTTTATTCGTTTGCAAGACATTACCATCACCACTAGTAACCAATATACCATTATCAGTAGACTCTAAAATCCCTTCTAATAATAATAATGATTTTTGGCTAGCAAATTGATCCTGCTTTTGTTTGGTAATATCCGTACGAATTGCAATATAGCTGATGGCTTTATCATTTTCAGATACTGTTGGAAAAATAGTTGTATCAACCCAATATAAATGGCCATCTTTTGCCTTATTACAAATTTCAGCATTCCACGGTTTCCCCCTAGCAATGCACCGATACATTTCCTTAAAAAAGGCAACATCATGATATCCAGAATTGAGAATACGATGATTTTTTCCTAATAGTTCATCTTCAGTGTATCCACTAATGGCACAAAACTTTGAATTGACATAGGTAATCATACCTTTGGTATCGGTTACCGCGACAATCGCGTGCTCATCAATAGCTCGCTGCTTATCTTTTGCATCACTCAGTGCATATTCAGCCCTAAGATTACTTTGCTCTAACGCTTTTTCATGCAAATCTCGTATATCGACCATGTGATTAAAGGCCACCGCCAGTTGGCCTATCTCATTATGAGCAGTAACAGTGACTCTTTGATTTGCCTCACCGGCAGCTACATTAATACTTGCTTGAGCCAATGCTATTATTGGTTTTGATATACGTCGGGCCTTATACACCGCAATAGTGGCAACCAAGATGGCTGTAATAAGCAGTAAAATTAGTGCAATTTTAGCTAACAGCGAACTGCTGGCTAAAGCATTTGCAACATTCACCTCACTAATTAAAACCCAATTTACACCTTTAATATTAAGTGATTGATGTAACCCGATAACATCGACACCGTTTGGCCCTAGGTAAACAAAAGCCGTTTCTTTTTGATCTTCTGGTTGATGCCCTTCGCGACTGTGCTCGGCTTTCCATAACGTAAACTGTTCAGTACCAATTGAACGATACAGTATATCTTCTTGTTTTTTTGCTAATGGTGAACGTAACATACTATTTTCACCAACAATATAATGCACCACACTGCTTAACTCTTTTTGTTCAATTAAGCCAAGTAATTGTTGCAAACGGACTTGAATTGCGAACACACCTACTTTCTTTCCAAACTCATCCACCATAGGGGCGGTTAAAAAACCTGAGACAAGGTTATTTGATGGTTCATAACGCTCTAGATCAGAGAATTTAGAACTAGCCGTTTCCAGTGTTGCGTGAAAGGACTGCGCAAACTTAGTATTTGCATAACGCCCCGTTATTAAGTTAGTGCCTAGATCACTTTCAGTTGCCACACTATATAATATATTCCCATCGAGATCGATTAGAAATAAATCGTAGATATAATCATAATTCCGACTCATTGAGGTTAACTCAGTTTGCGCGCCATCAACTAATTTAAACCATGCTTTACTTTTAACAAACTCTTTTAACGGTTTATGACTACTCTTAAAACGCTTAATTAGCTCGCTTAATAATAAAATATTTGCTTTAGATTCAGCTTGAGTTTTGAGCTCTACGAACCGATAGGAAAACCAATTTTTAATTATTTTATATCGAATATAAGAAGATACTTCTAGTTCCTCAACCGTAACATGCATAAGGCTGGAATTAGCTTGTTTATAATTAACCCAAGAAACTATAATTAAAGGCAACAATGCTAATAATAAAAACCAAAATACCAAGCTTTTAGACAAAGAAATAAACTTGTTATTGGCTTTGCTTTCTATTGCTAAGTTATCAATTTTTATTGAATTACTATCGGTCATTTACTTTTCTATACGTAGATTAGCAATTACGACCATCAAAAAAAATTGATGCTTTTAGTGGTTCAGTTTCAACGGTAAAACCCATGATCACATCACTATCAATATAAACATAGATTTTTTAAGTATTTTCATATTAAAGGAACCTTTATTATCAACACTATCACCTTACTATCGACAAAAAGACCGTTGGCTTTAACGTAGACTATCATTAAAGCCAATAAATAATTCTACATATAATGGATGTTGCAATGACACACTATTAAAAAGACTAACAATATCCTTCTCAAGGCGGCACTATCCATATAATTGGCATTGTTTAAATCAATAAGATAATTAATTCTGGCTGGTTTATTATCATAGGAATTTCTAAACTCATGGTGCATTAAAAAGTAAAACATTGCCCCATTAATAAAGTAATTTCACCTTTATCTATTTCTTTGATTATAATTGTCAAAATATACTCCTACTTATTACGTATTGTTTTAAACTAAATAAGTGGCCTTAACTACTCGACCGTAGTCCAAATATTCAAATTCATGACAGAGTGATTTTACAATACCCAAACCACGGCCAAATAGCTGCTCATCAGCATCAATACTCGAATGATTCGTTTTTTTAATCTCACCATTATGTGTTACTGTGATAAAAACCTTGTCACAAGTTTCTGGCATAAACACATTAATACATATTTCAGACTTCGTTAATTTCTCTAATGCCATTTTTTTATTTTGATAATATTCATCAAAGGCATCCGGATCAGTTTTATCTCCACTAGCCAACCCCAAAACCCCGTGTTCTAAGGCATTAACATACAACTCCGTAATAACAGTATATAAATAAGATTTATGCTGTCGTAATTTATTATTACCATCCAACATATCCGCTACTTGTAATAAACTGTGTTGTTTGCGCATTGCATTCACCGACAGTTTAAACTCAAGTGAAAACGGCATAATATTAGTGTTAGCACTATCATCAATAACACAAGGTAGATCATCAAGTGGCTTAAAATTAATTTCAACTATTGTGGTATCATCACTTTGTTTTTTCCCATGTGTAAAATTTTTAACGTCATTTAATAAGCTTTCTATTGTATCTTCATTTTCTTTTAACAAAACCTGACGTATACGTTCATCACCATACATTTCACCGACATCATTAAAAGACTCTATTACACCATCAGTAAAGCAATACAATTTCATTCCATGTGCAATACTATAAGTCTTAATGCTGGAGTCAAACTCATTGTCATCTAACACGGCTAACGGCATATGATCAGAGGAAACTGTCAGCAACTTATTGTTTTCCATGTCGACAATATAACACTCGGGAAGCCCCCCCGACCAAACACTTATAGTACTGGCATATTGGTCAACTTCCATTACTGTTGCGGCAAAAAAAATTTCAACCGGCAAAATTTGGTTGAGTTTTTGGTTAATTTCACGAACAATATCAACTACCGAATAATTTTTTTCGGCCATTCTAAAAAATATCTCCGTTACCGGAATAGTACCAATAGCCGCTGTTAGTCCATGTCCAGTAAAATCACCCACTAATACATATAAGCCACCAGAGGGGCGGCGTCTAACAAGGAATAAATCTCCATTAAAAGCCGAGGCAGGGGAAGTATAATAATTAATATAACTCGGATCGATATCACACATTTCTTGACCCCAGTCAAAAAAGTGTCCGACCAGCTCTTGCTCATAACGTATTCTTTGATTATAAACAGTTAATTTTTTATTTTTTGAATCTAATTCAGCATTCAAATTGACAATTCGTTCATGTACTTTAATTTTTGAGTATAATAAATTTTTATCAAAGGGTTTTGATATGTAATCATCACCGCCCGACTCTAAAGCATCAACAATATCCATTTCTGCTTTTAAAGCAGTAACAAATATTATCGGCGTATAAACTTCAGCCGATAATGCTTTAATTTTTTTTGCTGCTTCTCTGCCATTCATTTCAGGCATCACAATATCCATTAAAATTAAATCCGGAGACTCGGTTTTAAATTTTTCAATTGCTTGTAAACCATCATAACATTCAATAATGCTATAACCCCATTTTTTTAGAAAAGGACTAAGCACCTTAATATTAACTTTATTATCATCTACAATTAAAATTTTCATTTTTAGCGTCAGCTAACTAATACTAAAAAATCGTTCAAAATGGGCAATTTTTAAAATTTTTTTAACCTCACTGCGGGCATTGATAATTTTAATGGCTAAATTATCAGCCGCCATATATCGTTTAAGATTTAACAACATACCCAAGGCTGAACTATCAAGATGAACCGTATCATTAAAATCAACAACGACGGTTTCAGGTTTATGATCAATTTGTGTGTAAGATGCTCTAAAATCATAAACCACGCTAAAATCAAAAGCCCCGTGAATACTTAAAGTTAGAACACTATTATCATTTGTTAGTGACGTTGTTACTGACATAATTAACTACCTACTCATAAAATTTAAAAACTAAAATAACTCAATATCACCTTCTGTCATTTCAGATTGCACCACTTGTTGCTGTCCAGTGTTAGCCGAAATTTTACCATTTAGCTTAACCATAATGTCATTAATCACAACAATGAGATCAGCTACGCTGGTATTATGATGCTCAATATTTGTCACTTGTTGTTTTTTATCCAACTCAATGGATAATAATTGTGCTGAAACATCACTTAGCTGGGTTACTAAATCTTCATATTGCAAGGCAACTACCGCATGATTAACATCGGCTTTTAAAGAGTTTGATATTTCAGATGATTGTCTAATACTGTCTGATAACATTTCATTAAATTTTGCAATATCAATTAACACTTCATCCATTTTTGCCTTACCATCCAACGTTACAGTCATATCAATTGAGGCAATATCACCCACAAAATCACTTGCGTCATTTAGCGACACTTTTGTTTTGCCAATTTGCATTTTAATTTGCTCATTAATTTCTCGAGACCGAACTGATAAATTTCTAACCTCATTAGCAACAACTGCAAAACCACGCCCAGCATCTCCTGCACGAGCTGCTTCAATAGCCGCATTCAGCGCTAATAAATTAGTTTGCTCTGCAAGACCATGAACATCATCGAGCAATGTAAACATAGAGTCCATTTGTTGTACCATATCTTGCATTTTATAGGTTGCACCAATACTCTTATCACTAATGTCAACTAACAAACCCACATAATCATCCAGTGTAGTGCTAATCTCCGTTACAAATAGTTCCAAATTTAGGTTGTTTTGATCATCGCGATCCTTATCAGTCGATAAGGTTTGCATAATATTCAGTAATAACTCACCTTGATTATTGTTTTTATCCAACATTCCCGCAAAACTATTATTTAACTTTTCAGTTGCATCTTGGATAACGGTTTTAGTACGCGACATATTATCCAACACTTCATTTAACATTTCTGTCACATGTCCGTTATCCTGTTGCAAACAGTGATATAGCGCAGCAGCAGATTCAAATCTCTGGTTACTATTACGCTCGGTTTGCTGTTGAGAGATAATTTTGTTAAACGTCAACCACCAAAAAAACCCGCTTAATAACAGCGCAGCAATGTTTAAAAAAAGTATTTGATTAAAAATCATAAGAAAAATCGCAGCGCAATTAATAGCAATAGCATATTTTACTCGTTTTAGATTTTCTAAAGTCTTATTCATGCGTTTTTAACCATTATTTTGGGCTTTGCATGTATACTTTCTAAATAAATAAATGCATTTTCATTCATGCCGTTATCGTATGCCTCTATAACACTACTAACGGTATTTAATAATATAGCTTCACAATCCTTATGCTTATACAATATTTCTGACTCTAATGCGGATTCCGAGTTATTTGATAAATTTAAACAAGCCAAAGTCTCAAAATGGTTTTTATAATCACTGTTATTTTTAAATAAAAATTCCATCGTTTGTCCAACAATATCTTCGTGGTGATAACCCAATAAGCTGCTAAATTTAGGATTGACCATCATGATTTTTTGCTGACTATCTAATAACAACAAAGCATTGTGAGCTTTATTAAAAATGTGTTGAAAAATACCTTGTTCTCTATTCAATTTTTTTTCTAAATTAATTTGTTCAGTAATATCCATTATTGCACCAAATATTTTTTTCGGCTGCTGAGCTTGGTCATAGTGAACTTCACCACTTAAATCAAGATAACGGATAGCACCATCGTGACGTATAATTTGGTATTTAATTCTGTCCCTTAAACCTGACATTATATTAAGCTCAAAATTTTTAACTTTTATTTTATCCTGCTCGACTATAAAATCATACACGTTGTCATATTCTGGAATAAAAATTGTTTTTTCCACGCCGTAAATGTCGTACATTTCATCCGACCAATAGAATTTTTTTTGCTGTAAATCCAATTCCCAACTTGCCACTCTAACCATTCGTTGTGCCGTTAATAGCTGAACTTGCAACTCTTTCATTTTACAATTATGCAAAAACTGTGCAATAAAATCCGATATATTAATTAAAAATTGGTGTTCATCTAAGTGCCAATCCTGCTCATAATCACCAATGTCTATACTAATAAAACCAAGCAAATTTGCCTTAAACCAAATTGGTACAGCCAAAGACAATTTAGTTTTCCTGTTATCAAGCTTTAAGCTCATAATGGTATTTTTATAATTTAAGATACGTGATGTTTGAATTAAATCAAAAAATTGTAGGTGTTGCTTTTTACTAAGCCTCATACCTTGTTGATAAGATTGTGTTGATTTTGTAAATAACATAACACACTCAAAGACAGTATCATTTTTATCCAATAACCATATACCACTATTATTAGCTGAAATCGTATCGCAAATTAAACTGCTAATCGTTTCATAGGCTTTGGCGACACCATAATCATAAATGCCATTATCCTTTGTTAATGACATTAACACTGTTTGTTGTTTTTCACGTCGGCCACTTGTGGCAACTGACTTTATTTCTAAACGTTTAACTGCCGTAATATCCGTTCGTATCGAAATAAACTTAATCGGTTTGCCTTTATTATCTAAAATTGGTGTGATTGATGAATCCACCCAATAAAGTTCACCATTTTTTCGTCTATTACAAATATTACCGCTCCAATTGTTTCCCGCCAAAATCGTAGACCACATTAATTTGAAAAACGTCTTGTCATGAACCCCTGAGTTAATAATGCTATGCTTTTTAAATAATAATTCTTCTCGCGAATAACCACTAATAGCACAAAACTTATCATTCACCTCTATTATTTTTCCTGATATATCAGCAACACTAACTATTGCATGGTTATTTAATGCTATTTGATATTGTTGTAATTCTTCAAAACCAACAGGCTTAGTCATAAACAGCACCATTAACCGCATCATTATTTAACTCAGCAGTGATCATCGAAATAAAGTTTTTCACTTGTATTGGTTTAATTAGATATTGCTTAAATCCAGCTACTAATCCATTTTCAATGTCTTGCGCAGTAGCTGAGGCACTAAGCGCGTAAACCGGAATGTGTTTTAAATCATCATCCTGTTTTAAAATTGACAAGGCATCAAAACCACTCATGCCCGGTAAATTAATGTCTAAAATAATCAGGTCTGGCATTTTATGACGAATCAATAATATGCCTTCTTCGGCATTATCATGCGACAACAAGTTTATATTGTGTTGTTTGTTAATAATACCTTCTACCAAACGTAAATTTGCATTATTGTCTTCTATGTAAATTATTGTATGTTGTTTATTGCTTACTGCTACGGTCCTTTCATTTAGCTCTTTAAGTTTGTTAAGTTCTTTTTTTTCATTTTCATGCCCTGAAGATATTTTTTTTAATGTAAACCAAAACTCTGTTCCTTGTTCAACAACACTATTAAAGCCAATCGAGCCATTCATTAATTCAACCAGTGTTTTCGTTATTGATAAACCGATACCCGTACCCTCGGTTGCGGTAAATTCAGCACCCATACGATTAAACGGTTCAAAAACATCATTTTGATCCACATTAGCAATGCCGATACCGTTATCAATAATTGATAGTGTTACAATTTCATGTTCTACTTTCAAATTAATAGTTACTTTACCGTCTGCAACATTGTATTTTATAGCATTAGTGAGTATATTTAATATCACTTCTTTAAGCCGGAGACTGTCTGCTAACACGGTGCAATCTTGTTCAGTAATTGTATTATTTATAATCCTAATATTTTTTTCATCAGCATAATTAACCACCAAGGCAATACTTTCTTGCACGATATCTAATAGTGATATACCCGTTAAATTAATGTCAATATTACCCGACTCTATTTTTGATAGATCCAAAACTTCGTCTATCAAGTCCTCTAAATGCTTGCCTGCTGTTAATATTTCTTTTACATAATCAGCCAACTCCACATTTGAAATATCCATTTCCAATAATTGTGCAAACCCCAAAATAGCGTTCATCGGAGTTCGTAACTCATGGCTCATACGGCTTAAAAAGAACGATTTTTGTTGATTGGCATGTTCGGCATCATGCTTGGCTTTAATAAGCGAGGTTTTCGCCTTGTCTGCCTCAACATTTTTTAACTCCAATGATTTCAATGAATCATTCAACTCAGATGTTCGACTTTGAACTTTTTTTTCTAATTCGTCACGGTGTTGCTTTAACTCTTTATCAACCCTGACATTTTCACGGATTAACTCTAAGAGAATTTTTAATAATTTAAAAATGATAAAAAAAGCAAGTGTGACTGCAACAATTATTAACGTTAATACAATATAAAACTTTTTATTTTTTAATTCATCCACGTTCGTTAAAAAATATTTATGTTCATCCTTGCTGACATGCCGATATTGAATTAAAACATTAAGTAACGGCCTAACCACAGCCATATAGCTTACGACTGTAATCTCTTTTTTTTGTATTTTATTCAACTCAGCTTTAGTCACATTAATATCAGCAAGTAACACTTTTAAAAACAAGGCTTTACGGTCACTAAACATAACACCGCCATTATTTTTAATTAATTTAGCTTGGTATTGCAGCATGGTTTTTATGCGTTTAATTAATTCAATATTCGTTAAATTTATTGACACGGGTGAATTAAAATTTCTGTTCTTAGTTCTATTATTAGATAATTCAAAGCGTGTATCTTTTAAGGTGCTGAGCATTAACGACACGGATTCCATTTCTTTTTCAAAACGTAACTGAACTTCGATGTTGTTTTTTTCTAAATCGCTAAGGTAAAATTCTTGAATGAAAAAAATAAATAAAAAAGTCACTACAATAACTACCAGCATTAAATAGACCAGCCTTATTATAGGTTTTGAACTTTTAGTTATCGGTTTCATTGGAGAACTATAATTAATATCCTAAGTTATAAACCACGTCATTTAAGATATTAAACGTTTTGTGGTGCGCATCGAGGTAAAAACCACCACCTAAATTATCCAAAATACGTTTTTGAGCTGGTTTTCTTGGGTTAAGTAACATAAAGGCATTACGAAGAAGGGTGACATCAGATTCTAAAAGTTGCTGTTGTGCTGCCCAGACGTAATCTGGAAAAACCGGTGTCTCCCAAATAATTTTAAGACTTGTTTCTTTTAAACGACCATCACGATACATGTCGTTGATAACGCCAGAATGAGCAACTCCAACATCAACTACACCATCACGCACCCACTCAGCAGTTTTATCATGTGCTCCGGAATATTTTATCACGTTAAAATAATCCACAATATCAATATTTTTTTTACCTAAAAAATAGCGAGGCATATAATAACCACCGGTTGATAGACGTGAACCAAATGCAATTGCCTTACCTTTTAAATCGGCAAAACTCTTTATGCCACTATTGGCTTTGACAAAGAATATACTGCGATATTGTTTGTCGATATCGCGCATAACCAGTGTTTTTGCTCCATATAAACGATGTGCTTTGACGTATGTTGCACCACCAAATAACGCCAAATCAATTTTTTTCTTTGAGAATAAATCGAGTAAGCCCTCATATGATGTTGGCAATATTAATGTGGTTTTTAACCCTGTGTAGGTAGCGATGTAATCCAACAACGGCGAATATTTAGTCCGCATGCTAACTTCATTTTGATCAGGCAATAAACCAACCCTTAGCTCTTTTAGCTTATAAAGAGCATGTTGTGGTTTTTGCTGGCAGCCTGCTGCCAGCAATAATACCAATATCATCGCTGATAATAATCGGTAATGAAAATAATATTTCATGGCCTACATTTCTAACTTCACACCGTCGATAAGTAAATACACTCTTCTTTATAAGGTGTCGGCATGGCTTTACATTTCTTTAACACATAAAATGAACTGTCTATTCCTTTAAGTGCCTTGCAATAAATAACATTTTTATCATGTGGCTTTATGGGACGACTGTTGAAGATGGTGTTGAAAATAATATCGTTGTAATTTTAATTCGTTTATACTGCGACAATAATTCTATTTAAAATGGAGTTTGTTATTTGGGTCTTTACAATATCATGCTGTAAACTGATATTGGTCAATTTAAATTAAAATAGTACAGACTAAACTTTTATTATCATGTTTCAAAATACTAAAATACAACATTTAATTGAGGATAATATCGAGTTATTTTCTTTGCCCGATACTATTATACAATTAAAATCATTAATGGATGATCCAAATAGTACTATTGAACAAATTTCTAATTTAATTATGCAAGATGGTGCATTAACTGTGAAGTTACTTAAAATTGTAAACAGTTCGTATTATAATTTCTCAAAGCCCATCGACACTATCACGCAAGCGATAAACATAGTAGGAATACGTGAACTGAGTAAGTTTGTTTTTGCTGCGAAAATGATAAATCACTTTAATCAGTCAGCCATCGCTTTAGTTACTGCAAATGATTTTTGGCGTCACAACCTAGCTTGTGCCACTGCTGCCAGTGTCATCTCAACTGAACTTAAAATTAAAAAAACAGAACAAATATACATAGCCGGTTTAATTCATGACATTGGTAAATTAGTTTTGTTTAACTCGCAACCAAAACTATGCGAAGCACTAATAACTAAAATGCTTTCTAGAGAAATACAAGGTGACGACCTTGAATTTAGAATTATTGGTTATACTCATGATGATGTTAGTGCCGCGTTATTAAAAAAATGGAATTTTCCTGAAATGTTAATTACTACAACGCAATTCCACCATCAACCGCAAGATGCTACCAGCTATACAACTGAAGTTGCTATTATTCATATTGCCAATACCATAGCCAACTTAATAGAAAAACCAATATCCTTTGATGATACCCAATCAATCCACCATTCTGCTTGGGAAGTGTTAAACATTGAACCACATGCTTTAATTGAATTAACGCATCTTTCCGAACTACAATATCAACAAACTGCATCAATCATAATTGCGCAAAAAGCAGCTTGAGCTATTTAATTAATTTGAACTCATGATACGAAAAATTGAATGTTTAATTTTTTTGATGCAGTAATTGTTTCACAAAACGAATACTGCTTATGCTGGTACGCACGTCTTGCTCTACCTTAGCGACCGTTACCATACCTTGATAAAGCGTTAGCATGAATCGTGCAAATTCTTGCAGATTGAGTGTTGCTGAAATCTCGTTGCGCTGTTGTGCAACAGACAAGGCTTGATAAAAAGCATCTTCTAGCTTTCTATTCATGCTTTGGACGTAGTGACTCACATCGGAATCAACGTTACTCAATTCTGTACCAGCGTTTAACATGAAGCAACCATTCTGCTGTGAGTATTGCTGCATCGTTTGTTCTAGAAAATCCAAGCTACGTTCAATTGCAGCCAAACCATCAACATCACCCGCTAATGTTGTCAATAATTGGCTAAACATTTGTTCTTCATAGCGCGCTAAACTGGCTAAATACAATGCCCGCTTATTACCAAAGGTATTATAAATACTGAATTTATTAATACCCAGCCCTTGCTCAAGCTCGGTCAACGAAGTTGCCTCATAACCTTTCGCCCAAAACAAGTTCATCGCCTTGTCTAAAACTTCGTCGCGATCAAATTCAATTTTGCGTGCCATTACTAACCTATTAGTCAACATTCTATATAATTATAGCAAATATACAGATATTTTTAAACAAATTTTACACGAATATTAAAATGAATGAAAACAACAATATACAGGCAATTAAAAACGATAAATTAAAATCTAAATACTTGACCATTCAGTTAGAATTAACTAATATCAAACCAATCATTTAGTTAAATAAAAAAGGACACGTTATGACTCTACGACAACAAACACAACAGTTAACCGAACAATTTATTTCAAGCCAAGCAGAACAAACACAACAAGACATTATGGAGTCGTTTGAACAATTAATGAGTTCAGACACAGCGCAAAATGCACTTAAAATAGGCGATGATGCCATTGATTTTACCTTGCCTAATGCCGCTGGTGAACAAAAAAAACTCTCAAACATGCTTCAGCAGGGGCCGATAGTGCTCAGCTTTTATCGTGGCGGTTGGTGTCCTTATTGTAACCTTCAATTTAAAGCTCTAAACGATATTCTCCCTGAGATAAAACAACTTGGTGCAAATTTAATTGGAGTAAGTCCTGAAACACCGGATAGCTCAATGTCGACAGTTGAAAAACACCAATTACAATTTGAAGTGTTAAGTGACATTGGCAATAATATTGCTGATAAATACGGTTTGGTCATGACGGTTATCGAAAAAATGCGTCCCTATTACCTACAGTGGGGTTTTGATATTCCGGCGTTGAATGGTGATGACAGTTATCAGTTACCTGTTCCTGCGACGTATATTATCGATCGAAACCAAAAAATTACCGAGTGCTATGTTAATAAAAACTATACCGAGCGAATGGAACCAAGTGACATTATTAGTGCATTAAAAAATTTGTAGTAACTGCATCCAACATAAACCTTCATCCAAATGGTGATGAAGGTTTTATATTTGTTATATTATACTTTACATTACGATCAAAAAATTTTAATGATTATTTAAAAAAAATTTGCCATACTCTTAATACTTCCATTCAACGAACAAAATATCAATGTTGCACAACAGGAATTTACACCATTTAATTGACGACAACATCGAGCAGTTTTCTTTACCCGATATAGTCGTGCAATTAAATTCATTAATGAATGATCCTAATAGCACTATTGAGCAATTATCGAATTTAATTTCACAAGATGCCGCATTAACGATACGTTTGTTAAAATTAGTTAATAGCTCTTATTATAATTTTTCAAAAGACATCACCACTATATCCCAAGCAATTAATATCCTTGGGATACGCGAATTAAGTGACTTTGTTACAGCAACAAAAATGATTAACCAATTTAATAGCTTGGATATGGAACTTATTACACCCGAAAGTTTTTGGCGTCACAACTTGGCTTGTGCAACGGCTGCTCGCACAATTTCTAAAGAGCTTAACGTTAAGAATTCGGAACAACTGTTTATCTGTGGCTTAATTCACGACATTGGAAAATTAGTACTTTATATAATGCAACCTAAATTATGTGATTTTTTAATCAAAAAAACAGTGGCTAGGCGATTAATTTCAGACAATTTGGAATTAAAAACATTTGGTTTTACACACCAGGATGTTGGCGCACAGTTGTTAAAAAAATGGGGCTTACCCGAAGTATTAATTGCAACAACTCAATACCACCACCAACCGCAAGGTGCATTAGAACATGATGATCAATTTAAGATTCAAGTTGCCGTCATCCATCTAGCCAATGCTATTGCAAACCTAATTGAAGCCCCCCTATCCTTCGATGATACTCTACCAATTCACCCATCAACATGGACAACACTCAATATAGATTCCAATAGTTTAATCACCCTAACACAAATCTGTGAAACTAAATATGGACAAGTATCAAGCGTATTAATTGAAAGAAAAGCCGCTTAAATAATTAAACTGCATAAAATTTGCGACTTGTCTTATTATGCACATATTAATATAATCATTTAATGAATATAAAATCCTTTTCACTATTTTTTATTATACTAACTTTATATGCACTGCCAGCTCAAGCTAAGGAATTTAATTGGAAGCTATGGCAAGAAATATTATCTGATAGGGTTCAAGCAGGCCAAATTTTTAATATTTCAAGCAACCTCGTTAACTACAAATCATTATTAAAAGACCCTCGAATTCAAAAAATTAATCTCGCTTTAGAACAATATGATCCATCAAAATTACAAAAAAATTATAAAAAATCATTTTATATTAATGCCTATAATTATTATGCCGTGCTGATGGTTTTAAATAATTATCCCGTCGACAGCATTAAGGACATCGGGAATATTTTTTTTCAGGTATGGGATAAAGAAGTTGCTACTCTTAATAATAAAGCAATAACTTTAAATGATATTGAGCATCAAATATTACGTCCTATGGGTGACCCAAGAATACATTTTGCTATTGTTTGTGCTTCAATGAGTTGCCCAAGTTTAAGTACTCAAGTTTATAGCGCTAACAACCTCGATACGCAGTTAAATTTTCAAACCAAGCTATTTCTAAATAATAATAGCAAGGGGCTAAGCATTAAAAACAATGAATTATATGTATCATCTCTATTTAAGTGGTTTAAGGATGACTTTATTAAAAGCGACGGCATTATTAATTTTATTAAGCAATATAAAGCCATTCCAAATTCTATCGAGAACTTAAATTACTTAGATTATAACTGGCAGCTTAATGATCTTACTGCTAAAAAATAACTAAAGAAGGCTTGTATGAGATATTTTATTAAATTGCTACTGCTGTGTATATTAAGTATGGTATTTCGTCCCTTTGCTTTTGCCAATGACAGTTTTGAGGACATGGCAAATAAAATGGCCAATAGTTTTGATGCTCCACGTATTTCGGCTAAAAAGTTACAACAACTAATGCGCAATGATAATATTATTATTTTTGATACTAGAGAAAAAGAAGAATTTGATGTTTCTCATATTAAAAATGCCATTTATGTTGGTTATGATGATTTTGATCTTGATAAGGCTTTGCAACAAATTAAAAAAGGCAGTGTTGTTATTTCTTATTGTTCAGTTGGTTATCGTAGTGGTGACATTACGCAACAATTAAAAGAAAGCGATATTGAGGCTTATAATTTATATGGTGGGCTTTTTAATTGGAGTAATCATAATAAACCGCTTTTTTCTGGTAATAAAACCAAGACTATTAATATTCATGGTTATGATAAGCAATGGGGGAAATGGTTAACAAAAGGCAATGTTGTTTATTAATTTTAAAAAACTAAACCCCGGCTTAGAACATTACCGGGGTGACAGTATTTTTAACTTATAATGCACCTAGTATATTTTTTTCGTCGTTATTGCTGCTGGATTCATAAATAATATAAATCGGTTTATCTGAAATAATATACTGGCCAGCGCTTATATTGATACCACTGCTCGCTGCACCAAAATACGCTTTACCCGGCGTATTGCCAGTGGCGGTACAAGTTTGGGTATCAACCACTGCACCTTGATCGTACAAATTAATGACGGCTGTTTCATGGCACGCTACTGCAATATATTGCGTGTTTATGGGAAAGCCATATCGACGCGCAAAAAAGATTGGATCCCAAAATGCCGTTGCTTCGATACCATCACTATCAGCACCTTGGATGGCTGCAATAGGTTTATCGGCTATAATGCGCACCGCTTCGCCTTGTCCTTGAGCACTGGTATTATCCGATGTTATGAGATGCCGGCCACCGGAATTTAATAACACAACTTGTTGGCTGCCATCGCTATAATACAGAGTGATATGGGTATTATCCTGCAAAGCACCGAGTATTATATTGCGTGTTTTTATTCCGGTAACTTCTTTGCTTGCCGGTGGCACGACATAATTATCAATTAACACTCCTGATGATAGCTTGGCCGAATGGCTAACAACGATTGGTGATTCAGCGTGTATAATGGCTGATAGCGTATTTAAACTTCCAGCTGCTATAATCGTTGTTCGACCACGATGCACGATATACGTTTGAGTGGTATCAGTCGTTACCGTTACACGTGTTGTGCCAAAAAGGCTTGTTAAATAATAAGTATGATCCTGACGGTAGTTTGGAATAACAAAATCGTAACCCGACATCCAGTTCACTACCGGCATATCGGTGCCGTCAACATCACTGGCAAATGCGATAGGTTTGTTTGAACTAAAGGGTCGACGTTGATCAAATGTTGTCATATCAAAACTGGTGGTTTCAAACTGATCCAGCCTGACAAATTTAGTGCCGTTAATATAACTACCATCAACTAACGCCATTGCCTCTACGGTGCTGCTGGTAAAATTTGGATTTAAGAAGGTATAACGTAAATTACGTCTTGAACCGGAAATTAATGGTTGGGTTGCAAAACGATATTCCAGAGCATTGACCACACCGTCATTATCTGAGTCGATAGTGTTATCGGCAAGCAGTGGATTGAGACCAACCGCAGTTTCCCAACCATCAGGCATGCCGTCGCCATCAGTATCAATTGCTGTTGTGGCTTCGGCAGTATTGGAATAAAAACCAATATTTAAACGATGCCCAACGGGTTCGTTTATAGCACGATAAAACGGGCTACCGGTATCCACTGCTGGTGAAGCAGGCAGGACATGATAGTCACCATTAGCCGCATCAACAAACTTTGCATCACCCACTAAGTTACTAAAATTAGTCGCTAAGGCTGCATCGTTAAGCAAACTATTACGCACTTGGTAACCAAAGATATCTTGCAAGTCACTGGTATTGGCCATGATGGTATTCACTACTCGTAGGAAATAACTGCCATTCCAATCGACACCCAAAGTGAAGCCAGCGATGGTGCTATTCCTGATATTAAGCTCGGTACGGTTATCCGTTGCTACATCTTTCGCTACAATCGCAGTTGCCGTGCCATTATTGGTCACTAACACACGTTCAAAACTTACTTTGGTATTAGCGGTCATTGTTAAACTCACTTTCAAGCCTAATTCAACATTTCTAAACAACAGATTACGTGTATTTGAAACATAAGCAATACTATTAACATTGAGTTTCATGTCACTAAAACTAAGCCAACGTGAAAAAGTGGCGTACAAAAATGGTAGTGTTAAAGTAACACTTCGATCGGCTTGGCCTTTAATTGCGACCATTTTATTAAGCTGTAGAAAATTCACCACGCCATAACTGCCCGATGCCAATTGCACAGTATCACCTATTGCTGCGGCATTATAACCAGCGGAGAAACTCGCAAATGGACTTGTTATGCTTCCATCACCAGTTGCATCATTACCATTGATAGCATCGACATAAACTGTTTTTACTAATGGCGTTGAAGTGTTATCTAATGGCAACGTTCGGTAGATAAATTCAATGATATTATCAACACCATCTTGATCCGCATCAAAACGTGCATCGTCTCGATTAACGCGCGTGCCGCGTATGGTTTCCCAATCGTCACTCATGCCGTCAAGATCAGTATCCGTTCTTATAGTAGGATCGGTTGCATTCGCTACTTCTTCACCGTCATTAATACCATCACGATCGGTATCGGGACGAATTGGATTGGTGCCGGCTTTAAACTCATCGAGGTTAATAAGATTATCCAAGTCTGGATCCAATGCGGCATCATCCACTAAGGGATCAAGGCCAGCATAAGTAAGTTCCCAACCGTCCGGCATTAAATCACCATCGGTATCAGCATTCAGTGGATCGGTACCAAATTTTAAAACCTCGTCACCATCACTAACGCCATCGCCATCACTATCCGAAGCAATGGGGTCGGTACCGGCAGCCAATTCGGCACTATCACTCAGACCGTCATTATCAGAATCGGTGCTGGTTGGATTCATGCCCGCCGCAAGTTCGATGGCATCACTAACACCATCACCATCAAAATCGGACGTTTGATTGGCGACAACTACCGGATAATAGTCATAAAACGTTTGCGATTTAGTGCTAACAGAATTAGTGCTGGTCACTGCCAAACGTAAGGTATACTGCCCTGCTGTTATTGCCGTTGCATCCCACACACCCAAATTAGTATCTTGTTGACCACCTGTGCCAGATAAACCAGTGCTTATCCATGTTGCTTGTTGGTCACAGATAAAGAAAACATTACCCGCACAATAATCAACGGCAAAAGTAGTTGTCACAATTGTGCTATCGTTACCATTAACAGTATCCGCTACTAATGCCGCACTATCGAGTACAAAGTTATAGGTGTTGAGCTTATTAAATTTAATCGCTGCGGGTGAATAAAGCGGATCACCATACAATACACCACTGTTATAATTTTCAGCGAACCAAACCGCGTCCCCCAATGGTAAACCACGCATAAAATAAATAAGTGTCTCTAAAGGATGTTTATCAAAAGAATGACCACCCGATTGATGATGGCTCATGCTGCCCCAAAAGGCAGTGCCATTTAATCGACTTAAAAAATTAGCCGCATGATCACCAGCAGCAACCTGCTCATGACCGAGAGTGAAACCACCATTATTCAAGGTAAATGATTGTGTTGTTGCGTTAACTTGTTGGATTTGAACGTCATCAATGCCTAACTCGCCCGAGAATTTACCCGTGGTTTCTAGACGAATTTTTACGCCATCATAAGTTCCACTCCATGGGGTATCCAAAAAGCTTGCAGCAACACGTTCAAAACATTTTCGTTTACCGGTAGTATCATTTAAACAAGCGCTACGGGCTGTGGCATGTTTTGCTGGATCTAAAGTCACAAATGTTTCCACTTCTACCCATGCTGAATTGCCTTCTGGAATAATGTGCGCGTTAGTATCACCAACTAGGTTAAACGTTTTAAGTCCGTAATTCACTTGAAAGAAATTATATTCTGGTTCCTTTAAGAATACACCAACTCGAAACCGCAATTGCGCAGCAGGGCTAGCTTTAAAATTAGTAACTTTATACTTAAATGAAATTCGATATTGATCTAACTGAAGCAAGTCGGATGTTTTAGTGGTGAACTCGGTTTTATTAACAAAAGCATATAAGCGTCGGTCGTTCGTGCAATTACCTTGTGTTGTTAGACTTAAATCAGAAAAACACTGGGCATTGGCAACTTCATCACTATTTTTAAACCAAACACTATTACCATCGGCATCGGCGCTATCGCCAGAAATCACTTGCGGGAATGCTAATTTATTTAAGTCACCACCACCTTGGTGCAACCACTGCTCGATATCACTTGCTGTAGTTTGATACCAACTGGTTGGCCATGCGGCCATAAAAGCCACCGGATAGGATTGAAAATTATAACCAATAAAACCATCGGCAACACCGGCACACTGAGTATTAATTTCTTTAAAAGTATCGGTTGAATTCAGTTCGCATAAAGCCGGATCGCTAGTGTTTTTACACAGAGTAACCGCACAAGAAGTATCTTTGCGCCAGTTCATAAAACCCGTAAAACTGCCGTTGGTTGGTTGGCCATCAAGCGAACCAAGATACACTAAGGCATTATCAACTAAGGGTTGTCTTGAGTTTGGTTTACCAATAACGGCATCGGCACCACGCGTTAATTTAACAACACACTCCTGTGGCGACTTACCGGCTGCTGTTGCAGCAGAACTATCGATATGGGTTAAACAATTTATATTTTGATCAAAGCGAATGGCATTCATAGTAAGATCTATTTGGTTTTCAAGACCACCAAAAATACCGTGTTGATATTGCCAACCGGTTGCCGCATCACCATAATTATATTGACCTGATACAGCATAATTTAACCACACCGCACGACCACCAGTGCTACCAAATTTTGAGCCATAATGTTTGCCGTAAATACCATTTTTTTCAGCCGTAATGGCACGGTCGACCAAGCGTTTTGCAGCCGTTGCATCAAGACCATCAAGTCGGCCAATAATGAGTTCACCATCAATAGCGGGATTAACTGTACGCAGTGTCTGACCATCACCAAAAGCACTGGCACGAATGTTTGAATTAAACACCACATCCCGCGCATAATAATTAACTAACCAATGGCGTAAATAATTATCAATTGAAGTTGGTGCTGTTTTAAATGGCAGTGTTGAACCATCAACCACCACACGCGATGGTACACCTTTGGTCGTTATTATATAGTTAACCTTAGTTTGTGCGCGTAGCTGATCCATCGATTCTTGACAGTAAACCGCAGACTCACTTGTAGCAGGACAGACAACCGGCACAATGCTGCTATCTTTAAACGTATTAGCACGCATGAACGTAATAATTTGATCGCGCATTATTTTAAACTCAGTCCACGTTATAAAAAACGAGACCGGTGCACTGACATGGATAATATTATTTCGACCTATACCACGCTGTTGTGCGTAGTAAGTACCAACTCCACAAGAATCAATTGAGTTGTCATTTACAATAATAAATACATCATCTCGAGTTCCCGTTGCGGGTAAACTACTATCACATGTGGCAAAGGCATTGCCAGTGGTTAACAATAATAAAACAATACTGCCTAAGAATATAAACTTCACCCTATCCATATAACTGCTCCCCCTAATATACTTTTTCGTCAACAAACAACAACTGTATCCAACTCGAATACACAACATCAAATTGATGTAATGTATTTTATGAAAATGCACTTAGTTACTTAAACGTAACATGGTATTGGTATTATAATATTTTTTAATTGTTACTTTACTCTTAACAGAGCATAACAACAACATGGCTATTCGGTTAATGGTTAAATATTAAAAACAGTGCGACACCCGTTTTTTAGAATCAAAATAAATGGGTATATGCTTATACGGTAACGTAGTTATGTGACATTGAGTTTATAGTATCAAGGGCGGGGGTTTTTGGGCTCAAAACAATGCCGAGATAAGCCTTAATTCGAGTTTGTTTTACATCAAGAAAAACCTGTCACCCCGGCATTATTTTAAGCCGGGGTTTCTTGGTATAATGCAGTTAAAGATATAAATTAACATTAATTAACGTTTAAATTACTTTATGGCTTAAATACCATAATCGTTTTCGTGCTACCATCGGCTTGTTTTTCGAGTTTAAACTTTCCGCGTGAATTCGGTAATGCGCGAATAATTTTTTCAACATCACCATCAATACTTTCTTTAGACGTATTGGCCGCTAGCTCAACGCGGCAAGAACCACCCCGACATTCAAGATTCTCAACATTCATGCTATTACTTTCAAAGATGGTATTTAATTTACTTTCTTCATTGGTGCGCCAACCGTCGTCCACCGGCTCACTGTAAAAGGCATTTTCAGTATCAGCAAAAATTTGATTATTTTTAATTTCTTCATCAAGCACCTTTTGCTCTTTTTCAGCCAAGCTAAGCGGTTTACTGGGAATAGTAGTATTGTCTTTAGCTATTACGGGTTTATCATTACCGGCTTGTTGTTGTATATCAGAATTCAGCTTTTGTAACGAATGAAGCATGGTTTCTTGTTGTTCGGCAAGTTTTTCTATAATGTTTTCAACTTGACTCAGGCGATCATTATCTTGGCTAATGTCATTAGTACGAGGCGCAACAGAAACTACTGGTGCGGAAGATTCCACACCAGCAGTAACAGGTTGTTGTCGATTTAACGACATTACCAAAATGACAACGCCAAGTATTGATATAATAGAAATGCTTGCAAGTTTCGATTTATCCATTTCAATATCCTTCTTGATCCATTTTGATAATATTCAAATTTGATTAATACGTAATTGTATAATCAGTGATTTGAGTGTATTCACCAGTATCGGATGGTGGTAAATAACAACGTAGGTAGCTATATCCAGCAAAACCACCAGTAGCCTCAGCACCAAAACTCAAGATTTGGCCATAAGACGCAGTATCAACACCGGTTGATGTAACACTAGTCCAAGTACCTAATGAACCCAATACTGAACGATTCATAATAGTACAATCGATATCACCTAAAGTACTTAAATCTTTAACATAAATAGTTGCATCAGTATATTCTGTTAATAAACCAGTACCTGTTTTACGGGTTAAAGGACAGTTTACTGAGGTCCAAGATGCAGCATCACTAAACAGCGCACCACCATAGATATGACGCACATTGACATCTTCTCCTGCTCTATCTTCATGACACAACGTTCCTGGATATTTTTCAAACACTTCAGCAGAAGCTGAACTTGCAGCCACAGCCAAAACTGTTGCGCTAAACAACATTGATATTGCTTTCATTTTATTCATTAAAAGTCTCCTTTTTAATTTTTAATATGATGTACAACAAAATTTTAAGTTAATAACATTTTGTTGATTTCCTTGCTTTAAATTTAATTTTTAAATTTAAAGTTTTAATGAAGTTGGTAGCTACCACCGACGATGCAAATGTATTGCAACAAAAAAAATAAGTCAAAACATATTTTGCTTTTATGTAACGGTTTACACCAAAAAAATTAATTTTTATTTTTTTGTTAAGAAATAATTTACAAATCGTTTATTTTTTTATCTATTTTTGATTTTTTTTAAAATTGTATTTTATTTTTTTCATTTATGTCTATTGAAAATGTTCGTTAAACGCTTAAATAAAGCCACTAAATGTTTCTGCATTTTTGCAGAACCTATTTTCATTTTTGCATTTTATTAGTTATTTGTTAAAAACATTTGGAATTTATTTTTTAAAATGCAAATTTGCAAGGTTTAAATTCAAATTTGCACGTGCCACATTCGGTAATAATACTTGATTAAATTTTTCGTCTTCGAATTTTTTCAAAATTATTTTTTTAGCATCAATAATTATTTTTACTTTTTTGGATAAATCGCTTAACAATTTTTTAGCCAATTTAAAACCATTAATCTATTTAACCTGAGTTCGGGCTCTGCACGAGGTAAGAATAAGGCAGTTGCCGTGGAAACGGCCGTCGAGCGCTATGGATAGCAGTATTTTGCAGGCTTATCCCGCATTTGTGTCTGCAGCTTCAAACATTATCTTATATTGATTGGAAAGATTATAAAAAAAACGCAGAACAAAAAACCCGCCACGATTCGCTGGTTTATAATTATTACAATTAAGTTAAAATTAAACTTTAAACTGCCCTACCAATTCCTGCATTTGAATTGCCACGTTATTTAATGACGAGCCGGCATTGGCTAATTGTCCGATGTTTTCAGCATTAACGTCCGCAGACTGGCTAATGTTAATAATATTTTGATCAATTTCAGCCGCTACCACACTTTGCTCTTCGGCTGCGCTGGCAATTTGTTCATTCATATTGTTAATCACCGATACGGATTCCGTAATTTTATCTAATGCTTCACCGGCATGGGCGGCTTCGGCAACACCTTGCTCCGAAGTTGATTGGCTACGGCTCATAATTTCTGAGGCTTGTCCGGCACTGCTCTGTAGTTTTTCTATCATCGTTTGAATTTCTTTGGTGGACTCTTGTGTACGACTGGCTAAGGTGCGTACCTCATCAGCCACCACCGCAAAACCACGCCCTTGCTCACCGGCACGCGCTGCTTCAATCGCTGCATTTAAAGCTAATAAATTAGTTTGCTCGGCTATGCCGCGGATAACATCTAACACTGAACCAATGCTTTCACTATCATCACGCAATTGGTTAACCGCACCGGATCCCGCGCCAACATCGTCTGCTAATTGGTTAATAATGCCAATAGTTTTGCTCACCACGGCACTGCCATCAGTCGCGGCATCATTGGCACTGGTTGCGGCACTGGCTGCTTGTTCGGCATTACGCGCCACTTCTACAATGGTGGCCGACATTTCATTACTGGCGGTGGCCACTTGTTCGGCTTCGGCGCGTTGGCTTTCGATGCCTTCTTTACTTTCTTGGGCAATATTCGTTAATTCTTCGGCGGCACTACCAACGTGGCTACTATAGCCGGTTAGTTCTTGAATCATAGTTTGTAATTTATCCATGAAGGTATTAAAATGCGATACTAACTGCCCCACTTCATCGTTAGATGAAGCACTCAGACGTTGCGTTAAATCACCATCACCATTGGCAATTTCGCGCAAATTTTCGGATACATTTAGAATATTGCGCGTAATGCTGCCGGCAATAAGGTAGGCAATCATCGCTAAAACAAACACTAACACTGCACCAATAATAGCACTGAGTAGAATACTAAATTGTGCTGTTTCAACCGTGTTGGAAATGATGTCGGTAAATGCCAACTTACTGTCTTTTTGAAATTGTTCAAAATTATCTTGAAATATTTTTAAGCTGCCTTGCATTTGCTTGGCTTTAGCTTGTATTTGATCGGCCTTTAAAGTGCCAGAAAGCATGCCGGCCGTCATGAGTTTGGCTAGATTATAATAACCATCGAGTTGGCTTTGTAACTGTTTAGCTTTTTTGCTTTTACTGCTATCCATTTTTGCAATTTCAGCGAAGGCCTTTTTCATAACTACAATCACGGCATCGGCTTCTTCGATAAAATCTTGCTCTTCAACTGCCACAGCTTGATCTAATAAATTAATAACGATGTCTAATGCTACTTGATTTTTTTCACTACGCGCCATTATTGGATAAACCACTGTTTCTAAGCGCTCTAATTGCCTCGAATTTTTTTGTGCCACAGAGAAGTTCTCTATAAAGCTTACAGAAAATCCTACTATCGCCAGAATGGCAATGGACATAATTTTATATTTAATTGACAAATTATAAAATAACCGCATGAGTAAACTCCTCTTTAATTAACTACCTTTAATCTACTGTTTTCATTCTTACACTTATAATAAACCTTACTTTAACTTGAGCTTTAAGGCACACGTAATAATACTTTTATAGAACCATCAACCGAAGCGGCATCAATATAACCCACTGCATCGGGGTTTGCTTTAACATGTGCTTTTACCGCAGCATCATTGGCGAGTTCTTTGGGAGGCACCGCCTTGCCAGAGAAAATCATTTTTGACCAATAGGCTTTTGGTAACATCATAACCGGTACGAACAAAACCATTAATGGCCACATCTGCCGCAAAACTTGGCGTTGCAATTGCAGCTCCCAGCAAGGTGACACCTGTGATTTTTGTTAGATTAAATTTCATCTTTATTCTTCTCCGTTAATTTTATTATTGGATGCCAGCAAGTCTCCGCTTGTTATTACTCACGTTAAGCATAAAACTTATCGACTTGAGTGCTAGATAACTTTAGGATTTTTATAGTTTTTTTAGCGGGGATCCAGATGTAGCTATCTCCAACATTCTGTGTTTAAACTTTAGATTTTGGCTTAAAACACTATCGGAATAACAGGTCATTAATATACACGTTATGTAAAGTTTTAACTGCTTGCTTACTTTTTGAATACACAGTTGTTGCAGTGTTTGAAAAACGGTGTATAACATCATTTGTATTGGGAGTTTATTCAGCTATAGAAAAAAGCTTGTATTAGATTAACCTAATATGACTATACAAATTATACAATATAACGTTTAATTGTTATCGAGTGCGAGGGAAACAATGTTACGAACTTTATTCATTTTCAAACTGTCATTCATGGTGTTTTTCAGCACAATTGGTTCTAGTTATGCAGCAGATGCCTCCAATACACTGTATTGGGCCGGTTGCGGTATTACCAAAAAAGCCTTTATGACCGAACTGGCCAAAGCCTATGAGCTTGAAACCGGCGTTAAAATTGTATTACAAGGCGGTGGTGCTACCAAGGGCATTCGTAAGGTCGCTAGTGGCGAATTGCATATTGGTGGCGCCTGCCGCGTTGCTTTGGAGCGACACCCTTTAGAGCGAAAAGCCCAGCAAGTGCCCGTTGCTTGGGATGCTTTGGTAGTGATTGTTAATAAAAATAACCCTGTTGAAACACTTTCTTTAAAACAATTGCGTGATATTTATCTGGGCAAAATTACCAACTGGCAAGAACTTGGCGGATTAGACTCTGAAATAGACTTATATATTAGACGCGGTAATTTGTCGGGTGTTGGCCGCACCTTACGTGAATTGGTTTTTGCTAATTTTAATCAAAAGTTTACCGGCGCCAAATATGTTGAGAAATCTTCTGGTCCCGTTGAAAAAGGTGTTGTCAAAAATCGCAACGGTATCGGTGTCACCGGTGTTAGTAGCGCCCGCCGACGCGATGTTAAAATTTTAAAATTAGAGGGAATTGAACCAAGCTACGCTAATATTAAAAGCGGTTCGTATTTGTTGTACCGACCACTCTATTTGGTGCGCGAAGCCTCTAAAAAAAATCAACTAGCGAATCAATTCATTAAATTTGCATTAAGCCGCCGCGGTAAAGATATCATTCGTAATGCCGGCACCGTACCCTATTCCGACGCCTTGGTTTTAGTCATGAAACAGCTTGAACAACATAACCGTGCAACTCGTGCGGGTTTGCACCGATAACATCCCCCTGCTCCAGCGACAACCCTGCCCATAATGGGTAGCGGCTGTCTTTTTAGGGCTTTTTTTGTGCCCCCTATACCTGCTAAAGATTAAGCCACCCAAACCGATACAGCACATATCATAGCTGGGTATCTCATGGGCAACGTAAAAACGGCATCTAAAAATAAATTAACGATAATGATTGGCTTTATCATCGTGCTGTTGTTATTAGCAAGCTTAATGCTCATTTCTATCACCCAAATACACGATAATGAACAGCGACTAACCCAAGTGACCCACGAGCTAGCCGACGTTTCAAATGCTTTTAGTATGCGCGATGCGGCTAATAATCGCGCTTTATTACTGTATCGTCTGTCACAAACAGAAGATGATATTTTACGGTTCACCTTATATGATGACTTTGGTAATTATGGTATAAAATTTTTAGAGTCATACAAGACCATTAAACAAAATTTACACTACAACAAAGACAAAGAGTTATTTACTTTAGCTGATAATGCCATCCAACTCGGTGGAAACACACAGGCAGAAGTTGAGTCGACCTTAGGGCGCGGTAGTAAGTTTAGTTTTGATATTAGCACCGGCACCATATCGGATGATAACTTAGTTTATTCGCTCGATCACATTAGTTCACAAGCTGACAGCTCAAAAATAAACCCAACACAAAAATTATTTGGTCAGGTACTATTAACCGAAATCACGATTGTTGACAATGGCGAACAAGCCGTAAAAATTTGTGAAACAAGAAAGTTTGACTTGGTATTAATGGATATGCAAATGCCCGTGATGGATGGTATCGAGGCAACAGAAAAAATTCGCTTAATCGACAAAAAAACACCTATTGTGTCATTAACTGCTAACGCTATGAAATCGGATTTTGAACGTTGTATCGACGCTGGTGCGAATGAATTTATTACCAAACCAATCGATTATCAATGCTAGTTGACGAATTAAATGATTTTTGCAGCAATATTAAACCTTTTATTGCTGAGCACTAAAAAATACAAATTATCAAAATATGTTTAATATTCATAATGATTATTCTGAAAAACGTCAAGCTATAGTAAAAAATTATGTCTTGGAAGAAAATGCCTATGTCGATTATTTATTGACCATAATTGGCAATACGGAATCTTCATTACAATCAATTCAAAAGCTTGCTACCAGTTTAGTGCTTGAAGTTCGCACTCGACATACTGAGCAACAAGGCATGTTAGCGTTTATCCGACAGTATAATCTATCAACCGAAGAAGGCATGGTGCTAATGTGTTTGGCCGAAGCTTTATTGCGGATTCCCGATGCGGCTAGCGCAAACAAACTAATACGCGACAAACTTAGCCAAACAAATTGGCAGGATTATTTAGGGGAAAGCGATTCCGCATTTGTTAATGCCGCTACCTGGGGATTATTACTTTCAGGTAAATTAGTGCAATTAAAGCCAGATGTTAGCAATAATATTTCACACTATATTAATACTCTCATCAATAAATCGAGTGAAACTATTATTCGAGCCGCGTTAAAAGAGGCAATGCGCTTTATGGGAACTCAATTTGTTTTGGCTGAAACTATAGAAGACGCTATCAAACATAACGGTTTATTCTCATTTGATATGTTAGGTGAAGCGGCAATTAGTGCTGATACTGCCGAGCGATACTTTAATGACTACTTAACCACTATTAAAACTATTGCTCAACATCAAGATTCTACGAATTCAATATCCATCAAATTATCAGCATTACATTGTCGTTATGAATTTTCGCAACAATCTATTTTACAACTGGAACTTTATCCTAAATTAAAAGATTTAATTGAAACTGCCATTAAATTAAATGTGGCCATTACTTTAGACGCTGAAGAATCAAACCGACTTGATATTATGCTAGACGCTTTTCAGTATATGTATGATATTGCACTTGAACATAATTGGTCACATTTGGGTATTGCTGTGCAAGCTTATCAATTTAGAGCCTTGCCTGTTTTAAAATGGCTTAATGATGTTAGCACTAAAAATGCCTGTAATATTAATGTTAGGTTGGTTAAAGGCGCTTATTGGGACAGTGAAATTAAACTCGCCCAGCAACAGGGTTTAGAATATTATCCGGTTTATACTCGAAAAGAAAATACCGATTTGGCCTATTTATGTTGCGCACAGTACTTATTTTCTTGTAAGGCTATTACACCGCAATTTGCCACGCACAATGCACACACCATTAGCAGTATTATTGAATATTCAAAATCATTTAAAACAAAAAAGTTTGAATTTCAACGCTTATTTGGCATGGGTGAATTATTGTATGACTGTTTGTTTAAAAAACACAATATTACATGTCGGGTTTACGCTCCGGTTGGTGATTACAAGTCATTACTATCGTATTTAGTTCGACGTTTATTAGAAAATGGTGCAAATAGTTCATTTGTACAACGTATTGAAAATATAAAAATTGATGTTGCTAGCATTACCCGCGACCCTCTAATAACGGTAAAAAATCATAACTCGCATTGCAATCCTAATATTACGCTACCAAGCGATATATTTAAGCCAAGTAGAAAAAATGCTGCTGGCATTAATTTAAGCAATATACACTCGTTAAAAAAATTAGATTTAATTTTAAGCGAAGTTTATCACAAACAATATCATGTCACGCCAATAATTAATGGCATATCATCAAGCGAATCGAGCCATTATAGAACAACACGGCAAATCATTAATCCTGCAAACAGCGCCGATGTTATCGCACAACTTGAACTTGCCACTCAAGACGATATTAATAACGCGATGACTCAGGCGAAAACGGCTTTTAAAAAATGGTCAAGCAGTAATATTACAGTAAGAAGTGACTGCCTTGTTAAGCTATCAAATTTAATTGAAGAAAATACTGAGTTACTTATCGCACTTTGTATACGTGAAGCCGGCCGTTGTATTCACGATGCCCTTGCTGAAATCCGTGAAGCTATCGATTTTTGTCGCTATTATGCCACTAAGGCTACTGAACTTTTTGAACCTCAAGAACTAGCTGGGCCAACTGGTGAAACAAATATTTTAAAAATTCAAGCACGAGGTATTTTTGTTTGCATTAGTCCGTGGAATTTTCCAATTGCAATATTCACCGGTCAAATAGTTGCAGCCTTGGTCAGTGGCAACTGTGTGCTAGCCAAACCTGCACAGCAATCGAGCTTATGCGCGAGTAAAATCATCGAGTTGTGTTATTTAGCCGGCATTCCAAAATCTGTTTTGTATTTTTTACCTGCTGCCAGCGCAGATAGCAGCGACTGCTTACTGCAACATTCGAATTTGGCTGGTGTGGTGTTTACCGGATCATTAACCAGTGCCAATAAAATTAAACACGCATTAGTATCCCGTGCCGGAGCCATTGTGCCATTAATCGCAGAAACTGGCGGCATGAACGCCATGATTGTCGATAGTTCGGCTCTAGCTGAACAAGTTGTAGTAGACATTGTAAACTCGGCATTTAATAGTGCCGGACAACGCTGTTCGTCATTACGATTTTTATATTTACAAAATGATATTGCGGATAACATTATTGATTTATTAATCGGCGCCGTGGTTGAATTAAGCATTGCCGACCCACGCTCTTTAGCAACGGATATTGGCCCCTTAATTGATCAAAAATCTAAAGCTAAAATTATTCAACACTTGCACTTTTTAAACGACAGTGTGTTTGCTAACAGTTTGTACGATGTTAATTTAACGCAGCAGCAAGACACTAAAGACGACTTATTTATCCACCCTGCTATTTACGAAATTAAAAAATTATGCAATATTCCCGAAGAAGTCTTTGGGCCGGTATTGCATATTATTCGTTATCCGCAAGCAGATTTACGCCATGTTGTGGATGAAATTAATGACAGTGGTTTTGGGTTAACCTTGGGTATCCACAGTCGAATTTCAAGCAATATCGAATTAGTATGCCAACATGCTAAGGTCGGTAATATCTACGTCAATCGAAACATTATTGGTGCTGTAGTTGGCGTGCAACCTTTTGGTGGCCAAGGTTGTTCTGGCACCGGCCCCAAGGCAGGTGGCCCCCATTATTTAAAAAGCTTTTGTACCGAACAAGTGATCAGTACTAATATTACTGCGATTGGTGGTAATAGTGCTTTATTAAACACAGAATCGGATTAACTGTTAAATACTAGAGACCCATCGCCTGATGCTTAAACTTTAGATTCCGGCTCAAAACACTGATGGAATGACGGTAAATTACTATCACCATATTATTTCCACATAAATTTAGTGGTAATACACGCGTAATCCACGTATAACAAGCCCCTCTAAATTAACCATATCTAACGAAATGAATAAAAGCATTCAGCTTCTGTTCAGGCGCCAAGCGCTATTATCTAACCATGTAATATCAGAATACTATTGATTTTAATCAGGAGCCGCTATGAAAAAACATACTTTAAAAGTGTTAATAATCGCAATCAGCAGTCTATTATTTATCAGCACAAGTTATGCTGGCAGTTCTCGAAACTCACACTCCTATCAGGGTCATAATTCGGGTTATAACAAACATCATTCTGCGCCACGCTATAATTATGGGCATTCTAATTACTATCGCGGCCACAGTCGCAGTTATCGTTCTCACGATCAATACCGTGTGCATCGACACAATAGTGAATGTGGACATTATTACAACCCGCAAACCCACAGTTATGAATATAGTAATGGCCATGTTAGTAACTCAGTAACGTACATCGACTACGATACTGACGATCATAATGTTGCAACAGCAATTGGAGTTGTAACGGGTGCTGCAATTGCGGTGGGGTTAGATCATTAAACTGATACGCAATTAGCTGTGCTAATTCGTTAATTTAAGATTTAAACAGCTGCTCTGTAAATATTGATATTAATAATTGTTAAGCGAATCATGTTAACATGGCTTTATGCTTAATGTTGTTAGAATAATTCTATTATGCGCGAGCCTATTATCTTGTGCTACCACTACTCAAAATAATCAACAATACCTTGGCTCAAACGAAATTTATCCAGCCATTGTTAATGTGCTTTTAAATAATAATATTGAACTTAAAAAAATTGATATTATAAAAAATGAATTTAAGTCTGGATTTGTTTATCAATCTAACTTTGGTGCAAAAATTAGATATATTGTTGTTATAAAATATTTTAATGCCTATTTAAACGTTAAACTATCCAATATACAACAATATAGCATCAAACAAAATCAATGGCTTGATGAAGATAGATTATTATTTTTTGATGAGAATATGTTGGTGAATAATATTGCTGATCAAATCTATAATTTATTATCAAATCAAAAGCGTTACGATAGTATTAAGCGAGAAGTTTATAATGATTTTCAATTTCACTTTTTAGTGATGCGCAACTTACCAAAAACTAGGGTGAATCAATGGATAAAAAATAATATGTTAGGGCGAACATTTGAATTACAAGTATCGTTAAATCAATTCAAAAAAAATTCTACAGCTATATTAAGAAATAAACAATTCATTGCCGAATTTTCGAGTAGTAAAGAATCAAATAGTAACGAGCTATTACTTATTAACTATTTCACCAATGATAAAACACTATCAGACAATACTAATTCATCAATAACAATATCGGGAAAGCTCGTTGAATCCATTGATATTGAAGATAATTTATTAAAGGCTTCTAATATTTATTTGATTGAAGATTGAATTTAAAAATACAAAAATCCACTTAAATATAACCCTGATATATTTACTTGGGTCTTTATCTCATTAGTATCCACATTAATTTGAAAATTACGATAGCCAGCTTCTATTCCGACATACTTAAAAGGTTCAAGACGAATGAACAACAACAAGTCCGACAGTGAACCTTGTTCTATTTGTAATAAACTGGCGTTGAAACCAATAGTTAGGGCTGTTAGTGGTAAATCTGTTTCAATGCCAAGGTATAATAATGGCACTATTTCACTTAATTCTGTTTGAGCATTGCCAGAAACGTCTCCGGTTAATGCTACGCCACCACTAAAATCTTTTAAGGTAAATCCTAAGTCAACTCTTAGATCGGAATGATTGATAAATTTCCAATATAATGTTGCTTCTATATGATCTAAATTTAATTCGGAATCTACATTCTCATTAAAAGAATAGTTGACACCATTGAATGCCAGTGATTTTGTTAATTTATTACTGCCTTTGGCCCGGATATTGGTTTTACCAATTCGAAAATTAGGTATTACTGAGTTTTCTTGTTCGATAAAAATATAAAAAAAAGATTGGATGTTTTTTCTGACATTTAAGTCGTCTTTTAAATCTATACTATCCTGAACAACACCATTATCTGTTACAAAACCACTGTATTCAGCGGACCATAGACCTGCCGTAGTACGTACCCCTAGCCTATCGGCGTTACTTATTGTTGCTGTACAAGCAAGTGCAGCAAATAAAAATATTTTAATTATATTACGAAACATCTTTTACATTATTTTTTTAAATTAAACCCCAATATCAGGGCTTTATTTTAAATCAATATGTAATTATATTATGTGACTTTCTATACTTTAATAAAAAATAATTTATTGCTCGTTATCATAACATCATTATTTTTTTACTATCTATTTTTATATCGGTTTAAATCAAATAACCCCGAATATACGCGGTTATCATGCTGGCTCTTTTTATAAAACCAATCTGAAACTTGCCAAAAATTTGGGTTACTACGGCGTATTCCATATTGTGTTACTAATTTAGTATAACTTTTTGAGTCTTTTATTTTTTGATAGAGCTTAACAAATTTTGAGATGTCTTTAATATCTACTTCAAAGAAAAAATTAGGATATGCACCAACAAAACCAGGAATAATATCCAAGCTATCATTTTTTCTTATTCTCATATCATCATTATTCAACAACGACATAGTATTGAGATAAAAATTATTTCGAAGAATAGTATAAACCAAATCATTTTGAACAGTACCATCAACTTTAATTCGCAAGAACGCTGAATCTGGAAAAACACTATTTAATACCCCGTCGATGTCACTTATTTTATGTAATTCCTGCGTAACCTTGGATTTTATTTTGGACATGTTTTTAGTGTTGCAATTTATTTCTGGCGATTTACAGCGATTTATATAATCACTAGCTTCCAAATTTGTGTTGTATAAATAATGGCTAAGCTTTTCATAAAATTCTTTTTTTACATCAATACTTTCAAACTTAATTTTACTCTTATGAGAAAATTTTAATTTTTTTAATTCTTTTATTAGATGTTTAGTTTCTCCTGTACCTCGATACCAATATTCGTGAATTTTCATCCTGCTTGCTGTTGGTAAAAAAGCTAAAAATTCTAACTCTGCTTCATATCGAATAAAATCCATGTATAAACGTGTTGATAATTGGTGACCAACTGTGCCATAAACATTAAAGCCTGCTGATAATAAGTAATGTATTCGTTCAAATATTGGATAATCAATGACCCATCCAGTTTTTGGTATTTCGCCAACAAAGCCTTTTAACACGGTGGCACTATCATAATGACGATATACTGTGAGCGCTACATTATCATTAGTATGATCCGCATCCCAAATTTGTTCGAGACCAAACCCTTGGCCATTTGGCATTTTTTTATTTAGATATTTAGCTTTTTCATGCATATATTCGCGCGCGGTTTCCTGATAGGTACTCCAAATGGAAAATGGATTCAGGGTGTTTTCTTTTTCAGTGGGTAAACGTAGTTTTTCACTATTTTGTTTTATAAATTCTGAGTCTTTGCTTAAATAACTTTTTTCTGGATCCATAAACACTACCCAGAAATGATCATCAATCACGTTTAAGGCTATCGAACCTCGGCAAACAGGACCTTTGATAAAGCCACTAACAAAAAATTGTGCATCATCAAGTAAAAATTGATAACGGCTTTTTGCTGGAATTGCTGCGAATGTTTTAAATGGATTTGCTGCCTGCTCAACTTCGTAAGATGGCAGGTGAGTGACGTTATAGTTTTTATTTAAAAATAACTGTTGGTAACGTTGCATGCGCTTTTTATTTAACGAATAAGGCATGTGTGTTTTATTTACAATTACACGGTTATAACGTTTTACCCGATAATAAAATTTATCGCTATGGGGATCGTCATAAGGACGAGTGGAATTTATAATTTTTATTTTTTCTCCAGGGGGTGTTTTTGAACGTACTAATGTAAAAAATTGTGTGCTGGAGACATCATCAAAATATAAATGAGCTGAAAACAAGTGTTCAAAAATATAACGTGACACCAGTTTTTGTTTTTTTGAAGTAGCGTTTAAAAGTGTTTCCCATTGTTTAATTTGATCTTGAAGTGCTGCTGATAATGGCTCTCTGGGCTCAACCTGAGCACCTTGCTCTAACCACATTTCAATGGTTTTAAATTCTTTATAATTTAGCGCAGGTAATGCAAATGGCATCCCCCAGTGTGGATTATTTTGAGAAAATTGCTCGTAAGCTTCAATGTCGGGACATGTTTGGCTATGCACGAAAGATTGGTCTTTAATTATTTCTTGGCCAATATTATATTCTTTAGAGAGTCGACCTTTTGTTAAGAATTTTTGTTTGCGCTTAGTTGTTAATACTTTATATAATAATGAATTATCCAGATTTATTTGCTCGTTTTGTCGGTGCTCATTTAGTATCGGGGTAAATTGTTTTGCGCGCCATTGCGCTGTGCTATTGGCATCGATATCTAGGCGTGTTGGTTCTTGAGAAAAAAAACGTGAACCATTGTATACAGGCTTGCTTGATGCACCTCGGTCGATGCCTTCGATTGAAGTAAAATTTATTTGGCAAGGTGCGTCATTACAACTATGGCATACTGCGCAGCGCTGTGTTAATACGGGTTGTACTTCATTATTAAATGAAATATGTTTATTCTGCTGTAGTTCAAACTCACTTAACACTCGCTCTTTTGGTGATGCAGGGCCATAGCGTTCGGTGTGGTTTTTTAGCATAACTGAACAGCTCGAGATAACGAGTAATAGTATCGCTGAGATTAAATTTTGAAATGCCATTGGTATCACTGGTATATAATTTTAACTTTAAAAAAATAGATAAATCATATTATATACAGTGTTAAATAGCTAGCCTACTCAAATTTAAGTCGGCTTCTGGTTGATTCCAAAATTTAACCCAGCATTATTTACTGCTTACTTTATGGGTATCTGCACTGTTGCTGAGGCCATTTTTGTAATTGGCACAGCCATGCTGTTTTCACCAAGTAGATAATCTACAATTTTTTGCGGAAATGACCAGTAATTTAAATCTGCGGTGACCGTAACCGGACTCGTTACTCCCTCGGGTAGCACAAAGTTATAAGCAACAATACTATAACCTTTAGCCGGAATACGCGTATCGTAGAGTACACGGTCAGCTTCCCATAAATTTAAATCAACAATGTTTCCTAACTTATCACCAAGAATGACTTTAAATGATTTAGTACCGGTTTCAGTTAAACCATCTTTTATCTTTCCAAGTTGATAAAAAACTTTGCCATTAGCGTCTGTCATTTTAAAATCCAACCACATTTCCCGACCCTCAGGGAAACCGGTTGGCAATTTATGACCCGCACCAATATTGCTTACTTTTACAGATATGCTTTGCATTGTTTTTAACGTCAATGATGTCTTGGGCAATATTTCAATTGTTGCTGCTGCACGTAACATCTGTTCTGCTTGTTTTGAATGTTCCTCACTGCCTAACATTTTAGGAATCATGACATTACCGCCGATAAAAAAATGGGTGTAAATTTGGTCTCGCGTTTTACTAAATGGCGTTGAGCTACCTGCTTTTTTAGTGACGCCGGTGCCCAAGGTCATATGGCAATCTTGGCATTGAATATTTTGACCGGCATACCAACTGTCTTTCCATTCGTCAAACGTTCGCTCTATGGGTAGTTTATTAAATGGGTGGCTAACATTATGGCACTGGCCACAAAATTCTGATTTGGTATGTAGCTCGGAATAGGCGGTGTCATGAAAGGATGATTGTGCATCTTTAAATGGCCCAAACATTAAACGACGCCCGTATAAGTTTGGTGTTAGTACAAAGGCACCATTTCCCACTCCTGTGGTCGCTGAAACATTATGACAAAATGAACATTGCACCCCTTGCTTGGCAATTTCGCTCATTTTATCACCAGCCGGTGTCGCCTCGCCCGTCACTAAACCAATGGGTGAATGACAGCCGATACATAGTTTATCAACTGCGCCCTTGGTGCTTTTACTCGCGAGCGCTAAAACGGCACGGTAAATTGGGTCGCGCCAGGCATTGGAGTGCATTGAACCTTTCCATTGCTTGTATATTTCAACATGGCAACTGCCGCATAGCTCTGGTGGATCAAACATTTTAGATGTCAGTTTGGTTTTTGATCCAGTTGATGCGCGAGATGGATAAAAGGGTGATATATCTTTATTTAGTGCTATACCGTGTTCAATTTTATCGGCATTATTCTTGTATTTAACTATTTTAAAATTACTTTTTTCTGCTGTTGTATCAGTTACTTCTGCTATTAGCTGTTGCGGCAAATTTGTGATCAATACAGCAACCAGACTTATACGAAAAATGATTCGCATATCGTTCCCTCCTAAATTTTTATTATTGTATGGGGCGACTAGTATGCGGTTATTTAGAGCTAAAATCGAAACACTCTTTCTTATTATATTATGGCATCATAGCATTGTATAAGGTTCATTAAAAAAGTACAGTGCTACTGAATAATCTGCACTCCCGCCTAAGGCACTGAAATATAACCTTGGTGATCTGTAATATAGGAGGTGTTATCAAAGTCTCAGCCAAGTTTTGAATTAGCCGTTAAACCCATTTCTGACAAAACAACAATAAAGTTTGCGCTTTAACTTGAGCTAATATCACAGCTGTCACTCCTAGGCCACCATAAGCATTGGCCATCACTTTAATATTTGTTGATAACTTTGGCTTAGGCCCTGCAAATCGATTTCGAAAAACTGCAAAACCATATCTCCAACACCTAGCGTTAAGCTTATTATTGGCAGTATTTACCCTGAACCTTAGTGTACATCATGTGGCTCTAAAAATTGTGGTTTATTATTTACCCGAACGGTACAAATAATGCTTCAATAGTAATAAAAAATTGACAAAAGCTACCGAGCTGTATAAAAATAAGGTATGAAAATAAATGCAAATATTATTTATGACACAGCCGAGTTAGGGCAATTAATTCGCACTGAACGCAAAGCTTCGGGGGTCACCTTACAGCAAACATCTAAAAGATCTAAAATTGGGGTTCGGTTTTTATCCGAACTAGAACGCGGTAAAGTTACCGCCGAAATAGGCAAGGTCATTGCAACATTACACACCATCGGGCTCGATATGGCGGTCATTCAAAAACCGATGAAATATAAGGTAACAATTCCAGAAGCAAGTCCAGTACAAGACACTGCAAAACCTTATAGCACTATTAAAAAGCAGTCTTTATCCGAGCAATTAGATTTAGAATTTCCTTACGATTGGTCAAATCCCGTCATTGATAATGCTGCGTTCATACGCATGGTTTTAGCAAAAACACGTTTTAACGATATACTTTGTATCGCACATCATTTTGGTATCGAACAACTTGAAACAGAAACAAATTATTTCTGCGACACACCACAATACGAACTTATACTAAAACTACTTTCACGAATTCGAACCGGAATAAAAATAGCTGAGAGTAAAACGTAGCATGGCATCACTTAATCGTTCTGCATTACAGAGTAATGCAAAAGTATTATTTAAGGCTTTATCTGCCTCAAAAGAATTAGCGGGGTTTACTTTGGTTGGTGGTAATGCGCTGGCACTGCAAATAAAACATCGTGTAACACTTAATTTTGAGTTTGCTTATTTCGAAGCAATGCTTCCACTAAAACAAATTGATGATTTTGTTATCAGACTTAAATCTGAAGCTTATGTTGTCCATGATTTAACTGACAGCAATGAGGTTGCCCAATTTAAAATAAATACCGGAGAAAACCTTCGTCACTATTCTCGTGATTATATTATCAATGGTGTTAAAGTAACTTTTTTTGTACAAGGAAAAACTCAAGTACAACGCGACTTTTATAAAAAATGTAACTGCATCCAAACCAAAGACATGCAGTTTAAAGTACTGGGACTCGATGGTTTAAAGGTCTCTAAAATATTAATTCTTGCCGATAGGGTACGTTCACGTGACTTATACGATCTGATGGTTTTAATTATCGATCACTGCCTCACACTTGAAAAAATTAATATGTTTATAAGAACATTAGGACATATCGATGACCCAGAACATTATCGTGCTGTACTCACCGGTATAATTCCCTTAGATGTTAATGATGAAGGCTTAACACCGGTTAATTTTAATTCTGATATCAAATCGATATACCAATTTTTTGATGAAACATACGAAGAAAATGATATTAAAAAAGCTTGTGAAGTTTACTCCAAAGGCTTGGTTTAATCACTTGTTTAAAAAATCAAGGGGCAAATCAAGGGGTCAGACTCCACGAAAATTCATCATACCACTTTACATAAGTTCAAAAATTAAGGAACAAATTCTATGATGTATCGTTTTGTTATTTGAATTTATTTCAACTCAAGTAGTTTTATAGGTAGGTTTTTCTTCTAACTGATGAAATTTTTTTTACTGTAGCCCGATAAAACTTCTTGTCTTATCGAGCCAAGAATTAAAACTCTTTGATCTGAAATTAAATTTTCAAATTCTTTTATGTGTTTTTCATAGCCTTTATGTTGTGAGCGCAATGCATGGAACCAATTATTTTACACAACGGGTTGTGTGTCAATGTGCTTTTTTTTTGATTTGAACCTGACTATGGTGGGCAGTGCCCTTCTTTCTTGAGATTTTTCTTGTCCTGAGTTCAGCTTGCTTAATAGCTACCAGTGGTATTGTAGGTAAAATGAGGTGTAGTTGCTGCCGCCTTTTATGCGTCCAAAGGCGGATGATGTTTCAAATATGCCGGAGCGGTGATGGATGCTGTAACCGGCCCATAGGTTTTTGAATTTTTTAGAATTAAATACATCACCTAAATCTATATCGATTGATGCATCTAGGTAATTGAGTAACTTACTTGCACGGTAATTGTTTTTATCCATTTCTGTTTGTTCTATATAGGTTATTTTACTGGCAAAAGATAAGCCTTCGGCAAAACCAAAGCGAAGTTTAAATGGCAGCTTAACGGTGTAAAAACCTTTTATTGCAATAACATATTCTGAAAAAATACTGGGTTGTACTGATGATTTGTTGTGATGCACGTAACCGGGTGTAAAATAGAGTGGCAGGTTAATTCCAAAAAGGGTATCGGATATTGGGATGCCATAAAAGACTGAAAGCATTGTATTGTTAAATGGATCGGCATTATGTTGTAGTTTTATTATTTCACCTAAGCTTGATGGTGTTGCTGTGCCATGTGCCACCCGTACATACGGCTTCGCTTTTAAATAAGATGGTGTTGGATTTTTTGGGATATTAAAAAAAGCTACGCCGGCATAAATTTCACTTGATCGTGCAGAGTCCATTGTTACACTGTTTTTTGTTTTTGCTGCAAACTGGGTAATGGAAAACCGGCTTAGTAAATAAAAGTTGCTAATAACGTGATATCGAACTGTTCCACCAATGCTAAGATCATAATCACTTCCTATGGAATTTGTTGCTAGTCCATAATAAAAATCATTAAAACGTTTAGTTTTATATCGCAATTTTATGTACGGAATTAATTTCCAACTAGCATGATCAACGGTGTATTCAGCACGGACATTGGCATAGCGCCGACCGTCTAGGTCATCCATTACTTCTAGATCGGCGGTTAATGATGGATTTATATTGTAACGATAACGTAAGCCCACATCGGCACCTGAGCCTCGAGTTTTATTTTGAAACTCGGCGGGAATGTCAAAAAACCGTTGGCGACCAAGCAGACTTAAATTCCATTGCTGGTAATCGGCAAAAGTATAACCGGCTTCAGTACCGCGCCAAAAGAAACGTCCTTTTTTATAAAATAATAATGGTACTACATCACTCACCGTGCCGTCGCTGGTGCTATAGGGTATTTCTGCGCTGCGTACGGTTAGGGCTATGCCCCAATAATCGGTTTTATTACTGCTTATGGTGTTATTAAAATTGGATGGGCTGAATTCTTTTTGCTTGGCACTATAAGCTATGGAAACAAGCAAACAAAACAGCAAGGCATTCGCTAAGATTAACTGGTATATTTTAGTCATGAAAAGATAGTTAAGCTGAGCTCCGGTTAAGGATATTTGTAAACGTCACACTTCTTATCAAGATTTTTAGCCTGCTACATCAAGTGCTTTTGGCCGTTAATATTTATTCTTCTTGATTTATTCTTCTTGGGTTTCTTCTTCGTCTGCCTCTTCTAGTTCGACACTTTCGGTGAACTTGCAGTCTTTTTGAGGGCAGACTTTTTCTGTTCCGCGGCGTTTGGTGGTTTTTAACGTTAGCATGGGGAAACCACACTCGGGACAGGTTTCTTCAATAGGTTCGTTCCAAACGGCATAAGTGCAGGTTGGGTAATGTTCGCAGGAAAAAAATATTTTTCCGTTACGTGATTTACGCATTAGCATTGTGCCCTTATGACACTCGGGACATTTAACTTTCATGTCCTTGGGTTTTTCTAATGGTTCGATGTGTTTGCAATCAGGATAACTACTGCAACCTATGAATTTTCCGTAACGACCATGACGAATAATTAAATCGGAATTACAATCAGGACATTTGCGATCGACTGTTTCTGGTTCAGCATCGGCATCATCACCGACGTTACGCGTGTAATCGCATTCGGGATAGGCGGTGCAACCTATAAAGCGACCACGGCGTCCAAGGCGAATGGATAACTCGGCATTGCATTTTGGGCATTTCTCATCCATCGCTTCATGGGTGACGTCTTTGCGATCGACATTGGCTTCTTTATCAACACACAGTTCTTTAAACGGATACCAAAATTCTTTTAATAATGGAATCCAGTCTTTTTCGCCACGGCTGATTTCATCAAGCTCGTCTTCAAGCTGTGCGGTGAATCCATAATCAACGTATTTGGTGAAGTGCATGGTGAGAAACCGATTTACTACACGACCGACATCGGTGGGTGTGAAGCGTTTTTTCTCTAACTCAACGTATTCACGATTGCGTAATGTCGAAATAATTGAAGCATAGGTTGATGGTCGACCGATGCCATACTCTTCTAAGGTTTTAACTAAACTCGCTTCGGTAAAACGTGGTGGTGGTTCGGTAAAATGTTGTTCGGGACGTACCTTGTTAAGTTTAACGGTTTCTCCTTCGTTCATAGCAGGCAGAATGCCGTCATCCTCTTGGTGTTTGTTATCGTCGGTACTTTCTTGATAGACCGCCATGAAACCCGGTTCGACGATAACCGAACCATTTGCTCTAAAAGTAATTTTGTCTCCAGCGGTTAGATCCACCGCAACGGTGTCCATTGTGGCATGGATCATTTGACTGGAGATAGTTCGTTTCCAGATTAGATCATATAAACGATGTTGATCTTTGGACAGGTGTTTTTTAATATCTTTGGGAACGGAGCGAATCGTTGTAGGTCGAATGGCTTCATGTGCTTCTTGAGCATTACGCGCTTTGGTTTTGTATACTTTAGGTGTATCAGGAAGATTTTTTGCTCCGTATTTTTCACCAATAAAAGCTCGAATGTCATCCAATGCTTCTTGTGCTAGATTCACTGAATCGGTACGCATGTAGGTGATTAAACCATTGGTTTCACCATCGATTGCTATGCCTTCATATAATTGTTGTGCAACGCGCATGGTTCGACTGGCAGAAAACCCGAGTTTACGGGATGCTTCTTGTTGTAATGTTGAAGTCGTAAAAGGTGCTGATGGATTTCGCTTACGTTTACGCTTGGTGACTTTGCTAACGAGTAATTCGCCATTGGCTGTCTGGTTAATTTCTTTTTCGGCTTTATCGGCTTTTTTAACGTCGTTTAGATCAAACTGTTTTAATTTTTGACCGCCAAGATGGGTTAGTTTGCCTAAAAAGTTTGACTTGCCGTGCTGCAAGTCAGCCTCAACTGTCCAGTATTCTTTGGCTTCAAATTTTTCTATTTCTAGTTCGCGCTCAACGATCATTCTTAATGCCGGACTTTGTACCCGACCAGCGGAGAGTCCGCGTCTAATTTTTTTCCAAAGTAAGGGCGATAAATTAAAACCAACCAGATAGTCTAATGCGCGACGCGCTAATTGTGCGTTTACTAATTCTTGTGATAATTCGCGTGGATTGGCGACTGCGTCGTTAACCGCTTTTTTGGTTATTTCGTGAAAGGCAACTCGGCTTATATTCTTATCATTCAGTAGACCTCGGTCTTTTAATAATTCATATAAGTGCCATGAGATGGCTTCGCCCTCGCGATCTGGATCTGTTGCGAGATATAAATTTTTAGCTTTTTTTAGTGCCTTAACGATAGCATCAACATGACGTTCATTTTTTTCAATGACTTCATAGACCATTGCAAAATTTTCGTCGGGCTTGACTGCGCCTTCTTTTGGACGCAAATCACGAACATGACCATACGATGCCAAGACCTCAAAACCTTTACCTAGGTATTTTTTGATAGTCTTCGCTTTCGCGGGTGACTCTACAATAACTAAACTTCGTTCTATTGCCATTTCATTCTACAGTAAATTATTTGATTCAATTATTATTATTTATTTTATTGAATTGTCCATAAACTAAATTTAATGTAAGCAACTACCTGCGCCTTCTTCAAAAACTTTGTCTTCCATCCAAGCAAACGCAGCTTCACTGCCAGGTTGATTAAACAACACCATGAGTATTACCCATTTTAGTTGTTCCATATCTATTTCATCAAAATCTAACGCCATTACTCGGTCGATTACAATTTCACGTGAGTGGTGATCTAACATGCCAGTTTGTTCTAAGAACATAATAAAGCCACGACACTCAGTATCTATTTTTTCGCTTTCATACTCGGAATAAAACCGCATGGATGTTTTATTGCAAGCAACATTATGTGCGGCTAACTCGCTATGACTTGATAAACCACTTAACCAATCAAATGCGCGGCTTATTTCACTTTTTCTAAAGCCCGCATTTTTTAATTCTATGCGTAGTGTGTCTTCTGTTGGATCAAATTCAATTTCATCGTTTATGTAATTTTCAAACAGGTACATTAATACATCTAAAATTGTTTCTTTCATTGTTATCACCCCGTTTTGATTACTTACTTATTGTATCAAAAATTTTCTTCAAACTTTAAAATAACTCCCACCTGCTGCCGGAACAATATAACCTCTTAATTCTAATATGAGTAGCATGGAGCATACTGCGTCAGCAGTCAAACCACTCCTTATTATGACCTTATCGACACTGGTTGGTTCAAAACCGATGCCTTCGAGTACTTTTACATAATCTTCATCGAGCTCTTGAGTGCTGCATGTTCTTTTAAGTTGGGTCTCATTAATACCACAATTATCTTGCGTTAAATTGTCCAACATCACAGATCCAATACCTTGAAGTTCTTCTAATACATGTTGCGCGGTTTCTACTAGCTTAGCACCTTCACGAATCAATGCGTTACATCCTTTTGCATGAGTATGGTGGATTGATCCGGGGACTGCAAATACTTCGCGTCCTTGCTCGGTGGCTAGTCGAGCAGTAATTAACGAACCACTTTTTAATGCCGCTTCGACGACTAAAACGCCGTAGCTTAACCCGCTAATAATTCGATTTCGGCGTGGAAAGTTTCCCGCAGTAGCTGCCGTACCTGGTGCAAACTCACTCACTAAAGCACCTTTATCAGTAATTTGGTGTGCGATATCTTTGTGTTTTGCGGGATAAACGCGATCTAAACCGGTGCCTGTTACAGCGATAGTTGCTCCATCAGCGGCAAGCGCACCTTGGTGACTGGCTACATCAATTCCAAGAGCAAGGCCGCTAACGATGCTAAAACCCATGCTTGACAGGTGTTTGGCAAAGGCAAACGCTGTTTCTGTACCACTGCTACTGGGGTTTCGAGAGCCCACCATCGCGAATGGATTTAGTGCTAGTGCCGATATTTGACCATAAACATACAGCACTGGCGGTGGATCGGCAATTTCTCGTAACAAACTTGGATAACGCGCATCGTCCAAAGTTAGGATATGCGCGATATCTTGCTCAGCCCATTTTAAGTCTGTATCAACCAATGACCAGTCGGGGTTTTTTAAAAAATTGAGTGATTTGGCTTTTAGTCCAAAAGCGGCTAAGTCATTGGAGCTTGTCCCAAATACTGCATCGGGTGAACCAAATTGTTCTAGCAGAAGACTATAAGTTTTGGTACCAACACCTGGCGTTTTCGCTAGCATCAGCCACGATCGGTAGTGTTGTTGTTGTTCGGTAGTAAGCATGATTTAACTCGACTCCAGTCCGTGGAATTTAACTATTTTTTTAGTACTAGATAACATCGTACTACGCACAGTAAAACTTCTGTAGTAGTAAATTAAAAAAAGTTATTTGAAATTTGGAGTAAAACAGGAAACTACTAAAAACAGGGGGTAATATTAAATTAACCCCAAATCGGTAAACTCTGGATTACGGATTACGAAAAGCATCTTTAACTTTTAACGCACGTTCAGTTTCCATCACAAGCGCATAGCTTAGCTTATCAAATACTCTAAAGACCATCATTAGACCGGCTCGCTCTTCTGGTAATAACACATCATCGCCAGTGCGATTGTCTCTAACATAGGTTCCAGCTTGATATATAGCCAAAACATGGCCTACTTCCATGCCGTGACTTTCGCCACGGTTTAAGATAACGACATTATATTGACCAATCTGAGACAAGCCATCATAAACCGCAATAATTTTACCTTCCATTTTTCGACGCGGTGCGCGTGGGAAAAAATTGAAGTCAATTTGTTGCTCTAAATGCGGTATTAAGCTATCACCAGTTAGCACTTCTTTTCGTGCCCGAGTAATGATAATGGTTGATGGATCGGCAATGCGCACCATGCGTGCATCGGCTACATCAATTGCTTCAACACCTAAAATTTCGTAAGTATCGGGATCTTGATAAGGATCACCACGGCGCACCACCACATATTGAACTTGCTGTTCGTCTTTAACATTACGCACATAAACCCTATCACCCTGAGCATTAACCAAATGGGTATCACGGCTTGAAAAAACATACGGTGCTTCTTCAAATTGCTTTTCGGTCAAAACGCGTGGATTGGATATAAAAGCAGCAATTGCGCTACGCGGTAAGGTATCAATCGCTTGGTTTAAATTTTCAAATCGGATAGTCGGTTTTAATTTTACCGTACCGACACCAGCAGGCAATGTTGGACGAGTACCCGCCGAACCTTCTAATGTTAAGAAAGGCTTACCATCGACGTAGTATAATAAAATAACGTCACCGGGATAAATAAGGTGAGGATTTCGAATTTGAGTGTTGATATGCCATACTTCTGGCCATAACCATGGACTTTTTAAGAATTTAGCCGCAATATCCCATAAAGTATCGCCTTTTACGATGACATACCGCTCAGGTACATTTGGTTTTATGTCATCAGAAGTAATTTCTTCAACCTGTGCCGGTGTAAATGGCTGCTCAACGCGCTCCCGTTCAGGCTCCGGTTCGAGTAGGGGAGCCGGCTTTGGTGTCGCGCCACAGGATGCTAAACTCAAGCTAACCGCTAAAGTTAAATACGGTGTCAATTTGGAAAATTTATGACCGTGTTTTTGATCGTCGTACATTGGTAATCCTCATGTAACAGCTTATCTAATTGAATTTAGCACTTATTGCCCCAATTAATCTATAATAGTTTTACGGCAGTATTTTTATAAATTGAAGCTACTACCGATATTAATAGCTTGATTGAGAGCTGATTTCGCTGTTCGCTAATCTTATTTTCAGTATTATGTTCATAATGTTAGCAGCTTTTTCTAAACTTGTTTATAAAATATGCCAAAAATGTATGTCAGTTTTAAATATACTCCATTATCCCGATAGTCGGCTCCGAATTAAAGCAAAACCAGTCACTAAAATCGATAACACAATTCGACAGCTTGTAGACGATATGCTCGAAACCATGTACCAAGCACCGGGCATTGGTTTGGCTGCCACCCAGGTTGACGTACACCTAAGGGTCATCGTCATCGACATATCGGAAGACAAAAGTGAGCCACTGGTACTCATTAACCCAGAAATTATTGCCCGAGATGGTGTCGAGAAGTCCGAAGAAGGTTGTTTATCGGTTCCAGAAATAAACGAAACCGTTGAACGCGCTGAACACGTGGTGGTTCGTAGCCAAACGCTAGAAGGCACCGAGGTAAAAATTGATGCTCATGACTTATTGGCCGTTTGCATTCAGCATGAGATGGACCATTTAGTTGGGAAGTTATTTGTCGACTACCTGAGTGAAATGAAACGTAACCGAATTACCAAGAAATTATTAAAATTACAAAAAGTCAGCGCATCTGGCTAGTCATTTTCATCTTAAATAACCTCAGATCTGCATAAGGGCATTTTCTTCAAAACGAGTAATTCTAATGCGCGGTTTCTTGGGTTGAAAGGTGTAAGCCATCAAACCGGCTAATAAATGCACCATAAAAGTAATTGGACTGCGAAAGCGCGTATGTTCAATTTGCGAAATGTTTTTAAGTTGATCAAAAATAGTTTCAATGATGTAGCGTTTTCTTAACATCAATCGATCCCATAGTGACATGATTTGAGGCTTCATGTTTTTTCAAAGACCAGTAATCCATTTTACATTTTGCTCCGCCAGATCCTCAACTAACATTTTTGATAAATATCCTTTATCGGCATAAAAAGTGCCCCATAAATTTTTAACCATTTCTAGCAATGGTTTTCGATCATCGAGATTTCCAGTCGTTATTTTAATAGAGAGAAATTCGCCCTGATCGTTAACCAATAAGTGCAATTTAAAGCCATAAAACCAGCCCATAGTGCCTTTGCCGCGTTGCGCTAGCCCTTTAAAAACCTTATTTTGAGGGATTCGAATATTATGACAGACGGCTATTTTAATCGAATCCACAAAAGCGATCCCGGTCGGTCTTGCATAACGCTGTGTTAGAAATGCACACATCGGTAACATGACTTTTTGTACTAATTTTAGCATTCGGGTATAATTCACTAAATCCGGAAACTCTTTTTTTAAATGCTTTGAAATTCCGATAGTGCAATTGGTGAAATAAAATGAGCAATGTGATTACCTCGCTTTCTGACAATCGCCCTGCTTTATTTCGCGGCTTTTCTCCTGATTGAGTCAATGATTTTTCCATGCCGGTATAAATTGCAGACAAAAATCATCGACTTCGCAGTAGATTTCCTCTAAATTAACCATGCTTGAGTCCATTCCATTTTCTCGTCTTTGACAAACGTTCGGATCGTGACTCAGGCTTTTAGTTCAATTTCCTTATGCGCAGCTCAGGTTAAATAAAAAAATTAAACAACATGACCTCCCCCTTAAAAATTATTTTCGCAGGCACGCCTGATTTTGCGGCAATTGCCCTTGTTGACGTAATTAAATCGCCGCATGAAATCGTCGCGGTCTATTCTCAACCCGACCGCCCAAAAGGTCGCGGCAGAAAACTTCAAGCCAGCCCCGTTAAAACGTTGGCACTCGAGCATTCTATTCCAGTGGAACAGCCTCTAAACTTTAAAGCCAGCGACACTGTCGATACATTAGCCAACTATAATGCCGATGTGATGATTGTTGCAGCCTATGGTTTATTATTGCCCGAAAACGTTTTAAGCACGCCTCAGTATGGTTGTCTAAATATCCATGCATCATTACTACCCGCTTGGCGCGGCGCGGCGCCCATCCAACATGCAATTTTAGCCGGCGATACACAAACCGGCATAACCATAATGCAAATGGATAAAGGCTTAGACACCGGTGACATGCTAAACAAAATTACGTGTGACATTGCAAACGATGATACTGCCAGCAGTTTGCACGACAAACTGGCATTATTAGGTGGCCCATTAATGTTGGATACGCTAGAAACACTACAAAACAAGACATTAAAACCTGAAAAACAAAATGATCAACTCAGCACTTATGCCGCAAAACTATCAAAATCCCAAGCACAAATTGATTGGTCACAATCAGCCGATGCCATTTTATTGCAAATTAGAGCTTTAAATAGCTGGCCAGTTGCACAATCCAGCATTCAAAACAATGTTATTCGTATTTGGCAAGCGCAAAAAACCACACACGCTTCGTCAAACCATAAACCCGGTACAATAATCGCGGTAGATAAAAAAACTATTGTGGTTGCTTGTGTTGATGGCGCTATTGCCATTAAAAATTTACAACGTGTTGGCAGTAAAGCCATGTCCACCACCGATTTTTTAAATGGCCATGCAAAGTTGGTGGCGCTTGGCAATATTTTTGTGTAGTCTAAATAACCTGAACTCGTGATAAATATAGAGACGGCAGGTATAAGAATAAATTAAATCGCAGTGTTTTATGGAGAATATCATCATGAAATTTAAACGACACGGTTTATCAATTGGCATTGAAAGGATCGAGGATCAATTTCTACTTTCACTAAAAGCCCAAGGGAAACTCACTCACAAGGACTATGAAATAATTACCCCAATGATTGATTCTGCTTTAGCAGCAGTTAAGGAGCCAAAAGTTAAAGTTCTTATCGATGGAACCGAGCTTGAAGGATGGCAAGCAAGAGCAGCATGGGATGACTTCAAACTTGGTTTAAAGCATGGCAATGAGTTTGAGAAAGTTGCTATATATGGCAATAAAAAATGGCAAGAACTTGTCGCAAAAATTGGCAGTTGGTTCATTGCCGGTGAAATTAAATACTTTGAAAATGTGGATGATGCCATCACTTGGCTGAATGAATGACATAAAGTTTTCGAGTTTAATACTCACCGATAATTTTTATAATGTGGCAACTTATCATTAAGCTCATCCCAGTTGGCTTTTGAGCTAACAAAAATATGTGCCTCTGGACGTTCGGTTATATCCGATTCGATGCTACCCAAACGAATTCGGATATTTTCCGGAACGCTGCGTTGTCGGCTCATAATAGGCGAACCACAGGTTTTACAAAAAGATTTTAACTGCCCTGGTGTTGATTCATAGTCCGTGAGATTATTTTCACCACAAATGAATTTAAAATCAGCAGTCGCAACGTTGGCATTGGTGGCATAAGCACTGCCTTGCGCTTTGCGGCATAATGAGCAATGACACATGATGATATCGTTGATTGGCCCTGATATCTCAAAACGAACTGTGCCACACAAACAACTGCCTTTATATTTTTCTTTCATTACAGTAGTCATGATGTTTTTTTGTATTATTTATTATACGTTCAAATTTTTATTCGACAATAATACCCTATCACAAACCTTGTAGTCTTGTTGTTTACACTTGAAGTTCCGGCTTAAAGTACCAGCGGAATGACGGTTGATTAACATCGTCGCTGTCATTCCCGCATGAGTTTAGCGGGAATCCAGAAATTAATTTAAACAACGCAGTTACTCTAAAACAAATTGATTATAATCCCAATAACTTGTTGCACAATTATTAGATCCAAGCCAGCCTAAGGCTAATAATTCTTTTGCCAGAAAATGAATATTTATTCCATGTCCCACCAGTAGCACCGAGCTATGTTTTTCTGCAAACTCCACTAATTGCAAAGCGCCAATTTTTGCATTTTGTTTTACTTCAACAACACTTTCACCGTTTTGTTGATAACCTAAATACCAAAAACAACGTAACAGAAAAAACCAATATTTCATTGAAAATCTTGGCCATTGCCACAGTGGGTGAGGCATTTCAGCTTCGCGATAAATTGAGTCGGACTTATAAATATTATCGCCAACAATTAATTGCGCCGACTCTATCGATCGCGCAACATCGCTAGTGACACAAATATTACATTGTGCTGCCAATAATTTAACTTGAGAGGGTATCGATTGTGGCTCAGCCAAGCCAATCCAACGGTAATCTTCAATAATTTTTTTAATATCAAACGCAGATATTTTTTCGTGCTGGCGGTGGTGAAGATCAATTTCAGGCCGACCATGTCGCAATAATACAATTTTCATATTTTTTACTATATTTCAGAAATTATCATTTATCTAACATTCTTGTAGTGATTTAACTTGTTGTCCCTGATCATCAAAATTGAATGCGGCTAACCACGTTTCAAATTTATTTTTTAAAGCCATCCATTCAGAATCAATAATAGAAAACCATGCCGTATCACGATTACAACCGTCCACCACCTGTGCTTGTCGAAATATTCCTTCAAACTGAAAGCCCAAACGAATAGCCGAAGACTTGGATGCTTGATTTAAAGCATTACACTTCCATTCATAACGCCGATAACCCGCATTAAAAACTTTTGCCATCATTAAGTACATTGCCTCAGTTGCCATAATGGTTTTTTGGAGCAATGGTGAATAACATAGGTGGCCAATTTCTATCGAACCGGCATCTGGATTTATTCGTAAATATGCCGCAACGCCAACCGCCTGCTCGTCACTCAAATCAACAATAACATAGAATTGCTGATCTGGCTGTTGCTCCAATTTTTCGAGTAATAAACTGTATTGCGCCAAATTAGTAAAGGGTCCATAAGGTAAATATGTCCACAGTACCCCTTGTGCATCGAGTTGCATAGCATCAAATAATTGCTGTGCATGTTGCTTTATGTTTAACGGCTCAACTCGGCAATATAGCCCTTGCAATGATTCCTGCAATGGAACATTTGGCGCGCACCAATTATCGACTGGTGTTCCAATTTGTTGCCCAAGCTGATTAAAATTTTTGCCCAAGTTAAATCCCAAACTTTTATTATCGCTCGATATAGCTAAAATTCACAAGTATCAATACAAGTACTTACCACGACGGTTTTTTTAGATTAAAGTTAAATCCATAACATCACTATGCACTGCTAGGGTAAACATCTCAGGAGCGAGTTATCAATTTATGTAAAAAAATATTATACTTAACATAACATGGGTTCAGTAACACTATAAAAACAATGTTATTTTACTGCGTAAACCTGCAACTTATTTTTGCTGTTAAATTTATAAAAATAAATCCTAATGGTTAAGTAAACGTTAAAATGGTGATAAATGACGACAAATGAACTAATAGAAGCGTCTAAAACTGCTATCAATTGTGGTTGTGGCGCTAGCTCTCAGACATAGCATATTTAGTCTCAAAGAAATTTACTGTTTATGGTTTTGATATTGAGCAAAAATCAATACCAAGATATAAAAAACATTTTAAAAATAATAATCATGTAATATTGCCACGAGATGACTTTAGTTCGTTTTTATATCCGGCAGTATCTTTAGTATTAGCTAATGCAACTTTATTGTTCTGCCCGAAAAATAAACGGTGACTTACTGCATGTATGCATGTTTTTCTTCATTTTGTAGGCGAATGATTTCGGCATCGCCCATTGGTACCATTTCAATAAATCCATGGATATCATTTGGCTCAAAACCTTTGCCTTGTGCTGCTAATTTACACATTTTAATTTTTAAGGTTTCACCTTGAACAAGACTTTGTGCGCGATCGACTAATGTTTTATACTGCACGTAATTTTTTCTGGCAAAAAATACAATTTCAGCGCCGTGCAGAACGAGTACAATTGAACCATCAAATAGATCGGCACCGGTTATCCGGCTTAAATAACTCGCTCGATCTAAGACACCATTCATTGCAGATAGTGTTTTAAGTTTAACGTCATAAACAACTTTTTGAGGTTTGTATTCTACGTGCTTAACAACGGCACCACCCCAACGACTGTTTTCAGCAGAATATAAAGCGGTGGATATGGATATTAAATAACAACTGATGAATAAGGATAATAGTTTCATTTTTTACTCTTTTAGTTAGTTAACAACATAACTATAACGAAAAACTGAGCAATAAACTTGTTGTTAATAAAACTTCTCGCTCATTTTTAAATTAATTTAATGCTATAATCGCAGTATGAGCGCACATGATACCCAGTCATTTTTTATGCCAGATGCGTTTTTTTGCCAGAAAACTTCACTATTATCAGAGATTTACAACCTAGCGCATGTCCTGCTTAACCGTAGCCAAGCGAAGCATGCGAATTGCTATCGTGGCATCAATTGCGGCATTAATATCAATTTTCCATATTACGCACACGTTGCACGCCTTCGGGGGTTAGCATATCAATAATTTGTTTTATGCGATGCGCCACTGGGTTTGTATTCATCAATAATAGCTTGAATATCTTCTACATGACCGCGTGGCTGACGACGCACATATATTGTTGTCCAGTCTGGACGGTGTAATTGAATTTGGTAATCCCATTCTTGATAGTGAAATGGATCGGAGACCGGTTCTTTACCCCACATTTCATTAAAGCTTTTAGTATTATCGGTAAGATCATCTTCGTAAGGTCGCATCTCGGTTGAGCAGGTCCAAATTTCTTGTGCGTCGTCGCCGGCTAATTCACAATCGACTTCGTTAGCCATTTCGATAACACTCACTTGGCGACGTACTTGTCGTTGACTGGCTGGTACGTATTGCTGTTCCACATCCCAGCTAAATTCTTCAAACGCCCAAACATATCGGTTATCATCACGATAGGTTATGGCAATGCGTTCTAAGATACGTAAACTGGGTACTTCTTTGCGTGAGGAAAACAGGTTAAAAATATCTAAACCTAAATTCCAACAGAAAGTATTATTGTCTTGGTTTTCTTCGATGCCATCGTGAAAACGTTTTGCCAACGCATTTAGCTCAACATCATCAGAGCTAACACTATTGTCTAACAGCATTTTTGCGAAATGAACCAACACCGGCATCATTGGATGTTCTATTTTTTCTTCGCTCTCGACATCCATCAATGACAGCCAGAGTTTTTTTAATCCTGGGAAGTCGTTTATTGCCTTATATTCAATACGTGCATCTTCAATTTGTCCGATGAAAAACATTGTAGAAATTGAGCCCTACATGGAGCTCGGCAGTAGCGAAGCTTTAAAACAAGCGGTTATGGCTGGCTTGGGCATTGCCGTTTTATCTTTACAATAGTGTGCAACTGGAATGTGATGTTAACAAATTAACCATTTTGGATGTAACCGGCTTCCCTGTAAAACGCCGTTGGTATGCGGTTCGCCTTAAAGGTAAAAAACTTTCTTTAGTCGCGCAAACATTTTTAGATTTTATTCTCAGTGAAAGCCAAACGGTATTAGGTGAGAAATACGAATAAGAATATTGTTAGCCTATTCGTGCCCATCAGCACTCAAAACTGTCACCGTCAACCACCCGTCTATTACGATAGTGTTTTGAGGTTAATTAAATTTTAGATTTAGTTCAGGGATATGCGTTAATTCATAACTAAAATCGATATGGTTATCTTCAATCAAGGCATCCTGCTTATTAAAGTGAATACCGTTTTTTTGTAAAAAATTTTCGATATGTTTAACTACACCGGCATCGGCGCCAATGTCTAAAGAAATCATGTAATTTGAAAAATGTTGGGTGGTATCTTGGGTGTGCAATTTAGCCGTGTGGAGTGACATTGAATTTAAAAAAGAACCCGGATCATCGGTAAATCGAGCGGCATTTAACGTGTTATAATCGTTCTCTGTGGAATAATTGTCTAAAATATAATGCTTGTTTTTAACGTCGATTCCAGCTTTTTCGAGTTTAACGATTAACGCATCAATTATAGGCTCTGGCCCACCAATAGTACTCTGCATTTTATCTGACAGAAGTACCGAAGTAGTCGCTGACCAAAAATCGTTCGCTTTCATTAAAGCCTCTTATTTAAGTTCAAAACAGTATATAAAGTAACGTACAAAAGTAAAGTGATCATTCACTAACTTATGACATAGAGCCGTAAATAGTGTAATCGATATTAAGACATTTTATTATCATTGATAACTTAGATAGGTTCTTAAACAACATCCATAGCTAACAAGGGTTTCAACTTTTTTAAAAAAAGCTCCATGTCGCTACGCAGCCCAATGGTAATACGAAGATAAGCATCAATTTTCGGCTTGTCAAAATAACGTACTAACACCGCTTGTTGTTTTAACTGTTGGTATAATTTTTTTGCTGATTGAGATCGATGCGTTACAAAAACAAAATTTGTTTTTGAAGGCAATACCGTAAACCCTAACTGTGTTAATTCTACTGCTAGCCATTGGCGGGTGCTGATAATGTCATCACAACATTGCGTAAAATAATCAACATCTTCAATAGCCGCCACCGCACCTTCAATTGCTAACAAATCTAAAGGGTAGGAATTGAATGAATTTTTAACCCGCTCCAAACCTGCTATTAAATTGCTATTCGCTACAGCGTAACCAACACGCAAACCCGCCAGTGAACGTGATTTTGATAAAGTTTGTATTACTAATAAATTGGGATATTTATCAATTAACGCAATACAACTTTGCCCCCCAAAATCAATATACGCTTCATCAATAATAACCACGATGTCTGGATATCGTTGTAATAGTATTTCTATTTTTGAGATTTCATAATATAAACTGGTTGGCGCATTGGGGTTAGGAAAAATAATGCCACCACTATTTTTTGGTATTGCCGCAAGATCTATTTCAAAATTCGAATTTAATTCAAAACAGTTATATTCAATTTCAAACAATTTACAATAAACCGGATAAAAACTATAACTAATATCTGGAAACGTTATAGCTTGTTGTTGTTTAAAAAAAGCCATAAATGACAAAGCCAATACTTCATCCGAGCCATTACCAACAAAAATAGTATCTTGCTTTATGGAATGCAGTTTTGAAATGGCTTGCTTTAGATTTTGTGCATCCGGATCAGGGTAAAGCCGTAAACCATCAGCGGCACATTGTTTAATTCTAGCGAGCGCCTTTTCCGATGGTGGAAAAGGATTTTCATTGGTATTGAGTTTTAAATAATGTTGATCTTGTGGTTGCTCTCCCGCTTCATAAGGTTGCAATTGTTTAGTCAACTCGCTCCAAAATTTTGTCATAATAATATTTTTCTTAATTTAGTCGAAATTATAGTAGTTTAATATTATGTTACCCTACTTTAAGTTGATACATTGCAAACTGACTCCCAAGAAGTTCACTTTGATATACATTTATAGCACTACCAAGATGGTTATAAAATTTGTAGATAAATTTCACTCCGCAAATTCAAGCATACCGGCAATGGGTTTTAAACCAATGATGGCACAACGCTCATCAAATTTTGCATCCGGTGCGCCGGAAACGCCGATTGCACCAATGATAGTACCTGCCGCTGTTATTGTGATACCGCCTCCTAAAAATAATACTCCAGGAACATCGGTGACAGCTTCAAGTGATTTATTTTCAAGCACAGCTTCGGCAAGCACTGACGTGGATGATTTAAAGCTCAATGCGGTTTTCGCTTTTAATGTTGCTATTTCAGGTGTTTTTATTCCAGCTAATCTATCGCGCAATAAGACTTGCATCACACCACCGCGATCCACCACCACTACACTCACTTGATAACCGGAGTCACGACAGTTTTTCATTGCGGCCTGTGCCACCACTAATGCGGCTTGCGGTGTTAAATTATGAGTTTTATATAAAACATTCATTTCTGGTGCTGATTGTTGATTGTTAGGTGATACGCTATTATTAGCTTTAGGTTTTGGTAAATCACTAATTTTAATAGTACTTGCTGCCTGCACTGTTGCGCTCACTACACCAATGGCTAGCGCGAGTATTAAATTTAAAAATTTTGTTTTGTTCATCACATATTCCTTTAATATTTTATTTTATTGGTAACAGCTCGACTGGTTGTTTAGCAAAATAATCGGGGGCACACTCTTCGAGTTCTTGTTTTGTACCATAGCCCCATAGTACCGCAACGGATTGTAAACTATTTATTTTTGTAGCACTAATATCAAAAATTCTATCGCCGATTAACCAACTATCGGAGTTAAATAAACCTTGGTTCATTAAATTTTTGACTGACTCTGACTTTTTTATGCCTATATCAACACCAAAAACCTGCTTAAAAAGTGAGTTATACTGATTAGTAGTTTATAATTTTTTGTACTAACTCGATTCGCCTTGAGGTGCAAATCGCTAACTCATAGTTTTTATCCTGTAATGTTTGTAAAACTAAATTAATCCCACTATAAAGGTGGTTTTCTTGCCAACCAATATCAACATAAGGCTCTCTAAATTTTGCAACGCACTATTTCTTGGTTTAATTCCTTACTAATGCATAAGTAGATACACCTTACAAAACCCAATTTTGGATCAATTAAGGTACCATCCATGTCGGCTAATATTAATTTCATGTTTGCCAACTTCTTCTCATACCAATCCAATACTTTCGATTATACTGATTGAAAAATGTGCATTGTATTAGACGTATTCTAATAATATCTACAATTTGTATAACATTTTAAATATTTTTTGTAAAATCGTTTGTTGGCTATTTTTAATTAATTTTACTTGGCATATAATAAAATTAATTTTTAACTCTACCATACAAGGGTTGTCAGGATGACATCACTCAACTTTAGCGAAGTTATAACTTGGATTACCGTATTTTTACTGGTTGCAGCAATACCGCTGACGCTGGTGTATTTCCGTTATTTAAATTCTAAAAAGTCCGATTCCCAGTTAAAAAAAATTCAAGCCAAAGCAAAATCAAATCGACGTCCTAAGCTCGAAGCATTACCGGCTGTTGATTTAAACTTTAACTTCAATAATAACTGGTCTGCAGGAGAAAGTACTGAAACAGACTACGCTGTGGACGAAGATGCAGATAGAAAGCTCGCTAAAATACTCTTAAAAACCATCGCGCTAAATGGTGAAAGTGGCATGTTAATTAAGCAAATCGCTGATACATTAGAGTTACATGAGATTGAAGTAAATTATCCTCTAAATTACTTGGCAAAACATGGTTTTATTGAGCCCGTTACCAGCCAAAAAGGCTCAATCTACTATCTAACCTCGCGTGGCACGGCATATTGCACTAAAAAAGGCTATAGTGCTCAAGTAGCCTAAACTATATTAGTAACACCTCAGAATAATTTAGCCCCACAGGCCAATCAATAAAACCATACCAGCATTATATTAATGTCGTTTAAATTCGATTTACGTTATTATCCGCACAATTAAAATTTAGTAACAATTTAGCGATATTATATGAATCCAAGACTCACTGCGCACCATGTATTAAGCCAAGTCATTGTCTCCGGCCACTCGTTGGATTTTGCTTTACAAAAACATAATACCGCAAAAGATCCGAAACACCGCGCATTGATTTCGGCTATTTGCTTTGGGGTATGCCGTTGGTTACCCAAGCTAGAAGCAATTTTGGCTCAATTAGTCAACAAGCCATTACGCAAGAAAGATCAAGATATTGAGATTTTGCTTTATATTGGACTATACCAACTGTTTGACATGCGCATAGCGGAGCATGCGATCGTTTCTGAAACGGTTACTGTGTGTAAGAAATTACGCAAAATGTGGTCTAAAAATCTCGTAAATGGTGTTTTAAGACAGTTTTTACGCGAAAAAGACGCTATTGTCGAAAAAGTCGCAAACAGCTTGTCTGGCAAATCGGCTCATCCCGAGTGGTTAGCGAAACACATTCAACAAGCTTGGCCGGAACAGGCTGATGCTATTTTTGCTGCCAATAACACACAGGCTCCCATGAGCTTACGAGTGAATTCTAGCGTGTGTAATGTCGAGCAGTATTTAGAGCAATTGCACGACAATGGCAAACAAGCTCAAGCAACGTCGTTATCGACAGTTGGGATAACCTTGGATAAAGCCTGTGATGTCAAAGATTTACCTAATTTCTATGAGGGTTATTTTTCAGTTCAAGATGAGGCACCACAGTTAGCCGCAATCTTACTTGATGCTCAAACTGGCGAACGCGTCCTCGATGCGTGTGCCGCTCCTGGTGGTAAAACTTGCCATATAGTTGAACAGCAAGCTGATTTGACCGAATGTGTCGCGCTTGATATTTCAGTCTCACGCTTAACAAAAATTCAAGAAAATTTAACGCGTCTAAAACTTAACGCAAATATTATCGAAGGTGATGCAGCCACGCCCGACAGTTGGTGGGACGGCAAACAATTTGACCGAATTTTACTGGATGCACCCTGTAGTGCCACCGGTGTCATTCGTCGCCACCCCGATATCAAAATTTTACGTCGAGAACAGGATATTTCCGCATTAGTGGCAACTCAGCAGCAAATATTACAATCTTTATGGCCGTTATTGAAGCCAGGGGGTATGCTTCTGTATTGTACATGCTCTATATTACCTATTGAAAATACAGAACTTATCGAAAAATTTATCCAGCAAACGGATGATGCCGTCGAAAAGAAAATTGACGCAGAATGGGGCTTAGCACAACCTGTGGGGCGGCAAATATTACCGAGCGCGATTGATACCAGCAATATGGATGGCTTTTACTATGCCCATATATATAAGGAATAACAATAAGCATTTCAAACCTCCAATACAACTATTGGCGCTCTTGCTTGTGCTGCTGCTCTCAACATCTTGGTTGCACGCCTCTGGATTTACTATTAACAGTGCCAGCTCCACCTTAAACCAAAAAGTTTATACCTTTAATGCCCAAATACAATATGAGTTTTCTAACGGTGTTCTCGAGGCACTCGATAATGGCATTCCGATATTTATCACCATGGAAATTGAAGTCTATCGCGAACGTTGGTGGCGTAATAAAAAAATCGCCAGCTTAAAACAAACCTACATGCTGCTCTACCATGCTTTGACAGAAAAATTTGTATTAAACAACCTCAATAGCGGCAATCAAAATAATTTTACCACACTTAGTTCAGCGCTGGATGCACTCGGTAAAGTTAAAAACTTACCATTACTGGATTTAAAATTAATAGAAAATGGATCAACGCATTTAGTTAAACTGCGAACCTATTTAGATCTTGATTCCTTACCTGGGCCAATTCGGCCATTAGCCTACTTATCGCCAGAGTGGCGGCTTGAAAGTGATTGGTATATATGGTCACTAACACCTTAAAAAAATTATTTTCAGGTAGCAAGCCGATTATCATCTTGTTTACCTTGGTGTTAACCTCATTATACTTAATGAGCCGAGCAACCTATAGCTCAACTAATTTTGGCCAACTCTACCCTACTTTATTAATTATAAATCTGTCGGCTATGTTTTTATTAGTTGGTTTGATTATTAAAAACCTTTACCGACTAATAGTACAGTATCGAAATCACGAACCCGGATCACGATTAACAACTCGTTTAGTCATCATGCTCACCATATTATCGGTCACACCAGTATCGTTGGTTTATTATTATTCTTTAGATTTTTTACGCCACGGTATTGATGATTGGTTTAATATCACCGTTGAAAATGCACTATCCGATTCGCTTGAACTTAGCCAAGCGTCACTAGGCTTACGCATGCGCGAATTAACTCGGCAAACTACCAATATGGCCAACCAATTAGTTGATGTTGATGATGATTTTGCTGCGATAAAACTACATGAATCACGCATAGGTAGCACGGCAACAGAAATAACATTATTTAATTTAAACGGTCGTATTATCGCATCAAGTAGCAGTGCACATGATAATTTAATTCCAACATCACTTGCCAGTAGTACGCAGTTAAATTTACGACAAAATAATTCTGACGGTGAGTTAATAACGCTAAAAGATACCGGTTTACATATTCGTGTTGCGGTATTACTGCCCAATTATAATCAGTCCGTTGAGCAACGCGTATTGCAAGCACTCTATCCGATATCCGATAGAATGAATAGACTGGCAAACACCGTCACCAAAACATTTACCCATTATCGCGAACTACTATTTTTACGTCGACCTTTGCGTAATGTATTTGTATTAACTTTGTCTTTGGTTTTATTATTATCATTATTAACCTCGGTGTGGGCAGCGTTTTTCTTTGCTCGAAGATTAGTGCAACCAATATCAGATTTGGTTGAAGGTACACGCGCTGTAGCCGATGGTAACTATCAAAAGAAATTAGACATACCAGGTAAAGATGAACTCGGATTTTTAGTTGGCTCCTTTAACCAGATGACCCATAAAATTTCTGCTGCGCAAGTAGAAGCATCCCAAAGTCAAAAACAGGCTGAAGAGCAGCGTTCCTATTTAGAAGCCGTGTTATCAAATTTGTCATCGGGTGTAATCACCTTAGACGAAAATCATAACATCAAAACCAGTAATACAATCGCTGAACAAGTTTTATCGTGTACTTTAAATGACTATTTAGATACCGACATCGTCGAAATAATTGACCTACACACGCACTTACACGCATTTTTTGATATTGTTATTCCAAAATTAGATTCCAATAATACCAACTGGAATGAAGAAATTATTTTATTTGGCCCTGGTGGCCGCCGAGTCCTTATGTGCCGCGGCACAGCCTTACCCGCCAGCGATAAAAAACATGCTGGTCACGTAGTAGTGTTTGACGACATAACCACCTTATTACAAGCACAACGCGATGCAGCGTGGGGTGAGGTCGCTCGACGTTTAGCGCATGAAATAAAAAACCCGTTAACGCCAATACAATTATCGGCTGAACGCCTGCGGCATAAATACTTGGACAAAAATCGAATAGACGATCCAGATCTATTAGATCGTTCAACCAATACTATCGTGCATCAAGTTGAAACGCTAAAAGAAATGGTAAAAGCATTTTCTGAGTATGCAAAAATGCCTTCTTTAAAACTAAAACATATCGACCTTAATAAATTAATTTCTGAATTATTGAGTTTATATAAAGATACCAATACTGAAGTTTTATTTGAAGATCAGTTAGATTCTAAACTACCTAAAATTGCCGCTGATATTGGCAGACTGCGACAAGTACTACACAATTTAATTAAAAATTCACTTGAAGCCTGTGAATTAAACAAAAGCGATGACAGTAAAATTATTTTACGTACTCAAATGTTATCTGAACAAGATAGTAGTTATGTTGAAATAAAAATTAATGACAATGGCCCCGGAATTGCGGAAGATGTCTTTAAAAACTTATTTGACCCCTATGTCAGCACTAAAATAAAAGGTACCGGTTTAGGCTTGGCTATTGTCAAAAAAATTGTAGAAGAACACAGCGGTGTTATTTGGGCAGAAAATCTCGCAGCAGGTGGTACTTCGATTGTCATACGGTTACCGATATTGGCTTCATCTAACCCAGATATTTTACATTCAACTAAAAATAATATAGACGAAAGCCAACAAGACTCCGATAATAAAGATTAAGCTTAGATAAGTAGAAAATATTAAATGGAAACATTAGATAACAATACGACACCCTATATTCTTGTGGTTGATGACGAACCCGATATTCGTAATCTATTAAAAGAAATTTTGGAAGATGAAGGCTACGAGGTCGGTGTTGCAGAAAACGGCAAAGACGCCAGAAAAAGTAAACAACGGCAACGTCCTGATTTAGTGCTACTCGATATTTGGATGCCCGATGTTGATGGCATCACATTACTTAAAGAATGGTCAGAGGCCGGCGTTTTGCCCATGCCGGTTATTATGATGTCCGGTCACGGTACAGTTGAAACGGCAGTAGAAGCAACTCGATTAGGCGCGTATGACTTTATTGAAAAACCATTATCATTAGCCAAATTATTATTAACCGTAGAACATGCTCTCGAGTCCGATTCACTCAAACGTGAAAATACTGACTTACGACAATACGGCAACACACTCGATGAGCCCATTGGTAAAAGCGCACATATCCAAAACCTACGCGAAAATGTCAAACGCGTTGCACAACACGATACTTGGGTATTAATCTCAGGCGAGCCCGGTTCAGGCTTGGGTGTTATTGCGCGTTATTTACATAAAAATAGCAACCGAGCAACACGCCCGTTTATTGATGTGAATGTTGCTTCGCTATCCAAATTAAATGGCGAAGTGGAATTGTTTGGTAGTGAAAATGCCGAAAAAATTAGCTACGGTTTATTAGAGCAAGCCAATGGCGGCAGTTTGTATTTATGCGATATTGTTGATATGGAACCATCGATTCAAACGCAATTATTATCTGCTCTTGATACAGGACAAATTCATCGTATTGGTGGTACTACACCGGTAGAAATAAATGTTCGTGTACTCGCAGCAACTAATTTCGATCTCGCTGAACGCGTACAAGAAAATAAATTTAGAAAAGATTTGTATTTTAAATTAAATGTTGTGCCTATTAAAGTGCCCGCACTACGTGAACATTATGAAGATATCCCTGAATTATTAAATTATTTTGTAGCACGTTATGTTGACTTAGAAAAATTACCTTACCGTAAATTTTCAGTTGCCGCACAAAACCAATTACGTAACCATAATTGGCCCGGTAATTTGCGTGAATTAGAAAATTTAGTGCAACGCTTGCTGATTACTGGCAGCGAAACCGAAATTTCATCTGAGGAAGTAAGCCATGCCTTAGGTGTATTAAAAACAGACAAAGGGCTTGATGTTAATTTCGCACAGCCCCTACGTGAAGCTCGTGACCAATTTGAACGTGCTTACTTGGAGCACCACTTGCGTATTGTTAATGGTAGTGTCGGTGAGCTAGCAAAAGTAGCTGAACTAGAACGAACACATTTATATCGAAAATTACGTTCACTTGGCATCGATGCAAAAAGTATCGCTAAAAAGAAAAACTAATTTAGACAAAAGATTATAACTAATATTAAATACACGCAATTACATGTAAAATAACACTATGAAAATTATTATACTCGGAGCAGGTCAGGTTGGTGCGTCACTCGCTGAAAATTTAGTGAGTGAATCAAATGACATAACCGTTGTTGATACAGATGATGATGTCTTGCGTTCATTGCAAGATAGACTCGACTTACGAACCGTCACCGGAGTTGCATCTTACCCTGAAGTATTAGAGCGTGCCGGCGCGGATGACGCGGACATGATCATTGCCGTTACCGACAATGACGAAACCAATATGGTTGCCTGCCAAGTCGCTTACACGCTGTTTCATACCCCAACCAAAATAGCGCGAATACGTGCTATTGAATATCTCGAGCATCAAAAAATATTTGCCCAAGATGCACTACCTATCGATGTTTTAATTAGCCCCGAACAAATAATTACCGATTATATTCAACGACTCATTGAACACCCCGGTACCTTGCAAGTATTAGACTTTGCCGATAAAAAAGTACAGTTAGTAGCCGTTAAAGCGTATTTTGATGGGCCGCTGGTTGGCCACGAGCTACGAGAATTACGCTCACATATGCCTGGTATTGATACCCGAGTTGCTGCAATCTACCGCCGCGGTCAAGCGATCATCCCCGTTGCCGAAACCATTATTGAGCCTGATGACGAAGTATTCTTTATTGCAGCAAAAAACCACATTCGAGCCGTTATTAGTGAACTCCGAAAATTAGACAAACCCTATAAGCGCATTATTATTACCGGTGGTGGCAATATTGGTACGCGCACCGCAAAAGTGTTGGAGAAACACTATCAAGTTAAGCTAATTGAACATAACCCAGCTCGAGCACGAGATATTTCCAATATACTCGAGCGCACCATTGTCTTATTAGGTGATGCCGCTGATGAAGATTTATTAATAGAAGAAAATATTAGTAATACCGACATATTCTGCGCGTTAACGAATGATGACGAAGCAAATATTTTATCATCCATGCTGGCCAAGCGACTCGGTGCTAGAAAAGTAATGACCTTAATCAACCGTACTGCCTATGTTGATCTGATTCAAAGTGGTGATATTGATATTGCTATATCACCGCAGCAATCCACCATTGGTAGTTTGCTAAAACACATTCGACGTGGTGATGTGGTTAATGTTCATTCACTTAGACGCGGTGCTGCTGAAGCAATTGAGGCAATTGCACATGGTGATCCAAAAACCTCAAAAGTTGTTGGCAAAGCAATTAACCAATTAAAATTACCAAACGGTTCTACCATTGGTGCAATTGTTCGTGGCAATAAAGTTATTATTGCTCATCATGACACGGTGATCGAATCTGAAGACCATGTCATTCTATTTTTAATTGATAAAAAACATATTCCGGCGATTGAGCGCTTATTCTCCGTTGGCTTAACGTTTATATAAAAAAATGCAAATATTCGTCATACAACGCATTCTTGGATTATTTCTGGTTATATTCAGTTTTACCCATTTACCACCAATGATAGTGGCATTTATCTATCTCGATGGTGCATTCGTACATTTTTTTCATGCCGCTGCGGTCACCATCATTACCGGTTTAGTGATGTGGTTGCCGGTAAAAAATTATAAACAAGAATTACGCAAAAGAGACGGTTTTCTAATTGTTGTATTATTTTGGTTTGTATTGTCGGTGTTTGGTGCAATTCCATTGTATTTATTTGACGAATTAAATATGAGCGTGGTTGATGCATTTTTTGAATCCATTTCCGGACTTACCACCACCGGTGCAACCGTGATCACTCATATTGATACCTTGCCTAAATCGATTCTATATTACCGACAACAAATGCAATGGCTCGGAGGTATGGGAATTATTGTATTAGCAGTCGCCATTATGCCGATGTTAGGCATTGGTGGAATGCAGTTATATCGCGCTGAAACTCCCGGACCATTAAAAGATACTAAATTAACACCGCGTATCACCGAAACTGCAAAAGCACTTTGGTATATTTATTTATTCTTAACCATCGCCTGCGCACTGAGTTTCTGGCTTGCTGGAATGACCGGTTTTGATGCTATCGCGCACAGTTTTAGCACTATTGCTATCGGTGGTTTTTCAACGCACGATAAAAGCATGGGATTTTTTAACGACCAACCCATGATTGAAGTAGTTGCGATTATATTTATGTTATTAGCCGGCATTAATTTTGCACTGCACTTTTCTGCTTGGCGCACTAAAAGCCTGCGCAAGTATTTTTTGGATACTGAATTTAAAGCGTATATTTTTATATTATCCATTAGCGCCTTTATCATTAGTGCCTATTTAATTCAGCAGCATGTTTTTGAAAAATCATCTGATGATATCATTCACGGTATTTTTCAAACCGTATCCATTGCAACCACCACCGGTTATACCACCACCGATTATTATAACTGGCCAGGATTTGTGCCAGTGATTTTATTATTTTTAAGTTTCATTGGAGCCTGTGCCGGTTCAACTGGTGGCGGCATGAAAGTCATTCGCTTTTTATTATTAATTAAGCAAGGCTTTCGTGAATTATTAAAAGTAATCCATCCAAATGCAGTGATTGCAATTAAAATAGGCGGAAAACCTGTATCTTTTACTGTTATTGATGCCGTTTGGGGATTTTTCTCTGCCTATATTGCCGCTTTTGTGATCATGATGTTAATTTTGATGTTTACCGGTTTAGATCAAGTCACGGCGTTTTCTGCCGTTGCTGCCAGTATGAATAATTTAGGCCCCGGTTTGGGTAGCGTCGCTCAAAATTATGCCTCAATTTCCGACACCGCGAAACTGGTACTGAGCTTTGCCATGTTACTAGGACGACTTGAAATTTTCACTTTATTGGTATTATTAATGCCTTCATTTTGGAGAAATTAAAAGTTAACAAACAAGCTACAAAAGAAATGCAGGTATTTCTGAAAAGATTATTAAAATAACCTATATTAAAGTATGCATATTATAAAACGATACAGTCTATTAATATTGTCTCTGATACTTTTATCAGCCTGTACCCTAGACGGCAAAATACAAAAAACACATTTCGTTAATTTAGCACCATTTTCTGAAAATGTAACCGCAATGGCGAGCAAGTTAGACTATGGTTTTGAACAAATTCGAGCCTTACACACAAAATGGTATTTTCAAGATAACTCGTCAGAACTAAAGCGATTGCTTAATTTAGAAAATTTAGTATCGCAAGAAATCCATTTTATAGTTAATTATTCTTCACAGATAGTTTTTTTATCTGAATCCAATTTATCCATTACTGAAAAAACTACAAAATTATCTCGCTTTATTAACGCCATGTACTCTCGTTATTCAAACTCAAAAACATTATCCATCTCACCTAAAAAACAACAAGAAATTATTGCCCGCATACAAAAACAAGAAAAATTTTTACCGGCCCTTAGAGCGGCACAACCCTTTATTGATGAATTAGCACGTTATGCGAATCGATTACTGGATCAATTAAAAAAAGCAGAAACCAATTTAGCTGTATACCAAAACAACAAAATAGAAACAGAAAACAGTCATTTAAAATCATTAATTTTATCTCTAAAGAAAAATGAAATTGAATTCTCAAAAGCTGTTGTACTACTAAATAATTATGACAATGGTAGTAAAGCAGCACTCGTCAAATTAAAAAAAGCCAACAGTTTTCTTGGTGAATCTTTACTAAACACAAAACACAGCTTAACTAAAAAACAAATTGCATTATTAAAAAAACATTTACTAACCAGACTCACTGAAAATACCAATTTTTTTAGACAAATCGAACCCAGTTTTAATCGTTATGTATTAGCTCTAAAAGAATTGGCACGCTTAGTACGCGAACACGATGCTGAAATTCGTGAAACGCGTTTAATATTTATTTCCTTTGCCAGCGCGCATCGAAAAATGTCTTCAGGTTTAGTAAAACCAGCTGAATGGTTTGAACTTAAAGACACGCCTAAACTGTTATTGAATTTATTGCCTTTTTAATTTAATAAAATTTGCTATAAATCAAAAGCTTATAAGTATTTGTGGAAATAAATGAAACAACATGGCGCTATTGATGGCATTGCCTATAAATAAACAATGCAAGCCGAGCAACAACACTGTACACTACGCAGCCCTTGCCCCTTGGCGTTTCACACATTCTATCCCAAGCAATACTATAGGTACGCATATATGACTTCTGAATCGATAACCGCGTTTGATCAGCTAGCGCTTAATAAATCCATACTTAAAGTACTGGATGAAATTGGCTATGAAACCCCATCACCGATTCAAGCTCAAACCATTCCTCTACTAATAGACGGAAAAGATATTATAGGACAAGCTCAAACGGGTACGGGTAAAACGGCTGCCTTTGCATTACCACTGCTAACCAAGCTCGATTTAAAACAAAAAGATCCGCAGGTATTGGTACTGGCACCCACCCGAGAGCTCGCTATTCAAGTTGCCGAAGCATTCCAACAATATGCCAAAAAACTCGATGGTTTTCATGTACTTCCGGTTTATGGTGGACAAGATTACCGAGGACAAATTCGCTCACTGCAACGTGGCGTGCATGTTGTGGTTGGTACTCCAGGTCGAGTGATGGATCATATGCGTCGTGGAACACTCAAGCTCCAAAACCTAAGCACCCTAGTTTTAGACGAAGCAGATGAAATGCTACGCATGGGTTTTATCGATGATGTTGAATGGGTATTAGAGCAACTGCCTACAGAGCGACAAATTGCACTCTTTTCTGCCACCATGCCAACACAAATTCGCCGGATTGCGACTAAATATTTAAACAATCCGACTGAGGTGACGATTAAGTTAAAAACAGCCACGGCCGATACCATTCGACAACGTTTTTGGCCGGTTAGCGGTTTACATAAACTCGATGCCTTAACACGAATACTAGAAGCCGAAGATTTTAATGCCATAATTATTTTTGTGCGCACCAAAACGGCAACTGTGGAATTATCCGATAAACTCGCTGCACGAGGATATTCGGCTACCGCGCTCAATGGTGACATTGCACAAAACCTACGTGAACGAACCATCGAAAACTTAAAGAAAGGCAAGCTTGATATTTTAGTGGCCACCGACGTTGCTGCACGTGGACTCGACGTTACTCGAATCAGCCATGTCATAAATTATGACATCCCCTATGACACTGAGGCCTACATCCATCGAATTGGTCGTACCGGACGTGCCGGCCGTAAGGGTGATGCTATTTTGTTTGTTGCGCCACGCGAAAAACGACTGTTGCATTCTATTGAAAAAGCAACGCGCAAACCCATCGAACGCATGGAACTTCCTTCGACAGAAGACATTAATGACAATCGCGTTGCCAAGTTTAAACAGCGTATCACTGACACTTTAGCAACCGAAGAATTTGGTTTCTATTTTCAATTGTTAGAGCAATATCAACAAGAGCATAATGTACCGGCATTAGAAATAGCTTCTGCATTAGCACAACTATTACAAGGCGATACTCCATTTTTATTATCAAACAAACCTGCTCGTCGAGAATCAAAAAGCTGGGATAATGATAACAGCAGTGATAGACGACCACGCAGAGAACGCAGTCGTAAAGATCAATCAAGCCGACGCGAATCGAATAACAATTCAGATCCAGCAAAAGGTATGCAAAGCTACCGAATTGATGTTGGTCACGATCACGGTGTTAAACCGGGCAACATAGTTGGCGCAATTGCTAACGAAGCCGATATTGATAGTCAATATATTGGTCGCATTCAAATTAACGATGACCACAGCACCATTGATTTACCCGAAGGTATGCCGCGTGAAATTTTAAATGATTTGAAAAAAATCTGGGTATCGGGTCAAAAACTTAATATCGTCGCTTTAACAAAAGAGAAAAAAACCAAATCTTTTGATAAAAGTTCAAAAAGCAAAGATAAAAATAAAGACAAAAAGAAAAAAAAACCAAAACCTAAAAACAAAACAAAACGTAAAATAACAAAAGATAAAACGGCTAATCATTAGATCTAAACTATTTAACAGCAAGATCAGTATCAACATCTAGATCTTTTTTCACACGTCGTTGTATGTCAATAATCCATTTTTGTACCAAAGAATCAGGATTGGCCAACAACGACTGTGATTGCTTGTAATAAAATAATGCCTTACTCGTATCATGCAAGTATAGATCATACAAAACACCTAGGTTTAAAACTGCTTCATTATACTCATCATTATATTTAACAGCAGCCAAGTAAGCTTGCTCCGCTTGTTTAAATTTTCCTAGTTTACGTAACACTATACCCAAATGATTTTGAGCAATAGCATCATAAGGATAAATTGCAACAGCATGTAATAACGCACGCTCGGCAGCGGTTAATTCATTTTTAGTTAAGTACAATAAACCAAGATTGGTATAACTACGAGCAAACTGTGGGTAATCTCGGCTTAATTCGTTAAACAATACAATCGCCTCATCCAATAACATTGACTTAGCAGCCCACAATGCACGATTAAATTGAGCCCGAGCATTATCCGGTATTGGCTGTGTTTGTGGATAAATAGTATTTTTTTGAACCACCGTAGCGGAACACGCCAACAAGCTTATAGTGCTTACCAAAAAAAATAATTTAATTAAGTAATTCAACATAAGGTAATATTTTCTCAGATTTAGCATAGCGTATTGGAAATAATTTCTCTAAAGCGCTAAAACTTTTTTTAATCCCAGCATCATATAAGCCATCTTGTGTACGCTCAATATTAGCAAGGTGAATTTCAATCGCTTGCTCCTCAAAAGGAAAAGCCTGTTCTTCAATTAATAAATTGTATTCTTCTAACTGATCCTCATCCAATTCAGGGGGGCGCGGTGATGCAATAATTGAACGCGCTAGTTCATGATAAATTTCAGCAATTTCATAACTGGCTTGAGTAAACACCCCTGTGGTCTTATACGCTATTGCTTTTTCATATGCTTTAATCGACTGTTGCATTAATTTTTTCTTAATACGTAAATTTTTCTTAATTGGCAATTTTAAGGAAGCTTGATAATATTTTTTTCGTTGTGGTTTAGCCAATGTTAACATTGCTGTTGCTGCCATGTGATTCGATTCAGAATCACGCTGCGAACCAGCATACTTATCGGCCTTTATTATTTCTCGTAACCAATAACTTGCTTTGTCATAAGCATTATTATTCGTATAATAATTGGCTATAATTTTTCTTGCATTTAGCGCATCAATTAAGGGATATGGAAATTTTCGTATATACCGCTTATAAAGCTTAATAGCTTTTTTTTCCAGCCCTGCTAATTGATACATTTCTGCGGCTTGCCAAATCATTGTCGCTTGATGTTTTTTATTAGCTGAATTAGCCAGTGTTAAAAACTCAACGGCTGCTTTTTCTCCTTGTCCTGTCTTACTATAAATCAAAGCCAATTTTTCAGTTATACCGTACTTAATTTTTTTATACTGGGCTGTATCTAATTTTTGTATTTTTAAGTTTTCAAGAATTACCGCCGCTCGATTCCAGTCGTGAACCTGAATAAACATAGCAGCAGCATCATACTCACTTTTAATACGAACATCTCTTATTAATGTCTTTGTAGACGAGCTTAAAAAATAATGTGCTGCTTTTTGGTAAGACTTCTTATCTTTAAATATTTCAGCTTGTCGATACAAACTCGATGCAAGACGATTAACAATAACATCATAATCGTTATTATCTTGTTTAATTTGACTTAAAATTATTTTATAGGCTTGCTCTGCTGTAGCATACTGCCTTAAATTATATAACGAATGGCCTAATATTATCCTAACTGATAATCGTTGCCTTGCATCACTAATTCTATTTTCATCAAGGATACGACTTGCCAAAGAAACGGCCTGCGAATAATTTTTAACGACAAAAAGTGCTTGGCTAGTTTTTAGCATAACCCCATTAATATAACGATACTCAGAAAAATTTTTAATAAATTTTAAAGCACTATTAATTGCGGCTTCTTGAATTAGAAACCAATCTTTCTTTGATAATATAAGCTTTAACTTCTCATACGCTAACAACATAGCATATGCCGCATTAGCCGTTTCAGCATGTTTTGGATAATCATATGCTGTTTTAGAGTATTCAATAATCGCTTGCTGATATCGCTTGGAGTCAAATAATAACTCGGCTAATAAAAAATGATAATAAGCTGCATTAGCATCATCTAAAAAAGTGGTCAAATATAATCGATACCATTTTATGGCTAAATTAAAGTGTCCTTGTTTATTTGTTTTACGCGCCACGGAGTGATAATGATTGGCTAGCAGCACGACATGTTGCTTCAATATAGGTTTTAACTCATTACGTTGCTCCAAATTAATTTTTCTCCAAAACTCACTTGAAACGCCAAAGCGCGTTATCAATAAAGCAATGTTTTTAGCCGACAAATCGATAAAATTATTTTGTCGGAAAATATCCAAAGCAGCTAAATGGTATTTTGCTGCAATAAATTCTTGTGGATTGTTTTTACTGTACCGTAAATAAACATTTGCAGCATCGAGTAACCTATTTTTTTCATAAAAAAACTGCGCCAATTTACCGTATAATAATGATTCATAATTTTTATGCGTTGCTGTTGAAAAATATTGTTCAATAACATCATCAAAGTTAGATTTAGACAAACTCAGAACAATAATATGGATAATATCATCTACCATATTAGTATTTTTTTCTAACACTCTGGCCTTAATTTGCGATAAATTACTATTTTTTTTCTGATTTTTTTTGTCCAATAATATAAGTGCACTATCAATAGCATTCGCATAATGTTTAAGTTTAAACTCTGCCCAACTCTTTTTATATAAGGCGCGCTCTAAAAAATTAGAATTATTGGTTTTTTTAAGTAATACCCCATACCACTTTGTTGCTGCGTTAAATTGTTTCTTTGCAAAAAATGTCTCAGCAATACGAAATACACTTTCATTAAAATACGCACTTTGAGGATATTTTTTGACTAAGGCCATTAACGCATTTATTTTTTCATTCTGATTATTCATAGTAGAATAAGCACGTGCTAACTGATACCAAATATAATCATTACCAACTTGATTCGGATATTTTTTTAAATACTGAATAAAACCAATATGACTATCTTTGATTTTTTGCTGGTCTGATTGTTCTAATGTTAGGTCAGCAATACGTTTCTCAGCCAAAATACGTATTGAATTTGAAGTATCTCCTTCTAACGATTTTTGATAAGCATCAATAACATCACTCGTAGCAATAGGTGCTGATTCTGGCACATCAAACAAAGTTACTCGTTCTGATATAGAACCAATCAAAGGCGCATTGCTGCTACAAGCTGACACAAGCAATACGACAGCTATACAAAAAATCTTTAACAACACAACAAACCACCCTTGATTAAGTTATCAAATTAGTTAATTAGCTGTACAAACCACATCAGTGTAATTCACCAAGTCAGACACAGGTCGAAACCCATTGAGTGTGGCCTTTGTCACATCACTTGAATTAATTTCAAATATATTTCGTCCTCCTGATAAACCATTGCACACAGCAGCATATAATTTTCCAGTACTACCACGCTGAGAACATTTAACAACAATACCTGCTGCAATTAAATCTTGCGCCATATCTTGTGGTGCAATTGGTGATCCGATACATTGACTGTATTGGTAATCTTTATACACTTTTTTATAAACTGGCTCACACTTGCTATCTGTATAATTAGTTAATTCAGTTACGTTATTAAAACCACTCAATATTGCCTGTGCAGCATCATTTTTATTAATTGTAAATACATTAATATTACCGGATGTTCCACCACACACTGCGGCGTGAACTAAACCATCGGTATTTTTTTGGGCACAGCGCACAATTATTCCTTGAGATATTAACTGTTCAGCCATTAGCTTGGGTGTCATCGGTTCACCTTGGCATTGCGCTTGGATATCACGCTTATATACTTTTATATTTTCAACAGGCTTAGGGATAGCATTAATTGCACATTTTTCTAAATAAGCAATACCCATATTTAATGTACTTATCTTTTTATAACCAATTACCAATGCATCGGGTAAGTTTGAGTTATTAATATCAAAAACATTTATTTCACCAGTTACCGAACCACAACTCGTTAAATCTGTATTTGTAGCACGACCTTTAAACGCACAAATCACATCAACACCGGAGGACACTAATTCACTCGACATCATATCCAAACTACTATTAGAGGATTGACACTGTTTATCACCGCTGGCTTTAAAAACTTTTATAACATCATTTTCGGTTGGAACAACATCATTTAACTCAACGGTTTTCTCAACATTTTGTGACGTTGAATTCTCGTCTTGACAGGACACCAAAATGATTAATGATAAAACTAAAACGGGATACTTCATTTTTTCTCTCCTTGAGATAATTTTTATAAAGCCAATTAATACAATTATATTTGAAATACTTTATAAATGAGATCTGGTATTGGTTGCACGAGAAGCACCACAGTTGCGGCACAACAAAATGATACAAACAATAAAAAACTTAAACTTTTAAGCAAACATAATAGATTTCTGGTACTCAAGTCTCTTATATTCATAACATCACCTCGGTAATAAATTATTTTAATCTATAATCAAATTTAGTCTGCTAGATAATTTGTTTCAACCTTATTATTGTAAGATTTGTATACTATAGATTCGTTGATAATATTATTTTAGATTTAAGAGCGAAATATCGTGCTGGAAATTAGTCATAATAACTTTAAATAACGGTACATCTTTATAATTAAGTTTATGCAATATCACTATAATTGGTTTCCCAGAAAGCTTAACATTAATAACATACGTATTTTTACCTTTTACAATATTGTCAATACTTGTCACTTTAATATTACGGCATTCCTGTAACCAACCACAGCGATACTCTATAGAATTTTCATAAATACGAATAAAGCTTGCCGTAAATAATACAAAACTTACTAACCCAAGAACCATAAAAATAATTGAAACAAACTCTAATACAAATAGCTCAAAGTAAAAATTTGATATAAATAAAACAGCACCAAGCAACAAAACAAAAATTGCGTTTAATCTTGTTGTTTGGTTCAAAGTGAAGTTAATGGATGGAATTTTATTCATTACAAACCTATTTGTTAGCCTTAAACACTATAGATATAGAGGTGCAACTAGCAATATTTGATTTGTAAGAATTGTATTGGTTTAATTTTTGAGGTGTTGAACCAACCTCAAATAATGCATCGCTTTCTTATCCTGTAAAATTCGTGCGATACTCACGGATATGACATATAAACAGCGTAATATCCTCTCTAAATTCTTGAAGTTTTAAAATTTCAATTCATTAATTTACTAGTAAAAAACTTTCAAACACACTAACTCTGCCGGTTCTTAACCCTAGTAAATTATTTCTACCGCCAACCACCAAAGTGTTATCTGCTGGCTCAGAACTGAATAATACATTTTTACCAAACCTGTCTCCAGTACGCGGTTTTTGAGCTATTAATATCGAACCTAACCGCGGTAATTGTGTCCAGTCTGTACCGGAACGAATAAATAACTGAACGTAACCACTGCTAAGTCCATCCTCCATTGGAATTGAAAATATGTCTCCGGTCGGTACACCAACTGCGATAAAATTATTATCATTACTGAATGCTAATGATTTTCCAAAGCCACCTTCTAAAGGACGTTGTGACACTAATGTCTGGCCCTGTGTGGGTTGATTAAGCCAATTCATATTCACTTTTGAAAATAATTGAACACTTTCATCTGCAGTTATTGCAATTGTCTTTCCATCAGGACTAAAGGCAACCCCATAAGAACCAAATCGTTGTAAACGTTTTGGCGATTTGGATTGCAGAATAGGGCCACGCAGCGGTGCAGCTGTTATCCAATCTGCACCGTTTCGTTGAAATAAATGTACTAATCCAACATCAGTATCGCCTGTTAATTCACTATCACCCCATTGTTCGGTAACTGCAATTGTTTGACTATCGGGACTAAATGCTAGCATCTCGCCAAAATAATTAGAGTTTCCGATGTTTACTGATGTTGGCGTTAACACTAAACCGCGAGTTGGCGCTGTTACATTCCAATCAGCACCACTTCGCTGAAATAATTGAACCACACCTGGATCCGGTGATACAGCTGATAGTTGAGTAGGCAAAGCTGACACGGCTAATGTCAACCCATCAGGACTAAATAGTAATTCTTCCGCGTTATTTTCCCACGGCCTACGATTTCTGTTTGCCTGCAGCATAAAACCATACGTTGGTATTGTATTCCAATCAAGTCCGACCCGATTAAACAACTGAACCATATCCAATGTATTATTAGGTCGTGAAATTCCTACTGCCAATGTTTTTCCATCAGGGCTAAATGCAATTGCACTGCCAAAATGAATGCGATCAACTAATTGTGATGGTACTAATTCATATTGAAAATCCCATCCAAATATAGTTCGGGTATAGATTAATACCCTCCCTGTTTCGAGCGTGCTACCAGTTGGCTTATCTAAATCGTCAGCAATTGCCAGTGTTGTACCATCTGGACTTAAAGTAATCGCAGGTTGTGATTGTGATGTAGAAACAGACCGTTCACTGGGTGACTCTATTTCATTGCGTGCACTAACACCATTTTTTAAGGCTTCACGAGTTGTAATTGAATTTGAAGCAACGGGGATACTTTTACCATAGGAATTAACTGCGGTGATACGATAAAAATGTTGCTCACCAAAGACAACATTATCAAAATTAATACCATCGCGAACACCGCGTTCAACGTTAACGTTGCCCCCCACTCTATTCCTACTTCTGTTTCCAATATAATTATTATTTACAATATTAAAATTATTACTATTTCCGATAGACTCTTCAATAATATAATAATTTGGTAATCCCGATAAAGGTACATCCCAAGAAACAGTAACTTTGAAGCCACCCCCTGCATTAGCGATAACATTTTCTAACGGAGCTGGAGGCCCACCACCTATTTCAGCACTACACACACCGGCTCGATTGTTATCAATAACAACACCAATTGAAAATTGCCATTCACAAACACCCAACATCGTGTTCCCTGTGACGTCAGTTACATTCGCTATCCTAATTTTATATATGGTATTGTCTTGTAGAGTGCCATCTCCTACTCGGATATTAAGCACGGTATTATCGTCTGATAAAACTAAATCAGTATTGCGTAAAAAAAATTGTTTACTGCTATTGAATACACCATTGCTATCGTAGGGGAATATACTAATTCTATCGGTTGCTATAGAATTCGGCTCAATTGCTTCATTAAAGCGAATTGATATAGTATCTGTGGTTAGAATTAATTCTTCTGATACCGGAGTCGTATCTATAACGACAGGGCCGGTGATATCCGATACCGATGTCGTCGAGGATTTTGCACCGCCACAGGCACTTAGTAAAATAGTAACAAAAGTGACAAGGGCAATCGTCTGTAACTTACCATCTGCTCGCTCATATACAAAAGATAAACTGTTAACTAAAACATTACTCAGTACTGGATTGTCCTTAAACATCACTAATTGAATTTCCTTGTCCGGATATAATTAACTAAATCATTAATTAATGCTGAGCAATAAATTATGACGTGCCATAATGTTGATTTTACTTAACAGCTGCAATATTTATTTTTGAATCTAACGCGATTTGGCTAAACTTAGGACAATAAAATTAGTACATATGTGCTTTAACTAGTCGTTATGTACTAGTCGTTATGTCTTAATATGGATTAATGAAGGAATCCTAAATTAATATGTTAAAAATAACAAAAGACACCAAGCAAAATAATCATGATAAATATTCTAAACTCGTTGAATATGAGCAAATCTGTCTTACCTATGACCAATTTCCTAAGCTAGCACTCCTTGGTATCACTGCACCTGTAATATTGTGTGTTTTATTCTGGAATTCAGTTGATCAAAACTATGCCGTTGCATTAACGTTAATTTCAATTTTTCCACTGGTATTATTTCCACTCTACTGTGGGTATTTGTTCAAAAAAGCTAAACCTAAAATTGGAGAAATTCAAAATTGGGGTAAACTTTTAAGCTTGGTTTATTTTCTACGCTCGTGTATTTGGGCTGCACCTAGTGTAGTATTTTTTGTTTCAAACTCACTAGCAAATCAATTCACCTTATTATTCATGTTATCCGTCGTTGCAGTTTTTAATATAATTTCTACCGCGGGATATAAACCCGTATTTTATTCAACAATTATTATATTAATGTTACCCATTACAATACGCTCACTATTTGATTTCACCGGATTTTCAATTGCCTATTCAGTCTTTATTTTAGTTTTAACGTTATTATTTATACTCTTTTACCGAAAATTAAATCAAACCTTTCAGAATTCTATAATAACAGGTCATGAAAAAACTAATCTCGCAAATGAACTGGAAAAGGCCAATCTTGATAAATCCAGATTTCTCGCAGCAGCAAGTCATGATCTACGACAACCACTTCATGCTCAAGGTTTGTATATAGCAGAGCTAAAAAAGATTATAAGCGATCCTAAAGCCAGTAAAATTATTACTAGTCTAGAGAATTCCACTAATGCGATGAGAACAATGTTTGATACTCTACTCGACATATCAAAACTGGATGCAGGTGTAATAAAACCTGACATTCAGCATTTTAAATTAAATACTATTTTTAATGAACTAATGCTGGATTTTTCTGGTATGGCTCTGGATAAAGATCTGTCTTTTCGAATAGTTGATACTGCCATTATTATAAAAAGCGACCCAATTCTATTGTCTCGCATTATTCGAAACTTTGTACTAAATGCAATAAAATATACAAATAAAGGTGGTATTTTATTAGGCTGCCGCAGAAAAAATGATAATTCCGTATCTATCGAAATTTTAGATACTGGAATTGGAATTACACCTGATGAACAAGATAAAATTTTTCAAGAATTTTTACAACTAAACAATACTGAACGTGATAGGAATAAAGGTCTAGGCTTAGGTTTAGCAATTGTAAAAAGACTCGCTCTACTGTTAAATCATCCTATTATGCTTCAATCCCAACTTCACCAGGGAAGCAATTTTTCAATAGTAGTGCCTATTGGTAATGAAGATAAAATTAACCTATTCGAAAAAACATTTCCTACAAAATATAATTCAGATTTAATTAAACTCTCGGTATTAATTATTGACGATGATACTGCAATTTTAGAAGCGATGAAGTGGTTACTTGAAGACTGGGGCTGCACTGTTCACACCGCAGAATCAGAGCAAGAAGCTATTAACAAAATCGACACTATAAGTAATCCTCCTGAAATTATAATTGCTGATTATAGATTACGTGAAAATAAAACGGGAGTTGAAGCCATTAAATTAATCAATAATCGCTTTAAAACAGAAATACCAGGAATCATAATCACCGGAGATACATCACCCACTCGAATTGAAGAAGCCGAATCCAGCGGCTACAAAGTATTACACAAACCACTGGCTCCTGACAAAATACGTTCACTATTAAGTTATTACAAAAACACTAAACAACTCAATAATCCGATAGTTGAATTAGAAGAAAATTAAATTAAACTACTTCAGAAATAAGACCCAATTTTCGAGCATAAAAACTTGCTTCGGTTCTATTTTTTACATTTAATATTTTAAAAAGTACAGTTAAGTGTGAACGTATTGTTGACTCACTTACCCCTAAAATATCACCAATAGCTTTGTTTGATTTACCACTACCGAGTAACTCTAAAATTTCTTTCTGTCTTCTGGTTAATTTTAGATTCAGATCTTCTGGTTTTGAATTAGTAAATATATTTTCTTTGTTTTCTAACAAAGAGCTGGGTATATAAATTCCACCAGCTATAATTATTTCTAAAGCATGTTTCATCACAGAGTTTGATATAGACTTTGGAATAAATCCTTTAACACCTAAATTTAATGATTTCCTTATAGTTTCATAATCGTCCTGCAAGGACAGAATAACAATTGATGTGTCAGGAGCACTATGGCGCAGCTGAGTAATCGCATCCATTCCATCACCACCAGGCATAATTAAATCTAATAAAATAAAATCCAAATCTGAATATTTTTTTGATGCCGTTAATAATTCATGATAATTTTGAACTTCAAAAATAGTCGCATTTGCATCTATAGAATTTATAATGTATTTAACACCAGTACGTACCAATTCATGATCGTCAGCTAATAAAATTTTCATATTTTGTAATCCATTAAATCGTAAAAAATGACAATATAAATTGAACAACCTTATATTTTAAATGCAATTTGCATAGCGTATTTTACATTTATCGGACATTATCATATATTCTACATTTAATATATTGCTAATTACCACTTACCACAACACCATAACAGGCAAGCGATTTTTCTAATATCAAGGAACCTGCCACCCTTGCCGTATAACTAAATAGAAATTTTTAATGCAAAGATCACAAAGCGGTTTAGCTTTATTAAAAGACAACTTTAGATTGCTTCTGAACTCAGATATTAATAGTGATTTTAAAGGTAAAAATAACCGAGATCTTTTGGCGCTAAGCGAAATAAAACAATTAGAATATGTAATGGTTTAATAAACTTGGACAGAATTATAGCTTATAATACGAAAATACAGAGGACCCCTTATGAGCCAAGATAAAACAAGAAAACCGAGACTAAGCTTTACACCAGAACAAAAATTAGAGTATGCCAAATTAATGGTAGTTGAAGGCTACAACACTCGACAGGTAATGGATATATCAGGAGCCGGTGCGACAGCAGTAGCACGCTGGAAAAAACAATACGAGCAAGAACTTAAAGGTCATACGCCAGAGGGTAAAAAAGCATTTACAGAAGATCAAAAGCGAATCCAGGATTTAGAAAAACAACTATGGCGCGCAAAACGGGATAATGAAATTCTAAAAAAGGCCACAGCCTTGTTAGCCCAAGACAACAACGAATTAAGTTGATAACGAGGATGAACAAGGCCAACACAGATTATAGCGTCACAGAGTTATGCGTAGCATTTAATGTTAAGCACAGTACTTATTATTATCAGCAACAAAATTTGGAAAATCCGAAGGTATTACAAATGATAACGATCTTAAAAGCAACGTCAATCGAAACCAATAATGCCTATGGTAAACGACGAATGCTCAAAGTCCTTCTTGAGCAAGGACATGAACTGGGCATTTACAAAACGGCAAGCTTGATGAAAAAAGCGAACATTGTTGCGATACGCCCGAAAAAGAAACATTATTACCCGGATTCAGGCGAAGCCCATCAAAAAGTACCTAACGTACTTAACAGGCAATTTAATCCCGGTACAGTTAATACGCACTGGGTAGGCGACATCACTTACATTCGCACGCATATCGGTTGGAGTTACCTGGCTTGTGTCTTGGATTTAGGAACACGTGAAGTGGTTGGTTGGGCACTGTCACAGCAACCCAATGCAGAATTAGCAATTAAAGCACTTAAGAATGCAATACAAAAACAACAACCTGATACCACTAAATTGCTCTTTCATTCGGATCAGGGCGTTCAATATTC
>UOFS01000046.1_pt1 | contig 135525 bp, 125 predicted proteins | sample 1989581 | NCBI WGS metagenome assembly UOFS01 (sample SAMEA4712198, study PRJEB27164) | hydrothermal vent metagenome | biome: marine basaltic hydrothermal vent biome; feature: marine hydrothermal vent; material: mineral | place: Pacific Ocean | collected 2011-06-14/2011-07-23 | depth 1691 m | reverse complement strand
CGACCAGGAGAAAAAATTCCCGTTGACGGCACCGTTGTTGATGGTGAAAGTAATATTGACGAATCAATGGTCACTGGTGAACCAATACCTGTAGCAAAAGAACAGGGCGAAAAATTAATTGGTGCAACTGTCAATGGTACTGGCAGTCTATTAATGACAGCAGAAAAAGTCGGAGCCGATACTTTACTGTCACAAATTGTCCAAATGGTTGCCGATGCACAACGTTCACGTGCCCCCATCCAAAAATTAGCCGATACCGTAGCAGGATTTTTTGTACCGGTAGTCGTTCTAATTGCCGCAATAGCCTTTACTGTTTGGGGCTTATACGGGCCGGAGCCAAGGTTGGCTCATGCCATTGTAAACGCCGTTGCAGTTTTAATTATTGCTTGCCCTTGTGCCCTTGGTCTAGCAACTCCAATATCAATAATGGTGGGAACCGGACGAGGTGCAGCAGCAGGTGTATTAATTAAAAATGCTGAAGCATTAGAGTTAATGGAAAAAGTTGATACCCTAGTTGTCGATAAAACCGGAACACTAACCGAAGGAAAACCAAAATTAGTCAACATACAAGTTAATAACGGTTTTAATGAAGACGAAGTATTAAGCCTAGCCGCCAGCATTGAACGTTCAAGTGAACATCCCTTGGCCGAAGCTATTGTTAAAGGCGCACAAGATAAAAATTTAACGTTATCTGACACAAGTGATTTTCAATCGGTAACGGGTAAAGGTGTTACCGGTATTGTTAATAATAAAAAAATAGCACTTGGAAATTTAAAACTTTTACAAAGCCTTAATATAGAAGCAGGCGAGCTTCCCGAACAAGCCGACAACTACCGCAGCGAGGGTCAAACCGTAATGCTCATTGCAGTTGATGGTACTGCGGCAGGTTTAATCGGTGTGGCCGATCCAATTAAAAGCTCAACACCAGAAGCCATTGCCAGCTTACATGAAGAAGGTATCACCGTGGTTATGTTAACCGGCGATAGTAGTAAAACAGCCCAAGCCGTAGCCAATAAACTCGATATAGATCGCGTGGAAGCCGAAGTGATGCCCGATCAAAAAGCCGCTATTGTTAAAGAATTGCAAGATGCTGGAAAAATTGTAGCAATGGCAGGTGACGGAATAAATGATGCGCCAGCCTTAGCTCAAGCACAGGTTGGTATAGCCATGGGCACCGGAACCGACGTTGCAATGGAGAGTGCCAGTATAACATTAATCAAAGGCGATCTTCTTGGTATCGTTAGAGCAAGGCGTTTAAGCCGAGCCACCATGCGTAATATACGTCAAAATTTATTCTTTGCATTCATCTATAATAGTGCAGGCGTACCCATCGCCGCAGGTGTGTTATATCCTGTATTTGGTGTGTTACTGTCCCCCATCATTGCCGCTGCAGCAATGAGCTTTAGTTCAGTTTCTGTCATCACCAATGCACTACGCTTAAAACGAACAAAATTATGATGAGTAATGACTCAATGTTATTTAGTGGAGCTTATATGTGGATTTTTTGGATTAGTCTTTTTGTGATAATACTCTATTTACTCAAAGATGTTTTTGGCAAAAAAACCGGTGAATTTAAGCACAATAACAATCAATCCGCTCTGGAAATATTAGCAAAACGTTATGCGAACGGTAAAATAACAGATGAAAAATTTAGCCACCAACGAGATCTATTGATAAATAAATAAGGTCTTGTAATTCGATGGGCTTTTATAGTTTTTTAATTTTAAGTTTTGGTATTTTAATCTTAATATTTTTATACTTAAAAACTAAAAATAAAACAATAAAAAATAATTTATTATTTTTGCTATTGTTAATTGGTTATTTAACTCTATTTTTTCTATTTCACCATCAAATAGAGAAAACCTGTGAAATACTAATCAACGATAATCCGAATGAAATTTTAAATATCATACGATCGTGGGGGCTGGCAGCCCCTGTTATTAGTGTATTACTCATGGTTCTGCAAGCCGTAATTGCACCACTACCAGCCTACTTAATCACAGCAGCCAACGGCATCATTTTTGGTTTCTTATGGGGAATCGTTATTTCCTTAATAGGAGCAATGCTTGGTGCCTTAGTATCATTTTCCATCACTCGATGGTTTTACAATAACTATGCCAAAAATAAATTAAAAGAATCAAAAACCCAAGCTTATATCGAAAAAATAAGTAGCAAACATGGTTTTAAAGTCATATTAATCGCCAGACTAATCCCACTAATCTCGTTTGATTTAATCAGTTATGCCGCAGGAGCAAGCAGCATAAAAATTTCACATTTTTTACTGGCAACCTTCATCGGCATGCTACCCGCAACAATTTTATATACCGCAATCGCCAATAAAGTTGCTGCAATAGAACAATATTCTAGTCAGTTTGTGATATATTCAACATTATTGGCCTTTATTTTAATCATTGCCTGGCTAATTAAAAATTCACTATCAAAAAATGCAGATTAGTTCATTTATCTAACGCTTTTTAATTGGCTCAAACACTAGAACACGATAAAATAGTAAGCCAACAACTTACACCACCTCGAACAGCGAGACCCAAAAACATGAGCAACCCGTTCCAAGAACAACTCCTAAAAGCTGGCTTAGTCACCAAGCAACAAGTACAAAAAGCCAATAAGAGCAAACACAAACAGAAAAAACAATTATCAAAAAAAGATAAAGTTGTTGATGAGGCAAAATTAAAATCACAAAAAATAACGGAAGAAAAATTAAAACGTGATAAAGAGTTAAATAAGAAAAAAGAACTACAAGCACAACAAAAAGCAATCTCAACTGAAATTAATCAACTAATAGAAAATAATACTATCAAGCGTGATAATAAATGTGAAATTATTTACAACTTTGAACATCAAAATAAAATTAAACATATTTATATCAACAACGATATGAAACAACAATTAATGAAAGGACAGCTTGGAATAGCCCGCATCGAAGGTCGTTATGAACTTGTCTCCCAAACAATTGCTGAAAAAATCCAACAACGTAATGAAAAACGCGTCATTATCTACCAAGACAAACCACAAGAAATTGATGACAATGATCCCTATGCCGAATTTCAAATCCCAGACGATCTCACTTGGTAGCCTACCTCCTGAAGCCACAACACCATCAAATTGTTCTAAATTACTGTTTATACTATAGAAAACAGCTTAACTGACCTGAACTTGGGATAAGCATTTTTTCATTAAAATTAAAAAACAATCTATATTAAAGAGCCAAAATATAAGAGCGTCTGCCGCAGGCTTATTCCCCATTTAAGTCCGGTGCTTTAAATATATATTTTATTTATTCCTAAAATTTTTCTTATCCCGAGTTCAAGTTAACTAAAACCCATCGATTCAATCGACTATTTTACTATTGAATTGCAGCTTGTAATTTGGATGATCGTCCAATATAATTGGACGTATGTCCAAATATTAGGTGCAACAGGTTTTGTAGGCTCTCATGCTTTAAAACAACTATCTCAAATTGCTAATATTAATTTAATAGCCGCCTGCAGAGATAGTAGTAAACTGCCAAAAATATTTACTGGTGAAGTCAGGCAGGGTGATATTCGAGATGAAGTTTATCTTAGTAATTTATTTAATAATGTTGATGTTGTGGTAAATGCAATTGCATGGTCGTCGATCTGGGGTAGAGCTTCAGATTCAAATAAATTATTTTTACAGCCCAGTTTAAAATTGATTGATTACTTTATGCAGAGCCTAGCTAAAAAATATATTAATCTTAGCAGCACAACTGTATCAGCTACAAATGGGTCTCACGATGCACTAAGCCCAGGCAAGGCTCCGATATTTTGGCCACATTTTGCGAACGCCATTAAAATTGAAAATCATCTACGTCAATTGGCAAATGACAAAAAAACAATAATAAACCTCCGTTTTGGAATTTTTGTTGGTGAGAACTATGCCTTAGGTTTATTGCCAATTTTAGTTCCTCGATTAAAAAGCCACTTGGTTCCTTGGGTCGCAGGTGGGCAAACAACCATGCCAATTATTGATGGGCGTGATATTGGCCAAGCTATAGCACTAGCCGCAACAAATGAAAGCTTATCACAATATCAAAGTTTTAATGCTATTGGTCCAACTATGCCAAAGGTGAGAGAGGTTATTGAGTTTCTTAATAGTGAATACCAACTACCCAAACCACATTTTAATGTTCCGTTTTTCATAGCCTACCGTTTTGCTTGGTTAATGGAAAAACTTGATAGCATAGTGCCTTGGGAGCCATTAATTGTTCGGAGTATTATCTTACTATTAGAAGAAACTCATACAAATAATGATAAGATATCACAAACATTAGGCTACCAACCTCAATACCATTGGAAAGAATCGATAAAATCTCAAATGACTGAAATGTCGGCTCGACAAAAAAGTCCGATGAAGATGGCAAAACCAACTACCTAAATTTAACGCTAATAATATAATGACCTCACGCGAAACTACTGAACAACAAAGAAACCAAATGATAATTGCAATTGATATTTTGTTATATCAAAAGGGTTTTAATAATATGTCCTTCAGCGATATAGCTGAGGCCACGGGTTTAAGCAAGGGCAATCTTTATTATTACTTTAAAACAAAAGAAGATCTGCTGCAGGTTATTATTGAACACAGAGTTAACGCAATGAAGTTAATGTTAAATGATTGGCAATTAAAATTTAAAACGCCACTCGAACGTTTACAGCGCTATGCACAAATACCCGTTAATGAATCAACCAATGTCATCCACTATGGCTGCCCTATGGGCAGCTTGAACACAGAGTTAGCGAAGTCGCAACCAGAATTGCAAAAGATCAGCAAACAACAATTTGATGTTTTTAAACAATGGTTAAAAAAACAAATGCGTTTAATGCTACCAAACGAAAATTCCGAACATCTGGCCATGAGATTATTAGTGCGAACTCAAGGTATCGCAATTATGTCTCAAACATTTAATGATAAAAATTTAATCTTACGTGAAGTTGAAGATACTAAACGGTGGTTGAATCACATCAGCAAACAATAAACTAAAAATACATTTGAAAAGCATTTTAGAAAAAAGGAATAATTAAATAAATTTTAATTTATATTAATTATTTTATGTCATTTTTATAAGTGATAAAAAAATTCACTTTTAATACTATCAATATAGGCTTTTGCATTGTAAGTACTAACTTACGAGGATATTATTTATAATTAAAAAAAAATAATATCGAATCACAAACCTGTATCACATAATTATCAAATTAAATTTAAAATTTAACACATTCTAAAAATTGTTATCTACTATATTAGAATTATATTTTTATAATGTTTCTAAAAAAATAGAATCTTAAAAAATATGTTCTATAGTTAGAACTTTCATTTTAATAATAATTAATTCAATACAAGATAGGGAGTTGTAATGTACGGGATATCACGGTTTACTTTATCAGCGGTTTTACTAATTTTTACTTTAATTTCAAATGTTAGTGCAAGAGAAATAGAAATGACAGGTTACGCCTCATTAATCGGATCGTACACTGATGAAGAAGATACTACCTATTTGAATGAATTTGCTCAAAATTATATTGACTTCACTCACCATAGTCATATTGGTTTACAACTCAACACCAAGATAATCAAAGATCTTGAATTTTCAATAACACTACTAAGTGAAGGAAAAAATCAGTATCAAACTCGAGCTGCTTGGTTTTATGCTACCTATACTATTGATAGAGATATATCTTTTCGATTTGGTCGTTTAAAGCTCCCGTTTTACTTGGTATCCAATTTTATTGATATTGGTCATGCCTATCCTTGGGTGACCCCACCAGAAGAAGTTTATACAACTAATATTATTGACGCATCTCAAGGAATAGAATTTATTTATGAAACAGATTATTACAATAGCGTACTCACTTTTAACACTTACCTCGGTAGTGATAGGTCATCAAAGAAATTATCACCCTCCTTTATTGACGACGGCACAGTAAACATTGCCAATAAGTACAGTACTGGTGATTCATTTGACATTGAGGCTCATGAACTATTCGGTTTTGCAGTAAATCTTTCCTCTGACTATGTCACATTTCAAGTGACCCACAATCAGACGGTAATTGAATCAAAAGAATTAAACATAAAAAAGACTCGAGTTTCATTGGGCAGTTTTGGCTTAATTTTTGACTACAAGAATTTTATTTTATATTCAGAATTGACCCATCGCGACTCTGAGGCTCCACTTCAATCGATATTACCGGATCAAAATTCTAAATATATAACCTTAGGTTATAAGTTATCTAAATACATGCCTTATATTACTTATGCCACCATTGGGAAAGGCAAAACTGACAGCAAGTATGCTCTTGTGCAACAAACAAGCACAATAGGCTTACGCTACGATGTGAACCCTAAAATGGCTATTAAAGTGCAAGCGAGCAAAATTAAGCCGGATTACTCCGATGGAAATACTGGACGTTATGGTTTATTTGACAAGGCTTTAGCCGCTGACAAAGAGCCAACGTTGGTATCAATGTCTGTTGATATTTTATTTTAATTAGTTTTAGGTTAACTAATGACATGATAAAGTCAAAATATAAAAATCACACAATCGCTGTTTTAATACTAATTTCGATTAGCGTATTAGTATCCGCATCGTATTTTTACACTGTGGAAAAGCGTAAAAAATACTTAAATAATATGGTGGAATATCATACCAAGATGATTAAATCAGGAAGCTTTAATTCATTGGTAAAATTAGGTGAAATGTATGAAAAAGGTGAAGGTGTAGAGAAAGATCTTGTTAAAGCCAAGGAATTATTTAAAAAAGCGATTAACTTTAATCAATATCTTGATGAAATTAATCCTTCCTATTCTAACAATAATACTAAAGAAAATAACTCTAATGAATATGATTCTATATCTATAGAAGATGATGAGGCTGAAATAAATTTTGAGGAAACGCCTACAGATGACCCGATTGACAATTTATCAGCTAAAAACGCTAATAACAAAAAAGATAAAACAAATCATATCCCCTATAAAAAAAGTACTTTTAGCAATATTGTCGTTATTGAAAGTAATAAAATAGAAAAAAAATCCAAAATAAAAAGGCCATCATCAACAACAAGACAATTTAAACTACAGAGTAACAACACAAAAATTAGAGAACTAGAAACAGCCATAGAAAAAACTAAGAAAGCCGCCGACGTCAATAAAAAAGTCAAGTTAAAAGCTCAAAAAAAAGCCAAGGCAATTGCAATAGCTAAGAAAAAGATCAAGTTAAAGGCTCAAAAAAAAGCCAAGGCAATTGCAATAGCTAAGAAAAAGATCAAGTTAAAGGCTCAAAAAAAAGCCAAGGCAACTGCAATAGCTAAGAAAAAGATCAAGTTAAAGGCTCAAAAAAAAGCCAAGGCAACGCTCAAAAAAAAATCAGTTAAAACTAAATTTAAAAAAACCAAACGCATAACGAAACGTAGAAAAAAAGCTAAAAAATCAAGACTTGAGGCTAAAAGAGCACCTAGTCTTAATGAACAACGTCCTGACATTAATACAGATTTTGGACTCGATGACAGCAAAGAGAATAATCCTAACGCAGAGTTAGAAGAAGTCATTGAGCAACAGGCATTGGAAAATAACTTTACATCTAACCCTTGTGATACTGAATCAGCTAGATATATTGCAAAATGTCGGCGAGCAAGCCGTAACTAAACGGTAGAAGTGGCAAATGTAGAGAGATTTTTACAACAACTGGATTGATTATGGTTTTGTGTGTAATTATAGTACACACTCCTGACAGATGGATTGATGCAAAGTTCATTGATAATATTTTTTTATTTTAAAATAGCTTTTCTTCGATAATTCTATCAAATTCCAATAGCATTTTTAGTAAAGGTTGGGCATCTTCAATAATAGATTCATTATTATAATATCGTAGCGCCATAAAACCAACATGGCTGACATCGGGAAAGTCTTGCTCTTGAGCGCGATCGATTACATTTGGGATAAATATACACTGCAACCACAATTCAAACGAAGGAGCATCGAGGTAGGATTTTATTTTCCCTGATTTCACATCAGCTAAAAGATCAGGTGGTGTATGTGACCAATAATTTATACGTTTCATCTCGGACTCAATACTACTAATTTTTTGTAATACGACTTGATATTTATTTGGTTTTTTTTGGATAATTTTTATTTTTTTCATATTAATATTTTTTAATAATCAATTCAACTGGTGCTAAAAGTTCTGAACTAATATTACTTACCATATTCTTAATTTTCTCGGTTGTTGTGTTTTGCATAAGTGTTTGCAGACCTAACGTTTCCGGTTTCAAATTTTTTTCACGTAGTTTTTCAAAAAACATTAAGGCAAACTCGCGACGATTATTTTCTGCCGTTACTACAAAACCAGCATTTTCTATTGCTTGTTTATAATTTTCTGAAGTATCAACGTAACTAGTGCTGGCCGTTGTGGCCCATGGAACGGGGTAGACTATTTCACCCGTATTCATTTGCATGACATCATATATTCCAAAGCTTGATCCTGGTCGAAGCACCCTAAAGACCTCTTTAAAAAACTGTTCTTTGTTTTCAATATTCATGCCCAAGTGCATCATGTAACCAACATCAAACGTACCTTCATCAAAAGGCATGCTTAGTACACTGCCCTGCTGCAAGCTTACTTGTTTATTTAATTTCAGCCATGAGCTCATGGTATTACCGGTATCGATGTATTCCTGTGTTAAATCAATACCTGTAATCTTGCTAGCGTATTTTTTTGCGATATAACGTGCAGTACCACCTAAACCACAACCAAGATCTATAATGTGATCTTGTTTTGAAATTTTAATTTGTCCTAATAAATGCTCGGTTGCTTCACGACCACCAATATGAAACTCGTCTACAGCAGCTAGATCATCGATCGAAACCGTTTCTGGGGTTTTACCCAGTTCGTTAATTGCATCTTTAATCGAATTTAGTAAATCACCATGATAGTAATGATCCACAACGGCTTTTTCGCTTAACATACTTCAACTCCTGAGTTCATTATTAATTGAGTATAGTTACGCAATGTCGAAAATAATATTTTTAATTAAATTAAAGCTTACTATTGGTTTTACATGCTCAAAACGTGGTTTTTATTAATGAAATTAAGTATTCCTTGAATTAATGGTGTTGGATAATAGTGCTAAAATTTGAAACTGGATTCCGGCTAAAAAAAACATTACCAGAATAACGTGTTAATTTAGTGTGTTATTTCAGCTTCGTCATCGCTATAAAAATAAATTAATTCTGGCCCTCCAAATTTATTCATACACGCTAAATTATGAGCTTCTTTTTTGAAATAACGTATCAAATTAGTCACTCGGCAAACTGAATCCAAACCACAAAGGGTAACGCCTGTAACCGATGGTGATTCCGACATACATTGTGTGTATTTAGTATTGATATTTTTAATTTGAATTTTTGAATTATGTGTAGCAAACACAGTATTCGACATTGAACTAACAACGATTAAAAAACTTATTATTTGCAGTACTAGTTTCATGTTTAAGCCCTTAATTAAGTATTAATTGTTTTTATGGCATTAAAGCTAGGTAGCAAAAACTATAATTTCAATAAGAGCAAACCTATAAAAAATACTTAATTACCCCAGTACTGCTAGATAAGATTAGAATATTCTAAATTAGAACTAATCAAAATGAAGATGCAACTAAATGATTTTTATGGAAATTAGGTGTATTTAAAAAGAATAATATTAAGTCACAAGGATTGTGCTTTATTAAAAACTATGTAAGATTAACACTATTAGGTTATTTATGCCTTGCACTAAAAATAAAACTGCATCACTGATCTTGTGGATAAACTAAGTATAATGAGTTAGCTCAATAATAGTGTTTTAATTAATGGAGGTTTACATGGGAAACATTGGAGGTATCGATAGAGCCGGCCGAATTATTATTGGATTAATATCAATTTCATTGGTATTTGTTGGACCACAAAATATATTTGGGTGGTTAGGCGCGCTGCCATTAGTTACCGGTTTATTTGCATATTGCCCGATATACAAACTGCTAGGTTTAAGTACCTGTCGGTTTCACTAAAACAATGAACATTTTTTAAAACTTATTTTGTAACTCGTATTTCTTCCATAAATAATATAAAACCGGAATCAAGATCATTGATACTAACGGTGCTGTTATCATGCCGCCGATTAATGGAATTGCGATGGGTTGCATTACTTCTAAACCTACACCATAACCAAGTACAATCGGTAATAGACCACCAATAATAACCACAACTGTCATGGTCTTTGGTCGAACCCGTTGCACCGCACCACGTATTACGGCTTTTTTCAATTCATCAACAGTCGTTGGTTTAACTTTGTTATTAGCTTGATTCAAATAAACTAACATAACAATACCAAACTCAGTAGCGATTCCAGCTAGCGCTATAAAACCAATACCAACAGCTATAGAAAGATTTAAACCATACCAATACAATAACCAGATACCACCTAATAATGCAAACGGAACAGAAATCATAACCAGAAGTGGTTCAATCACGTTACGAAAACTTAAATACAATAATATAAAAATAATGATGAGGGCTAATGGAATAATAAAAAATAACTGTTCTTTAGCACGTTCATAATATTCGTATTCCCCCGTCCAACTTAAACTATAAGCCGTTGGTATTTTTACGTTTGCAGCAACAACTTGTTTTAGTTCTTCTACATAGGATGCTAGATCTCGATCACGCATATCGATATAAATCCAAGTACTCAAACGGCCATTCTCACTTTTAATCATGCTTGGGCCATCAACCAAATTGATATCAGCTATTTCACTTAATGAAATATGCTCACCTCGTTCAGTGATGACCGGTAAGTTCCGAATGTCGTGTAATGAGTCGCGTAATTCACGAGGATAACGAACATTAATAGGGTAACGCTCTCGTCCCTCAATCGACTCACCAAGTGTTATCCCCCCAATAGCACTGGCTACAATCTCTTGCACATCGGCAATATTCAACCAATGTTGTCCAGCATTAAAACGATCGACTGTTATATCAATATAACGTCCGGCAGCAACTCGTTCGGCTATTACTGAACTTGTTCCGCGTACTTGACGCACTTGTTTTTCAACTTGAAGTGCAAGTGTCTCTAAGCCAAGTAAATCAGGGCCGGAGATACGAATACCCACGGGAGTTTTAACACCGGTGCTGAGCATATCAATTCTTGCACTAATCGGCATTAACCAGGCATTTGCAACACCCGGAACATTAACCACTTCATCCAAGGCTTGTTTAATTTTATTGAGCGTCATACCGTCACGCCATTGATCTTGCGGTTTTAAATTAATGGTTGTTTCGATCATTGTTAAGGGCGCCGGATCAGTCGCAGTATCGGCTCGGCCAATTTTACCAAACACCTGATCAACTTCATGTACAGTTTTAATTAATCGATCGGTTTGTTGTAATATTTCACGTGCTTTACCAATTGAAATACTAGGAAACAAGGTTGGCATATACAGTAAATCTCCTTCATTTAAACTTGGCATAAATTCAGAACCGATTTTAGACCAAGGCCAAATAGCTGTAATAAAAACCAATAACATAATAGCAATGGCTTTTACTGGCTGGTTAAGTGCTTTAATAATAAACGGAGAATATAAGGACACGATATAGCGATTAATAGGATTACTATTTTCAGCTTGTATTTTACCTTTTATAAAATACATCATTAATACCGGAACCAAGGTTATTGATAACCCAGCCGAGGCAGCCATGGCATAGGTTTTGGTAAATGCCAAAGGAGAAAATAAACGGCCTTCTTGTGCTTCTAGTGCAAATACTGGAATAAAACTAAGCGTTATAATTAATAACGAGAAAAATAATGGCGGTCCAACTTCAACGGCTGCTTGCGTTAAAGCACGCACACGTTGTTTTTCTGTAAAATTGCCATTAGCTAATGCACGATGGCCATTTTCTATCATCACAATTGCAGCATCTAACATTGCGCCAATGGCAATGGCAATGCCTCCTAAAGACATTATGTTGGCATTAACACCTTGATAACGCATTACAATAAAAGCAATCAATATTCCGATGGGCAAACTAAATACGATAATTAATGATGAACGTAGGTGCATTAAAAATACCAAGCAGACAATAACCACAACAACAATTTCTTCAATTAAACGTTCGACTAATGTCGATATCGATTGTTTAATTAATGTTGAACGATCATAGGTTGTAACAAGTTCAACACCGTCTGGTAAACTTAACTTTAATTCTGCAATACGTTTTTTAACAGCAGAAATAGTATCCAAGGCATTTTCTTGCCAGCGCATTATGACAATTCCACCGACCACTTCACCTTCACCATTAAGATCGGCAATCCCACGACGCATCTCGGGTCCTTCTCGAATAGTTGCAATGTCTTTTAAGTAAAGCGAGGTACCTGCGGGGCTTAAACCAATAGGGCCGATTTTTTCAAGATCTTCAATGCTAGTAACATATCCATGCACTCGAATCATATACTCCGCTTCAGACATTTCGATAACAGAGGCACCCGTTTCTTGGTTTCCTTTTCTAATAGCAGCTAATACTTTTGATAATGGCAATAACTCACGGCGTAATAGTACGGGATCAATGACCACTTGATACTGCTTTACCATGCCTCCAATGGCAGCTACTTCCGATACACCCGGAATGGTTTCTAGCTCATAACGCAAAAACCAATCTTGAATGCTGCGCAATTCAGATAAATTATGTTTACCTGTTTTATCAATTAGCGCATATTCATAAACCCAGCCAACACCACTAGCATCTGGACCTAATGATGGTTTTGCACCGGCTGGAAGATCGGCCTGTGCTTCACTTAAATATTCTAAAACGCGAGAACGCGCCCAATAGGGATCAGTTTTTTCATCAAATAATATATATACAAAGGAATCACCGAAATATGAAAACCCTCTAACCGTTTTGGCTCCTGGAACACCAAGCATGGCTGTGGTTAATGGGTAAGTAATTTGATCTTCAACAACTTGCGGTGCTTGACCCGGGTAACTGGTTTTTATAATAACTTGAACATCCGAAATATCAGGAATAGCATCAAGCGGAATTTTTTTTACTGACTGTACACCCCAGATTACTAATAATAAACTGATTAATACAATTAACGGTCGATTATTTATCGACCAAAGAATACTATTTTTAATCAAGGTAGAGAATCCTATTACTGTTGCATGCGTTGTAATTCAGCACGTAATTGACTCTCTGAATCCAATAAAAATTGCCCCGATGACACCACTTGCATGCCTTCTGTGACACCCTCAAGGATTTCAATTCGACGACCATCTTCTAAACCAATTTTGACATTCACTGCTTTAAACCGTCCCTGACCTAAGGCTAGCATCACTCTTGCTTTATTGGCAGTACGAATAACGGCATCTTGCGGCACATAAACCACTTGCTCTTTTGGTGCAGCAAAAATAGTAAAATTAGCCTGCATACCGGCTTTTAATAAAACATTATCTTGTGCTTTAAAACCAAGCTTGGTTTTAATTGTTCGAGAGCGATTCATTAATATATCATCAACTTCAAGTACCTGCCCCTGCCAACTGATGTTCGGCACACTATGAATAATCATTTGTGCTCGATGTCCAGCTTCTAACCAACGCCATTGACCTTCAAATACTTCTGCATAACCAATGATGGGGTAAACCGGTGCTAAGGAAAATAACTCAGAATCTTTTTTAACCTGTTGCCCTAATTTTATTTTTAAGTTTTTTATAATACCGCGTTTATCAGAATAAATGTTAAATAAACTTGTCGGGACTCGAGTGTGTTTTAATTGTTGGATATCTTTAATTTTAAAATTTAAAGCCGATAACTGCTGGGTAATGGTACGTAATTGTCTAACATCTTTTTTATCTAAGGCAGTTAAATAAGATTGTTGTAATTTCTTCCATGCGTTTGAATCTATTGTTAGCAACAATTCATTTTGTTTGGTTTCGTTGTCTGCGATTTTTTCTACTAGAAAAGTAATTTTTCCTGACACCGGTGCAGCTATTATTTTTTCAGCAACCGATTCAATTTTATTGACATAACCATAGGTTAATAGCTCTCGATACATTGTGCCTTTTTTAACAACTGCGGTTTTAATACTAAAATTGTGCAATACACTGGGATTAATTAATATTGCTGAGCTAGTATGAGTAACTGTTTGTTTTACAAGTGACATGTTACAAATTGGACATTGCCCTGCTTGTGGTTGGTTCACATGCGGATGCATTGGACAACTATAAGTATCTAATTTTTTTGAAAGTGGCTCAGTGTTAGCTGGTAATTTTTCTACGGTATTAGCAATTTCTGGAGATTTCCAATCCGATAAAAAACTGCCCGCTATAAAACTAACAACTGAGAAGACTAAAATTAATATTGAAGTTTTGTTCATGACTCATCATTTTAAAAAATGTTATGCCAGTAAAAACTGACATAACAAAATACAACAAAATAACATCTTTACAATTATGGTATTACTTCAAAGTTTGCCATCATAGCAAAATCTTCGTGCTCCAAGTTATGGCAATGGAATACATATTTACCAGTATAAGTAGAAAACTTACCGATAACCCGTACTGTTGCCATAGGCCGAACCACAAAGGTATCTTTTTGTCCCATATACTCGGGCTGGCTACCTGCCGCATCCAAAACTTGAAATTGTGCTAAATGGATATGCACTGGATGATTCATGTTTGAGCGGTTGGTTAACTCCCAAATTTCGATACTGTCTAACTTGGGATTGGCATCAATACGATTTGGATCATATGGATTACCGTTAATTACCCAATCACCAGCACGACGGCTAAAGGTAAACTGTCGTGTTACTACAGCATCAGCGGGGTTAAGCACTGGATTAACCGTTAACTGTGCAGGTACCACACTTGGATCGGCTTCGGCACGCACAACATCAAAACGCATGATTTCTGCAGTAGAACCTGAACCGTCTAAGTTTTGCAATACTACACTAGTACCAACTGGAACTTGTGAGAAATCAATAACAATATCACAACGATAAGCCGGTGACATAAAGATTTCAGTTAAATCAACTGGAGCCTCTAATAAACCGCCATCAGTACCAATTTGTGTAAACTGTTGTCCGTTGCTTAATGCTAAAATATATTCACGGCGGTTAGAACCATTTAAAACTCTAAAGCGATATTTTCTGTTGCTCACTTCAAAGAATGGTTGGATAACCCCATTCACTAAAATGGTATCACCTAACTCACCCGACTGATTACCTGTATAAGCAAACGACCCATCAGCATTAAAAGAACGATCTTGTATTACCATTGGTACTTCATAATCACCACTTGGTAAATTTAAACTTTGCTCCTCATCATCTTCTAATAAATAAAAACCTGCTAACCCACGATAGACATGCTGTGCCGTTTCATCAACCGCATGATCGTGATACCACAAAGTACAAGCCTTTTGAATATTTGAATAGCGGTAATTTTTTGAGCTGCCAACAGGTATTAAATCTGTTGGATGGCCATCACTAGCCGCTTCAATTTCACCACCATGTAAATGGGTGCTAACTTCAACAGGCAGTGCATTGTTTTGCACAACTTGAACTTCACGACCTTGTTTTGCACGAATGGTTGGCCCTGGGGTAATACCATTGTAACCATAAATCGCCGTTGTAGTTCCTGGCACGATCTCAACTGATGCTTCCATTTGAGTCATTTCGTAATAATCGGTTGTTGAATCTGAAGCAACTGGTTGCAATACTGGTGGAATCGATAGTGGTGACGCAAATGCAGTTCCCGAACCACCACCACCGCCAGCACCACCACCACCACCACCACCACCACCGCCAGCACCACGCATACCGGCAACAGCAGCGCCCGGCACAGCCAAAGCCGATCCAACAGCAACTGTTTTCAAAAATTTCCTTCGTTCAATTATTGAATCATTACTAGTATTTTTTGTATCTTTCTTCACTCGCACATCCTCTCTGTAGTTATATTTATCAATAAGTAAAATCACTTATAAGTATAGTGACTATATCTGACTATTAAAGCTTAAATAGTGATCAATACCCCAAATTTCCAACAGAAATCTTGAAGTGTGTACTAACTCACATATATTTATATACGTATATACACCTACTTTACAATAATTTTATTTATGCAAAATAAAAGTTTAACCATCAGTCATTGACATAAATCGAACAACTTTTTTTAACTTATCAATAAACTCATGGCGCTTCGGTTTTAAATTAATGGCATAACGAATAACATCTTTTAATTCTTCATGAGTGATACCGGCGCGTAATAATGGCCGTAAAGCTAGACTATGGTCTTGACCAAGACACATGTATAAAGTGCCATCAACACTCAGACGAACCCGATTGCAGGTTTCACAAAAATGTTGTGATATGGGTGTTATAAAACCGATGGTCATGTCAATATTACGCGATTTTAAATATTTTGCAGGTCCCGAACCGACTATAGCGGCATCCACTCGATCGAGTTCTTTGAGAATGTCACTTTTTATTGCGACTTTATAATCATATTTGGTCAACTTACTGCGCGTTAGATTATAAAACCTCCCTCTATTACGAAGGAGGTTTATATTTTAACTGGTGAATATATTAAAAAGTATATTGCAGTTGTACACCAGCAATAGTATTTGTTTTGTCTACTGCAGTACTACCGGTGTCTTTATCGGTGAAAACAAACACTTCAGGACGTATACGTAAACCACGAGCAATATAAGGCAAGTCAATCGGCATACTTAAACCTAACATGGTACTCGTTGCATTAACTGATGAGTTTCCAGAATCCGCTTTACTACTCATTGAACCATATACAAAATGTAAAACACCTTTAGATTCAACACCGGTAAAACGATAACCTAGATCAATCCAATAGCCAGTATTGCTACTATCTGCAGTCTTAACGCCAGGATTTACGCCATCGTATAATGCACTGGCATTATCACCCGCAACTGAACCAGAATAAGAACCACTGGTATTACCCCAGTTTTTCCCCGAACCTGCCTCTGCAGACATTATTAGTGGCCCCGCACCTAATTTCACGCCAAGTGCAATCCCTTGGGTTGTTATAGTGGTGACACTGTTTGAGTTATTAATTTCATGGTAAAACGCACTAGGAAAAATTTGCCAGTTAAACGTTCTAAAAGCAACACCAATATCCACCCGAGGAATTGATTGTTCACGTGTTGTTCCTGTTGGCCCACCGGTACTGCCTTTATTTGGATCAACTAATGCAATTGCAGCGGCACCATTACGATTCAAAAATTTATAAGTATAACGTATTTGAGATGGACGACCTGGCGATACCCGACCATAACCTTGGCCAGAATTATTAACCATCGCAACGTTGGGATTTAATGGCGCAAACGGTGTTGATGTATCACCTGCAAGTAATTGCCCTGTTTCACTGAAATCCCACTTACCATAGGCATGGCGAACACTCAATACTGAACTTTTTAGTGCAACTTCATAATACATACTCACATTATCTTCGTTGCTCCATTTAATTCTTAAACGCGAATTATTAGCTTTTGATAAATTGAGATTAAAAGTATCTTTAGTGGAATCAACATTATCATCAAGTGTACTGAGATAGGTATTTAAGAAAACAATACCACCAATAGTTGATTTAGCCATAACAGATGTGCTTGATATACACAGTAACAGGCCTAGGGCCAATGAAATATTAAGTTTTTTCATAATTTAACCTCAAAGATTTAGCAATAAAATTCTTATTTATATAATGTTCTATTAAACAATTACCCAAAATATGGGCGGCGGTATTTTGGTATCTAAAAATTAATTCATGTTATCCAACAACGGATCAGGCACTTCTAAATCATCCTGTTGGTTGGCTTTAGTATTTTTTAATAATTGATCATCATGTTCGATAGCTTGATCTTGCTCTGTAACAATTACCGACTTGAGTTTGATGTCTTTAGCAGTTGATTTTTTCTTATCTTCAACTGTGCTTAAAATTGGATCGGGTTTAATAATGTCGTTATTTTTTTCACCATCACCTGATATCACAATATCCTCTTCACCATAGCTTGTTGCTTTTTTCTCTGGATCGGTTGTTTGTAATAAAGGGTCGGGCATCTCAAGATCGTTACTTAAAATTACGTCATCATTTGCGTTCACTGTAATTTGCATCATAGTGAAAAATAAAGTAATCAACACATAACTGTATTTTTTATAAACCATAATATTCCCTATATTATTAGAAATTGAATTAAAAAGTTTCACTCGGAGTTTTAAATGAATATAACTTCTTAAAATCATCATTACCGCGGTTTTACAACATCAACGGCAATGATAATTTTAATATGAGTTATTATTTTTATCGTTTTCTTTTTATATTTAGTAATTTTATTAAACTAACCTATTAAATAATGGCTCTTGATTTAAACGTCATAGCTTTAAATGAATGTTTAAATTCAGACTCACCAATTTTTTCAATAATACCGCGCGCTAATTTATAACGTGGTCGTTGACTTATTGGATCAAGTATTCGGCCGGCTAAAGAATTAGCCGCACCTTTTGCCGATGGCAAGTTAAAGTAACTGCAGGTAACACCTTTTTTAATAGCGTCGGTAACAATTGCAACGGCTTCAAAACTTGCGCTGTCGTATTGCACGTAGCCGTCTTTTTGCATTTCGGTGAAGGTCATTGGTTTAACATCTTCCCAACTTAAACCAATGGCTGAATCTAAATTATTCATAATTGGGTCACTTTCTTCTAAATCTGGACTCATGGGACTGCTGCCATTACTTTTATCCGACGCTGGTTTTTCTGAGCTATCGTTAAACTGCAACATTTCATCTTCCATTTCTAAAGAATCGTCACCCATTCGGCGTGATGATATGCCTTTTTCACTGCTATAGTCCTTATCAACTCCCTGTTGTAATAAGTCCGGTGTTTCTAATTCTGCATTGGCATATAGTGGTATAATTCCACGTACTTTGGTATCCAGTTCACTCTTTGTGTAACCACCAACTTCAACGGGAATATTATCATTTGAAATTCGTACCTTGTCACCACTTTCGATACCACGAGCTTTAGCATCATCTGGATGAATTTCCAGAAAATTATCCGGCCAGCGTTGACGTAAGTACGGACGACGCATTTGATCATCAAAACCTGATTGCCAAAATTCATTAATGCGCGCAGTTGTTACCCATAGTTCATTGCCTTTTGGTTCCATAAAGTCAAAGTAATCGGCAAACATTTCCCAAGGTGCTTTTAATAAATTTGCACGTCCAGTTTTTGTTTTAAATTTACGTAAATAACTGGGGTTGATTTCAGTTAGGCCATTAGGTGTTCCTGTTCTTAACGTTGTATCATGCAAACGTTTTGTACCGACTAGCTTGCCATCTTCCCAACGTACAGGCGCTTGAATTCCAGTGGTTCCCATTTCACGTAAAATGTCATGTCCCTTGCGACCATGTGCGCGCGCAAATTCAACTAGAGCTACATAACTAGTACGTCGCCCTTTATTAATAAATGCTGCGTCTTCAAAAACTTCATTACTGTCTTTCCAATCAAAACCTGAATACCCCATACGTTGTGCAAACTTTTGTACAACTTTCCAATCGGGTAAGGCATCACCGGGGGTATCATAAAATTTAGAATACAAACGAATTCGACGCTCACCATTGGCTCGAGTAAAATCTTCTTCGCCCCAAGTTGCTGCTGGTAAAACAATATCGGCAAATTCTGTATTAATTGGCTTAACCGGATAGATATCTTGATCCACCATAACCATGCCACCACTGTCACCACGTTTAATATAGGTGTCGATTATATGTTGCTTATCGAGCTTGGTTGGTTGGTGTGGGTTATCGATAATTAGTTTTTTGAATAAATCAATCATGTAATTACTCGCAAGACCCGCATGTGTCCACGTTGTTCCTACAACCCAAACAAATTTTGCACGACCATCTTCTATCCAGCGATCTAAATCAATACCTTGTTTTCTCCAACCGGGAAATTTTTCAGGTGCCGCATGCTCAGGATATTTACCACCGGGCATCATGCCACGTTGGTGACCTCCAAAACGGCCAATAACTTGTCCGGGACGATTACCCGCACCACAGATTAAACCAAGCGCAGTGATAGCGGCGGTATTCAAATAATTATTTGACCAGTAAAGTCCTTTTTCAAAACCAATTGATGTTTTCTTACGACTACCATCGGCATTGGGTTTTGCCATCCATTCGGCTGCTAAGCGGATTTTTTCTGCAGGGATACCGGTTTTTTTAGAGGCATAGGCTAAATCAGCATATTTATAATGCATGATCCATTCTTTGTAGTCATCAAAGCCATCGGCTTGAAAAACTTCTTTATCTTCTTCTGTTCTATTATTAATCCATTTTTTTACAAACTCTGTATCTTCCCAACCATTTTCAACAATAATGCGCGACATGGCATGTAATAATAAAGTATCTGTTCCAGGATATATTTCGAGATAGAGTCCACCATTTTGTTCGGCAAATGCAACACCGGTTGTTTTACGCGGTACGACCGAAATGACTTTCATGCCACCACGGATGGCTGGCAAAATGCGCTCATTAAAAATAATCGTTTTAGATTCAAACGGATCGGTACCGGCTATAAATAGCACATCGGCCATACCCCAATCTTCATAAGCAGGACTAAAATTATCGATACCGGCATCGGCCATTCCGGGTGTATCCGGTCCGTGCCCCGTTGGTTGATCGTGTACTGCCCATGCAGGAGTTTCTACGCCCTGAAAAGCTAATTTAGTAAGCGCATGTGTGTTTTCCCAAAATTGGTAGGAATACATTTTCATTGCCCATGCACTTTTACCGTGTTTTTTAATAACGTGTTTTGATACTTCGGCCATTACGTCAATGGCAAAATCCCAAGGCACTCGCACTAACTTGCCACCGATTCGTATCATCGGATATTTTAGGCGATCTCGGGTTGGGGTATTGGGGTTGTAACATTTTTTGGCAATAGTGCCGCCACGAATACTATGGTCACCACCCATATTTGGCCCTTTATTATCTCGGTCACCAATAATGGTAATGTGATGTGGTTTGCCATTAACGGATACAATATTGTGCTGGTTAGGACTTGCCCACATGCCACTTAAAATTCCCACTGGAAACTGTTCACCATAGGCATTTTTATTAGCCGCTGCTCCACCTTCTTTACCGACAGGCCAGCGATACACTTTATATCCACACCCAGTAATACAGTAGTCACAGGCGGTAGTAAAAACTTCTGCATCTTTTGGTGGTAACGGCACACGTTCAGCAGTTACATCATCCATTCTTATTTTTTTGCTCATTAACTTAATATCCCCTGATTAACCTAAATTATCGTGTTGGCCATAAATTAGACCTGTTACACCAGTCGCATAAATATTACCGCGTATAATTTCAAGCCTTGCCTGTGGCAATGCTTCTGTAGCATGACCCGAAATAACCATGCCGTGTCGTGTTAAATCAAATGTTGTTAGATGCAAAGGACAAGGGCCAATAGCCTTATGGCCAGCTTTATAACTACCATTTAATGGGCCACCCATATGACTGCACATATTACTAAACGCCACGATATCTTTCTGACGGCCAATACCGCCACCAGCTTGCTCTCCCAGTTTCACTATAAAAAAGCTTGAAACAGGATTATTTGGTGGATAAGCAAAATCGATAGGTTGATCGGTCTTTAAACTTTGTAGCGACGCGATTTTTACAGCGGGATACTCTTTAGCCGCTAACTTAACGGCACCGGCAACACCTGGCATTGACGACAATACAATTGCGGTACTACCGGTTAATAAGAAATTTCGTCGAGACATGCATATTTGCTCAGCTCCCGACATTTCAGGATTCTGTTCTTCAAGTTCAGATTCGGTTTTAACTTTTATATTCATCATGACTCCACTTTTGGCACGCAGCACTACCGTAGCAACATGCCTTTCGTTATTTTTTATTAATGCGCAATAAATGTAATGTAACTTAAATCCTTACTCTAATTATTTTATTGTTGCAGCTCTAATCTAAATAGCTATGCAAATACGGGTAAGTACGTATATCACCATTGAAACATATTACACAAATAGGTGCAATTCAGGACCAATGTCTCAAGAATAAAGTTTTACTTAACAAAAACCGGATAATTGTTTGAATTTAATACAAAATTGGACAAATATAACGTGGTTTAGAGATTTATCAATTTGCTACTGTTAAAAAAATTGAGTTGCGCTGGACTTAAAATTGGGAAAAAGAATCCTATAAGACTTGAGATCACACTGTTTAATTTTGAGATGCCAACTAACTGCATTACCGACATAACGTAGGCAAGTTGAAATCCATGGTTAGATTGACCACTCTACGGTATATTTTCAACCAGAGTGCAATAAAGATAGTAAGTGTTATTATTATGATTGGAAAAAATCAACAACGTCATGAAACTATTGAGTCTGTAAATTGATCGTCATATGCACTAATTCAGGCAAGGATGCAGCTTGCATTTTTTCCATCACTCTTGAACGGTGAATTTCGACGGTTTTTACACTAATTTCACACAATTTTGCAATTTCTTTGCTTGAATCACCCTTAACCATTAATTGCATCACTTCTTTTTCACGTTGGGTTAACGATTCAATATATTCACGAACGATTTTTGAGGCAGCATCTTTTTCTCGGTATTTGGCATCAATCTCAAGAGCTTCCTGAATATTATCGAGCAATTCCTGATCACGAAATGGTTTTTCAAGAAAGACTAAAGCGCCTTGCTGCATTGCTTTCACTGCCATTGGAACATCACCATGACCGCTAATAATAATTACCGGCAAGCTAATGCCTTCAGCTTTCATTTTTTGCTGTAATTGCAGGCCACTCATGCCCGGCAAACGTACATCCAACACCATGCAACCGGCTGCTTGAGGCTCGTATCTTTCAAGAAACTCTTGCGCTGATGAAAAAACATCCACAGTGTAACCGATATTTTTTAATAACCAGCTTAATGAATCCCGCATAGCAGGATCATCATCAACGATAAAAATTGTAGAATTTAGCATAGCGCTATTTTACCTTAATTGGCTTAAACTTAAAGTCTAAGACTATCTTAAATTATCTTGTAAAGTGTATTATTTTTATGCCATTTAAGCATTTGACGAAGGTATTATAAAGCAGAATTGCGATCCTTTCTCTATTCTTGGCTCATACCACAACATTCCATCATGCTCTTCAATAATAGAGCGACAAATAGACAAACCCATCCCAAGACCATCAGATTTAGTCGTGAAATAGGTATTAAATATTTTGTCGACATTTTCTACGGCCACCCCTTCACCCGCATCAATTACGAATACATTAATAAAACCTTTTGTATCAATTTCACTGGTGATTTTTAATAATCGATCTTCATCAGCAATATTAACCTGAGCATCAAATGCATTTCGAATCAGATTAACCATCACTTGCTCAATTTGAAGAGCATCAACTTTCACCATAATGGGTTCTTTACTTAATAAAAATATAGGCTGAGGACTGACTTTTTGCTGGCTGAATGACACAAATTCAACCGAACGTTTTATCAACTCATTTATATCAATCACTTCTAGATGGAAAGATTCTCGATGAACAAAACCACGCATGGTGCGAATGATAACGCTAGCACGATCAACTTGGTCAATGGCCGAATGAACCGCAGTTATAATATTTTTACAGGTATCGGCTTCTGGATCACAGCTACGCAAACTGCCTTGCAAATAAAGTGACATTGCGGCAAGTGGTTGGTTCAACTCATGCGCCATACCGGCAGCCATTTCACCCATGATACTCAAACGGCCAATATGTGCCATCTCCGATAGATGCTCCTGCCGCTGTAGTTCGAGTTCACGCCGTTCACTTATATCACTCACCAGAGCAGTATATAAAGCCTTACCATTTATTATTGATTTACTAAATTTAACAGACACGGGTAATAATTTTTCACAACGGCATAATATTTCAATTTCGTAACTTTTTCCTGCCCCAAGTTCTTGCTTATCTTGTTTTATGTTTTGATATTCAAAAAACAATTTACGGTAATAATCACGCTCATCTACTTTTATTAACATTAAAATATTTTTACCCAAAATTTCAGATGCCATGTAACCAAATAAATATTCTGCAGCAGAATTAAAGGTTTCAACTTGCCCGATATTATCGATAGTAATAATCGCTTCGGCAGCATTATCTAAAATATTTGCTAAACGCTGCTGCCGAGAGTTAACTTGTTTGCGCATGTTGTGGAAAGCATCTGATAAATTATTAATTTCAGTTGCAGAACTACTAGCTTTAAATTCTGTTATACGACCAGCCGCCTCATTTTTTAGAGCCTGTGCAATATTACGAATAGGTTTTAATACCGCACTTGAAAATATGAAATAACCAAGTATCACCAACAAAGAACAAACAGCTAATAAAAACCACAAGGAATAGGCTAGCTTGTGGGCAATAGTTGTTAACTCACCCATCGAATCTATCCAAACGCGTTCTTCTTTTTCTTGTAATAATTTAATCGACTTATCTAAGCTTGAAAATGCTGGGCGTAAATTATTGCGTAATAATACCAAGTCCTGACGCCAATTGGATGCGCCTAATAATTTTACGGAATATTCATAGTTTTTTAATGCTTTAGAAGTTAATGTGTTTAATTGTTTTAACTCATCTGTAACGATAAAGGGTAATGATTTAAACTGATATGCCCGCAATTTTTCTAAATTGGTTTTTATTTTTTCACCAATTAATGTGATGTTATAAACTCGTTCATCATAGGCTTTATTCCATTCACCAGTAAAAATACCAAGGCGAACTGAAACTAAAAGTCGGTATTCTGCCATTAATCGAAGCCATCCATAACGAGTATCGGTAAATAATAACTTTAATTTATTCGATAATATTTCTTCATTATTGTTGTTCGATGCGAGTACTCTATCAATTAACGCCAGAATGGCTGCGTTCTCATTTGCCAGTAATAACATATTGCTAGTAAACGGAAAGGTCTTTTCAGCATCTTGGCGAATTGCAATTAATTTTGATAATTCAATATGTAAATTATCATTAGCTAATTTTAAATTAGTAAAATTTTTATTAAAATCTACACCCAAACGTCTTTGTTGAGACAAGTCGAGCTTTATAAAACTTTTTTTAAATATTTTTGTATGATATTGATATAATTTATAATGCAACTCATCAGGCTGAATTAAAAACTCTAGTGCTGCATATTTTGCGCTTTGATAATTAACAATATAATCATGTATCGATAATTCCAACTCACCCAATACCTTCATATTAACATGGTGCTGTTGCACGCCACGCTGTACGGTATACCAGCCTAATACAGCAATAAACACCAGCACTAAAAAAATGGCTGCTGCCACATAAACGTAACGCCCAATTAAACTATTTGGTATAAAAAATTTATTTATGCTTTTCATTAATTAAAATCATTTTGCAAAGTTTGCCACGTATAAGGGTAGTGTAAAATAAAATTCAGAACCGTAATTCACACTTGGCGCATATTGTAGAACTCCGTCGTGTTCTTCGATAATAGAACGGCATATCGCAAGCCCCATACCTAGGCCATCTTCTTTTGTCGAAAAATAGGTATCAAAAATTTTATTTATGTTTTTACTTTCGACACCGCTACCCGAATCAGTAACACAGATTTTAATATTTCCGTCAACATCAATATCGGAGCTTATTTTAAGGAAATAAGATCTTTCATTTTGGCTTAAAATTGCCTCAATGGCATTACGAATTAAATTTACCAATACTTGTTCGATTTGTAAGCTATCAACTTTAACTTCAAGCATTCTTGAGGTTAAAACCAGTTCGGGTTGAATAATAGAATATTTAGTATCAAGCAATACAAATTCCACCGAGCGTTTAATTAACATATTGGCATCAACCACTTCGAGGTTTCCATTTTCTGTTTCTTTGCGAACAAAACCTTTAATTCGTCGAATAATACCTGCTGCCCGTGTCGCTTGTTCATCAGCAGAATTAATGGCATACATTATTTCTTGTAAGTCAACCGCGTTTGAATCAAAACTCCTAATGCACCCTTGCAAATACAAACTAATAGCACCTAAGGGTTGGTTTAATTCATGGGCTATACCCGCAGCCATTTCCCCCATAATACCTAGCCGTCCTGCATGAGCCATATCATTATAATACTGATAGCGTTCCATCTCATTGCGTTTTCGATCTCGAATATCGCGTAATAATACAATTAGTAACACTCCCTGTCTTTGCGTTAGTCCGCTAACATTAACCTCAACAGGAATCTTTTCACCATTTTTATCAATCAATAAAGTTTCATATACTTTATCGGCATTTGGATTTTTTATAGTGTTAGATACTTCGGCAAAACTGAGTAATTCTCCAATATTATTTTTTGCTAAAAATTCTATACTATAAGATGTTAATGTCGCTGCTGCGTGGTTAACAGATTCCATATTGCCATCTAAATCACAAACAATAACCGCATCAGTAATACTATTAACCAAAGCTCGAATACGTCGCTCTCTATCGGATAATTTTTCACCCCTAGACACAAGCTCATTACGCATAACTTCTAAGCTATCGGCAAGAATTTTAACTTCATTAACATTGGTTGATATTTTAAATGATTCGTTATATTTACCCGAAGCAATTCGATTTGCTCCACGGGTTAAATTACGTAAAGGTTGCGTTAGATAGGTATCAACTGCCCCCATAAAGACAATTACGATAAATAAATAAATTGCGGCTATAACAAAACCATTTTTATAGAGAACATCTACTTCTTCTATAGTAGTAGTTTCATCATAAGCTAGTTGTAAGCTTCCAACGACTCTAGCATCATTTGCAATTAAACGACTTTTTATAAAATATAAATTGTTACCATTATCTCCAAAAAAAAAGTCTTCTTGGAATTTTTCATTCAATTGTGTACCTTCTGGATATATAATTTTACCGAATTTATTTTTTATCACTATTGAAACGAGATCACCGCCCAACAGTAAATCCTCTGAAAACTTTTTTAGCTTTTCTAAATCGTTATTAATTATTTCATAGGTTACTAACTGTGAAACGCGTTGACTGTCGGTACGGATGTCATCGACAAATTGTTCAGTATAGTTATTTTCCACCAATCTGAGAACAGAATGAAATAAACCTGTCATCAAAACTACGTGGATTAACACGATGGAAATTAAAACTCTACCGCTAAGACTGCGTGTCCAAGAAACTATGGTGTGTCTGATACCCATATTTCCTGCACCACATTAAAGTTTTTTTCTTCACCGCTGTCATTATCAAATAAAAAACTAATACCTAATTTTTTATTTTTCAAGTCGAGTAATAAATTATCTTGGCTAGTATACACAGTTGGAGACCGAACACCCTGACGGTAAAATCCTGATACTAAAACTCGCTCATAGCGTTTTTGTGACATACCCAAGATAGATTGCAAAAATACTTGGTAACACAAATCGCCACTTTTATTAACAAGGGGAATTAATCGCTCACCTTTTCGATAAACAGGAATGCCTAAAAATAATCGACGTAATTCATTTTTGTCTAATGGAGAAGGTTTATAATCAGGTTTAGTTATTAATAATAATCGCCGTTCTTCAGCATAAGCCGATGTTGCTATACTAAGGTGCATAACAATCAGAATTAACAGCTTTATTATTAAGGTTTTCACGGGTAAACGTAACTCCACTGTACCGCTAATTGTCGGTATTGTGTGCCGGTAAACAATTGGTTGTCACTCACTTCAAATTTAAAAATTTGATTTCGTGTAATACTGTAACGCATACCTAACAAATTTCGTTTTATAACAAATTTTGGGAAACTGTGTAAGTACTGGCTAGATTGTTCATTGTTGGTGTCTTCCCATCGCGCGAAAATATTCCAATCATTAACTAAATGATAATCTGCCAAAACATAGGCATTTAGAAAATTTTCATTTGATGTTATTGATGTTCCAGAATTAATTATTTTATTTTTTATGTATGTTAATTCTGATGTTATTCTAAAATCGCTAAAGTTCCAATTTACGAATAAGCCAACAATGCCCTGTTCTATTTCTTTTGATTTACTCAGGTCACTTAATATATGGTTGTATGATCCCAAAATACCGAACTCATTACCAGCCGTAAATGGCTCAAACCGATAGGAAACTCGAAATGCGGTGGAGTTACTGGGTTTATTTCGATTATTCTCAATTAAATCAGGTACTTGTAATCCTTTTGAACTCATAATTGAAGTATAACCAAAGCTGAAGATATAAGCCAAACCCGCAGTGTTGTCCACCAAAGCTCCACCTTCATACGTTAGACCGGTAGTGTGTGATGGTAGAATTCCACCCGGAACTTCAAACTCAGAAATACTTGGTCGGCTAATGGTTGGTTGTAACCAGCCACCGTGGTGGAATGAGTCTCGCCAATAACTGGCAGGATTATGATCACGCCCAAACCAAAGTAAGTTAGCCTGATCAAGCTTCCAAGCAAACTTTACCCGCCCAAAATGACTTTGTTTATTATTGGCAATGAATTCAGCTAAAACTTTAGTTTTTTCAAAGTCACGAGAATAAAACAAGGTTGCCCGTGTTAATAGCTCGCTATGTTTTAATTCAGAAGTATTTTTCTGGGAAACTCGATCCAAACCAATTAAATCAATAAACAGCAAGCCATGTGCCTCTGCAAAATTTGGAATTTGCAATAAACTAATGACTATCAAATAGATAGTGTATTTATATTTTGACAATAAACTATTATTACCATTAATCATGTCACTCAATCTGTTGTTCAAACCGTCACCTACAAACATCATTCATTATTCATCATACAAGATTCATAGTACCCATAATGGTAATTTTGTACAAACATAGGGGGGGGGTTATTTATAATTTGTAGACTCAATTTTGGATAACCCTAGTTTTAATAAGTAGACTAAATCCAAAACCATAGATTGACAATGGCAGTTCAAGCTAGTGATATAAAAAAAGGGTCATATAGCAATATGACCCTTATATTTAAAAATATTAAATTAAATATACAAAATTATGTTTTATTTTAACTTATGGAACATTAATTACTTGTAAATCTTTTGCAGGTATAATTTTACCTAAATAGCCCTGTGTACGTATAGTATTAGCTATTAAAGGTAAGTTGCTTTCTGTTACTGTTGACAAATGTGACAATACTAATTTTTTTGCTGCCGCCGCCGTTGCAACTTCACCAATACGAGTTGGTGTTGTATGGAACATTAAAAGAAAATCTGGGGTTGGGCTTTCTAAAATTGCAGTATCATAAATTAACACATCAGCACCAGTTGATATTTTAATCATATTATCTGTACTGGAGTTTGTATCACCACTCCAAACAATGCTTTTACCTTTATATTCAAAACGATAGGCAACACTTGGGGTTCCACCATGAAATACAGGAATGGATTTAACAGTTAAACCATTATGGGCATCTAACACTGTAGTCATTGCAGAAGAAGCGACATCATACGGAAGGTTGTTCCCTACTGGAACAAATGGTGATGCACCGCCAAAAAATGCATTAGCAAAACCATGCAAGTAACGCTCTACGCCCGTAGTCGCATCATAATGTCCTGAAATATAATTTACCATTGAGTCGTAAGCTGGAACAGCTGAATCTGGTCCATAAAAATTAATTGCATTTGGTAATAATAATCCAGCACCTAAACGATGAAAAAATAATGACTTAACCATTCCAGACATATCAGATGTGTGATCGATGTGCATATGAGTGTAAAGGAAGTGATGAGCATCAGTTAAACGTGCGCCACTTAACGCCAATGATTTAAAAGAGCCACTACCAGTATCAACAACAGCTACAGCTTTACCTTCTACAAAAATTAATAAACTTGACCCAGCTCGACCATTTTCTGTGGCAACTGGACCACCAGAACCTAATATCATAACAGCAAAATCTGACTTTACTTTATCTACAGGCAATACAGCTTTGTTTTTCCAGTCTAAAGCAACCGCGCTTTGTGTTATAAACGAACTAAATATTAAAACACTAAACAGCTTTACAATTTTTTTCATTTCTAATTCCTTGAGTTTTATTAAATTATATTGAATAGTAAGTAACACTACTCAACCCAATTAGTTTTATTCGTAGGACAGTAATTTTTTTAATTAATCATCCATCTAAAATCGGCAACAAAGATATCAATAGCCAATAATCTATGTCAACGCTATTATCTTTAAATAGTTTAGTGGGTCAAAAAAATTAATTTAATTTTTTTGACCTGTGCAGATTAAAAAACCAAAACAATACTACTTCATATTTTTAATTTTCACTGTACCTTTTCGTACATAATAATTAATTCATTTCTATGCAAAAAATTAAACATAATATAAAAGGATATAAAATTTATATTTATGTGAAGTATTGCAATTAAAGTAAATTATTTACTCAAAACTAAAATAATGTCTATTGGTATCTAACAAACTCTATTTCGCCCTAAGGCTTTGGCTTTATAAAGCGTTTTGCCGGCATTATCTAACTCGCTAGATAAATCAGATTTTTCTTCTAATGCGCCAACCATAAAAAACACATAATTACTAATTTTATTACGGAAAGTATCCGACTCTAAATTATAGACTATAGTAACTTTAGCGATATGAAGCCATAAAACAATTATATTTTACGGCATTATTTTTTTGTCTTCTAATAACTGGTGAATGTAATAATCTTTAATATTAAAATAATCCATAAAAGCATCAGAAAAATCAGCGCTCACTGATTTTTGTATTGATTCTTTTTTCATTAAAGCCTTACTCCAATGGTCCAAACGGCTATTTGGCTTGTATAAATTAAAATTATAATATTCTTGTAATAATTCAATTCTCATAAAAATAGGTGCATAAGCAGCATCAATTAAATTAAAACTATTACCGGAAAACATTGGGCCAGAATCAGAAAGCTCATTATTTAATACGTCCAGTTGTGTAGCAAACTCTTCCTGATGTATTTTAAATGTTTTTTCATTGGGTGCTATGAATAAATTATATTGCTTCATGGTTAATTCAGACGAATATTCAATCCACGATCGGTGACGGGCTTTTTCAAGTGTATTATCAGGATGTAAACGCGGTAAATACATTTCATCTAAATATTCAGCTATCACCATTGATTCAAATATTGCTGTACCGTTGGTTTTTAATACAGGCACTTTCCCCATGGGTGACACAGCCTTAAACCAATCAGGGGTATCGGCTAAATCAATATACGTTACATCAAAATCAATGCCTTTTTCATTTAGAGCAATAACAGATCGTTGGACGAATGGGCAAATTTTAAAACTAATTAATTCTAGTGTATTTTTAGTCATGTTTTATTTTCTCTTGTCGTAAAAATGAGCTTGTTAATAGCCAAGCTCATTTTAGATTATTATGCTGCTTTAACATTTAGGTGGTTTTCACAACCACGAATAACGGATTCACGTTGTGCTAAATTTTCTGCCCAATGCATCAAGTGTGGTAATTTTACTTTTGATAAGCCAACAAATTCTGTCAAAAAATATACCCATGGATAGAGCGCAACATCGACAACTGAAAAGTTATCACAAATATACTCTCTATTTTCAAGTCGTTGATTAATTATTACCGCTGCCTGTTCTAATTCACTTGCATGATATGCTAACCCATCTCCACGTTCATTCGGGGCAATTACTTTAAAATTAAACCATGCGCCTGCACTCGGCGCAATTCGCGACGCTTCAAACATCAGCCACTCCATTACCTCGGCTTGTTTCGCACTATCACTTGGCATCAACATATCGGATTTTTTAGCTAAATATAACAAAATTGCCGTTGACTCAAATAATTTAATTCCTGTTTTGGTGTCCACTATTGCCGGCACCGAGCCTTTTGGACTTAATGCAGTAAATTCAACTGGTGCAGCTACTTGCCCTGTCAAATCGATATTAACTAAATTCGCCGGCAGTTTAGTTTCGGCAAGCATAATTGCAATCTTCTGTGCATTTGGACTGTCTGAATTTGTGTATAAATTTATCATTTTATTACTCCTCGTAGTTTAGCCATTTGGCTGGTTGTATTCATCACAAAGCAATACGACCGGTCGTATTGCAATAAGTTAAAAAAATACGCGTTATTAACTCATAACACGTTTCTAATAGTTACTTTACGTAAAAAGTATCTAGTAGCATATTCAATGTTTTACTTAATGGTTGCTCTGATTTTTCGATTTTCATTCTCATTAAACTGCCTTCCCATGCATTAAAAAGAAATTCGGCCAGATCATCACTACTAATATCGGCTCGAATAACAGACTGTTGTTGCCCAAGCTTAATTAGTACAAGGAAATTATTTTGGATATCATTAACTCCTTTCATCAGTGTGCGCCGGCATAATTCATTATTATCACTAATTTCTGCACCAAGATTTCCAAGCAAACAACCTTCACTATAGTCTTTTTCTTTAAACTGGTGCATTACTTCGAGAAAGAAACTGCGGAGTGTTTCTATAGCATTTTCTTTCGGCTTAGCAATAAAACTCAGTAAAATTTGATTAAAATAGTCTACATAGCGTGATATAACTTGCGCTGCAAAATCTTCTTTGCTTTTAAAATAATTATAAAACGATCCTTTTGGTACCTTCACTTCATCTAATATTTCTTTTATGCCCGTGCCGTTATAACCCTGACGAATCATAAATTGAATTCCCGCATCTAACAGTAATTCTTTTTTCTCAGACTTATTTCTAGTGTTAGGCATAATCTCTTTCGCTTTTATAATATCTTTACTGTATCTACCTGTTACAGGATAATATACGACCGGTCACATTATATGTCAAGTAAATTTATGCCATTTATTTTAAATATTCTAATCCTTTGATATTTAACGTAAAACACCAGTAAAACAATTCAGCCCGTTAATTACTAAAGCGCATCCGAGTTAATTAACTCGTTTCGTTACTCCTAATAATACAATCACGAAACACTGTTAATTTATCGGTAATATAAAGTGACAAGGCTTCATCGGCGATTATTTTTTCTGCGTCTAAATCAGTGCCCAGTAATGGCAAATTCATTGTCGCTGCGTCTATAATTTTTGCCGACATCGTGCTCAGTACTTCGCGTAATGCTAATTGCGCATGGCTTGCTCTAGGTGAAGTGTTTACCAGTGCTATTGGTAGATAAGGAAACTCTGCACCACTCACTAACCAGTCTAATGTATTTTTTAAAACACCGGAAATTCCATGAGCATATTCTGGACTGGATATTAACATTCCATCCGATTTTTTTATTTCAAATTTTAACCTTTGTATCACCGGTATGTTTTCTTGCTCTCTATCGGGATTAAATAATGGTATAAGATCTAGCTCATCAAAACACACAACATCCATTGCTGTAGGTGTTAGTTTTACTGCCGCATTAATGAGTGCCGTATTATATGAACCGTATCGTAAACTACCCGATAAGGCCAAAACTCGTGTCGTTGAAATTTTATTCATAACTTAATTTAGTAATATCCTTATTTATTGTTAAATAAATTAAAGTATTTTATCCAGATATTCGATTGTTAAGGTATTATCAAATGGCACACCAACACTGCGATGCACTGGAAATTTCTTAATAATACCTGTTCGATGATAAGCTCGTCGCTCATAATAAGCGATCAATTCAGTGCGCTGTGACACCACAGTCATAGTTATTTTTTTTGATTTTAATAAAACATCATATATTTCGGCTTGACTCAAAATAATTTTGCCTACTCTTTACCTTGCAGTTTTGGATGTATCGCAAAAAATCCAACATGAGCATCACTGCTTTAAACTCAACACAAATGCATGATATTATTTTATCTTCATGTCTTTGTGTCTTTTTTGCGATAAGCTAAATTAACAAGGTCACATATTTCCACAACATGCTCAAGCATCGCAGGCTCTAAAATAAAATCTGATTGTGATATTTTCATTTTTAATTATTACTACTTAATAATTGGTAATGCTCAACTTCTGGAAATGGTTGATAAAAATGGTGTAATAATTCTTTCCACTGTAAATACCCTTTTGAACCCCGAAAGCCCTCTGTATGGTCAGCTAAGGTTTTCCAATTAACGAGTAATATATAGCGATTTGTTTTTTCAATACATTTTTGTAATTGGTGAGATAAATAACCATCTTGAGCACTAATGATAGCTTGCGCCGCAGTAAACGCTGTTTCAAACTCTGCTTCCTTGCCGGACTTTATATCTAAAATTGCTACTTCTAAAATCATGGTTTACCTTATTAGTTTAATGATGGTTGCACGAATCTTCGTAATAATACTATTTCTTGTATGTGTTAATTAACACTAAATTATATAAGCTTGCAATTATTAATTTATAGAAACAACTACCTTATTGAAATAGTTACGCTATAGTTCAATCATGCACCTTACACTTCATACCGATTTTGGTTTACGAGTCCTTATCTTTTTATCACTACAAGAAGACAAGCAACGGATTACTATATCGGATATCGCAGAAAATTTTAAAATTCCACGAAATCATTTAGTTAAAGTGGTACACCAATTAGGAAAACTTGAATATATTCATACCACCCGAGGTAAGAACGGTGGTATTCGACTCGCAAAAGCGGCTCATAGTATACGTATCGGTGATGTAGTACGTCATTTAGAAGTTCGACTTGACATCATTGATTGCAATTCACCAACACCATGTCCGATAAAAGTTGGTTGTCAATTAAAATCTATTTTAAAAGAAGCCAGTGACGCATTTCTCTCAGTATTGGATCGATACACCATTGCTGATCTGCAACAAAAACCAAATGAACTTAAAACTTTATTAAAATGGATAGCTTAATGCTAATCGATTGTGATTGCCGTAAAAAAAACCACACGAAAAGTACACCATAAAATTTATACTGATACCTCTAAGATATACTCTAATAGCCGCACTATTTAACTTACTAATTAAAAAATTACTTTTTCAAATAAATTAAACCAGTACTAGTTCACAATTAAATACAACTTATCAATCATCGCTTACATAGCGTCACAGAAACAGTAAACTAGAACTAACGATAGTTTGCCCTAATAAAAGCATTACTAAACTATCTTAAAATTATTAACATAACATAGTGACTACAAACAAGCACGTTATCAATGACTAAAGTAAGCACTAACTAAAATTAACACTAATTGCTTTAAACCTAGTTTATTTGCGCTATTAAATAGGGCTATACTAAGCTTTTATCGACTACTCATATTGAAACAACAATGCAATTAACGGCTGAAGAATTTCAAACACGGTTTTTACGTTTAATTGCGCTCACTTGGCTACTACCACCATTGGTTGGGTTATCATTTCTATTATACATCGAAATTTTTTCTATCGAACAAGTTATAAACATGATGTCAACCCCCCCAAAACCTATTTTTTTATTGGGAGGTATTGTTCTAGCACTATGGTATTTTAATAAATACTCAAAATTACTCACCGCATACTTACATAAACAGGACGATACCCATAAGCAGATCACCGAAACAGCACTAAGAAAATTTCCATGGCATTATTGGAGTACATTTATTTTATTTTTAATGTTGGCGCCAGCTGTTGCAATCCTTAGTTTAGAAATGTCTTCCAACTACATCGCTCAACCAGTAGATTGGTTTCGAATATCCTTAGTCGCACTAATCGTATCTATTATTGTTGGTTTACCAATTTTTATCAGCATATATAATTTATTTGGTAGGGCATTTGGTCAAATTCATCTGCAAAGACCATTGATTACTATAAAAACCAAAGTTTTTTTAATTGGCGCACTGACACCTTTATTGATAGATACCATGCTAGTGCAATATTATTGGACACGCACCGGTTATTTTACTTTTGAAACATTCATAATCTGGCTATTACTCGAGTGTCTGGCCATTGCTGGTGCGTTATTATTTGTGCGTAGTTTCATGCAATCACTCATGCCCTTAAAAAGCCTAATACATTCGCCAGCTATAACACCGGGACATAAAATTCAATCCAATTCTACTGACGAACTCGGAATTTTTGCTAATCAATTAGTAAAACTACTCGATGAACAACAACTCCACCAAGAACGTTTAAGTTTTAGTAATGAATTATTAAAAGCATCACATAGTCATGAAAGTTTAGCATTATTACTTGAAACCATCGTGAATAAAACCTGTAAAACACTTAAAGGCGATATTTGTTTTTTAAACTTATATCAAGCAAATAAAAATAAATTAGTTTGCGTTGCTAACAGCAATGCAGGTTATAAAGCCAGTGGTCATTTTCAAATTTCACTTGAGGAAGATTCAATTAATGTCGATGTTTTTAAATCGTCAAAACCTAGAGTAATTGATGATATTTCCAATAGCTCACACCATCATACAAAATTAAAAAAAGCCTTAAACTTAAAATCCTCTGCTGCAGTACCTCTAATAGCAGATACAAAAATTATTGGTGTGCTACAAATAGCAAACTCAAAAGAATTTCATCACTACGATGATCACGAAATTAAAATATTACAAGCGTTTGCACAAGAAGCTGCCGTAATTCAAACTTTTTTTGAAGATTTAAAACTTCGACGTAAAGCCGAAACTGCTATTACACAAATAATGGAGGCTGTTTCAACTACCACAGGAACCGATTTTTTTAAGGCTATGACTATACGCATGGCTGAAATTTTACAAGCCGATTCTTGCGGTGTTGTTTCAATGATAACTGAGGATAACGAAACCGTAGAAACACTTGCTTATTACTATGATGGCAATGTAATCGATAACACCCAGTACCCTTTACAGGGCACCCCCTGTGAAACCATAATAGGAAAACAAACTCAAACCTATGCTAGTAATGTACAAAATACATTTCCGCAAGACGCTCATCTATGTGACACAAATATGGAAAGCTATGTTGGCATTCCATTATTTGATTCGCATGACAAGCCATTAGGTCTATTATTTGCGATGTTTCGAGATCCTATTGAAGATATCAGTTTTAATGAGTCTGTTATGCGTATTTTTGCAGCGAGAACCGTTGCAGAAATTGAACGAACTCAAACTGAAGAAAAAATTAAACACATGGCTTATTATGACGATTTAACTCAACTTCCAAATCGAGCCTATTTAATGGATCGATTACAACAAGCCATAAGCCATGCAAAACGTAAAGATGATCAGTTAGCCGTTATAATCTTAGATATTGATCATTTTAAAAAAATAAATGATTCTCTAGGCCATCAAATTGGTGATGGCTTACTAGTAGAAGTGGCACAACGGTTACAACAGTGTCTGCGTAATGAAGATACTGTCGCAAGATTAGGTGGCGATGAATTTGTATTATTACTATCTGGGTTTGACACAAGCGAAACGACTATTAACTATATAAGTAATATTGCTACTGAACTGAATCAAAAACTAAAAGAACATTACTACATTTCTGATCATAATTTAATGATAACCAGCAGTTGTGGTATAGCAATATATCCAGATGATGGTGAATCTGCGGAGTTACTCATAAAACACGCCGATACAGCTATGTATAGCGTGAAAGAAAATGGGCGTAACAATTACCAGTTTTTTACCCGTGAGATGAATTCTTCCGCGATGGAACGACTTGAAATGGAGTCTGCAATTCACCAAGCAATAATTAAACAACAATTTGAAGTTGCCTACCAGCCTAAGGTAGCGGTGGAAGACAATAAAATTTTAGGCGCTGAACTACTATTACGCTGGAATCATCCGGATCTTGGTTATATTTCTCCAGATAGATTTATACCTATCGCTAATGAAACAGGACAAATAATTCAATTAGGAGATTTTATTTTTCAACAAGCGTGTATTCAAGCGAGTGAGTTATGGTGCAAGAACGATAGCTGTGAAGAAATAACCAGTTTATCCGTGAATGTGAGCCCGCGCCAATTTTTACACGATGACTTTATTGATAAAATTAAACAAAATTTAGAAAAATACCAAACAAACCCCTCTTGCTTGGAACTGGAAGTCACAGAAAATATTTTAATTGAAGACACTAAAAAAGTTTGTGATAAATTACAATCACTTAAAAAACTTGGTTTCAAAATTTCAATCGATGACTTTGGAACAGGTTACGCTTCATTACGTTATTTACAACAACTTCCTATCGACATGATTAAAATTGATAGATCATTCATAAATCATATTTGTGAAAATCAAAACGACCTCGCTATTGTTAAAACAATTATGACCATGGCAGAAAACTTAAATATTAATGTTATTGCAGAAGGTGTTGAAACTAAAGCTCAATTAAAAATTTTAGCCGAACTTGGTTGCAAATCATATCAGGGTTATCTTTTTAGCAAAGCCATTAATAAAAAAGACTTTACTGCTCTTGTTAAAAAACAAAATGCAGTTATTAGTAAAAAATCTTATAATTGAATATTTACTAATTCATACAGATAACTTAACCCTGTTTTTATAGTTACAATTATCTACTACTTGATAGTTGAGTTACAACATTATTTATATTTGAAACGAATAATTTACTAGCCTCACTCCAAGGTATTGGTTTACTGAAATAATAGCCCTGTAATTTTGCAACACCCAAATCTTGCATTATTTTCACACACTCTGCCGAATCTACGCCTTCGGCCACCAACTCTAAACCTAGAGCATGTCCCATTGCAACGATTGTTTCGAGCATAATTTTACCGTCAGAATCTTCACATCGTTGGACAAATGACATATCAATTTTGAGTTCATCAACGGGTAAATTATGTAGATTAGATAGTGATGAAAATCCGGTACCAAAATCATCGAGCGATAATTTAAAACCAATTTCTCGAAGTGTCTCAAGAATTTTTTTTGCTTTTTTAATGTCCATTTGTGCCAAGCTTTCAGTAATTTCAAGTTTAATTTGTTCAGGTCGAACACCATATTTTTTAACAAACCCTTCAATCCAATCAGTAAAATCGCCCTGCATTATTTGTCTATTGGATATATTAACTGATAATACTAAATCGCTATTATTACAAACCGAAGAAAAATCTTCGAGAGCCCTAGCTAATACTTGCTTGCCAAGATCTTGTATTAAACCCAAGTTTTCAGCCATTGGAATAAATATGCCCGGACTAACCCAACCGTATTTTTCATCATGCCATCGTGCAAGTGCTTCTAATCCGCTTGTTTCTTTATTTTCAGCTGTTACGATAACTTGGTAGTTAACTTGAATTTTATTCTCTTTAATTGCCTGAGTAAATCGATTCGTCATTTCAAAATCATAAAATCCTAAATTATTTTCACGCAGCTCAGTATAAATTTGCACATTATTTCTACCTTGATCTTTAGCACAATAAAGCGCTTTATCAGCCTGAACTAATAATGTTTCGGTGCTATCTGCATCGGCTGGATAAGTTGCTCCACCAATGCTTAATGTTACGATTGCATCAAAACCTTCTTCAACTAATTCGGTTTCTAAAATTCTCATTAATGATTCAGCAACTCTACGCACATCAGAAACGTATTTTAATTCGGGCAACACCACCACAAATTCATCACCACCCCAACGAGCCAAAGTGTCATGATCGCGTAATCTTTTTTGCATTATTCGGCTAACAGAGACCAAGAGATGATCACCCATTTTGTGCCCATGAACATCATTTACCTGTTTAAAATTATCTAAATCAATAAACAGTAAGCCCAACAGCGAATTATTCTTTTTCGCATTTTCTAATGCCACATCCATTTTTTCATCTAATAAAACTCGATTAGGTAAACCAGTTAACGCATCGTGCATTGCCATGTGTTTAATTTGTTTTTCTTGTAAATAAGCATCGGTTATATCACGCAACACTCCTCGAATTCGGATATCAGTATCACTCAACACCTCAAGCATAAATTTTCCGCCAACCCAATGCTCTGTCTTGTGACTATGTTTCAATCTAAAACGTACTCGATGCACCGATTCTTCAGAGCTAAATACTTTTTTAAACATATCGAGTACTAAGGATTTATCCGACTCGTGAATATAAGATAAAATTGAATCGCTATTTTCTTTTGAAATTAATGTATTGTGGCTAATAAGTTTTAACCAACCATCCGAGGCTGTTAAGATGGTGCCGTCTTGAGATATTTCGACAATTGCTTCGTTGAGCAAATTTAAGGTTTTAATATAATTTTTTTGTATTGATGCTGCAAGCTCGGCTTCTGCACTTAAATCTTTTATTTCATCTAACTCACTTCTAAAGCCAAACAGTTTAAGACCTTTTTCCATGATACAATAATGCGTGATACCAGATTGAAATAAGTTTAAACTGATAAATAATAGAGCTCCGATAAGTATTAATAAAAAATCATGATAGAAATATAATAACATACCAATAAGCGATAGAAAAAAACCTGCAATAACACGTATCGAAGGTTCGATATAAGGTAGTTTTCTTTTATGATTACTTGCGCTGCTCGAACAACGCTTAGAGCTACAGGCCATAATTATATATTTCTAGCTAGGATAGTAATATATAGCGTCTAATTATTTTAGAACTGTAGCTTTATGATGGTTTCAATTACAAAAACCATCATTTTAATGTTGAAAAAGCGTGCTAATGCCACACTACTTATGATGAATACAATAGCTTTTAACTGTTAATATTTCCTTATCCCCAAACTCAGAAAACTAAGATGAAGTTGCATTTATTTTTCATTAATTTTTTTCATCCTTAAAGCCAATATGCCAATGTGTACCGTCACAAAAAGGTTTGTTTTTAGAAGCACCACAACGGCATAGTGTAAAGTGTTCGTTTGATGCACCATCACCTTTGTGCTGGTCAAGTAGTTCGATGTCACCGGTTACCGCATAAGGGCCATGCTTGCTAACAGTAACCATCGGCGAACGTTCATGATCGCGATACTCAATATTGTCTACGGTATAACTGAGTGCTCCCGATGGGCATTTCGAAATGGTTTTAATAATATCGTATGCCGTTGCAGCATCAGGATCAATCCACGGTTCTTGTTTCATTTTAAATACTTCGCTAAGGTTATCAGTGCAATAACCTGCGTGTGCGCAAATTCCACGATTATCATGGATCGTTATTTTTTTACCAACGTAATTCACTCGTTGGTTAAGCCGACCATCGGTTATTTTTTTATCACTAAAACCATTGGTGCCGTGTGTACCATCACAAAATGGTTTATTGTTTGAGCCACCACAACGGCATAAAGCAACACCGGTTACTGTGCTACATGCACTACCATCGGATTTTAGTATATTTGGAATTTCTTTTGGGCTTTGATCGTGCAGTAAATAATAGGGGCCATTTGCAAGGCATGTTATTTTAGGTTTATTATTATTGTTATCAGAACTCATTGCTTGTCCTCCATTCAAAAGTATGAATTTAATATGTTTATTATCTAATTATTTCCTAGATCCAAGCTGACTCAAGGTGATTGCATTATGCTAAATAGTTATCCAATTATTTCGATATATTAGGTTCATATTTTGCGCTTTTTGATTAATTTTTTCAATATATAATACTTTAACGAAATACCCCACAAGAGGAAATACCATGAAAAATAATGAACAGGGTGAATTTGTTCGCTGGCAATCGTCTTTTAGAAACTGGATCACCAGCGATGGTAGTGCGGGGCCAAGCGGTACTGGTGATTTTAAAGCTCAAGCCAATCGATATCATTTATATGTATCACTGGCCTGCCCTTGGGCACACCGCAGCTTAATATTTCGCGAACTTAAAGGCTTGAACCATATCATCACGGTCTCGGTTGTGCATCCACTCATGCCGGATATTAGCTGGATATTTGGTGACTATCCAGGTGCGACTACCGATGAGGTTAATGGCAAAAACACGCTTGCAGAAGTATATAAAATAGCCAAATTCGATTTCAATGGTGTTGTTACTGTGCCGGTGTTATGGGACAAAAAACGTAATACTATTGTTAATAATGAGTCATCTGAAATAATTCGCATGTTGAATTCAGCTTTTAATGATTTAGATGATAACAAAATAAATAGTAACTTGGATTTTTATCCAACAGCATTGCGTGATGATATTAACGCGGTGAATACACAAGTTTATGACAATATTAACAATGGTGTTTATCGCACAGGTTTTGCCTCAAGCCAAACGGCCTATGAACAAGCCTATTATGATTTATTTAATAGTTTAGAAGCTATGGAGCAACGCTTGGCATCACAAAAATTCTTAGTGGGCGATGTCATTACCGAAGCCGATTGGCGATTTTTTGTCACTCTAGTCCGTTTTGATGCAGTTTATGTTGGGCATTTCAAATGCAATAAAAAACGTATTGTCGATTTTCCTAATTTATGGCAATACACCAAACAGCTTTATCAAATACCGGGGGTGGCTGCAACGGTAAATCTGGATCACATTAAGTACCACTACTATGCCAGTCATTACTCCATTAATCCGACACGAATTGTGCCAGTAGGACCCGAGTTAAACTTTATGGCCAAGCATAATCGATAATATCACTGTCATTTGATTATTTTTGTCACTTTTCAGGAGTAACGTCGTGTTATTAATAAATTTTAGTGATTAAGTGCAATTATTTTTAAATCTGAGCGTAGATATAAATAGAAACACGGCAATATAGCGTTATAATACCCAACTGTGCAATTTTATCAGGACGATGCTTTACGTGCCAAAACTACTAGAATTTGACGATTTAATTGATCAACTCGAGGCCTCTTTTTTAGAACAAGGGCTCGATTACTTTCGTTCACATAAAGTGAGCGAAATTACACATGATGATGAAGATCAAACTTTAACGGCTCAGGTAAAGGGTAAGAAAAAAGTCCCCTATAAAATCTCCATTTCAGTAGATGATGAGTTGCTTATCGATGGCGATTGTTCCTGTAAAGTGAATTACAACTGTAAGCACGTTGCTGCGGTATTAATGGCAGATATGTTTACCGAACTAAGCGTTAATTCCAGTGAAAAAGTCACAGTATCCAAAACCGCTAACCAGTGGCAAAAAGAAATTGATAAAGCGCAACAAGCATTTAATTCGCCAGTAGAATCAGTAGCCGAAAAAAATCCGCAGAAATTAATCTACGTCTTAACCCTGCACAAGACCAGCAACATTCCCAAATTTCAACTGCACATTCAAACCGCTCGACAGCAAAAAGACGGTTTTTACAGTGATGAAAAACGCTACAACCCGTCTAACTTTTTCTTACACGGCCCTAAAGATTACATGGTGGATGTTGATATTCAGGTCATCCACCAGTTACGCACCTCGAATATGCTCAGTAAATTACCGGATATCGAACTCGTTGGCAAAGGTAGTGGTGAATTATTAAATACCATTATCAGCACGGGTCGTTGTTTATGGAAAAATTTGGAATCGACGTCACTGGAGTTGGGAAAAAATCGAAATGGCAAACTATCGTGGCAAGTTGGAGAGAATGGTTGCCAAAGTTTAGTATTAAAAACCAATCCTGCTGCGTCAATTGTATTACCCACCACACCACCACTTTATCTTGATTTGGATAAAAACCACTGTGGTAATACCCAAGTGACAGTTCCCTCGTCGGTGTTAGACGTTTTATTAAAAACGCCACCCATTGCTCCTGAAGAAATCGAAAGTGTTATTAAAAAACTCGAAGCATTAAAAATTAAATTACCACCACCCGATAAACTAACTGTTAAAAATCAAAAAATAATCCCCCCAACCGCGTTATTAACACTAACCTGTCATAACGAATCAATGAGTAGCTATTTATCCGATGTTGCCGTTAAAAAACGATCGGATATAGAACCTATTATTAAACTTAAACTCGATTATCAAGGTAATATAATTCATCCAAGCGATGAAGCAACCAAGTTTATTGAACGCAAAGGTAACACCCTAACGCAACAAAGCCGTGATATAAAAACCGAAAAGAAAATGGTGGCATTACTACGCTCATTTGGCGCAGTATTATTCACAGAAGAATACGGCAAGGTAGATATCGAAGCTGATACCTATGTGCTGCCATGCTCGGCAGATAAAGAAGCCGAACGTTGGGTTGATTTTATTTTAGAAGAGTTACCCATCTTAGAAAAAAATGGTTGGCTTATAACTAAAGATCCAATTTTTCCATTTAAACTTGCGCTATCCGAAGACTGGGTAATGACCTTTAACGACAGCAAAGATCAGCAATCTTTTGAATTGGAAATTGGCATAACAGTTGATGATGAATACCTAAACCTATTACCCGTGCTGATCAAAATGATTAGCCATTATCCCGAGTTAGCACAAAGTGGTGATTTGACCAGCCATACCACCGCTCACCATTTATTAATCAACTTAAAAGATGGCCGAATTCTTCCACTGGCATATAAGCGTTTACAAGCATTGCTTGATATTATCGTTGATATGTTCGAAGAAGGTAATATTAAAAAGAACCGCGTACACCTGCCCAACTGGCGTGCCGCCGAATTATTAGAACTCGATTCAGAATACGGTCAATTTCCAATTATGCGCTGGGCAGGCAGTGAACGCTTACGCGAATATGCACTACGCGTTAAAAATTTCTCGAATATAAAACCCATTCCAGCCCCCGAAAATTTTAATGCCGAACTTCGCCCCTATCAAGAACACGGCTTAGCTTGGTTGCAATTTTTACGCGAATTTGAATTCAACGGCATTCTAGCCGATGACATGGGTTTGGGTAAAACAGTACAAACACTGGCGCATATCTTAATAGAAAAACAACAAGGTCGTTTGCTCGATCCGGTGTTAGTTGTCGCGCCAACAACTTTAATGATTAACTGGCGAAAAGAAGCACAGCGTTTCACACCCGAATTAACAGTATTAACCTTACACGGTTCTGATCGAAAAAAACATTATACGACAATTCAAAACTACGACATCGTGCTCACCACCTATCCCTTATTAACGCGTGATGAAGAAATTATTATGCCCATTCCCTATCACATGGTAATTTTGGATGAAGCACAATACATTAAAAATTCCAAATCAAAAGCAACCCAAGCCGTTGCAAAGCTAAACACCAAGCACCGCTTATGCTTAACCGGTACACCACTCGAAAATCATCTTGGTGAATTATGGTCGATTTATAATTATTTAATGCCCGGTTTATTAGGACATGAGGCACAGTTTAAACGCCTGTTTCGAACTACCATTGAAAAATTTGGTAATAACCGTCGAGCCGAGCAACTCGCCAAACGCGTCTCGCCATTTTTATTACGTCGAACAAAAGAAGTGGTTGCAAGCGACTTACCACCTAAAACCGAAATCATTCGGACCGTACCACTCGAAGGTGAGCAGTTTGAGCTATATGAAAAAATTCGTGTGTTAATGAATGCCAAAGTCAGCAAAGCCATCACCGAACAAGGCGCAAACAAAAGTCATATTATTGTATTAGATGCCTTGCTAAAACTTCGCCAAGTTTGCTGTGATCCACGACTCGTTAAACTCGACGAAGCCCAAGGAGTTAACACCTCGGCCAAACTCGATTTATTAATGGGACTCATTCCCGAACTTTTAGAAGAAGGTCGAAAAATATTATTGTTTTCACAATTCACCAGCATGCTCAGTATTATTGAAGATGAAATTAAACTACGACAAATTAATTACGTCAAACTAACCGGACGCACCAAAGATCGCGAAACACCAATTAATAAATTCCAAGAAGGTGATACCCCGCTATTTTTAATTAGCTTAAAAGCCGGTGGTACTGGGCTCAACTTAACGGCTGCTGATACCGTGATTCATTACGACCCGTGGTGGAACCCCGCAGTAGAACAACAAGCTACCGATCGAGCGCATCGAATAGGACAAGACAAACCGGTATTTGTTTACAAGCTGTATACTGCCGGCACCGTTGAAGATCGCATCCAAGAAATGCAACATCGCAAAAAAGCACTGGCCGATAACTTATTTGAAGGTGCCGGCAAAGGTAACCTACCCAACTCAGATGAAATGCAGGCCTTATTCCAAGCGATTGATACGGTTGATTAAGTTTCCTCAAAAAAAAACCGTTATTCCGGTGATCTTTTAAACCGGAATCTAAAGTTTAAACAATTAAAACTAACGATTAAATCTCCTTAAAAATAAACCGTCATTCCGATGATCTTTTGAGCCGGAATCTAAGATTTCAACATTAGAATACTAATTTTGGATTATCTGGATCCCCGCTAAGCCCATGCGGGGATGACGAAGTGAATAATAACTTATTTTCACGCACTGATTTAAACTCAAACAACTTTAAGTAAAAAGATTAAGATCTTCACTACTCGGAATAAAAAAATCGCTACTGGCGGCAATGGTAGTGTCAACTCCTGCAACTTTTCGTAAGGCTCGATGAATATGTGCCGGTGTAATTCGTACACCACCAGCAGCGAGAGGATTCAAAGTGATTGGATCAATAGTATTCGCCTTGTGCTCGGCTGTAGTCGAACCAATAACACGATTACCGGTTATCCTCTGTCCACTGCTATCAATAAACATCATGCTAGTAATAGGCCAATGATTTTTACCGACATTATTTGGATTGGCGTTTTCATTATATTTGTTAGTCCGACCAAACTCGGAACCAACCACCACAATAGTATCGTTTATACCTAGATTTTGCGCCTCGTTTATAATCGCATCTATCCCCTCAAATAAATCCATTAAACGCATATAGTGATTTTCATCGTGACGGCTGTGAGTATCAAAACCTCCTAGAGTAATATGTGCCGCAGCAGTTGCACCCGAAGCATAAGCCGATAAAGCCACGCTACCCTGAGAATACATTTGGTAAACTCGATTAGAACGAAACTCACTAGGTGGTAACAAAGATTTGGCTTCCAACGAATCAACAAATTTCTGCAAAATAGTATTATCAACTCGTGATGCCTTTAATTTCGCTAAAGCAGTTTTAATACGCGGCAGGTTTTGTGCACTATCCAAGTCGGTTAGACGTGATGCGCTGGCTTGCTGGATGAGGTTAAGCACTTCATTCGAAAAATAACTTCGCGGATTAGCTCCGCGTGCGCTGCGATTCGGATATGCAATTTCAGCCAGAGCATCTTTGCCACTACCATTGATACGTACCGGTGTTACCAGACCACCACCATCAGAATAACCGCCATTGGTTAAAAACGGTATAGGTTTATTGCCGGCCAAAGCACCCGATACTAACGCACCAAAATTAGGAAATCCACCTCGGCCAAGTTCACCGCTCCAAGTATGTCGTTGACCATCCCCATGCGCCAGAGTTTTAACATCAATACCATTTATTACCAATAAATTTTGTTGATGCGTATTAAAAAAAGTTTCGACGCTAGAAACTAATGGTTTAATCGATGAGCCAGTGGCTGGCGCAATATATTTATTGTATAAATCACCACCAGCAGCAAACCGATCGGGTGCTGGTGCAACATTAAAATTGCCCACCGTAATGATGTTATTTTTATCATAATTATTTAATCGCAATGGATCCGTCGGATCAACATAACCTTTAGGATCACAAAAACTGGTTGGATCCCAACCACCCTGTGCTTCAATGGTGATCCATAATGGTCCAGTGTAATTGTCTTGTGCAGCAAACAACTGCATTGACGGTGCCAACGGCAGTACACTACCTGCCCCCATTAAACCTGCATACTTTAAAAATTCACGGCGTTTCATTATCTTTAGCACTCCACTTTATTCGTTTATATCGCTTTTCATTACGTTTTATTGCGCTCTAACTATTCGTAAAAAAACTGATAGTCTGACAATAAAAATGCGACAACCGCCATCCATGATTGCACGGTTTTATCTTTGTCATTATTAATTGCAGCATCAACATTAGTTGTTAAACCTGCACTACAATCCACAGGAATAGCACCCGCACTGGGCAATAACACTGTATTGACATTAACAAATAAATTGTAAGCTCGATCAATCTCACTATTGCTAAGAGAATATTGCTCACCTAATATCTGTTTATACAAATGCTTGATGTTTTGTTTTATCTTTATTTGTCCGCTGCCTGAACTCGATAAATCAGTAATTTCAACTAACGGAAATAAAGCCCGTTGGCTAATAGATTTTTTAAAGTCCAACGGCACAGCTTGACAAGCAACTTGTAATGCAATGCGTTGTTGAATTCCATTAATTAATGCCGTTGGATCCGTGGTTCGTTCTGTTACCGAGATAGAATCAATACCACCATACAATAAACGATAAGTATTACGATCATTTAAGTTTCGATTAATACTGGTTGGTGAACGCCATGAATAGTCTCCGGTGACAGCCAGTATTTTTCGATGTAATTGCTCTGGTGTCAGCAAATGTGCCATTCCTAATTGATTAAAGTCAGTGGCTATTTCAGCATCACCTAAATTTTTAGAAGTGAAATACAGGCTATTAATAATTTCTTTTATTAAAACGCGAATTTCAAAATTACTATTAACAAAATTTGTCGTCAGCGTTTCTTCAAACAACGTATCTTCTGCCGTATTACTTGGTAATATTTGTCCGGTTAACCCCTTAAATACCGTATTCACAACCGTAGTCGCAAACCGTTTATCCTTAGTAATTTGTTCGGCTAACCATTGTAACGCCGTGCCACTTCTTGCCGATGGTAGTAACAAGGTATCAGAATAACCCGGTTGCAACATTCTGTTCGGCTTAAACCAAGAGAGGTAATCACCTCGAAACTGACCATTGTTTGCCCAGTTTTTAAACAAACCGGCTAAGGGATCAATTGTTGTATGACATGCTGTACACTGCGGATCTTCCAGTGTTGGTTCTGTTCCAATGATATTATCCAAATTTAAACCGGCACGATCAGCCAGACCCTGCACATCAACACCCAGAAAATAGGAAAACGTTACCCGTGAACGTGCTCGATTACGATTGGTATTGGTTGATAAATAACGCGTTAGATACGTTAATGTTGATAAGATGCCGGCATGAGGATAAGTCTTGGAATTTTTATCAACTATCACCGCTTCGCGAAAATCATTTTGACTCGGTAACTGACTGCCATTCAAACCATCACCATATTGAAATTGAAACCCAATACCATTACTGGTGTCATTAAAAATCTTCGCCGAATAAGGGTTAACCAACGTGTAGTTCGCCGTGAGTATTTCGGTAAAAGGCCGGTTATTTTTAACGACATGAGCAATCAATTCCAATGGAGCATCGGCAATTCCCTTATTGGCATAAAGACGTATTGTATCACGGAGTTGCGGAGTATACTGAGTATCCAAATTAGCTCGGCTAAAATAGTCGCCATTAGCAAAATTACTTAACCGAAATGGATTTAATAACTGCGTAGTCGGAAAGGCATCAAGCAATAATAAATCATTAAAAATTTCTTTTAAACGCTCATAAAAAACTGCTTCGGTCATTAATTGATCCACCGCAGCATCAAGGCTTGCCTGTATTGCAACAGTATCATTGCCAGCAGTGATAAGATTATTTTCCTCAGCCAAAGTCGGCAGACGACCGGACAAACTCAATGTCGCTTTACGTAATCGTTGATAGTCTGTATTTTGAATAACACCAGCCGTATTCACAACTGTATTACTACAATTTGCTAACTTAGCTACCATATCTTGAAAAGTAGCGTACTGCGACGAATTAACCGCAAATACTTGCCCGCCACCATGGTTAACGTTATTAATATTCGTAGGTTTTGATAGCATCCAAGACAAATTCGCGTTATCGGTTTTGCCGGCAATGGCTTTAAATTCAGAAAAATTTATTTCGTTAAAGTCCGTTGCAGCAACTTGGCTGTTAACCAAATTAAAATCACTCGTGACATTGGCTGCATTAACACCATGGCAGGAATAACATTGCCCCTGTAAAATAGGCCAAACATCATTTAAAAAAGCGGGTAAATAGGAATCGCAGGCAACGGGTGTTACCGCAGGTGTATTGCTAGCGAGTGAACTCGGCGAACTGCTCTCGCCACTACAGGCACTCAGCACAATGCCTGCAACAATAAGCAATGACATTTTCAATTTTAATATTTGGTATTTCATTTTATATAGCGCCTTCTAATCCGTAAAATGCCATCTAGCTACCAGTAGCTATGTATCTTTTAGTACATAAGTAGCTAATTAATTTTTTCTCGTGCAAATTAAAAAAATACAAACAAAAAACAGGATACCGAATACCATTTTTAATGGCAGTAGCGTATTACTGAGTACCTGTTTAAATACGCATTGTGGTAAATTCCCTTACGCAAATGCGATACTAATGCAGTAGAAGTGTTGATTTAGCAACGTGATAAGCAAGTGATCAATTAATGCTTAGCTGTTGTTATAAAGTTGAAACGGCGGACATAATAAATTAATTTATATTTATAATGGCGAACTAAATTGCACGAGTGATTAATTTTTTGTTTTTATTCGTTTCATCTCCTACTGGCTAAAAGCATACACAAGTTCAATCACAAATAACACCAAAATATGTAAGTTTAATCACAAATTATTTTACTCGGTTAACTTAAAACAAAAAAATTAGATTTAGTTTAAATAATTTAGTTATTATTGTGAAAATAATTATAGAAAAATATTTATAGTAAAATATTTTTACATGGAATAAATATTGGAAAAGTACAATGTATTAAAAAACATAAACCGCACCCGAACGACTATTAAAATTATTATCATTCTCGGAATTAACTACTGCAATACCAATGGTATCACTGCTTTCACCTATGGCTCCAATAGCAATACTAGTGCCATCATTTGAAATGGCTACCGCACTGGCAAAAGAATCATTCGTATCGGTATTAGCCGATTTTATAAACCGTTTCTCAAGCCACTGATTATCTGCCGTTGCTTGGAATAGATAACTTGCGCCATAAAAACCATTAAGCTCTTGTGTGCCCGATGCCGAAAAACCGGTAAAAACACCTTTTTTATTTGTTGCCTCAGAAGCCGCCCCCACTAATAAACTTTTACCATCACCACTTAATACGACACTACCTCGGATAGCTGAAATAGAAACTGCTGCACCAGTCCCAATAGAAAGTGCTGAAAAGCTTTCACCACCACCAAAAACTCCACCTGGATTTTTACTCAAATAACGTAACGTATTTACCCAACTTTTAGTATTGCTGACTAAGTCTAGTTCATTATTAAAAATCTGAACTTGCTTTCCTATTTGAGCAAAGGCTATTACATCACCACTATAATCAATACTAACAATACCAAAACCACTATTATCATTTGTAGAGCTAAGAATTAATTCAGCACTAATTTTTTGTTCCACCCACGTTTCAATGGTATTACCCGTTAATAATTTATAATCATAAACATAAACACTCGAAGCTCTAAATTGCTTTGCGCTAATAATTCTTGTTCCATCATAATTAACATCCACCGATATTCCAAAATACTCATAATCGTTGCTATCCGATGCACTAATTTGAGTACCACTACGTTGCCATGTGAAATTTATTTTTTTAAGTACGAGTAGTTCACCTCTTGAGGTTGGTAGGTTTGCATTTAAGCCCGGCGCACCCACCACAACAGTATTACCATCACCACTTATCGCAACAGAAAAACCAAAATAATCATTCGCTAGAGGTTTTAGCGCCGAGAAACTTTTTATTTGCGACCATTGACCATTCGTTAATTCAAAAATATAGGCCATGCCGGTGAGACTTGCGGAGCTTCCTATATGCTGTCCAACGATTAAAGTTGCTCCTGTATCGTCTAGTGCCAGTGCTGCTCCAAATTCAGCTCCTTGCTGAATAAGTGATGGTTTAATATATTGTTGAAACTGCCACTTATTATTTATTTTTTTGTAAATATATACCATACCAGAATCAATAGCGCTGTTATCATCTAACACAGAGACATTAAAACTATCTTCTTTTGGCGCTGCTATCGCCATGGTGTTACCGTCACCACTTAACGCTACCGCGGTACCAAATTCATCACCGGCATTATTATTACTGGCTTTAAAATATCCAATGGCATTTGCTGATTGGTTTTTAACGGCTATGGCATTGGTATCAATACAACCAAGAGAATTACAACTGCGAATTTTATATTGTGCGGTTACCCAGTTATGAAGATGAACCGGAATGGTCAATGAAGTTGTGGTGCTAATAGTAGCCTCTTGGATTGCCACAAATTCTCCGGTTGGAGTTAATTGTGATAATAACTGGTATGATGTTGCACCATTAGTCGTATCCCAACTAAAATTAATTTGATTAACGTCATAACTCAGCGTCACGTTTACCGGTGTTGTTGGTGCACTCAGCACTACCGGAGCGCTGGACTTTGCGCCACCACAACTCGATATAAAAAACACAGAAACTAACAACACTAAAAGTGCCTTAAACAGCGTTATACAATAACGTTGATTTGTTAAAATTTTCATAGCAAAACCAATCCCTTAGTAATTTGGTAATTTGGTAATTTGGTAATTTGGTAATTTAACATTAAATTATTATGCTAAAATATATCCTAGTTTATAGTGATAAACGAGACATTTCTAAACAAACAAGCAAAAACCCGTTACAATTAGCAGCCATAATTACAATAAGTCTTAATATGTGCGGTTTTACCGGTTTATTATTTAATAGTACAACGAGCCAAGCGCAATACCCAGCCGGTATCGAGGGCTTTCGTCGCTGTGCAGCTCGAATCGCCCATCGCGGTGATACCGATCATCAGGAATTCATTAAACAAAAACTTTGGTTAAGTCATTATCGTTTGGCTTTTCAAGATGTGTCAGCGGGCATCCAGCCCATGCTCAGCAGTGACAACAAACACGTTATTATTTTTAATGGTGAAATTTATAACCATTTGCAGTTACGACAAAATATTTCTAAAAAATCCGGCCATGTTTTTAAAACACGTAGTGATACTGAAACGATTCTACAAGGTTGGAAAGCATTTGGAACTGATTTTTTTTCATCACTTGAAGGTGAATATGCGTTTGTGATTAACGCAGTGGACGCCAGTGAACTCATAGCGCACCGTGATTACTTTGGCGTTAAACCATTGTTTCTATTTTTAGACAATATCAATACTCGAATATTTGAAAACTACTCAACACAGTATAAATTTGAAACTAGCCGACTCGAATTTGCCAGTGAAATTAAAGGTCTGCCATCAAAAAAACGTTGGCAACAAACAGGTTTATTACGCCAATTTGTTGGCTTGTACGAAAGTATTTGCACCCCATTTGAGAATATTATTAACCTTCCCGCGGGCGGCATTCTCAGCGTTAAAAAACACGGCGAACAATTTTCTGGTGAACTAAAAACAAATAGCAATGCTATTCGTCATTATTCAAAAGTACAGTCTCGACAAACTATTGCTACAAATGAAAATGATTTTATTGATGCTTTTCAAAAGTCTGTTTCCAACCGTTTATTGAGTGACGTAGAGCTTGGGGTATATTTAAGCGGTGGTGTTGACTCTAAAGTGGTAGCGTACGAACTATCACGCCATATGGATAAAGCCAAACCAATAAAATCATTCACGCTGGGCTTTGAACATGAAGGTTATGACGAAACCAACGAGGCATTACGATTCTCACGGCATTTAGGGTTTGATCCGCATGTGTTAAAAATTGATAATTCGGCATTAAATTATTCCTATCCTCTGGCCGTTCAAAACAGTGAATTAGTCCAGCCGTTTACCAACGGCGCGGCAAAATGGTGGCTGAGTCTGTTTGCTAGAAAATACGTCAAAGGTGTGTTAACGGGTGATGGCGCTGATGAGTTACTATGCGGTTATCCGAGTTATCGTTATGTCAGTTGGTGGAAACAAGCAATGCGGCTTCGTGGTGTGGCTAATAGTGCAAGCGATATTGACACGCTATTGCACCAAAAACCGTTTGGTCAATTTCAACGTGATAGCTTGTATATCAATAAATACTCGTCTCATACTAAAAACCCGTGGTTATCCGGCTCCAGTGCAGCGGGTAACGGCGATGATTTTATTGATAGTATCCGGGTTCTCGGAGTCGCCCATCCCTTATTTGGGCAAATAAGGACGATTACCGCAGCCCTGTTAGGCGAGCAACAAGCCGAAAGCTGGTTGCAATCGCAAGCAACATCGGTGGCTAGTTGGTTTTCAGCAGGGCTCGATAACTTAGAAGATGAATTGTGCAACCCCGAGCATAGCTTGTTGTTATGGCAGAATTATTTTGCAAAGACCCACCTGCCTACTCTGATATTAAACTGGGTAGGTGATCGCATGGAAATGGCCAATACGCTTGAGGGTCGAACGCCATTCTTGTCCAAACAGCTCAGAGAGCTTATAATTGAACAACCGGATAAGAACTTAATTAGTGGTTTGTACGACAAGGCAATATTACGCCGAAGTTATTCATCTTTAATATCATCTGAGTTTGCCAATACACCAAAGAAACAATTTAATGCACCTTTTATTCATTCAAAAAAGTTAGATTCAATGTATCAAACTGCCAATATATTTGAAACCACCGGGCTTTGTGATAATGAAAAATATCATGCACTAAGTTCGATGGTTCATCCTAACAATGACACAAACAATACTATCAACCAATATACTCACACGCATTTACAAGCAACACTACAAACAACAATTTCAATGAGTATATTAAATGAAACTCTGGTCAACGACACAGAAATTTCGCGTGATACTGTATTTGAAAATAATTACTTAAACAACAGTGGTCCAGTAAATTAATATTTATGAAACGTTTAAGTAAACAGTTAGAAGTTGTATTGGATAAGATTTGTCACCAAGGTTGTACTTATGTTCGACAATGTATTATAAAATTAAAAAATGATGAGCTCGTAAACGAAGCAAATAGCATTAATATTGATGAACAACAAATTATATTACAGGAATTAGTTTCGATAATGGAAATTTATGATATGCAACAAAACAATTAGTTGTTATGGCAAATATCGCGACCAATCTTCGTCTATATCACCAAAGGCAAAAAAGTGAGGGTTTAATAGTGACTCTTTAGTATTGTAACGTAGTGGTTGCATATTAACATCGGTAAGCCTACCCCCCGACTCTTCAACAATACACTGTGCAGCAGCAGTATCCCATTCCGATGTTGGCCCTAATCGTGGGTATATATCCATTTGACCTTCTGCAACTAAACACGATTTTAAAGAACTACCTAGGGGATTAATTTCATAATTACCCAGATTTTTTAAATACTGATGTAAAATTTCATTCCCGTGAGAACGACTTCCCGCAACTAATACAGGTCGACGTTTTTTAGGAGCGCAAAATAAGCGTTGCGGTTCACTGTTACTCGTTGATAAATAAGCGCCATTCATATACGAGGCATAATAACATTTACCGTTAATAGGAACATAAATAACACCAAGTCGTGATTGATTTTTTTCAATTAACGCAATATTAACAGTGAACTCTCCATTGCGTTTAATGAATTCTCTAGTGCCATCAAGTGGATCAACTAACCAGTAGCGATCCCAACGGCGGCGTTGCTGATAACTAATATCGGTAGATTCTTCAGATAAAACAGGAATATCTGGCGTTAATTTTTGCAAACCTTCAATAATTGTTTCGTGAGCAGCCATGTCGGCATCGGTTAATGGTGTGTTATCTTGTTTTTCGGTAACTTCAAAACCTTTTTCATAAACCGCCATTATTCGACCACCAGCAAGACTAGCGAGCTCAATAACAGGTTCTTGAATTTTTCGTAGCTCAACAACACTAAATGGACTGGATGACATTATTAAATTTTTCTCTTTAATTTATTTTTTCAATTTATCTCTAACAATAAACAATGCCGCAATCGTTCTAGCTTCGGTGACATCGTGCTGTTGGATTAACGTTTCAAGTTCGGATAACTTCCACGAAACAACTTCAAGTGCTTCAGGTTCATCACCGGGTAATCGTTCTTTATATAAATCGCTTGCTAACACAATATGTGTTGTGTGATTAGAATAACCGGGGCCCGATGTCATGGACTTTATAAATTCCAATTGGTGTGCACCATAACCAACTTCTTCTTTAATCTCTCTATTGGCCGCTTGCAAAATATCTTCATCAACTTCTATTTTGCCTTTAGGGCAGCAGACTTCATAACGATGTACACCACCAGCATATTCGCGTATCAGCAATACGGTGTCGCTATCAAGCATCGTGACAATTAATACTGCGGCATTACCCTTGGTATTAAGTCGTTCATAACTAACACGGGCACCATTTGAAAACTCTAAATCGACACCTTCGACACAAAAAAACCGCGTTTGAGCCAAAGTGTTAGTATTAATAATTTTTGGAAGTTTGTGCATATCAACCAGCTTTAACATAAACTAGTGATAATAAACGATTACTCACGAATTAGCATTCAATTTCGGTATTAAATACTTGATTTTTAGATCTTCAATATTACTAATATTATTATAAGCTTTCTACACTAAAACGAATTTTGGTACGTAACTTACCTTCAAACCACGCATCAACATCCAATTGTTCTTTGTTAGAATTTAAACTAAAGCCATCTTGAATACTTGGGCTAATACCCATCATTTTTAACCCCGTACCGTGGTACACAACATCCAGTGAAACATGCATTGGATAATAGCCATCTAGAAACCGACGCATAAAGGGACCACTATGCAAGGTGTAAGAACCATCATCATTCACCAACAATGCCTTGCTAAAGCCTTCCACACAGATACGCGCACCTTGTTTCACATTAATCAACTGGATGGTTGGGCCTTCAACCCATGCGCGATCAATATTTTTTGAATAACTCACTTTGATATCACGCACCCGATCGGCTTTAAAAACTATTTGTACCCGACTAAAAACATCCATATTTTGATGGCACTGGCGCATTTTGACCCAACCATCTTCTAAGCTATTTTCTTCAATGACCATTAAATTAGAATGGTGATGAATTGATTTTTGAGGCTTATCTTTTAAAAAAACCAATTCTCCTTCATTAACATAGGTATAATTTGGAGGTTCCATACTATCATCGTTAAACCATCTTTCGAGTTCTTCTGGACTGACTTCATTTGCAGTACTAATGTTAAATAAACTTATAAAACCTATTAGCACTAATAAAATAACTGATTTTTGAAACATTCAAAACCCCATTGCATATAATCAACAATTCTCTTGTCATTAATTTACAGTACTCTCTATAATCCTAGACTAAATTCTTGATAAATTGGCTTTTTTACATAACTTATGCTTTTTATCTAACTAAATAACTGATTTATATACAGATTTTATAAGAATATGATTGACTGGAACAAGATAAAAACCGTTTTTCTCGACATGGATGGCACCTTGTTGGATCTCAATTTTGATAATTATTTTTGGCAACAGCATGTTCCACAACGCTATGCTGAATTACACAATATTGATATTGCCGCCGCCAACGAGCTACTGATCCCAAAATTTCGTGAACTTGAAGGCACGATGAACTGGTATTGTGTAGACTATTGGAGTGAAACCTTAGGGCTCGATATCGAATTATTAAAATCTGAAATCAATCACTTAATTGCCGTGCAACCACACGTTATTGATTTTCTCGATATGTTAAAACAAAAAAACATTCAACGCATATTAGTAACTAATGCCCACCAGAAAAGCTTAAATCTTAAAATGAAACACACCGCCTTACATCATCATCTCGACCAAATTATTTGCGCACATGATTTTAAAATACCAAAAGAACATCAAGAATTTTGGGTGCGCTTACAACAACAATTCCCATTTGAAAATACCAGCACTTTATTTATTGATGATAGTATTCCGGTGTTACGATCAGCACAAAATTATGGCATAGAATATTTATTAGCCATTTACAAACCCGATAGCAAGCGCGAAATTAAAGATGTCGAAGATTTTCAAGCAATTCATCATTTTAATGAATTGCTCTAGATATTTTTAAAATAAATATTGATCCTAATCAAGCTAGCTGATTTGATTCATTAAATAAGCAGAAAAATTACGTTATCATATAAGCAACGAATACTATATTAGTTGAATTAGCATGGTAAACATTTTAGATGAGTGGGATAAAGAACTACCACGTTCAATATTAAAAAACCAAATAAAACTACAAGACCGACGTAAATTTTTATTGCAGCTGAGTGGTATCTCAATTGCAACAACATTATTACCCAGTGTCAGTTTTTCAAACACCACGACACAATTACAGCAACAACCTTGGCTTACTTTTGCTGCGGTACAACAACATTTGTTTCCCGCCACAAAAGATTCACCCGGTGCCAGCGATATTAACGCCGCACTCTATCTTAAAAATACCTTAAATAGCCCCGACATGGAATACGAAGATAAGAAATTTATTTTAAATGGTGTTAAGTGGCTCAATGGTATGTCCAATAAATTAAAGCGTAAAGACTTTATATTATTAAATGAACAAGATAGAGAAATTGTTTTACGTAAAATAGAACAGAGTAACGCTGGACAAAATTGGCTGGCAACAATTTTACTTTATATTTTTGAAGCTCTATTAACCGACCCAGTATACGGCGGTAATCCAAAAGGCATTGGCTGGATTTGGTTGCAACATCAACCCGGCTTTCCATTACCCACAAAAACCAAAAAGTATTATAAATTATGACTAAACACTACGACATCTGTGTTATTGGCAGCGGTGCCGGTGGTGGCCCCGTTGCCTTAACGCTGAGCCAAGCAGGATACTCTGTTGTTGTATTAGAAAAAGGCCCGTGGTTCACCGAATCAGATTTTTTCAAAGACGAGTTAGCCTGTTGCCGCAGAAAAGTTTATAGCCCAAAGCTCAAAGACGAGCAGCACGTTATTGAAGACTATAACGGTAAAGATAAAAACGGCAATTATAAATGGCTTGCCCAAGCCACTTCTGAATCTGGGTGGGATTTTTGGAATGGTAACTGCGTTGGTGGTGCAAGTAATTTTATGAGCGGATTTTTTTATCGTTTAAAACCCGAAGATTTTAAATTAAAAAGTAGCTTTGGCGTTATTGATGGCGCCAATGTTGCCGATTGGCCAATTAGCTATTCTGATCTTGAACCCTATTACGCTAAAGTAGAACAACTCGTTGGTGTTTCTGGTGTGGTACAACAACATGCATTTTTAGAACCGCGCTCAACAGCTAAGTTTGCTTATCCAGCAACACAAGAACACCCCATCTCAGCACTGTTTGACAAAACCTGCCGTAAAATTAACTTAACACCACTAACAACAGCCCGAGCAGTACTACCCTACGCCGATAATAATCGGCGTGGCTGTGAATACTCTGGATTTTGTGGCAGCTATGGCTGTTCAACCGGAGCCAAGGGTAGCTCAAGAGCGGCATTACTCAATAATGCAATCGCAACTAAAAATTGCGAAATTAAGGCACATGCAAAAGTTTATAAGTTAATCAGTAACAAAAATGGAAAAGTCACTAGCGCAGAATATTTTGATAAACAAGGAAAAAAACAAACGGTATCAGCAACTATTTTTGTTGTAGCATGTCATGCAATTGAAACTTCTCGGCTACTACTTAACTCTATTGGAACACTCCACCCTAATGGGCTTGCGAATAATAACAATCAAGTTGGAAAAAATTTATTATTTTCAGCCGGTGGTTCCGGCACCGGAGAGTTTATTTATAAAGATTTTAGTAAAACCCAAGCCAATAATCTAAAAATTCGAGGACCTTTTATCAACCGTGGCTTACAGGACTGGTATTATTTTAATGATCCGAAATTTCCAAAACGGGTTAAAGGTGGCACAATTGATTTTTTACTACGACACCCCAATGCCGTTTCAAGAGCAAATGCATTAAAATGGGATGACAATGATAATTTACTTTGGGGTAATGCGCTCAAAGATAAATTAAAATCGGAGTTCACAGAAAAACAAGATTTTCGTTTTGAGGTTTTTTGTGACTGGTTACCAACAGATGATTGTTTTGTCAGCCTTGATCCACAGGTAAAAGATAAATGGGGATCAGCAGTAGCACGGGTGCGAATTGGTTATCATGATCATGATTTAAAAATTGCCGAATTTCTTAGCAAAAAAGCCGTTAACGTCATGTCGGCGATGGGAGCAAAAAATATTCGCTATAATGTCAGCGGCACACCACCAGCCAACTTAGTTGCTGGCGGTTGCCGCTTTGGTAGCGATCCAAAAAACTCGGTTTTAAACTCAGATTGTCGGGCACACGATGTTGAAAACCTATATGTTACCGATGGCAGCTTCATGCCCACTGGCGGTAGCGTGCCATTCACCTGGACAATTTATGCCAATGCTTTCCGCGTAGCAGACAAAATACTCGCTTTTATGAAAAAACAAAACTCATAAAATTAATCATCCAAGTAATATTCTCTTGTACGAGGTTGACTCGTTCAAGATTGACTCAACATCCCTGCTTTGTTATGCCAATAGCCATTGCAAGAAATAGTATCACTATTTAGAGCATAATGTTGAGTAGATAATATTTCATTAAATTTATTAATAATTTCTGGTGTATTGTTTAATTGCGGACTTATTCTTAATATATTAACTCCGGTTTGTTTTATGCTTTCTATGTCATTCGATAAATCACAGATTTCTCCAGATTGTGTTTGGATGCCATTAACAGTAAAAATATTTTTTTCATTTTGGCTAATGATATCCATACCATTTGGGTAATCACGGCAAATAAATTGACAATCGTCTTTTGTTAATTTTTTACTGCGTGCGGTAAAACAACGCGCGGAATAGGCTAATGGTAATTTTCCATAAGCAAATATTTCTATTTCAAAAAAATCTGACTGCTCGGGATTATTTTTAATAATCATCTGCGCGGATTCTTGAGATAGTTCCACCGGCATAACCCAGCGCTTTAAACCCAATTGCTGCAATACCGCAAGTGAACGTTGATTGTAAATATTAATAAAAGGGCCTGCGATAAAATTAATTCCCTGTGATGATAATATTTGCACGGCTGACATATCATTTGCTTCAACAGAGTAATTTTTTTGTTGGCATATTTTTCTTACTGCACTTAATTCAGACTCGGCTTCAATTAATGTTAAAGTTGATAAAACAACTTCTTTGCCTGCAGCAACTAAACTCTCGGCAATGTCTAACCAATCTTGTAATTTTAGCTCTCGACGTTTAGCGCAAACGCTCTCACCTAAATAAACAATATCTACAGCTTGTTCGGCAATGGATTCATAAAATTCATAAACCGTATTACGCGGCCAAAAATATTGTATATTACCCAAGGATAATTTCATTTTAATTTTTTCCTCTGACTAATAATAAACACTATTGCCAAGGACGCGAATACGCACCCAAGGTAGTTTGACTACCCTCGGATAGACTCATAAGGCATTTATTCCAACTTTCAGCAACACTATAACTAGCTGGTGCTGTTTGATAACTATCGATTGCTGCACGCCAAACCTGTGTCACTTGTTTCACGTAAGCGGGGCTGCGTTGCCGACCTTCAATTTTTATTGCACTAATTCCTATGTCGTGCAACTCGGGCAAAATATCTAAAGTATTTAAGCTTGTTGGTTCCTCAAGTACATGTTGAATTTCACCTGCAACAGAAAATCTCCCCTTGCATAGAGTTGGATAACCTGCATTTTCATTTTTTTGATAACGATCAATTACAATATCACTAAGCCGTGATTCCAAGATTCCATTTTTCTCACTCCAGCTAACAGCACTTGCTGGTGAACAAACGCCGCACATATTGGGTGACTCGCCGGTGACATACGACGATAAATGGCAGCGCCCTTCGGCCATGATGCACAAACTACCAAAACCAAAAACCTCTAATTCTACGGGACTGGTTTTTGACAATGCGCGAACTTGCGCTAATGACAATACTCTGGGCAAGACTGCGCGTTTTATATTAAAATGTTTTTTATAGAATTGCAAAGCCTCATGATTTGTTGCCGAGCCTTGCACTGATAAATGCAGGTTTAACTCAGGCCACTTTTTTGAGGCATAATCTAATACGGCAATATCGGCAGCGATGACTGCATCAACTTTTAAAGTAGCGGCTCGATCTATTGCTGCTTGCCAACGCGGCCAATGTGCGGCCTGTGCGTAAGTATTTATCGCCACCATGATTTTGGTATTATTATCTTGCGCATAATGCACAGCATCTTTAATTTTAGTATCATTAAAATTTAATCCAGAAAAGTGCCGTGCATTGGTATCATCCTGGAAACCAATATAAACCGAATCTGCACCGTTTTGTATTGCAGCTTTTAATGATTGATAACTTCCAGCAGGGCAAACTAGTTCCATATAAATCCTATTTAAGTAATTAAATTTAGTGAGTTATTTTTTAAACTACACAAACGCTGATAAATCGTATTTAGCACCAACCACTTTTGTGAACACCATTGAGGGGCGAGCAAAATATTTTTAGCAGCAGTTGCCGTCAAGCGATGAAAAATTATATCCTCTGGAGTGTTAATAACAATACGTGTTGCAATATTAATATAGTCATCGAACGTTATTGCTTGATAATCGCCATTGCGCCACTGTTTGGAAAGTTGCGTTCCTTTTACAACATGCAAGGGATGTAATTTTAAACCCTGTGTACCTTGCTCCAAAACACGCTGATGTGAAATCAAACTTTGTTGCATTGTTTCTCCCGGTAAACCAATAATTAAATGTGTGCATACTTGCAATTGATATTTTTTTGCACGAGAAATAGCATCGATATATGCTGCAAAATCATGCCCTCGGTTAACACGCTGCAAACTTTTGTCAAAAGCGGATTGCAATCCTAACTCTAACCATACCTCGTATCCCTGTTGTTGATAGTCTGCTAATAAAGCTAGTACCGGTTCGGGAACACAGTCGGGTCTGGTTCCAATTGACAAACCAATAATATTTGGGTCAGCTAACGCCTGATTATAAAGTTTCTTCAAGTACTCTACATCGGCATAAGTATTGGTATAAGCTTGGAAATACGCTATGTATTTTTTTGCTCCGGTTCTTTTTTTAACAACATGCTTACCCCTAGAAATTTGTTGTTTGATGGTTGGAGTATTTTTAATGTTTTGATTAAATGATGCATTATTACAAAAAGTACAGCCACCGCGCCCCTCTGTGCCATCCATATTGGGACAAGTCATTCCAGCATTAATGCTGATTTTATGAATTTTTTCACCATACTTTACGCGCATGGCCTTGCCAAATGAATTAACAACACTCGGTAAATGCATTTAACACCCTTCTTTAACTATAACTCGTTGGCAAATGAGCTTATCAAATTAAAAAGCACTGTAAATTGATTCAAATCAATACTTATTGCTTGTAAATATTTTTAAATAGTACCTTCTTTAATTAAATGAGCATAGTCATGCTAAATGTTCCAATATCGCTTAAACACAAGGTCTCACATCGTCTACCAGCTTTGTTAGCCATGCCTTTTCGGCTCATGCCGTTTCGTATTCAAAGAATTATTTTAAATCAATTACTTGATACTATTTTTGGCGAAGCACTCGCAGCAGGTGATATGAATTTTTTAATTTCATCTCGAATTAAGTTTGAAATTGAAGATTGTCGTGTTAACTGGACATGCTCTGTAAATAAAAATAAGCTACAAATAATAAACAGTACTGTTTCGGACGCGACTATTCGTTGTAATTTAAGTGAACTGGTTTTGCTTGCTAATCAAAAGGTTGATCCAGATACTTTATTTTTTCAACGTCGCTTAGTGATCGAAGGTGATACCGAGCTTGGTCTTACCATGAAAAATATCATGGATACTTTAGACCCTGAAAAATTACCCGCACCATTAATTAAACTTTTAAAAATTTTAGAGCAATTATTGCTATCATCAAATAACCTAGACTATTCAACAATCTAATAATCTATTAAAATAACGTGCGCGATATATAAAACGTTTGTGCGAGGCATCATCGGTAAATGCTGTTCGATTATGTAACACATTATTACTCAATAAACCCATACCCGGTTGTAATAAACCTTTAAAAATATACGGTGAGTCACTTGAAAGAATTAGTTTTAGATATTCCAAAGCTTGTTGCGTTAATTCATCTTCGGACCACATAACATTATTGTCACGAATAGTATAACGCATATGCAGTTGTCCCTTTCTGGAAACACTAAATATAGAACCAGACTGCTCTGCTCGTACTATTTTCCCTGATTCAATTCGAGCAGGTATCGTCAAGACATTATCTTTCATCAACGCAGCAACATAATCTGGGTTTTTTTCACGCAACAGAATGTAGGCAATTTCATGATCCAGCAATGCATTCTCGCCACCGGATGCTGCACGTTGTACGGCATGTAACAATAGTGAATATATTTGCTGGTGTTGTGGATTATAATAGCCATCGGTATGCCATTGGATAGCTCGGTTGGTATATGGAATATAATGCTGTCGAACACCTTCTTGCGCAACGGTCAGTGATGTTAGACCAGTCCCATCTGCTAACCAATTATTATCGAGTTTACTGCCAACAAAACGCCGTCCTAATGATAATGGTATTTCCGGATTTGGATCATTTTCTAGTTTGCTTGAATATAAAACCATATTGGTTTTTCGACAAATATCAATAAGTTTTTGATGTTCGTGCTTAGTCAGAATGCGCGGATCATTAATTTCAACAATAAGATCGGCGATATTTTTTGGATAATCTTTAAGTTTAGCATCGCGCCACTTTTGGTAGACATGAGTTTCAACTAGATTAAATGGGCTGCTGTTTTTGTGTTCAAAATCTGCTATTGAATTTTTATTTTCCATTAAAGCAAGTTAATCTCAAATGAGATTTGTTTAATTGATCTAGGTCAACTGTTAGCAAATACAACACAAGAGATTTAATTAAATGCCTCAATCAGTAAAACGTGAATCCCATTTTTTAAAGCGTTTTTGACAATATTTTAATAATGACTGGTAACCATCAAAAAATAATTCAAAACCGTCCTCTGCTGGTGAATCAAATTCACAATAATCATTTTTATAATCGCGACAGACTTGTGGCCGTGTTTCATAGGTGCCACAACTACCATCTTCTTGTAAAAACTGGCACTGATTTAATATCAACAAAAACCAACCGTCCTCATCTTTATAGGCTTGAATATTTTTATGTGCCATTTGCCATAGTAAATGATCAAAATCATCAATTTTACGCGGTGAATCTATTTGCTGAGTCGTATAACTACAACATATCGTTCCGGGACAATAACTACATTTTGTTTCAGTTGGTAGGAGATCTGGACGAATATTCGTGCTCATTGTAGCCCTTTTTGAATTGAGAGTTATAAAACTGCTATTTCGAGCAGTATATCAAATAGTATACATTTTAATAAATGTTATTTGCTATGACATGATATAAACTAAAATAATGAAAATTAATCAGACATTACGAAATAATCCAGAATTTACTCAGTCATTATTTCGATTGGCAATATGGCTCACAATATCTGTACTGATTTGGATCCAATTTGCAGGTGAGCTAGATAATTTACACATTAAAAATTATCTAATCTTTATGATTTCATTTTTGCTCATATCAATTGCTGTTTTAATTTCTATCCTACTGATTCCTCAATCGGTAATACGTCCCTATCTAACTCCATTTTGTGATCTTGGTAGTGTCTGCTACACAATGGTTTTGACAGCCTCGGGGCCGTTTAGCGCGTACTATTTATTATTCCCATGGATTTTTGTTGGTTATGGCACACGTTATGGTCGAGGGCCATTAGCTATCGCAACAATTGTTGCACTAATAGGATACCTCTACGTTCTATGGTTATTTGATAGTTGGCAAACAGAATTATTTTCATCGGTGTTGTACACCCTATTTCTAATAATTTTGCCATTGTATGTATTTAAAATGACATCCAAATTAAAAGATTCTCAACAAGCTGCAATAAAAGCTAATAACATAAAAAGTGAATTTCTTGCAACAATGAGCCACGAAATTCGCACACCCATGAGTGGTATCATTGGCATGATCAGTTTGCTTGAGAATACCAAACTTGAGCAACTTCAAAAAGAATATGTTGTAGCACTGCAACAAAGCTCAAGCGCATTACATGCATTAATAAACGATATTTTAGATGTTTCAAAATTAGAGGCGGGTAAATATCATTTACAAAACACCCAATTTGATTTAGGTGAAGTTATACTTGGTGTCGTAAAATTATTTTCACCACTAGCTAATGAAAAATCAATTGAACTGATTAGTTACATACAACCAGAAATACCAAAAATAGTTGAGGGTGACCCTAATAAATTAAGGCAAATAATATTAAATTTAGTTAGTAATGCCATTAAATTCACCGATGAGGGCGAAGTTAATATTATTACCTCAATTGTAGCAAACAAAGCCGATGAATTAGTTAGAATTAAAATTGAAGTTCGGGATACTGGACTTGGTATACCCAATAAACAGTTGGAAAAAATATTTCAACCTTTTTACCAAGCTAAAAATATCAGTGCAAGTAAACATTCTGGTACGGGACTCGGCACCACAATATCACACCAACTAGCAACACTGATGAATGGTGAAATCGCAGCTTGTAGTGACGAACATAAAGGCAGTGTCTTTTGGGTTGAACTACCCTATTATGTTGCTGAGTATCAATATGATGACTCAAATTTATCGCAGATAACGGCTTGTGATGTGATTGTATTGGATGATATTAAATCAAGTGCCCAAGCAACTGAAAACTATTTAAAATTTTTAAAACTAGACCCCATTATTATTACCAAGGAATCTGATGTAATAAATTATTTATCGACATATTCTGCTAAGAATAAAGCGACAGTGATTATTAGCGAATCGCATAAATCACCAAACCGAGATGAATTAGCCAAACAACTTAAAGAACATTATTCAGCTAAAACAAATTTAATATTAATTACTAATATCGAAAACATTACTAAATTAAACAACAAAAATAGAAAACTATATCACCATTATATCGTTAGACCAATTGCAATAAATGTTTTAAAGAACATATTTTTATCGTTATATAGCAATAACAAACCAATATCAGCCGATAACATCAACAATACTCAAAAGTCATTTCATAATGGCGTTTATTCTATTCTAATAGCAGAAGATAGTGATATTAATGCCAAAGTGATATGTACTTTCTTAGAACAAGATGGTTATAAAACTACTCGCGTCATTTCAGGACAGGCGGCGCTTCAAGAATTAATTAAAAACAAATACGATCTTGTATTAATGGATATGCGTATGTCCGATATAGACGGTTTACAAGCAACCGTTAAATGGCGCCAACAACAGTTGGATACGGATATAATACAAAGTGCTATCGATATTCCCATTATTGCTTTAACGGCAAACGCCACGGTAGAAGATAAGCAGCGTTGTATTAATGCTGGAATGAATAAATTTTTATCAAAACCCGTTTCAAAAGAAAACTTAATATCAACAATTAACGATTTTATAATGTGCAAATGAATCAATGTAAAAAAACCTTATCTTTTTTAATTAAAGATCCTATGCTGTGGATTATTAGTTTAGGAACAGGGATTTTTTGGTATGCTTTGTCTAGCTATGTTCCGGTTACAGAAAATTTATTGTGGCCACTAGCAAACCCCATGGCTTTTATTATTCCAGTAATTTTATATCCAGTACTCGAAGAAATTGTATTTCGCGGTGCAGTAATGGAATTTTTTCAAGAAAAAACTCCTGGCATAGTGTTTTTTAATTTAAGTAAGGCAAATGTTATTAGCAGTTTGATATTTACCTTACTGCATTTTTTTTACCACCCGCCATTATGGGCAAGTTTAGTTTTTATTCCGTCATTAATTTTTGGCGTGTTAAAGGAACGCTATAATAGTTTAGTGCCTCCTATTTTATTTCATGTATTTTTTAATGCTGGCTATTATTTATTATTTACGCAATAAATAATTACGCTTTAACCTGTAAGGTAAAAGTCACAGGGCCATCATTAACTAATGCTACTTGCATATCAGCACCAAACTGTCCAGTCGCTATATTAGCGTTTTTCAATTTGGACTCAGTGACAAAATAATCATACAGTCGTTTGCCATCCTCAGGAGCCGCCGCCGAGGTAAAGCTAGGACGGTTGCCTTTGTTAGTATTAGCCGCTAAAGTAAATTGTGGCACTATTAATACTCCGCCATTAATTTCACTTACGTTTAAGTTCATTTTATCTTGCGCGTCTGAAAAAACACGATAGTTTAATACGCGTTGCAATAAACGCTTGGCTTGAGCTTCACTATCACCTTGTTCTACTCCCAATAACACTACCAAGCCTTGTTTAATTTCACCTATAATATTTTGATCAACACTAACACTTGCCTGAGTAACACGTTGTAATAATGCAATCATTTAACTAATCACTATTAATTCGACTAAGCATGTATTGCGTTGCTTTTACAAGAGCATCAACTATGCCCGGCTCACTGGCAGAATGACCGGCATCGGGAATGATTTCTAAGTCTGACATTTTCCATGACTGGTGTAACTGCCAGGCACTTTCAGCCGGACATATAACATCATAACGACCTTGAATGATAATTCCTGGGATGTAATTAATTTTGTCCATATTATTGAGAATTTGATTATCCGATAAAAAACTATTATTCATAAAATAATGGCATTCAATACGCGCAAGGCTTAATACTGTGTGCATATCAGAAAAATGCTCCACTACCGAACGTTTTTGAATTAAGCAGGCAGTGCGACCTTCCCATAAAGACCATGCTTTTGCAGCAGTTAAACGTTCTATCTCATTATCACTGGTTAATCGTTTATAATATGCTGCAACCATATTGCCACGTTCGTTTTCAGGTATCGGTTCTATAAAATCTTGCCAATAATCTGGAAACAAGCGGCTAGCGCCTTCTTGATAGAACCAATCAATTTCATGTTGTCGACACAAAAATATACCGCGAACTATCATTCCGAGTACTTTATCTGGATGTGCTTGGGCATAAACAAGTGCTAGAGTTGAGCCCCATGAACCACCAAACAACATCCATTGTGAGACATTTAAAAACTTTCTGATTGCCTCCATGTCTACTATTAATGCTTGGGTGGTATTATTTGTTAAATCGGCATGTGGTGTTGATTTTCCACTACCGCGCTGATCAAACAATATGATACGATAATGTTCAGGATCAAAAAATCGACGGTGGTAATGTTCACAACCGGAGCCCGGCCCACCGTGAATAAAAACTACAGGCACTCCCTTTGGATTGCCACACTCTTCAATATACAACTCATGAGGGGCTTCTACTGCTAGAGTATGACTCGCGTAAGATTTTATTTTTGGATAAAGTTCTCGCATTATTTAATCTCAAGTTTATTTAACAAAATTATTTAATGTCATATTGCCATTTTTTTCATAACAAATTCGATAGAATCATGATAACTTCTATATTAAAAATATCAAGTTGATATTTAAGATCTTTGGTAGCTTGAAAAACATTAACAAGCTCAACATAGTTCAAAACTCGGTTTAAATAATTTCTTGATTATTTATTAATAAAGTAACCTACATTACTTATCCAATTTTAATTAAAGGCATTAACTTTCAAGAATTCAAATTACTAGAATAATCTAATAACGATGCGGCATATTAGCTGCAAAATATATTTTAGAAAACTCACACTGTCGCGCTAAAATTTGATTTGAATACTGATTGAAATAATTTAAAAATTCAACTGCTCTACATAATTAAACTATCAATATTGACTCTGTACTACGGTACGGAGTTTATAGTTTATTTTTAACGGAGTAAATTATGTCAGACTGTTGTTCCCCAAAATTAACTACGACAAAGCATCAAAAGCTTAGCTGTCCTCTATGTCATGTAAAATGTAAATTAGTTACAAAAAAAACTGTTTTGCTGCACCTAGTATTTCCACTGAATTTAGATACTCCAAGTGAGAATTTTTATCACTGTAGTAACTCGGAATGCGACACGATTTATTTTTTAGAAAACGGAACTAGCTATAATATATCTCAAGTTCGCGATAAACTCGAAATACAACAAGGTTGGTTGTGTTATTGCTTTGATATTTCAAAACAACAATACCAACATGCACTCGACACAGGCACGGCATCGGAAATTAAAGACTTTGTCATAAAACAAACACAGTCTCACTTGTGTGCATGTGATATTCGAAATCCTTCAGGTAAATGTTGTCTTGCTGAATTTAAAAAAATGGAAAATAATTTATGAAATTATCTAGTATTACAGACAAAGTAGGATCAATTGGAGCGATTATCGCGGCGATGGGTTGTGCATCATGTTTTCCATTATTAGGTGCTCTTGGAGCAAGTTTAGGTTTTGGATTTTTAGCGCAGTTTGAAGGAATATTTATTAATAAATTATTACCCATTTTTGCAATGCTGGTTATTGTAAGCAATACTATTGCTTGGTGGTCACACCGCAAAATGTCACGCGTATTGTTGAGTTTTGTTGGCCCTACTATGGTGCTTGCAACGCTCTATTTATATTGGACTGCGAACTGGAGTACCTATATGTTCTATGCAGGCTTAATACTTATGCTGCTGGTTTCAATTGGAAATTTAATTTGGCCACCACAAGCTTATTGCGTATCCCCTAGGGATACTATCAACGACAACTCAGCCTAATAGCATGTCAACTATTATATTAGAATCAATCATCAGTTGCCCAAAGTGCCGTTTTCAAAAAACTGTATTGATGGCTACCGACTCATGTCAATGGTATTATGAATGCACAAACTGCAAAAAATTACTCAAACCCCAACCTGGAGATTGTTGCGTATTTTGCTCTTATGGCTCGGTGAAATGTCCTCCTAGGCAAGGTGAACAATAAACTTTTAGTGAGCTTGGTCTAGTTTGCAATAGTCATATTCCCAGTGGAAATATTTTGCTAAGGCAACACAACTATCAAATTGTGTATCTCGATTGCACTTACTAATCAAAGCTTTTAGCAACTTTTTCACGTTACCATAATCGTATTTTTGAACGACTACAATATGTTTTTCAACAAGCGCAGTGCTATTTTTACGGTTACGTAATGCCTCTGGTGTGGCCAAAGTGACATTCAAGGTTATTTCACCTTTAAGGTTTTTAACCCTGATACCCATGTCTAAACAAATATGGATGTCTTCAGGTGACTTTGGAGACCAAGTTTCTAAATCAACTTCGCCTGATGTTAGTGATTTTAATTTTAGATGTTTTTGAATTTTCATCATTTCCCTACAATAGAAGATCAATTATATGTGGGATATAATCCCACGAATAGAGAATAAATCAAGTATTTCATTTAAGTTTTGAGTTGTTAATAGTCTTTTAGGGGTAATTATTTGTCGCTTATTTTACATAAAGTAAATTATTGATCTGTATATAGCTCTGAACAGAAATTAATAATTTAGAACAAGAAAATCAGTTTGTTTTTGTACAGTGATTTTGCCAATCAAATAACAAATAAGATTTGTAAAATTTTAATGAACAGTTCATGTTTTAAGTAGCCTTAACCATGTTAGTAATAAAATTATTAAATACTGACCGACAGTTTAGGTCTTTGGTTTATTGAACGTACACGTAAAATTGTTTAGTAATGTTCAACAAGATGTTAATTAATAATTAACTAAAAAATAGTTTTTGAAATTTAGTGAAAGCTTAATTCATAGTTGATATTATTGTTAACTTATTATTAAATTAAAAAGGAGTTTTATTATGTTTGGTGGATTAAAAGATAAAATCGGTGGTGGTGCTTTAGATAAAATTGGCGCAAATGCAATCGAAAAAGCCGTTGAAAAATTTGCACCGGCTTTAAAAGAACACTTAGACAAAATTAAGTCGTTAAAGGCCAGTGATATTAATGATGATGAAAAGTTTGATTCGTTAATTATTAAACCCATGTTGGTTTCTGTATCTGGCGCAAGCGCAGGTGCAACAAAATTAATACCGAATTTTGAGGCACGTTTTAAAACAGCAATGTTACACGTTAGAGATGAGTTAATTATTATTGATGGCAATAATGTTAAACTGGTAGAAGATGCGCAGGCTAGATTTCCAAAGGTATTAATAGAAGGGTTTAAAAAATCAGCTTAACCGAATAAAAAACATACCTCAGCATAGGAGGTATGTTTTTTATTATATGGTCACCACTTCATCTTGAAAATGACGCGTTCCACGATCGTCTACCCAACTCAGTGATATTGGGAAGTCACAAATTTTTCCAAAACCCATTGTCGTTACCGCTAAGATATCCATGACAACACCCGGTAACACTTCAGTAATCGGAAAAACGGATCGCGCATCAATAATGGTTAAACGCGGTTTAAGCGCAGAATCTTGAATTTCGATAGTATCGTGAACGCCTCTCTCCAATTCTTCAACACCAATTATCCGAATAGGTGAACCAATCACAAGATCAATATCACGCGCAGTAACAATACCGGTATTTTTTAAAATGAGGCGCAATTGATTTTGTGCATTCCTTTTGGCCGTTAGCATTAATGAAACATCGATGCTTTTATAACGCTCAAGAATGGGTTTGGTGATATTCAGCTCTTGATTACGCTTGGCTGGCGGTAAGCTACCCACACTATTAAATTTAGCAGCTCGACGAAACGCTAAAATTGAAATAAAAAACGCCAAAACTGCAAACACTAGAGTGGCAAATTGAATCCACTCATTCATTGAAATTAATTTTACTGAATCTAACATAACGACTCTGCTTCCCTGTTATTATCAATACTAATGCGATTACTGCTGATATCCACAAACTTAGTAATACAGTATACGGTGAACTCCATTTTAGAGCATATAAACCTCAATTTGCATCGGTATTTACACTCAATTTGATTAATAAACATACAATTTATGTTAAATATTTTCAAAATTTGGATTTTCTCATGGAAATTGACTGAAACAAGTCAATAGTGGCACCTTAGGCATTCATATTCACGCAAAACATCTAGGCACAGAAATATCTCACGACGAGTTGAAAGCGCACCGCGCGTTAGTGCTTTCCTCTAAGGAAAATAAATACAGTAAAGCTTATAACAATGCACGATTTAACTTGTCGCGTTCAAACTTTAATAATACACAACTTTAAAAAACTAAACGAAAAAAGCACTTCAAATGAAGTGCTTTCATGCAGCTTGTATCCACACTGCTCAGAGATTAAACTATTTACATCCTAACTCTGAAACTTCCTTGGATTACAACATCCCTCTTTCGTCCCTGATACTTCCCTGATACTTCCCTGATACTTCCCTGATACTTCCCTGATACTTCCCTGTTACTTCCCTGTTACTTCCCTGTTTCCCTTTTGCTATCACAACACCCAAGAACATCCATGCTCTTTATAACTATACACCCAAGTCCCTATATTATAGTGTTATTGCAATAAGCTTATTGAATGAACATGTTTCCGTACATGACCCTAAACCAAGCAATAAATCCATTTTAGTACATCGGTTTAATTAATCATTCAATGAAACAAAGTTTAAATAAATATCTTCACTGCAACAAGATGACAGAACAGTTAATTTTAAATATTTTTTAAAAAGAGAGACAGATTGTTTTAAATTTTAAAAATTATTTTTATAGCAGTACAGTTTCCTAAAACTCAAGGCAAAAAAAAACACCTCCCATGACAGTGAAGTGTTTTTAATTTATAACCATTACTTGCAGTCTTGTTAGTACCCTCATAATAACAAACCAAACATCCGTGTTAACTTATATCCATTGATACCTTAATCGTAGAATGACAATGTATTCCTTAAAATTAAACATCTAAATAATCACTCAACGGAACGAATCATAAATAAAATAAACATTAGCAACAAGATAACAGAGCAATTTTTTTTGATGTGTTTTTAAGAAACGTAAACAGATTGTAATAATGTTTAAAACGGATAAAAAATAACAGTACAGTTAAATTAGAATCTCAATATTTGTCTAATAAAGCAGCATTCACAGCTACTATTGTCTAAAATATATACTAAATTCAAATTATGACAAATAACTGGTAGAATTATCTACTTCTATGGTTTTATTTTCTTTTTCGGCGATAAAACGTATAGCTTGCTCCCGACTATAAAACTGATTTTCGTGAATAAATCCAGAAACTACTGACGGCTTTATTTCAGTGATTTCATTAATATCATTGCGAGAAATAACAACGTGCGCGGGAAGCCCATCATACTTGTGTATAGCGGCTTGTTCTCCGTTTCTAGTGCAAGAAATATAAATTGCACCCGTTTCTTCATCACAAAAAGCCGGCAAAAAATTGTATTTTATACTGCCTTGACTAACACCAGCGGTTCCATGAAAAATTTTATTTTCTTCCATTAGCGCTCTTGGCTTTTCGGGTGGCAACCCTCGATTTATTTTTGAACCCATTGTTATTCTCCAATACGTAATCCCTATGCTCAAAGCTTAGAGCATAAAAATGAATGCAAACTGAATTATTTAAAAATATTTAGTCACTATTCAGCGTCTTTTGGAGATGAAGAATACAAACAAATTACGACTAAAATCCGCCGGCTTAGGCTACTTTCTCTTACTTTAGAACCCTCAAGGTGTTCATTAAGTGCTAACTCCCTTTGGTCATGTGGTGTTTGACAATTCACATTGTCCTCATAGTGTCTTCTTTTTCAAATTACACTGAATAGTTACAATATTTATTTATATTACTGATGATGAATAGGTGAAACAAATGCATGAGCCAACGCAAAGTTTAGCGCTAATTAATAACACCCACACGAATATGGCTTTGATAAAACTTTACACCCTGTAGAAATTAATTTGAAATACTCAATCGCTTGAATATACAGAAAAGCCTATTAAATTAAAAATAGTAGTATTATTGTTAATGGCTTAAATTCCACCTTAATATTAAAGAAAAGCAACATATCGCTTGTTATTTAAAGAGCATGAGGACATTAGTGTATTAACAACTACTGTTGTAAATAATTTTTTTAATATTGTAAATTAAAACTTATTTTTAGTGTATATATTTAATTATTTTACTATTATTATATGAACTAATCTCCATTTCGTCTTTCTCTAAGCTAATTGAATTAAATATGAATTCTAAAGCATTACTGTTTTTTATTTTAATAACTCATTTTTTAGTTTCACAATGGTCTATTGCTGCAACCAGTGATGCGTCTGACGAATATTTGCAGAGTTTAGATGAAGAAATTAGTAGCCCTGAATATTTATCACAGGCTAAACGTGATTTAGTTGAAACGGAAAAACGAGAAAAAAAACAAAAGAAATTAAGCCCAGACGCACTTCGAGCACTTCGCAGCCTTAAAGCATTTGAAGAATTACTAAAATCAAAATTTCCTGCAAGCCATAATATATATTCGTCGTTATCTCGCTCCTCTCGGGTTAGTATTTTTAAACATTATAGAAAAACTAAAACATTATCCTCTGCAAAACGGATGATCATCAATAAATATATGGCGTCTATTAAATAGTTAGGCCTAATAGTAATCGTTACATTTTCACAATACTAAGGATTTAGAAAATGAATAAATGTCATTCTTTTAGAATTCTAATTATTATAGCTTTCTTATTATTGGTTACCAATGCCAGTGCGCTCAATGTTAAAATATCTCAAAACTTAACCAGCTTTAATTTTGACTACAACGGTCAAATTATTAAAATTGGGCGCATTCAAGACCAAAGCAATCACTTGACTGGTGGCTTTGCTAAAACCTCACGTAAATGCCCACCTTTTTGTATCCAACCTTTTATTGTTGCCCAAGGTGTTAATACCGTTGGCGAATTAGAATTAATAGACTTTTTAAAATCAAAGGTTACTAGAAAAAAAGGTGTCTTAATTGATGCGCGAACAGCATCATGGCATGCAAAAGGAACAATACCCGGTTCTATCAATATTCCATTTACTGTTTTTTCAAAAAAAACAAGTAGCCGAAAAATGCTCAACGCAATGAAGCAAATAGGAGTCAAGCGTCGAGATGATAGTGCCGAGGGTTCTAGCACTTGGACAGAATTTAAAATTATGCTTGGATTAGAACAAGAAAATAATTCCTATTGGGATTTCAAAAATGCCAAAGAGATTATGCTTTGGTGTAATGGCATGTGGTGCGGACAATCACCTCGTGCAATTAAGGGCTTACTCAAACAAGGCTACCCACCCGAAAAAATTCATTATTACCGTGGTGGAATGCAGGCATGGAAAATTTTGGGTTTAACGGTGGTTATCCCCTAAATTATCCTATTACTAACTTTACTCTGTCATTTTAATATTCTAAAAATATTCGTAGTTTATGTTATACAAAATTAAATTAAACTATTTTTTATATTATGAACTTGGGTTCAAAATAAAATTACGGCCTTCGCTTAATACAAATTCTTTAAACGTCTGGGTGATTGGTGACAGTCGCTTATCTTTTCGATGAACTAAATACCAATGGCGCATTATCGGGAAATCTTCAACATTTAATATTACCAAACGCTTGGTTTCTAATTCGAGTTCAATGGTGTGAATGGAAACAACGCCCAAGCCCATTCCGGCTTGCACGGCTTGTTTGATGGACTCGTTTTCATTCATTTCCATACTCGAGGTAATTCTCAAATTGCGTTCATCAAAAAAGCGTTGCATTGCGGTTCGTGTACCTGAGCCCTGCTCCCGTACAACGAAAGTTTGATCTTGCAACTTTGACAATGCTATCGGTTGAATATCTGTTAGCGGGTGTTCCGGAGCGGCTATAACAACTAACGGATTATCAGCAAAAACTTCGGTTACCAAATCGGCATCATCGGGTGGGCGACCCATTATCACGATATCCTTGTCATTATCGGCCAATTGGCGAAGTAGCTGTTCCCTGTTGGTAACATCAAGACTGACCGTTGCACCCTCGTAGCGTTTATTGAATTTGGACAGCATTTGAGTCACAAAGGCATTTGCGGTAGTTGCAACGCTAATCTCCAAACGTCCGGATTTTAGCCCTTTTAACTGCTCCAACACTTCTCCAGCTTCTTCTAGTTGCTGGGCAATGCTCTTGCAATAATAGTACATCTCCCGTCCGGCTTCGGTTAAATAGATTTTTCGACCCAGTTTTTCAAACAATGCTATACCGACATTTTCCTCTAACTGTTTGATTTGCATAGAAACTGCAGGCTGACTAAGATGCAATTCCTTAGATGCTTTGGTGTAACTCAAGAGCCGAGCCACCACCTCAAACACCTCTAGTTGTCGGAATGTTATATTCATAAGGTTTTACTTATCATAAGTATCAATATATTTGAGTATTAATTATGAATGATTCTGAGTAAGGTAGCAAAACTTTCTGGTGGTACTAGATTGAAGATCGTTTTAAATCTAACGCGATTATCGTTTACAACGATTATTTAGCATTACCAACACCGAATTATTTTAATAAGTAGGAGATCATAATGGATCAATCAGCACGTTATGCAGACCTGAGTCTGGATGAAGATACACTTTTAAAAGAAGGCGGCCATATTTTAGTGGCTTACACAATGACACCAATGCCTGGTTTTGGTGGCTATTTAGAAACTGCAGCGCATTTTGCCGCAGAATCATCAACCGGTACTAATGTTGAAGTTTCTACGACAGATGACTTCACCAAAGATTTAGACGCTATGGTATACGAAATTGATGAAGCCAAAGGCATCATGAAAATCGCTTATCCTTGTGGTTTATTTGATCGCAATTTGATTGATGGTCGTGCCATGGTTGTTTCTTTCCTAACACTTGCTATTGGTAATAACCAAGGCATGGGTGATGTACAGTGTGCACAAATGATTGATTTCCACGTACCTAAGCAATTATTGGATATCTTTGATGGCCCATCGATGGACATTACTGATCTATGGAATATCTTAGGCCGTTCACGTACTGAAGGTGGCTATATTGCCGGTACTATCATTAAACCTAAATTAGGTCTTCGTCCTAAACCTTTCGCAGAAGCGGCTTACCAATTTTGGTTAGGTGGTGATTTCATCAAAAATGATGAACCTCAAGGTAACCAAATTTATGCTCGTATGAAAGATGTTACACCTTTAGTTGCTGACGCAATGAAACGTGCCCAAGATGAAACTGGCGAAGCAAAAATATTCTCTGCTAATATTACCGCTGATGATCACCACGAAATGTGTGCTCGTGCAGATTACATTTTAGAAGCATTTGGTGAAAACGCGCATCATGTTGCTTTCTTAGTTGACGGTTATGTTGGTGGTTGTGGCATGGTGACTACGGCTCGTCGTAATTATCCAGGCCAATACTTGCATTATCACCGCGCCGGCCACGGTGCGATTACCTCACCTTCATCGGTTCGTGGTTATACTGCATTTGTTTTAGCAAAGCTTTCGCGTCTTATGGGAGCTTCTGGTATCCACGTGGGTACTATGGGTTTTGGTAAAATGGAAGGTGGTGTTGACGATCGAAACATCGCTTACATGATTGAGCGTGATAGTGCTGATGGTCCTGTTTATCATCAAGAATGGTTTGGCATGAAACCAACTACACCAATCATTTCTGGTGGTATGAATGCCTTACGTCTTCCTGGTTTCTTTGAAAACTTGGGTCATGGTAATGTTATTAATACTTCGGGTGGTGGTTCATACGGACATATCGATTCACCGGCTGCTGGCGCAAAATCTTTACGTCAAGCCTATGATTGTTGGACAGAAAAAGCGGATCCTATCGAATTTGCTAAAGAGCATAAAGAATTTGCTCGTGCATTCGAATCTTTCCCTGCTGATGCCGATAAATTATATCCAGGTTGGAGAGACAAACTAGGCGTTCATAAATAAGCGAACGTTTTAGTTAACAAAGCCCCTGTCATACGGCAGGGGTTTTTTTTTCAATGCTTATTCTAAAATTAATTTATATTGCATAAATAATTTTAGAATAATTATTACCACTTATTAGCAAATAGGATTAAATACATGAGTAATCAAGATCAAAACATTGATATCGAACAATACAAGATCAGCGAAGAACCCTATTACGAAGCAACGGCAGATGAAGTCACACTATATGAAGCTGCCTATGCTGCACGCTTGCCGGTCATCGTAAAAGGACCAACCGGTTGTGGTAAATCTCGCTTTATTGAATATATGGCCTATAAATTAAACAAACCATTAATTACCGTAGCATGTAATGAAGATATGACCGCTTCAGATTTAGTAGGTCGTTACTTATTAGATGCCAATGGCACACGCTGGTTAGATGGACCATTAACAACGGCCGCACGTATTGGTGCAATTTGTTATCTTGATGAAATTGTAGAAGCACGGCAAGATACCACCGTGGTCATTCACCCGTTAACCGATCATCGTCGTCAACTCCCCCTAGATAAAAAAGGCGAGTTGATTAATGCCCACCCAGATTTCCAATTGGTTATATCCTATAACCCCGGGTATCAAAGTTTGATGAAAGATCTCAAGCAATCAACCAAACAACGTTTTACCGGTTTGGATTTTGATTACCCGGATTCAAAAGTTGAAACCGCAATTGTCACAAAAGAATCTGGCATCGCTCAAAATCTCGCGGAAAAGCTAGTCAAAATTGCACACAGCGCACGTCACTTAAAAGGTCACGGACTCGATGAAGGGATTTCAACACGCCTACTGGTTTATGCCGCTACACTCATGAATAATGGTATATCAGCAAAATCAGCTTGTCGCATGGCATTAGTTACACCCATTACCGATGATCACGATATTCGTGAAACGTTGATTCATTCAATTGATAGCATTTTTGCTTAATCAATAAAACGCTTTAGCTTATTAATGCAGTGAATAAAAATGACAACTGAATATCCAGACTATCGTAAAAAACTAAAATGCAGTTTCGAGCAAATTGACGATTGCTTTGATGACTATATGAAAGATGTGTTACGTCGTTTAAGCAGCGAAGCGGTAGCCGATTATTTAAAAGGCGCATCGATGGTGTGTATGATAGGCCGCGGTTTTGAACCAGTATTGGTTTATCTCGAAGAAATGCCCGACATGGCACACAATCTCGGTGAAGATATGCTAAAAATGGTATCGCAAGCTGTGTGGGATATGTCACGCACGCCTAACGGTAATTCGATTCCACCGTTTATGCAGTGTTTGCCAGAAGCAGCTCGCCGTTTGGGTAGCAGCGCGCAGATGAACAATTTTATCGAAATCATTTTTGAAATGATGCACGCCACAACCGGTTCAATTCACGGTCATCACACTACATTTCCCAGCCCCGGTTTACCAGACTTACTAAAACAAATGCCATATTTACTGAGCCAACTGTCACTTGAAGGTTTAAAAAACTGGATGCAATACGGTGTACGTAATTATAACGATCACCCCGAACGGCAGCGTGATTATTTCACCTTACAGTCTGCCGATGCAAAAGCAATGCTACAACGCGAACGCCATGGTACTTTATATATGGATCACGAGCGCCAAATAAACTATTACCTTCGTAGCATGTGGCAGCTAGAAGAATATGTCGTACCCTACTCTTTAGGCTTTGATGAACTACGTAAGCCTCAACCGTATTACGACCAGCTTGGAATGCGCGTGCCTGATGTATTTGATGAATTAAATGCTGTCTCGGGCATGAATCGCTATCGAATTGTGCTTGCCCACATGGCTGCACACAAACGTTGGTCAACACGACAAATTGCCGATAATCTTTCGCCGTTTCAACGCATTGCAGTGGAAGTATTTGAAGACTCGCGCATTGAAACATTAATGCTTCGAGACTATCCCGGATTAAAAAAGTATTTGTTAGCATTACATCCTATCCCAATAGAAGGAAGTTGTGACAATGAAACCCAGTCCTGTGTTCGCCATCGACTCACAATGTTATCGCGAGCAATCCTTGATGAAAATCACAGTTATCAACATACGGTTATTATTGAGTTTGTCGAAAAATTTCATAACGCTTTAAAAGACGGCGCGCTATCCGACACCAAGGCGATGTTAATGCTGGCAATATCATTCACAGCAAAAACTCGAAAACAAAGCGATCAACTGCCTAAAGTTCATTTTGACAACACAGAAATCGACTATCGTGATGACAATCGTCATCTGTGGGTTTTCATCGAAGAAGACGATGAACCAGAAGATATTCAAGCAAAACCACAAACCAACGACGAACACATTCCCGATGGTCTACCGCCGCGCCATTATCAAGAATGGGACTACAATAGCAGCAGTTACAAACCGGACTGGGTCACCTTGTATGAATCATTACATCCACCCGGTAATGCTTCTGACATCGATAAAATTTTGGAAAAACATTCGGCACTGGCAAATTATTTAAAACGAATATTAGATTTATTAAAACCACAAAATTATGTTCGTGTGCGTTATCAAGAAGAAGGCAGTGAGTTGGATCTTGATGTGGCAATACGGTCACTCATTGATTTTAAAAGTGGCACACAACCCGATACGCGAATAAACATGAGCCATGAACACAATGGTCGTGACTTTGCCGTATTGTTGTTAATGGATTTATCCGCATCATTGCACGAAACCCCCCAAGGTTGCACTCAATCTATTTTAGAACTCAGCCGCGAAGCCGTCACCTTGCTTGGTTGGTCAATCGAACAACTCGGTGATAAATTTGCCATTGCCGGTTTCCACTCCGATACTAGGCACAATGTTCGTTACCATCACTTAAAAGGTTTTAGTGAACACTGGAACGATGAAGTTAAAGCACGGCTAGCGGCTATTGAAGCCGGTTATTCAACACGAATGGGTGCCGCCATTCGTCATGCCTCGCATTATCTTGAAGGCCAACAAGCCGATAAAAAATTACTATTGATTTTAACCGATGGCGAACCTGCCGATATCGATGTCAGTGATGAAAAATTACTAATAAATGACACGCATAAAGCCGTGGATGAATTATCATCAAAAGGCATCTACACTCACTGTATCAGCCTTGATCAAAAAGCCGATGAATACATCGCTGATATTTTTGGTAGCAATGGCTATACCGTGATTGATAATATCGAAAAGCTACCCGAAAAATTACCGAAATTGTTTATGTCACTAACGGCCTAAAATAAAGTATGACAAATATAATTACCGCCTCAATTGAATTTTCATTCAAAGGTAAAAACCTCAGCCCTTCAATAACCATTGAATTAGATCCCTATCTTATCAATGGCGGCAATTTTCCGGAGCTGTGCCAGATTATAGCCAAGCAAAATAATTTTGATTTCTATTCCTATGAATACGAAATGATGCAGGCTCAAACCATAAGCTTCAGTAATGCCCAGGGTTTAGTTGCCGAGTTCATTCATGACGGAATATTAAATATCAACGCATTTGAAACAGCATGGCACGAAAACGCGGCATTAGAAAAATTATTAGTCATTGCCGAGCAGCATATGAATATTACTAATTTTAATCAACATCTCGAATTAAAACACGCATTACTCGAAGCTTATACACTTGGTAAAAAAGATGCCCGTTCCAGAGACGCTAGACTCCCGTTAAAATTTATCTAACATTTTAATTAAGCTAGTAAGACAATATCACTAAAGCCCAGATGCATTATTATTTTTTAGAACACGTTTTTTGCGTATATTCTCAAATTCCTGAGTTACCTTTGCCTCTAAATTTGTATCAACATACATTACCATCAACCTTGTTGGAAAACTTTCAGAGCTAAAACCACAAGAAAGCATGTTTAAAGATCCATAATGCAGTGAGGGTGAAGGATAAAGAAGACCTGCACCAAGATCTAATGGGTATATATTAAATCCATACAAATGCTTTCCTCTTGAGTAGCTAATCAAGCTCCTTGAAAATAAACTATTTTTTGATGGTGACATTGAGTATTTACTTAAAATATCATGTGAATAAGGGCTTGTAAGAGCATTGCAAATTTTATTATTAATTTTTTTACGAGCAGTCACTAAATCGCTCAAACAAGCGGTCTCTATAAATCTGGGACTCTTATTAATACGCTTAAAGTGTACAAAAAAATTATCTTCCATTTTTTTTCGTTTGTGTCTTGCCATCATTAAGGGGATCGATGGAGGGCTTTTGTTAGCTTTTCCGTATTTTGCTTCTAATATAGCCATTAAAGATTTTGCATTTTTTCTACAGTCTTTCATTGCAATGGCTTTACTTAATCCAATAATAGAGAATATTTTTTTAGAGTCTGGACTGGTGTAATAATAATATTCTTGAAAATAGTTATTGGGTTTTTTAGGAACAAATTCCCACATCAATATCCCTTGTTTTTTTGAATAACTCACACTACCCAATTTTTGACCAAAAGCCCCTTCAATTTCTTGCGCATAACTTTCACTTGATAACTGAGTCAAGAAAATAGTCATTAATAAATAGCTTTTGTAAGGCATTACCACTCCATCCATATTAAATTGCTATAAAGCTTTAAAATAGTATAATCGTTATTTCAAATTACATCTATGATTAAACCACTGTCCCGTTAATTTAACTGAAAAGTAGAGAATAACTAAGCAATGATTACGCTTTAGTATTTGCTTAATCCACTAATTAACGGAATAGGCTTTCTCTTTACGACATACCAAAGGAGTTAATCCAAAATTAATCTAAGCTAATGACTCTATTAAAATTATGTAGTTTCACTGTTTCTAAAACTTATTTTTTAGCACAACCTCGGACAATGGCAATTGTGTTAAACGAGGGCGTGCTGCCTGTGTCGCTTTACCAACTACCACAATCATCGCAATAACATGGTCATCAGGCAGATTAATTAAGTCGCCCACAGCATCAAAATCAAAACCATCCATTGGACAACTATCATAGTCCATTGCTTTTGCTGCAAGCATAATCGTTTGAGCCGCAATACCGGCAGAACGCATAGCTTCATCACGCTGCACTAGTTCATGATGTCGGTAGTAACTGTCTATCGCGCCATTCATGTATTGTTGCACTTGCTCGGGTGCGTTATCCCAATAACGTTGCGGATTTTTTTGCCAAGCGTTCAGATCGGCACATAAAACAATAACTAATGAGGCATCGGTTATTTGAGCTTGATCGTGAGCTGCAATACGAATTTGTTGTCGTAATTTAGAACTTTCAACCATTACAAAACGAGTATTTTGTTGGTTAAATGCAGTTGGTGCTAGCTTGGCTAGTGACATGAGTTGATCTATTTTTTCCTCAGGCATAGTATGGTCTGCGTCAAAATATTTTATAGCACGTCGTTGTTTAATGGCTTCGATTGTTTTCATTTTATTCCTTATTTAATTAATCTGAACTTATAAAGTTGATGTTTAAATTAGAGATTCCGGCTTAAAATACTACCGGAATGACAGGTTATACTTTACGGCAAATCAAATAATAATACTTCACTATTACTGTTGGCAATAAATTCGATTGCATCTACTTGAAAAAGCGTAGCGCCATCACCTTCATTTAAAACTTCACCCAACACGTTAATATTTCCTGATACTACGTGAACATAGGCTGTGCGTCCGGTTTCAATTGGAACGGATATCGTTTGTTGCTTATCCAATATTAATTGATATAAACAAGCATCTTGGTGAATTTTCAACGAACCATTTCGACCATCGGGTGACACAATTAATTGTAGTTCCGATTTATTCTCAAAATGTTTTTGCTGATAACTCGGTTCAATACCCAGCACATTAGGCTGAATCCAAATTTGTAAAAACTCTAACGGCTCATCACTTGACGGATTGTATTCACTGTGGGTTACACCCGTGCCAGCACTCATTACTTGAAATTCTCCGGCGGGTAATATTTTAATATTGCCCATGCTGTCTTTATGCTCAATTCTACCTTTTTTGACATAGCTAATAATTTCCATATCTTGGTGAGAATGGGTATCAAAACCATTGCCAGCAGTTACATAATCGTCATTAATCACCCGTAATTGCGAAACACCCATGAACTCGGCATCATAGTAACTAGCAAATGAAAATGTATGACGGCTCTGTAACCAACCATGATCGGCCGTTCCTCGGTCAGTGCTTAATCGTATTGTAATCATAATATTCTCCTTTATTTCGCATTAACTAATGATAGCTATACTATCTGTTTTATATAAGTAGATAAATATGGTATAAATTGACAAATTGTTTCTTATAGGTTGATAATAAAGCTAATAAAATGGATAAATTTAACAGTATGACTATCTTTGTTGAGGTAGTAGATGCACTAAGTTTCACTGCGGCAGCGACTAAAATAGGGCTTTCACGGGCGCAAGTCAGCAAATCGGTGCAGCAACTTGAAAAACATCTTGGCTCGCGTTTACTTAACCGAACAACGCGCCGACTCAGCCTGACTGAAATTGGACGAGCTTATTATGAGCGCTGCAAGTTAATTTTATCCGATGTGACAGAGTTGGAAAATGTTACTAGCCAACAAACGATTAAAGCTCACGGGCGATTAGCTATTAGTGCGCCGACATCATTTGGTATTTTACAACTGGGCGATGTTATTCCGGCCTATCTTAAACACTATCCAGAGGTACAAATTTCATTAAGTCTCACAGATAGATTTATTGATGTTGTCTCAGAAGGTTTTGATTTAGTACTGCGCATTGCAAAACTAGAAGACTCCAGCCTCATTGCGCGTAAAATTGCACCCTGTAAACGCGTATATTGCGCTTCTCCGGCGTATCTTAAAAAAAACGGAGTACCAACAGTACCTCAAGATTTATCAAAACATCATTGCCTAAGTTATTCAAATGAACTCAAACCCGATTCTTGGATACTACACAGTAATAATACGAGTGAAGTGATCAAAGTGAGTGGGCCAGTGTGTTCTGATAATGGAGACATTTTAAAAACCGCAGCCGTTGCCGGTCTTGGAATTACCTTATTACCCACTTTCATTGTTAACGTCGAATTACACTCCGGAAAATTACAGCAAGTTTTGCCAAATTATTGTCCGCCAGAGATTTTTATTTATGCGCTCTACCCATCAAGACGATATCTTTCTGCAAAGGTTCGGACGTTTATTGATTTTTTAACGACTTACTTTGAAAAAACGAATTAACTTTTGCTATTGTTGTTTCTAAGCAATGTAACGTATTAAAAGCTTGGGCATCACGTTTATACCTTAGGTTCTGTTTGGCTAATTTTAATGCTTTATTAAGATTGGTTTTATTATCGCACTATATTTGTGCTAAGCCACCAACAGTGTAAATGTATTTTTCATTAATAACTTTTTGATAGGCATTTTCTGAAAGATTAAAATAGTGTATTGCTAATTTTGGTTTATGCAATTCATTAGTCAACCTAAATGCGATAGCATAAATATCGGGATCATTTCCGAACTTCATCACCTCTTGAATGATAGTTAATGCCTGTAGAACCGGTAATCTTAGCTCTAGTAATATAATGTGTTGCTAAAATTGTATGTAAAAAATATGAAGTTGGATGTGTTTTTATTTGTGTTTTATAATAATCAATATTTATTGTATTAAGTGCTAGTTTAATAGCATCATTAGCAGTGCTGCTTGCTGCAACACTTTAATTAACACAATAACAACGTCTTAATAAAGCAAGGCCATTAGGCAGCGCCAATTATCAACTTGTGTGTGCTTGTTAATACAGAACAATGGAATTATTTTAATATTTCAGGATTCTTGAATAAAAATGTATTGTAACCCTACAATCGTAATGACTAACGCATAGGTATTAAGATATGTTAGCTATTATTTCCCACATAAACTACATCACAAACAACACGCTCAACCTTATTCAAATCTAATATTTTAATTCACACCATATATTATGACTAAACATTATCAATTTTGTTAAATGATACTTAAAAATTAAGAAAAAATGATAGACAACTAAACTTCAAACGCAGTCTGCCGACACTCATTAATTCACAATAGGAGAATAAGATGAGCAATAGATTCTGGTATAATTTAACGGTTTCACTTTTCACTTTTATAACACTATCTGCTTGTAGCACGCCAAAAGCCACTCGTTATATTGATTTGACAACAGCTTTATCCAATAAAGATGATGTTACAACACAAGTTCAATGCGCTTGTACTGCACAGTGTTTTCGTGAATCTAACGGAGTTAAATCAATATGCGGAAAAATAAGAAGTATTTCTTCTGGTAGTCTCGAGCATGTTTGTGGGCTAGCAATAAAAGCAGCTCAAAATAAATGTGGTTTTAAGTTTACGGATTGCAAAATATATTCTAAATCACCACCAAGTTGTGAATATCGTTAATTTATTTTCTATGTTTCCACTTTAGTGGTATAGGATACAAAAAAAATCCCAACGCTTTAAGTTGGGATTTTAATAAACCAGCATTTTTAGAAATGTTAACCTGCTTTACGACCCGCTTGTTTACGAGCAGATTCAAGCAAAATCTTTTTACGTTTGCGAATAAATTTTGGTGTCACTTCAACTAACTCATCTTCATCGATAAACTCTAGTGCTTGTTCTAAAGAATGGATAATTGGTGGCACAAGTTTAATGGCTTCATCTGTTCCAGAGGCTCGCACGTTAGTTAGTTGTTTACCTTTTAACGGGTTAACCACTAAATCGTTTTGACGTGAATGGATGCCGATGATCATGCCTTCATAGACTTCATCGTTATGCACCACGAACATTTCACCGCGATCTTGTAAGTTGAAGATTGAGAATGCAACAGCACTGCCTTGACCATTTGAAATTAATACGCCTTTTGGTCGGGTGCCGTAATCACCGGGTTTGATTGGGCCATAGTGATCAAATACGTTGTATAATAATCCGGTGCCCTTAGTTGCGGTTAAAAATTCTGTTCTAAAACCAATTAAACCGCGTGCCGGGATAATAAAGTCTAAACGTACACGCCCTTTTCCGTCTGGAACCATATTTTTTAAATCGGCACCACGTTCACCTAATTTTTCCATTACAGTGCCTTGATGTTGTTCTTCTACATCAACTGTTAATTGTTCAAAAGGTTCTTGGCGCACACCGTCTACTTCTTTGATGATAACTTCAGGTCGTGATACGCCCATTTCAAAACCTTCGCGGCGCATTGTTTCAATTAAAACGGATAAGTGTAACTCACCTCGACCCGATACTCTAAATTTATCAGGATCTTCGGTTGGTTCTACGCGTAGTGCAACGTTGTGAATTAATTCTTTTTCTAAGCGGTCTTGAATTTGTCTGGTGGTGACAAACTTACCGTCTTTACCTGCGAATGGTGAGTTGTTTACTTGAAATGTCATACTGACTGTTGGTTCATCAATTGTCAGTGGAGGCATCATTTCGATATTATTCGTATCGCAAATAGTGTCTGAAATATTGAGTTTATCGATACCGGAGAATGCAATAATGTCACCGGCTGTGGCTTCATCAACTTCTACTCGCTCTAAACCCATGAAACCCATGATTTGCACCATTTTTCCACTTCGCGTTTCATTTTCAGTATCAACAATAGTCACTGTGGAGTTCTTTTTAATGGTACCGCGATTAATACGGCCAACACCAATAACACCAACATAGCTATTATAATCTAATGAGCTAACCTGCATTTGAAATGGTCCGTCAACATCCACATCAGGCGCTGGAACGTCTTTGATGATAGTTTCAAATAATGGAGTCATATCACCATCACGTATGGTATTTTCTAAGCCAGCATAACCACTTAATCCTGAGGCATAAATAACGGGGAAATCCAATTGTTCGTCGGTTGCACCGAGGTTATCAAATAATTCAAATGTTTGATCTAGTACCCAGTCTGGTCGTGCACTGGGACGATCAATTTTGTTGATAACAACAATTGGGCGTAAACCCATAGCAAAAGCTTTTTGTGTTACAAAACGAGTTTGAGGCATTGGGCCATCAACTGCGTCTACTAGTAACAGTACACAATCAACCATCGATAATACCCGTTCAACTTCGCCACCAAAATCAGCATGTCCTGGGGTGTCGACGATATTTATCCGATAATCTTGCCATTTAATCGCGGTATTTTTAGATAAAATGGTAATGCCACGTTCTTTTTCCAAATCATTAGAATCCATTGCACGTTCGTTTAGTTCAACGCGGTCACCCAAGGTATCGGATTGTTTAAGTAACTCATCGACGAGGGTTGTTTTACCGTGATCAACGTGAGCGATAATTGCAATATTTCGTAAATTCTGAATCATGATGTGTACTGCCAAGAATGGGGTTAATAAAGAGGCCGAATTATAACCCATTTTAAATATTTATTTTAGCTAATATAAGATGAAATCGATTTAATTTTGAACAATTTTTCCTTAAATATTTAATTTCACACAAGAAAAGTGGAATAAAACGTAAAACGAATGCATTTCTAAATTAACAGGACTTGCAATTAACAATCCTATATTAGTCACCATCACGCAGTAAATATTCAATTTTGTCGCGTTGAGCCATGGCATCTTTATAACCTAAACGAATCAGCGAACGACAATAGTCTTTTTGAAACATTAAATAACTCACCAAGCTCGAACCTTGATCCTTTTTTGAGCCAACATTGCCTAATAACAACCTCAGAGTAAACGGTAGCTTACTAACATACGGTTGCGCCATATCACCCAAATCTTCACTCGGTGAAATTAGTAAGGATTCGACTTTTCGCAGACCAATGTCTTTTTGTTTTAAAATACTATCAGGAATTAAGCTCACGGTTTTATTAATACGTTCTAAACGCTCAATATCCGCTTCTAGGGAATCGAGAAAAATACTATTCATCACATGCCCTGCGATTTGTGACAAACTGGGTTTTTCCGCATTATCATCACGATTGCTTGGTTCGACTAATTCGTCACGATTACCGATAACCAAGATACGATCAGAGCCAAGGTGCAATGCAGCACTTAAAGGTGCCATCTGGCGCATTGAACCATCACCAAAGAATTCTCGATTGATTCTCACCGGTGCAAACATTAATGGAATAGCCGATGATGCCATTAGATGTGCCAATGTAATATTTTCTCGACAACCAACTCGACGTGATCGTACCCAGCGTTTAATACCATGAGCCGCTTGATAAAATGTTACCGATTGTCCCGAAGTGTAACCCGATGCGGTGACGCTAATAGCTTGAATATGCCCATTATCAATTGATTTTTGAATATCGTCGAACTTTAAATGCTTATTTAATAATTCAGATAATGGTTTTCTATCAAGTAAATACAAGGGGTTACTGGTTTTTGAAAAACTAAATATTTTTATGCCCATCCATTTAAGTATTGTTAAGAATATCCCTCTCATATCACCTCTAAAAACATGATCGATTTGAAAGTTACGCCAAACATGATTAATGCGCATGACTGCGAGTTGGTAATTACTAGCGGCACAAGCCAATGACACAGCATTGATTGCGCCGGCGGAAGTACCTGAAATGATATCAAATGGCGATGGGCTATTCTTTGGCCGCATATCAACGATTGCACGTAACACACCCACTTGATAGGCCGCTCGCGCACCACCGCCCATCATAACAATGCCTATTTTGGCTTTTTCTGTATTATTATTTTTTTTTACCATACTTATTATATCGGATAGTCCCTATTTTAAGTTTAGGATATAAACAACAAATAATTAAAATAAATACGATATCTGATTGAAAAACCTACAATTACCGTAGCTTGAGGTGAGTATTTCTCAAAGTTCAACAGTACTCGAAATTTTCAGCTTAATAATGTGGCGGCTTCTCATCGACGGCTGTTGTGCCGACACCAGTTAACATATCGTCAAATTTTGTTTTTAAAGCCTGTAACTGATTATTCATCATCTCAATTTGCTTGCCTTGACGAATAACAGTATTACTCATACTTTCCAACTCTTCTTGCTGGTGCATCATTTTTATTTGTATATCGATTAACTCTTGTGACATAAGCTATAACCTCAAATTAGGACAAAATAAGTTTAAAACACTCTTTTCAAAAATTCAGTATAAAATAGCAAAATTAACTAAGGGTTCATGATAAAATTAGCAACATCGTTAATTAATATCTCAATCATTGAATACAATTATGACTACTGAACTGATTCATATTGCGAATACCACCGACATTGAACCCAGCGGCATGTTTCGCGCCATTATTAATGGTCATGCTTATCTTGTTGCCCACATCGATAATGAATATTACTGCACTGATGATCTATGCACCCACGAAGACTCCTCACTCTATTTAGGATCGTTACACGGTGATTGCGTTTCATGCACTTTGCACGGTAGTCGCTTTAATTTAAAAACAGGTGAGCCACTAGATGAACCAGCAATAGAAGCATTAAAGACCTATCAAGTCACTCAAGACGGTGATAAATTACTAATCAATCCCAAGCCGACATAAAATAATTATGATTTTATAAAACATCAGTTGGCGTACAAGCCCTACCACTGTAACCCTTTAGCAAGGCGTTATATTTACGGATAATTGATGCGTTGCAGGAAAAAATTAGAATATTTTAATTTAAAGAAAACCGCTTTTGATTTAATGCATGGAGCTTATCGAAAATTAGTTCGGCGACGATATTAAAACATAAAAAAAGGTTAGTGAATAAATCACTAACCTTTTTTATTCGCAGTATCTAACTAAACGAAATTAATCGTCGTCACCAAATGCTGAACCGATGTTACCACCTTGTGATGTTCCGCTACCCATTGAACCGCCAGTAGAAGAACCACCGCCGTTTTGTGTTGGGTTATTGTTTGAAGAACCACCATTTGGTGTTGGGTTACCGTTTGAAGTGCCATTACCTGTTGAGTTACTGCTTGAAGAACCATTCCCCATTGAGCCGCCATTTGAAGAACCACCGTTTGGTGTTGGGTTACCGTTTGAAGCGCCATTAGCTGTTGAGTTACTGCTTGAAGAACTATGATCTTCATCAGAACTACTACTTGGAGCTGTTGGTGTTGCTGGTGTTCCGTTGCTTCCACCTGTTGGCATTCCACCATTTGAACCACCACCATTTGGTGTTGGTGCTGCTGCTGGTGTAGCTGAAGAGCTACTACTATGCTCATCTTCTTCGTGTTCGTCAGCTAAAACTAAAGGTGAAGCACTTAATAATAATGCAATTGATGCACCGGTAAATACTGATTTATATAATTTTCTCATGAATACAATCTCCATATATATGAGTGAGGGTTACTAGTAGAATTTAGAATTGTAAAAAAATCCCACAAATGTCTGATTTAATATTACAGAGATCATCAATCCGATGGTAATTTAATTATATAATGAAAGCATAAATATTATTAATGATTAGGTAGCCTGTCAGTAAATATCAACAATATGTAAAATAAAAAACGATAATTGTTATTATCTTTCATTTATTTTACGTTTTAACATCAAATTGATGTCAGTCATCGATAATTTTCATCTGAAAATTCAAAAACGAGTATAAAATATTTTCTAAGAGCGTACTTCTTCCCGAGCCTAGTCCCAACAAAGTCAACAAAAATAAGGTGGAAATATGACTAATGTGGCAAATTTTACCACGTATTGATAAAAACTGTTAAACAGTTCGGGCTAAAAAATGAACGATAATTGCGCAGAAACCGCTCCGGCATATTGACTACCCATCAGCGCAATATCCAAGCCCACACCAAACGGAGTAAAACCAAAACCAATTGAATTTAACGATTGATCGGTGGCACTGGCAATGTTTTGCTGATGCCCTAAACGAATGGCAACCCAATCAAAAAGATTCAACTCTGCACCAACAGTCATCAACTTGGATTTTTTACCATAGGCAATGGCATTGTTTTCGCTTAAATCCATATCTGCCGCTATGGTAAAATACTCACTGTTATAAGCAAGTCCGGCTCGCATTAATGGCTGTAGTTTTATTTTATTGCCAAAAATGCTTGTGAATTCTTTTGACTCTATATTTCTAACCACTAGACCAAACACAAAACCATTATTAAAATCATAAGCGCTACCGATATCAAAATTTATATAAGAATCGTGTACTCGCTTACCGGTATTTTGATCCAAAATTGTTGTACCAGCAGCAACATCAATTAACAATTCAAAATAATCATAGCTATTAACACTAACAATTTTGGATGTGATACCCAGTTTAAAATTATCACCCAAATACAATGCCGCGGCAAAACCCACTTGAGTGATTTCCAAGCCACGTCCTTCTAAAGTTGCATCAACAACGAGTGGACTAGAGCGTGTTCGAAAATCACCTATAAATTGTTTATTATATATGAAGACCAGCGCCTTTTTATCAACCGCAAATCCAATAGCACTACCAGCATAAGCTTGTATTGTTAAAGGCTTACCAATTGATCGCGCGAGTACACTAGCTGCTGTTGCAGAATCGAGAGCATCATAGGCATCATTAAACTCTCTGATGTCGTTAATAAATCCTTCCGAATCATTTACATTAACACCAATGACCGGTAGTAATAATTGCACAGAATCATTTCCAACCGGTTGTGAAACTAAAGCAGGGTTTGAATAAGCAGCGTTAGCTAATTTAGTTGATGCAACACTGCTACCGCCCATGCCCATTGAACGTGCATCAAAGCTGTAATACGGTTGTGCAATAACAAGTGCGCTATTATTAATTAGTGACGCAATAATAAATAATTTACTCAATATCCTAAGGTGTTTCACTTAATTCTACCTCACCACGACAAACCGCTAATTTAGTTTGAATCTAAATTAACTTGAATTGAATCTACTATTTAGCTGTAAATAATATCACTGGATGTAATAAAATTCTGGAACGAGGTATTGAATTAGAACACTATTATAATCAAACCCTAGGTAATATTATTTATTAGCTTTACGAATTTCCCAACAGGCATGAATGCGTTGGTTACGTTGAAAATCAAAAGGAATTGATTTTTTAGTGATATCGTTAATAATGCTATTCGATAATTGGTCTGTGTCTAACTTGAATCCTCGATAATTAGTCGAAAAAATAATTACGCCATCGCGTTGCAATAATACTAAGGCTTTTTTTAAAATCGTTATATGATCACGTTGAATGTCGAATACATCATCCATTCGTTTGGAGTTTGAAAAAGTCGGCGGATCAATAAAGATAAGATCAAAATGTGCCTTGTAAGCCTTATTAGTAACAGCATTATCCAACCAAGCAAGGCAGTCGGCTTGTTCAAATAAATTATTTGAAAAATTTAATTTATTAACACTAAAATTTTCTTTCGCCCAATTCAAATAGGTTTTCGACATATCAACACTTAATGTTGACCTTGCGCCGCCCTTAGCGGCATAAACACTAACACTCGAAGTATACGAAAAAAGATTTAAAAAATGACAGTCTTGAGCTTGCTCAAAAATCATTTGACGTACAGGACGATGATCTAAAAATAAACCGGTATCGAGATAATCGCTAAAGTTAACTAAAAATTTTAATTGAAACTCTTCAACTGTATGAAAGTTCTTTAATTTGTCAAAAACATTATACTGATCTTTTCCTCTTTGACGTTTACGTTGTTTTAAAAACACTTGACTATCATCAAGTTCAAATACCGATTTAACAACATGCAATGCTTCTTTAATATGCCGAGCAACCTTGTCTTCATCAATATGTTTTGGTGCCTGATATTCTTGCACATGGCAATACAATTTATCGGTATAAAAAAGATCAATTGCAAAGGCATATTCGGGAATATCCGCATCATATACTCGATAACACTTTACTAGATTTTTATTAGCCCACTTGATCATTTTCTTGTGCGTTTTACGCAGACGATTCGCAAGCGCTAACATACCCTGCGATTCTTGAGCCACCGCAGAACGATTACTAACAAGCGAATTGGAAACATTTTCTGTCATTCTAGTTGTAAACGGCACGCCATAATATTGAAAAAAACAATCAAGCGCACCATTTTTTACTGCAAAACTTTCAAGCGTTGTCATGCCCAGTTCATAATCTAAGTTTCTATCCGCTAATAAGATCCCAACGTGCCAATTAACAAGATGCGTCTTAATTAACATACCAATATTACGATACAATTCTGGCATACGATTAACACTGCCAATTCGTTTGCCATAAGGTGGATTACAGATCATTAAACCCGGCTTGATATCTTTTAGCTGAAAATCATGTAAACCTAGGTGTTTCACTTGAATATAATCTTCCAGACCAGCTCGTTTAATATTTTCTGATGCAACTTGAATCATTTTTTGATTGGCATCATAAGCTATAATATTCGTTAGTGTTTTTAATCCACTAGTGCGACGTTGCTGCGCTTCATCAATTAATTTATTAAAAATTTCCGGCTGGTGTTGTCGCCATTGACTAAAACCAAAAACTTTACGATTTAATGCTGGCGCAATATCAGCAGCTATCATTGCGGCTTCAATAATAAAAGTTGCTGAACCACACATTGGATCAAGACAAGCACCCCCCGATTTTGCAATCGCAGGCCACTTGGCATTTAATAATAAAGCAGCAGCAAGGTTTTCTTTTAATGGCGCAAGACCTGCTTGAGTTCGATAGGCTCGCTTATGCAAACTCTCACCCGATAAATCCAAGCTCACCGTTAACTGATTTTTGAATAAATACAACATAATTCGAATATCTGGATTTTCAGTATCAACACTCGGACGTTCGCCACAATTTGCGCGGAATTGATCCACAATGGCATCCTTAGCTTTCAATGCAGCATAGTGGCTATTGTTTATTTTAGAGCGCACCAAATTACAGTGTATTGCGATTGAACAATCAACCGCAAAATGATCTGTCCAATTAATCGCTTGGATTTGTTGATATAAATCTTGCTCGGTTTTAACCTCATGTTGATGCAACTCCAGAAATACTCGGTTTGCAACTCGTGACCATAAACAAACTCGATAGGCTTGTTCGAGATCAGCATCAAAATAGATACCCGCTTTTGACACACGACCAAGTGGAATTGCCATAGATCGCAATTCTTCGCCTAAAACGCCAACTAAAGCAGGACTACAACTGATAAAAAAAGATTTCAACACTCAATCAGACTCTATTCATTAAATACTCGACTATTATATAAGGTATCACCCAATAAAAGGCTTTTCCGTGTTATTTAACGGGGATTATTCATCAACTAAAGTGTATTTATTTGCATTTATCGAAATAAACCACATAAAACTCAAGATTAACTAAATCGAATGTCGGCCGATCTAACCTATAACAAACAATAAAATAATGACGATAATGCACACAACCCCATTCAAAGACATAAACCCAAGTGATTTACCCTCACCACCTCAAGCGACTTTAAATATTGTACATGCCTGCGCTGATGATTCTGTTTCAAACAAGCAATTATCCGAACTTGTTATTAGTGATTTAACTCTAACCGCTGAATTATTACGCTTGGTAAATTCTTCCTTTTTTGGCTTAGGCTCTGAAATTTCATCCATAAATAAAGCCATCAATATCATCGGACACCGAACATTACGCAATTTAGCTTTATGTATCACTGTTCGTGATGCAATTAATTCAGATGTCTTCGCTAAATTTGATACCGACTCCTATTGGCGAGATTCATTATTACGAGCAGTCAGTGCCCGTCATATTGGCGAAGTATTAAAATTTGATTTAGACGATTGTTTTACCGCCGGTCTACTACAAGATTTTGGTATCATGGTGTTATTCCATTTGAATGCGGATAAAATGCATCAGTGGGGTACATTAAGACTTAAAACTCCGACTGAACGCTATCAAGCGGAACAAGAACTATTTAATTACACGCATGATCAAGTTATGCAAGTGTTGGGCAAGGCTTGGTCGCTACCCGATGATCTAACCAATGCCATTAGCCGTCATCACAGTATTGAACCCGATAGTTCTGACAAACCAAAGTTAAGCGCTATTCTTGAGTGTGCGGATTGGTTGGCATCATTATTTAGTGCCGAGAATAAAACAGAAGCGTTAAAACAAAGTACAAAATTATTAAAAAAATTATTACTAATTAGTTCAGATAATATTGATACCCTATTAAAAGATATTCCTGAACAAGTCGCACAAGCATCTAAAGCGCTAGGACTTCACGTTAAAACCGACCTCGATTTTGAACAAGTTATGCGGGAAGCCAATGAAAAATTAGCATCAGACAATTTATCATATCAAGAGTTAACGTGGAAGCTAGAAAATACTTTAAAAGAACGAGACCGCCTATCACAAGAGTTAGACCGAGAATTATTCTTAGCGCGTGAAATTCAAACCAGTTTACAACCAGCAGCAAGAGAAAAAAACTTTCCAATTGCTGGAACAAATATCTCAGCAAAAGAACTGTCGGGTGATTTTTATGATTTTATTGAATTAAAAAATGGTGATATTTATTTTACTGTTGCGGATGTATCCGGAAAAGGTATGCACGCCGCTATGCTAATGGCGAAGGCCTGTGGTTTATTTCGATGTTTAGCAAAAAAAATATCTAAACCCGATCAATTGTTATCAATAATCAATTCAGAATTATGTGAAACCAATATCAAGGGTATGTTCATAACCATGATAGCAGGTATCTATCACCCAAAAGATAAATTAGTCGATATTATAAATGCCGGTAACCCACCTGCTTTATTGGTCGATAAATCCGGAAATATTACAATGATTGATGCTCTTACCATTCCACTTGGAATTCTTAAAAATTGTGATTTCCCAGTACAAACATTTTCGGTGAAAGATAGTTCACTCTACTTATATACAGACGGAGTATCTGAAGGAAAACTAGCAAACAATCAAGAAATTGGGATAGATGGCTTAAAAAAATTAATTATTAAAATTTCTCCATTAGAAAAAAATGAACGAATTAAAAATATTGTATCTTTATTTAATAATGAATCAGCATTACACGATGACCTAACCATGATGATTATCGAAGGATAAATAGTTGTTTTGAAGGTTTTATCAAAAATAACTTTTCAGTCTAACTGTTATGTGTTGAAAGATGTTCGCAAACAAGTACGACAAACATGTGAAGAACAACAAATTAATAAAAGTATAACCGAGAATATAATATTGGCTGTCAATGAAGCAAGCATGAATATTATTCAACATGGATATCACAATAATCCAAACAATAAATTTACTGTTTTAATTGCATTGGCGGAAAATAATATACATAAAGAATTGGTGGTGCAACTTATTGATCAAGCGAAAAAAATAGATCCGGAAAAAATTAAATCAAGAGATTTAGAGGATATTAAGCCGGGTGGTATAGGCGTTCATATGATCCATAAATTGATGGACAGTGCTAATTATATCGACAATGAAAAAAACAACGGCAACATTCTTGAACTACGCAAAACTCTATAGGTAGCTTATGTCATACGAAACAATTCAAAAAGATAATTATACCATCGTAATCTTGGCCGATGCTGTGGATATGTCTTGCTCACCCACCGCACGACAAATTATTCTCGATGCATTAAGTAAAAAAGAGAACCTAATGGTCGATTTATCAAAAGTAACATACATTGATAGCTCCGGAGTTGCGAGCCTAGTCGAAGGATATCAGACAGCCAAAGCTCAGAAACTTGAGTTTTCATTAATTGGTGTTAGTGATGCGGCTATGATGGTTTTCAAACTAGCGCGTTTGGATAAAATATTTCCAATGTTCGACAACTTTGAGCAAGCAGCAAAACAATAAGTTTATGTCTGAAAATATCAAAAAAAATAATTTCTATCTCTTTGTCAACAAAATTGGACAAAAAAGCATACTATTTGTTGAAGAGTTTGGTTATCTATTCACAACACTTTATCAAGCTAGTTATTGGTTGCTATTAGGTTCAAAAAAGTCACAACGAGTTAAACTAAATGCCATTGTTCAGGAGATAATGAACATTGGTGTTCAGGCCATTCCCATAGTATCAATACTAACATTCGCCATCGGTATTATGCTCGCCATACAAGGCATTGAAACGTTAAAAACCTTTGGTGCTGAATCACAAGTCATTATTGGTATCGCCTTATCTATCACCAGAGAATTTTCACCATTAATTATTTGTATCTTAGTCGCTGGACGTTCAGGCTCGGCCATCACCGCTAAAATCGGCTCGATGAAAGAATCTCAAGAAATAGATGCGTTAAGAGTAATGGGTATCAATCCCATTCGCTATCTAGTTTCCCCCATTTTAGTCGCCATGCTCATTGCCGTTCCTAGTTTAGTTATCCTCGGTGACTTTATGGGCTTACTGGGCGGTGGTATTTATACCGCATTTGAATTAGACATAACATTAAATACTTATATGCAACGGACATTAACATTGCTCAGCGTGGACGATATTCGACAAGGTTTAATTAAAGGTTTTGTTTTTGGAATTCTTATTGCATTAATTTCGTGCATTAATGGTTTTATGGTGTCCGGTGGTGCCGAAGGTGTTGGCCGAGCAACCACGCGTTCTGTCGTTTTAGCGATTAGCGCAATTGTAATAACCGATATGATTTTTACATTTTTATTAAATCGATAAAGTTTAAAGAATATGGAAGCAATAACAGTAAATAATCTCGTAACTCACTACGGTGAACGAAAAATTTTAAACGGTGTGAGCATGTCAGTTCATGAAGGTGAGATTATGATCGTTATGGGTGGTAGTGGCTCAGGAAAAAGTACTATTTTACGACATATGTTAGCACTAGAAACTCCAACATCAGGACAAATTACACTACTAGGACAAGAAATCACTAACTGTAACTATTACCAATTACAAGAATTACGACGTCGCATGGGCGTAGCATTCCAAGGTGGCGCACTGTTTGGCTCATTAACTGTTGGTGAAAACGTCATGCTGCCATTAAGAGAACACACCAAGCTCGATGAGCAAACCATGAAAATAATGTGTCGCATGAAGCTTGAAGTAGTAAATCTCAGTGGTTTTGAAAATTTAATGCCATCTGAACTCTCAGGCGGCATGATTAAACGTGTGGCATTGGCTCGCGCTATTGTGATGGATCCTAAATTACTTTTTTTTGACGAACCATCTGCTGGTTTAGATCCCGTTGCGGCTGTTGAATTAGATAACTTAATATTGCAACTGCGTACCGCCATGAACATGACGCTGGTAGTTGTCACTCACGAATTAGAAAGCGCATACAAAATTGCCGACCGAATTACAGTATTAGATCATGGTGACATTTTAATTTCAGATACAGTTGAAATTGTAAAAAATTCTGATAACCAACGAATCCAAGATTTATTGCACCGGCGTGCAAGAGAAGAAAATACCGATCATGAAGAATATTTACATCGATTAACGCATTAATTACAATAAGAACGAATAATGAAACAAGACAATATAAACTATTTTTACGTTGGCAGCTTTGTGTTATTAATGCTGGTACTATTAATTATGACACTAATACAACTAACCGGCCGCACAGACAAAACTGTTGAATATTTTGCCTATTACCAATCTATAACAGGCATAAAAAATGGCACAACAATCACCTTTGGAGGCTATAACATTGGATACGTTAGTAGCGTTGAACCTATTAACACTATTGATAAAGGTACAAAATTTAAAGTTAAATTATCCATTCGCCACGATTGGAATATTCCGTCGGATAGTCATGCTAGCATTGTTCAACCAAATTTATTATCTGAAAATCAAATCGAGATTAGCGAAGGTTCATCACCAAAGCCTTTAGACGTTGGTGCCACAATTATAAGCAAAGATGCTGTTAGCATTTCTAAAGTATTTGGTGACTTGTCTGCCGATATAAAACCACTATTAACTAACTTAAACTCAGGGCTGGGTGTGGTTAGCAGCGACTTAGCCAATAAATTCCCCCAAATAACCGACAACATAAATAACTTATTAACAAGCTTACAAAAAAATTCTGAACAACTCGCCGTATTAACCAATAAATCCCGAAGCAATAAAATGCTCGATATCATCGACAATGCCGACAACATGTCTAAAAATTTATTACAGGTTTCAAAACGATTTATTCAAACAGAAAAAAAATTAAGCGAACTTATTGATACCAGCAACGGATTAATAACCGACAATAAACACGAGTTGAAAGCTTCTATAATGGGTTTAACCAAGACCTTAACTACCTTATCTGAAAACGTTAACCCTATTATTCACAATATTGATGCCGCCTCTCGTAATATAAATGAGTTTACACGTCAAATACGAAATAATCCATCTGTAATAATCAGTGGCAAATCACCCGATGACGTATCGGAGGCTAGATAATGAAGCTACTAACTATTAATATTGCAATTAAAATTTTAAGCACGTCTAGTTTATTATTATTAACAGCGTGTTTTGGAAGCAGCAGCATTCCCGATGATCACTATTATCGACTACCCGAACTATCCACAAAAAAACTATCATCACCATTACTCTCGGGGACTTTACGCGTCAAAAAAGTTATCACCCATGGTATTTATGGCGAGCGAACATTAATTTATACCGATAAGAATAGCAATATTAAATTAAATCGCTACCATTATCACCATTGGGAAAAATCGCCAGCAACGCTGATTCAAGATAATTTATTTCAATATTTAAAAAAAATAGGAATAGCAAACAAGGTAATTTCAAATAAACAAAACACTAAAGAAAAATATATATTAGAAACTGAACTATTATCAATGCATCGTGATATGACATCTAATAATTATATAGCAACAATCGTTATTGATATTCGACTGTATAATAAAACAAATGATGCTATTTATATCAATAAACGTTACTACAGCAACCTAAAATCCAATTCAGATGCACTTGTTGACACGATAAAAGCCTATAGTGATGGTTTACGTAATATCTATAATGAATTTATAGCTGATTTACAAGCAGAAAATTATCGAACTACTGATTAGCAAGTAACATCTCTAGTTTTTTTGCCGTTACAATATAGCGTAAGTTTCCATCACTAATAATCGAATTAAACGGATAACAGGTCACCAAGGTTATTTTTGAACTAGAATCATCTTCTATTTTGAAACCTTCATCAATCGATATAACTTTAGTGTCGCTAACACGATACTTTAGCACTTCACCTTCTTTATTTTGTATTTCAAATTCATCTAATAACTGAACATCTTGTAAAAAAGAAAAATGGGTATCACGATGACCGCTGATAACGCTAGTGCCCATACCACCAGGTAACTCAGTGCCAAATCGGTATCCGGGGCCAAATGCCAATGTACGACCGTTATCACCAGCTAAGATAAATAATTTTGTATGATGTTTTTTAGATGTTAATTTTGCAACTGGCCAAGTATCAGCCCAAGACCAGGGTTTTACTTCATCTTGGCCCTGTAAGGTTTTTTGCCAGGCACTATCAATTAAATATTGTGAAAATATCGCTTTAGCGTATATATAACTTCCTTGTCCAAGTTGTTGTATTGCCAAGCCAAATAATAATAACATTATTATTCGAAAACGTGATTTTTTCCAAGCCGGTTTTAGCTTTTTTCTTACCTTGTACGTTTTAATTTTTAGCTTACGTTTAATAAAGCGCAATCGATAATAAATTTTTAATAATGCAAAATGCATTATAGTGCAACTCTATCTCTAAAACTAACAACAGTATGTCTCACGACTAAAAATATAGATAGCAATAATAACATCACGCCAATAATTAAGTGTAATTGAGCAGACGTTGCAGTTTGAGCATAACTACCTTGTAATATTCTTTTAGTGACAGCACCTCGAGGAACTGAGTTTGCTACTGTTGCCACTTTTAACCCCTCAAATATTGGCCTAGTTGCTGTGGTATCAACTGCAACTAAACTGGTATAGTTGCTGACCAAATGATGCGCCAAAGCAATTTTAATAATTTTTTGTTTTAAATCTTTTACAATATCCACTGTTGAATTATCACGAAATTCTCGAATAGTATCCATAATAGAGGCAATTTTGTTACGTGCCCATAATACAGCAACACCCGAATTTTCTTGGCTATTATTTAACGCCAGCTCTGCTTTCCATGCTTGTTGATTACGTTTTCCGGTAATTAATAAGTTATTACTATGTTGATTATTAAGTTTTTTATGTTTATTAACTTTAGCGGTAAATATTAAAGGCTCACCAACGTAAAGATCAGGCAGTCGTTTCGGCCAAATTTCAGCGACAATATCTTTAGGCCATTTAATAGATAAATTTTGCATAACTGGTTTTTCTAACTTAGAAAATAATTCAGACATTTTTTGTTTAACCTCTGTTACTTTCCCAATATAGGTATAAGTACCTCGACCAAATGTCGCAGCCTTTGTCATAAAATGACTATTAGGCGATGGACCAATAGCAACGGTAAACAAACGGCTATTCGCTAAATTTGATTTTATAACACTAAATAATTCGGCCTCATTCGCGACGCTACCATCAGTTAAAAATATTATTTGTCGGATATATTCATTATCCGATTTAGCATTAAAAGCCGCCAGTAATGCTGGTTTCATTTCAGTGCCGCCATCAGCCTTGAGTCTACTAACAAAATTTTTGGCTATAAAAGTATTTTTAGAACTCGCCAAACGGCTGTCACTAAACAGTACATTACTGGTAGAATTAAATTCTATAATATTAAACTTATCGAATGTCCGTAACCTACTAATGGCAAGTTGCAAAGCTGCTTTTGCTTGACGTATTGATTCGCCATACATTGAGCCAGAGGTATCAATAACATATGTTACGTCTCTTGCTAAAACTTGATTGTTATTGCTTATCTCATTTGGTGGCATTAGCATAATTAAATGGTAATCTTCATCCACATCTGTCTGTGTAAATAAAGCCGCCTGCGGCATACTACCTAGCTCGGGTTGCCAAAGTAACTCAAAATCACGATCACTAGGTATGTCTTTATTTAATAAACTAACGGTATAACGTCCTTCTAAGTGCATAATGGATTTAATTTTATGGTAACGACTACTAATTTCTTTTACAGGAAATCCTGCATTTAATGCTATATCGATATTAAGTGCATTTAATTGATCTACATTAGCTGATGCTGAGATTTTCGGTGCATCTAACACTTTTGGTGATTCAAAGACGAAGGTACTTGATTTAGACATTTCGATATTACTCGTTAACGCTGTACTGTTTTTAGGAATATAACGAGGTGTTATAGTTGTTGGAAAGCGTATCTTAAATTGGCCATTATCATACTTTAGAACTTGTTGATATTCTATTTCAACTACAACTTGTTCTCCGGGACCAATATTAGCAATTTTATTAGTAAACAAGTTAGGACGTTGTTGTGATATTAATGCAGCTTTTTTTCCTTGTTTTTTAGCCACGCTGTAAATTCGATTTGCCTCGGCACGTTCTTTAATTTGTCCTTCAATACTACGCTCACCAATGCGCAGTTTCATGTGGTCTACCGCAGCTGATTCCGGTAATGGAAAAACATAAATACCTTCCAACCACTCAGTGCTGTCGTTCTTAAAATATTGTTTTAAGCTGGTGCGAACAATCATCCCTGATACTTTCATGCTGACATCAGTTTTAAGTGTTGGAGCAAGGCTATAACGGCCATTATTATCAGACTTAAATAATAAACTCCCCCTATGAACATCCGATAATGTGATTTGATCATTTAATAATATTTCATTATTAGTCGTTGCAGCCTCAACATTCACAGCAATTAATACAAGTGCAATAATAAATCCAACCGATGTGAAAATATTAATGACAACTTCTTCAAACGAACATAGCCAACTCTGATTATTATTATCTTCCTCACCATCATCAATCAAAAACATATCTTTATTTTTCATACATTAGCCTATTTGTATTTTGTTTAAAATTAGTTCCAGCGTGCAATCCATTGCAATCATTGTCCCTATTACGCGCCGGTTGAGGTCTCGATGTCACTCATTCCCCCAATGATATTAAACATTAGAAATCAGGCATTCTTGTTGGTTAATCTAGGCAAATTACGCAGCAATTATGACGAAAAATGACAATTACTTTAATGCACACATTTCACAACAATATTGTGCTACCGTATACAAAGGATGAGGCTCACACGCTTAATAAAAGAAATAGGCAACTAATACATGACAACTACTCGAACCATCGCCATTGTTGAAGATGAACCCGCTATTCGTGAAAATTATGCCGAAGTTTTTCGGGCACAGGGCTACCAAGTTGATTTGTATGAAACTCGTGATGTCGCATTAAGTGCCTTTACAAAAAAGTTACCGGATCTAGCACTTTTGGATATTGGCCTTAAAAATGACATTGATGGTGGTTTTGAGTTATGCCGTAATTTACGACAATTATCCGACAGTCTGCCTATTATATTTTTAACGGCACGAGACAGCGATTTAGACACAATTTCAGGTTTACGCTTAGGTGCTGATGACTATTTAACTAAAGACATATCCATTGAGAATATTTGTGCTCGAATCTCAGCATTTTTTCGTCGTTTGGATTTATCACAACAAAGCAATGAACCCGAAACTGAAATAAAAAGCGGCCCACTAACACTTAATAAAAATCGTTTTACCATTCAATGGCATGAGCAATATATTGATTTAACATTAACCGAATTTTGGCTTATTTACACTTTAGTATTACACCCCGGACATGTAAAAAATCGTAACCAATTAATGGATGAAGCAAAAATATATGTCGATGATGCCACTATTACTTCTCATATAAAACGCATCCGCAATAAATTTATTGCTATCGATAAAGATTTTAATTGCATCGATACTGTTTATGGCATTGGTTATCGTTGGAATGAACAAAAATCCTAAGTTTCATAACAAAAAATGACATTAAGCATTCGTAAAAAATTATTACTTTCCTCGCTATTACTGCTCTTTATTCCCTGGTTTGGGTATCAGTCGATTCAAAATATTGAAAATGATTTACGACGTGAACAACAAGAGCAATTGCTTAATAGGGCAAAATTGGTTTCCGTTGTTTTACAAGAACAAGCCAGTTTATTCTCTAGCGAAAAAAATTTGATTGCACACGAAAATATAAATCACGTTTATGTTCGCCAATTAAACTCTGCCATCCAACTTGATGGCTACACGAATGACTGGGCTATGTATGATGATCGATTCAGATTATATAGAAACAATAAATATAATAAAAACATAATTACAGATACACTATCGTTTCAACATCAAGTTGGCAATTATAAACGTTACCTCTATGCCATTTTTAAAGTTTCTGATGATAAAATAGTTTATCGACGACCAGGAAGCTTTCGATTAAAAAACAGCGATCATTTACGAATTAATATGATCGACAATAAAGGTGATTTGCAACAATACATAATTACCACTCAAACACCGGGCTGGGTTACGGCTCACAAACTAATGCGCGACCAGCAACCATTGCCCCAAGTAAAAATAAAAGGTGAATGGCAAGAAACTGAGTCCGGTTATAACATTGAAATACGCATCCCACTTAATATGCTTGGTAATATGATTTCCTTTGCTATTGCCGATGTTGATGATGAAGATGTTCGAGAAATTACTCAAATTATTGGAACGGCAGATGCTAGTAATCCTTTTGCACTGGCAAGCATTATTGTGCCGTCACCGGTAGTTGAATCATTATTGAAAAAAATTCATCAAGGCGTTAGTCGCACTTGGGTAATCGATAATAATTATAGAGTGATTGCAGTGGTTGGTAGTTTAAAGAAAAACCTGTATCAAACAAATGATGATGAGCAAGCCATAGAAAAAACAGAACGCACAAGCTCGATATTTCAATCTATAATGCGTTTATTTTATCAATTATTATTACACCAGCCCAGCAGTTATTTTAAAGACGATTTGTCCTCAGCTTCGGTATTAACTGGCGATGAGTTTAAAACGGCATTATCCGGCCAGCCTGCTACCCAGTGGCGCACCACCCCTGATACTCAAGTAAATATATTAACAGTGACCCACCCTATAACAATAAATAATCAGGTTGTTGGTGCTATTGCCATTGAAGAAACCAACACCAGCATATTAATTTTACAAAATCGTGCATTTGAAATTTTAATTAATTTAAGTATTTTAGCATTTGTTATTGCTTCGAGCGTATTAATCTTATTTGCATCACGTCTTTCAAATAGAATCCGACGGTTACGCAATGATGCCGATCAAGCAATAGCGAGCGATGGACGCGTTAAAGGCGGTATGAAAGCAACCAAGTCAACCGATGAAATTGGAGATTTATCGCGTAGTTTTTCTGACATGCTCACTCGGTTAACGCAATATAACCGTTATCTTGAAACCATGGCCAGTAAACTCTCACACGAATTACGAACTCCGATCACTGTTGTTCGTTCGTCATTGGATAATTTGGAGTTAAAAAACACAAGCAGTGATTCTGCAATTATTTTACAAAGAGCTCGTGAAGGCTTAAACAGACTAAGTAATATCTTGACACGCATGAGCGAAGCAACTCGATTAGAGCAAACATTACACAACGAAGAAAAAATACTTTTCAAACTTGATGATGTTATACGATCATGTATTGATGGCTATCGTAGTGCTAACCCAAATATTCAATTCGATTTTCAAGCCTCACATGAAGATTTTAGCTTATCAGGTGTACCTGAATTTATTGCTCAGCTATTAGATAAACTGATCGGTAATGCAATTGATTTTCACCAAACTGGATCAACTATTTCCGTTAGCATTAAAAAATATGACAACTATATTTCATTAAACATCAGTAATATTGGCTCCAGATTACCAAGCAATATGCAAAATAATTTATTTGATTCAATGGTTTCGGTTCGAGATGCACAGTCTACTGAAACCCATCTTGGCTTAGGTTTATACATAGTGCGCTTAATTGCGCAATTTCATCAAGCCGATGTTATTGCCAACAATTTAGACGATGATAGTGGCGTTGAGTTTAAAGTTCAGTTTCCGGTTTAATTTTTCAATATCATAATTCATCATATTTTATCTACTAAACATCATTCTTTTAATATTAATTTGTCATTTTTATGTTGTTAAATGTATTCATCAATAACGAAAATGATTTTAATTTAATTCATAGGAGAATTATCATGTTTAACAAAAAAATACTTAGTATATTAATCGCTTCAATCGTAGTAACGGCTTGTGCGGGTAATAATGTAAAACTGCAAGAAAGCACTGCCAAACAGCAACAAGAAACCAGTAAAAATCTTGAAGTAACTACCCATTCAGAAATAGTTTTATCTGATTTTCCAACTCAAGAAGTTGCTACTGAGTCTACTATAAAACTTGATACTGAATCGACAAACCAAGCAACAGTCGATAAAGCTATAAGCTCTACAGGACCTAAAATAAAAGTAGTTAATTTCACTTTTGACAAGTTTGAAATAACAGAAGAAAACAAGGTCTTATTAAAACAACATGCGGAATATCTTACTGATAACCCTAGTTATGTCTTAACCGTTAATGGACACTCGGATTATCGTGGGCCAGAGGTCTATAATGAAAAGCTCAGTTTACGTCGAGCCAATTCAGTTGCCAGTATATTAATTTCTTACGGCGCATCGGAATCTCAGTTAATTATAAATAGCTTTGGCTCAAGTAAACCAGTTGAAGACTACGATAATTGGTTTCAAAATCGACGTGTGGAGTTAGAATATTCGGAACTTTACATGGTTAGTAAGTGATAACAAACTAACTCGGTGGCCCATAGAGCATGGGCTACCACTACTTTGCGGTATGATTTTTAATAAATAAATTTGTTTTAAACTGGATTAAGGAAATAAATAGAAAATTTCAAAAATAGTGTTATTTTCCAGAATTTTTTAAACCTTCGTGCTACTCTTAGGAATAAAAATATTTCTCAAGAATTAAACACATTATGAAAATATACCTAACGCGTCATGGTGAAGCTGCTACAGCTGACAGTGATTCAAAGCGACCATTAAGCAAAAAAGGATTTGATGATATTCATCGAGTCGCTATATTTAATAAATCTTCCGGCAATAAAGTGAGTTACGTATTACACAGTAAAAAATTACGCGCGCAACAAACTGCGGAGATTTTGGCATCAAAAATGCTAGAGGGAGATAACATAGAACTGTGTAATGACATTAACCCCAATGATCCACTAGAGCCATTACTTCAAATCATTACTGATTTACATCAAGATACGCTTATTGTCGGCCACCTACCTTATATGTCTTATTTAGTAGCTCGCCTAACCGATAGTCCAGAATCCATCAATAAAATCACATTTACACCTGGCACCATGGTTTGTCTCGAGCTAGCTGAAAACCAGCATGGTCCTTGGAGGTTGTTCTCGGTGATTCAACCAGAAACCATTAATTAAACGTTTGCCTAATATACTAATCACGATATCCATAATAATTATCACAACAAATGACCAAGTTCAAATTACTTACGTCTTTTAGACACTCTTTTTGATTTAGTTTTTTTTACAGCTTTGGCCAAACCAGTTTCATTGGAGTGTTTTGTCACAAATTTTTTGTATTGAGTATTTGAACTGCTTGATTTTTGATAACCCGTTCCTTTAGGTTGATAGCTCGGTATTAAATGTTTCTTACTATTACCGATTAAATCTTCACGTCCCATATTTTTTAATGCTTCACGCAATAACGGCCAATTATTCGCATCATGATAACGTAAAAAAGCTTTATGTAAGCGTCGAATTTTTAATTTTTTAACCGTTTCGACATTTTCACTTTCATAAGTAACTTTACGCAAGGTATTTTTACCACTGTGATACATTGCTGTTGCGGTTGCCATTGGAGAAGGTAAAAATGTTTGCACTTGGTCGGCTCTAAAACCATTAGCTTTTAACCAAAGTGCAAGGTTTAACATGTCTTTATCAGTGGTGCCCGGATGAGCCGCAATAAAATACGGTATTAAATATTGTTCCTTACCGGCTTTTTTAGAGTACTTATCAAATAATATTTTAAATCGATCATAAGTACCGATTCCAGGTTTCATCATTTTAGATAATGGGCCACCTTCGGTATGTTCCGGAGCTATTTTTAAATAACCACCAACGTGATGACTCACTAATTCTTCAACATACTCTGGCGATTCTACTGCAAGATCGTAGCGCACACCGGAACCGATCAGTATTTTTTTAATACCCGATAGTTTCCGTGCTCGACGATAAATACTAATTAAATCAGAATGATCGGTAATTAAATTTTTACAAATAGAAGGATAAACACAACTTAATAAACGACATGCCGATTCTATTTTTTTACTCTTACAATGCAAACGATACATATTGGCTGTTGGACCACCAAGATCTGATATTACGCCAGTGAAGCCCGGAACATTATCTCGAATACTTTCTACTTCTTTTATAATAGAATCTTCTGATCGGTTTTGAATAACACGCCCTTCGTGTTCGGTAATCGAGCAAAATGTACAACCACCAAAGCATCCACGCATAATAGTCACCGAGAAACGAATCATTTCGTAAGCTGGAATTTTTTTATCACCATAAGCTTTATGTGGTAACCGGTTATACGGTAACTCATATACCCGATCCATTTCCTTGGTAGTTAATGGTAATGGTGGTGGGTTTAACCACACATCGCGATCACCATGTCGTTGAACCAAAGGCCGAGCATTACCAGGGTTGGTTTCTAAATGGAGAATTCGTGATGTATGAGCATACAAAATAGGATCTTTACTGACAGCTTTAAAATTTGGTAAACGTATATAACTGTCTTTATCGCGTTTAACTTGTAATATCCGCGGCTGAAATTTAATGAGTTTCTTACCCTCATCAAATTTTAAATCTTGTGATTCATTAACATCGCCATTTACTTTATTAGCGGAATATTTTGAATTTTTTTGTCCGCCTGTTTGAGCATACGGATCGTTATGCTTTTCAATTTTACCGGGAGTGTCTATAAACGTAGAATCAATTTCCACCCAATTTTCAGGCAGTGTTGAACGCATCACGGCGGTGCCGCGAATATTGCTGATGTCTTTTACATTTTCTTTTGTTGCTAATCGATGTGCGATTTCGACAATTTGTCGCTCACCATTGCCATACACCAGAATATCCGCTTTAGAGTCTGCTAAAATAGAATGCCGAACTTTATCGGACCAATAATCATAATGCGCAATACGTCTGAGAGACGCTTCAATACCACCAATAATAATCGGTACGCCTTTATATGCTTCGCGTGAACGTTGTGCATAAACCACGACAGAGTGATCCGGACGTTTACCACCTTCAGCATTGGCGGTGTAAGCATCATCAGAACGAATTTTTCGATCTGCCGTGTAACGATTAATCATCGAATCCATATTGCCAGCGGTAACACCAAAAAATAAATTGGGCTTACCCAGCTTTTGAAAATCCTTGGTATTTCGCCAATCCGGTTGCGAAATAATGCCAACCCGAAAGCCTTGTGCTTCGAGTAAACGCCCAATCAACGCCATGCCAAAACTTGGATGATCGACATAAGCATCACCGGTTACTAAGATAATATCGCAACTATCCCATCCCAAGTCATCCATCTCTTCGCGAGACATCGGTAACACTGGGGCAATACCAAAACGTTTGGCCCAGAACTGACGATATGAAAAAAGATTCTCTGCAACTTCCATTAGATAGATTTAGAATAGGTAACTAATTGATTTACAAGATTTGTGGTAATTTGAGATATTATTATACCGTATTTTGTCTCAATACCGCACTCTCTACTGACATATTCCGACACTCAAGCCATTTATAATGGCAATTAACCCTATGAAAATCATAGTAATAATACTAAAAACAGGAATTTAAGCACATCATGGCCGATTTATTAAAAGATGCCTATTCAAAGCAATACATTATTAATTTAGCAACACAAACTAAACAAGTTTATAGCAAGCTAAATACCCAAGAATTTATTAATGCTGTAATGGACTCAAACTGGCAAAATCGCGAATTAAAAGATCGGATGTACCACATTTCTTCTTGCCTACAGAAACACATACAACAACCCTACGCCAAATCTATCGCAATATTGTCTAAAATGGTCGCTAAATTTGGTAGTTATGAGGCAATGTTTTTTCCAGCCTATGTTGAACTATATGGACTTGATGACTGGAAAACATCAATACCCGCTTTAGAATTATTCACGCAATTCTCAAGCTCCGAATTCGCGGTACGTCCGTTAATTATTCAGAACCCCGAAAAAATGATGAAACAAATGGCTCGTTGGGCGAAACACAAAAATTATCACGTTCGCCGCCTTGCTAGTGAAGGGTGCCGTCCTCGCCTGCCCTGGGCAATGGCATTACCCGAGTTTAAAAAAGATCCTAGGTTAATCTTACCGATATTAGAAACATTAAAGAACGATTGTGAATTGTATGTACGTCGCAGTGTAGCTAATAATTTAAACGACATCGCAAAAGATCATCCTACAATCATTCACAAAATATCAAAGCAATGGCTAGGGCATAATGAAAAACTCGACTGGCTGGTTAAACACGGTTGCCGGACTTTATTGAAAAAAGGCGATAAAAAAATATTAAAATTATTTGGCTATAAAAATCCTAAGCATGTATTAGTTGAAAAGTTTAGCTGTGACAAAAATGTAACAATAGGCAAATCATTTAATTTTAAAGCCGAGTTAAAAGCAAGCACTAAAACATTAGGCCAACTCAGAATTGAGTACGCCATTCATTATATGAAAGCCAATGGTTCATTATCACCAAAGGTTTTTAAAATTTCGGAATCGACAATTACCGAACCATCAAAACGAATTGATAAAAATCATTCATTCAAACAAATGAGCACCAGAAAACATTATCCCGGACAACATAAAATAAGTATCATTATTAATGGTGAAATTCTAAAAACACTCTCGTTTAGGGTTAACTAATAAGAAAACACCCTAGTGCTATGTGAAAACCGATAATAACGATGCCAGCAGCATCACAACTAATATTAATTTAAGGGACAAAGAACGTAACTTGGATAAAATTCCTGAAAGCGCACTCAATCACAGTTCTAAAACCCAATTCAGCTTAAAATTTAAGCATAATATTTAGAACGATTTGTGAGACAGAATGAAAATAATAAAAGTGTTAGGCATGTTTACGTTACTACTGGCATTGATGCCGAGTCAGGTTTTTGCGCATACGCTTTGGAAACCTGGAAGCATTACTCCACCAAGAGATCCTTCAGATGGTCAACTAAAATACGGTCCTTGTGGTGGAATCAATAATCAAAATTTATTACCACGAGGTATAAAACCTAAAATTTTTAAACCTGGTGAACAAATTTCTATTGAATGGATTGAAACAATAAATCATGGTGGTCAATTTGTTATAGATTACTTAGATAGTGCCTATCTTCCTGTCATCAACACAAATGAAGTTACGTTTCCTGATTCGTTTGATGATGTAATAGTTCGATCCAAGCCACTACTACGTTCCGAATTAATTACAATTCCAAATACTGAGTGTCCAAATTGCTCCATTCGAATAGTCCAACAAATGTGGTTCCAAAAGTTTATAACACCACCACCAGAAAAAAACCCTGACGGCACACTAAATTATACAAAATATTTTTCATGTTCAGATATTCGAATTGAATCAACAAATAACACTGCTCCAGGTGAAATTATTTTTACAACAACTCAGTCTCGAATAAATAATGCAAATAATGTTATTTTAAATTGGATTAATCCTGGTCAATTAAATCCAGATCCTACAAGTATGGGATTTAAGAATGTAGCTTATCGAGTACTAATTTTACAAAGTAATTCAACAATAAATATTGCACCATTAGATGGTACACAATATTCGGTTAATGAACAGATTGGCGGAAATAACGGTCCAACAGTTGTGTATGATGGTAATTTAGAAACTACAACAATTGCATTATTGGCCAATACAAATTCAAGTGACCAATATTTCAAAATATTTACTTACAACGTCAGTAATTTATATTCAAACGGTGTTGAAAGTGCTCCAACTCCAGTAGTTCCAGTTCAACCAATTCTGAATTTATCAATGTCTCAAGGAAACCTAAATAGCCCAGTTGAATTCGATAGAACCAATGGAATGATTACTGCTACAGCTAATGTTACTAATGCAACGTTAAACGAAAGCTATTCATATAACTGGAGTAGCACTAACGCTATGTTAGTTGATCAAACAATGAATAAAACAGATGAAATTTTTCAATTCGATCCTTCAGCACTGAATGCTGGTGACTACAACGTTTCTTTAACAGCTACATCTGATATTTCAGGCTTAACAAGTACTAATAAAATAATGGCTGTTAAAATAGTTGTTCCGCAGCCTGTCGGATCAACTCCACCTCCGACAACACCAGTATCTAATAATGAAACGGCATCGGGTGGTTGCACAATATCTTCAAACGCAAAATTTGATCCATTGTTATTGATATTAGCGCTATTCTCATTAGGATTAATAAATTTTAGACTGCGCATGCAAAAATAGAATTAATCTAGCTTTAGTATTATGAGTATAAATAAGCTGAGATTTGAATAAAAATGCGATTAGAATTAATTAACTAGTGTGAACCAGTCCTCAAATTACAATTTTACTTTATTTTTATAAAAGTTAAATAAAAGTTAAAAATGCCTACATATAGGCATTTATGCCTAGAGATATGAATTTAACACTTTTAATGGAGTTTTACCTTAATAAAACGTTAAGGTTTCATCCAGCTTCGATCTGTACTCTAGCACCTGTATCTCATGGAAGGTTTCTAGTTCACGGATGAACTGCTCCTAATTTCACCTTAATCACGCAGACTCTTTAATATATTCCAAGAATTCATTAGAAGCTAATGCCTTGCTAAAATAAAAACCCTGCACTTTATCAACTTTATTTTCAGTTAAGAAATTTAATTGATCTTTATCTTCCACACCTTCTCCAACTACTCGCAAGTTAAGACTACCTGCCATGGATATTATGGCTTGGCACAGTGCCGCATCACTCGGATCAGTAGCGATATCTCGAACAAATGAACGATCTATCTTAATCTCATCAAAGGGAAATTTCTTTAAATAACTCAACGAGGAATAGCCCGTACCAAAATCATCTAACGACAATCTAAAACCAAAATTGCTTAATTCTGTTAGTAAGTCGATTGTTTTAAACTCATCGGATAACAGCACATTCTCTGTGATTTCGAGTATGACATTACTCGCGCTAATGTCATTTTCACTAACGACTGTTTTTAAACGGTTAACAAAGCCCGATTCAGCCGTTTGGGTAGAGCAAATATTTATTGCAACGTATAACTCAGTGAAACCCATTTTATTCCATTTAGATATTTCTTTACATGCTGTTTCAAATACCCATTCACCAATTGAAATAATCTGGCCGTTTTTTTCTGCTAAATGAATAAATTTATCTGGTGCTATAGGACCCAATAAACCATTATCCCAACGCAGCAAGGCTTCACAACCAACAATTTTATTCGTAGTTAAATCATACATTGGTTGGTAATGTAAACTAAATTCATTTCGGTCAATTGCATGGCGCAAATGATTTTCAAGAATCATATGCCGTTCAGCGCTATCATTTAATACTTTATTAAATAATCGATAAGTGTTCTTACCTGAATTTTTGGCATCATACATTGCAGCGTCAGCATGACTTAATAATGAATTAACATTGTTGCCATCATTAGGATATCCCGCGATACCAATACTAACTGTCAGAACAAACTCTTTTCGCTCTAATGTGATAGGTTTCGTTAATCTACTTAATATCTTTTCAGCAACTTTTTCAGATTCATTTATAGAATTTAATTCAGGTAAAATAATTAAAAACTCGTCACCACCCCAGCGTGCCAATGTATCGCTATCCCTTATATTTTGTGCAATACGTTTAGATATTTCTATGATAACTTTATCACCAAAAATATGACCCAGTGTATCATTAATATTTTTAAAATTATCAATATCGATAAACATAATCGCGGCACTGATATTGTCTCGCTCAGCGTGTTTTATTGCCATATCTAATCTATCTGTTGCTAAAACACGGTTAGGGAAACCCGTTAACTGATCATATTTTGCTTGATAAATTAACTTATCTTGATCTTGTTTTCTCGTGGTGACATCTGGAGCAACATGAACTATGCCTTCTACATCATCGATCATTTGAAATGGTGTTAAGGTAAACTCACGCCAAATATTTTTTTGACGAAACTCCATCACATAACTATCTAATGGCTGTTCATTTTTAATATGTTGACATACAGGGCATTCGTCTATTGTTAAATAAGTTGGGTGAAAAATATTGTGGCAATGCTGACCGGTTAATTTTTTATGATTTTCATTAACTTCCAAACAAGCAGATTTATTCACTTGCAAGATAATGCAATTTTTATCTACAACAAGTGTTGGTGTTGGAATAGCATCAAAAGTACTCGAACCCCTTGCCATCACTTGATAGGGTTCGGTTAAAGTAGAACGGACTATAGCAATAAAAATAAACCAATATGAAAACAAGCGAAAAAGATTAGCGACAATGACCTCGGTAGGAGCCATATCATTATTAATCACAAAAAACACTTCAGATAAAATAGTAAAAACAATTGAAAATATAATTAGTACACAAACTCGTTTTCGTAATTCTTTGCGTCTGCGGATTAAATTAATAATAGCAACAAATAATAATGAAATGATTATAAATTCACTGCTTACTTTAAAAAAAGTAAACCCTATACCTTCAATAAAAGTCGCGGGGAACATACCATTAGAAATTGCAATATAACTAACTAAACTACCAACACCAAATAAACTGGTAATATAAACTGCATTTATTGAACGTGTCAAAAAAAATGGACTGGCTAATAATAACAGTGCTTCAGCGTAACGAGCCAATAACCAAAATTGAGTTGAATAATTTATGCTACCCATTTCAATTAGGTTTAATCCTGGATATGATAACGTGTGCATTAACTCTAAAACGGCTATCCATAAATATCCAGAACCTAAGAACATTAAAAAATGGTTTCTTGAAAAACTGTAAGTATTCCACGCAATCACCGACAGAGTGATTGCTATTACAATAGTAAATAACTCTACCAACGTATGAAACAGCGAAAAACTTTTAGTACTAACTAAAATTGCAAATAAAGAAAGCGTTACCGGCACAAACCACACGCGACTATCACAAAATGGTTTAACTAGTATTGCAAAAATATTAGGGTTGTTACTTTGGCTTAATGCCACTTAGTTATCCTTACATACAGCACATTAACTTTAGAATGAATTATCCGTATACACTTAATTTAAAACCACTATTTTACGCTATTATATTAACATAATGTTTATTTTTTGAAACAATGAAAAATAATAACTATTATTGTTAAGTTTTATACAGGTTAAGCAACTAATTTTATCGTTTTAATCGATACTATGCCAACAACATTTTTTTTAGTGTTTAAGGGTATTTAGCTATTTCAGTAAGGGATGATCATCAGGGAGCTGTTTAGAAAACCAAATTGCAAGTTTATGTTTATAGTTTGAAATCGAGATTTGATCTTTGGCAAGTGGTTGAATTAATTTATCCCGTACGAGCAATTTATAAATGAATTCAATTTTATCATTAGCAGAGTCCGCGGCTTCAAATTTAACAACGCGCTTTTTTTCACCATACATCATCCCTAATTCGATGGCTTTTTTAAGTAACTCGGCTTCATGTTTTAACTTTTTCATACTTTAAATAATTACACCTAAATTCATATTAAGACTAACTATAAACCGCTAGCAAATACAGTACAACATAAAATAAAAAATTATTAGATAGACATATCTTATTTACTAAATTTCGGCAGATTAAATAATAATCTTTACTAAATCCGTATTGATATAATAGTTTTCTCGTCCTAATTTATTGTTGTGTAATATTTTACCTTTAGTTAGTGCCTCTAAATAACGTATTGCAGTTGCTCTTGACACACGCAGGTCTCGTTCAATAAATACTACTTTTGTATAAGGATGCTGAAATAAATTATTCATTAAATCCTGGCTATAAAATTTATAATTAGCCCGAATAATATTTTTTGTTTGGTTTATATAACGACTTAAATATAAAACATTAATGATACGACCCGTCCTACTATTGCTATCATAGCAAAGAGTGTATCGTCACAAATTGATGATGAATTAATGCCATACAAACTAGTGGTTCAAGTTTAGTATCAGAATGAGTAAAACTTCTAAATCTGACATTAATTCAATTACTTTTTCTGGGGACGGTGATGCAAAACAATTTCACCACCTTGTTCATTTCTTAACACCGTACCTGATGTTTTACGAAAACCTGCTTGATTTTCAATAGGGGGACACTAAACGCAGGCCTACGCCTTGGTATACATTACAGTGCGTACTGGTATAAATACTAAATAACACAAAACATTACTATCACTAAACATTTATAATCAACACACAATCCAGTTAAAATATTTTTTAATATTTCATTGTTGATTCATAGACATTATAAAAAAGAGCTACTAAAGTAAATAGTGATTCAGCAAGCCCTGTCGTGCTGGTTGGTTTTCTAAGTCATTTATAAAAAAGGAGTCAAGCTATGCCTAACTCACTTAGTTGTGAACATAAAGACCGCATATTGGAAATGATATATCAAGAAATCAAAGCAAATTTTGAAGACAACGTTGAAACTGACGAAGATTTAAAAAAATTAACACCAGATTTACTTTTATATATTCGTTTCTAAATATTATTTTTTACTATTTAAACAGGAGTTTAACATGCAAACTGAAACAAATTGTGATAGAAAACAAAGCATTTTAGATATGATAAATAAAGAGGTTCAAGCTAACCTTGACGATACAGAAAAACAAAATACAGACACTAATAATATTAATTCCAATAACGATGCTCTGCTTTATATCCGCTTCTAGGAATTAAACTGACAACTGGCATAATTTTGCCAGATTGTCATTTTATACAGGATGAATAACCAAGTTTACGATATGTTTGCAAGCCCCGCGGGTCAGCTTGATAGCGAGATTGCTACAACAATTATCCGAACACACCTCGAAGGAATTTTAACCAGCACCAATAGAAAACTGTCACACAAACAACAATGGTTTTCTGAAATTTCAAAACCATGGGTACTTCAAAATCACGATTTAAGTTATTTATGGCACCCCGCATTTTCACAACTTGAATGTGATTTAAAAAATTTAGGGGAAATTACGAATGAACATTTAGTTGCCGCAGCACTAGCAATGCATGAATCATCACCATTAAATCCTTGGGTATTAGAAACAATCCAAAATTATCACTACCGTTTTCAACAATATTGTTTGCCTTGCGGCTCTAAAATAAGTTGGCACACGAATGATACTCGCAGCCATCAATTATACTGTGACGATACCCCCTATACTCCAACATCCATTCTCGATACTGTTACACTCAAACATAAAGTTATATTTGATACTCGGCTTAATAAAAACACTGAAAAACTGCCATATGCTGTCTCCAATAGTGGTTGGAATACACAGCTATGGCAAGAAGCCTTTTCGCTATTAACCGAGTCGGCGCCACACTACGCTCATTGGTCATCACAGTTATTACGAACAATTGTTCCAATAGATGCTCCCAAGGGCCATCAAATTAGCGCAAGCCATTGGCATAGACGTGGCGAAATTCTAATGTCGTGGCGCATTAAGCCCCATCAAGTAGCTGAAATGATGGTTCATGAAGCAAGTCATCAGCACTTTTTTATGGCCGGAATGTTATCACCTTATGATGATGGCAGTGACAAAACGCTTTACTATTCACCTGTAGTAAATGCTAAACGACCGATAACAAAAATTTTACTAGCCTATCACGCATTTGCCAATGTTATTTTATTTTTTCGTCACTGTCATAACTATTTGGAAACTAAAGAGCAGCATTGGCTCGACAAAGAAACTAATAAAGTATTAGCCGAGCTTGATCAACTTGAACAACCATTACGACAGTCGAAAAGTCTAACCGAACTCGGACAACGTCTTTGGCGACCACTAGCACAACAAATGCATGAGGCATCTTAATGAGCATTAATGCGGTAGTACTAAAAATTGCTTCTCGTTGTAATCTTAACTGCAGCTATTGCTATATGTACCATCATGCAGATCAAAGTTATAAACAACAACCTAAAATAATGTGTGAAACAGTATATCGTAGCGCAATGCAGACCATGTTGAAACACAGCATTTCACAAGGAATCGAACACCAAATTGCTCTAATCATGCACGGTGGAGAACCAACTCTCGTGGGTATAAAACGATTTCGATGGTTTGCCCAAACGGCAAAAAAGATCTTGGGTAATCGTTTAATGCTGTTGTCAATTCAAACTAATGGTCTATTGCTAACGCCTGAATGGGTAGAGTTATTTATCGAATTCAATATTATAGTCAGCATTAGTCTTGATGGAACACCAGAAGTGAATGATGCCTTTAGAATTGATCACCAAGGTAAAGGTTCTCACCACAAAACCGTTGAAGGAATACGTATACTACAACAAGGCGGTATAACGCCTAGAATTATTTGTGTGGTCAATCCAACAGCATCTGGCCTAACAACTTATCAACACTTTAGACAGCTGGGAATAAGTAAATTAGATTTTTTGTTTCCAGATACAACCCACGATTCAAAACCGCAGTTTTACGATCACTATGGCAAAACTCCAATTGCCGACTTTCTTATCGAAGCATTTGATGCATGGATGGCAGAAGATAATGCTAACGTAAAAATAAGAATTTTTTATAATCTACTTCGTAGTTTTATGGGGGCTCCCCCAGGCTCGGATGCTTTTGGCAATCCTATGGTTAACTATTTAATAGTAAATACAGATGGTGCAATTGAAGGTATGGATGCTCTACGGGTATGTGATGAAGGGCTGGTAGAAACTGGACTTAATGTTCAAACCGATGATTTTGATGATCTTGCCAAAAGTAATTCGCTTTTACATCAAACAGCCAGTCAAGTTATAAACTTAGCAGATAAGTGCCAATCGTGCGCGCAAGTTGAAATCTGTGGCGGCGGACATTTTCCGCATCGTTACAGTCAAAAAAATGGCTTCAACAATCCATCAGCTTGGTGTCATGATATTCAAAAATTATTTCAGCACATGCGCGCACGAATCGATAATCACATACCCGAACAAACTCCAGTAGAAGCGTAACAGATGCCTGCCAACATTTATATCAATCGAGATAGATTACCCGATGACACAGCATCAAGACAACAGTTATTATCTCGATATTTTCAACGTCAAGAGATCGATATCGAACTAGCTGAAAGTAGTTGGCATGTAAAAACAAATTGGACACGTAACCCCAATTACTATATTGATCCGTCACTGAACCAAGGTTTAGATAGCTGGTTTAATCCATTAACAACAGCCACAATACCATTAGCAGTTACTCAAGATGATGGTTTTTTATTAGCATTAAATGATTGTTGGTCATTATTATCTTGGAGTTTAAAACTCAATGAGTGGCAACAACAAGGAATTAAAGCACATAAAATAAACATCATCCATCTGGACAGCCATACGGATATGAACAGTCCAAGACTTAGTTTAAACAACGATGGCAGTTGGCAAGACTTGCTAAGCGGAAAAAAGTTTGATGTATTAGACCCCAATAGTATCACTCAGGCAATAATGAGTGGTGCAATTGGAATAGGAAGTTTTATCAGCCCCTTGATTGCTGGTAATATTGACATAGATCTCTATCACCTTTCCCCAGCACAACATTTTCGGTACCAACCCGATCAATACAGTCTAACGCTTAACTATGAGCGTAACGATCCATTATTTGAAACAGCAATTCGTTCTAAGCTAGTAGTCGGACATACGCATAGTAATTCTAGTTATACACTAACAGATGATTTAACTGCAATTTGTAAAACCATCGATCACCGTTATCCAATATTTCTACACATTGATCTAGATTATTTTAACAATCGTTTTGACGGTAGACCCGATTGGAAAAAGCAGTCGTCTCGCCATGATCCTTCTATAACACAAGTACTTGAACAAGTAGATGATGTATTTCAACAACTACGTGATAGCCAAATTAAACTTGTTGATATATGCGTTGGTGTTTCACCTGGCTTTTTTCCTGCTGAATTTTGGCAAGCAACACTAAAACAAATACGTAAACATGTTAAATAATCAAACTGCAAACAGCTTGTTAAAATCACAGCATCCAGTACTACTGTTTGCTAATGGTCATGGCGATCATTATCTCAACTTGCCTACCATTAGAGCATTAGCAAAATTATTTTCTGGTAAATTAATACTCGTTGGCATCAAGGACGCAATTAATCAAATTGCGGGCGATCTAACGCTGACTAAACTTATTGGTCTTCCAATGCAGCATAATGGTACAGGTCGATCATTTGATAGTAATCAAGCGGCTACACAAATCGGACAGTGTGATTTATTTATATCACTTAACCCTTGGCAAAGTGACGATTTACATGCTCTCATCGCAAAACTCAAGCCACAAACCAGTATCGGATTTTTTGATCACTATGATATAACCGTTGCTAGAGACTATAACAAACACTCAGTTGATCTTGCTTTTGATTTTGTTCGATTATTTCAACAAAACTGGCAACCTGAACAATTTTCAAAACCACCGCAATATGAACAAAAAGAATACCAAGTTGCCAATAAAATTTTAAATTCCATTAAATCAAATCAAAAATTACTTTGCATTCATCCTGATACGCTACCCAAGAAAATGTGGCCTGAAAGCTGTTGGTTACAATTAATAGATAAATTTCTCGATCAAAATCCTGACTATACGGTTTTTATCATTGGACTTAAAGGCATCGATGCATCACTATGCCAAAATCATAAATCAGTCATACCGGCTTACCGATTACCAATATCAGTCAGTGCAATACTCTTATCAAAAGCGGATTTATTTATCGGTGTTGACTCAGTGTTTTTACACATTGCTGATCTCTACCGTGTGCTTACCGTGGCACTGTTTAGTCCAACAAGCACTCAAGAATGGGGAATCCGCTTTGGATCAGGCATCCATATTCATGAAAAATCTGGCATGGATAAATTATCAGTTGAGCGTGTATTCAATAAAATAAATTACTTAGTAGCAAGACCTAATACAAAAAAATATCTACACACTATTCAAACTGGCTAATACGACCTAGAACCTATTCTATATAAACGATAATACTAATGACTTCGCGATACTGAACGTATACGTTTAACAGGATGAGCATCATAAGATTGATAAACCGTTGTGCTATAAGAACTTGAATGTCCATAACCATGATGAATGGGCAACGAATGACAAGCAGACAATAAGCCTAAAACTGTAATTAAACCCGTTATTTTTAACAGATATACCAGATTGAATTTTTTAGTAAACACCATGACCAAACCTCTATTTATTAACGTAATCTCTAACCATAAATATAACACAGCAAGCTGAACGCTCACTGAATAAGTATTAACACTATATTGAGATAAGTTATTGTTTTTATTGAAATAAAATCATAGTATCTGCTTTTGTATTCTCATGTTAAACTAACGTTCTACTATCAAGCGCCCATAGCTCAGCTGGATAGAGTAACTGGCTTCGAACCAGTTGGTCGGGAGTTCGAATCTCTCTGGGCGCACCATCTTTTTGCCCGCTGAAATAACCTGCTAAACTTGAGAATGATGTAATTTGTTTTAAGGAACACTACTGACATAATGCTGTCAGTAGCACTATTATATACTGCGCCCAAGTATTGAGAAGCAATACTCGATTGAACAACTATAACTGGAGCGCAGCATGAAAAATAACGATTTAAGCATTACTATTCCAGCACCAAAAGATGCTGTTTTCAATTATCTGGTCGATGTTGAAAATTTTCCAGAATGGGCAACTGAGTTTTGTCATGAGCTCAAACAAAAAAATGGCCATTATAAAATTGTAAGCCCCATGGGTGAACTCTACTTCCGTATAAATTCGGACGAAACCTCAGGCGAAATTAAATATTTTGCAACAAGCGAGTTAAATGGTGATGAATGCTTATCCTCAAAAGTTTCGACTATTGATAATAATAGCTGCCAATACATGGTAGACTTTTATAAAACAGAATGTATTTCAGATGAAGTTTTTGAAACACAATGCAACTCCATTAAACTCGAACTACAAAATATTAAGAATAATTTTAAACCTGATCAATAATATACCATGCGCAAAGCCGATCGCCTGTTTCAAATAATTCAAATTTTACGGTCACACAGATTAGTTACTACCGCGCGATTTTTAGCAGAGCAGTTAGAAGTAACCGAGCGAACAATTTATCGTGATATAAAAGATTTAATATTAAGCGGTGTGCCTATATTAAGCGAAGCAGGCGTCGGTTATATTTTACAAAAAGGTTTTGATTTACCGCCTTTAATGTTTACCGATAATGAATTAACGGCGATTACACTTGGTGCGCGTTTAGTTGAAAGTTGGTCTGATCTAGAACTTGCCAATGCGGCTAAATTAGCAATCCAAAAAATTAAATCCGTTGTCCCCGAACGTTTGCAAACACGCTTTGAACATGAACATTTATTTTCACCTTTTCGGCAAATAAAACCTCATGTAGCAGAGCTGCTCGCAAGTTGTCGTTTAGCAACGGACAGCAAACATAAAATCGAAATTGAATACTTTAGTTTATCTGACGAAAAATCCAGACGCTGCGTGTTGCCACTAGCATTATTTTTTTGGGGAACCGTATGGACATTGGCTGCATGGTGCGAGCTAAGACAAGGCTTTAGAACATTTAGAATAGATAGAATTACCAAGCTTATAATATTGAATGATGTTTTCAATGAAACCACTGGCCGTACCTTAAATGATTACCTAAATAATAGTTGCGACAACTAAACCGTTTGTCGATAATCCGACAAACGGGTTGTAGTTATATTAATATCTTAACTAAAGCGAAGACTGAACTTTAGCAACAAAAGTATCATAACTACTGATACCACCGTGACCACCAACCAACCATTGAATGTCAAGTGGGCTGGTTTCTAATGCGGCTAATAGATCTACCGACCATCCTAAAAATAAAGGCGGAATTGCATCAGCAAAGAAACCGGGTGAATAAAGATCACTAACAAACAATAAATTTTCATCTTCAACAAACGGTACTAATGTTCCTATTGCATGACGGTTCGTAACATCAAATACTCGAACATTTCGTATACCATCAGAAAGCACTAAATCATGCCCTGCTTCTACAGTTTTAATTTTAACGTCTACTGGGTTATTTTGTAGGGCATCAGGGAAAACTGTATGCGGTGCTTTAAATACAGCCTCATAATGATCTTTTGTTTCACTACCAACAATAATCGTTGCGCCTAACGCTGCATAAGCTCGCACGCCACCAATGTGATCATTATGAAAATGTGTCACAACCAGATATTTAATCGGTTTATTCGGCCAACGTTTTTTGATTTCACTAATCACAACTTGTGAGCGTTCCTCATAAAGTGGTGCTTCGGTTACTATTAAATAATCATCCATTTCAATAATCATGCTATGGTGTGTAATAGCCTTGGCATGAAACACTTTTGGTGCCAGTTCAACCATTTGAAGTGTCGCAGCACTACGTTGATCCAGATCAAACGGAATGGCAAAAGGTAAAAAACGGTTAAACCATTGTGAAGAACGAACTCCCCATGCAAATTGATCCGCATTAAAATCTGACACCAACTCTGCCGGTATTAAAAATAAACTAGCATCGATTGAAGCGTTTAAATTAACCGAAGAACGTGTTTCAATATTAATTTCTCGACCATTGAGTTTATGATGTAATTCTAATGGCACCTTTATGCCATTGACCTCATCCCAATGTGAAAAAACAATTTCCCACTGCGCATCGCCATAAACGGTATCATCTTCAAGTGTTTCTACTTTTGATGGTAATTTACTAGCAACATCGATATAAATGCGAATGTCTTGATTCCAACCGGGGATGCTAACAACTTGTTGCAGTCTGTCATTAAATTTGACCGTTCCAAGGTATTGCACTTGATCCGAATATTGTTTAGCTCGATGAATCAACGCCAGAGGCGAACTCACTATGTTTTGCTTCACTTGCGCGCCAAGACGGGTTGATAACATTGGTGCTTGTGGCGCTGCGAAGACTGTGTCAAACCCAAACACAGCTCCAAAATTACCGTTAATAACTTCGGTATATGAAAATTGTTGAATGAATGGAAACCGAACATCACGCAACCACTCAGTACGCGATTGTTGTGTATTTAAAATTGTTGAGAATTTATAGTTATAATCACCAACATCAATAAACTCGCCAGCCGGCTTATAACTTTGTTCTGGTTCAAAACGACTACCGCTGACATTAAATTCAACACCTTCTAACGCCAAAATAGATTTAAAACCGCCCATTGAATTCGCCATCACTTTTATCTTAGCAAAGCCAGATGTACTGTTAGCTAATTCCAAAGATTCACTATTAGACTCATCTGCGATGACTGAACTGGATAATAACGTTGCAAAAATTCCAACAATACCCACGATTTTCTTATATTTTCTCATGCCTTGATCTCCTTTTTGATTCAATTGCTAATCTAGAACGATTATTCTAAGATGGAATGATCATTCCATGATAGAAATCAAATGTCAAATCTAAATTAAACTTAACTTCACGCACCTGAATTTTTCAAAATTATGTAAAGTTTAAACATTAGGGGAATGGCGGTATTAAGTGCTTAATGTGATGATAGAAAGCTAAGTGACACAAACCTCAACCAAGCATCATTCCGGCAAGTGTTTTAAGCCGAAATCTCAAGTTTAAACACCTAGTACTTGAGCTTACTAGCATTCTAAAAAATACTACGTAGTACGATGTCGAACAAGATCAAATAAAGATTGAACTAGAGCTAAAAGTTCATCTTTGGTGACACTGGTTTTTGACTTTACCATCAAACCTTGAAGATTTATATTTAATAAGGAAGAAATTTGTTTAGCGTTGGTATCAGCATCAATCTCATTATTATCAATTGCATGTTGAATATGAGTAGTAAAAATATTTTCAAAATCAATCCAGAACTGTCGAATCTTTTTAGCAATATCAGGATCATGTGACGCAAGTTCTATGGCGGTATTATTAATAAAACACCCATTTTGTTCACCTTTATAACCTGTCTCAATCATCGTTTCAAAAACACGTTGTAAACTATCAAACGATGAATCGGACTCTGAAACAAATGTATCAGTCATTTTTTGGATATTGCTCAACGACATTCTAATATACAAATCCAAGCTCAAAACAAACAAAGCATGTTTATTACCATAAGTTTGGTACATACTGGCGCGGTTAATTCCCATTGATGCAACTAAATCTTGCATCGATGTTGCTTCATAACCCTTATTCCAAAAAACATTTAACGCCTTAGAAAGCGCCTCTTGTTGATCAAATTGTTTGCTCGGTCCAACCATAATTTACGACATAAATTTAAAACGTCATTAACGATAAGTAAATCAAACTTAACTATTGGAATGAATCTCAAATATAGAATGATCGTTCCATAAATAAATTATAACAGATAACAATCGTCATCCACCAATACATTTATTATTAAGACTCATAATTGAGCAAGAAACATTTTAAGCCTTTGTTTTTATAAAATTCAAATGACGATATACAAAATCTATCATTATAAGTTTATTTCGCTTTGGGCTTGCAGGATAATTGGAGTCAAAAATCATCTTTTCGATGATTCTAGTTATACTACTCCTAAATAATTAAAAATTAATTTTGGTATTGCATTAGCTCTACAGGTGCGCCATTAACTTCAATAAAGGCAACAATAAGTCCTTCACTGGGTGAGTTTGGTTCAATAATAACTTTTTTCCCTAAAAGTTCTTTTTTAATACTAGCCACAACAAATGCAACATGCGGAACAGTTTTAACCAGCTCTGGATAAGGCGCATTTTCCCAGTAGCGTTGCCACTGAATACCGTATGGATTATTTTCATGATCTGACACCGTCATTTTTAACTCGGGCAAATCAATTTCACCTTCAAACCTTCCGGTAACGGGTATTCCTATATGATTGAATTTCATTTATTTTTTATTGAAAATTTATGCCACTATAAAACCAAACGCTTTATTATGAACATAAACTAACTTACAGTCTTCGACATATTTAGCATCATGAATTCTTCCTGCTTGAATATAACCTGTGTCACCTTTATCTAAAATAACGACATCACCATCTGGTAGTAACTCATCTTTTGATTGAATATAAAATTGAATTGTCATTCTACCTTCAACCACAACCGTCATATCATCGCCTGGATGTGAATGTATTGGTTCTTCAGAGCCAGCATCCCACTGTTCCAGCATCACCTCCACTCCATCGTTATTCGTTGGATAGGTGGTACGTAATGTAAAGCCTTCAGGCGTATCCGGTATTGAAATATGATTTTTCCATAGCGCACTAGTCTCACTATCCATTTTCTTATTTTCTATGCTCATATTCTATCCTATTAAGACCTGCTTATTATTTAATAACTTATTCTAACACCTAAGAAATAAATAACACTAATCACAACGAAGTTGTTTTTCAGCATAATGAATCGAATTACCTATTAACACGATTGGAAGTGATATTACCGCCGTAATAATTGGAACAGCCCCAAAAACTACGATACAAGCTTCATTATAACAATTGGCACCTAGCCCGCCTACGGCAACAACATCAAGCTCCCATGCACTTGTTACCATGCCACAAGACATTGTTTCGTGAGAAGTTGCTTTAACGGTTTTTGGCACAAATGCACAAGCATTTAGTGAGGTTATAATAAATATCAATAAACTTATTTTAATTAAACTTTTATAATTCACACCAAAATCCAATGAAATAATATAATGCAAGAATTATATATAGACTTAGCTGAATCTCCCCTGAATGTTAATATTCAAGCTGAAGTTATTTTTTAACACCATAACTTAGTTGACCACTACTGTATAAAGTACCAAAAGTTCGTGCTAAAGTAGACACTTGATTTAATGCATCTTCCAATTGAACCGCTGTTAGAGGTGACATTGGATGTATAAAAGCAGAATATAATACATTATCGCTAACCGCATATCGCGCATCTAATGCCATGTGGAAATTTGATTTCATAACAGCATCTTTCTTATCATCAGATAACAGTTTATATTTAATAATTGGAGCAACAATTCTCATTCGATTATACTTCGCATCAGAAATTAGAAGCATTTTTATTTTTTTATATTTAAAAACAATATGACCTTTTTTTTGACTTAATACTTTAACTTTATTAGAAATAATTTTTTCCATCTCCTTTTGTGTCATCGGGCTTGCATACACTGTTGAATAAGCAATATTAAATAACATAATTACCGTGATGAATATAGATTTCATAGAGCTTCCTTTTTAATATTTTATTTTTATTAAGAAACAGTTGTTGAGTGCGCAACCAGTACTTGCCAATGACTACACGATGACTTAGACCAAATGCGAGTAAATCGAAAATTGTTTTCGGATTCTATTCCAGAAAAACTACCAACAATATGGGCATGAGCAGTAACAATTGCATTTTCACTATAAAGTATAATATTTTGTTCAGAGATTACAATTTTATTTATATTTAAAAGACCCGTTCGATGAGCATCAAGATCATCTTGTTTACTCATTAGTTGTCCAAAATGGTTAGTATAAATTAACTCAGGGGCAAGCAATTGTTCCAGTTCGGTTACATCAGACTGTAACATCGCCAATTTAAGGCGTTCCTCATATTTAACAATAATAGTGTGTTCTACTGATATCATTAGATTTGCTTTTGTTAAGTATTCGTTAAATGTTTAATATATTGATAATTAGTATATCTTTGTATATTAAATTTAATCTTATTTTTTTGCTGTGAGCATTAATATTAAAATATAGGCTATAGTTAAACCAAGCATTACCACCGCTCCCCAAAATGAAACCGCTAATAAATACGCTTTATCACTACCATCCGTCGCAATTAAATAAACCCACTCGTCCAATGCCATACTAAGCCCAACACCAAACAAGACGGATGCGATATCCAATTTTAGATTATCATCATGAAACAATATTAAAGGGATTCCACCCAATGCAATCAACAATAAACCGGTATACAAATGATGTATATTGTAAGAGGCAATATCTAGATTAGTACTTGGAGAAATATATAAATACAATCGCAATACTACGAATGTTATAACCAGTGACAACAACATAATTATCGCGCGTTTTTTATTTACCCTCATGTAAATTGTCCATAGTTTTATATATTTAACTGTTATATTCTTTTTTAGTGTTGGATATCCATTCTTTTTGAATAGTATTGTAATGCTTGCCGGATATTTTTGATTTGTTTAATATCTTTTCAAAAACAGCATTCGCTTTATCACGTTGCCCATTTGACTTTAATAATACTGCATAGCGATATGATGCTTCAAGCCCAGAATAGTAACCATCAAGAACTTGATATTCTTGTAGCGCTAATTGAATATCGCTTAAATTTTCGGCAGTTCTGGCATAAAGCAAATGTGCATTTGAATTTTTGTAATCTGGGTTTGTCGAAATTAAATCATCTAATATTTCTTTTGTTCGATTATAATTTGTTAAACCGAACTCTGCTCTAGCAAGGCCAAACATAATATCCGGTGCATCTTGATGCATGCCGCTTAATGCTTTTTCAAATAACTGTTTGGCTTCGTCAAACATATTTTTTGTGAGGCACTGCTCTGCTAACTTCACTGAGTTTTCTACAGTATCCGATATTGAATAATCTCGTGAGGCCTCGTTAATATTTTTATCGGGATTGATAATATTTTTAATATTTTTATGTACCTTTCTTCCTGTTTTGCCAGCGACTATTCCAGGTAATACTTCGACCACGACATAGGCAATTGAACCTGCAAGCGGCAACATTACAACAATCCAAATCCAAGTGGTATTTCTTCCGGTTTTTACTATATGCAAAACCAATGCTACTTGTAACAAAACTGTGACAATTAAAATAGGCATATAGCCTCCATTTTATAGCTTAGATGAATATTTATCTTTCTCTGAGTGTTTGTAAAGGCGATTGTGTTAATACAGAATAGCTGCCCATGACTCCTGCAATACCTATAATTAAAACACCACTTATTATGCCCATAATAATGACACTGGCATTAAGCTGGTATTCAAAATGAAATACTTTTTCAGATAATACATAAGCGATACTGCTTGCGGCAAATCCTGCTAACAAACCCGCGAGTGCTCCCATGCTTACAAACTCGGCTATCAGCCCTCGTAGTAATACTTTTTTTCTGGCACCTAGTGTTCTTAATATAGCATTCTCAAATCGACGCTCGTCTTGATAAGATTGTATTGCAGAAAATAATACCGCAATTCCAGCAAGTAAACTAAAAATAAATATAAACTCAACTGCTAGTGTAACTCTATTGATGATTCCTCGAACTCGATTCATAATAACATCAACATCTAAAACCGTGACATTAGGGTATTTTTTAATAAGCAAACCAAGATTTTGTTTTTGGAGTGCATCTAAATGAAAACTTGTTACCCAACTGGTAGGAACATTATTTAATACCTCGGGGGGCACAACCGTAAAAAAGTTAATATCAAAACTATCCCAATTAACTGTTCTGATACTTGACACTTTAAAATCCATTTTAGTGCCATTAATATCAAATTGCACAATATCATTAAGTTGTATTTTTAGTGTTTTGGCAATGCCTTTTTCGATGGATAATTTATTTTTGCCATAGTCTAGTTCAGTCCACCAACGTCCTTCAACAATATCATTGCTCTTTTGTAATTTTTTAGCCCACGACAAATTAAACTCACGAGTAACCAAGTGCTTAGCTCGCTCGCCTTCATAGCTATCACTGGTGACTTTTATATTATTAATTGCTGTTAATCTGGCACGTACCATCGGATATAGTTTTGGTTTTTTCACACCAATGTCAAATAGTGACTTTTCTAAATCTGACACTTGGTCGGTTTGCACATTAATTAAAAAGTGATTAGCCGCATCTTTGGGCAAACTTTTTTGCCAATTATTTAATAAGTCGGTTCGCACTGTCGACAATAATAACAACACCATGATGCCAAGCCCAAATGCAACTATTTGAATAATACTACTAACCGGCCGACGTGCGATATTGGCAAAACCAAACCGCCAAGCAACGCCAACATGCTGTCTTAATCTATTTAAAGACTTTATTAATATAAAAGCGGCCATTGCCAGTAGCACTAACGTGAAGATCATACCAAGCATAACATACAATACTAACATCGGTTTATTGAGCTGCCATTGCATTAAAAACCCCATACTCAGCAATACGGCTAAATAAACCAACCATACAGGGCTTGCTTTTATCTTTTGATCTTTTCGTAAAACCCGTATTGGTGAGATATTTTTTAATGTTAGTAACGGTGGTGATACAAAACCCAGCAACATAACAACTCCCGTTGCAAACCCCAATATTAGCGGCTCAAATGAGGCATTGGGCAAGCTAGCAAGTAATAATTTACTCAAAATTTCCGATATTGCTATCTGAGTAAACCAACCCAATAGACAACCAATGCTGCTGGCAATTAATGCCAACCATAACATTTCAAAACTAAAAATTTGAATAATGCTCGATTGACGAGCCCCCATGGTGCGCATAATCGCACTCGCATCGGTATGGCGTGAGGCAAAGCGTCGTGCCGCCGTTGCAACCGCAACACCCGCGAGCAAGACACTAATTAATGCAGCCAAACTTAAAAACTCTTGTGCCCGATCAAGCGCAGCACGTAACTCAGGACGACCGTCTTTGGTGCTTAGTAATTTTTCATGCGCGGGCAATTTTTTTGATATCCAGCGCCGATAATTATCCAAACTTGATTTTTGGCTTTTGTAGGCGAACAATAATCTATAATTAACTAATGATCCCGGTTGTATTAATCCAGATGCTGCAATATCGTCATAGTGAATCATCACTCTTGGTGCAAGGCTAAATAAATCACCACCACGGTCGGGCTCATAACGAATAATTTTTTTCACAATCAATGATAAATTTCCTAACGAAATCGTATCATTAATTTTTAAATTAAGTAATCTCAGTAATCGAGCCTCAAGCCACACTTCACCGCGCTTTGGAATAGCACCTGTTTCAATCTTGCTGCTATATGCTGTGTCGGCAACTTGTAGTTGACCACGCAAAGGGTAGTTTTTAGTTACCGCTTTCACTTCGACCAATTGTGGTTTATCTTGTGCCAGTAGTACACTTCTAAACTGAACAACTTTAGCATAAACTAAATTATATTTTTTGGACTCGTCATAATACGTTTCACTAAAGTCTCGAGACGATGAAACCACTAAATCAGCGGCAATCAATTCGGCCGCTTGACCATCCATTCCCTGTTCGACTCTATCGATAAAAAAACCGACAGCCGTAACACTAGTCACTGCAATAATTAATGACATTAATAACACACGTAACTCACCACTACGCCAATCACGCCATAACATGTTTGCTGATAACTTTAAATTTACAAATACTCTATTCATCATTAATTACTGTATTCTACCGGCTTCTAATTCAATTCTTGCATCGCATTTATTGGCTAAGCTTTCATCGTGCGTTGCCATGATAAGCGTTGTACCTTGCTCATGGTTAAGTTCAAATAATAAATCGATAATTTTTTTACCCGTTAATTGATCTAAATTACCCGTTGGTTCATCAGCAAATAACAGAGTTGGTTTTACTGCAAAAGCCCGAGCAATCGCACAGCGTTGTTGTTCGCCCCCTGAAAGTTGCATTGGATAATGTGTTTCACGTTGAGCTAAACCAACACGTTTTAAAATATCCTGTGCATCTTGTCGCGCTTTTTTGTCGCCCGCTAATTCTAACGGTAGCATGACATTTTCAATTGCAGTTAGACCACTGAGTAGTTGAAAACTTTGAAATACAAAACCAACACTATTGGCACGTAATTCTGCTCGCCCATCTTCGTCTAAATCACCCAGATTACTGCCGTTAAATAAGCTCTGGCCACTCGATGCAACGTCCAAACCAGCGAGTAAACCTAGCAATGTGGTTTTACCGGATCCGGACGCCCCTAGAATAGCAAGAGAAGTTCCCTTATTAACTGAAAAGTTGATATCATCCAGTAACGTTAATACTCCTTCGGATGTTGTTACACGTTTGCATAAATTTACCGCTTGAATAATTATTGTTGAACTTAAATTACTGGAATCACTAATGGAATCAAGCTTAGTCATAGCAAAAAAACTCCTCATATATGCTGTCAGTGTTATTACAGTTTATAGCTTACTATTCAATTATACTAATAATAGTGTCACTGCAAGTGAAACAAAGCGCAAACCAAGCATATTAATACTGGGAGATAGCCTCAGTGCTGCTTATGGTATTAATACCAAGCAAGGCTGGACGGTTTTATTGCAGTCCAAATTAAAAATGACGGGATTTAATCATAAGGTAATTAATGTTAGCGTCAGTGGTGATACTACTCGGACGGGGTTAAACCGTTTAAAACCATTGTTGGCGAAATACCATCCGGATATTGTTATTGTGGCTTTGGGCGGTAATGATGGTTTACGGGGTTTAGCCTTTAGTGAAATTACCACTAGCCTTGGTAATATTATTTTAATGACGCAACAATTCAAAAGTAAGGTTTTACTAGCGGGTGTTCGCTTGCCACCGAATTATGGCGCTGCTTATAATTCCCGATTTACAGCACTGTTTAAAACCACAGCCGATAAATTTAAAATTCGTTTAGTACCAAGTTTGTTATCGGGCATTGATGATAAAACCGAACTGATGCAGCCGGATAAAATTCATCCTAAAGCACAGGCACAGTCTAAGATTGTTGATAATGTTTGGCAAGAATTGCGGTTTTTGCTTAGATGATTTATGTTGGGATTCTAACAGAACCCCAACAATGGTTAATTAAGTTTGCGCGAGTTGTTTGGCTTTATTAAAGTCACTTTTACCGGTGCCAAGTTTTTTTAATTCGTCTACTTTTATATAACAACTAGGAACCATCTAGCCATTATTAAATAACGGTTACGTCGGTATTGAACAATCTGAAAAAGTCGGTCAGCTCGGCGCACTGTGATCTCCCTGAATTAATGCATAGAATGAATACCGACACGATTACCCTCAGTGTCAATAAAATGTGCAATGTACCCAATCTCATCACCGAGATGAGTTTTAGGAACGATAACTTTACCACCAGCATCTTCTACTTTCGACAAGGCAGTGGCAAGATTATCACCGCCATTTAAGTAGACAATACTACCTTCCTTAGAAGGTTTAAAATCCATACCGTAGATAATTGCACCAGAAACAGCTGTTTTGTCGTCGTGTGGGAACAGTCCCAATTTTAATCCACCCATTTCTTCTTCAACTATATCGACATCAAGAATATCATGATAAAACTTTAGCGCACGCTCAAATTTCGTTGTTGGTATTTCAAACCAGACTGCAATATTAGGGGTATTATTTTCCATTGTTATTTCTCCATTATTAAATTATGTCAGTTGACAGTAGAGAGTGTAAAACAGGTCTACTGACAGCATAGTGTCAGTAATGATTTTTAAATATATGAGGCCAATGTAACCAAATGCTAACAAGAGTTCGTT
>UOFS01000006.1_pt1 | contig 197158 bp, 215 predicted proteins | sample 1989581 | NCBI WGS metagenome assembly UOFS01 (sample SAMEA4712198, study PRJEB27164) | hydrothermal vent metagenome | biome: marine basaltic hydrothermal vent biome; feature: marine hydrothermal vent; material: mineral | place: Pacific Ocean | collected 2011-06-14/2011-07-23 | depth 1691 m | reverse complement strand
GATTTGTATTTACTCATTTACCAAGAGCGACTTCTATTGAACAAATTGAAGCTTTGCTGCCTTGGAATGTTAATCTTGATAACTTAGTTGTGAATTAAGTCTACGACGGTGTAAGTTTTGCGCTTACCATTTAGTTGCCGTCCTGCAAGTAAATTTTTATTTAGTGGAATAGTACGCGATACGGTTTTGATGTCGCGGGTAATCGTAAGCACTGAACGTTGTTACTTCATAAAGGAAGAAACTGCCTCTTATACTACCAATTCTGATACTAAAAAGCCCCGGTGCTTTAAAGCAGTGGGGCTTTTTAATTTCTTTAAAAGTACTTTAGATGAATAAAGAGATATCGGACTCACCGGCAAACTCGAAAAAGCTTGCTGCTCCGCCTAACTCAATTCCTTCTATAAAATCTTTTGAATCAAATTCAAATAAATCAACGGTCATTTGACAGGCGATCATTCGGACTTCAGCTTCAATACAGAGATCTCGAAGTTCTTCTAAACTTGCAACGCCTTTTGATTTCATCTTTGATTTCATCATGGATGTCATCATGCTTTGCATTCCTGGGATTGCTGTTCCAATAACGGGGAACCATTTATCCATACCTAATGGCATAGGCATTCCAGGATTACCAAGTGGGCTAACGCTTAGATTCATATTCTTGTTTACTAATTGTAAACCATAGAATGTGAAAAAGATTTCTACGTCATAGCCAAGTGCTGCGGCAGTTGAGGCTAGAATGAATGGAGGGTATCCCCAGTCAAGTGTGCCTTTTGTTGCGATAATTGCTAGTTTTTTCTCAGACATTGGTAGCTCCTCTTATGTATCTGATTAGCTCCCTCATGCTTATTACTGGTATAAACATATGTTACGCTTTTTTGATTAAAAAGTAGAATTTTCCACCGTCTTCTTTAGATTCCATTAGTTCGTTACCAGTTTGCTTTGCAAAGGCCTCGAAGTCTTTAACAGAACCAGGATCAGTTGCGATAATGTGTAGTACTTGACCGCCTTCTAGTGAAGCCAATGATTTCTTAGCACGTAAAATTGGCAGCGGGCAGTTTAAACCTGATGCATCAAGTTCTTGATCAAAGTTAGCCATTACAAATGTCTCCTTAACTTTATTTAGTTTAAATTTAGATCGAATGTGACACAAAACTGAAATTTTATAATGCTATAAATTAAAGAACTGTATTAGTATTCAACCTTACGCTTATATTTGCCATACAAACCTTATTCTATTTGGTTCTGTATGGCAACCTCATTTAACACTATAAGTAAATAATAGCATAGAATTAAATATATCTATATTTTGAATATTGAATTAATCGAATTAAATCAAGATCTTAGTTTTAGTTAAGTTAGCCTACACTGTTGCCATTGTTTACCCAAGCTAAAATTCCACCTCGTAAATTATACACGTTTTCATGCCCTAAATTGCTTAAATAATTACAGGCTTGAGCAGAACGAGCACCGCTATGACAGTATAAAATTACTTTTTCATGTTCTTTTATTGATTCTTGATGTAATGGCACTGTATGCAGTGGCATATTTTCTGAGCCTGGAATTTTACCGCGAGCAACTTCTGCGGTATTGCGGACATCGATAAGTTTGACTGTTGGTTTGACCTGATCCAACATTGTTTTTAATTCATTAATTTCTATTTCTTTAACTAATTGCATTTAAACACCTCGTGTTAGATCCTCAGATTTCAAATCATTTAATATGTTACAAATCACAAATATATTTATTAGAAACTTTAGTATATTAATAAACGTTAATATAGCATCTACCGATATATTATCAAGTACTAACAGTAATTATTTTTGGTGTCTATCCTTAGTGTTTACATATACTTAACATTAATACTGGGTTTAGTAAGGGAGCTTTAAGAAAGCACAGGTTCGATAGTCTTTAAAAATGAACTTGATCATAGATTTGATAGTCTTAATGAAGTAATTGATACTATGGCATACGGTATTGTGTGCTGTTTGTGAAAAAATAGGAACTTTTAAGCCATCTTAATGAAAACTAAATTTCTACTATCGTTAATCGTTATATATATAAGTCATTTATTTAATGTTGCAAATATCGCAATAGCGCAACAAATCAATTTACCCGATATTGGCGATAGTGGTGCAGCATTAGTGACTTTAGAGGAAGAAGAACGTACCGGTGAAGCCGTTTTGCGCAATATCCGTCGTGCCGGAGGTCTAATTGAAGATCCAATATTAGTGGATTATATAAACCGCCTTGGTCATAAGTTGGTAGCCGCCAGTGTCGATAAAAAAACTTCTTTTCATTTCTTTATCATTGATGATTCTTCCATCAACGCCTTTGCCCTGCCCGGTGGTTATATTGGTGTTCATTATGGTTTGTTTTTGGCAATGCGTAATGAAAGCGAGCTTGCAGCAGTGCTTGCCCATGAAATTGCTCATGTCACTCAGCGTCACCATGTTCGCTCTTATGCTTCGAGCCAATATTCCAACACTCAAATATTAGCCGCTGTCATTGCAGCAATTATTCTTGGAGGCAGTAATCCAGAGGTGGGTGAAGCAGCAATTGCGACGGCTATTGCCGGTACGACTCAAAACCAAATCAACTTTACCCGTTCAAACGAAATGGAATCGGATCGGATCGGGATTAGTTTATTAACCGATGCTGGGTTTAACCCACAAAGCATGGCTGATACATTTCAAATATTAGCCGACTCTGCCCGTCTATACGGTCCACAAATTCCTGAGTTTTTGCTAACCCATCCGGTTAGCTCTACTCGACTAGCGGATGCTAGAAACAGAGCGGGTGATATACAACAAATCAAACGTCAAGCACCTGAACTGCAATATCATCTGGCACGCTCAAAATTACGTGTGTACACCAGCTCAAACCTAAATGACACATTAAAAGCATTCCAACAAAACTTAAAAACCGGCAGTTATTTAAACCATAAAGCAGAAATGTATGGTTATGCCTTAATTTTAATTAAAAAAGAAAATTTTACACAAGCCACTAAAATTGTTGATTTACTTTATAAATCAAACCCCAATAGTATTGCGTTTAAGTTAATACAGGCTCAACTAAAGTTTAAATCCGGCAAACCTAAAATGGCATTAGCGCAACTACAAAAAGCACTGGAAATTTACCCACTAAATCCAATACTTACTGAATATTATGTTGAATTATTACTCAAGTCGAAACAAGCTAAACGCGCGAAAGCTATCTTACAAACATTTTTACGCTCCCCCGCGCCAAACCCTCGGTTTTATAAACTACTGTCAGCTGTCGAAAACAGTTTAAACAATACTGTCGGAGCCCATGAAGCTTTGGCTCAATTTTATTATGATATGGGGCTAACCCACAGTGCCATTGAGCAAATCAATATAGCGTTAAAAGATAAAAAAATTGATTTTTATACCAGCTCCCGTCTTGAATCTCGTTTAAAACAATTGGAACAAGAACGGTTACAATTAGAACAAGCCGCTTCTCACTAAATTTTATATTAGTAAGCATTAACTTTATCAGCAAAAAGTTATCTAAAGCTATTTTAGAAAATATTAATTTACTAATTTAAAGCCGCTCTAACATTATGAGATCAATGCTTGCCATCTTGTCTACATGCTGTATTCTAGGTACTTAGAAAATTGGCCGCTTTTTTAGCCAAAGCTCTAAACTAAATATTTAAAAAAACAATTGTACTTAACCGTTTAACGTTAGTATTTTAATAAATACCAATCTTTAAATGAAATTATAATAAATATGAACGATTTCAATCATTAAAATCTTGAGGAGGAAATCATGCGGAAACCCGCTTTTTTCATAGCTGCTACAAGTGCTGTAGCGATAATACTTGCAACATCGAGTGTTACATTACCCCAACTTGCATTCGCCGATGCCAGTTTAATCGCTAAAGGCAAAAAAATTGCTGAAAACCGTAAAAAAGGTAACTGTTTCACATGCCACCAATATGAAGGTGCTGTAGCACCCGGTAATATGGGACCACCACTTGTCGCGATGAAAGCACGATTCCCTGATAAAGCGAAATTGCGTGATCAAATAGCCGATCCAACGAAAGCAAATCCTGCCAGTGTTATGCCTCCATTTGGAAAGCATGAAGTACTAAGCAAGGATGAAATCAATGCCATCGTTGAATGGGTATATTCATTATAACAACTATTAGAAATAGGAGAACACCGATCATGCAACGTAGAACCTTTTTAAAAGGAACTATTGCCACCAGCACATTAGCTATTGTCGTTAGTGCCGGTATGCTAAGTCCCCGAACTGTATTGGCTGCTTGGCCAAAATCTGCATTTGAAGCTAAAACCGTAGAGGATGCCTTAAACTCACTATTGGGTAATGCTCAAACTACACCTTCTGCTGATATTAAAATTAAAGCCCCTGATATTGCTGAAAATGGCGCAGTAGTTCCCGTAACTATTACCACGTCCATTACAGGCATTGAGTCAATTAGTATTGTCGCTATGAAAAATGGTAACCCATTAGCTGCAAACTTTATAATGACTAACAACACTAAGGGCTTTATTTCAACACGCATCAAAATGGGTAAAACTTCAGATGTTGTTGCTATTGTTAAAGCAGGTGGTAAGAGCCACGCTGCACGTAAAAATATCAAAGTAACCATCGGTGGTTGCGGCGGTTAACCTAATTAAGCGAGGATATATATAATGGCTAAAACAATACGTATACGCGCCAGCGCGAAGGGTGATACCACCACCGTCAAGGCTTTAATAACTCATCCCATGGAAACAGGTCTTCGTAAAAATAAAAAGACTGGTAAAAAATTTCCTGCAGAATACATTCAAGAAGTTAATTGTGAACACAATGGAACGACTGTAATGACTGCACAATGGGGTCCTGCGATTTCTAAAAATCCTTACCTTTCCTTCCAGTTTACTGGTGGCAAAAAAAGTGATTCGATTAAAATCAGCTGGGTTGACAATAAAGGCAAAAGTGATTCGATCACTGCCAAAATTAAATAAGGTTACGGGAGTTTAACAATGAAAAAATTACTCATGATTAGCTGGGCAGCTGTTGCCTGTGCTATTGGTGCAGTTCCAATACTTGCTCAAGCTTCTCCGGCAAGTGATTTAAAAGATTTTAGAGCTTACTTCTTTAAGAAATTCCCTGGGGTTTCATTACAAGAATTCTCTAATGGTGTTTATGCAATTGATAAAAACCGTCGTTTAGAATGGGAAGCAATGGAAGAATTTCCTCCATATGAACCTGCTCTTGATATCGGTAAAGAATTGTTTGAAAAGCCTTTCAAAAATGGTAAAACGTATTCTAGCTGCTTTAAAAATGGTGGTATTGGAATTCGTCAAAACTATCCCTACTTCAATAAGCGCACTGGTAAAGTTAAAACTCTTGCTGCTGAAATTAATCAATGCCGAGTAAAAAATGGCGAGAAAAAATTGAAGTGGAAAAAAGGTAAATTAGCTGCAATTATCGCTTATATGTCTTATACATCTCGCGGTAAAAAAGTTAATGTTATCGTTCCTAATGACTCACGTGCTATTGCAATTTATAACCGCGGTAAAACCAGCTTCTATGCTAAACGTGGTCAATTAAATTTCTCATGTGCTGATTGTCATGTTTATAACTCGGGTATGATGGCTCGTAGTAACTTACTTAGCCCTGCTTTAGGTCATGTATCTCATTTTCCTGTTTATCGTAAGAAATGGGAATTTAAAGGTAAAGGTGCTTTAGGTGGTTTAGGTACTATTCAACGTCGTTATGGTGGTTGTAACAAGCAAGTTCGTGCAAAACCATTTAAAGCACAATCTGCTGAATACACTGCTCTTGAGTACTTCCATACTTATATGAGTAATGGCATTAAAATTAATGCTCCGGGTGTACGTCAGTAATCGTCTTTAAGACATAGCACTATTAAAAACCAGCTATTAGATTAATAGCTGGTTTTTTTTGGTCCCCGAATATTTTATATTGGTGTGGGTAAGGGCTCTAAGGGACGCGGTTCATCGTCACTACTGTCCTCAGATAGGCGTTGATAGATACTTTTTAAAGCCATATCTTCAGTAGCAAAAATATTCTCATCCCCAATCACTTCCCAAGCACCAGTGTGCTTCAAAACCAATATTATCTGACGTTTTAAACCGCTAAAAACCAAGGTTACCCCTGTCTCTTTCATGCGTTCTACTATATGTCTTAGCACTTCTTCACCCGAAGCATCTAATTGATTAATGGCATCACCCACAACTAAAATAAATTTTGCTTTCGGATTATTTGCCTCAGCCGCTAAAATAGCATCTTCAAAATAAGAGACATTAGCAAAATATAAAGATCCATCAAAGCGCACTGCAACTAAGCGCTTATCAGTAGCAAGCTCAGGGTGAATAGCGATATCACGCAAGGTACCATCTTTATAACGTCCTAAAATTGCTACTCGAGGCCGCATTGTGCGGAATAAATACAAACCAAGCGCAAGTGAAGCTCCAATCACAATGCCCCATTCCAAATGCGGCGCAAAACCCAAGGTACCAACGAAGGTAACGCCGGCAGCAAATCCGTCGTGTTTATGGGCACGCCAAGCATGTTTAATGGCTTTGAAATTTACCAGCCCCATTACTGCCATCATGATAACCGAGGCCAATACAGCTGCAGGTAGATGGTAAAGTAAAGGCGTTAAAAATAGTAATGTCACTAATACTACGGCAGCAGTTACAACTGATGAGAAACCAGTGATAGCGCCCGCGTTTAGGTTTACCGCCGAACGTGAGAATGAGCCGCTAGTTGGATAAGAAAGACTAAAACTACCCACTAGATTTGCCAGCCCCTGCCCAATCAACTCTTGGTTAACATCAATTCGTTGCTTGGTTCGAGCGGCCATGGCTTTTGCAATTGATATTGCTTCCATGAAGCCAATAAGAGAAATAACAATGGCACTGATGATTAACTCATGCAGCACATCAAAATCAAATACTGGTAATTGAATTGTAGGCAAGCCAGCAGGAATGCTACCAACAACCACACCGCCAGATTGTTCAAAATTAAACAAATAACTGGCAACAGTGGTAATCACTACAGCAAATAATACACCCGGAATCTTTGGCCATAGCTTTTTAACGCTGACCATAATGGCAATTGCAGTGACAGCCATTGCTAAACTATGAAAGTGGGTATCGCCTATTTGACTCACAACATCAAGCACATCGGTTATAAATGCCCCTGTTTCAGGTTTATTAACACCAAACAGTTTATAAAATTGTGAAAATGCAATAATTAGTGCCGCAGCATTAGTGAAGCCAACAATGACCGGATGCGATAAAAAGTTTAGAACCACACCTAGTCGAAAAACACCTAACATCAATTGAAACGTGCCCACCAGAAAAGATAATAATATTGCATAAGCGATAAACTGCTCAGAACCCGCTACCGCTAGTGAACCCAGTGATGATGCTGTTAATAATGATACAACGGCAACCGGCCCAGTCATTAATTGATTTGACGAACCAAATAACGCGGCGATTAGTACCGGTAAAAAAGCGGCATAAAGACCATAATAAGCTGGTAAATTGGCAAGCTGGGCATATGCCATTGATTGCGGTATAAGAATCAAAGCAACGGTTACACCCGCTATGATATCAGCCTGTAAAACACCCGATTTTTTTAACTCTGGAATCCATCGTAGAAATGGAAGCAATTTTTGCCATTGAAGCATTACATATCCTCATATAATTTGGTATGACAGATTTTAGTTATTTGCAGCGATTATAGTTAAAAAACTAGAAAAGGAAATATCGAACTAAAATTACGTTAGATCTCAGCATTCTAATGTATTATACGACTAAAATCAGATATTAATCGATACGCACAAAATCTTATTATCTCGGTAGGTTGAGGCTATGGTAGCTCATCGTAAGCATAACTCGAGTTCAGGTTAATTATGGGCAACCCTATCGTGACTTGTTCTATAATTTGTACTAAAAAAGTGCTTCAAGACAAAAAAATGATGAACCGTGTGCGATTCAAACGCATGAGCAATTGGTTAAAAGCTTTATCATGACACCAACGATATCCGATGAAGCGGTACTAGCTGAGCAAGCAATCAACAAGGGCACACATAAAACAAAAGGGATGAGACAGTTATACGTTAAGAAGAAAATACCTATCGTCGTACGTAATAATATTAAGCGACTACCTTGACCAATTAGTTTGCCAAGTTTGGGATTTTGAATTTTTAGTAAAAACTAAGCCATTGATAACAAAAAAGAAATGGTGGGCCGTGTGCGATTCGAACGCACGACCAATTGGTTAAAAGCCAACTGCTCTACCGGCTGAGCTAACGGCCCATATGATCTTTCATTGATACTGCAAAGCGCGCAATTGTACCGAACTTTTTGGGAATAACAAGCCCAAGAAGTTCAATTTTATAAATTATTTTTATATTGCATCCAATTTTCTAAAACTATTTGGTACCAGCTTTAGATCTGCTAAAGATGTGATAAAGATTTTCATTAAAGTGGCCTCATCTTCATAGACCATTTTATAATATTGCATTTTCATTGTCATGGCACTACCGAAGATAATACCTCCAAATGTGAGAAAGGATCCTAGCGCAAGTGTTGATACTCCCGTGACTGCTTGGCCAATTGTGCAACCAAGGCCTAAGACACCACCAAAACCCATTAGAACGGCACCAATCATATGCACCACAAAATCTTTTTTTGATGCAAACCATTCAATACGAAAAGATTTGTTCAAAATAGACCACAAAAAGGCACCAAAAATTACGCCAAATACCGACATGATACCAAAAGTCAAAAACGTGCTTTTAAAACCAGACAGGGTATAACCAAAGACCTGACCAATTGGGCTGATAAACGTGTATGAAGTCGCTTGAAGATTGGTACTGCCATTTTTAGGCTTGCCATCATCTGAATCCATGGTCATATCCCATTCACTATAAAAAGCCGTTAGGCTTTGAGTGCCGTCTTCAGTATTAACAGCAATATTCGAGGTTAGATACCACGCAGCCACTACAACTGCGCCAACAACAACACCGGCTAATACATTATCAAAGTTTTTTCTAAATTCAGCTGATTTAAAGATAATAAATAACATAACAGAAGCGATGAATAAGCCAACAACTAAGCGCATTATTGTGCCAGAAACACCAACCCAAGAGCCGATAATGCTGCCTAAATCTTGTTTAGTTGATAATGAAATAGAAGCCTTGCCTAACCAAGGTTGAAAATATTGGGCATACCAGTTTGCTGGTAATATTTCTTTGTAAGGATCAACCATGAAATAAGCTATGATAGCGATGACCAAAAACACAAATATGGATTTAATATTACCGCCGCCAATTCGGATTAAGGTTTTATTGCCACAACCACTAGCGATTGTCATACCAATACCAAATAATATGCCGCCGAGAAGATATCGTCCCCACTGAAACTCGGAACCACGATAAGGCGGTAATGTAGACTCTAATTGAAATAAAGCGCTAGCCTCAAAAATAATGACTCCTAAAATGGCAACTGTTGATGCGAGAAACCAGGCTCTCATGCGTCCCATGTCACCAATATTAATCCAATCTGACACCGCACCCATAGTGCAAAAATTTGTCTTTGTTACTATTAATCCCATAAATGCAGAAAGCACAAATGCGATGATTAAAAGTGTCCACTGAGCATCGGCAAAACTTTCATATATCATGGTATATCCTCAAAATATTATTAATATCAATATAATCTGCAACCAACTTGATTATTGCTCAAGCACGGCTAACTTTTGTATAGGGTATTATACAGAAAAATAGAAAACAGTGAGAATGAATACATAAAATATAGTCATTTCAATTACTTATAGTTAGTTGTATCTGAAATTCCGGCATTTCTGAAGCCCTCGGCACGCAACCGACACGACTCACATACTGCACAGGCGGCACCGGATTCTGTTGGGTCATAACACGAAATCGTATCATTATAATTAACACCTAAATCTGTTCCGAGCTTAATAATTTCGGCTTTGCTCAATGAAATTAAAGGGGTTTCAATGGTCATTTGCATGCCTTCAACACCCACTTTTGTTGCAAGGTTTGCCATTTTCGAAAACGCATCAATATATTCTGGACGACAGTCTGGGTAGCCAGAGTAATCTACTGCATTCACTCCAACATAAATATGTTTTGCCTGTAACACTTCAGCCCAACCTAAAGCAATGGACAAAAAAATAGTATTTCGAGCAGGAACATAGGTTATAGGTATGTTATTTACGTTTTCAGTGGATGCCTGTTGGTTTTTAGGCACGTCAATAGAATTATCAGTTAATGCCGATCCACCAAACTCATTCAAATTGAGTTTAAATATTTTATGCTCGAAAACAGCTTGTGTTACTGCAACTCGCTTAGCAGCCTCGAGTTCACATCGATGTCTTTGGCCATAATCAAAACTGATGGCAAAACACTGATACCCAATATTACTAGCGATTGCCAAGGCTGTTGCTGAGTCTAAACCTCCTGATAATAATATTACTGCTTTATCGGCCATGTTCATCACCCCATAATATTTTATGTAACTGAACTTGAAAACGCACGACTAAACCGTCTTCAAGAATCCAGTCTGCGAGTTGTTTTGCGGCTAGCTCATGATGTGAAACCGAAAATAATATTTCACATTGTTCGGTCAATTTGTAATCTAATATTAATTTTTTTGCCCAGTCATAATCAACTCGGTTACAGATGACAAATTTAATTTGATCATTTGAATTTAAACGAGAATAATTTGAATACAGATTTTTTTCACACTCTCCGGATCCCGGAGTTTTAGTGTCTAATACTTTTACAACCCTAGTATCAACATTACTAATATCTATTGCACCACTGGTTTCAAGTGATACTTGGTAATTAGCATCACATAATTGCTTTAAAAAATTAACACATTTTTTTTGAGCAAGCGGTTCGCCACCGGTCACAGTTATATAACGTGTAGGATATTTTTTTATTTGATTTAGTATCGAATCAAAAGATTGCCATTCACCACCGTGGAAGGCATATTCAGTATCACAATATTGACATCGAAGTGGACAACCTGTTAAACGAATAAAAATTGTAGGAATGCCTACGGTATTTGACTCTCCTTGCAAAGAGTAAAATATTTCTGTAATTTTTAATCGCTTATCTTTAGATACTGAATTATCTAATTGAACATCTTCTGGTAACATAATTTTTTCAATTGATTAGAAGATTGTTGGGACAAAACTGTAGAAATAGAATGACGTAATTTATTACTATTTCTACATATTCTATTTCTATTAACGTTTAGAATGGTTTAATTTAATTTTTTGAAGCTTATTCTTCGCTTGACTAGCTTCCGTTGTGTCAGGATACAGTTTAATTAATTGCGTTAAATTGGATTTAGCTTGCTTTATATCCTTTAACTCGTAATAGCTATAACCAACTTTTAACATAGCATCTGCAATTTTAGGACTTTTTGAATAATTAGAAATTAACTCCTGATAAGCTTTAATTGCAGCTTTATAATTTCCCTGAGTATAATTTGCTTCACCAACCCAGTATTGTGCTATGTGAGCATAGCGTCCAGTTGGGTAAGTTGATATAAATTGATTAAATGCCGCAATTGATTTGTCGTAACGTAACTCACGAAGTAAGTTAAAAGCTTTTTGATAAAGCTTTTGTTCTGCTTTTGACGAAGTGGATGTTGCTGCTACAGCAGGACTGCTGGAAGAACCTGAACCTGTTGAAGTTTTTGGTGAAACAAATGTTGAAGTGTGAGACGAAGTTGTAACACCCGATGAACTTGCTGCTACACCTTTGCCTCGTTCTAATTGCACAAGTCGTCGATCCACATCAATATATAAATCACGTTGTCGTTTTTTCAAATCTTCAATTGAATGACTAATAAGCTCAACATCGCCGCGTAAACTTTGTAATTCACCCTGAATATTGTCCATCCTAAGTAATAAATCAACCAAACTTTGGCTTTCTAACAAACGCTCTAGTCTTGCTAAACGATTTTCTACCGTATCTGTGCTTTGCTGGTAATTAGACTCAGATGATGAATTACCACCATTTGAATTACTGTATACCGGTTTTCTTGGTGCAGCAGAAGCATTGGTGCTGATTGTAACCAGCACCAAAAAACCACTAAAAAAATAGCACAGAAAATTATTCGTGACTTTTTTAATCATTAATACTTCCTGAATTAATGACCTTCATACACTAATTCAACACGGCGATTTTGGCTCCATGAGCTTTCATCATGCCCTAAAGCAACTGGACGTTCTTCACCAAAACTAATAACTTCGATTTGAGATTTTGATGCGCCTTGTAATACTAATAATTGCATCACAGCTTTAGCACGACGTTCACCTAGAGAAATATTGTATTCACGAGTACCACGCTCATCAGCATGACCTTCAAGTACAACTTTTGTACTGCTGTTTTCTGATAAATAACGAGCATGAGCTGAAATGAATTCGCGATCATCATCACTGATATTGGATTTGTTAAATTCAAAGTAAATCACACGTTGTGATAATAACCCGGATTTTTCGTCAAGTGGGTGAGTACTAATATCAGTTGCACCGCCAACATCTGAACGTGTCTCCGTTTCAGAGGTTCCTTCATTTGCGATTGGATCTTCCTTTTTAGGATCGGAAGAACACGAAATTAGAGTAACAGCAAAAGTACCCATTAAAATTAATTTTAAAATGTGATTCACGGATTTTCTCCTATTTTTTGTATTATATTATTGTAATAGATTTTGTTAATTTATTGCTAATTTTAAATATTATTTTACTGCTTTCTAAAAGGTGACCAAACAGGTTCTTTTACATCACCATAACTCAAGCTTAATCGTTGTTGTGCCCTCCCATCAACCGAAACTGCAGCAAGAACTCCCCGATTTTTGTAAATAGTAGCATAAAGTACCATGGTACTGTTTGGTGCAAAACTAGGCGATTCGTCTAATGTCGACTCGGTAAGCACCCGCATTGAGTTCGAGCCCAATTCTATCGTAGCGATACGAAAATTTCCTTCTATTCTATGCACAAATGCAATAAATCTTCCGTCATTTGACACAATAGGCCGCGCATTATAGCTACCATCAAACGTTAAGCGCTGTGGGCGGCCACTAACGCCAAACTTATTAACTCCAATACTGTATATTTGCGGGCTACCACCACGATCAGAGGTAAATACTATCGCTGAACCATCAGGCATCCAAGTTGGTTCGGTATCAATGGCATAATTTCGGGTAATTTGGGTAAATTTACGAGTTGCTAAATTATAGGTAAAAATCTCAGAGTTGCCATTTTTATGCACCGTTAGCGCTAAACGACTACCATCGGGCGACCATGATGGCGCACTATTAGCTCCCGTTTTGGAGCGAATATGGATTATATCCTCACTATTACCCGGAGATTGAATCACAATGGCTGCCTTACCTGTTGCAAAAGAAACATAGGCCAAGCGCTTACCATCCGGTGACCAGCTAGGGGACAAAATGGGTTGTTCAGAATGATAAATAATTTGCTCGTTTACACCATCTGAATCTGAAATGGCTAATAAAAAAGTACGCTTGTTATTATTGGTAACAACTTTAACATAAGCAATATCGGTGTTAAATGCACCTTTTATTCCGGTTAATTCTTCATAAATAATATCGCTTATTATATGAGCAATTGTTCGTAACTGTGACTTACCGGCATTGGTTTCTAAACTTAAACCTTTTATTTGTGTACCTTTAATGGCATCAAGCAGATAAAATGCAATTTTATATTGTTGCTCTTGTTTGGCTTTTAGTGGCAACGGTTCTATTGAGCCAATTACAATATTATTGGATTTTAGTATTCGCCAATTGTCCCAGTTTACGTCACTGCTAGTATGCGGCTGCGCTAGAAATAATTTTTTATCGATTGGGGCAAACTGTCCACTGCGGCGTAAATCATTTGCTATTATTTCTCCAATATCAACCGGTACTGTTGTTTTACCCTGCCAGCCAAAAGGCACAACCGCGATAGGAAATGCACCTTCAACACCTTCGGTAATTTCAATCGTTAATGTCGCATAACTAATGCTTGGTAGCATGATACTCATGGTTAACAACAAGTTTAAAAATATTCGCTTAAACATTTATTTTGGTATTCCTATTTTAAGATTACATTCACGAAAATCATTTATTAATTCTGAATCATGTGGTGGTATGGGTAATGGCTCAGCATTTTCCACGGCATTAACAGCATCTCGGTCAAATATGGCATCATTACTCGTTTTTTTAACCGTCACACTAACAACGCCGCCACCGGGTATTACTTTAACATGTAACTCTACAAATTTACCTGGAACCTTACGTGTTGATATCCACTGACTTTCAACTTTTGCTTTAATTATATCAATGTAACGTCCTTTTTCATTTTGTCTTTTTACCGCCTTAGCTGCTGCAATTACGGCTTGTCGCTCTTGTTCTTCTTTGGCCAGTTTGCTCTTTAATTCATTTTCAAACTGTTCTTTACGTCTTTTTTGTTCAGCGAGTTTAGCGGCTTTTTTACGTTGCTCCGTGGCCTTTCGTTGCTGTTCTTTTTTTGCTTTAATTTTTTTCTGCTTTTCAGCTTTTAATTCGGCTTTGCGCTTTTTCTTTAATGCCAATTGTTTGGCTTTTTCTTTTTTGCCCTTTTCTTTTAATGCTTTTAATTTTTTTTCTTCGCGTTTACGCTCAGCTATCGCTTGTTTTTTGTTACGCTCGGCATTTTTTTGTTTTTTTATTCTGGAGGCCTCAGCCTGTTTTATTTTTTTTAATTCTTTATCTAATAATTTTTGATCTACCGCAACCGCATTAACGATTTTAACCGGTGTTTTTTCACCCGTTGGTTTGCTTAATGATGTCCAGTCGACACTAACGCCCACTACAACAATAACAATTAAATGAAAAATTGCTGCAAAAAAAACGGCCCGAGGATGCTCTTTTAGTATTTCTATCATAGCGTTATCGACTCTGTCGTTTTGGGGACTTAGTCACCAAACCCACATCCTTTACTCCGGCCTGTTGTAATAAAACCATTGCGTTTATGACCTTACCATAATCAGTATTGGTATCACCTCGAACATAGACATCGGTTTTGGGTTTTAGTTTTAATACTGCCGCAACTTTAGCTTTGAGAACATTTTCTTTTACTGGTTTGTCGGTTTTCTCGCCAATATTCATGTATAAATAACCATTCGCATCTACCGTGATAATCACGGGTGTGCTTTTCGGTTCTTGCATATTTCTTGCACTTGCCTCAGGAAGTTTAACCGAGACACCTTGGGTTAATAATGGCGCAGTTATCATAAAAATAACGAGCAACACCAGCATCACATCAATATAAGGCACGACATTAATTTCTGACATTGGCCTCTTTCGAGTTCGGTTACCTAAGGGAGAATACTGGCTCATTGCAATAGGTATCTTATGTATGAACTTTACGTTGCAAAATTGACGAAAACTCTTCCATAAAGGTATCGTATTTACCGATAAGCCTTTCAACATCATTGCTGTAACGATTATATGAAACTACTGCCGGTATCGCTGCAAACAAGCCCATAGCCGTTGCTATTAATGCTTCGGCAATACCCGGTGCTACTTGGGCAATGGTTACCTGTTCTTGGCCGCCAATACTGATAAATGAATTCATAATTCCCCATACGGTTCCAAATAAGCCTATATAAGGACTCGTTGAACCAACAGTTGCTAAAAACGACAAATGATTTTCGAGCTTTTCAATCACCTTACTGGCTGCAACTCGCATTCCACGTTGAGCACCATCTAACACTGCCATTGGGTCAATGTCTGATTTACTTTTTAAACGAGCATACTCTTTAAAACCGGACTCGAATATTGTTTCCATACCGGTGGCATTACTGCGTTTACTGGCAATTTTTTTGTAAAGATCACCCAGTTCCCCACCCGACCAAAATCGACGCTCAAATTGCACTGCAGATTTTTTAGCCTGTTTGATAATAGACCATTTAATAAAAATTACCGTCCATGATAAAAGTGATGTAATTAATAGTATAAACATCACTAGTTGTACGATAAAACTCGCATCAACAATCATTTTTAAAATATCAGTATTAGCTTCCAAACGACACCTTCATATTTTCATATTCTTAATTTCATTTTCAGTTTTTCGGGTATGGCACAAGGTTTAAAACTATCCACTTGCAAACTGGCCACTTTAACACTCGCTTTGCAGATTATAACGTCTGAATCATCTGCTTTGGTAATTACTTGAGAAAATACAATACTCGCCCCTGCTATTTTTGTGACTGTCGTTGCCACTGTTAATAAATCATTAAACCTAGCGGCCATTATATAATCTATTTCAATTTTCCGTACTGCAAATAAGACAGCTTGCTGTTGAATCAGTTCATCCTGTTCAATTTTTAAACTCCGCAGATATTCGGTTCGAGCCCGCTCCATGAAGTTTAAATAACTGGAATGGTAAACAACACCGCCTGAGTCCGTATCCTCGTAATAAATGCGTATTGGCCAGTTAAATTCAACCATCGGCTATTTCCATCAAATTCATATTGATATAGTACAAGTATTACTCACTTTACGGAAATTAATAGCCAGTATTTTACGGTTGGTTTCTGAAAATATCGAATGATTCGTTTAAATTGTTGCTTTCTTGTACAACTGGTGTCATGCCAAAATGCTCATAAGCATGGGTTGTCGCAACCCGTCCACGTGGAGTCCGCATAATAAATCCTTGTTGAATTAAGTAGGGTTCGATAACATCTTCAATGGTATTGCGTTGCTCACCGATTGCAGCAGCAATACTATCGAGTCCGACTGGCCCGCCATTGAATTTTTCGATAATACTCAGTAATAATTTTCGATCCATAATATCAAAACCCAACTTGTCGACATTTAACATTAACAATGCTTTTTGAGCAACATCAGCCGTTATTCGACCATCGTTTTTAACCTGGGCATAATCGCGTACCCGGCGTAATAAGCGATTTGCAATTCGTGGTGTACCACGTGAACGTCGGGCAATTTCGCTTGCTGCTTCGGCTTCGATGTCAAGATTTAATATTGTTGCTGAACGTAATACTACTTCCGTTAGTTCTTCACTGGTGTAATATTCGAGCCGCTGCACAATGCCAAACCGGTCGCGCAATGGTGATGTTAACAAACCGGCTCGAGTAGTTGCGCCAACAAGTGTGAAGGGTGGTAAATCTATTTTTATGGAGCGTGCTGCTGGACCTTCGCCTATCATGATATCCAGTTGATAATCTTCAAGTGCAGGATATAAAATTTCTTCAACAACTGGGCTTAATCGATGAATCTCATCAACAAACAGCACATCGTGTTCTTCGAGGTTGGTGAGTAAGGCCGCGAGATCACCGGCTCGTTCTAATACCGGGCCAGAGGTGTGCTTCATATTAACCCCTAGCTCGTTTGCAATAATATGCGATAAGGTGGTTTTACCCAGACCTGGAGGACCAAATATTAATACATGATCCAAAGCCTCGTTTCTGGCTTTTGTTGCCTCAATAAAAATTTCCATTTGTTCGCATACAACGGTTTGGCCAATGTAATCTTGTAAAGATTTTGGTCTAATTGCGCGATCGATAACTTCTTCTTTTGCAGTTTTCTCGGTTGTTACAATGCGATCATGTTCAATCATAATTTTAATTTTTATGAATATTGAGGTTAATTATATTATAACGAATTAAATAGACAGTTTTTACTTTTTTATTACTTTATACTGGCTTTTAATGCGCTTTTAATAATATCTTCGCTATCGAGATCTTTTGTTTCTATCCGAGCAATCATACGAGTTGCTTCTTGGGCTTTATAACCTAAAGCCACCAAAGCAGATTCGGCTTCTTTTTTTGGATCTTTTGTTGTAAGTAAACTTATTGTGACACCCGTTGCTGTACTATCACTATCGGCTTGATACCATTCTTTTAATCTATCGCGCATTTCAATGATTAATCGTTCAGCGGTTTTTTTACCAATACCGGGTAATTTTGTTAATGCTACAGCATCGGCTTGTTGCACAGTTTGTGCAAATTCATCGGCACTAATGCCTGATAATATTGTAATAGCGAGTTTGGCTCCAACACCATTAACTTTAATTAATGTTCTAAAAAATTGTCGTTCTAAATTCGTAAAAAAACCATATAACAATTGCGCATCTTCACGCACCACTAAATGGGTAAAGATATGTACTTTTTCTCCAACGTTTGGTAGCTGGTAAATGGTTGACATTGGAGCATCAACTTCATAACCAATGCCATTAACATCAATTAATAAATGCGGTGCTTGTTTTTCTAAAAGAATGCCGTTTATTCTGCCAATCATGTTTTTATCCTGCCACCGCGAATGCCTTTTATATTTTTTATTGCCGTACTTCCGCCCAGTATTTTTTGATGATGACTATGGCATATTGCTATTGCTAGTGCATCAGCTGCATCTTCTTGTAATGTTGTATTAATATTTAAAATAGATTTTACCATATGTTGAATTTGATCTTTTGAAGCGTTTCCTTTACCAACTACAGATTGTTTTATTTGTGTTGCAGAATATTCGGCAACACTGCATTGATGATGAATAACAGCCGTTATAGCCGCCCCGCGTGCTTGTCCTAATTTTAATGCAGAATCTGGATTGCGATGCATAAAAACTTTTTCGATAGCGGCTTCATCGGGTGAATACTGCTGTAACAGTTCTAATAAATTACTAAAGATGATACCTAGTTTTTCAGGGATAGCATCCCCCGTCACCTTTATATGGCCACTAGCCAGATAACTTAAACGATTACCGTCAATATCAATAATTCCAAATCCGGTAAAGCGTGAGCCGGGATCGATGCCCATTATTCTTGTCATAATTTGATAATATCAAGTATCTCGTAATATTCTATAGTTGAGACATAACCTCGTCCGAAAAATCTGCATTGGTGTAAACATTTTGAACATCATCTAAATCTTCTAATAAATCAACCAAGCGCATCACTTTTTGTGCGTCTTCTAAATCCAACTCGACGCTGTTTGATGGGCGCATGGTAACTTCTGCATGTTCCGGTGTTAAGTCCGCATTGCTTAATGCTTCTTTAACTGTCAGAAAATTTTCACCTGAGGTTTGAACTTCAATGCTACCGTCATCTAAAGTCACAATATCATCGGCTCCAGCTTCAAGCGCGGCATCCATTATTTTTTCTTCATCGCTATTTTTTGAATAATTCATGACACCGAGTTTAGTAAATAAATAGGCCACTGAGCCATCAGTGCCAAGATTGCCACCACTTTTGGTAAAAGCATGACGCACATCGGATACAGTTCTATTTTTATTATCAGTTAAACAATCAACCAAAACTGCAACACCTTTTGGGCCATAACCTTCATAACGTAGTTCATCATAGTTATCACCCTCTTGTTCACCTGCTCCCCGTTTAACCGCGCGTTCAATAGTGTCCCGCGTCATATTACCAGAAAGACCAGCATCGATAGCGGAACGTAAACGTGGATTGGCATTGGTATCACTACCACCCATTCGTGCAGCTACGGTGATTTCACGAATTAGTTTGGTGAACAACTTACCGCGTTTTGCATCTTGGGCTTTCTTACGGTGTTGTATATTGGCCCATTTACTGTGTCCGGCCATAATTGCTATAGCTCCCTATAATTCTTAATGCTAAGTTAGGATATAGCAGCAATTTTACCACTTCAGGCTATTTTTAAAAATAGAGAAATAGGGAATTCGGGTAATTTTACAGATATTGTAGATTATTCAGTATCGGGTAGGTAGATAGCCGTTCGTTCTAATTCATCACGGCCGAGTTCGGTATCAAAAGTAAATACATGGTGTCCGACTTTGATCCGATCATGATGTTTTAGATGATGTTTGCTTTTTAAAGGTTTTTCATTAATTTTAGTACCGTTGGTGCTACCCAAATCTTCAATATAAGCATCTTTATAATTTTCAAGATAGTCGCTTTTAACCATTGTAATGAGGAAGTGCTCACCACTAACGGCATCATCATCAAGTGTTATGTCACAACTCAATTTACGACCAATAATCATAACGTCCAAATCTAATGAATAAGTACCAAGAACAACACTTTTAACGCTAAGAACTAGTTTTGACATAGGTATATTTTTATTATTTTATCTATAATTAAATTTTAATTTACTACCCGCTACATCAATAACATCATTGGCAGTAAGTGACTGGCTTTGTGATGATATTGGCATATTATTTAACCTAGGAGGTTCTTGTTTAGCTGCAGTACCTCCCATGGGCATAATGTAATATGATTGGCCACGACGAGCAATAACAACAACAGAAATTCCCGGTGATCCAAGCGTAGTATAGGCTTTGTTTAAATTAATTGTATCACCGCTCTTAGCACCTTCTATTATTTCAACAAAAGCATCACGGTGTTTTTCTTTTGCTGGATCCAGTCCCGTTACTACTGCTGCTTTTGCGCTTGGAATAACAATTGTGCTTTCAAAGTCTTGCACCACGCTATCAACAAAACGAAACTCATGCCGGCCTATTTGAATAATATCATTATGGTTTAACATACGTTTTTTAACGCGCTCACCATTTAATAAAGTACCATTGGTACTACCCAAATCTTCTACATAAATATTTTGCAACGCTAGAAAAGCCGCATGTTCACCACTCACTGTGTTATCGTCTAATTGGATATCATTGTGGGGTTTTCGACCTATCGTCATTCTCTCTTTATCCAAGAGGTATTCTTTAATAACGGTGCCATCATGTGTCAATATAATTTTTGCCATGTATTTTTCGCGTAACCTTAAAGCTATACATTTTTATCGTCAATTTGCCTAAAAACTAGATGATCTAGACCAAAATTTCTTGATAATTGCTGTTATTTTAAATCGTATATTGTTAAGTATATCTTAATTAAGGACCTGCCGAAATCGATACTAAAATAACGGTTATATTATCATTGCCACCGTTTGTATTTGCCAAATTAATCAATGACTTAGATAAAATTGGCAAGTTTTTATCATGCTCAATTAATGATGCCTCAATAGCACTATCTTCCACTAAGTCCGATAATCCGTCAGAGCACAGTAAATACAGATCGTTTTCTTGGATATCATGAACAAATACATCCACTTCAACCTCGGCACCTATCCCCAAAGCTCGAGTAATCAGGTTTTTACTGACCGATATGTTTGCTTCCTCAGCACTTAAATAGCCATTTTCAACCAATTCTTGAACCAAGGAATGATCATTTGTTAATTGTTCCAGTTTTTTGTCGCGTAATCTGTATATTCTTGAGTCACCAACATTGGCTAACATGATTTTATCATCACGAACCAAGGTGGACACCAGCGTGGTTCCCATTCCAGCACACTCCGGGTGTTCTAATGAATGTTCATGGATTTCAGTATTGGCTAGTTCTACAGCATCACGCACGATATCTTTATATTGTATATCGCTGCTAAGCTCGAATTCAGGTCGAAGCACTGCCTTTAAGGCACTACAGACCTGTTGCACCGCTATTTTACTGGCTACTTCGCCAGCATTATGACCACCCATGCCATCGGCTAACACGGCCAGATTCATATCTTCTTCACACATGAAATCATCTTCATTATGATCTCGAGATAAGCCAACATCACTTTGGCCATGTATTTTAATATTATAATTTGTCATGTCAGAGTCTTATCTTATTCATCTAATTTATCTCTACAACGCTTTAGAGAATTTACCATTTTTATACCACTTTGAAATCTTTTTTCAGCTTCTTTTTGTAAACCTTTATTAATTATTTTACTAATGCATTGCGGCAAATCAGGTCGAAACATACGAACATCTGGGTGTTTCTCATTTGCTATTTTATACATTAAACTAGCTAACGACTCTCCTATAAAGGGTAGTTCACCTGCCAGCATTTGATACATTGTTACTGTTAATGAAAATAAATCAGATCGGCCGTCAACTTTTTTACCGGCTAACTGTTCAGGTGACATATAAGATGGACTGCCTAAAATTGTACCTGTTTTAGTTTTGCTAACATCGGTTAAACACGCCACACCAAAATCGGTGACTTTTATAACAGTAGCTTCTTTGTCATAAATTATATTCGCCGGTTTAATATCTCGATGCACTACGTTTTCGCTACTGGCGTATTCTAATGCTTCGGCCACCATAATCACGATATCAATAACTTCAATTACCGGTAGTAGCGTCTCGGCCTGACAATAGGCCAATAAATTATCACCTTTTAGAAAGTCCATTGCAATATAAGCTAATTCTTGATCTTCTCCGACATCATAAATTGTTACAATATTTGGATGATTCAGGCGACCCGCCGTTTCGGCTTCGCGAAAAAAACGATCTTTAATATCTTTTAATTGCTCGCCTTCAAACTCCGCTCCCAGCGCCATGGTTTTTATCGCTACGGTACGTCCAATTTTCGGATCAGAGCCAAGGTAGACTAATCCCATTGCACCGCGACCAATTTCCTTTTCAACCAAATAACGACCAAGCATGGGTTTTTGGATACCCGTAGTATTGAGTACTAAGGTACTGTTACCCGTTGCTGATGTTCCTTGAGTTAATACCGAAGTTGCTGATGCCTGTTTGTTTCGTTCTAGTCGATCACGCACATCTCTAAATTTATGGTTATAACCAATAATATAGTGAAACACCGACTCGGCTTTGTTGAATTGCCGTTTACGTTCATAATCTAAACCAAGGTTGTACATTTGATCTAACAAATCATCATTAACCACGACACATTTTCTATAACGTTCAAAGGCTTGATCAAATTGCCCTTGTGATTGAAACGATTGCGCTAATAATTGATTGGCTTCGGATAACTCATTTTTAACCTGACCAACACCGGATTCTAAAACGTGTTTTATCATTAATGTGATATGACCAATGATAAGTGCTAAAGATGGCAACATTAAAGGAATCCAAATTGATTTAGATACCATGAGTATAAAATGCAGATTGAATAATGCGATTAAAAATAAAATACTAATTGCCAAGCCAGTTCCCACTCTAAATCGCGGCAGTGCTAGCATTAAATATAAAGCAACTATTGCTAATACAATTAATTGAAACCATTTTCCCCATCCAGGTCGATCATATAAGTCACCATTTAAAATACTCGATACTGTATTTGCGGTAACTAATATTGGAGAAAGTTTTCCGAGCGGCGTGTCCATTGGTACGGCATATTGGCTAGCCGTTAAACCAACTAACACTGTTTTATTACGTAGGTCTCTGGAACGAAAGTTATTATTGTAAATATCTTTTATCGAAATCATTTTAAATGCTGGTTTATCACTTCGACTGCTATAAAAATATGGGTACATCCGTAATTGTGGATCAGATGTCACTCTGGTCTTTCCAAGATATAAGGAATCACCTAATGCAATATGAATTGAACTTATTTTCATATGATTGGTTTGCACGGCTAACATCAATGAAAAAGAAGGAACATATTGTTGATCATAACTTAAAACCAATGACTGCATTCGAGCATTGTCATTATTCGATTGAAATAAATTTATATGCCCTATGGCATTTGATTGTCGAACAAAATCGTTTAATGGCGGATACATAATACCAACAGTCTTAATTAAATCTGGACGAAACTGATCTAAAAAGTTTTCTTGAGGATTTAACTGACCACCAACACTTTTTAGCATTAAACGTTTTGCAAATTTTCCGAGACTGTTTGTTGATACGCTTTTATTAGGTTGTTCAGTTAAATATGGAATGGCTAACACCACCGGCCCGGCTTTTTTTAAACTTGCAGTAAATTTCTTATCGGTATCAAGCCCAGACTGAGCTTGATCTAAAATTCGTTTAATACTTTTACCGGTGCGCCCCCAGTTCTTATTAAAGACATTTCTAAGTCTTTGGATATATTGCAAACCACGAGTACTTTCACGCGCATCGAGCTGTAAACCAAAACCAATGACATTTGGTTTTGCTTTACTCATTTGACGGGTAACTTTTGCCAACATGTCGCGCGGCCATGGCCAGCTACCTAATTCTTGGATGGAGGCATCATCAATTGCAACGATAACCACATCTTGATTAGCAGGTCGAGCCGATGAGAATCGAATGCCTAGGTCATAGGCCGTCCATTCAACATCTTTCATAAAATCACTGTTAGCGGATAATAAAAAAAATAACGAAACAAATAATGCAATAAACCAGTCTTTTTTGAAATATCGCATAACCGCTATATTCCCTCAGCTAATCTAGGCTGACAAGAGAGCTTATCGGACGAAAAATAACTTGCGAATTTAATTATTATTGTTTTCAATGATTGTATGCTTTTTATACAGTTATATTATCTTGTTTTACAAGAATAATAGCGGCATTTTAACTATATATGTTAACAATCCCATGATTTATTCGCGGAATAATTCATGGGATGTTAATATTATTTTTAACTTTCTGATATTACTGTTTTTTTTCTTAACTTTATATGCAATTCTTTTAACTGTACAGCACTCACCTCGGATGGCGCTTGAGTCATTAAACAACTCGCAGATTGTGTTTTCGGAAACGCCATAACTTCCCTAATTGATTTCGCACCAGCCATTAACATCACAAGGCGATCTAAGCCAAAGGCCATGCCACCATGAGGTGGACAGCCAAATTTTAACGCATCTAATAAGAATCCAAATTTGGATTGTGCTTCAATTTCATCAATTCCAAGTAATTCAAATACGGCAGCTTGAATTTCTGGTTTGAAGATACGAATAGAGCCACCGCCAACTTCTGAGCCGTTCAAGACCATGTCATAAGCTTGTGACAACATGGTTTTTGGATTGGCTTTTAACTCTGCTACATCACTTGTTGTTGGTGCTGTAAAGGGATGATGTAACGCAACATAGCGATCTTCTTTTTCGTCATATTCAAACATTGGGAAATCAACCACCCACAATGGCTGCCATGTGTCTGACATTAAGTTTTGATCTTCTCCCAGTTTAACGCGTAGCGCACCTAGGGCTTCATTCACTATTGAAGTTTTATCTGCTCCGAAAAAGATCAAATCGCCATCTTGAGCGTTACTGCGCGATAAAATTGCATCAATTGCGGTATCTGGCAAAAACTTTAAAATTGGTGATTGTAATCCGTCTCGGCCTTTGGATGCTTCGTTGACTTTAATATAAGCTAAACCTTTTGCGCCATAGATACCGACAAATTTGGTGTAGTTATCAATTTCTTTGCGAGTAAGTTTGTTGCCTTGAGGTAAATGTAACATCGCGACACGACCGTTAGCATCATTCGCTGGCCCACTAAACACTTTAAAATCAACATCAACAAGAACATCTGCAATATCGATTAATTCTAGTGGTATACGCAGATCCGGTTTATCGGAACCAAAGCGAGACATTGCTTGCTGGTATGTCATTTTAGGAAATGGTGATGGTAAATCTATCGATAAAACCGTTTGAAACAGCTTGGTGATTAAACCTTCCATTGAAGCCATGATAGCGTCTTGATCTAAAAACGTTGTTTCAATATCAACTTGGGTGAACTCTGGCTGGCGATCTGCTCGCAAATCTTCATCTCGAAAACAACGTACAATTTGATAGTATTTATCCAAGCCACCAATCATTAATAATTGTTTAAATAACTGCGGTGATTGCGGTAGCGCAAAAAATGCCCCTTCATGAGTTCGACTAGGCACAAGATAGTCGCGCGCACCTTCAGGAGTTGCTTTAGTTAGCATGGGTGTTTCAACATCCAAGAATCCCTCGTTTTCTAAGTAACGACGTATATTTTGAGTGACCTTAGAGCGTAATTTCAAATGCTGTAACATTTCAGGTCGACGCAAATCAAGGTAGCGATAGCGTAGACGATGTTCTTCTGAAACAGAATCATCATCAAGTACAAATGGTGGCGTTTCTGAGCGATTTAAAATTGTGAGTTCTTTACCCAATATTTCTATCATTCCGGTTGTCATATTGGTGTTTTGAGAACCATCAGGGCGAGCTCGAACCAAACCTTTAACTTGCAATACGAATTCGTTACGCACTTCTTCCGCTAACGCAAAAACATCTTTGATATCTGGATCGTATACAACTTGAACAATACCCTCTCGATCACGTAGATCGATAAAAATGACACCACCATGATCGCGTCGTCGATGCACCCAACCACAAATTGTAACTGTTTGATCTAATTGAGCTTCTGTAATTTCACCACAATAATGACTTCGCATACCTAGTTCCTGTGTTCAAATCTGATTTAATAAATATTTTGCGTAATTAAGGCCGGAATATTACGGATTGACAGCCATAAGTGCAACTGGCAACAATAAATATATGCTATGAATTTTTTAGTGCCGCTGCCTGACTATCGGGAACCACGGCTCCCATGGATATCAACATTTTTAGGCCATCATCTACACTCATATCCAGCTCCTGAACGTCACTTTTAGCGACCATAATAAAGAATCCGGATGTTGGATTGGGTGTTGTTGGAACATAAACATTGATGACATCTTGTCCTGTTTTAACTTGTGCTTCGCCAATTTCAGTGCCGGTTTGAAACGCCAATGTCCATAGACCTTTTCGCGGATATTCAATTAATAAAACTTTACGAAAAGATTGTCCGCCAGAAACAAATACGGTTTCCATTAATTGTTTTACACCGGCATATATCGATCGTACCAGTGGAATTCGAGATAACATTGACTCAGCAATTGATACAAGTTGTTTGCCAAATAAATTGGCAATGATCACACCCGTAACAAACACGATTAATATCGACAGTAATACTCCCAAACCTGGAATATGAAAACCAATAAGCGAATCGGGTTGATACTGCTTTGGTATAAGAACCAGCGTTTTGTCCATTAATCCAACTAAAAAGCTAATAACAAAAACCGTCACGCCTAATGGCACCCATACTATTAGTCCGGCAATGATCGAACGACGAAAAAATGACAACATAATTTAATTTTATCTATAATTTACTTGTTATTAAGATACTGATTTTGATGGTTTTTTACTAGCTTTACCACTAGATTCTTTAGAAGTTGAAGCTTTTTCTGAATTTTTTGATGATTCAGTAACATTTTTCTTTTTGCCACTCTTAAAATCTGTCTCATACCAACCACTGCCGCTTAATCTAAATCCGGCTGCTGATATCAATTTTTTAAGTGATTGAACATGACATGATGGGCATTCAACCAAGGCATCGTCACTCATCTTTTGCAATGCTTCCATCTCATGACCACAAGACCCACATTGATATTCATAAATAGGCATTCAATACAACTCCGAATTATACAACCAGCGCGAAGGTCTGGAATAATTAATTTAAAACTAATTCATCTAGCCTATTATAATGGATTAAAATCGAGTTTAATATGAGTAAATACTTATCTAGTAAACAATAATAATTAAGGTGTTTTTGAATAACTATACTAATTGTATGCTTATGACCATTATCGAGTTAATTACCATATAAATCATATTGTTACAGGGTTACAATAACACAATGAATAAAGAACAAACAAAATCAATTTTAATAACTGGCTGCTCGAGTGGTATTGGTCTTTGTGTTGCAAACGGACTTAAAGATCGCGGACATCATGTTATTGCTACAGCAAAACGCAAAGAAGATGTTACTCGCCTACAGTTAAATGGTTTTGATGCATTTCATTTGGATCTTCGAGATAGTTTATCAATTCAAAATGCCGTTAAAGAAACACTTAATTGCACAAAAGGCAGCTTGGATGCGCTCTTTAATAACGGTGCTTTTGGGCAAGCAGGTGCCCTTGAGGATATATCGCGCGATGTATTACGAGAGCAATTTGAAAGCAACTTATTTGGTTGGCATGAGTTAACCAATCTTATTTTGCCTATCATGCGTAAACAAGGATACGGTCGAATAATTCAAAATAGTTCGGTATTGGGCATAGTAAGCTTACCGTATCGTGGAGCTTATAATGCCAGCAAGTATGCGCTTGAAGGATTAACAGATACTTTGCGGCAGGAACTACGCGGCAGCAATATTCATATCAGCCTAATTGAACCAGGACCCATTAAAAGCAAATTTAGAGTTAATGCCTTAGCATCGTTTAAACGACATATTGATGTTGAGAACAGTACTCATAAAATGAAATATCAATCTTTATTAGCGCGGCTAGAAAAACCGGGAAACGCGAGCATATTCACGCTTGAACCCCAAGCGGTATTAACAAAAGTAGCTCATGCCTTAGAACATCCAAAACCAAAAATTCGATACTATGTTACTTTTCCAACGTATTTGTTTGGATTTTTGAAGCGTATTTTATCGCAGCGTATGCTCGACAGCCTGACATCTAGGGTTGAGTAGACTTGAGTGTAGACTTGAATAATGAATTTTATCGATTAATTTAATCGTATAAAGGATCTGAAAGCTTATTAGCGCCAACCGCTAATTCATTTAACTTAGCAAGTTCTCGTTCTTTTAATACTTGTTCAACTTTTACGAATAATGAACCACGTTCAATCGGTTTTGGTATAAAACCATTGGCACCTAGGCGCATAACCCAAACTTGTTCAGTCGCTTGTTCGGAACCGCTAATAATTATAATTGGAATTTCTTGAGTGATAACATCTTTACGAAGAATTCGAGTTGCTTGAAAACCATTTATCCCCGGCATAATGACATCCATTAAAATTAAATCGGGTCGATGTGAGCGTGCTAATTGGATTCCGCGTTCACCATCGGCTGCTGCTAGTGTTGTGTAACCTGCTTGAGTTAAAGCAGTTTTCAGCATATGCACAACAGTTCGTGAATCGTCAACTATTAGAATAGTTTCAGAAACTTTGTTCGATGCTCTTAAACGAGTACGGCGATCTTTAGTTGTTGTTGTCCGATTAAATAGGCTCTTAAATACCAAGCTTGCCATTTTATCTCCACTGTTTTTGTACAATTCAATCTATGTATGATAGTACACTGTAAACTATAGTTGTTTTAGCTGCAATAAACTAGTTCTAGATTTAAGCACTACGTTTACTTGCAAAATTTTTAAATAATAATGACATAAAATTCAGCTACATAGAAACTTTTAATTTACTAATGTAAAGCATGGTATATATTTTGCTGTAAGCAATTACAATAACTAAATCGATTTTCATTATATTTAACCCAATTTAAAACAGATTCGATTTTTTATCAAATTCCGATAAAAACGATTAAAAATATCACTGCTGTCCCGTTAACGTAAATGAAAAGTAGAAAACAGCTAAGCAGTGATTACGCTTTGGTATTGACTAAGTCCATCGGCTATACCAATTCCATATTCTTACTTCTGTTGTCGCTTAAAAGTTAACGGGACAACAGTGTAAAAATATATATAATTGAGCCCAGAAATATTACAATTAGCTAATATTCAAACCTACATTAATTTATATTTAGAAATCTCACATTAAATGAATACTCAAGAATTAAGAAAAAGCCTCGAGACAGAAAGTGGCGAATTAAAATGGCAAGAACTTGAACCCCATTTTGCACGAGGTATTGTACGAATTATTTCGAATAATTTGAATCTAATCGATATAGCCATCGATATTGCACAAAATAACACTGATGCAATTTCAAAGAACCTATCAAGCAATGGTGTTTCCGAACCAACCGATCACCAAGCTACTACTTGGCAACAAAATAACACTAGCTTTTTATGTGTGGTTATTGCGCCATTTGTTTTAGTACAGGAATTACTTTCAAACCAAACTTGAATTTAGAATATTAATTTCTAATGCCGATTCCTTTATTTAAAAGATAAAGTGCCACTAAAAACAATATTACAACGAACAATATGATAATAGTAAATGCTGTGACCAAATTTATATCGGAAACACCAATGAAACTATAACGGAACGCATTCACCATATACAGCAACGGATTAAAGAAGGACACGGATTGCCAAAAATCTGACAACATATTCACCGAATAAAACACCCCACCCAAATAAATTAATGGTGTTAAAACAAACGTTGGTACAATTGATATATCATCAAACGATTTTGCATAAACCGCATTAATGAATCCTGCCGTTGAAAACAACACAGCGGTAAAAAACACCACAACTATAGCTGTTGGTATTGAGTGGATTTTTAAATCAACAAACATTAATGAAATTATTGTTACCACCGCCCCAACAATTAGACCACGAGTAACACCACCTAAGATAAATCCGAGTAATATAATATAATTGGGCATCGGAGATACTTGCATTTCTTCAATATGGCGTTGGAACTTTGCACTAAAAAATGAGGACACAACATTTGAATAAGAATTATTAATAACCGACATTAATATAATTCCAGGAACTATATATTCCATGTAACTAAAACCACCGATACTACCAATCTGGCTACCTATCAGCTTACCAAATATAATAAAATACAGCGCCATAGTGATACCCGCAGGTAGAACCGTTTGTATCCAAATACGCATGAATCGTAATAATTCTTTTTTTACGATTGTTTGTAGTGCAATATATTGATCTTTAAGTTGCATTATTATGACTTCACTAAATTAATAAAAAGTTCTTCAAGACGGTTGGACTTGCTTCGCAAACTACTTATATTGATATGCTTAGACGATAATTTTGAAAATAACTCATTAATAGTTTGTTCTTTTGAAACATCCACTTCTAATGTGGTATCGTCTATGAGTCGAACATTAAAATCTTGAATATCTGGAACAGTCTTTAATTGTTCTGTTAAATTTAAAACAAAAGTTTCTATATTTAATGTTGCCAATAGATCTTTCATTGCGGTGTTTTCAATTATTTTACCTTGATCGATTATTGCAATATTTTTGCATAGCTGTTCGGCTTCTTCGAGATAATGTGTGGTTAAAATAATTGTGGTGCCCTGTTCATTTATTTCTCTAAGAAAATCCCACATCGAACGACGAATTTCTAAATCGACACCGGCTGTTGGCTCATCTAAAATTAACAACTTAGGTTGATGCACTAATGCTCGAGCAATCATTAACCGTCGTTTCATACCACCCGACAGATCACGCGCCATTGCGTTACGTTTATCCCACAATACTAATTTTTTTAAATAATATTCCGCACTTTTTGTCGCATCACTACGCGATATTCCATAATAACCCGCCTGATTAATTAATATCTCCTCAACCAGCTCAAATTGATTAAAATTAAATTCCTGTGGCACTAATCCAATATTACTCTTTGCGGCTTCTCTATTACTGTCTAAATCATATCCCAAGATCGAAACCGAACCACTGGATTTGTTTACCAAGGAACTTATTATTCCAATAGCGGTAGATTTACCGGCACCATTAGGTCCAAGTAGTGCAAAAAAATCACCTTGGGCGACTTCAAGATTTATTCCTCTAAGTGCATGTACTTTAGTTCGATAAATTTTAGTTAAATCTTTTATCAGTAAAGCAGATGTATTATTCATATTAATCTACCCATGCTCTTGCATTTTGAAACATACGTAACCACGGGGCATCTTCAGACCAATCATCAGGGTGCCATGAATTTTGCACGGTACGATAAACCCGTTCTGGATGTGGCATCATAATGGTTACGCGACCATCATCGCTAGTTAAACCAGTGATGCCATTAGCTGAACCATTGGGATTTAAAGGGTATTGTTCAGTTGTAACATCATTATTATCAACAAATTGCAGACACACTGCATTTTCCTTTAAGGCAGTTTGCATCGCATCAGACGTATTAAATTTTGCATGGCCTTCGCCATGTGCAACCGTTATTGGAATAATTGAACCTTCCATACCACTAAGGAATATTGATTTGGACTGTTTAATTTTAACTAATGAAAATCGTGCTTCAAATTGTTCAGAAGTATTTTTAACAAACTGTGGCCAGTGTTTTGCCCCTGGTATTAGTTCTTTTAGATTTGATAACATTTGACAACCATTACAAACACCTAATGTAAAACTATCGGAACGATAGAAAAATTGTTGAAATTGTTCTTTTAGTCCATCATGAAATAAAATTGACTTAGCCCAACCACCACCAGCACCTAAAACATCACCATAAGAAAAGCCACCACAAGCAACTAAGCCAGTGAAGTCATTAAGATTAACCAGACCCGACATTAGATCACTCATGTGTACATCAACACTTTCAAACCCGACCCGATCAAATGCAGACGCCATTTCAATATGACCGTTTACACCCTGTTCTCTTAAAATAGCAACACGTGGTTGATGTGCAAAATTAATATAGGGTGCTGAAATATCTTCATTATGATCAAAACTTAGGTTAACGTGTAAACCTTTATCATTTGATTCCGTTAAAAGTTGTTTTGCTTGCGCAGCACAGTCGTCATTATCTCGAATCGCTTGCATTTGATAACTGGTATCAGACCATGCCAATCGAAGCTTGGTTAATGACTCGTGTAACAGTAGTGTATTATTTGATTTAATATTAACTTCTAGCGAATCATTTAATGTCGCAACTATATTAAATGCTAAATTAAATTTATTTAAAATATCTGATACTTCATCAAGCTGGGTATTTAATACTTGTATAACACCCCCCAGTTCTTCATTAAACAAAACAGATACGACATCATTTGAAAGTTTACTAATATCAATATCGAGCCCAACGTGACCGGCGAATGCCATCTCGAGCAGACTTGTTACCAATCCACCGTCGGAACGGTCATGATAGGCAAGCAATAAATTATTATTATTTAATTTCTGAATGGCATCAAAATACGATTTTAATAACAGCGCTGAATCTAAATCTGCGGGTGTATCACCAATTTGTTTATAAACTTGAGCCAAACACGATGCACCTAGTCTATTTTTACCATTACCAAGATCGATCAAGATCAAACTGCTTGCACCCTTATCGCTTTGTAATTCTGGTGTTAAGGTTTTTCTTAGATCTTTAACCCGAGAAAAAGCCGTTATTATTAGTGACATTGGTGAAATAACACTTTTAGACTCGGCATTATCTTGCCAAACCGTTTTCATCGACATGGAATCTTTACCTACCGGAATGGTAATTTTTAATTCAGGACATAACTCCATTCCAACGGTTTTTACTGCATCATATAATCCGCTGTCTTCACCGGGGTGTCCCGCTGCAGACATCCAGTTGGCAGATAATGTTATATCACTAAGTGATTCAATATTAGATGCTGCTATATTAGTTATCGCTTCTGCTACAGCTAGTCGAGCCGAACTAGTATGATCAATTAATGCAACGGGTGTACGCTCGCCAAGTGCCATTGCTTCTCCAGTGTAACCACGAAATCCACTTGATGTAACGGCAACATCGGCAACTGGCACCTGCCAAGGGCCTACCATTTGGTCGCGAGTAACCATTCCAGTAACAGAGCGATCCCCTATGGTAATGAGAAAAGATTTATCAGCCACTGTTGGTAATTTTAATATTCGATATAAAGCTTCTTTTACGTTAATAATTTGATGATTAAAAGTTTCCAGCTTAATGCTGGCACGTGTTACGTCGCGCAGCATTTTAGGTGGTTTACCCAATAAAACATCCATTGGTATATCGATTGGCGTATTGTCGAAATGACTGTCTTTTACTACCAGTTGTTTTTTAGTGGTCGCTTCACCAATAACGGCATAGGGACAACGTTCTCGCTCGCATATCGCGATAAATTTCACAAGGTTGGTTTTTGAGACCGCCAAAACATAACGTTCTTGTGACTCATTACACCATATATCTAACGGTGACATACCCGGCTCGTCGTTTGGAATGGCTCGTAAATCAAAAATTGCACCTCGATTACAATCATTCACTAACTCGGGCATAGCATTGGATAAACCTCCAGCACCAACATCATGAATACTAATAATAGGATTTTGATCATTCATGTGACAACAGTGATCGATAACTTCCTGAGCCCGACGTTCCATCTCTGGATTGCCACGTTGTACTGAGGAAAAATCTAAATCTTCATGGCTTTGCCCTGTTTGCATACTCGATGCCGCACCACCACCTAATCCAATTAACATAGCCGGCCCACCAATAACGAGTAGTTGCGCATCTGCTGGGATTTGGTTTTTTTCGATATTAGGCTCTCTAATATTTCCTAGACCACCGGCTAACATTATCGGTTTATGATAACCCCGAATTTCATCACCATAGATACCGGCAACCTGTTCTTCAAATGTTCTAAAATATCCACAAATATTGGGACGACCAAATTCATTATTAAATGCCGCAGCACCAATTGGACCTTCAAGCATGATATCAAGTGAGGATGCAATTCGATCAGGTTTGCCATAATCCGTTTCCCATATTTGCATGGCATCCGGAATTTTTAAATTTGACACAGAAAAACCACAAAGACCTGCCTTGGGCTTGGAACCACGTCCAGTAGCACCCTCATCTCGAATTTCACCACCGGAACCCGTTGCTGCTCCAGCAAAAGGCGATATCGCAGTTGGATGATTATGTGTCTCAACTTTCATTAAGATATGCACAGCTTCTTGTTGATAGTGATATTTTTTTGAATGGCTGCTTAGTGTAAATCGCTCGGCTTGACTTCCGCTCATCACTGCAGAGTTATCATGATAAGCTGATAATATATTCTCTGAAGAAACTTTATGGGTATTACGAATCATATTAAATAATGAAATATCTTGTTTTTTACCATCAATTACCCAATCCGCATTAAATATTTTATGCCGGCAATGTTCTGAGTTTGCTTGAGCAAACATCATAAGCTCAATATCGGTTGGATTACGCTTTAACTTGGTAAAATTTTCGACTAAATAGTCAATTTCATCACCCGTTAAAGCTAATCCTAATGTTAAATTAGCTTCATGAAGCGCATCATGTTTACCTGTTAATATATCGACAGTCACTAATTCTGCCGGTTGAGATACTGCAAATAAAGCTGTTGCGCTGTTAATATCTGGAATAACACTTTCAGTCATACGATCATACAAACAGGTGATAATTTCATTTTTTGCTGAACCGTTATAACCGATTAAATGATAAATAATACCCCGTTCAATTCTCTGTATTGAATCAAAACCACAATTATGGGCAATATCAGTCGCTTTACTTGACCAAGGTGATATCGTGCCAGGACGTGGCACAATAATTACCGGATATCCCGCTGTTGAGCTAAGAAACTCGGCCAAATCATTTGACGAGTCGAGTAACGATAATAAACTTGAAGTTTGTTGTGTTGTTAACTCTTTATTATCATTAACAAAGAGAATATACGATGCTCGAATATCTGAGATCTCAGGCACAATACCCTGTAATTTTATTAAAAGCTTTTTATTTCTAAATGAAGTGAGTGCAGAATGACCACGCAGGCTTAACATATTGCTTAATCCACCAGGCTAAATTAAATGTGAATAATACTGGAAGCGTGCCGGACTCGCCATACTAATATGACATAATATTTAAGTTTCAGTTATTGACTTTATTTATTTTAAAATGACTAATTTTAGCAGTGGCGATTGTCGCTAGGTATTATTCGCTGTTAGCCATTTCTCTGCGCGTTGTTTTGCTACTTGTTTCACTTTTGAATCTTTATGTTCATCATAATTTGGCACAACAATGCTATTATCTGTTAGATGTTTACTTTGCTCATGAGCAATATATGTCCACATCATACTCGTTTCAATATTGCTATTGACCCGAACATTTCCTTCACCATCGTATAAACCTTCTGAATATATTTCTGCCAGCTCGGACGAGGCATGAGCATTACCAATAACCGCTGATTTTGAAAGCCACTTCATGGCTTTTTTCTCGTCAAAAGGCCGAATATTTTCTTCATATAAATAAGAATTGGCCAGTTCTACCATAGCCTCAGAATTACCTTTTTTTGCTAATAATTTATACCGTCTAAATCGTAAGTCAGAACTTGTTATGTTAACAGTGGATTTGTTTAATTCAATGATATCACTTTGGATTTTATTAGTAACTTTTAAATCTGAACTACAAGAAGCAAACAATACGATACTGATCACCAATGCTATTTTTCGCAAAGAATTAATTAGTGTCTTACTTAAAGTCATTCGGTATGTTTCCTGTTGTTAAATAAGCGTCTTTTCAAATTACTTTGCTAAGCATAGTCATTACTTTTCTAATCGCAATCTATATTAGAGATATTTTAATATTAATTAAATAAAACTTGTAGTTAATTTATACAATTAAACGTTAACTAAAGTTTAGCTGTATAAAAGGCAATATTTTACACTAGGTTATTGGCTTTATTGATTTAAAAATGGTTAAACATAATAAAAACTGTTAAATACAATAAACCTAGAACAAGTCCACGTTATCTAACAAATGAGGCTTGATTGAATACATTTTAAGTAAAGATAATTTAATGATGCGCAATATCAGTCAGCTCTTTCATTAACTCATTTAAGGACGCCTCATTATTATTTATGACACAAACGACATTACCAACACTACAAACAGAGGTATCTGGTCCTCGCACAATCCAAGCTCCTGGCGGCGTCCACCCCGACATTTGGGTGAACATTGAAAGTTGATCAGAATTACCTTGTATGATCCTTTTATAATCATGAGCAAAGCTGGTTAGCCCAATCATCTGTGTCTCGTCCATGGTTCCATGACCTTCAACAAAAGCACCATCATCACGAAAAGAACAAATTACCATAACGCCATCAACCGCTAATAAATTTCTTATCATAATAAATCCTAACTATTAAGTAGTGTATAAGCAGCTTCAAAATCAGTATCAGCGTTTGAGATAACAACCCCAAGCTTACCATTGACGATCGCAGTCCATTCAAAGCCAATTAAAGAAAAACCATTAACCGGATAAAATCCTTTCATGTTAGTCATTTTTTCCCAACCTCGAGCTTGCATCGTTGCTATCGCCATATTCGCAACACACACATGACATAATAAATCCAAAATAACTTCATTGAGTTCACCGCTTTCTGAGACTTTATGCTCAACCAACTCACCACTTTCTGTCATTTCAAAAGCACCTATAGCACCTTTTAGAGTCATTAACTTTGCTAAATCTACCATTCTCTTCTCCAACTACTACTACAAGTGGTAACTAAGATCTAATTTTATTAAATTTTTTCATCATTTTTATCATCAACGTGCTCAAGCAGCATCGACATAACTTGATTTAGTGATGATTCGCCGTTATTTAAAAAACAAAAGTTGTTTCCAATAACACACACCGTATAATCAGCACCATTAACCACCCAACCTCGCGATGGAGAGCAGCCACAATCGGTTCCTAGCGACTTCATCATATTGACTTGCATATGAACCGTCAGCGAGGTAGAACGGCACATAATCGAGGCCATCTTCGCCATTTCGTCGGTCATGTCACCGTCATAGGAATAACGATCACCGCGATATGAATATTCACCGGCAGCTAATACTCCGGGTAGACGTGCTATAGCTGAATAAACTGACATAATTAAATTCCACGCATCATTACAAGTATCATTATTTGTACTCTTTATTAGAAACTATAGTCGACGCAAATTGCAAGAGTTCAATAAACTTTTTCTTTATTAAATTAATTAATATCACGACCAAAAACTTTATTATGAATTCATAATTCATTATGATTAGTGTTTTACTGTTAATAAGTTAAGTACATATGAACTCACAGAACAAATCATCAAATTTTCTACTGTTCCGCCGTTTAGCCGCCATGAGTTATGACGGCTTATTGTTAATTGCGGTTCTCTTTGTTGCCACTGGTATTGCTACTGCTCTTTCGGGCGGTGAATCAATAACAGCAGGTAACCCGCTGTTTACAACTTATTTATTTTTTGTTTGTTATGCATTTTTCGCTTGGTTTTGGACTCATGGCGGACAAACATTGGGGATGCGAGCCTGGAAAATTCAATTACAACGATTAGACGGGTCATCCATTAATTTGTGGCAAGCATTATTGCGCTATATAACAGGTCTGCCGGCATGGCTGGCAATATTATTGGGGATCGTCAAATTAGTGCTTCCCGAGGCACCCGACATTGGGCCACCTATTAGTTGGTTTTTTGCATTACCCAAGGGCATTTTGCTAATAATTGGCTTAGCTTGGTTGTTATTAGACAATCAGTATTTCCTATGGCGGGACAAATTCACCGAATCTAACATAATTCGTATTGATTAAATTTTATGAGTAATAACAACTTATTCATTTATTAACTAGGAAATGGAACTAAAATAAAAGATAATTATCCAAGCTTACATTATGGTTAAGCAATATTTTGTAAAGGATCTCTCTAGTGTTTAAAAGTAAAGCAAACTATCTATCCATCATTTTTATATTTATTTCGAATAGCACATTATTGTTTGCCGAACAAAAAGCTGCTTACGATGGCGCTCGAACAACTGAATATCCTAAATGGTTCAAACAAGGTTTTCTTAACCTTAATGAAGATGTTGCTAACGCCGCTGAACAAAAGAAACGTTTAATGTTAATTTTCCATCAACCTGGCTGTCCTTACTGTAATGCCCTAGTTGAACGAAATTTAGCTCAAAAAGATATCGAACAAAAAGTAAGAAAAAACTTTGATGTCATCTCAATGAATATATGGGGCGATCGTGAAATTGTAAATATTGGTAACAAAACATTTACAGAGAAAACCTTTGCCCTAGCTCTCAAAATTCAATTTACTCCAACAATTCTATTTTTTAACGAACAAGGAAAAGTAGTTTTAAGGCTTAATGGTTACCTACCGCCCGACCGTTTTAAAATTGCTATAAATTGGGCTGCTGATAAATCTAAAAATAAAATTTCATACCGACAATATGTTGCTAAACACCGAGTAAAAAATAACAATAATAGTGTTGGCCCTTTAATAACAGAAAGCTATTTTGAAAAACCACCTTATGATATATCCAAAAAAATTAATAACTCGAATAAAAAACCCTATGCATTATTATTTGAACAAAAAGATTGTCCAAACTGTTCCGTTTTGCATAAAAAAGTTTTATCTGAAAAATCAACTCAAGACATAATTTCAAAATTTTCAGTTATTCAATTAGACATGTGGGCAGATACTCCGCTCATTAATAGCAAAGGAGTTAAAACCACAGCCAAAAATCTGGCTCAACAGTACGATGTAAAATATGCACCAACTTTTATTGTATTTAATCATGAGGGAAAAGAAATCATTCGTTCTGAGGCATTTTTTAAAACGTTTCACACCCAAGGAATTTTTCATTATGTATTAAGTGAGAGTTATAAAAAACAACCTAGCTTTCAACGTTATTTATCAAAAAGAGCCGAGCATTTTGTCGAGTCTGGTGTTGATGTTGATATTTGGGGTTACAAAGGCAGTGCCTTACCTAAGCATAAATAACACAAATTTAACTAACGGCTTCTATGCAGCACCCACGAAGAAACCAATATAATCAATATTGAAGGTGTGAAAGCACTAAATATAGGATGAATATTATTTGCAATTCCAGCTTGCCCCATTAGCCGATTGCCAATAAAAAATGCAACGCCTAATAGAAACCCAATAACAATTCGTTTACCCGTGCTGGTGCCCCGCCCCATTCCAAATATAAAGGGCATGGCCAACATTACCATTGCAAAAATTGACAGCGGTATAACAACTTTATTCCAAAAAGATAACTCATATTGAGAAGAGTCAAGACCATTTGATTTTAAATATTTTATGTATTGATATAATCTCCAAACGGATAACATTGCTGGCTCGATACTAACGATTTTAATAACATCGGGTGGTAATAAATTATCTAATTGTAAAACTTTTAAAAATTGCACGCTGACTTTATCGTTTTCGATAAAACTCTTTTTTACATTATTTAATAACCAACCATCATCTGTACTATAAGTAGCGGATTCTGCCGAAGTTGCTAGCTTCATGGCATTATTTTCATCAAAAGTAAAAATTTCGATACCCGATAGTTTGCCCGAAGTGCTAACACTTTGCACATGTACATACTTATCAGCATCACGCATCCATAAACCTGAATTAGTATTTAAACTCGCATTTCGATTTAATGCTTTAAGCCATAACTGTTGTCCGTATTGTTTTGAGCTTGGTGCCACAAATTCACCAATAAGAAAACCAATAAGAATAACAATAAATGCTGATTTTAATACTGATATAATTATTCGATTAAGTGTTACACCCGACGCTCGAATGACTATTAACTCACTTCTATTCGCTAAAGCACCCATACCAATCATCACACCAAGCAAGGTTGCAACTGGAATAAACTCATACGCCTGTGTTGGCAATGTGAGTAAAGTATATTGAACCGCAAGCCAAATAGTGTAATTGCCTTGACCAATTTTGTTAAATTCACCACTAAAATTTATAACAGCAAATAACGATGTTAGCACCAAGATAACAATTGCAATATTGCTAACCACAACCTTTCGGATATATTTATCTAAAATAACCATTTATATTTTAATTCTCTTGCGAAAGATATGACGAATGCCAGACTGTTTTAAAATGAATATCATTGCGATTAAAAACATCACAAGATGTAACCACCAAAAACTTATTTCAATTGGGATTTCCCCTTTTTCTAGCCAAACTCGATTAATGTTTAATAAGTTGGCATAAGATATATAAATTAAAATTGCTATTGTCAATTTTGCATATTGACCTTGCCTTGGTGATGTTCGGCTCAGTGGAACTGCTAGAATTGACAAAACAAAACACAAAAATATAAATGAAATTCGCGAATGTAATTCAATTTTATCTTCTAATTTATTGGATTTATATAAGGTTTCAGAGTCAATTGATAGTTTATGATAATTAATATTAATTGGTGGCTTTTGTCTAATTCGAATACCGTGTTTTACAAAATGTACGATAGAGTAATCACTATCTCCCGGATTACCCTGATAACGATAGCCGTTTGCTAACTCGATAAAATCATCTCCAGTTTTATCGTCGATATATTTATAACCAGAATCCGCAGTCACGATGATATTACCCTCAGCATTTCGAGCTTGTACAAAAATATTTTTTAATTTGGTTTTTTTATCACTAACATACTGCACATATAATGTTCCCTCGCCACCCGATATATCACGAAATCGTCCTGGGTTTATTCCCTTTACCTCGGAAGATACCTTTGAATTAGCTGTAATAATATCGGTTTGATGATGTGACCATGGCGAGATAAATAATGTTAAAAAACCTACCAATATTGCGAATAAAACCGATAAAATGATCACCGATCGTAAAACTTTGAGTTCGCTAATGCCGCTAGCTGCCAGTGCTGTCATTTCATTATCTTTATATAAACGGCTCAGCGCCAATAAGATTGATAAATACATCGCCAGCGGCAAGATAAATACTAAGTTACCAATACTCTTAAAACCCATTAATAACATAATAGTATTAACTTGAAATAAGCCTCGTGCAGCATCATCGAATAAACGCAACAGCAATGCGCTTAAAAAGATCAATAGCAAAACAAAGGTGACGCCAATGAAGGTCAATACAATTTCTTTGATAATATACCGATCAATAATCAATTACTGTTTTCCATTTTTATGCTGATAAATGCTGATTATATAGAATGTTTAAAGTAAACTTGTTTATATAGTAATAAAAACTAACATCTATTTTACTTCATTTTAATAGAAATAAGATATTAATCAGAAACCCGAATACAACTTACTACCTGTTTGTTAAATTAGTATTCTATAATCCTTTAATTCGTGGTGAAGGAAAGTATATAAGTTGTTATATAACACTGTATTATATACAATAACCTATTGATTTTAGTATATTAATTCAAATATTTACAGTTTATTTTATATTTTTAAGGACCTCGAATGGAAATCAGTGTAAAAAGCGGTACCCCCGAGAAACAACGATCAGCCTGTGTTGTTGTTGGTATTTTTGAACGTCGAAAATTATCACCGGCTGCCGAGAGGATGGATGAAGCAACAAATGGCTATATCTCTAGTATATTACGTCGAGGTGATTTAGAAGGAAATTTAGGACAAGTATTATTATTACATAATATTGAAAATGTTCTGTGCGATAGAATATTACTTGTTGGTTGTGGTAAAGAACGAAACATTAATTATACCCAATATCGTCAAATTATTATTGCTTCGGTAAATACTCTCAATGATACCGGTGCAATGGATGCTGTTAGTTATCTAACAGATCTCAATATTAAAGGCAAAGATACCCATTGGAAAGTCCGCCAAGCGGTAGAATGTATTCACCACACATTATACAGCTTTGATAAATTAAAAAGCCAAAAAGACACTGAACGACGCCCCATTCGAAAGTTAATTTTAAATGTTCCCAACCGTCGTGAACTAAGTCGTGGTGAACGTGCGGTACGTGAAGGTAATGCTATAGCCGAAGGCAGTCGTTTAGCCCGAGAACTTGGTAATCTACCTGGTAATATTTGTACTCCGAGCTATTTAGCAAAACAAGCTGTTAAAATTTCTAGCTTATATCAAAATATGAAAGTAACCGTATTAGATCAAGATGAAATCGAAAAATTAGGCATGGGTTCATTTCTGTCTGTTGCCAAAGGCAGTAGACAAGCACCAAAGCTTATTACCATAGAATATTCTGTTCTGGGTAATGACTCCAAGCCCTATGTTCTTGTAGGCAAAGGTATCACATTTGATTCGGGAGGAATCTCCATTAAACCTTCTCCTGCGATGGATGAAATGAAGTTCGATATGTGTGGTGCAGCAAGTGTCATTGGTACACTTGCTGCAATTGGCGAATTACAACCTGAAATAAATGTCGTTGCTATCATTCCAAGTTGTGAAAATATGCCCGATGGTGATGCTAATAAACCTGGCGACGTGGTCACTAGCATGGCCGGTCTAACCATCGAAGTTTTAAATACCGATGCTGAAGGACGATTAATCCTGTGTGATGCATTAACCTATAGCGAAAAATTTAATCCTAATGTCGTAATCGATGTTGCGACACTAACTGGAGCCTGTGTTGTTGCACTTGGTAGCCAAGCAGCTGGACTAATTGGCAACCATTCGCCACTCATTAATGATTTATTGTCTGCTGGACAATACACCGGAGATCGCGCTTGGGAGCTTCCACTCTGGGATGAATATCAAGATCAACTTAAAAGTAATTTCGCTGATATCGCTAATATCGGTGGCAAAGAAGCAGGTACTATTACAGCCGCCTGTTTCTTATCGCGCTTTACTAAAAAATACAATTGGGCACACTTAGATATAGCCGGAGTTGCTTGGACCAGTGGTAAAAATAAAGGTGCTACAGGTCGTCCGGTACCATTATTGACCCAGTATTTATTAGACCAACTCTAAGCATTTAATTGATAAAGTCACATTTTTATAAAAAGTGTGATTAAATCTCCATTTTACCAGTACTTTTTCTATAAATATCAAATATATAGCTAATCTATTAAGATTATGTTTTAAAGTATGTTAGTACCAACAAAAGAACTGTATCATATGATACAGTTATTGACATATTAACTGTGTTATAAAAATTATTATTTTCATTATGTTAAGTTAAATTGAGCAATTTGTTGCTTAGTAAAGTACAATATGACACGTATCGATTTTTATATTTTAGATAGCAATACACCTCAAGCTCGTGAAAGTTTTGCATGCCGTCTGATCGAAAAAGTTCAACAACAAGGGCATAGCATTTTTGTACAATCACACTCTACTCAACATGCTGAGTTAATTGATGATTTACTTTGGTCATTCAAGCCCGAAAGTTTTGTAGCTCATGCTCGAATCGACTCTACCATTGCAAAAAATTGTTCAATTGTAATTGGCCAATCTAAGCAATTAAACCAAGAACATGCGACAACTGCTGACTGTCATCAACATGACGTTTTAATCAATTTTGAAAGCACTGTCCCAAGTGATTTTAGTTATTACAATCGTGTTGTTGAAATAATTAACAAGACAGATAACGCTACAACGGAAGATGGTCGAGTGAGATATGCTCATTACAAAGATCGTGGCTATAAAATTGAATCTCATAATATAAGAGGCTAGGCGAGATGAATAAAAGGGTTTCCAACAAAAAACATAATTTTGATGGTATTGATCCACAAAAATCTCTAATGAAATCATTGGAATCGATTAAATCATTGTTGAAACAAGGTGACTCTAAAATAAATGCTGCTCGAGAAAACATTGCACGAGCTGACAATAGCATCAGTAGTGATAGCCTAGAGAATAAATTAAGAAAAAAATCAACCAATACTAACGACACTGAATCAGAAAACTCAAGCTCAGTTAAATTTCCTCTTGAATTTGATTTAACGAGTAGTTTAGAAGAAATTATTGTAGAAGAACTGCCTGGACAAAATATTTTTAAAGCCAAAGACTCTCCAAAAGAACTACAACCTTCTGTAGTAGATAATGGCCAATTAAATGATTTGTATGATCATGATTTAATCGTCCCGATGTTAGATGAAATCGTTGAGCCAGAAGATAACGAATCTTCACTTCTTAATATGGAGAGTTCATCCGAAATCAATCTCGATTCAATTTTAGAAGTAAATGATATTCATATTCCATTTGATAACGAAGAACTGGAAAATAATAGCATTGCAAATTCAGACGCTAACTCTAATGCAGATATTATTTCCTTTGAATTAGGCTCCAATGCTATTAAAAATAACCAGAAGAAAAGTGAAAGTACTTCTATGGAACAAATGGAACAAGCAGTTTTAAATTTACCTAATACTCAACAAAGTATTTCGCTTGTTGAAGACTCCCAAATAGAAATTAAATCTGACACTTCAATTAATTTAGAATCAAAATTAATTAAAGATCATGTTATTATTAAAGAAACAACCGTGAAAAAGTCTCCAGTAACTAATACCCCAAACGAAATTGATCTTACTCCAGCTATTGCCAGCGCTACTCAAACCAACAATGTATTAAATAACCTAAACCAAATCAAAAGTGCAACAGTAAAACCGGCCTCAGTTACAAAACCATCCAAGCAAGATACTGACTTCTCAAAAATATCAGGATTGGACACTCTAAAAATTAACACTGAAATTATGAATAGTTTGCAAAATAGAGTGGAAAAAAGAGTTCATAACCGATTAATACAATTAATTGTTCAACTTGATGAAGAAATTAAAGATATATTAGCAGAAGAAGTTAAGCACACTATAAAACAAGAAACTAAGAACAAAAATTAAAACTAATTTTTTAAACGCTGACCTACCCCCGTCAGTCTCACTTCACCGTTAACCTTTCCTTTTGAAATTTTATTATCTAAGTCAGTTTAGTACTATACGATCTCTATATAGTCACTCCTAGAATAAAAATTGGCATTAAATATTTTAAAAACACACTTTAATTAATGTTAATAAAGAATCTGATTAAACCTACGCAACTATATAGCTTGTTAATTGGTTGTTAGAACAAATTCGATCTATTATAAATACAAGATGTAATTCGAAGCTTTCAAAAGATAAAAATTATGATCAATCGAGGCTAATTGTGAAGAAATTTCAAATATTTGCTTTATTTTTTTTATGCTTCAATTTTGCAACAGTATACTCGACTCCCATTACACAACTCAATTCTAAAGCACTGCCAACGATTGTTTTAAATTCAGCAGTGCAGCCGCCCTTGTCAACACCAAAACAAGACGGATTTTTAGATGAACTCGCAGTTAAAATATTCAAAAAAATAGGCTACAAACTAATATTAGCCAATTTACCTGCTGAGCGAGCCTTACGCAGTGCTAATAGTGGATTGATCGATGGTGAATTAATCCGCGTTAAAGGTATGAACAATATCTATACTAACCTCATTCAAATTCCTGAGAGTTTGATTACTTTAAAATTTGTTGCATTCGCTAAAACTAAAGTTAACTTATCTTCTGGTTGGGATGCATTAAAAAATAAAGAAATCGCATTTATTACCGGCTGGAAAATATATGAAAAAAATGTACCTAAAACTGCTTCCATAACCAAAACCAGCAATTATCATGAGTTGTTCACATTATTACAAAAAAATCGTACTGATCTCGCATTATTTTCTTTGTACTCGGGTTATTACGCAATCGATGAACTCAAAATCAACAATGTTAAACCTTTGGTGCCTGAGTTGGCAGAAAAAAAAATGTTTATGTATTTAAACAAAAAATATAAATTAATAGTTCCCAAAATAGCTAAAGTACTAGCAAAAATGAAAAGTGATGGCAGTTATAACAAGTTAGCTGCCAAGCACCTATTATCGCTTGAGTAATTAATCGTATGAGCAATGCTACCACCGTAAACAATATAAAGTCACATAAACGTATCAGCCCTATCGCTTTACAGTTAGTTATTTATATTGTCATAGCCAGTAGTGTCATTACAATTTTTACGTCTGCTTTTCAATTATACCAAATATACAAAACGCATATAAGTGGAATTGAGTTACGCTTAAATGAAATTCGAGATAGTTACAGTAACAATATATCAACTCGTGTTTGGGTTACAAACTTAAAAGAACTTGAAAATACTTTACAAGGAATTCTACGCTTACCCGACATAGAATATATAGCGGTTTATGAAGGGGATAATATACTTGCAATACAAGGTAAGATTCCTGAAATAAATATTATTGAACTTGAATTCCCGCTACAGTATGAATTTCGCAATAAAAATATTAATATAGGTAGAATATATATAGTCGCAAGTTTAGCAGAAACTTACAAACATCTTATTGAACAAGCCTTAGCAATTATACTAAGCAATGCTATTAAAACATTTATTATTAGTGGCTTTATATTGTTGTTGGTTTATCAGCTCATTGCGCGGCATTTAATTAGTTTAGGACGGTTTGCAGAACAACTGGATATCAATTCATTAGATAATAAATTAGTATTAAAAAGAAAAGATAATCCTAAGAAAATTGACGAATTAGACCAACTCAGCTTAACTTTAACCAATTTACAATACAGATTAAAAAATTCAATTCACGAGCTAAAAGACAGCCAAGCACAAGTACAACTATTATTAGACTCAACAGCTGAAGCCATCTACGGCCTTAATATTAAAGGCGAATGTACCTTTGCAAATACTGCCTGTTTAAACATGCTCGGTTATGATAATGACTCTGAAGTATTAAATCAAAATATGCATAATTTAATTCACCATCACTATCCCGATGGTACGCAGTACCCTGTTGAAGATTGTAAAATATTTCAAGCATTCATACTGGAAAAAGGCAGCCATGTTGATAATGAGGTTTTATGGCGTAAAGATGGTAGTAGTTTTGATGCTGAATATTGGTCATACCCAATATTTAAAAACGAGCAATGCATTGGTGCCGTTGTAACCTTTCTTGACATAACTGAACGAATTCAATCCCAAAAATCAATAAGAGAAAATGAAAGTAATTTAGAAATAACTCTTAACAGTATTGGTGATGCCGTTATTACAACCGACCCTAATGGTAATGTAAGACGCATGAATCCTGCAGCTGAACATCTTACCGGTTGGAACTTAAAAGAGGCTTTAGGTAAACCATTAAAAAATATTTTCACTATTGTTAATGCAACTACTCGTGAAGCAATAGAAAACCCAGTAGATCATGTTATTAAAACCGGAGAAATAATTCATTTAAGTAATCACACTACGCTGATATCCAAAGATGGTAGTGAATACCAAATTTCAGATTCTGCTGCACCCATTCAAGATAACGACATTATTTTAGGCATGGTTCTAGTATTTAATGATATAACAGAACAGTATCAATTACGTGAATTAGCTGAAAAAAGGAAGCATGATTTACAAGCAATCATGGATCATTCTCCTGCTATGATCTACGTTAAAGATATAAGTGGTCACTATATTTTTATTAACCTAAAATATGAGCAACTATTTCACATTAACCGTAAAGACATCATTGGAAAAACAGATCAGGAATTATTTGCTCCTGAATTTGCTGACGAATTTCAACGCAATGATCGAGCCGTTATTGATGCTGGACATGCCCTCGAATCAGAAGAAAGTGCGCCACTTGATGATGGTGTTCACACCTATGTTTCGGTAAAATTTCCATTGTTTGATGATAAAAATCATATCTATGCAATTTGTGGTATATCAACAGACATAACAGAGCATCGACATAAGGAAGATCAGCTTCGTCACAGCCAAAAAATGGATGCCTTGGGTAAACTAACAGGTGGCATTGCCCATGATTATAATAATATTCTCGGAATTGTATTAGGGTATGCAGAACAAATTCATAAGTATAATGACAATCCCGAAAAAGTTTCAAAGTTCTCACATAATATATTACACGCAGCCGAACGAGGATCTAAACTGGCTAAAAAATTATTAGCCTTTTCAAGAAACAAAAAACAACATGATTTATCCATTATAACCATCAATGAATTAATTCAGGAACAACAGCATCTATTAGAAAAAACACTTACCGCCCGTATAAAGTTATCGTTAGATTTGACAGAAAATATTTGGCCATTTGAATGCGATAGCAATGATTTAGAAGACGCTATAATTAATATCAGCATTAATGCTTTGCATGCGATGAGTACCGGTGGTCAACTCACCGTTAGAACTAGCAATGAACAACTTGGTTTAGCCGACGTTCAGCACTTAAATATACCTACTGGTGATTATATTTTATTAAGCATAACCGATACCGGCTGTGGTATGGATAGTAATACTAAAAATAAAATATTTGATCCATTCTATACCACCAAAGGAGATCACGGTACTGGGTTGGGTTTAAGCCAAGTTTATGGTTTTATGGAAAGTTGTGGTGGGTTTATTAAAGTTTATTCTGAATTAAATCATGGTAGTCGATTTGCACTTTATTTTCCTAGAAGTAACCAAAGTATAACCAATCAAAAGCAAGCAATCCAGAGTGAAACTCAAAACCTTATGGGGACTGAAACACTTTTAGTGGTTGATGATGAACCGGATATGCTCAATTTAGTATACGATATATTTAAAGTTCAAGGCTACAAGGTTTTAACAGCTAACGATGGAGAGCAAGCTTTACAAATTTTCGAAAACAATCCAGTCGATTTAATTATTTCAGATGTGATTATGCCAAATATGGATGGTTATCAGCTCGCAACTAAGGTGCTACAAAACTATCCTCAGACTAAAATTCAAATGGTAAGTGGTTTTTCTGATGAACGTCATAACAATATGATGGATACTAGCTTATACACCAATATGATTTATAAGCCTTACACATCTAATACTATATTAGTTAGAGTACGCGAATTATTAGATGATAAGCCAATAAACCAAGCTAAAATAAATTCCTCACTGGCAACAATTTTAGTTTTAGATGACGATGAAGATATTCTTGAATTGTTTAAAATTAAATTAAGAAAATTAAATTATAAAGTTTTAACTGTCGTTGATGGTGAAAATTCATTTAAGATATATAAAAATGCCTTGGCAACGAAAAATCCTATCGATATAGTTATTGTTGATCTTACAATACCCAATAGTATTGGGGGCATTGAAGTGGCAGATAAAATTAGAAAAATTCACCCTAGTGCTAAAATTATTGTGGCTAGTGGTCACTCTCAATGCGATGAGATGAAAAATCCGAAAAAATTCGGCTTTGATGCAGCTATCGAAAAAGATTTTGATAGCGATAAATTAAAAAATACCTTGGATGATTTACTTAGATGATAATAGTTACACAAAGCTTTAGTAGCATTTAGATTTAAAAATAAATTATTTATAACGCTCATCCATATAACAAGCTTTATGTGGCAAGTATTTCGGTATTTTATAATAACGCTCACGAATTTTGGCTATTATTGTTGTTCGATATTTTTCGTAATTGAATTTTTTTCCTGTCGCATAATACAACTCGGTTCCTTGAACCATCATGGTGTGCAATTCATAACTTTCAAAAAATATCGAAAAGACTTTTAATTTATCTACTTCACTTATTATTAATATATTTTTATTTTTTAATGCTCGATAGTCTGTAATAAGATCATCTTGTCTAGCATGATACGAACCATCACCAAACACCATTAGATGTTTTTTTGCGTGGTAGCTTAATTGTGCAGATAGAGCATAACTATCTGTTGCAAAAATATAGTCAGATTGATATTTATCGACATTGGCTAAAATTTCATTTGGATAATACCCTATCACCAAAGTTTTATATAATTTTTCATTTGATTTAAACACATTAGGTGCCGCTATTAAAACATAAGCAAGCGCAAACACGACAATCATTGAGAAAACAACCATAAACTTTAAACTTTTTTCTAGTTGAGTCAGCGTAAAAACACTGGCAATGCCCAATACTAAAAAAGGTATAAAGCTAAATAACCAATGTAAACCAATGCTTTTAAAAAATGCTAATAAACTAAATAATATTATAGGGATAATGAATAACGCTAAATAAGCATGATGACGACCACCATTTTCAAATAAAGCTTTAATACTGCTGGCATTTTTTAGTAAATAATAAATTCCCGGTGGCATAATGAATACCAGCATCAATAAGTATTTTCCAAAACCTGACAATGAAAATGAACTACCTTGTGTGCGATTGACTAAATTAAATAAATAATTATTCCAACAATTATTATAATTCCATGTTAAGTTCAATGCGATAAATGGTAGCAAGGCAATAAAAATTAACACTAAGCCAAAATAAGGTTTAATACCTCTACGAACGAAGATAACAGTATGAATCAAAAAGGCAAAGGCTAACAAGCCCGAGAAAAATTTCGATAAAAATGCCAACCCTAAAAATAAACCACAAATAAGATACCACGACATTGAATCGTGTTTTTGTGCTTGATAATAACTAACACCACAGAAAAAACTCCACCAAATTAATGGTGTATCGGTAGTCATTAATACCGCGACTAAATTAACGGGGATCAGTAAGTAAATACTCGAAGCATAAATTGCTATTTTTTGATTATTAGCACTGTCATCAGAATAGTCATTTTGACTGAGTAATTTATAGATAATCCATGCAATCAACATTGAAAATACAATTGCTGGCAATCTTATCCAAAGCTGATGCTCAGAAATTGCTAAAAAAGCCGTTAAAATCCATGCCACCATCGGCGTATGGTCGTAGTAACCATAATCAGGATATCTCGCCCAAAACAAAAAATAGGCCTCATCCCCTGTCATTGGAACCATCAAAGCAAAAAATACTTTGATAATTAAGATCACAGCAATTAATAAATAAAAGCGATTTTGTAAGGACATTTTTACAAGCATAAGAGAATGTATTTTAGGTTTTATAGTCGTTTAAAGGATCAATATTACAATCAGTTAATTTAAAAGTTAAATTCTCAAAATACTGGAATAATAAATCAAATCAATAGAGCTGCCAAATAATTACATGATTACTGTATAATTGCTCATATTAGCGAAATTAGATCATAACATAGCTCAACTACGACCTAAACAAGGGTCTAAACGATACAGGTATAAAGGAAGATAGTGGATAAAATTTACGAGCCCAGTCAAATTGAACAGCGCTGGTACCAAACATGGGAAGATAATCATTATTTTTCACCTTTAGAATCAGAGTCTTCCGGTAAACCCTACTGCATTATGATTCCACCACCTAATGTCACCGGAAGTCTGCATATGGGACATGCTTTTCAAGACACAATCATGGATAGTCTTACTCGATATCACCGCATGCTAGGGGATAATACCTTATGGCAGGCTGGAACCGACCATGCTGGTATTGCAACTCAAATGGTAGTTGAACGGCAACTAAATGCCCAAGACAAAACTCGGTTTGATCTTGGTCGAGATGCATTTATTGATAAAATATGGCAATGGAAAGAGCAATCTGGTGGCACAATCAGCGAACAATTGCGTCGCATGGGATCGTCTCTCGATTGGCAAAATGAACGCTTTACTATGGATGAAGGTTTATCTACTGCGGTCAAAGAAGTTTTTGTCAAGCTCTACGAGGAAGATATTATTTATCGTGGTAAACGCTTGGTTAATTGGGATCCGGTTTTACACACAGCACTATCTGATCTCGAAGTTATTTCAGAAGAAGAAAATGGCCACATGTGGCATATTCGATATCCCATCGAAAATTCAGATTTAGTACTCATCGTTGCCACTACTCGGCCAGAGACACTATTTGGGGATAGTGCGGTTGCGGTGCATCCCGATGATGAGCGTTACCAGAATTTAATCGGCAAGAATATTATATTACCATTATCAAACCGTAAAATTGCAATCATCGCAGATGATTATGTTGATCCGGAATTTGGTACAGGTTGCGTTAAAATTACTCCGGCACATGATTTTAACGATTATGAGATGGGCAAACGCCATAATCTCGATATTATTAATATTTTTACGATTGACGCAAAAACCAATGACAATGTTCCAGAAAAATATCGTAACATGGATCGCTATGCCGCCCGCAAACAAGCCGTAGCCGATTTAGAAGAACAGGGCTTACTTGAAAAAGTTGCGCCTCATAAACTAATGGTACCTCGGGGTGATCGCTCTCATTCCGTTGTAGAGCCCTACCTCACCGATCAGTGGTATGTTAAAGTTGAATCATTAGCCAAACCCGCTATTGAAGCGGTTGAAAATGGCGATATAAAATTTGTACCCGATAATTGGAAAAACACCTATTACGAGTGGATGCGTAATATTCAAGACTGGTGTATTAGTCGTCAAATATGGTGGGGGCATCGAATTCCTGCTTGGTATGATGAATCCGGTAACGTCTATGTTGGGCGCACCGAACAAGAAGCTCGCACAAAAAATAATATCCCTGAAAGCACTAAATTAAAGCAAGATGACGATGTGCTTGATACGTGGTTTTCATCTGCACTATGGCCTTTCTCAACACTTGGCTGGCCAGAGCAAACCGAAAAACTCAACACATTTTACCCCACGTCAGTCTTAGTAACCGGTTTCGATATTATATTCTTTTGGGTTGCACGTATGATCATGATGGGCATAAAATTTACCGGTGAAATTCCGTTTAAAGAAATATATATCCACGGTTTAGTGCGAGACTCTCACGGCCAAAAAATGTCAAAATCTAAAGGTAATGTTTTAGATCCTATCGACTTAATCGATGGCATAACACTTGAAGATTTAGTGAGTAAACGAACCTCGGGCTTAATGCAGCCCCAAATGGCGACTAAAATTGAAAAGCAAACGCGTAAAGACTATCCAGATGGTATCCCAGCACTCGGCACCGATGCCTTGCGATTTACATTTGCTTCATTAGCATCAACTGGACGCGATATTAATTTCGATTTACAAAGAATCGAAGGCTACCGCAACTTTTGTAATAAATTATGGAATGCGGCACGTTATGTATTAATGAATACTGAAGGTCAAGATTGCGGTCAAAAAAATAACGACATTGAATTAAACGCAGCAGACAAATGGATTGTGTCATTATTACAAGCTAAAGAGCTTGAAATAGAAAAAGCCTTTAAAACCTATCGGCTTGATTTTATTGCCCAATCTATCTATGAGTTTACATGGAATGAGTACTGCGATTGGTATTTAGAATTATCTAAATCAGTATTATCCAATGAAAACTCCAACAAGCAACAGCTACGAGGAACAAGACAAACCTTGGTTCGAGTTCTTGAAACATTATTACGGTTAGCACACCCCATTATCCCCTATATCACTGAAGAAATTTGGCAACGTATCGCACCATTAGCCGCAGCAAATGGTGATACTATTATGTTGCAAGCATACCCTATTCACAATCCCGAACTGGTTAATGAAAAAGCGGAACAAGATATTACTTGGGTAAAAGCCTTCATCCTTGGAGTACGTCAAATTCGAAGTGGTATGAATATCGAGCCACGTAAAAAGCTTCTTATCATGTTACAAAATGGCTCGAGTGGTGATAAACAACGCCTAAATGAATACCAAAACTATCTAATTGATATTGGTCGCATTGACTCTATTCAATGGTTAGAAAATACCGAGCAAGCTCCTGACTCTGCAACAGCTATGCTCGGTCAAATGAAAATATTAATACCAATGGCAGGTTTAATCGATAAAGCAGCTGAGTTAATTCGATTACAAAAAGAACTTGAAAAGCTGGAAAAGGAATTTAATCAAGTCACAGTAAAATTGAATAATCAAAAATTTGTTGGCAAAGCACCGGAAGAAGTAGTGAATAAAGTTAAAGCCCGTGCCGAAGAATTAAATCAACTAAAAACTGATATTCAACTACAATTGCAGCGTATTCAAGCTATGGCCGATTAAGCTTATTATTTTTAGTGCTGGAGTTCAAACAAAATTTAAACTCCAGCAAAATACATTACCGTTTTAACCACTGTTACAATAACAAGTATAAATACACTTACCACTAAAAGCGCAACAAAAACATAGGCCGAAAAATTTCCATGTTGAAAATCTCGTTCTCTATTTTCTACACTTTGTACTCCTAACAAACCTGCTAATACACTTTTAACTACTTGCCAAAATGAAGGCGTATTATTTTTATCATTCATTCGATTTTTATCCATTTAAGTTCATAACAATTGCATATCCAGATTTAATCCTATAATAACCAGTTCAAAGTTAACCTGAACTCGGGATAATTTAAGTTCTATATATTATATCTTTAACTGCTTTTTTTTCATCTATAAAATACAGAATTATACCACCAGCTACAAATAAAATTATTAATGACAGCATCGAATAACGTGAACTCGATGTCATAACGGCAACCCCACCAACCAGCAAAGGACCAAGAACGGCAGCAAATTTCCCCATCATATTATAGAAACCAAAAAATTCTGCTGCTTTATCCTCTGGAATAATTCTGGCATAAAATGAGCGACTTAATGATTGTATTCCACCTTGTACTAAACCGATAATAATCGCCATAACATAAAATTCATAGGTAGTTGTCATCGAAACAGCGTACAGAGTTACCGCGATATAAATAATAATAGCGAGCAATATACCCCGCTTAGGGCCATATTTATGTCCAATAAAACCAAAACCAATTGCCGCAGGAAAACCAACAAATTGTGTAATCAAAATAGCTGTAATTAAGTTATTAGTATCAAGGCCGATTGATAAACCATAATCAACTGACATTCTGACAATAGTATCGACGCCATCAATATAAAGCCAATAGGCTATTAAAAAGGTGAGTATAAGTTTAAATTTTTTAATTTCTTGGAAAGTTTTTTTTAATTGAACAAAACTCGCTTTTATTATTTCTAAAACTGAACCAGAGTGACAGGTTTTTGGCTCAGGGACATATAACATAATCGGAACCGAAAATAATAGCCACCAAACAGCAACACTAATAAATGATATGCGTATCGCAAGTGTATCATCAGACAAACCAAACCATTCTGGATTTGAAACAAGGATAATATTGAATAAAAAAAGAATCCCACCACCAACATAACCAAAGGCATAACCCAGACCTGATACTATATCGAGTTCACTTTTATCGGCAACCAGCAGTAATAATGAATCATAAAATACATTAGCTCCCATGAAGCCTATACTGGCTACAACATAAAAGCTTGCTGCAATAAACCACTCCCCCTGCTGTATAAAATACAATCCTGCAGTCATTAACATTCCTAAAAGTGCAAAGAATAATAAAAACCATTTTTTTGCACTACTATTATCTGCTATTGAGCCAATAACAGGGGCTATTAAAACTATAATGATGCTTGAAATTGAATTTGATAAGCCAAGGTGAAAAGTACTGGTGGTTGCATCAACACCTGTATCCCAATAATTTTTAAAAAATAACGGATAAAATACCGTTAAAATACACACAGCAAATGCCGAATTCGCCCAATCATATAAAACCCATGAATAAATGGTTTTATTTTTTGAAGTTCCATCGCTTGATTTGAAATTTAAAAATTTCATGACTTGTCCAGTTAAGAATAATACGACCTCAATTTTATCTTACTTAGACATTATTTTAAATGACGACCAGCTCTATTTTGTATCAGATTTCGTCTTTGTTGTGGATTCATATTGCGAAAACGCTGTCTCTGCGTAGGTGTTAAATGTTTTAATTTTTGTTGGATTTTTTGCTTAACACGATGTCGAAATCGTTGTAATGCCCTTTTACGCTCCATCGGTGACATTTTTTTCCAACGTTTTTTCAATCGATTGCGTTTTTCTGCTGGCAATGCTCGGAACCAACGTCGAGCAGCACGTATATCGGACTGTTCAGTGGCATTTAAGTTCTTAAATTTTTTGTAACGTCCTCGCAAATCCTGTCGTTGCTGTTTAGTTAATGAAAACCATTTTTTCATTCGCTCTGAGGCAAACTGACGTTGTTCAGCATTCATTTTCACCCAACGATTTGCACCTTTTTTTAAACGAAGTCTTTTTTTAGTATCAAAAAATTGCCAACGCTCAGAATATTCCTTTAATAGTTGTTTTTGTGATGCCGATAATGTCGACCAGTCGTGTTGTGAAATGCTTGGCTTATTAATATTATCATCAGAATATGAGGTATTAATACTAAATAAAATTAAGCTACCTATAGCCAGCACTTTAAGTATTAAACTGAGTTCACGTTTAATCATTCTTTTGCCCTTCTGTAAAATCGTCTTCAAATATTTCGTCATCAACTAATAATGTCGGATCCAACCATTGATCGTCCTCAGTATCGAAACTGCCTAAAAACTCTAATAACGCCATATCAGGCACTTCTTCATCAGCAGATAAATTTGCACTCATAAAAATAATTGAATAAAAAATTATCTGTAGGTATTTAGCTTTCATTTTCAACTGAATCTACTATCCATAAATAAAAATCGAGGTCTTCTAGCAACTCAAGATCTTCTGTAATAGCAACAACATCCAAATCATACTCCAGTGAATCACCAGTATATACAGAAAAGAAAATTGTCAGGCTTAACACCAATGCAAATGAAGTAGCTAAAGAATAGTGAGTTATCGATAACTGCCACCAACGACTGCTGTTAGTATTTAAACTTTCAATCGCAGTGCGACGAGCGGCACTTAATTGCTCAAGTGTTTTGCTATCAAGCGTTGATTGCGACAGCTTAACTTTATTTTGTAAATTTTGAATTAATTTTTCATCATCACTCATTATCAAAATCCTTTAATGTGACTTTAAGCGCTTTTAGTGCTCGTGATAAATGTGTTTTAATACTTCCTTGGCTTATTTTCATTATATAAGCCGTTTCTTTAACGCTCATACCATCGATTATTCGAAGCATAAAAACTTGTTGCTGCTTTAATGGTAAAAGATAAACACCTTGCTGCATTGTATCCATCATTTGAATATTACTAAATTGCTGGTGTGGCGTTACTGATTCATTTGCGGGCGCAGCTTCGAGAACATCATCAGCATCGTGTTCATCCGAACTAAACCATACTCGCCAACGTGATCTTACTTTTTGGCGACGATAAAAATCACGAATAGTATTTTGTAATATACGAAAAAAAAGCGGTGTCCATTCACAGGATTCTCGTTTTGCATATTTTTGAACTAATGTCATCATAGTATCTTGTACTAGATCAAGTGCATCGTCGTGATTACGTGTTGCGACCATTGCTAAACGATATGCTCGCTGTTCAACACTAGCGAGAAAGTCATCCATTAATACCTGACTATCCAGAATAGCACTCCCAAATTGTTCATCGATACTCTGCAGTAAGTTGTCTATGCCTGTACTCTGTCTTTACGTGTAACCGTCTAGCTTTTCTATTAATTCGTCGATTAATCCTTTCGCATTTATTCGCTAATCGAGTAGCAAGTTTTTCTTTAATTTTAGCTGCCGTAATATCAAGCCTAGCAGCAATCTTATCCCCCCTCAAATTGGGGTAGGCATATACTGAGTTACTTAGCAATGCTGAGAATAATGTGATTATTATTGAGTAATTCTTCATTCATATCACCAGTTTTTACATTACATACTAAAAATAACGCATTACTGGTAATTAGGTTGACATGCTCGAGAAATTCAATAATAAATCTCTATATCCTTGATTTAAGTGATATAAATTGAATGAGATACAGAAAAGATCACACTATTTGGGCTACCATTTTATATTCATAGCCAGACCAAAACTGTCCGAGCCAATAAAAGGTTGGAAAGCAACCGAATTAGCCTTAGATTGTGAGTTGGTTTCAAAGACACTATCAGTAGCCTCGTAGGCCAGATACCAACCTAGAACAGCTTGAGAAAAATAATGCGAATTATCATTTACCCGCGATAGGGCAGTGAAAGTTGAGGCTGTATAAAGTAAATATTTAACGAATGTATTATCATTATTCATTCGAGCCATCGTTAAAAAGGGAACGGCTCCGATAAAAGCATGTCCACTAACACCGTTTGAGTCGGCAAAGGGATTCCACTTTGAATTATCGCTGGTTTCCGCAGGACGTGAGGCACCTGTAAGTTGTTGAGTTAACAAAGTAGCAGGACCACCAACGAGATAAGCACGTAAGGTACTTTGTCCCCAACGGCCTACTGCAGAACGCTGATTATTGGTTTCGAGGTAATGCGAGCTTAGTGCCGTTACTAGTGATAAGGTGATTAAATATTTTCCTTCACCAAAGTCCTTGGCGATTTTAGAAAAATCATCTGTACCAACGCTTCTAATGTTATTTTGATATTGGTCTTGAATATCTTGATCTAAATTAGTATTTGCAACAACACCTGCCGCTGCAAAAACAAATCCAGCACGAATAAATCGTTGGCTACTATAAAACTTTTGATAATCGCTTTTTACAGCATCAAGAAATGATTTATTATTAGCATTAGAATCGGCAATTACTGGAAAAGTTAAAAATAAACTTAACAAGAATAATAAATATGAAGATCGTGCGTTATTACAGATTGTTTTCGACATAATTAAGTCCTATGGTATTCCTGAGCCGGATAATAAAATATTAAGGCCATCCTCTAAAACAATACAGTGAATTGAGCCTATGCTTTTTTGCAGTTTATTATAAACTTGAATGCGGTAATATCAACTAACAAGCCAATTTGTAGTAAAAATCTTAAAATCTCAATGACATTACTATAATTTAGTGAATATAAGCAAAATTGACTTATAAAATCATAATAATCTATCTTAAACATTGTCGTTTATTCAAAATGTCTTTATAATATTGCAGTTAAAAAGAACGATTAGCATTTTAATCAGTTATATCGTATTCATCTACAAACACTTACATGCCAAACAATTTCAAAATTGATATTAATAAAATAGTCTAATTTCGATATTAAAAAGAGAGTAAAGAATGCCAGAGCAAACTGAGAACAAAAGTACTGCACCATCAATTTCATCTAAATATGTACTTACAAGTGTTGAAAAAACCGATGCTCCTGAAGGCTTACCAGGAACAAATTGGCATGAATATATTATAGAACGAGGTACATCCCGAATTGTTGGAAAAAAACCGGGGACATTAAAGCAAGTAACCGAGCATGCTAAAGACATGATTACAGATTTGAATGAACGCTCGGGTATTCCATCTAGCTCTACCTATGCCTCTCGACAAATATCCAAACCCAAGGATAAAGATAAAGAAACTCAAGCAAAACCTAAAACAGATGACACAGCCGCAAAATAGCAATATTAGCGATTAATGCTCACGAGTTGCCCTAAAATCTACATTAGGGTAGCGTTCAACAGCAAGTTCTAAGTTAACTCGAGTTGGAGCTAGATAAGTTAAACTACCAGCATGATCATATGCAAGATTAGTGGATGCCTTTGATATCATTTCATCTAGTTTTTTCTCGTCATCAGCTTCAACCCAACGTGCAGCGGTAATATTGGAGCTTTCAAAAATACAATCAACATTATATTCATCTTTTAATCGGTATGCGACAACATCAAACTGTAATACTCCGACAGCTCCAACAATAAGCTCATTATTATTCAAGGGCTTAAATACCTGAGATGCGCCTTCTTCGCTTAACTGCTCAAGCCCTTTTTGTAGCGCTTTTAATCTAAGTGGATCTTTTAATACTACCCGACGAAAAAGTTCCGGTGCAAAATTGGGAATACCGGTAAATTTTAATAACTCGCCTTGAGTAAAAGTATCTCCAATTTGAATGGTGCCATGGTTATGCAAACCAATGATATCTCCCGGAAAAGCTTCTTCAACATGATCGCGTTCACTGGCCATAAATGTAATTGCATTTTGAATTTTAACATCTTTACCAATTCGTACATGCTTGAGCTTCATGCCCTTGGTGTACGTTCCAGAACACACTCTTAAAAAAGCAATTCGATCACGATGCGCTGGATCCATATTGGCCTGTATTTTAAAAACAAAACCTGAAAATTTTTCTTCTGTTGCTTCAATTTTTCGTGTAGTCGTTGCTCGATGCTGTGGTTCAGGAGCAGTTTTAACAAAGAAATCTAAAAACTCGTTCACACCAAAATTATTAATCGCCGAACCAAACAATACCGGACTGAGTAATCCATCAAGAAAAGCCTGTTTATCAAACTCATGACTCGCACCTTGAACAAGCTCTATTTCCTCGCGAAATTCAGCTGCGGTAGCCCCCAAAACTTCATCGAGTCGAGGGTTATCCAAACCTTCGATAATTTCACCTTGTTGAATTTTACCGCCATGAGTGGCACTAAATAAATGAATGGTATTATTATAAAGGTGATATACCCCTTTAAATTGCTTGCCCATTCCAATTGGCCAAGTTATAGGCGCACACTTTATCTTTAAGATACTTTCGACTTCATCAAGCAACTCAATAGGATCTCGTCCTTCTCTATCGAGTTTATTTATAAAGGTTAAAATTGGAGTAGAACGTAATCGACAGACTTCCATCAATTTAATCGTTCGCCCTTCAACCCCTTTTGCGCTATCAATCACCATTAAAGCCGAATCAACAGCGGTTAAAGTACGGTAAGTATCTTCGGAGAAATCCTCATGCCCCGGAGTATCTAACAAATTCACCATATAATCTTTATAGGGAAACTGCATTACTGAGGAAGTTATCGATATACCACGTTGTTTTTCCAACTCCATCCAATCGGATGTGGCATGTCGTGCAGCCTTTCTTCCTTTAACGGTACCGGCGAGCTGAATAGCACCACCAAACAATAAAAGCTTTTCTGTTAGTGTCGTTTTACCGGCATCAGGATGCGATATAATCGCAAAAGTGCGACGACGTGAAAATTCTGTAGTAAATTTCGACATAGGTTGTTTATATATTAATTTGTTAATAAATTTGGACTGCGACAAATATCAATATAATATCACATTCAGACTATTTCCAACTGAGTCAAGTAAACTATTTTTAAAGCTTATATCGTGCTTATCATTTAATTTGAGTAAATGAATTCAGAAAAGAGTTATATTTATTCCACGGAATTTTAGTTTGCACGGTAGCACCATGCAATTCGGTCTTATTGGCTGTTTCAGAATGAATCACAACTGAAATCAAAGCGATATATTGCTCAAATTTAATTGACGTTCCTACCCACACAGCATCGACATTATCCAACATGCCATTCGCAACAAATTGGTATGCAACACGACCATTGACCTTGAGTTCTCGTGCATCAATGACATCAAATGAGCCTCGACCGCCGAAATTACTTTGAACAAAAGAAGCCGTGAAGCTTTTGTTGTATGAATAAAACATTTTATCACTTTTTATTTCATGCTTAGGGCGATACCACTCAATACTGTATAAGCCGTGTTTTTTCCAAAAACCGCGCGATTGATAAAAATCAACGAATACGCGTTCTTTTAGTATGCCGTCTTGTACGCTTAACTTTGGAATAGTCGGAGTTCTAACTTTAAACTCATTATTTACCGAGCTATAAAACCCACCTGAAACACTACCAATTAAATTAGCACAAGCACTAACTGCTAGCATGATAAATAATATTAAAAAAATTTTAAATTTTTTCATTCAATATTCAAAACTAATAAAGTGATTTCGCCATTATAAGCGCATCTTCTCGCTTACCATTACTACTAGGATAATAATTTTTTCGAACGCCAACCTCATTGAAACCAAGACTGTCATATAAATGTACTGCGGGTAGATTCGATGGTCTAACTTCTAACAAAATCGTATCGGCATTTGACATTTTAGCAAGCTCACACATCTTTTCAATAAATTGTCGCCCTAGTCCCTCATTTTGACGCTCAGATTTAATACTAATATTTAACAAATGAGCCTCATCAACTGCAATTGATAAAACCGAATAACCGATAATATCATTATCATCTTCGAGAACCCAGCATTTATAGCCTACTTTTATGCAATCATTGAATATACCGCGAGTCCAAGGATAGGGATATACACAGAGTTCAATATCCATCACACTATCCAAATCTAACTCAGTCATCGGTCTTAGATTATGACTAGTTAAATTAAAAACAGCACTCATAATAAAACCGATATTGTTATTTCATTTATATTTTGAGACTTTATCGTTAACATTTTAGTTTATATAATCTAAGATAGCACTGTCTTAACTTGTAGCAGGCTTAACCAAGCCTGTCGTTTTTTTTCTGGATACAATAATAATTGTTCAGGATGCTCCATCACAGCAACTAAAATATCTTTATTCTTATAGTCATGCATTTGAGTTGTTAATAATGCCATCGACTTATCCGTTTTTAAAATAAATTGAGCTAGTGATTCACCCAATATTATGACTACCTTGGGGTTCACTAAAGCTATTTGATGCTCGAGATACGCTGTGCAAGCAGTTAATTCAATATTTGAATATTCTCGGTGAACTTGAGATTTACATTTTAAAAGATTGGCGCTATAAATATTTTTTCGCGATAAATGTAACACCGTTAACATATTATCTAGTAACTTACCTTCTAAACCAACAAACTCTTGAGCGGCTTTATCTTCCTCGTTATTGGGTATCGCACCGATCACAAATAAATCCGCTTGTTGGTTGCCTGTTCCAAACACGCTATTATTTCGGTTTATATGTAAATCACATCGTTCACATTTTGAAACGTGTGTTACAAGCTCATTCCAATCGAAACTCGTTATAGCGGTATTATCTACATTTTTTTCTAGTTTTTTTTCTAACTTTATATCGTGGCTTATGTCATTACTATCAACATTATCTCGGGCTAACCAAACCTCAATTCCCATTGTCGATAAATAGTGATTTCGAATATCTTTATCCATCTTAAATCAACTAAATTTCTTTTGCTTGTTGTGGATGTTTACGTTCTATTGGAGTGGCAATTTTATTTAACGCATTAACATAAGCCTTTGCAGATGCTATTACAATATCGGTATCTGCCCCTTGTCCATTAACTATTGTCCCTGACTTTTCTAAACGCACGGTTACTTCACCTTGAGAATCTGTACCTGTAGTAATATTATTAACAGAATACAACTGTAACTCCGTGCCACTATTTACCATTGATTCAATTGCACAAAAGGTAGCATCTACCGGACCACCACCTTGGGCACTAGCACTCGTTTCAATATTATTAATATTTAAGGTTATATTTGCATTAGGTGTCTCACCCGTTTCGGAACAAACGTGCAACGATACTAACCGATAATATTCATCCCCCGAGCGATTTTTTGTTTCTGTTACTAAGGCTTGAAGATCATCATCAAATATTTCATGTTTTTTATCAGCAAGATCTTTAAAGCGACCAAAAGCATCGTTAAGCTCTAACTCGCTATCAAACTCAACACCTAATTGTTTTAATCGACTTCGAAAAGCATTTCGACCCGAGTGCTTTCCTAGAACCATACGATTGGTACTCCAACCAACATCTTCGGCTTTCATTATTTCATACGTTTCTCGGCTTTTTAATACACCATCTTGATGTATGCCGGACTCATGGGCAAAAGCATTCGCACCAACAATGGCTTTATTGGGTTGAATCGTAAAACCTGTTATGCCAGAGACTAACCTTGAGGTTGATACTATTTCAGTTGAATTAATATGGTCAACATTACACGAGAATAAATCTTTACGTGTTTTCACTGCCATAACAACTTCTTCTAAAGCGGCATTTCCAGCTCTTTCACCTAGACCATTAATAGTACACTCGACTTGTCGGGCGCCCTTCATAACGGCAGACAAGGAGTTTGCTACAGCCATACCAAGATCATTATGACAATGCACTGAAAAAATGACTTTATCGGAATTTGGAATCTTTTCTTGTAGCGTTTGAATTAATGAACCAAACTGTTCTGGAACATTATAACCAACGGTATCGGGTATATTTAATGTCGTGGCTCCAGCATCAATCACCGCTTCTAAAATTCTACATAAAAAATCTGTTTCTGAACGTCCTGCATCTTCCGGCGAAAACTCAACGTCATCAGTATATTTTAAAGCATGTTTTACCGCGTGAACTGCCTGTTCGATAACTTGTTCAGGCTGCATACGTAATTTCATTTTCATGTGGATAGCAGAAGTAGCAATAAAGGTATGAATACGACGACGTGGAGTATCTATTAATGCTTCGCCAACTCGATCAATATCTTTATCTAGCGCCCGGGCTAGGCCACAGACTGTACTGTGCTTAATACTTCGAGCAACTGCTTGAACCGATTCAAAATCGCCAACACTGGCTATGGGGAAGCCCGCTTCAATAATATCAACTCCCAAGCGTTCGAGTGCTTTTGCAATACGAACCTTTTCGGTTAAGGTCATCGAGGCACCGGGGCTTTGCTCACCGTCGCGCAATGTTGTATCAAAAATTATTAATTTATCTGACATAGTAAATAACCAAGTAAAATCAGTTTGCCGATATTATGATTTATTTTCTTTTCTTAACTTTCGCGCTTTTTTGTAGGCTCGACGCATCGCTCTACGTTTGCGTAACTCCACTAAAGTATAGACCGGCCCCGAAATAGCGTAAATCACAAAAATTCCAAATAATATAACAGCCGGTTCATAGGAAATAAAAACAATGACCAACATAATGACCAATAATAAGAAAAAAGGAATCTTGCCCTTAAAGTCGATACCTTTAAAACTGTTATAGCGAATATTGCTAACCATCAATAAGCCTGATGTTACCGTTACGAACATTGCAAGAATATCAACGATTCGGCCAGATACGGAATAATCCTGTCCAACCCACACGGCACCTGCAACCAATGCCGCCGCCGCAGGACTTGGCAGTCCTTGAAAAAAATTCTTATCGGCCGTGCCTACTTGGGTATTGAATCGCGCCAAACGAAGTGCTGCCGTAGCGGCATAAATAAAAGCAACTAGCCATCCCGCTTTGCCCATATTTAGCAAGGACCACTGATACATCACCAATGACGGTGCTAGACCAAATGAAATTAAATCAGCAAGGCTATCGTATTGAGCACCAAAATCAGATTGAGTATTGGTTAACCTAGCGACACGACCATCAAGGCCATCGAGTAACATTGCTATAAAAATTGCTATTGCCGCCACAATAAAATTATTTTGCATCGCCGCAATAATGGCATAAAAGCCACAAAATAATGCCGCCGTGGTAAACAAGTTAGGCAGTAAATAGATTCCACGTTTATAGCGCTTTGCTCTGTCTGATTTATCCATAATTATTATATTATTTTAACTTATCCCAATCGATATTAGCTTAATTGTGTACCAATTGAGCCAAAATATCCGTGCCTGCTATAACTTTAGACCCTTTTTCGACTTCAATTGATGCTGACTCCGAAATAAATACGTCAACAACAGCCCCAAACAAAATATACCCCATGCGGTGTCCTTGACCAACGCGTTCACCCGTTATAAATTTACTAGTTATTCTCCGAATCCACCGTCCAGGCCGTAATACTAAAACCACATCATCCAACTCGTCGGTTTGAATCCAAACCGCAAAACAGGGGCAAGTTTTATTATTCTCATCTTGGGTTTGCTGCCACTGATCCATCACCTTACCCTCAGTAATACTACGCACACTAAAAATAGTATAGAACGGCATAGTAATGCTGATAAAATTGGCTTCACGATTTAGATATAAATCCTGCTTAATAGAAACTTGAGTAATAATTCCATGCACAGGGCTAACAATAGCTAAAGGCGCGGCAGGACTTTTGCGTAACGGATCGCGAAAGAAATAAAGACTAAAAAACAGCAATGCCCATAAAATAACTGCCCAAGAGTGCAAAAAAAATTGAGTTATTATTGATGCCACAAAGAGTAGACCAATATAACGCCAACCTTCTGGGGCAATTAATGAGTGACGTGAAACTGCCATAAAGTAAAAAATAGAGTAAAAAACACCGAATAGCAGCTATTCGGTGTTTTAATTATTAGTTTTTCGTTTTATCAACAATTTTATTGGCACTAATCCATGGCATCATACCACGTAATTTTGCACCAACTTCTTCAATAAGATGATCTCGACCAATACGACGTTTTGCTTTTAATGTCGCCGCTCCAGCTTGATTTTCTAAGATGAATTCACGAGCAAATTCACCATTTTGAATTTCTTGTAAGATATAACGCATTTCATCTTTTGTTTCTTCGGTAATAATACGCGGACCACGTGTTAAATCACCGTATTCAGCCGTATTTGATATTGAATAACGCATATTTGCAATACCACCTTCATACATTAAATCTACAATTAGTTTTAATTCATGCAAACATTCAAAATACGCCATTTCAGGTGCATAACCCGCTTCAACCAATACTTCAAAACCAGCTTGAACCAATGCTGTGGTACCGCCACAAAGCACCGCTTGCTCACCAAATAAGTCGGTTTCTGTTTCTTCTTTAAAGTTAGTTTCAATAATACCGGCACGTCCACCACCGTTTGCAGAAGCATAAGAAAGCGCAATTGATTTCGCTTTTCCAGAAGCATCTTTATCTACCGCTATTAAACTTGGAACACCACCACCTTGTGTATAAGTAGAACGAACTAAATGCCCCGGACCTTTAGGTGCAATCATAATGATATCTAAATCTGGACGAGGTTCAATTTGACCATAATGAATATTAAAACCATGAGCAAAAGCTAAAGCTGCACCTTGTTTAATATTGTCAGCAATATGATTTCGGTATAAACGTGCTTGATGTTCATCGGGTGCAAGAATCATCACAACATCGGCATCTTTAACGGCATCATCAATAGACTTAACCGTTAGACCCGAAGTTTCGGCTTTTTTAGCTGAAGCAGAACCACTACGCAAGCCAACCGTGACATTAACGCCAGATTCTTTTAAATTATTTGCATGTGCATGGCCTTGTGAACCGTACCCCACTATAGTTACTTTCATGCCCTTGATGATTGCAAGATCGCAGTCTTTGTCGTAATAAATGTTCATGTTTTCGTACCTTGTTTAGTTTAAGAAATAATGACTATTTCTATTTATTTAAAATGAATAAAGATTAATTTTTTAAAATTGATTGTCGTAATTTATACATGTAAACACTTGTCTCCACGCATAATACCAGTTGCTCCAGAACGCACCGTTTCTAAAATTGCCGAAGCACTTAAAGCTTTTATAAAAGCATTCAATTTTTCAGTTGAACCAGTAACTTCGACCGTATAAGTTTCATCGGTAACATCTAAAATTCGCGCACGAAATATTTCAGATAACACTTTTACTTCGTCACGAACTTTTAAATCAGAAACTTTAACTTTTAGTAGCATTAATTCGCGTTCAATAAACGGCCCTTCAGATAAGTCAACTAATTTAACAACATCTACTAGCTTGTTTAATTGCTTAATAATTTGTTCAATGATTTTATCTGAGCCACTAGTAACTAATGTCATACGCGATAAAGTTGAATCTTCTGTTACCGCAACCGTTAATGACTCAATATTGTAACCACGAGCAGAAAATAATCCAGCAACACGTGATAACGCGCCAGCCTCATTTTCCATTAATAAAGAAATTATATGTTGCATTTACGCCAACTCCCTTTCAGAAGAAAGATGCATTTCATTATGACTCTTGCCTGCTGCTATCATAGGATAAACATTTTCTGTTTTATCTGTCATAAAATTCATGAATACACATTTATCTTTCATTGCAAATGCTGCTTCTAATGCTGACTCAACATCGGCCGGATTATCGATATTCATTCCAACATGGCCATAGGCTTCTGCTAATTTCACAAAATCCGGTAGCGCATCGACATAAGAACTAGAGTAGCGACCTTCATAAAAGAATTCCTGCCACTGGCGAACCATTCCCATATAACCATTATTCAATGTAATAATTTTAATGGGTAAATTATATTGCTTGCAGGTAGATAACTCTTGTATACACATTTGAATACTCGCTTCACCAGTAATACAAGCAACCGTTGCATTAGGATGAGCCAGTTGCACTCCCATTGCGGCAGGTAAACCAAAGCCCATTGTTCCAAGACCACCAGAGTTTATCCAGCGTCGTGGTTTATCAAACTTATAAAATTGTGCCGCCCACATTTGATGTTGGCCAACATCTGATGTCACAAAGGCATCCCCCTTTGTGATAGCATGTAATTTTTCTAAAACGAACTGCGGTTTTATCAAAGCACTGTTACGATCATACCGGAGACAATCTTCTTTTTTCCAATCATTAATTTGAGACCACCAAGACTGTAATGATTTAGGATCAATTTTCTTTTTACTAAGAGCTAACTCTGAACAGCACTCAGTTAAAACCTGTCTTACATCACCAACAATTGGGATATCAACATTAACATTTTTTGAAATCGAAGCTGGATCGATATCAATATGAATTATTTTTGCCGTTGGACAAAATTCTTCAAGTTTTCCTGTAACTCGATCATCAAACCGAGCTCCAATTGCAATTAACACATCACAACCGTGCATTGCCATATTTGCTTCATAAGTACCGTGCATACCCAACATGCCGACATTAAGCTTATCAGAAGCAGGAAAGGCACCCAACCCCATTAATGTTTGAGTAATTGGAAAACCAAGTTTATGAGTAAATTCGATTAAACTATCAGATGCATCACTCAGAACAACACCACCACCACTATATATCATTGGACGTCGGGCACTAAGAATTAAATCAATAGCTCGCTTAATTTGTCCAGAATGTCCTTTAACAGTAGGATTGTAGGATCGCATCTCAATATCTTTTGGATATTCGTAGTCAATTTTAATCGCAGGATCGGTAATATCTTTGGGGATATCAACCACCACTGGTCCAGGTCGTCCTGTGATTGCTACATAAAAGGCTTTTTTTAAGGTCTCTGCTAATTTATTCAAATCTTTAACAAGAAAATTATGTTTCACACAGGGACGAGTAATACCAACAGAATCAACTTCTTGAAAAGCATCACTACCAATGACTCCACTCGAGACTTGTCCGGTTAGCACCACCATTGGGATTGAATCAAGATAGGCCGTAGCAATACCCGTGACCGCATTCGTAGCACCAGGTCCCGAAGTCACCAGAACCACACCGGGCTTACCCGTTGAGCGAGCATAACCATCAGCTGCATGAGTTGCCCCCTGTTCATGGCGGACTAAAATATGCTTTACTTCATCTTGTTGAAATAATGCATCATAGATATGTAATACAGCACCGCCGGGGTACCCAAAGATGTGTTCTACGCCTTCATCTTTCAGAAATTGGATGATAATCTCTGAACCAGTAAGTTTCACAAAGAGCCTCTCTTCATTTTAAGTGACATAATAATTCCGTTAAATTACGGATAAAAAAAACCCGAAATTCGGGCAATTCTCCGTAGCTCCCCCAGATAGATCACTTAGGAGGATAATAATCGATTATTATACCTAGTTGGCTCAAGGATTTACATAATTGTTAGTATCGATTTTCATAACAATTTGTAACTATTTTTCACCATAAAACTAAAAACTGAGCTAATCAGTTTAAAATATCACCTTTTCACAGGAAAACAACCTAGTAAAAGCCAAGACAAACAACTTATCTCTTTGATTTTATTAGAAAAACTTATTCAAATTGAACAAATAAAACATGACCATGACAATATCGCCTAATAACCACTAGAAATTATTGAGTATTAGCTTGTAAAAAGCTGAAATTAAACACAAAATTGATAATCAGTTCGATTTACAATAGAGATTCTCCCTGCAATACTTATACTGACGCAATTAAGTTAATTATTAAGATAGTACTGGAAAACATTTAATGAAATATTTTACTCAAATCAGCTCCACCCTAGTGTTTAGGTTAATGTTTGTATTAGTATTTATATTGACATCTTCTTTATCTTATGCAGCTTTATACAAGTCTGTCGATGAAGATGGTAATGTTTCCTATTCTCAATCACCACCAAAGTCAGGAAATTACAAAACAATTAAAGTCAAAAAATTTAAACCAGTCGCAGCTGATGCGGCATCAAAAAGTTTAAAAGCGAAAGAATCTTTTGCCAAAGGTGCAAAAAAACGTGAAGAGAATGATTTAGTAAAAGCTGAAACGCAAAAAAATGAAAAAATTCTTAAAGAAAATTGTGCTATTTCTAAGAAAAATTTACGGCTCTTTACAATATTTAAGAGACTCAAAAATGAAAAGGGTGAATACTATCGCGTTAGCGATACAGAAAGAGCCAAACGAATTGCTGCTGCAAAAGAAAATATAAAACAATTTTGTAAATAAAAGCCCTATTTGTCCATTCAAACAAATAATGAAAACTAGCTTATACATTATTATTATTTTCGTCGCGGTTACAATTGCTACTTATTATTTTAAACCAAGTTTATATCATTCGGTAAAAAATACCGTCGCTTCTAAAATCACAGAAATAGCCCCAATTGAAACCGGATTAAATAAAACCAAAATATACAAATGGAAAACCGCAGACGGTGAACTTCAACTTAGTAACAGCCCTCCCCCCAAAGGCACAAAATATATAGTTGAGGATGTACAACATGATGTCAATGTTATGCCGTCAGAGGTTTTAACTGGAAAACAAAAAAATTAAGACTTTGTAATCATTTACACCTTACCTTAATAGAAACAACCCTATACAATCAAGACACACTACAACAACGGTAATCTTACAATGCGCGTATCTCAATATTTATTATCTACACTCAAGGAAACACCAGCCGATGCAGAAATAATTAGCCATCAACTCATGCTACGTGCTGGGTTAGTTCGCAAATTAGCTTCAGGGCTTTATACTTGGTTGCCATTGGGGTTAAAGGTTTTACGTAAAATTGAAAATATTGTGCGTCAAGAAATGAATCAAGCTGGTGCATTAGAAGTATTAATGCCAACCGTACAACCAGCCGAATTATGGCAAGAATCTCAACGTTGGGAACAATATGGTGCGGAATTATTACGCATAAAAGATCGTCATAGTCGCGAATTTTGTTATGGACCTACGCATGAAGAAGTTATTACGGATTTAATTCGTAACGAATTACAAAGCTACAAACAACTACCAGCAAATTTTTATCAAATTCAAACCAAGTTTAGAGATGAACGACGACCTCGATTTGGAGTTATGCGTGCCCGTGAATTTTTAATGAAAGATGCCTACTCCTTTCATATTGATGAACAATCATTACAAGAGACGTATCAGTTAATGCATCAAACTTACTGTAAAATATTTGATCGAATTGGGCTTAATTATCGGCCAGTGGAAGCGGACTCAGGTTCAATTGGTGGTAACAGCTCTCATGAGTTTCATGTTTTAGCACAGTCTGGAGAAGACGCCATTGCATTTAGTAATGCCAGTGATTACGCAGCCAATATCGAAACAGCTGAAGCCTTAGCTTTAGAATCAACAACTGAAGATCCCGTTGAAATATCCACCGTTGAGACACCAAATAAAAATACCATAGAAGAAGTTAGCCAATTCTTAAACGTATCAAGCGATAAATGCCTTAAAACATTATTAGTAAAAGGCGTTGATGATACTGTTGTTGCCTTGGTATTGCGTGGTGACCATGCTTTAAATGAAATAAAAGCTGAAAAAATAGCTTCGGTATTTTCACCATTGCAAATGGTCAGTGATGAACAAGTGGTGCAAGTTGCAAACTGCGAATCAGGATCAATTGGTCCCGTAGGTTTATCCATTAAAATTTATGCTGATAGAAGTGCGTTAAATGTATCAAATTTTGTTTGCGGTGCAAATCAAACTGGCAAACATCTAGTTGGTGTTAACTGGGGGAAAGATTTAGAGCAAGCCAATAGCGTTGACATTCGTAATGTAGTTGATGGTGATCCAAGCCCTGATGGTAAGGGTCAGTTATCAATTCAACGGGGTATTGAAGTTGGTCACATTTTCCAACTCGGTACAAAATATAGTAAAGCCATGAATGCCACAGTATTAAATGAGAATGGTAAAGCGGTTACCACCACAATGGGTTGCTACGGTATCGGTGTCTCACGTATTGTTGCCGCAGCAATCGAACAAAATCACGATGACAGCGGTATTATTTGGCCAAAAAATATTGCCCCATTTAGTGTTGTGATTATTCCCTTAAATATGCACAAGTCAAAAGAAGTAGCCAGTGCTGCCGAAACGCTATACCAATCACTCATTGATAGTGGTATTGATGTTTTACTGTATGACAAAAAAGAAAGACCCGGTGTCATGTTTGCTGACATGGAACTAATTGGTATTCCATTTAGAGTTGTCATTGGAGATAGAGGTTTAAAGGAAAATACAGTTGAGTTTAAATGTCGAACCGAATCCGAATCAACCGATATTACGCTTGATAAAATTCATGATCATATCATCAACACCATGAAATAATTTAAAATGTAAAAATACGCATGAGATATTTATTTATAATAGTGTTTCTATCCAGCACGGTGTTTACTAAGCAAGCTGTTATTGCTGCTACTACTCAAAAACCAGATGCCGAACTGCGACAATTACTAAAAGATGCAATTGCTGATGCCGATAGTTTTGAAGATCGTTTTGATGCCGAGGTTTGGTTAAAAGATATGTCGACTCGACTAACAAAAACAATTAAAGATCCCGCTAAACGCATTAATCTATTAAAACAAATTCATTATGAAGCGAAAAGAGTCGGTTTAGCACCCGAGTTAATTTTATCGATTATTCAAGTTGAAAGTAATTTTGATCGCTTTGCAATATCAAGAGTTGGCGCAATTGGTTTAATGCAAATTATGCCATTTTGGTTAAAGGAAATTGGACGAACTGGCGATAATTTATTTAATATGCGCACGAATTTAAGATTTGGTTGTACAATCTTGAAACATTATTTGAAAAAAGAAAAAGGTAACCTAACCTATGCACTTGCCCGATATAATGGCAGTAGGAATAGTTTTGTTTATCCTAAGAAAGTGTATTACGCATTAGATAACCGTTGGTTTAATCGATGAATAATACAACTGTACTTGTAACTTACATCCATCGCCACAAATTAGATAATTAAAAATTAATCCTAGCAGCCATACCTGCATGAATTTTATCGTGAGATACTGTTATTTCAACCCCAACAGGATACAAATCATTCTCTGGCAATAAGGTTGGAAAAAATATCTTTCCTTCATAACTTGCACCTGCAACTACAACTTTAACCACATCATTACGTTTTAATTTAGATTTTTCATCCGCCGAGAGCTTAAAAAGTGCTGATAATTTATTTGCTTGAGCAATAATGACAGCGGGCATTGCTTTAAATGTTGATACAATGGTTTCACTTTTTTTCACTTTAACATCTACTACCACAGCATCAAATGGGGACACTATATTTGAAAATTCTAATTCACGTTTAGCATTTAATTTATTGGTGTTTGCAGTTACAAAACGTGTTTCGCTTGAAATGAAATTATTTTTAACTGTTTGCAGTTCATGTTCTGATAATACAGTTCGATCAAACAATTCCGTGGCACGTTCAAGTTCACGCCTAGCTTCATCCAACTCACTTTTTCGTGACTTAAATAATGATTTTGTTAATGTAACATTTTCAAGGTATTCACGTTGATCTAAATTAATTATTTTTTGATTTTTTTTAATATAGTCACCGGGTTGAACGTATAACTCATTTACATTTCCATTAACTCTAAATGATAATGTTGTAATATTGAACCAGGTTAATTTAGTTTGAATTTCTTTCGCCTGAAGTAAACCAACATTAATGCTCATAACGAGCAATAGTAGTAATTTACTAAAACGCTTACATTTCATATTTTTCATCATCACTAATAGCCGTTTAGTTTTTAAATAATTTTTCCGCCGGTTCATCGCCAACTAATAAATCAATCTTAGCCCAGGTTAATAATGTTTCATAAAGTGACTTTGCGACACCATATTGTGCATCTGATATTTGTACCATAGCCGTACCGAGTGTTGATTTAACTTCTAATTCATATAACGCACGTTTTTCATCTAAAAATAATTCGCTATACTCATTAAAAGCATCTGCTTCATCACGTTCAAAACGTAAAGTATCTAATTTTAATTTTAACGACAATAACTCGTGCTGAATATTCATTTTCTTCTGTGCAATTAATGTTTCTAATCGATATATTTCAACTCGAACCTTCGCAACTTGGGAATCCATTTCACCACTATCATAAATAGGCATTCCGACAACAACGCCAACATTCCAATTTTCACGAGAAAATGAATTTCTTGATAACTCATTGGCATAGGCAATAGCTTCACTTTCAAAATTAATTTGTGGTTTCATTTTCGACTGTAAAGCTCGAACAGAACTTTGCACTGATTCAATTTTTTTTCGTAATGCCCGTAACTCTAAATTATTCTCAAAGGCTTTTTTTGTTAATTTTTCAATCTCTGGATATTTTTTTAAACGAGACGATACACTTGGTGTTGCTAGGCTTGCTGGTAATTGTCCACTTGAGTTCATTAAGTTTGCAAGACGGTTTCGAGTTTGACGTTGGTTATTTTCGCTTTCAAAACGCTCTCGCCGAACACGTTGATATTCACTGTGATTTTTTTCTACTTCCAAATCTGAATTCTTACCCAGCTCAAGTTCTTTTCTTGAGTTATCCCAACTAATAAAAGCAATCGCCATGTTTTCATTGTTTCGGTGAAACCGTAAATCTGCGAGTAATATATCAAAATATGCTGCCATTATTTTAATTTGTCGTGAATAAATTTCGTTTAGATATAGTAACGAATTGCTATCCAATAATTTATCACTGGCATTCACTGTATGTTTATGATTGCCAAAGTCATATATTGATTTAGTTAATCGCAAAGCTAGCTTTTGTTCATCAACAATATACGAAAAAAATGAATTTCTTCGTTCAACTCTAGTTGCCCTGCCTTCTACTGATAAATTAAAACCATCTTGAGCATCTGCTAGAGATTTATCGAGTAATATTTCATTTTTTTCTGCTATTCTAAAAGCAAGATCTTCATTTATATTTTTTGAAAGCCCAAGAGCATATTCTAAACTTAGAGGTTCGGGTAAGGGCTTTGGAGCATCGGAAAACACAAAATCAGAATAAAATATAAAACAAACTAACAAATAATTTTTGGCCGCTAGTTGTCTATTGCTAGAATTTATTATCATGTTGTAGACGGTTTAATTTTTTTTATTTTTACGAAGCATTTTTTTGTATTTTGAAAATCTCATCGTTTTATAACTGCCACTCGCGACATATTCACCCATAACCATAAACTCACTTACTCCAGAGGTTTTTCCGGTATGACGATGTATTCTTTTACCATCAAAGTCAAAAAATGCTATCACCGGTGTTGCTCTAACTCGATTCTCTTTGAATGCAAAGTCCTTTTGTTTAACAGTCTGTCCCTTAAAATTAACCATTTCAACATCACCCTCTATATCAACTGAGAATAATAGAAAGTTCTTACGGTAAAACTCTTGAACACTAGGTTGGTTTAAAACATTCGTTTTCATGTAATGACAAAATGGACATTCATCCATTTCGAAAAAAATCATTATCGCTTTTTTTCCTTCACTTTTAGCGCGAATTGTTTCTTCTACAAAATCACCCCAGGTTTCCTGAAAAAAATATTTATAAGGATCTTTTGGAGTCTCAGCCAAAACACTGTTGCTCGTAGCAACCAAAACTATACAAATAGCGAGTAACTGATTTATTTTCATTAAATGTCTCACATGCTTAAATTAAACTTGTTATTTTTTTGAAGCGTGTTTTGCATTACCTTTAATAGCATTTTCAAGAAATGCTGCATTAACCCTACCCACTTGACGACTAACCATATCTCCTGATGGCGATATTATAATAGTAGTTGGTAATCCATTAACTGGCCCCCAGTAATCTGCCTGCCCCGGATCTGCGTGCAATACTGGGTATGAAATAAAATACTGATCAACAAATTCTTTTAGGTATTTAGGATCAACATCTTCATAATTTAAACCCAACACCACCGCATCTTTATCTTTATGCGCTTCATGAAAATCAATTAGCTCGGGTATCTCATCCAGACAAGGAGGACACCATGTTGCCCAATAATTAACGATAACCCACTTACCTTTGTAATCAGACAAATTATGTGATTTTCCATTAATATCATCTAGCCGAAAATCATCTGCTACGGCTGAATTTATAGCAAATAAAAATAACGTAATCCCTACTATTTTTAACATAATTTTTTTCATTTCGTACTCAATCCTATATCAGTATTTATTAACATTCAGACCACATCCACAGCATATAATTCAATATTAATATATATCTTGCTAAGTAATATTAATGCATTAAAATCAATGACCTAGAATATAATATCTGACTTTACATTGCCATTTTAACCAAATTTCAGTGTAAAATCTCATGAGATTTCAAACTACCTAAGGATCGAACAAGGGGACACGAAAATCGTATCACACCGATTTAGTCGTATATATTTTGTAGAAGTATTGGAGATGAATTATTTAATTCCAGACGTAACTGCGTTAGAGCTTTTTCTAGCTTTTGGTTGAAACCAAGCTCGTGGGGCTTATATTGTAAATAATCACCGCAGCACGGGCTAGTCAAACTAAGTAGCTCTTGAATGTAATAACTAGATTTTTCTCGAGCCAAGAGCCATATATAATCCTGTTGCTTAATTAATCCGTGTTCTTCAAGCTTTAATAATGCGTTATTTATTAATTCATCTGGAATATGACTCTCATTTTTCATAATGTCTCCAGCTTTGACTCCATTGGTTTTAGGCAGAAAACCAATCTCACCTAAAACTTTTATCGCTATACACAAGTCAACTTGTCTATTCAAATTATCTTTGAACTTTAAATTTAAAAAATCTGTACCGCTTGCAGTAACTTCCGCTCCGATTAACACCACCAACCATGAGACATAAAACCAAATTAACGTTAATGGTATTGCCGCTAAAGCACCATAAATTAATTGATAGGTCGAAAATGAAGTAATGAAGTAAGCAAATCCACGTTTAGAAAGCTCAAATAACAGTGCCGCAACTATTCCGCCAATTAGAGCTTGAGCTAATGGTACTTTTTCATTGGGTACAATCTTGTATATTAGAGTGAATGCAAATGTCGTTGTGATTAGTGGCAAAATAGCTAAATAATTATAGCCAATTTCTTGAATTGATATCGTATCAGAAAAAAATTTTAAGGTCGATAGATAGGTAGTTACAGATAAGCTAATTCCAATGAGTACTGGCCCCAGAGTTAATACAACAAAATAAATGGAAAAACGCATTAGAATATTTCGAGATTTTTTTACTCGCCAAATTCTATTGAGTGTTTTTTCTACGGTGTCTAGTGTTAACAATGCCGTTATTGCGACAAATATGATTCCAATTTTAGTTAAACTTTGTGTTTTTGTCACAAAGGCTAATAAGTACGATTTTATTTCATCACCAAACTCTGGCGCAAAAATTTGAAATAGATACTCTTGACCAACCGCAAGAAAATCTTGAGCAGCAGGAACTTGATTAATAATTGTAACTGAAATAGCAAGTAAGGGTACTAACGCGAGCAACGATGTAAAGGTTAATGCTGCTGCAACATGTGGGCAATGATCGATTATGAATCGATGAATAAAAATATCAAAATACGCGATAACATTATTATATGTTTTTTTTATTAAAGCTTTAATTATAGGAGTATGCTTCATAAAATAAAAAAGGCTCCACTAGGGGCCCTTTAAAATTATTTGAAATAATAACATTTATTGCTCTTGATACTTGGAGTCAGAAACTGACTTAGAATTTAATGACCAGCTGTCTCGTAATTTTGCATGCAACACTGCTACACTAAAAATTTCTTCGGTAGCATTAGAATCAATCGCTAATTGTTGCCCCGGATAAATCAAATCGACATCTTTAATTTTATTATGATTGTTTTTATAAATTAACGGCCACTGATAAGGGGTACCATAAACATCCGATTTTGCTAAGATATCCCACAAACTATCGCCCTTCACAATAAAATAATCAACTGAATTTGAGTCACTCGTTTGTATTGTTAACGTAGCTTCACCATTTAACATGTGTCCTAAACGTTTGAGTTCGCTGTATTTTTGTTTAACAGCATTTTCTGCTTGACGACGTGCTTTATTTGCTAAACTAATTGCTCGTTTAGGGTTTCCAGACACTAATGCTTTTTCAGCTTTTTTAATTAATAATCCGGTATCTCGCCATTCATACTTTTCTTCACTTGCACGTTTATTAGCCGCTTTCGCAGCGGCTATCGCATCCGCAGCAATAGTGGCTTTCCCCTTATCAGGTGTAATATCGCAGGCGGTGACAAAAACAACTGCAAATATTAGTGCTAAGTACTTAATTATACTGCGAATTACCATGATTTCTCCAGATATATTGTTATTTTTTAATTAACAGTAACCTAACGTGCCCTACAAATATTTGCGCCAAAAATATTATCGAGCATAATTAGGTGTCAAGCTGGCCATGTAAATGCAATATGAAAATAAGTAAATTCCATTAGTTCACCAAGATGCGGTTATTTTTAGCGCTAATTATTTTCTTTTGACTGATTTTGAGAGTTTTGGCGCGCTTGTATTGCTTCATTTTTGGCTTCTAAAGCCAAATATCGAGCGGTATGATAATCACCATTTTCAATATTTGAACGAGCTTGCTCGAGCAGCTCCTTGGCCTTTTTGTATTGATTTTCAGCAAATTGCTCTGCATTTGCGTCTCGAGCGGCGTTTAATGCTTGTCGAGCATTACTCATTTCTTGAACGGGAGGGTTTATTGCACAGGAAACATTAAATAGCAAAGTGCTAAATAATAGGATTAAGGTAACTATAATTTTGTTTTTCTGCATTAGCCAACTAACGTATTGAATGAAATTTTAATCTATTTATACTAAATCTTGAGCATCCAAGCTAACACCCGCTTTATTTACTGTCAAGATATCAAAGCATTATCAGTACTGCCAAGCGAATAAAACCTTCCATTTAATATGTTTGAATTTTTAAACATTTTTAAAAATTCCGTATTAGATTAGAATAGCAGATATCTGAAAAATTGGACTAATTTTTAAAATGACTGTATTAATCTACCACAACAATCGTTGCTCTAAATCGCGGCAAACTTTGCAGCTTTTAAACGATCGTAATCTCAAGCCTACGGAAATCTTTTATCTTGAAACAGTTCCGGAGTACTCAACATTAAAAGAAATACTATCCATGCTTAATATGACTGCTCGAGAATTAATGCGCCAACATGAAAAACCTTATAAGGGACTTGAGCTAGATAATCCTGATTTGGATGAAAAAGCGTTAATTACTGCAATGATTGAAAATCCGATATTAATCGAACGTCCCATTGTTGTTTATAATGGCCAAGCTCGAATTGGTCGGCCACCCGAAGCGATACTGGAAATTTTATGAACACAAATGAAGTGCTAGTATTATACAGTAGCAGAAACGGTTCAACTACGGCAATGGCACAACTCATTGCGCGAGGCATCGAATCGGTGGATCATATGAGTGCTCGAATTAGAACGGTTGCCAAAACCTCTACAGTATGCGAAGCAACAGCAGAGACTATTCCTGAATCGGGTTCACCCTATGTTAATCTTGATGATTTAAAACAATGCTGTGCTATTGCGTTAGGCAGTCCGGCTTATTTTGGAAACATGTCCTCAGAGTTAAAATTTTTCTTTGATTCAACAACGCCACTTTGGTTATCGGGTGCCTTAATTGGAAAACCAGCTGCGGTATTTACTTCCAGTTCTAGTTTGCATGGTGGACAAGAAAGCACTTTGCTTTCAATGATGTTACCATTATTGCATCATGGTATGATGATTCTTGGCCTACCCTATAGTGAAGATAAGCTAAACTCAACCACAACAGGGGGGACTCCTTATGGCGTTAGCCATCACGCGGGTATTAATGGTGACACTACTATCTCAGAAGATGAAAAAATATTATGTATTGCCTTAGGTAAGCGCCTAGCGACTACTGCAAAAATTTATTCCAACAAAGATTAAGATTTATTATGACATTTAATGCACTGTTTTACCGTAAGCTCACCTTGGTGAGTTATTTTGGACTTGTTTTACTATTTTTATATTGGATTGGATATTTTATAATATCGTCTCCTACGCCTAAGTACATGTTATTTACTATTGCAATTGGCCCATTACTATTTCCACTTTATGGCTTACTACGCGCAAAACCCTATACTCATGCGTGGTGTAGTTTTTTAGCCTTGGCATATTTTATACATGCTACTGTTGAAGCCTACGCCAATGAACACACTCGCTATTTGGCATTAATAGAGACAGCATTAAGTTTTGGATTATTTATTGGTTGTATTTATTTTGTAAAAATGAATGCTCGTGAAAAAGCCAAAAAAAATTAAATGAATACATCACAAACTATTCATCCACTAAAATTTTACGTACAAACGGAATGGTGATTTTTCGTTTGGCTACTAATGCTGCTTTATCAAGAGCATCGAGCATTTCGAATAAACTACCAATGTCTCGAGAATAGCGGCTTAGTAAATATTCACAAATTTCATCTGTTAATTCTAAGCCACGCGAACTGGCGTGTTGTTGCAAGGCTAAGCATTTATTACTATCGCTAAGCGCTTTTATTTGATAAACCGGCCCCCATGAAAAACGTGAGCGTAAGTCTGCTAAATTGATTGGCAGAGATTTTAACGAAATAGCACTACTCACAATTATTCTGCCGTTATTATCCCGCACACGATTATAAAGATGAAATAATTCAATTTCCCATTGTTCGATTCCAGCTATCATTTGAATGTCATCAATACAAACCAAGTTCATATTTTCTAGACCAACAAATATTTTGGGCGACAGCGACTGATAATCGGCTAGGGGAATATAGGTTGTTGATTTAGAAAACCGAGTATATTCATGGCATAATGAATGCAATAAATGTGTCTTCCCCGAACCCGATGTGCCATAAAAATAAATACAAAATTGAGATTCATTTTGTAGATCATTAATTAAAGTCTGATTGTCATCAATTATGAAATTCTCAAAGCGAGCAAGTTCTTTTAAATCAAAATTTAAAATTAATTGGGTTTCATTGTCCATTTAGTTTTTTATACCAAATTACCACGTAGTCTATACCACTGCCCACAGTTGTTAGAAACACCACAACAAAAATTGTAGTTAACACTGTAGCTGGTAAATCAATAACCACAATTGAAAATAACACAATACAGATTAATAATATTTGAGCGGTAGTATTCACTTTACTAATATGTGTTGGTGTAATTTTTTTCGATTGAATTTTAGCTCGATACATAATAGCACCTAAGACTATTAATATGTCGCGTCCTATCACGATAGAAACTAACCACTCAGGTAAATAATTTAACCACCACAGAACAATATAACAACTTATCATCAATAATTTATCAGCAAGTGGGTCAAGTATTTCACCAAGACGCGAAATCCAATTAAACCGTTTTGCTAAATAACCATCAACGGCATCGGATAGACCGGCGATAATAAATAACCCTAAAGCCCATTCAAACTGATGCTCGAGCATTAACAATACTACTGGAACAACCAGTATCATTCTCAAAATACTAATTAAATTAGGTATATGTCTTAAATTCAATTTCTTCCATCAAATTATAAACAAAAAAATTATTTTAATAATCGATACTTTAAATCATATGCTATTGCTACACCAACATTTTCATTTGCTGGTTGTTGAGTTTGCTCATTTGGAACGCTATTATCTATTTCAACATTTGGAACAGTTACATCATCTTTTACAAACAATCGCCCCAGAGAAATAGACTGAGCCACCCCAATTCTACCGCTGCGCGTCGTTAAGTTAAAAATTACATTATCTTTATTTAAAACATAGGGTTGAATTTGAATAACAGATGAAATTGAAGATATGTATTTAACTACTCGAGTGTAATCAGCCAAATCTTCAATATTGGTAACTTTAAGTAACACTTGGTTATTATCTTGATCAATATTCACTTGGGTAAATCGAACAGATAAATTATCAGTCACCTGATCAATACCCGGAGTGAGTGCCGCAACAATGTCATTATCTTGAAATTCCCAACTTTGTTTATTGCCATTGAGATACAATGTCCAGCGAGTATTCCACGCGCCACTAAAGCTTTTAAATGCTCGGCCAACAATAATGGCTTCGGTGTGATAACGTTCAGATGCCTTTAAAATGGTACCATCAAAACCTGCCCAAATATCACTGGTTTTAATATTAACCCGGTCGGTCAAATCCATTAATGGAAATCGGACAGGCAGACCTCGAGCTTTGGAATAATTAAGTATCGTTTCATGGAAACTACTATCGCGATCATTCCCAATAAATTCTCGCCGACCATTATTGTCAATTACAAACCACACTAATGCTGAAGGCCGAGTTTGCCCCCAAACGGGTAAATTTCGTTGTCGTAGCATTTTGTTAACGGCTTTTTTATTAAATCGAATCCACAATTTTTTATTTGGTAACGGTTCAAGTGTTGATTCCGCTACTGCCGATTTATTCTTTTTAGGCATTTTAAGATACCGAAACTGTTGCACATACTGCGCGGCGGTTCGATATACATCTTCTAATTCGAGTAAATCAGACACGGCACTTCGTCCGGTGACCTTGACCAAGACACTGGCTAAACCCGTTTTAATTGCTTCTTTACGCTCTTTCCTATCCTGACTAAAAACGGGAATTTTGATATCGTAGAGATTCTTGACAACTTCTGCCGATACTGTAACCGGTGATAGAATTAAACCTGTTAATACAAACAGCATTATGATTTTTTGCATCGTAACTTATTATCCTATTTATCCTTATTATCGAAATATGGCTTGCTAATAGAAAACCTTATGATATTAAGATCTTAGCAAAAATACACGCCTATTATCGATCAAATTTTTGTAATGTTCCTACTTTAAAATTATTAATTCGCAGTGCTATCGATATACGATATAATAGTATAATAATTGTTTCAGCAACATTTTGCATAAGCTGTTTCTCAAAATAGCGTAAACTCGTCGTATCAGGAGAATATGTGTCTCAAGGTAAATCGTCAAAAAACACTTCAAATACCGCTAGCCTCAGTTACAGAGATGCTGGTGTCGATATTGATACCGGAAATGAATTAATTGAACAAATTAAACCGCATGTCGCAAAAACCAAGCGCCCAGGTGTGTTATCGGGGCTAGGTGGTTTTGGGGCTATGTTCGAAATACCCGATAGTTATAAACAGCCAGTATTGGTTTCTGGAACCGATGGTGTCGGCACTAAATTAAAACTCGCTATTGAAAGTGGCGTGCATGACACCATTGGTATTGATTTAGTCGCCATGTGCGCCAATGACCTCATTGTCCAAGGTGCTGAACCATTATTTTTCTTGGATTATTATGCTACGGGTAAATTATCCTTAAATATCGCCAGCAATGTTATTAAAGGTATTGCTGATGGCTGCGTACAAGCTGGTGCCGCATTAATTGGTGGCGAAACAGCAGAAATGCCTGGAATGTATCAGGGGAATGATTATGATCTCGCTGGTTTCTGCGTTGGTGTTGTTGAAAAAAGTAATATTATTGATGGTTCAAAAGTAACTGCAAATGATGTCATCATTGGTTTATCATCAAACGGCCCTCACTCCAATGGTTATTCTCTAGTGCGTAAGGTACTTGAAGTGAGCCAATCATCTCTTGATGATATGCTTGACGGAAAATCACTGGGTAATCACGTTATGCAAGCCACTCGAATATACGTTAAACCCCTGTTAAAACTTTTCTCCAAAGTTGATGTACATGCTGTAGCACACATAACCGGCGGTGGTTTACTTGAAAATATTCCCCGAGTTATGCCAAACAATACCCTTGCTAATATTGATGCAGCCAGTTGGAGCCGACCGGTAATATTTGATTGGTTACAAGAAAAAGGTAATATCACAGCAAACGAGATGTACCGTACATTTAACTGCGGTATCGGCATGGTACTTGTTGTTGACCAGCAAGATGTTGAGTCGACGTTACAATTACTTAACAATTCAGATGAAACTGCCCAAGTCATCGGTAAGATTGACACAAGTACAGATTCAACAGCTACGGTAAACATTAATTAATGTCATTTGCTATCGCGGTATTACTCTCAGGTAACGGCTCTAATCTACAGGCAATTATGAATGCTATTGCACAACATGAACTTGATGTTGTCATTAAAGTCGTGATCAGTGATCGATTGGATGCCAAAGGTTTAGAGCGCGCTAGAGATGCAGGTATTCCTGCAATATTTATCGAACCAGCCAAATACCAATTGCGGGAGCAATTTGATGATGCCCTATCCGTTATTCTCAATGATTATCATGTATCATTGGTTGTTTTAGCCGGTTTTATGCGGATATTAAGCGATAAGTTCGTTTCGCGCTATCTTGGAAAATTAATTAATATTCATCCATCACTGTTACCAAAATACAAAGGCTTAAACACCCATCAACGTGTTATCGATGCTGGTGAACTCGAACATGGAGCCAGTGTTCACTTTGTTACTCCAAAACTAGATGATGGTCCGATCATCATTCAGTCTGGTGTCGAAGTTGTTGCAGGAGAATCCAGCGAACAACTAAAACAAAAAATTCACAAAATTGAACATATCATCTACCCAAGAGCAATAAACTGGATTAGTAAAGCACGAGTTGAATTAAAAAATGGTCGCGTTTTTCTGGATGGGCTAGTCATCGACGAAATAAAACATAATATAGTAATATGACCTAAGTTCTTAACAATTGGAAACATAAATGACAACCGTCTTTAAAATGGTAAATAAATCGCTACTTATTATTTTTTCACTATTTTTTCTTGCTGCGCATACCGATAAAAATAATTTAATTTATAATGGCTTTACGGCCAGCTATGAAGTCAGTAAAAACAGTCTGTTACTTGGCGTATCAGACCGTCAACTAATAAGACATTCTGAAACTCAATATACTTACAAATCACTTACTTATGCTACCGGAATTGCGAGCTGGTTTGTGAAAGATAAAATCACGGAGTTGAGCCATTACCAATTACTAAACGAAAAGATTCAACCAACACATTACGAATATAAAAATTCAAATGGCAAAGCCAATGATAATTTTAATATTGTATTCGACAATATTAAAAACACTGCCACTCGCTCAAAAGATAACATAAAACACACTGTTACAAACAACACGCAAGATGCGCTCAGTTTTCAAATTGCGGTTATGCTAGCAGTACAACGTAAACATAAAGGTGTAAAATTTACCTTAGTTGACAATGAAAGTATCCACGAATATTCATTAAATCAAATCAAGAGCGGAAAATTAGAAACTGAAAACGGTAATTTACAAACGATAGTACTAGAAGCCAAAAGCAATAATTCAAAAGATCGTTATGTATTTTGGTGTGCCGAAAAATACAATTTTTTGCCGGTAAAAATACAACGCATCGAACCCAATGGTGATGAATTGCTGATTCAGTTAAAACGCATCAACAATCAAAAAATAATTTTCACCGAACCTTATAATGAAGATGAAGATAACTAATCTTAACGATATAACTCTTTTAATGTTATTAAACCGCTCAAAAATTCACGATCACTAACCTCGCAATCATCAAACGAAGTTGCAATAACACCCGCATCATTAAACATCTTCTCAACAGCGGCATTTAATTCATTATGATGTTCTTTGCGTGAAGCATAAATAATACTCGTGATCCCAACCTGAATAATAGCTTGTGCACAAGTATTACATGGAAATTGCGTCACATACATCGAAGCACCCGCCATATCATGCGCCATACAGTTATAGATTGCATTTTTTTCCGCATGAACCACATAAGTATGTTTTGACTTTAATGCCGAACCATCATCATCCGACCAGTAATCCGCATCATTATCATCACAACCCCGCGGCAAACCATTGTAACCAATGCCAATTATTTTTTTATTCACATCAACAATACAGGCACCATTTTGCGTCTTATTATCCTTAGATCGAAATGACGATAAATAAGCAATTGACATAAAATAACTATGCCAAGACATGTATTTTTGTTTTTTCATGTTATTTTTTGTATAAGCAGTTTATGAATATAGGCATATTGTAATATAAAACATCATAAATTTCATAATTCTCATGCAAACAGTCGGTATATTGAATTTATATTATAATTTAGTACGATGTTACTTTTTTTATAGTTAAGCTAAGTGTTTTGCTTACACCAGCTTCATTTGCAAATGCTATCCAATTGTTAACAGCAACAATGACAGCAGGGTCAGGTTCTGACCCCGATTTACACAACAAACAAAAAAAAGGGCATCCAATATTATTGGATGCCCTTTTTAACCTATTACACTAAAATTAATTGTTTTGAATAACAATCTTAGGGAAGCTGGCGCTGAAATCTTTTGTTCGCATTGATAATTTTGCTGTCATACGACGTGCTATATCACCATAGATTTCTGCAATCCGACTTTTTGGATCGGCTGCTACAGTAGGTTTTCCGGCATCGGCTTGCTCTCGGATTTTAATGTCCAATGGCAGTGAACCTAATAAATCAACATCAAATTGTTCGGCCATGCTTTCACCGCCACCGGAGCCAAAAATATATTCTTCATGACCGCATCCGCTACAAATATGGATGCTCATGTTTTCAACAATACCAAGTACCGGTACTTCAACCTTCTCAAACATTTTTAGACCTTTTCGTGCATCTAATAATGCGATGTCTTGCGGTGTGGTAACAATAACGGCACCACTCACAGGTACTTTTTGCGCTAGTGTTAACTGGGTATCACCAGTACCGGGCGGTAAATCTATTATTAAATAATCAACATCGTTCCATTGTGTGTCATTTAATAATTGCTCTAATGCTTGAGTGACCATTGGGCCACGCCAAATCATTGGGGTCTCATCTTCAATAAGATAGCCTATCGACATGGTTTGAATACCATGGGCCATAATGGGTTCTAGTGTTTTGCCATCTTTTGATTCTGGTTTACTGTTTGACCCCATCATACGTGGCTGGCTTGGACCATAAATATCGGCATCTAAGATACCAACTGTGGCACCTTCTGCTGCTAGTGCTAATGCTAAATTAGCCGATGTTGTTGATTTACCAACACCACCTTTACCCGAAGCAACGGCAATAATGTTTTTAACACCAGTAATATGTTCAACACCTTTTTGAACAACATGGCTACTGATTTTACTGCTGACATTAATAGTAGCAGCACTAACACCGTCAACTTTTGCTACACGTTCTTGAATATTAGTTTTTAATTTATCTTCATATCCGCCGATTGGAAATCCCATCACGATATCTACAGCGATCTTATCACCATCAATTTTAATGTCTTTAATAACTTTAGCTGTTACTAAATCGTTTTCGAGATAGGGATCAATATATTCTTTAATGGCTGTTTCGATTTGGTCCTGAGTGATACTCATTAGACTGCTCTCCTAAATTCAAAGCGGGTTAATTTCTGTATTCATAATCTGTAAATCAAAATGATTAAGATCGCTATAGTACACTAAATTAGTCAAGGATTCCTATGATACTTTAGTAATAGTTAATATAGTGTGTTATTTACTTGAGACAAATCAAATAATACCTAATAATTTCATGATGTTATATGTTAAATATCCATGTTGTCAGCATGGTTAATTTAGCCGTAATCAATTATCGAATACTCAATTTCTGTTAATAGTAGCTTCTAGCAACATTCATCCACGAAAAAGCCATACGCTTAGAATGAATAATGATAAACTACAACCTTATGTAAGCTTAATTCCCAATAGTGTAAATTAGAGATTCCAAAACGTGAATAACGATAATAGTAAACGAACAATTTTAGTCACTAGTGCCCTCCCCTATGCCAATGGTTCAATCCACCTTGGTCATATGTTGGAATACATCCAAACGGATATTTGGGTACGTTTTCAAAAATTACGAGGCCACAATTGCATCTACGTTTGTGCTGATGATGCTCATGGCACGCCAATTATGTTACGCGCGCAACGTGAAAATATCACACCGGAACAATTAATTGCCGACTCTAAAACCGAGCATCTTGCCGACTTTAATGATTTTGAGATTGCTGTGGATAATTATCACAGCACCCATACGGATGAAAATCGAGAATTAGTTGAGCAAACCTATCTTGCTTTGCATAAAGCTGGACATATTAAAACGCGTACCATTACACAATTATATGATCCGGAAAAAGGCATGTTTTTACCCGATCGGTTTATTATTGGTGAATGCCCAAAATGCGGTAGCAGTGACCAATATGGTGATAACTGCGAATCCTGTGGTGCGACCTACTCGCCTATTGAACTAAAAAATCCACGTTCAGCTGTGTCGGGAGCTACCCCCATCGAAAAAGATTCGGAACATTACTTTTTTGTTTTAAACAATTTTGAAACCATGCTTAAAGATTGGACTCAAAATGGTCAATTACAAACTGGCATCGCGAATAAGCTCAAGGAGTGGTTTGACAGCGGCCTGCAAGATTGGGATATTTCGCGAGATGATCCCTATTTTGGTTTTAAAATTCCGAATACAAATGATAAATATTTTTATGTTTGGATGGATGCTCCCATTGGTTACATGGCAAGTTTCAAAAACTTATGTTCCAAACGTGACGATTTAGATTTTGATGATTATTGGAATGTTGACAGTCAACACGAATTGTATCATTTCATTGGTAAAGACATTGCTTATTTTCATACATTGTTTTGGCCAGCCACTTTAGAAGGCAGCGGCCATAGAAAACCAAGTTCGGTTTTCGTACACGGATTTCTAACCGTTAATGGCACAAAAATGTCGAAGTCACGCGGCACTTTTATTAAAGCCCGTACTTATTTAGATTTTTTAAATCCAGAATACCTGCGTTATTACTACGCGGCTAAACTCGGCACTGGAATTGATGACATCGACTTAAACTTAGAAGACTTTTCACAACGTGTTAATAGTGATTTAGTGGGTAAAGTTGTTAACATTGCAAGTCGATGTGCGGGTTTTATTAACAAAAAATTTGACTCAACGCTTGCTGCACACAATTCGCAAGCCGAGCTATACCAACAGTTTATTGATGCCGGTGAATCTATCGCTAACCATTATGAAAATCGTGCATTCAGCCGAGCAGTTAGAGAAATTATGGCATTAGCTGATAAAGCAAATCAATATATTGATGAAAATAAACCTTGGGTGTTAATAAAACAATCGGGGCAAGAACAACAAGTGCATGAAGTGTGTAGTGTTGGTTTAAATCTTTTTAAAGTTTTAATTACCTATTTAAAACCTATTTTACCTAATACTGCAAAATTATCCGAGTCATTTTTAAATGTCGCACCATTACAATGGCAAGATTTAAAACAGGCACTTGTTAGCCATAAGATAAATAAATTTAAACCACTTATGATCCGAATAGAACAGGAAACTATTGAATCCATGATTGAAGCATCAAAAAAACATTTAAAAACTAGCGAAGCTCAAGTTACTAGCGGGCCACTAGCGGATGATCCTATTAGCGATGAAATTACTTTTGACGATTTTTCTAAAGTTGATCTGCGTATTGTAAAAATTGTTAATGCCGAACACGTTGACGGTGCCGATAAATTATTGCAATTAACACTGGATTTAGGCGGGCAAACAAAAAATGTATTTGCCGGCATTAAATCAGCCTATAATCCAGAACAACTTATCGGTAAACATACTGTGATGGTCGCAAATTTGAAACCGCGTAAAATGCGTTTTGGTTTATCCGAGGGAATGGTTTTAGCAGCCGGCCCAGGTGGTAAAGACTTATGGATTCTTTCACCAGATGAAGGTGCACAAGCGGGGATGAAAGTGAAATAAGATTTTAAATTTAACCTTAGTAAAATTGATTAGGTTGATAATGTAACAGCATGTTTCTTGATGGGTGATGTTGATGGGGTTAAGTATAATATTTACGCTTTACTCAAGAACTTCTACGGTATCTCCTACAGCAAGATGCCCCGTGCTATTCGCTATAACATTTTGTCCAAAAAATATTTTGTGATCGCGTCGTCTAAAGGTTAATAAGGTTTTAGTGGGTTCTTCCCCACGTTCCCCCGTTTCTGTATCAATACTCGGTATAACACAACGACTACAGGGTTTAACAACGCGTAATAACATGTCACCAATACGCAGTAGCTTCCACTTATCTTCTTCAAAAGCATTGCAACCACTAACAACTAGGTTTGGACGAAAACGTTTCATCGGAATAGCGACATCGAGTTTACTATTTAATGCATCGAGTGATGCTTGAGAAATTAGTAAAATCGGAAAACCATCACTAAAAGCAGTTCGATCATTTTTTTGTGCAAATGTTGAATCAACTTGTCGAATTTCTTCATCGGCAAAATACACTAAGCGACATTGAACTGATAAAAATTCGCTTAACCAATTAGCAATGGCTGAACCACAATCTAGCGCATTACATTGATCCTGCCAGACAGTTACTTTAGTGACATCATTAGTCGAATCTAGTTTCACGGTAATATCAAGCATTCCGGGTGCAGATAATTGAATGGCACTTGTTTGAAGGTTTGTAAAAATCAATGATACTTTAATTAAGCACATTCGTGATTGTTGTCGCTGGGTTATGAACCTGCCGTTTTGATCAATCACCATCCAGCGTCGATCGTTTGTTAAACCAAAGTTATCGACTTGAGATTTTAATAATGATATTTGAGAGAAAGATTTAACGGGGTAAATCGCAAGTTCACTAATGTGTATTGCTGACATTATTTATTGGTTCTCCTTATAAGTATACTTTAACTAAGAATGGTATTAACAATACTTGTAGCTCAAATCAATAGTTGCTAGGTTTAAACTTAGTTTTGCTTGATACAGCTAGTTAAAATAGTTTGAAATTTTTTTATGCCCAATTCACGCGATTTTTTGATATTGCGTAATGGAATTTGTTCAGGATTTGAATAGTTATCTAATGCCTGTTCCATACTGGATTCACGTAATAAGTGCAGCATAGGATAAGGTGCTTTATTAGTAAAGTTTGCGGCATCGTCTGGAGCTGTGTCAGCAAAGCAATAATCAGGATGAAAACTGGCAATTTGATAGATACCTTCGTAATTTTCTGTTGTTAGTAATTCTTCGGCCAAGTAGCTCAAATCAAGAAATAATGAATAATCAGAAAAGTTTTTTGGTAAAATTAAAAACGATGTTTCAATTTTAGAACTTGAGTCAAGTCGGTAGCATTCTTTAATTAAATCTTCAAGAGCAGAAGCGAGTATAGTATTTTCATTTTTTTGAGTTTGGTTTATTCCAGAATCTAAATCAGATGCAATTTTATAATAAATACTACCCCGTTCAAATTCACGCTTTGCAAATGGGCAAAAATTAAACTCAATAATAACAGATGATATCCAGCTCTGAGTTTGTTTTATAATATTGTCAGCTGATGCTGTCATATTTTAATTAGTGGATAGCGTTACCAGTGCCTTTTTCAGTATCATCAAATTTATCATTTAGATAGCTAATAATTTCATCGGATTCATACATCCATTTAATTTTATTATTTTCTTCAATACGTAAACAAGGTACTTTTATTGCACCACCACCATTGAGTAAATCTTCTCGGTTTTGTGGATTACTTTGCGCATCAATATAAGAAATAGGAACATTTAAACGGTGAATTGCGCGACGGGTTTTGACACAAAAGGGACAGGCGTAGAACTGATAAAGCGATAATCCCTTAGCAGAGGCATCCATCTTTTGTTGCACACGCACTGGACGCTCGATTTTTGTTGGTTTAGTGATATAGTTTATTAGAACAATAACTCGACCAAGACCTTCCCGTACCGCTTTAACTATCATAACCCTACCTAAATACTGTTTAATTAGCGAGTATATTACACAATTGTGTGATTCTTGGGTAGTTGAAATTAACCATTGCGTTGGCTTATTGTTATTTTTAGACCAAAATTTGTTAGATTTAATTTAATTTTATGACGATAAAGTGTTTTTTCGTTTTCCCCTACCAATTTAATGGCTATTTAAAATTACTATTAACTTGGCGGAAAAAGAATTTTTTTATTACCGCTTTGCCAAACAGGATATTTTTGCATCGTAGTTTTAAATAATTTGGAATTTAAAATAATATCTAGCCATTTTACTAAGTGTTGATACTGGGATTGTTGAAACCACGACAAATCAACATTTGCAAACTGTCTTATAAAAGGCGCAACGGCAATATCAACATAACTTAAACTATCTTTTATTAAAAATAAAAATTCCGATAACCGTTCATTTAACTCATTTAAAAACTGTTCGCCCTGTTTTCGATAAAAACTTTCAGTTTGCTCAGGAAAACGTTGCGAATATTTATATTTATCTAACCATGTTTTAAAATTAGTATCGTTTTGTTGTATTAATAACGCAGCAATTTTTTGTTGTTCAACCGTTAGCTTTAACCAGTCATCATTATCTCGAACCGACAAAGCCCAAAAAATAATATCCATGCTTTCATCAAGTAGGCTATTATCAGATTTAAGTAATACTGGTACAGTTGCTTTAGGTGAGAGTAATACTAGTTCTTGCGGCTTATTTTTTAAATCAACTTCACGCAGTTCAACTTGAACGTCACTATATACTAGCGCCATTCGAGCACGCATGGCATAAGGACATCGTCTAAAGGAATATAAAATTGGTGCGTTAATCACGTATCACCACTCGTTAAGTTTTTTTCCCAAAACAAGGCACTACCGATTTCAGGATCCAGCTCGTATGCTTTAAACCCAAAGTGCTGATAACTTGCTTGTGCAATGGCATTACCCTGCAAAACTTCAAGGGTTAGTTTGCAACAGTCATGTTTTAATGCCAAGTGCTGTGCACGATCTAATAATTTTGTGGAGATGCCCTGTCCTCGAAAATTTTCAGCAACATAAACATCATGTATGTTTAAAAGTGGTCGACATTGAAAACTAGAAAAGCCAAACATGCAGGTAATTAATGCCACTGCAATCTCATCTTGATATGCTAAAAATACATAAATAGAATCACGTTTTGCTATCTCGGCGCATAAATGACTAATAACCTTGGTACTAAGCGGTGAGCCGCCGCCCATTTCATCGCAGGCATAGTCATTTAATAGGCGAACATAATCAGTGCCATGCGTGCCTTTACTGAAATCAGCTTCTATTATTTGAATCATAAGATTATTTACAAGTTTGTGTTATTTTAGCGATTTTACCAGTAAATATACGACAAGACCCCAGTTTCGCTATGCATCAATTAATGCTCGCTGTTATTGATTAAATAATAAACTGAATATAACACTGATGTTAAACTCACAGCACTCAAATTATTGATATAATAAAGTATGTCTCAATACGTACTCATTTTAGTTAGCACAATCCTGGTTAATAACTTTGTTTTAGTGAAGTTCCTTGGCTTATGTCCGTTTATGGGCGTTTCACGTAAATTGGATACGGCTATTGGCATGTCAATGGCCACAACATTTGTGCTGACGCTATCATCAGTCTGCAGCTATTTGGTTAATGCTTATCTATTAGAACCATTCGGACTTGGCTACCTCAGAACCATTACCTTTATTTTGGTGATTGCCGTTGTGGTGCAGTTTACAGAAATGAGTGTCCGAAAAACCAGCCCTTTACTGTACCAAGTTTTAGGGATATTTTTACCCCTGATAACAACCAACTGTGCGGTATTAGGTGTTGCGTTACTCAATGTGAATGAAAATAATAATTTTATTGAGTCTTTCTTATACGGTTTTGGTGCATCCATTGGATTTTCTCTTGTGCTTATCTTATTTTCGGCTATGCGCGAGAGAATTAGTGTTGCCGATGTCCCTCAAGTTTTTCAGGGCACCTCAATTGCATTAATTACTGCTGGCTTAATGGCCATGGCATTTATGGGTTTTTCAGGCCTGATAAAAATTTAATTATGCTTAACGCTATTATTATCGTGACTCTACTCGCTCTAATCTTTGGATTAATTCTCGGTTTCGCTGAGATATATTTTAAAGTTGAAGGCAATCCTGTTGTGGAACAAATTAATGCCTTATTGCCACAAACTCAATGCGGCCAATGCACCTATGCCGGTTGTCGACCTTATGCGCAAGCTATTGCCGATGGTGAGGCTGACATTAACCAATGTCCTCCGGGTGGCGAGCAAGTTATTAATGCTTTGGCCGACTTGCTAGATCGTGAAGCAATGCCACTCAATGAAGAACATGGCAACCATATCGAAGAATCACTTGTCGCTATTATTGACGAACAAATTTGTATTGGTTGCACTTTATGTATTCAAGCCTGTCCGGTAGACTGTATTTTAGGTGCAGCAAAACAAATGCACACGGTTATAGTCGACGAGTGTACTGGTTGTGAATTGTGTATTCCGCCTTGTCCGGTAGACTGCATTGATATGGTCGCAATCGATATCGATATGAAAGATTGGAAGTGGCCTTTCCCGCCCACTCCGCTTGAACATGATCCACGAAAATCATTACTCAACAAAATACTTCAAACAGATGATAATAAAGATTCAGGAGAACCAGTATCATGATGCACTGGAATAATCTTGGTCATTTTCATGGTGGTTTGCACTTAGAGCAACATAAAGAACAATCGCTTAATAGCCCAGTTGAGCAAACGTTGTTACCCAAAAAATTATACCTACCAATGCAACAACATATCGGTGCTGCTGCTGAACCAATTGTTAACGTTGGTGATAAAGTTCGAAAGGCACAGGTTATTGCCAAGGCAACAGACTATATTAGCGCCGCTATTCATGCGCCAAGTTCTGGAACCGTTATTGCTATAGAAGAACACCCCATAGCCCACCCTTCTGGAAATAAGGCTCTGTGTATAGTGATAGAAACCGACGGCAAAGAACATTGGCGTTGGCGTAAAGATCCATCACCTGATTTTTTAAATATTGATCCAAGTGCTTTACGCAACATTATCCGCGAAGCCGGAATTGTTGGGCTCGGTGGCGCTGGCTTTCCAAGTTTCATTAAAATGAACCCTGGATATAACAACAAGGTATCAACATTAATATTAAATGGCGCGGAATGTGAACCCTACATAACTTGTGATGCTAAAATCATGCAAGACCATCCACGAGAAATTATTGATGGCCTGCTAATAATGCGCCATGCACTACAAGCCGAAAATTGTATAATTGCTTTGGAAGATAATAAACCTCAAGCATTTAAGGCCTTAGTTGATGCACTACTCGAAGATGAATTAAAATTTATTCGAGTACAACGAATTCCTACTATTTATCCTACCGGTGGTGAAAAACAATTAATTAAAGTACTAACAAGAAAAGAAGTACCCAGTGGTGGCTTACCCATCGATATCAGTGTTAGTTGTCATAATGTTGCAACGGCTCTAGCGATTTATCGTGCCGTAGCCATTCAAGAACCATTAATATCACGCTATGTAACGGTTACTGGCGATGGGATAAACGATCCTAAGAATCTTGAGGTTTTGCTTGGTACGCCTATTTCAGAAATATTACAGCAATGTGATGTTGATCAAAATAATGTTGATGAAATCATCATTGGCGGCCCGATGATGGGTTTTAATCTGCAAAATGAAAAATCACCGGTAATTAAAACCACTAATTGTATTTTAACCTTAAAACAAAATAGACAATCGAAGACTACGATAATGCCCTGTATTCGTTGTGGCGAATGCGCTCGAGTTTGCCCGGCGCAACTTTTACCACAACAACTCTACTGGTATGCAAAAGCAAAAGACTTTGATGGAACACAAAAATATAATTTATTTGATTGTATTGAATGCGGCTGCTGTGCTTATGTCTGCCCAAGTCAAATCCCTCTAGTTCAATATTATCGTTATGCTAAAACAGAAATCTATGCGCTCGAACGCGACACCATAAAATCCAACCTTGCTCGCGAACGTCATGAGTTTCGTGAATTTAGGCTAGATCGTGAAAAAACTGAAAAAGCCGAAAAACTCAGAAAGAAAAAAGAATTGTTAAAAAATAAATTCATAGCTAAAGAAAAACCAAACTCAGATAGCAGTAAAATAGAGACCGTTAAAAATAACTTGGTCGCTCAAGCAATGGTACGGCTAGAACAAAAACGCGAGTCACAATTAAAAGTTAGAAAAAATGTTTCTAACTTAACGCCAGAGCAACAAAAAACAATCGAAGAAATTGATTTACGTCGGAAAGAACAACGCGAAGAAAAAATAAAGCAAGCACATGAAAATGACTCTAAAAGCAAAGTCGTCAAATAATAACGGACATTTATGAATTTATTACCCTTTCGTAGCTCGCCGCATATACACCAACCATTAAGTGTTAGTGGTGTTATGCTCAATGTTATTATCGCTTTAATTCCCGGAATATTAGCTTTTGCTTATTTTTTTGGTGGTGGTGTTATCTTAAATTTAATAATTGCCATAAGTGCAGCCGTGGCACTTGAGGCACTTATTCTTAAATTGCGCAAGCGTCCAATTAAACCCTTTATATTTGATGGCAGTGCTGTGGTTACCGGTATATTAATTGCCTTAGCCATTCCGCCCTTTGTACCGTGGTGGATTCCATTTATTGGTTCTGGCTTTGCCATAATTGTTGCTAAACAGCTTTATGGTGGTTTAGGGTACAACCCGTTTAACCCTGCTATGGTGGGTTATGCCGTATTATTAATTTCTTTTCCGTTACACATGACTTCTTGGATTCCACCAAACTCCGAACAAATTGTTACATTGCTACCCGATATATATCAATTAAATTTTTTAGAGGATTTAAAATACAGTTTATTTAATATTCTTCCTGAAGGTGTTAAGTTTGATAGCATTACGATGGCAACACCTTTAGACACAATAAAGACACAGCTGGGTTTAAATAACACCGTTGAAGAAATACAAAATGTTAAAGCCTATTTATTTGGTAGTATCGGTGGCGCTAATTGGGAATTCATTAATTTATTTTACCTAATTGGTGGAGTATGGCTATTATTTAAAAGAATAATTAGTTGGCATATCCCTGTGGGCTTATTTTCCGGTTTATTTCTTATCTCAATGTTGGCAAATATGTACGACCCAGATGCTTTTGTGTCACCTTCATATCACTTATTTTCAGGTGCAACTATGTTGTGCGCTTTTTTCATTGCAACTGATCCAATGACTGCCGCAACAACTACTCGTGGTCGAATATATTATGCTTTTGGTATCGGAGTGATAATTTATATTATCCGAACCTGGGGTGGTTATCCTGATGGTGTTGCATTTGCAGTTTTATTAATGAACATGGCCGTTCCAACCATAGACTATTACACTAAACCGCGTGTATTTGGACACTCCGATAAATAATTACCGGCAAATAAATATTAGGACGTAAAATGTTTTTAAAAAACATGACAATGAGTGCTTTAATTTTAGCTGCCTTTGCTCTAGTTGGAACAGTAGTATTGGCCTATACCAATATTATTACTAAACCAAAAATTGAAGAACAACAAAAACAATTTCTATTACGCAGTTTAAATATTTTAATCCCTGAGAATTTACGGGATAATGATATTTTTCATGATGTTATTTTTGTAAAAGCAACTACCTTATTTGGCAGTAATAAACCGGTTGCGGTTTATCGAGCACGTTTAAATAACAAACCAGTCGGCGTTATTATTAATTCTGTTGCACCAAATGGATATAATGGTAAAATTCATTTATTGGTTGCTATTAATTATAATGGTGAATTAATGGGAGTTCGGGTATCAAACCATACAGAAACTCCCGGCCTTGGGGATGGCATTGATACTCGAAAATCTAATTGGATACTGAGTTTTGTAGGAAAATCATTAACCAATACTAGTCGCACTCAATGGGCAGTGATTAAAGATGGTGGTATTTTTGATGAATTTACCGGTGCTACAATAACACCTCGGGCAGTTGTAAAAGCCGTACATAATACCCTATTATATTTTAAAGACCATCGTGATAGTTTGTTTATAGGTGATGATAAAAATTTAGTACACGATAACAGACCCAATCATTCACAAATGAAGAATTTAATTGACGCTAAATAAATACGATTTAAAATGACAACAAAAACAATCATTCGAAACGGCCTATGGGACAACAACCCTGCACTTATTCAGCTACTTGGACTTTGCCCTATGCTTGCTGTATCAAATACCACAATAAATGCATTAGGCATGGGACTTGCAACCACACTCACATTACTTTCTACAAATTTAATTGTGTCTTTAATTCGGCATTGGGTGCGTCCCGAAATACGAATACCGGTATTTGTATTAATCATTGCAGCCGTCGTCACCGCTATTGAGTTATTTATGAATGCTTTTTTCCATCAATTGTATTTAATATTGGGGGTATTTATTCCTTTAATTACGACAAACTGTATCATCATTGCACGCGCTGAATCATTTGCTTCCAAAAATAATCCTCTCGATTCTAGTTTAGATGGCTTATTTATGGGGCTCGGATTCACCGCAGTATTAGTCATATTAGGTGCAATACGAGAAGTTATCGGTTTTGGAACATTCTTACAACAAGCTGATCTCATGTTTGGAGCCGGTAGTGAATGGTTAACGGTAACGGTGTTTGATGGTGGCTTTTTGTTAGCTATTTTTGCTCCTGGAGCATTTATTGGTTTAGGATTGTTGGTAGCGCTCAAAAATCTCATTGATAATTATCAAAAAACAAAGTCTACTAAATCAATCAAAGTCTCAATAACACCCAGCGTTACTGAGTCTATTTAATTTTAAGCGACTGATTTATTATGACACCTCAACGACGTCACGCAATATTTAATCGTTTGAAAAAACACATTCCAGAACCCACTACGGAGTTAAATTACAACTCCACGTTTGAACTTTTAATCGCTGTTATTTTATCCGCTCAATCTACGGATAAAGGTGTCAACAAAGCAACCGGACCATTATTTAAAAAAGCCAATACACCAAAAAAAATTACCAAACTCGGTGAAATAGGTTTAAAAGAATACATCAAGACTATCGGTTTATATAATACCAAGGGTAAAAATATTATAAAAACCTGTCATATTTTGGTACAGCAACACAATAGTGAAGTACCCGACAATAGAGCTGCACTTGAAGCGTTACCCGGTGTTGGTCGTAAAACTGCTAATGTAGTTTTGAATACCGCATTTGGTCACCCTACTATCGCGGTTGATACTCATATATTCAGGGTATCCAATCGAACCGGTATCGCTCCCGGAAAAAATGTTGTTGATGTTGAAAAAAATTTACTCGCCAAGGTTCCTGAAAAATTTAAACTCGATGCCCATCATTGGTTAATTTTGCATGGACGATATACCTGTATTGCACGAAACCCACGCTGTGGCTCGTGTGTTATTGAAGATTTATGTGAATTTACGGATAAAAATTTGAATTAATATGTTTACTCAAGATCGATCTCAATTACGTAAAATATTCTTTGATGCTTGGAATAAACATCAAAAAAATACCACACTATCAGCCATGGAACAAATAATTGTCAATATTATCAATTTGCATTCGGAGTATCAGCAAATGCTTAGTAATGAAAATGATTTTCTGGATAAAGATTATTTGTCGGAAAACGGTGAAACAAATCCATTTTTACACATGGCTATGCACATCTCGATTCACGAACAACTCGCCAACAAGCGACCACCACAAATTACCAACATATACTCACAATTATTAAGTAAATTTAAAGATGCTCATGAAGTTGAGCATCATATGATGGAATGCCTCGGACAAATGATATGGCAGGCTCAACGCGATAATGTTATGCCCGATGAATCACTCTACCTTAATTGCTTAACAAAATTGCTCAATTAAAAACTATTTTACATCGTAAGCACAACGAAAGCCGATTGAACCATACACCGAGTTAGCACTATCGGGTTGTTTCACGTTTCGATAGGAATTTCTAAGGTTTTTGGTATTTTCATCCCATGAACCACCGCGCACAACACGCTTATTACCCGATTTTGGTGCTGATAGCATTCCTTTTGCATAAAGCGCTGTAATGGCATTTTTCTCATACCAATTCGCAGTCCACTCACCAGCATTGCCATGCATATCAAATAAACCAAATGAATTCGCTTTACGACTCGCAACAGCCCAAGTCCTATCTTCACCACAACCATCAAACTCACCTTTTACAGAACCTGCCGTATGATTATCATCATGAATGGCCGTTTTACAATCAATACTGTTTCCGGTGGGATAAGCTGTTTTGTCACCGGCTCTAGCCGCCTTTTCCCATTCCGCTTCATACGGTAATCGACCGGATTTTGTCTTGCAATATGCTTGAGCATCTTGCCAATCGATACAGTTAATAGGGTGCTTAGCGCGATTCGGTGCATTTAAGTTACAATATTTATTACGTTTAAAGTCTTTTGGCTTATTGCATTTTCCACTTGAAATACACTGTTCATATTCACTCACCGTAACTTCATTTTTATCAATTTTAAATGCTGGCACATTAACCTTAGTGCCGCCAACTGAGCCCTCATCAACATCACACTTAGCATCATTAATTGAGCAGCCCATGTGAAAGCTACCCGCAGGGACTAAAACTACTTCCGCCGAAAAAACAGTATTGACAGAAAATGAAACTAAAAAAATAGCCAAGTAATTAAAATTTGTAATTTTCATAGGGTAATCTTATATTTAATGAAGGAATGGAAATAAACTAAATTATATCGCTACTTTATTCAAGCATTAACTCTAGCGGTATCAAATAGTTCAAAAAACATACAAGTTAATGCCGGTAAAAAGTTATTGCAATATTAGTTGGATTTAAGTGTATAGTATTAAACTACTATAAGTGCTAATGCTGTGAACTATCACTTAATTTCTAACTTTTTGATAACAAAACACTAGAAAATCTTTTTTTATCTTAAAATAACAGCTATCATTAGGCATTCTACAATAATAATTAACTATAAAAAACAGTGGTTTACAATATTTGGAATTATCGTAACGGTGCTTTCAAATACAGTTTAATTTTTCTTAATTTTTTATTAATAACTGAAACTTTACTCGAGCAGTAATGTCCAATTTGGCAATGCGAGTGTTTTGTTAAATATTCTCGTAGAACAATTATATTCGGAATATAAATAATAATTATCTGAATTTATAAACGAGTTACTAAACTCAACTTTTATAACATTATGGAGGCACTCGATGTCAAATAACAATTTACTAAAACCAATCTCTATCGCAATCAGCACTGCTGTTATATCACTAGCAGCAGCTAGCAGTGTTTCTGCAGCAGACGTAAACCCATTTGGAATGAATGAATTATCAAGTGGTTATATGCAAGTTGCTGAAGGCAAGTGCGGCGAAGGCAAATGCGGCGGCACAATGAAAAGTAAAAAAGGTAAAGAAGGAAAATGCGGCGAAGGCAAGTGCGGCGGCGACAAGAAAATGGGTAAAGAAGGAAAATGTGGTGAAGGCAAGTGTGGCGAAGGTAAATGTGGTGCTGATAAAGGAAAAGGCGCTCATAAACATGCTAAAGGTGTTGAAGGAAAATGTGGCGAAGGCAAATGCGGTGAAGGCAAATGCGGCAGCGACAAAAAAGGCGCTCATACCCATAAACATAAATCGGGTGAAGGTAAATGTGGCGGCGACATGAAGAAAAAAGGTAAGGAAGGCAAATGCGGCGAAGGCAAATGTGGCGGCAGTAAATAAGCTGAGCATTTGAAACCATGAACAGTAATCAATATCCAGTTCATGGCGCAGGACTTGGTCTGCGGCGATCCATTATGGATTCGCTCGCAGATCATCCTCACCCCCAAGTCGACTTTATGGAAGTCGCTCCAGAAAACTGGATAGGTGTCGGGGGAATATGGGGTAAAAAGTTTCGTGCCTTCACTGAACAAACGCCTTTTATCGTCCATGGTCTATCGCTATCCATTGGTAGCCCTGCTCCACTAGACGAAGCATTTATACATCGCGTTAAACGTTTGATGAAAGAACACAATATAAAACATTACAGCGAACATTTAAGCTATTGTAGTGACGAAGGACATTTATATGATTTAATGCCCATCCCCTTTACTGAACAAGCAGTAAACCATGTTGCAGAACGAATTCAACGAACTCAAGATATAATTGGCGAGCAAATTGCTATGGAAAATGTTTCTTACTATGCCGCTCCCGGTAAAGAGATGGAAGAAATTGATTTTCTAAATGCTGTATTAGAAAAAGCCGATTGTAAATTTTTATTAGATGTTAATAATATCTACGTCAATAGTATTAATCATCGCTATGATGCATCGGAGTTCTTAAAAAACATACCGAGCGAAAGAATTTCCTATATTCATATTGCAGGCCACTATGATGAAGCCGACGATCTTAGGGTAGACACTCACGGTTCAGATGTTATTGATCCGGTTTGGGATTTATTAGATCAAGCCTACCAATTGTATGGCACCATTCCAACATTACTCGAACGTGATTTTAATATTCCCTCTATACCAGACCTATTATCCGAAGTAGATACCATTGCTTCCTACCAGAATAAATGGCACGACATTCAAAATGCAAACAGTCAATAAAACCGAGCAACCTGAATTTATTCGTCGGCAATACGAGTTTGCTGCTCATATACGCGATCCCGAAAAGAATCCAGCACCAACTGATGTCGAACAGCGCCGCATGAAAATCTATAATGAATTATTTTATAATAATGTTGAAGGTTTCATGTCAAATAGTTTTCCTGTTATCCATAGTATCCTAGGAGAAACAGCATGGCATGAATTAATACGAGATTATTTTTCCAAACACCTATCTCATACACCACTCTTTCCAGAGATGCCACGCGAATTTTTAAAATACCTAGAAAATGATCGTAAACAAACTGAATCCGATCCAGCATTCTTGCTTGAACTCGCTCATTATGAGTGGGTGGAGCTTGCCTTAGGTTTACTCGATCTTGAGAATGATATAAGCAAAATAGACTCCGATGGCGAACTACTCGATAATATTCCCATCATGTCTTCACTCGCGTGGTCACTAAGCTATAACTTTCCTGTACACAATATTAGCCCAGAGTTCCAACCACAACATCAACCCGAGCAAGCAACTTACATTGTTGTTTATCGAGACATTCACGATAAAATTGTGTTTATGGAGTTAAACCCTGTCACTGCGCGTTTATTGCAATTAATAAATGAAACAGAAAATAGCAATAATGCAAAAACCGGCCGAGAATTATTAGAAATAATTGCAAATGAAATGAACCATCCTGACTCAAACGTTGTCATAAACGGAGGTCTGCAAGCAATGCAAGAATTACGTTCCAGAAAGATATTACTAGGGACGTTTAAAAACTAAAATTATACGAGCTGGAGTGGTTAGATGGATATATTAATACGAATTCAAAGTTTACTAGATAAAACCAAATCATTAGATTTTCTTGGTCCACTAGCACTACGGCTTTATTTAGTGCCGGTTTTTTGGATGGCCGGTATGAATAAATACAATGGTTTTAGCGATACCGCAGCATGGTTTGGCAATCCTGACTGGGGCTTAGGTTTACCTTTTCCAACTGTCATGGCATTTTTAGCAACATCAACCGAATTAGTTGGAGCAGTTATGTTACTGTTAGGCTTTGGTGTTCGTTGGATTTCAATTCCTTTAATGATAACAATGCTAGTCGCAATTTTTAGTGTACATTGGAAAAATGGTTGGCAGGCAGTAGCCGATCCGATGTCATGTTTGTTTAATTGTACAGATGCAACTGAGGCCATTACCCGATTAAGTAAAGCCAAAGAAGTTTTAAAAGAAAATGCTAATTACGATTGGATTACAGAACAAGGTAGTTTAATTATTTCTAACAACGGTATTGAATGGGGTGCAACCTATTTCATTATGTTGCTCGCATTATTTTTCATCGGTTCTGGTAAATATGTCAGCCTCGACTATTGGATTAAACGAGAATTTAACTCCTAAAATAGTACTATTAAGCAGTCCCGTCACTTTAAAGGTTAACGGGACTGCTGTTTACATTATTTTTTACGTTTAGCTATTCGTAAACGCAAAGCATTTAGTTTAATAAAACCTTCCGCATCTTGTTGGTTATAAGCACCGCCATCATCTTCAAAGGTCGCAATATTTTCATCAAACAAACTGTCTGATTCTGATTTTCGACCAACTACAATAACATTGCCTTTGTACAATTTTAATCGTACCACACCATTAACGGTTGCTTGCGATGTATCGATCATTGTTTGCAACATGCTTCGTTCTGGTGACCACCAATAACCATTATAAATTAAACTAGCATAACGTGGCATCAACTCGTCTTTTAAGTGAGCGGCTTCCCGATCCAATGTGATCGATTCGATGGCTCGATGAGCTTTTAATATAATAGTCCCTGCCGGTGTTTCATAGCAACCACGAGATTTCATTCCAACATAGCGGTTTTCAACAATATCATCACGTCCGATACCGTTAACACCGCCAATTTTATTTAGCTGCTCCATCACGGTAGCCGGAGATATTGTTTTGCCATTAATAGCAACGACATCACCTTTCTCAAATTGGAGTTCAATATAAGTTGCTTTATCAGGTGCTTGTTCGGGTGATACTGTCCAACGCCACATATCATCCTCAGGCTCCGCCCAAGGATCTTCAAGAATGCCACCTTCATATGAAATATGCAGTGAATTAGCATCCATAGAATAAGGTGATTTTTTACCACGTTTTTGTTCAATCGGAATATTATGTTCAGCGGCATAGGCCATTAGTTTTTCACGAGAATTAAGATCCCATTCTCGCCAAGGCGCAATAACATGAATATCTGGCATTAAAGCATAGGCACCCAATTCAAAACGAACCTGATCATTACCTTTACCCGTTGCACCATGTGATATGGCATCGGCTCCCGTTTCTTGCGCTATTTCGATTAAACGCTTGGCAATTAAGGGACGTGCGATTGAGGTACCTAGTAAGTACTCACCTTCATAAATGGTATTGGCTCGAAACATCGGAAACACAAAATCGCGTGCATATTCTTCGCGTAAATCCTCGACATAAATCTGTTTAACTCCCATCGATTCAGCTTTAGCGCGAGCTGGCTCAACTTCTTCACCTTGGCCAATGTCTGCAGTAAACGTTACTACTTCACAAGCATAATTATCTTCAAGCCATTTTAAGATGATGGAGGTATCTAAGCCACCGGAGTAAGCAAGTACAACTTTATTAATTTTTGTCGTTTTTGACATAGTCTGCCCCAAAGAATTCAATTATTGATACTTTAAAAAGGCCAGATTATACCCTGTTTCTGCGGATCAACAGCACTATTAACGCGGAAAAGTATCTATTTGATATATTACCGTTCGGAACTCAATTTAGATTCTATTATATCGATATGAACACGTCGATTTTTTGCGCGACCTTTTGCGGTTTTATTGGTAAGAATGGCATGATCTCGTCCAAAATAACGAGTAAATAAGGATTTTGCCGGAATCCCCAATTTCTCTAAATAACTTTGTACATTTAAAGCTCGTTGCTTACTGATAGCCGTGCTCTGAGTTTTATTTCCAGAATCATCAGAATACCCTGACACTATCACGTGTTTATTTTTCTTAATCTTGTTGAGATTTTTAACTAATAATTTCAGTTTTCGTTTGGCTTTAGCATTTAATACCGCCGATTTTTTACCAAAATAAACCGTATCAGGTTCATTATCTTCAACAATTTGGACAATTTTAATTGGTTTAGGTTTAGATTTAGATTTTGGTTTAACCACTACTACAGGTTTTAATGGTAAACTTGTAATACAAGCCAAAAATTTAGGTAAGTGCTCTCTAAAATTTATCGGTGAAATAGACACGTTTATATCATTGCGAACATCCGTCCAACTTTTATAACTCAAGGTTGGAAACATACCATCCTCTAATTCTGAAATAACTTGCATTGAAACTCTATGTTTCAAAGTAAGCGTATTTTGTTTGGGTTTAAGCTCAACTTTTGCAAGCGGACGTAATAAACTCACGTGGTTCCATTTTGGTGGCATCGAAGTTAATTTAGCCTTAGTGACTAAACTGGGGATATGATTAATATAAAGTCGAAAATGCATAGCTTGATCACGATAAAGTTGCTCAAACTCAACCTTGCCATATAACGGTATCAACTGGCGTAAAGTACAGCTTTTTTTATTCGCGATCACACTCCAATCAGCTTCATTTAGTTTCTGACCATAATCAATGACGTTCGCAGATGCCAACATTGTCAGACAAAATCCGATAAAACTAGTAAAAATTTGAACACTGAGCAAATTCATACCATATTAATCGTCAATTCAACAAATAACTTTAGTATTGTTTAAATATCAATAACTTACTATTGACACTCAGAGTAAATAACTGAGATATAACCTAAAACGTTTCTAGTTTAAGTCTCTTGTGCCATTGCGCGATGCTTTCATCAGGAAAGCTAGGAAATGTTTTATCATTAGAATGCATTTCAAGTGGAACCCATGAAGCCTTACTGTCTAACATTAAGTGCGTTCTTTCTGGAGCAACAGGTAATTCAGTATTAACAACCGATGCAAAAGGATGAATTAATGTCGGCCAACGTGGATCATAAAGCCATAATGAACTACCACACTCTTTACAAAAATGTCGGCCAGCAGAACTCACTTCGCGTTGATTGGTCTCATCATTTTTAATTTTTGCATAATACACTGTAATATGTTTTTCGCCATTTACCTTTAGTGAACTAGAATCACCACTTAAATTAATAGCATAACCTCCACCACCGGAAGTCTTTCGACAAATAGAACAATAACAGTAATTAAATGGATAAGCATGTAATGACTCAATACTAAAAGAGACAGCATTACAATGACACGAGGCTTCAAGCAGCATAAAAAATCCCTAAATAAAAATATAAGATAAGTATATGCTTAATTATATATCATAGCAGTTATTTTATTCTTAAATAATAACCACGAATCAAAGCTTGTTTGTAATATAAATACCCGCCCCAAAATCTGGACTACTATCTGTTAATCCTGTTAATACAGAAAATGAAATTGTACGATTTTTATCTTGCAACCAACTATAAAAAATATTTGCTTGTTGAAAATCATTTAATCCATTAACCGTAGTTTGTTGATAATCAAATGAAAATCCGTAGCGTAATGTTTGGGAGGCTGTAAAACTAACACCTGCAGTTGCGTACACAACATTATTATAATCAACAATAGCACTATCGCCCATAATTTTATAACCAATATTAAAATAAGGTACTGTTGTCGTACCATAACTTGTATTTAGCCCAAGCGCATAATCATTTTCACCTGTTCCCAAGGCTTTAGATGCATCCGCCGTTCCAAATTTAATGTTCGCTTCTAACTCATAATAAAAATCACTATTTTTTTTAGCATCTAATGAATATACCATTCGTGCAAAAATATCACCTAAGCCAGAGTTTGTAACCGGTGAAGTAGTTGTTGCAGAATTGTTACCCATTCCAATACCACCTATCCCATTAGTATTTCCCCCGCCAAAAAACATAGAACCATTAGTACCTGGAATGACATTACCACCAGTCGTTGCAATATAAGGAACCGTTAATTCATAACGCCATTTATTGCGCGTAAACAAAACTGAAACAGGAACATAATGAATGACGGTATCTATATCTTGAGAATATTTACCCTGCGTGTACTGATAACCTGCGGTTATACTCAATTTATCATCATTCGACTCCGCTAAAACCAAATTAGAATAAATAATGCTGACCAACAAAAGAATATAAGCTATAAACCTAAGAAAAAACATATTTTAATTCACCCTATTACATATAACACCAAACAAATAATTGCTGCTAGCCCCAAGCGATAGTGGTGCTTGGGACATTAACAAAATTTAATTTACGTAATCAGGTTCATTAATATCAAGGTTCATATCTTTATAATAAATATGATCTTCTTCATAGTTACTGGCAATTTCATGTTCCAACTGTGTTTCAGCGTTACTATGTTCATGAATTTTTGTAGTCTCAGATGCAGACATTTCACTCATAGCGGTTTCATTTATCTTGGTGCCATTTTGTTTCATTCTTACTTCGGTTTGTGTCATGTTCATAGTGGCTTGTGGCATTTGGCCAATACCACCATGAGAGCCCATTGCAAATACACTCACTGAACTTATTGCAACTGTAACAAATACACCTGTTGTAACGATCATTTTTGATATGTTATTTTTCATGACTCTACTCCTTTAATCAAAGTATTAAACTATCTATATTAGTATTTAATAATCTACTAATGTTATTATTATATTAGAGTCTAATTGCATGTTTCACAAGTTAAAAATAGATTGATAACAATTTAATTATGGTTGTTTTGATTTAGATCACAAAACAAATAGCATTATAATTAAGTTTTCTTTTGCGTAAAATGCAAAAGTTATGTGATTTAGATTAGGTTTATCTGTTGTTAATGCACGGTAAACTTTACTAAAATTAACTAATTAACGAGGTAGTTATGAAGAATATTGCTGTTTTAGGACTAGGGGCTATGGGAGCACGTATGGCAGAAAACTTTCTTAAAAGTGGGTATAAACTAAAAATATGGAATAGAACTGCAGATAAAGGAGGGTCTTTAGTTAAGCTCGGGGCACAACAATTTTCTACTCCTAGTGAAGCGGTTAAAAATGTAGACGTAGTTATTTCCATGCTAACCGATGACAAAGCATCTCAAAGTGTTTGGTTAGAGACAAAAACGGGTGCACTTTCTGGGCTTCACAAAGATACTGTTGTTATTGAATGCAGCACAGTAACGCCGCAATGGAGTATCGAGTTATCGAATAACATTAGAGCTATGGATGCACAGTTCATCGAAGCACCTGTTATCGGCTCAAGACCACAAGCAGAAAATTCGCAACTAATTCATTTGATTGGGGGCGAAAAAAATATTCTCAAAAAAGTACAAGATGTTCTTAGCGTCAACTCCAGTGCCATACACTATATTGGAAGTGTTGGTCACGCAATGAGCATGAAACTTGCGGTTAATGGCCTTTTTGGGGTTCAAGTGGCAGCCCTAAGTGAAATGCTTGGCACATTAAGTCGTGTCGGTATTGACAAAAACAGCACTCTATCGTTATTAAGCAAACTACCTATCACCAGCCCCGCGTTAATTGGTATAGGTCTAGGAATGTCGGAAGATAATTACACCCCCTTATTTCCGGTTGATTTAGTCGAAAAAGATTTTTCTTATTTATTACAACTAGCAAAAGATCAATCGGCATCAATCCCAATGGCAAATGCAGCTCTGGATGTTTATCAAAAAGCGCAAAGCTCAGGATTTGGAGATAATAATATTTCTGGAGTTGTAAAAATGTATTTGTAATGTTTCCTATTAATTGATTCTAAGTTAAATATTCTAAAAAGTATCTAGCATCAAAAATATTTTATAATACCAAAATATGTTTCATGGCGAAAATCTTCAATAGCGACATCACGGTGACGGGTTTATCCATGCGTTTTCGTTGCTTTTCTAATACTAAATGGGCGAGTGCTTGAACCGTTTTGCCTAAGCCCATGTCAAATGAAGTGTACTAGTTTTTAAATTCAAATTTCAAAATCGGTTTAAGCGTAAGAAATAATGACAAATCGTTTAAATTGAAATTATTTTTTGATAAGCAAACCTAAAAACTTTATTATTTTTCTATACTTTCCCTGTTTTATTAAGGCCAACGGCTGTAATAAGAATGAAATCGTAAAACTTTTTTGACGTAGCGTTGTGTCTCATTATAGGGGGGAATACCGTTGTAACGTGACACGGCTTTTTCACCGGCATTATAAGCGGCAATTGCGAAGGGTAAACTGTATTGGTATTTTTTTAATAAATAACGTAAATGACGGACACCGGCTTCGATGTTTTTGGATGGATTATACAAATCTGAAATACCGTAGATTGCTGCGGTGGTTGGCATTAGTTGCATTAAACCGGATGCACCTTTTACTGAAGTTGCGTTAGGATTAAAATAAGATTCGGCATGAACTACGGCTTTTACCAAGGCCACATCGACTCCATAAGATGCTGATAATTGTTTTATCAATGGTGAGTAACGCTTGCGGTTAGCATGAGTATCCGTTGCTTTGTACCGTCCTGTTATTATTTGTCCCATACCGGACATTTTTTGACTGCTGCGTAGTTTTTTATATACGCCATCGTACTTGGGACGATCGGTCATCACTCGACTACCATCGGGTAACTGATAGATATAAATCGTGGCGTGTAGATTTGATGATATGAAGTAAAGATTTAGTATAATTACCGCAGCAATTTGATAAATAAGTAAGTTATTGTTTTTGTGTAATAGAGAAGTTAATAGCATAGTTTAATTATCGACCACTAACAAAAATCTTTAACGCATCACTCACTTTACTTTATTAAAATACTGATTTTTAACCTAATAACAACAATTAACAGTAAAAGACTAATTTATTTTGGAAATATTGTGAATACCTTCTCAATTAATTGCGTTAAACCACGCGCTTTAAATTTATCATTGTCGGTTAAAATATCATTATTTTCTATGCGGGTTATAGCATAGTGTGGTTTCAGCAACTGTTGGATTTCTTGCTCGGTTACAGCAAATGGAGGCCCCCCCATTTCGGCTTGTGGGTATTCCAATGATACCAATACTATTTTGGCTGTAGGACAAAGTTGTATCAATTTCTGTATATATTTTTGTCGCATACCCTGTTCAAGAGCCACTAAAGCTGCTCGATCAAATATTGCTGTTACTGCTGTTAAAATCGAAGATTCTAAGGCAAAAAAATCACCACAGTAAATTGTTATGTTACCTGATTGCCAAACTTTAAATTGTCCATGTTCCGATAGAAAATCCGAAGTTGTTGCTTGTAAATTATTCTCAGAAAAAAAAGCTTTTACGGCTAATTCACTGCACTCCACACCAATGACATTATAACCTCGCCCAGCTAACCAAAGTATGTCATAAGACTTGCCACACAGAGGTAAAAATACTGTATCGTTTTTGGCTAAAGATAAATAATCAATGTTTTTTTTCAAATATGCATTGACCTTGCCTTCATGAAACCCTGTTTGATTATCTAGCCAACGTTGTTGCCAAAACTCTACTGTATTTGCCATGCTTTAATCCACCATGAATAAATTAGAATTGATTGTAACACTGAATTTAAAATAGGAGTATATTACTGTTAGTAAATCGTCATTAAGGTAAAGATATGAACAGTAATATTGATAACAATAATTCATTTGAACTCGATGTACTTGAACTAGGACCAATGGAAAATTTTGTTTACTTACTGAGTGACAAAGCAACTAAGCGTGCTGCAATCGTTGATCCAGCTTGGGATGTGCCACAGATGATTCACTTGGCAAAAAGTAAGGGCTTAATAATTACGGATATTTTATTAACACACAGCCATCACGATCATATTAATGGCATTGATGAAGTGTTAAATTTATACGATGCGCAATTACATTTACTAAAACCCGAAGCTGAGTTTTGGGGCAGTAGTATCGCTAAACCCAGTTTGCATCATGGTGGCGATTTTATTCAATTGGGTAAAACGGAAATTACTATTTTACATACGCCAGGACATACCCCCGGCTCAGCCTGTTATCAAGTTGCTAAGCAATTAATTACTGGAGATACTATGTTTGTCTACGGCTGTGGTCGATGTGATTTAGCGGGTGGTGATCCAGAAATAATGTACAACACCTTACAAAACATGGCCAATGACTTACCCGATGAAACTATTATTTGCCCTGGGCATAATTATGGTGAATCAAGTACTTGTTCAATGGCTGAGCAAAAACACGGAAATCCTTTTCTGCATTTTGATGATAAACAGGCTTTTAGTGAGTATCGAATGGTATCTCATGATAAAACTCGAGACGCACCCTATCATCCTATTTTAAAAAAATAATATTCGCGACTGATAAAACTTACTTTTCTGCGACGAGGTATACCATCCAAGACTCTTGATTTTCTACCTCAATGGCTTCATAGTATTCACCGGTACCTTCTAATTCATCATCATCATCGTCTTCACTTTCTTCAAATTTTTCCCAATAGATTCTAACCTTACTAAAACCTGCTTCTGTAAGTAGTTCATTAATTTCGGGTAATGACCATAATCGCCAGTTATAAGTGAAAGCTTTATCAAGCCGAGAATCATCATCAAAATCAAAATGAATATGACAAGTTATATCATTGGTGATTGGATTAAAATTTGCGTGTTCCCAAACATAGGTTGCAGGGTAATCATCCATTTCGGTTTCTTCTTCGAGTTCATCCTGACACTCTGTTCCACCGAACATATCAAGCACCAAGATACCATCATCATTTAATCCGTTTAATACGCTTTCAAAATACTTTCTAAGCTCGTCACGTGTTTTAAATATACAATAACTAAAATTAAGCGCACAAGTTATATCGGCTTTTGGTTCATTGATAACACGAACATCATCTTGAAATAACTTGATCCGGTTTTCAATCTCAGCACCGGCAGGTTTAATATTGTTAACCCTACCCCACTCCAACGTTTCACCACAGATATCGACGCCAATGGCTTCACGCTTGGCATCACTTTTAACCCAGTCAATTGATAGCAATGCTGTACCACAAAAATCTTCTCTCATAACCAAAGGTTTTTTACCTTTAATTTTTGTATAGGTCGTATCAAAAAATTCAATTTCAGTTTCAGTACACTGAACCGCATCTTGATAGAGTATATGCCGATCGGCTTGTTCCGCTAATGTCAATTCACTATTTTGCTCTTGTCCACTCATTCCCCTATCCTCTTGATTACGCTATTTTATGCAAATTATACCAGAAGCACAGCGTAGCACCGCTCTAAATATGTCACATTTTTTATAATGATATATAATCGAGTAAAGCCTAAAGATCATCCACTCAAAACCGCTTGAAATGGTATGATATAGCTAATATACATCTAGCAATTGTAGTACTTGGCGGAATAGAAAAAATGTCCCAAACATCTCACAAACACAGTAAAATGGCGACTCAAGCGGTTCAAATTGACCATATAACAGTTGGCGGAGATGCCCCTGTCGTTGTGCAATCAATGACCAATACCGACACTGCCGATATTAAAGCAACAACCCAACAAGTCGCAGAATTAGCAAAAGCCGGTTCAGAACTCGTGCGCATAACCGTCAACAGTGTTGAAGCCGCCGCCGCTGTCGCACAATGTCGCCAAAACCTAGACGCTATGGGAATTAATGTGCCCTTGGTGGGTGATTTTCACTTTAATGGCCACAAACTGTTAGAACAGTTTCCTGAATGTGCGCAGGCGCTTTCAAAATACCGTATTAATCCAGGTAATGTTGGCCGTGGTAAAAAACGCGATAGCCAATTTGCCAAAATGATTGAAATTGCCTGTGAATTTAATAAACCTATTAGAATTGGGGTTAATTGGGGCAGTTTGGATCAAGCCTTACTCACAAAATTAATGGATGACAATAACCAGAAAAATAACCCCAAACAAAACTATGAAATAATGGATCAAACTATGATCCAATCGGCTTTAGATAGCGCAAAATTTGCCGAGTCAGTAGGTCTCGCTCATGACAAAATAATTTTGTCTTGTAAGATGAGTGGTGTGCAAGATTTAATACGGGTCTACCGTGATTTATCTGCTCAATCAGATTATCCCTTGCACCTTGGTCTGACCGAAGCTGGAATGGGGTCTAAAGGTATTGTTTCTTCCACTGCGGCATTATCGGTATTACTACAAGAAGGCATCGGCGATACCATCCGAATTTCACTAACACCCGAACCGGGTGGCGAGCGCTGTGCAGAAGTTACTGTGGCACAGGAAATTTTACAATCGATGGGACTACGTGCATTTTTACCTACCGTCATTGCATGTCCTGGTTGCGGACGTACCACCAGCAGTTATTTTCAACAATTAGCCAAGGATATTCAAAGTTACATCCGGCAACAAATGCCTTCTTGGAAAAAGCACTATACTGGTGTCGAAAACATGTCCGTTGCGGTAATGGGCTGTGTGGTCAATGGTCCTGGTGAAAGCAAGCTCGCCAATATTGGCATTAGCTTGCCCGGTACTGGCGAAAAACCAGTAGCTCCGGTGTATGTTGATGGGGAAAAAACCGTCACGCTTAAAGGCGACAATATTGCCGATGAATTCCAACAGATTATTTTGAATTACATTGAAACTAACTATAAATAACGATTGTTATTTTTTCAGGCTCATTCACTAAAACCAGTTTTTATTCAAGTTTAACACGCGTTAAATACCCTTTATAAAACCTAATTTTATCTTTTTGTTCGTAAAGTTAATTCTGCTGCTGTCGATATAGGAGATAACAAATTTTAATTACGGCATAGTAACTAATAAAATTAATCCACAAAAAATGAGTGATAAGCAAACCATTTTAATTATTGATGATGAGCCTTTTAATGTTGAGATCTTAGCCGAGCATTTACACGATGAATGCTATAACATTATATCCGCAGAGAATGGGCACCTTGGTTTAGAGTTACTAAAACAAAATAAAGACATTATTGATGTCATTCTACTCGATAGAATGATGCCAGTAATGAATGGTATGGAATTTTTAGAGATTATAAAAAAAGATAATTCTCTCAAAAATATTCCAATCATTATGCAAACTGCAGCTTCTACAGACAGTGAGATAAGTGAAGGAATAAATGCTGGTGCATATTATTATTTAACGAAACCATTTCAACCCGACATACTGTTATCTCTAGTTAAAGCTGCAATCAATGATTATCTGCGTCAAAAAGAAATTAATACTTCCAACCTATCTTATGACACTGTTTGCCGATTAATAAACGAAGTTGAGTTTCATTTTAAAACACTAGATGAAGCTGACACGTTATCTAAAATGATATCAAAACTATATCCCGATTCTGTAAAGGTCATCATGGGAATTACCGAACTTCTTATTAATTCAGTGGAGCACGGTAATTTGGCAATAAGTTATAAAGAAAAAACTCAGCTAATTACAAATGGTAATTGGGAAGACGAAATAAATAATCGCTTACAACAAGAACAATATAAAGAAAAATTTACTTCTATTAGATTGACACAGGATAGTTCTAGTATCAAATTAGTCATTAAAGATCAAGGTAAAGGCTTTAATTTTAAAAATTATTTAAAAGTCGCTCCTAAGCGAGCATTTGATCCTCACGGTCGAGGTATTGCCGTTGCCGCGATGATTAGTTTCGATAAAATAGAATTTATCGGCTCAGGCAATGAAGTTCATTGTTATGTCAAAAAAACAATATGAAAGATAAATTCCATAGTCACATTTAAATACCACTAGTCATTCACTATACTCAGATTTATGAGTCATACTATTACGCTTCTCCCTAGCAACCATTCATTTACATTAGAGGGTTCAACTAGTATTCTAGAAACGGCTTTAGAAAAAGGCCTTAACTTAAATTACGGCTGCACTAATGGTAAATGTGGTAAATGTCGAGCTCAAGTTAAAATTGGCAAAGTTGAAAAAATTAAGCATCAAGACTTTAATTTTACAGCAGCAGAAAAAAATAAAAATATTATTTTAATGTGTACCTGCACGGCTACATCAGATTTAGTAATTGAAGCGGACTTAGCAAATAATGATATCGATATTCCATATCAGGAAATTAAAGCCAAACTAAAAAAAATAAATTCAATTACTGATTACACATCCATAATTCACTTGCAAACACCCAGAACAAATACCTTGCGTTTTTTGGCAGGACAAAATATTAATTTAATAGTAAATAATCAAAGTGCCTGTTACCCTATTGCGAGCTGTCCTTGTGATGATAGAAACCTAGAATTTCATATAAACAGTAAAAATAATTCTGAATTCAGTAATCAATTATTAAACAACACTAATACCGGTGCGAGTATAGAATTAAATGGTCCGTATGGGAAATTTAAACTTCAAGAAACACCTCAAATGCCAACGATATTTTTTGTTGTGGATAGTGGTTTTGCTCCGATAAAAAGTTTAATTGAACATGCCATTTCATTGGACTATGAAGAAAAATTAATACTTTTTCTTTTTTCAACACATAATACCAAACATTACTATCATAACCTATGTCGTTCGTGGGATGATGCCTTGGATAACTTTACTTATATGCCAATAACAATAGAGTTAAAATCCTTAAATGAAAAATATTATGATCTAGAAGTGCACAATCAAAATTTAATAATTAATCATTTTTTAAACGCAGTTTCCAATAAGTGTCAATCTCCTGAGCAATTTCATTATTATTTATCCGCAGGAAAAAATACTATTGACCAAATGATATTAAAATTAAGCACTAAATTTCATACCAATAATATTCAATTTGATTATGTGCCGCTCTAAATAAAAAAATTATTTTCGACGGCGTCGTACTTTATAGGAAGTTATATAATCAAGAGTGGACTCATAAGGAAAAGCATCTAATGATTTAAAATGTTTTTCGCTTTCTAATATTAACTTAGAAATATCTGAAATAGAATCAGTAGATTCATTAAAAACAATATTATTTAAACCCAGTAAACCACCATGCTGGATTTTAACTTTAACTGCATGCGGCATGTCTAATAAATCGTCATCAATGTCAAAGACAGGGGTCGCTATTTTTTTAAAATTATTATATACAATCTCACATTTTTTAGATAAATCAAGACTGCCACAAGATATTTCACTGCCGCCACGTCGTACGACGTTGATGGCTTTTGCACAAGAGTAATGCTCCGTGATTAACGTGCAACAAAACGAGCATTTATCATCTTGTGTAAAGTCCGTTTGTAGGGGTTCCATCGAAAACTCAAACCAATTTAATTTTTAATATTAATGTATGTAACCAAAACTTGGATCACTACTGGCTGAAGGGACGGGTAAACCTGCAATTTTACTTGCCTGAGTAACAGGACCATGTGGAAATAATTTATACAATTTTTTTATGCCACCTTCTTTAACATACTGTTTATCCAACACTTTAGTCAACGCTCGAGCATTTTGAGCGGAACCGCATAATTTATAATAATTTCTCATAAAGTGAATAACATCCCAATGTTCAGCACTTAGGGATATGTTTTCAACTTTAGCATGGCCTTCTGCGATACTCTCGGACCAAGGTTCCAACTCCGCTAAATTGCCATTGGGATCTTTATCGTAGGATTCCCCGTCACGGATATAATTTAACATATCAGTCATCACACTCTCCTAAATTTAAGTAAAAGTATTATTAATATTAACTTCTCCTTATTCAAATCAATAACTTAGCAATGGTGAAGCCGAATATTAATAAAAACATTACAAGCTGTAATCTCATGATTAATCTGTACTACAGATTTAAGTATAGACTTTATGAATGAATAACAAGCTAGATCGCTCATTTATATTATTTTAAGCGATGCTTAAAATACCAAAATTGAACGAATTGTGACAAAATAGAACATATTTTTTAATTTGGACAATTGCTTAATTACTTTAAACGTAATGTTTGCTTACTAAAATATATTTTTTCAGAAATAAACACAATTCACAAGGTTAAAACATGGACAAAATAGAAGTATCAATCGAAGAAAAGATTCTACGTATCATGAAGCGTGTATTAACAGATGTTGCGCGTGATACCCATGTTCAACCCAACTTAAAACATCCCTTAACCGAAAATACCATAATGGGTATACGCGATTGTCTGTCTTTGATAACTGCCAGAGAAACAGAGTTGGCTACAGCTGCAGGACGCGAATCAAAAATGCGCCCACATTTTGTTGATGAACCAAAAACTTCGGTTGTAGTGAAGTTAGACAGTTCTTTTAAATCAAGTAATAAAACCGACGATGAATAAAAACTGTTTAGTCTGGCCTGTAAAAACAATCAAGATGTTTTCGCACTGATACTAAACCACTCAAACCTTTCCCCATAATGAAAGATACTGCTGAGCGGATAATCTATATTAAATTAGTCATTTTGATATTTTAGGAAATTCCTTCAATTGTAATGTATACTTATAATATGTAGTGATATATAAAAATCGGCCATTACCACATGCCCTACACAATTTTTAACTAACAGCTATTATCTAATCATGCTCAATAACGATGAAATTGCACTCTTAAAAGAACGTTTATATGATTTAACTTTGGAACATCGAGACTTGGATAATGTCATTTCGAATTTATCCCAAGAAGTTAACTTTGACCAAATTTTGTTAAAAAGACTCAAAAAACGTAAGTTACAATTAAAAGACAATATCGTTATTATCGAAAGTAAGTTAATTCCAGACATGGATGCCTAATATTAATCACTTAATTGACTAATACATCCCGCTAAGCTTGTCTTCGAGTATGTTACCATTATATTGAACTTGAATATCGTTATATAGAATAATAAAATACTACTTTTACTCAATAATAGACTTGCTTAAATTATGCCTTATTTCATCTATAAAATCTCGCCCGGCCCGACTGACATCATTAAAAACCTTGAATTACTAACTCAATTTGAAGTTTTTAAAGAAGCCAAAAATTCAGCTAAAGCTACTCGAAGTGAGCTACCATCTGATAGCAATATAACGATAAAAGTCATATTTGCTGATAATGAACTTGATGCCGAAGAAAAGTTGTCAGAGAAAAGAGAAGCATCAATTGTAAAAGAATGGGAAAAATAACTCGTTTACATTGTGAGCTACCATTATGGATGAAGATAACTTCCGTTCGACATATAAACAACTCAATCCCGAACGATGTTGTTTTGAAAAGTCTATCACAGCTAAGCGATGCTCCTGCCAATATACGATAAAATTTTTACTCGCCAGTCGTGAAGGTGTAAAATGTAGTAATTCAAAATCAAAAGAAAAATGTATCTTATTTTTAAATTTGCTACGTGAGCATGCTCGATTTGCACTAAAACAAACTAAAATTGATGGCCCCTTACCGCATAAAAAAGAAATAAAAGTTCAAGTAGGTGGCTTGCTAGGATTGCAAAAAGCTAGCAACAATTCCGATGAAACGAATGTAGCTAGTATTATATTATTATTAAAAGAAGCTATTATCCGCTATCAATCAATTGAACAATATCCTTATGACGATATCATTCAGTCAGTAGTGAATTTTGAGATACGCAGTAAACATAAACTAAAGTAATGGATTACAACTTAAAAAACTCTACGCCATCATTAGCCCATATTCAATTCTTAGGAAGGTTTAACAACAACACCATCACATGGAATGCTAAGATTCAAACATTAAGTTCCATTGCAAAAGCCAATCCCAAAAGTGGACTTCGGCAGTTTTTTCATATTACCCCAGTAAACGATAATTTTTTAGACATTTCGATTGATTTAACTGTAAAGGTTATCTCGAAACCTGAAATATTAAAAACTCAACATTGGTTTACATGAATCCAGAAAAGCAATCTAAGTTTATATTTATTGATTAATGAAAACTATAAGTTATTAGATAAAACAGCCGTATTATTTGAGGTGAACTTTCGATTATCAAATTCAACTAATACCATACCACTAAATTTTTTACCCTCATAAAACTCAACGCGGTAAATGTTTGCGGTTTTATCAATCGAGAAGCGTTTATTAATATTAGATTTTTTAATTTTAAAGCCGCTTTCATTTCTGGAATATTTATTTTTGTAACCAATAACATTAACACGATAACCATTAATGTGATTTACGATGAAATTATTTTTTACTAATATTCGAGTGCCAATTTGTATATTCTTTAACGCACCATCAACCACAAAATCTACATTCGCTAATTTATAGTCAAAATCAAGGTACTCTGGTTCTAAATACGTTAAACGTCTATTTCCAAAATTTACTTTATATTTTTTAGACTTTGATGCTGTAATTACAACTAAAGGATTATTAGATTTAAAATTAAGCGGCTCATTTTTATTCATGGGCACATAACCAATTTTATTTCGCGCTTTTGCAACGTCAAATTGAACATGGTTATCATATAAGCTCAATTTAATATTATTGTTTAATCTATTGTAAATATTATTTTCTGTTATTTTGAAATCTTTCTTATATTTTACTCCAACTACATCCATAAAACTTTCAACAACGAGTAGATGAAACATAACACGTTTATGTGTTAAAAAGCTTTTACTTGCTTCAATTCCAAATGCCGGCTTGGCATTTTTAATTGCAAAATAAGTAAGTGTTTTTTCCATTTCAATATCACCATTTTTAGTCCAAGTATTTTTTACCGCGTAGTGATAGCTTAACTTAGAAATTCTTTTGTTGACATTTGTCATAACGTTATCAGCAATACTTTGTAGTTCTCCAAACCTTACTGAATTTATCTCATCTTGATCGATAATAATGCTTTGTCCCCAACGATTAGGATTATGTTGTCTATCAATATATTTGTTACGATAAAATCCACTACCATCATGAAGGTTTAAAATAATATCAATGTTATTATCAACGATTAACGATTTAATTTTTTGAATTGCATTAAACTCGGGATCGGAACGTTTAATGTGTGAAAACTTTCGATTCATATCCCCATGAATGCCACGAGAACGTTTGATAATGCTTTCAAAGTTTAAATTAGGTACCACCCAAACTGAACCTTGGGTAATTTTATAATCTGTGACTAACATCGAAGCAGCATTAAAACCACCGGGCTCATCACCTTGAATACCACCTAAAACCAAGATTCTAGGACCTGCAATTTTTGAATCAAGCTTGTGCAGAGTAAACTGTAATTTCTGTGAAAAAACAGTATTCGGTAATACTGAAAAGACCAAAACTATCATTACAACAGTTTTTATCATTTTAAACATTATTTTAACTCACCTTAATATGCCAGGGTTCATAACGAACACCAAACTTGTTATTAGATCGATATCGAATCTTAATATAGCCTAAATCAACCAATTTTTTGTAAATATCGGTATCTGAAAATTTTTCAGTAAAATTCATTTTACCTAATTTGATATCACCAATATCAAAATCACCGACACCATGATACGAATGCCCCGGTGGTGCAAGTGAGCGAGAAGCTCTTGATAAGTTACCTTGGGTTTTAACTGCCTTAGCTGTAAATAGTTGCAGTTGCTTCATTAAACCACGAACTCCCGACGTTAATATAACACGCTCTCCAACATCATCTTGAATACGTTTGTATAAACTATAGGCTGCATCTTTGTACAAGTATTGGCCAGAGCTTGAAATTTTACTTAAATCTTGCGCCGGGATTTTATCGTTAACATTGGTAATTAATTTATCACCATAGAATCCATAGTCCTGCGCTGAACGAGAAATTAATTCGTCCACTAAGTCCAGCTCTGAACTTGTAAACTTACCAATAGCAGGATAATTTTTGGAATATCTAACTAATAAAGGAAAATCTAATATACTGAAGTTTAAATAACCAATAATTTTTTGTGCCCGGTTAAGTCGGCGCGATAAGCGTTTTAAAACTAAAAAATTTTTAGGCTCAAGAAATACATCTGATTTAAAGTCATTATTAAAATGTTGAATTTTATATAAATAGTCAACAACAGCAGTATCATCAGTTTCAATATCAACACTCTTGAGTATTGCCTCAACTTTAATAGGCTTTTCAGGTTTCACAATTGAATTTTCAACGCTATTAATAGCGCCTGTCATTGTTGTCGTATCACTCTCAGAGCTTGAGGTAATCTTATCAGTGGATTCTGAGGTTAGTAAGCGACTGCCATAGATACCAGCAATACCAATTGCTGATAAATAACCAAGTACTTTTCGTCTATCCATACAAATATTGATTTAGTAGTTAAAATTTTCGATTAAATTATCCTATCATGGTACCTGTTATTCATCAAAACCGCACTATAAGTATCATAAAAATAACAACTTACATCAATTTAGGAAAATTACTTGCAAACTTTGATATCCACTCAGTAGCAGCTTGTTCGCCACTCATTGTACGTCCTTCTCGGCGCATTATTTCGTTTTTGTAATGCTCAATGTGACAAATTTGTTCAACCATTCTTGCCATATAAAGATCATCTTGCTTTAAAAACATAGCCCCAATAACATAATAATCCCCCTCTAACTGACACCAGCTAACTTGGCACTTACTGACAAATTCTGGCTGAACGAACAAAATTTTCAACTCAATCACTGCACCAGCCTGTATTGGCTCGTCAGAATTGAATGAAACGCCACCATAACTCACGTTATTCAGATTCAATGTCGCACTATCATCCAAGGACTCAAGCTTGTATTCAAGCGGAATATCAGAAGGATGTCGGATATAACTTCGCATTAATTTCGTTGCCGTATGCATAATAGTAAACTCTTATTTAACTTTAACTATAATAATGCATAATGCACGCCAATTAGGCATTATTACCTTAAATAAGGGCACGACTAATATACTAGTTATAGAAAACTAACTATCGAATATCAATGAACAATATCAACTGTATATTTATCACACAAAAACAATAAATATTTTAAGCTTTAACACGTTAACCGTAAAATATTTATTCGGGATTTTCATCCAACCATTTTTGTAAAATGGCGATTAACTTTTCGGCTTGTCCACGATTGGTAATATTGAACTTGGATTTTTGACGGTATTCATCATTACGCTTTTGATAACGCCGAATTGAATATTTATTAGGTCCATATTCTTCCTTAGTTCGATTCCATTCTTCAAATCGATAGACAACAGTAGACCACGCACCTTTGGTAAGAACCTCTTTATCCAACTGTCTTATAACTAATTTATCGTCTTCTGTGTAATCAATGGTTAAATCATCTACGGTTGAAGCCATAATCCTACCCTATTTATTAAAATTTTAGTGATACAAGCAAAGTAATCCAGCAATTTAGTGAATTAGTTGCGCGAATAAATTGCAGAATATTTATCTCAGCTGCATAAGTACTATATACTAACGTGATTTTATTACGAATACAAAATCACCCTATGTTTATACAAAAGCACATAAGATCAATTATAATTGTCATAATAATCACAGTATCACTCTATCTGTCGTCCGTCATCTATTTAGGCTGGGACGATAGCATTAAACTGATTAAAAATATTTCAGCTACAGCTTGGTTAAGTCTTATAGCCTGTTCCTTTTCAAGTTATTTGCTACGATTTTTTCGTTGGAACATTTATATCAAAAGTCTTGGTTTTACAATTCCTAGTAAACTGCATTTTTTATATTACTTATCTGGTTTTGCTTTAACGGTAACCCCCGCAAAAGTGGGTGAAACTATCCGTTCATTATATTTATATAATCATGGTGTTAGTTATCCAAAAAGTATTTCAACTTTTTTTGTTGAACGTCTACTCGACTTAACCGTTGTCACTATGCTCGCAAGCCTGTTGTTAATGCAACACACCAATCATAAAATTTTTATATTGTTATTAGCCATTTTTATTTTGACTCTAATTGTTTTATTAAAAACAACGTATATTCAAAAAATACTCCAATATGGCATTTCTAATATCAAACTGCACAAAATAGTTAAACTATTAAGGAATTTAAGTTCATTATTAAGCAATGCCTCAATACTTTTAAAACTACCCTCATTATCAATTGGTCTATTATTGGGTATGTTGGCTTGGTCAATACAAGCCGCTGCGTTTTACATTTTATTGAACGAACTTGGTTTTAATATTCAACTTCACATTGCTATTAGTATTTACTCTATAGCCTTGTTATCTGGTGCCATATCGTTTATTCCTGGAGGAATAGGTAGCACTGAAATAGTAATGGGGGTATTTTTATATTCTTTCGGAGCCCCCAAAGAAGTTGTTATCTTAGCACCCATTATAATCCGAATGACTTCCTTGTGGTTTGCAGTATTAATTGGACTAGTGGCAACAATAAGTTTAACAAAAAAAATATCTATCACTAAAAACTAATACTGTAATTTGCCATTAATACAAACATTGGTCTCAATCATTTCATCAAGCAACTGCTCAAAATTAATATCATAAATATTACCCAGATTTTTACTTTTCTTGCGTAAAATAATGGTGTCTTGCTCAAATTCTGTCTGTTCACTAAACGCAAGCACGATAATATTTTTATAGTTATTAACCGTTAAACACAAACAACGTTTGTTAAACACCTGTAATAGATGACTCATTATTAATTTGAAATCGGCCTCAGATTCTATAATTAAATTAAAAGCAATAACACCTGAACCCAGAGATTGTTTACATTGTTGGTAAAATTCAACATCACTAAAAAAATCGGGTATTGCACCATAACTAAACAAATCAACAAATATGAGATCATAATGTTCTTGAGAAGCCTGTAAAATAAAACTCATCGCATCTGTATTTTTGATTAAAGGCGAATTCCACTGTTGATTTAAAAAATATTTATTTGTGGCTTCAATTATTCGATGATCGTTATCAATCCCTACTAAAATACTCTGAGGAAGATATTTATTAAAATAACGTAATAAAGCACCACCACCAGCACCCAGTACTAGTATAGATTTAATTTCGCAGACGAACATTAATACAGCCATCATTGACTGTAAATAGGGTAAAACCAAACGTTCTGGCTTCGATTTATCTAAAATACTATAGTAAGCAGTGTCATTATCCCTTATCCATCGATAACTCCCATTTTCTTCGATAGTTAATTTACCATTCCCTGTTGAAATCAACTGCAATATTCTAGTTTGAGTTGAATCTTGTGATAAAATAGCTTCAATTGTATTATTCATAATGAGTAGAAAAATTGAATTGTTTAGTTTTAATTCCAATTAACCAGCAATATATATCGGATGTTCAGGTAAAAATATCCAATGCATTACTGGAGTTAAATATCACTCAAAGCGCAATTATTAACAACAACACCGAATACTTTTTTGCTGGAGATAGTTATCTGCAATTCATTAGTTTTTTGGGCTGCTCCCCTTATCTAAATTTTAATCCCCAAAAGCAACTAACTTTATCAGACTTAAAACAAACTATAGCAGATTTGAATTATATTCAAATTCTCTCAAACTCAGAAGATTATGTTTTTTTGAATACTCAGTATGGTGTAAAAGCGATTTGTCCCGCATGTAAAAAGAAAATGACAGAATGGCAAAGCTTAATAATTCAATGGCAAAGTAATTTAAAACTGGAGACGAACTGTAAGCAATGCCTCAATGCCATATCGTTACTCGACATTGATTGGAAAAGAACTGCAGGTTTTTTCAAAACTGCGATAATATTTCATGGTATCCAAGCCGAACTTGCTGTACCAAGTGATGAATTATTGTTGAAACTAGAGAAGTTAACAAAACTACAGTGGCAATATTTTTATGGTTAATAACTGTTTATTTGACACACAATAAATATTCTTGCATTCCATTTCGATGCAAAATAGATTTTATAACTTTTAATTCGGGCATGAACTTAAATAATTGTAATTGGTTATAGCGCGGAGCTTTTATTCGTTCGGCTGATGTGGTAGTGCGTTCCATTGTAAGACTGGTTTTAATAGTGTATTCAAGCGGAGTATCGGCCATAGTCGCTTGTGTCGCAATAAAAGCATGAAATAGCGTATCTTTCTTAGAAACCTTGAGTAATGTTTTAATAAAGCATCTAAGAAATTCACGGGGAATGTAATTCAATAATTCCCAACAAAAAATAATATCAATTTTTTCATTTTTAGTTGCATCACAATAAAGCATTGAGTCGTAATCAGGCTCAGCTTCATCAGCCTCTACATCTATTTTTTTATCCTTTTCAGCATTTAAAATTGATGCAAAAAAATCTTCAATGAAAATTTTACAGTAATATTTCGAGAAAAAATCAAGATTATTATTACTTGCTGGGCCCAAATCAAGAATAACTTTTTTTGAATCTATAGATAATTTCTCGGTTATTATTTTAAATGGACGACAATTATCAAGCAGCAATGACTCTTCACAGCCATTGATTCTGGTCAGTTCAAGGTATTCCATATAAATTAATACGAATTAATGGTTAGTTTTATTTAGATCATTGTTTTTTTTTGGAATGCCATCTTTAGGATCCATTTCAATGCTACCCTTAAATTTAGCACCATCTTCAAGTGTCACTCTGGGTGAGATAATATTACCCAAAACATTACCCGTTTTACGTATAATGACATTCTCACTTCCAAACAAATCGCCATTTAATTGGCCTTCAACAATAATAATATTTGCGGTTATATTGGCATTAATTACGCCATCAACCCCAATAGTCAAATTATTTTTATGTAATTTAATTTCGCCATCAACTTTACCTTGAATAATAAAATCTTCTTCGCCAGATAATTCACCTTTAAAGTAAATAGACGAACCTATAGTAGCTGGTACACTAGTATTGTTTGACACAGGTGTAGTAGATTGTATACGTGTTGGTGTAATTGATGCTTGCGCTTTTGAAGTGCTTTCGTTCATATCATTTCCTTCTGTTTCAGGTTTACTCCATTTCACTACATTTTTTTTAATTTGATCCATATCAAACATACTTACGCTCCTAGACATATTATTTAGCTAATAACAAATATAATGTTTGACTAGAATATAACGTAATTAAATTTAATGCTAGCTATTAATATTATTATGTATTTGACTGTTTAATAACGAGAATTAGTTCTCACTTATATACTGGTGCAAAATTTAGATTATACAATCTAAATCTACTCTGGTTTTGATAATTTTATGTTTTCGGTTAATTGACCATTCACTTTTACAGGTAGTTTTCGCTTGAGCAGCTTCATCACACGCTCGGCTGTATGGCGGTAAGCTGTCAATTTACCACCGCAAATAGTAATGAGACTTGGATTTTTGACTTCATTAGTCAAAAGATAAGTGTCCCTGCTGCGTTTAAAAGCAACATCCGAGCTTTTCATTAGCACTCTGAGCCCTGCAAATTTTGATACCACATCTGAACGAACCTGGGGATTGTCTCGAGAAAAATAATGATTATAGTTACACAGTAGATAATCAACCTCTTTGTCTAAAGGCTCAACATGCTCAAGATCACCTGTGAATACTGTTTCAGTTGTACCTACCAAGGTTTTCCCCTTCCATGGGATAAAAAATATAGCGCGACCATCAGCAGGAGAATCGGCGTAATAAATGCCTTTTTTCATCTCATGGTCTAATATGATATGCGCACCCTGAATAAAATCAATTTCTATTTTTTTTTGCTCAGGCGCAATAATATCCAGTACTTCATTTATCCAAGGCCCTGCTGCATTTATTATAACTGTTGACGAACAATCAATAACGGCATCTTCTTCCATGTAGGTAATGTTATAACCAGAATTATTAGCTTCAACACGTAGCAATTCTGCCGGCACCACAACATTAGCTCCAAATTTTTTTGCTGAGTTTATAACGGCATGAGTTAGTTCACTATCGTCTGTTTGGGCGTCATAAAACTGATAAACCGCTAATAAATTTTTAATTTCTAAACCATCCAATTCATGCCATTTTGATTTTGATATTTTTTTATAAAAAGTATTTTTACTAAAGCCACCCAGTATTGAATATAAAGTTAAGCCAAGCCGGATAGCCAATCGCGAGCGAATCGATTTTTTATAAACTGGAATATAAACTGGGATTAATTTAACTAACTCAGGAGCCAAAGATAATAATATTCGTCTTTCACGTAAACATTCAAAAACCAGCTTTAACTCAAAATGTTCTAAATACCGTAAACCACCGTGAATTAATTTACTCGAACGACTCGATGTGCCGGCGGCTATTTCTTTTTTTTCTAACAATAATACTTTATAACCATTTACTGATGCAGCTTGTGCAACGCCTGCGCCGTGAATGCCGGCACCAATTATAGTCACATCATAACGTTTAGTGTTCACAGGAACTCAATTTAAGCCGACTATCTAATAATAAACCACCAACATCCATACTTTCAATCATGTCGACTCCTTTTTCGCTCAATTCCATCGCAAGCTCAGCATCTGTAACTTCATAAGTAACCCATTGCCAAGGACCTTGCCATAAACCGTCTATTTCAAAATTAATTTTCTTATAATTTACAACTATCATCTCGGGTTCAAATTCAGTTACAAGTTTATGACTAATATCATCCCACTTTGTAACAACCCATGCAACATCACAACCATAGTTATCTCGAGAGTATTTTAATGACTCCATGTTATATGAAATTACTATTATTTGTGACCACACTGATTTTAAGTCCTTATAAACATTATCAACAACTCTCTCGATGCCAAACTGTGATAAAGATTCATCTTTTAGCTCTACTAATATCTTACCGTTTTTATATTTTTTTAAAACAGCAACCATGTCTGACAATAAAGAAATCTTATTATCAATAAACTTGTTTCCAAATCGTATCTGCTCTGCTGCATTATAGTTCTGTAAATCATTTTTAGATAAAGTCATTATATTTTTATCTACGTTTGACACACGTTGCATATTGGCATCATGGTAAATAACGACCGTGTTATCTTTTAAGCACTGGATATCAATTTCGACATAACAGGCACCCGCTTCAAATGCTGCAGATATTGCCAGCTCACTATTTTCGGGGTAACATTGAGCATAACCACGATGCGCTACAATTTTGGGTATTTTATTTCTCATTTTTCATCTCCCTTTGCCATTCATTAAATCTGTTTTCTAATGTTGAATTAGCGCATGGTTTAAAGTTACAACTATTCTTCTGCACAAGATTAACCCGAAAATCTGTTAGCAAATGCAATAAACCCAATAATGTTGCTTCTTTATCAGTAGCGCGAACAACGTTCATTTTAGTTATATCAGACAGTCTTTGGCACATGCCATCAAGCACAGACAAACCACCCGAAATTTTAATTTCTGAATTAGATTTGATTTTCATTAAATTTATATTTTCAGCAATCAAAAAAACAATACTTTCTATCACAGCTATCGCTTTTGCTGTTGTTTTTGCTTCTCCAATAAAACGTGATTTTAAAATAGTTATCCAATAAGGAGAACCAACTCCCGATATTCCATTAATAAATACTGGTATATTGTCTCGATAGTGTTGCATCTTGTTAGTTAGTAAATCATAAATATCGATGGTTTTATTTTGATCTTGCAACCAATCTAATGCCGTACCTGCACCGTTAACGGTGCCCTCCCATGCTTTAATTCTCTTACTTTTGTCAGTGTAGATACTACCAGACAAAATTCGATCTGGAATTTTATTTTGTTCATTAATATTTAATACAAATGCGCCACTGCCAATATTCACTGTAAACTGTTTATCTGATGGCATACCATTTGAAAATACTGCCGCTGATTGATCTCCGGTACAAATAGTCACATCACATTGTCCGTTCCAGTTTAGCAATTGACCATAGTTATATTTTGTTGTTACACAATTGGCTAAGATTGATTTCGGGATAGAAAATAAGTTCAGCAGCTCATCATCCCAGTTTAAACTATCTTTATTAAATAATAATGTTCTAGCCGCATTGGCTGGATCAACATAACGATTCCTTCCTGCAACACAACTATATAATAGATAACTTGATAAAGGAGCAATACACAGTTCATTATTTTCTTGTGCTTTTTTAACATTGGCTAAGTTTTCCAAACACCAAAGCATTTTACTAACGCCATAATGCGCCGATAAAAATAAACCCGTTTTATTTTTGATTTGCGTTCGCTTCGCTTCATAGTCTTTAATAATATTTTCTGCTCGAGTATCCTGCCAACTAATTGCATCAGACAAAACTTCTCCGGTTTTATAATTCCAACAGACGATGGTGGAACGTTGTGTCGCTATACCCGCTTTAATTTTGAATTTTCGTGGGTCATCAATTTTTTTTGAACAAATTAAAATAACTGCTTGAATGGAGTGATAAATCTCATTAACATTGTGTTGAATAAATAATTTATCCTTCACTGGTATTCGCTTGGTAGTAATCGTTTTTGATGCACTTGCGATTATTTTTCCATCAGGCGTATAAAGCGTTGCCCGACTGGCATGTCCACCTTGATCTATTGCTAAAATATAATCGTATGTATCATCATTAATAGTCATAACTAATTATAAATAATATGAGGTAGAGCCAAATATTTTTTACTCGCCATCTCAGTTAAACGGCTAACAGTACGCTCAAATGCAAATTTAAGTCTTTTTCCGGTGTACAACTCAAAAGGCAATACACTCGCGGACATCACTAATTTAACTTTGTGATCATAGAGCGCATCAATTAAGTGGATGAAACGTTTTGCTGCATCATCTTCAGATTCAGTTAAAATCGGAACATCACTAATGAAAACAGTATGAAACATTTGAGCGATTTCTAAATAATCGGGTGCCGCATGAGCTTGCATACATATAATTTTAAAATCAAACCAAACAACATCATTCGCAATTGACTTTATAGTCATAGCCCGATGATTAATGGTAATACTATCTATAGTAGAGCTATTATTGGGTGCTAGTGAATTAAAATATTCGGTCATCTGGTTAATTGCATCAACGTTAATATGATACGTACCACTTTTTTCGAGTTGTAATAATCGAAAATCTTCATTTGAACATAATTCAAATTCTTTAGTGTTAATGTTTAAATAATCAATTGTTGGTAAAAATAAATTACGTTGTAAGCCATTTTTGTATAGTTCATTTATTTTAACGTTTGAGGTTGCAAATAAGGTAACACCATATTCAAATAAAGATTTAAATAAACCGGTTAATAACATTGCATCAGTAATATCATGAACGTGAAATTCGTCCAAACAGAGTACTCGTACTTCTTTGGATATTAATTTTGCTACTATCGGTAAAGGATTAGGTGTTTTAGGTAACGCACGTAATTGTTCATGAATATCGATCATGAAACGGTGAAAATGTATTCTGCGTTTATTTTTGAATGGTAAAACCTCAAAAAAACAATCCATTAAGAAGGTTTTTCCACGCCCTACGCCTCCCCAGAAGTAGAGCCCACGAACCGTTCGCCGATCCTTTTTTATTATTTTATGCCACCACCTCGGTTTAACTTGAGGTGTTGACAATAGTTCATCATATAAATTTTGAATTAATTGAACAGCCTGTTCTTGCGCAGCATCATATTTAAAATTGTGTAATTTCAGTTTTTCGTGAAATTTATCGATTGGACCCACAAACAGCTCACTATTAATAAGTTGAAACAATTGCTTATACTACGTTATAGATATAGTAGAATATTTTGGACTCGATGAACAATTACTATTATGTTTAGTGCTAAAAAACGGTACAATGTTGCACTTTTTTTGTGCAGAGAAAATAGGATTTATACTTGAAAAATTACGCAGTCGGACAACGCTGGATTAGTGAAACTGAATCAGATCTCGGTCTGGGTACTATCATTCAAGTAGAACACCGGACCGTCACTGTTAGCTTCTCATCCTGTGATGAAACACGTACTTACGCCCTGCAAAATGCCCCATTAGCGCGTATCATCTTCAAGAAAAATGACGAGATACAAGATCTTACACAACGTCGTTTGACGATTATTGAGCTAAAAAATACTGAAAATAAGTACCAATATTATGTCGAAGATGAAAATGCTGTTAAGTCTTGGCTCGATGAAACTCAAATAAACCACCACACAAAACTCAATAATGCCACCGATAGGCTTTTTTCGGGACAAATCGATGCTGAAAAGTGGTTTTCCTTACGTTATAAAACCTTAATTTTCAAAGATACTATTGAACAATCTGATACCTACGGCTTAACCGGTGCTAGGATTGATCTAGTACCCCATCAATTATATATCGCTAACGAAGTATCAAATCGGTTTTCACCTCGAGTACTGTTGGCAGATGAAGTTGGGCTTGGAAAAACAATTGAGGCCTGTTTGATTTTACATCAACAGTATTTAACCGAAGCTGTACAAAAAATACTCATTATTGTTCCTCAAGCCCTCATCCATCAGTGGCTGGTGGAATTATTAAGACGGGTAAATTTGCGTTTTAGCCTACTTGATGAAGAAAGATGCACCGCAATCGAAGAAAATTCACCTGAAATCAATCCATTTGATAGTGAGCAACTTGTGCTTTGTTCGTTGGAGCAATTTTCTGAGAACCCCAATCGCGCCCAACAAATAATTAAATGTCAATGGGATATGTTAATTGTTGATGAAGCTCATCACTTGTATTGGTCAGAACAACAACCCAGTCCGGAATACATGCTGATTGATGTGCTCGCCAAAATAGCATCGAGTGTATTGCTATTAACAGCAACACCTGAGCAATTAGGTCAAAGCGGTCATTTTGCTCGATTACGATTACTTGACCCAATACGGTATCATGATTTAGCAAGCTTTATAAAAGAAGAATCAAGTTATTTTAAGATTGTTGAGATCATAAATAAAATTATCGATGCTTCAGAAATCACGGATACCGATTGTAAAAATCTACAACGACAATTTTTTGATGCCAGTTTAGAGCTAAGTTTAAAAAAATATCAAGAGTATGAAAAAACAGGTAATTTAGAAAACGACTTTATTGAATCATTAATTGACAAATTAATCGATCAACATGGTACAGGTCGTTGTTTATTTAGAAATAGTCGCTTTGGTGTTAAAGGATTTCCAAACAGAATTTTAAATGCAGTGGCTTTAGAGCTACCCAATCAGTATAAGAATACTCATCCAAAACTCACTAATAATGATGATATAGAGTTAAATATATTAAACAATCAATATCCAGAAATTGCCTATTCACTAATTGATGAATTTCAAAATACGGCTTGGTGGCAATTTGATCCACGAATTGAATTTTTATATCAAACAATAAATAAATTAAAACCCAAAAAAGTTTTAATCATATGTGCACACCGAGATACGGCTGAGGATATTAAACTTGCTTTAAAAACACGTTATGGCATAAATATCGCCATGTTTCACGAAGACATGAGTATTGTTAAACGTGATAAGTCCGCAGCGTTCTTTGCTGATCCTGAATCAGGAAGTCAGGCATTAGTCTGTTCTGAAATTGGCAGCGAAGGTAGAAATTTTCAGTTCTCACATCATTTAATATTATTTGATTTGCCCTTAATCCCAGATTTATTAGAACAACGGATTGGTCGGCTCGATCGAATTGGACAACAACATGATGTTCAAATTCATGCTTTATATTTAAAAGGCTCAGCCCAGGAGTACTTGTTTCGTTGGTATCATGAGGGGCTTAATGCCTTCACTAAAACATGTCCAGCAGGACAGAATGTCTATAATACATTCTACCAGGAATTAGCCGCGATATTGTCCAAAAAAACCAATAAGCCATCAACATTCGAGGTATTACTAGATAAAACAAAATCAAACCTTCAAGATTTAAACCAATCTTTACAATCGGGTCGAGACAGGTTATTAGAATTAAATTCTCATCGAAAACATGTCTCAACCAAAATTATCAAGTCTATAAAATTAAATTCAAAATCCGATGATTTGCAAGAATACATGGAACATGTTTTTGGATGTTATGGCGTTGATTTTGAGGATCACTCCCACAATCAATATATCATTCGACCTAGCGAACATATGCACACTGCGCATTTTCCTTTATTACCAGCCGATGGCAAAACAATTACCTTTGATCGTGAGACAGCATTAAAACATGAAGACATCGACTTTGTTAGCTGGGAGCATCCTATGGTAACAGCCGTAATCGATATGATATCAGCTAACGAGTTAGGAAATACTGCAGTCTCATTAATTAAACACAAGGCCATTAAATCAGGAAGCATGTTGTTAGAGTGCTTATTTGTGCTTGATTATTCTGCGCCAAAATATTATCAAATGAGTCAATATTTTTCTAACAAAACAATTCATATTGTTATTGATAATAAAGCAAAAGATATCTCGCCATTATTTAGCAATCAAGACATTTACCTAAGCCACGACCCCGTCTCTAAAGCTGCGGCAAATCAATTAATAATTAGCATGTCGAAACTAATTAATATGTTGTTAGAGCATGCTACAAATAATGCAAACACACAACTAACAACTATGATAAACAACGCTCACCAAAATATTAATTCAAAAATGGACTTTGAAATCGATCGACTAACAACACTTAAAAAACTAAACCCCAATATTCGTGAAGATGAAATTGAACATTTACAAGTCACACAGAACAATATGCACGAATACATTAACAATGCGACTTTAAGATTAGATGCTACCCGAATAATTATTGTCGAATAAATATCATAGAAACCACTTGGAAATCCTAAATGAAAATACTAGATAAAATCCCATACCCCTTAGTTATTATAATTGCAATATTTTTAGCAATAGCCCCGCCGACTGGTGAACCCCACCTAATAGAAAAATTAAAAATGCTGGGTAATTTAAACTTGAGCAAATTCATAGATATGTTTGACTTGTTTTTACATTCCAGCCCATTAATTGTCTTATTGCTAAAAATCATTCGTACTGTAATGACTAAAAATAATTCCAAATAAAACCTTGTAAAATTTAATATTATTAGCGCCTCAAATTTCAAATAATATAGTTAATATAAATTATGTTTTATGCTAAATTTTATCTAAACTATAAGGCAAGAATGTATAACGACTAACTTTTTTTATTCACAAGGCAAAGTTTTATACGACACAATGGGTTGGTAAAGAAAAAATATAATATTTATTTTGCAGTTTTAATTCGATTGCTTAATTTTAGATTTTATTTCTAATGCAAGATATTTAGCATCTCGAACGGCACCGTAGATACTATGTGAAGAAACTAAGCGTAAAAACCTCAACCCTATAAAAAATAAATTAGGCATGACGCTTTCAAAATCTGTTTTTAAGATTGGGTAACCTTGATCAGTGATTAAAGTACTTTTTAATTTATTATCAATAATAGAGCTAATATCAACTCGAAATCCGGTACACCAAATTATAGTTGTATCATTTAACGTTAGCGTCTTATCATTTTTGAATAACGCAATATTGTCTATAATTTTAATAACTTTTCCCCTTAAAACCACACCATAGTTATCTCGCAATGTACTCGGTTTAGGATATGTTGCTGGATCACCTTTATTTTGAGCTATATTACGAATTAACCGACCAAATAACGATTTACTACGAATATCAAAAACCTTTAACTTTTTAACGTAACTATAAATTGATATGCCAAAAATTGAATTCGGAAAATATTTATTATTGCTTGTTGCTAAGGTAATATTATATTTTTTTATTCTCGCCAATTCATCACAAATTTGAACTCCTGAACTCCCTGAACCGACAATTAAAACATTTTTGGTTTTAATTTGTTCTGGTGCAATATAATTTATTGAATGCATTTGTTGAACATTGCTAGTAATATTTAGTGGTAGCTTTGGAATATAAGTTTTATTAAGTCCCACTGCAAAAACTACAATTTTCGTTTCATAAGAATAAGAATCAGACTCAATGTTCCAATACCCATCCTGAAAATTTACATTTTTTACCTCAGAAAAATTGATGCGAGGAGAAAAGCTCTTAGACCACTGCTCGAATTGATTTATTATTTGTTTTTTATTAATTAAATTATTATCATTGATTGAGTTTAACTCACCCGGTAAATTATTCATCCAATTTGCCGTATTCATCTTAAAGCCATTCCAACGCTTATTATACCAAGATGAAAACGCTCGATCTTTTTCGATAATCAAGTAGGAAATATTATCTTGCTCTAAATAATATGACAATAATACACCGCATTGGCCTGCGCCAATGATGATAACATCATACTCAGAGTCATTAATCATATTAAAATTCACAAAGTCGAAATGAATATAACTTTATTATGAGTTATAATCTTTATTATTATGTAATCCTAGTAAATAGTAAATCTATGGTATTCGATCCTAATAAATACATTTTCACAATTAATGTCGATAACTTTGAATCACAAGTCATTGCGTACTCTGAAACCACACCGATCTTAATCGATTTTTGGGCTGATTGGTGCCCTCCTTGTTTGGTTATATCACCAATCTTAGAAAATATTATTGATAAGTATCAAGGAAAAATAGCTCTTGGTAAAATTGAAGTCGACCACGATGAAAATATGAAGCTTGCGGGTCGATATCAAACTCGTGGGTTTCCAAGTATTTTATTAATTTCCAATGGTAATGAAATAGACAGATTTACCGGATCAAAATCACAACAATTCATATCAACGTTTATTGAAGATAATCTCGAGAATTTTTAAAGACCCAGTAAATCTAAATAAAACGATGCCCAAAAAATAATTAACGAAAAAGCCAATGCTAAACTAATATAACTATTTCTACGTGAAACTATTTTACCACTATCATTTTTACCATCTATCATCACTCTAGACATTAATGCATCTAATAATAGCACCATGAATACCAATGGTGTTAGTGATGGTATCACAGTGTTAAAAAAAGCATCAACACCCTCATAGCTTTCATGAGTACCTGCTACAGGTACAACACTATTAAAAAACACAGTTGTCAGTAATAAAACTATTCGTAGAAAACCCATTTCTTTTAAAATCATTACTATTTCACTTTTATTGTAAGGGAGGAAAATTAACTTTAACCTGATTTTCAAGTACAGCATCAAACTTTAAATCAATGCTATATTTATCTCCAACTGAATCTACTCGAACTTGTTTTAGCTGTGGCAAAGTCTGTGCTAAATAGGCACATAATGCCGCAATTTGTTGATCATTATCTTTCATATAAGCATGAACGAGATGATCGGCCACAAATTGAGCCCGTTGAGTTTTATCTGGTAATGCTATTTGCTCATTATTTAATGTAATGCCAGAATCCATATCGCGATCCATTTTAGCAAGATATTTTTGTTGTAGCTTACTAATAGATTTTTTACGATTATATTCGAGTTTTAATTCACCGTTAATAACAACGACCATTAATTTACCCTCTGCTGAAACGCCAACCATATGTATTAGTTACCTTTATTACACTTAACTTATAAATTTAAACCAAAAAATTCTTGAGCCGCATGTGTTGTCTCGGCAGCTAGGCTATCATAATCTTTATTGAGTATATTTGCTATCTCCTGCACGATATGCGGTAGATATTTAGGCTCATTACGCCGAGATTTTGGCTTAGGTTTCAATGACCTAGGTAATAAATAAGGTGCATCAGTCTCAACTAATAAGCGATCACTCGGTATATTACACAGTAGTTCATGTAAATGATGCCCTCGTCTTTCATCGCACGCCCAACCGGTAATACCGATGTGAGCATCTAACTGCAAGTAATCATTAAGCTCATCGTAGCTTCCGGTAAAACAATGAACAACGACGCGGGATAATTTACCGCGGTATTTTTTCAGAATCTTGTAAAAGTCACTATGGGCATCTCGTTGATGTAAAAATACCGGTAAATCAGCCTGACAGGCATATTCCAACTGCGCCTCAAAACAATAAAGTTGTGATTTTTGACTAGAATAATTACGGTTATAGTCTAAGCCAAATTCACCTAATGCAACGACGCATTGATGCCTGCTTAACTCATCAATTTTTACTATATCAGCACTGTTAAAATTATCGGCATGATGTGGGTGTATACCCACCGTAGACTTTAAATTCTCCGGATATTGTTCACAAAGATTAATTGCTTGTACCGAATTACCAATATCTGTTCCTGTGACAATCATTGTCTCTACGCCTAACTCAACTGCCTGAGATATTACTTGCGATAAATCCAACCTAAAGTTGGAACTTGTAAAATTTACCCCAATATCGATTAAGTTATTCATAATTATTCAATTTATTAAAATTAGCCGTAGATTGATGCTGTAAATACTATTAAAATAACAGGTATATTAAAACAACCAACGTCTACTAAGAAGCAATATTATATGAATCTGAATAAATTAAAAACAATATTTTTATTTTTGCTTCCAATATTCATCCTATCATGTACCACCACGCCAGAGGATCGAAATCTCAATAATAAAATTTCAAATGAAGCTTATCAAGACTCTTTAAATAATTATAACGAACTCAAATTTTTATTTGAAAACAAGAAATACGATGAAGCATATAGTTTGCTAAATGATATGAAAGAAAACTTACCCTACAGTAGACACACAAAATTTGGAAAGATATTAGAAATTCATAGCTATTACGAGCAAAATAAATTTGATCTCACTATACAAAATGCCACTACATTTATTAATTCTCACCCGCTTCACACCAGAATTGACTATGTTATGTATTTACGTGCCATATCCAGTTTTGAGTTAAATAAATCTTTATATCAGCACCTATCTCAAATTCCTAAAATTATTACTGTAAACCGTTCTAAAGTTCGTCGCACTTTTAGTTACTTCTCGGTATTGGCTCAAAAATACCCTAAAAGCACTTACTTTAAAAATACGGTTAGCAAGTTAAAACTGCTACGACAAGTTTTATCTGACTATGAACTTAATGATGCCTATCTGTTATTTGATAATGCTAAATATAATGATGTTGTTGCTCGGGTAGATTACTTAATTAAAAGTTATCCGCGTTCTACCAATATTTCCAAAGCACTCAAATTGCAGGCAAAAGCATATCGTTCCTTAGGGTTAGTCGATACAGCAAAATCTATTGAAAGTAATGTGCGCCGAAATAACCAATGAAACACCTTACTTCAAGTATGATCTACAAGTGAACAATTATTAACCATATAAAAGTTATAATTAAAGCCGCTTATAAGCAATTGATTTAATAGATTTTATTAGAAGATCTTAGACAGTAAAAAAACCAATACAAGACTAATCCACTTTAAATATTTTCGCGTAACAAAATTCAAGAAAATATCATTTCGTTCGATACTATCATCAAGACTGTAGTACATGACAGACATGTCATCAGTAGTGTGTAATTTCAACATAGGTTGTTACAGATGATTATCGACTTGCAAAGTGATCAAATTCGAATCCCAAAAGATATGGAAGACTATCTGCGTAAATTGGCGAGAAATAATGGTCAATCATTTTCAACAATTAAAACTAAAACGGACTTATTAAAAGCCTTTATAAAAACACTGCCGCAACAACAAGCCTATGAATTACTAAATAGCATCGAGCAATATAAAATATCAAAAGATAATAAATAAATTATTAGATCTGGGAAAAATAATTTTTTAAGTATTGCTCAAATGAAATAGAATCTAGACTTTCAATTTCTTTTTGTTTATCTACCGAAGCAGTTGCTAAATCTTCATAAAACTTAATTTGGTTTTCATTTATATCATACTCATCAAAAAATTTCTTATGTTGTTGTGATAAGCGGAGTGCAAAATGATAAAACCCTTCGTTTCTATTTCTCATTTCAAATAACATTTTTGCAGACGGTGTTTTATCTGGGTCTATAAATGCATTTCGTTGAACTATTAAAGACTTAGAATAATTATTTGTGTTATTGGCTTCATCTAAGGCAATACAAATTTCTTTCATCTCATAACACAATTCAACACCCCAGTCTTTTAGCAATCGTTTTGAACCACGCTGTAAGAGCGTAAACTCTGGGGTACGCCCATAATGTGCTGTTTCTATTTCATTATGATCTATTTCTACTTGCTCTTGTTTTGTTATGCTGTCACTTTTTTGCAATAAACACAGCAAAATAAATGCTTCTATAAAATACATTTGTTCTTCATTAATGCCCGAAGGTTCAAAAGCATTAACATCGAGAGAACGTAACTCAATATATTGTACACCGCGTTTTTTTAAAGCTAATGATGGTTTTTCATTATTGTTTAAGATTTGTTTTGGTCTAACCGTACTATAATATTCATTTTCAATTTGTAATATATGAGTATTTAATTGCTGAAATTCACCATTACTTTTAATGCCAATATTGATATAACCCGAATACGGTGTTTCTGTTGCCGACTTTAAACTCTCGACATATTTATTTAGAGAGTTGTAATCTGCTTTTACACCCGATTCATTTTCTTTATTGTTTTGATAACCGATATCTCCCATCCTTAGCGAAGTGGCATAGGGCTGATAATAACTCGTCACATCAAAATGCTCTAAATTGGTTGATTGCCCTCCCAAGAAAGACTTACAGACGGCAGGCGAAGCTCCAAATAAATAAGGAATAACCCAACCATTTCGTAATAAATTTCGTAATATTCCAAAATATTGCTCAGAAATAAAATCGTTTAGATTATCAGTATTATTCTGATGAGCCTGATATTTTTCCCAAAACGAGTAACCTAAAGAATAATTATAATGAACGCCTGCTATCACCTGCATAACTCGACCATAACGATGTGCCAAACCTTTTCGATACACGGTTTTCATTTTTCCAACGTTAGAACTACCGTATTCGGCAATCGGAATGCTTGTTTCACCGGCCACAACACAAGGCATGCTGGTAGCCCATAGGATTTCATTATCTAATTTATCATATACAAACTTTTGAGTATTATTCAAAAATGTTAACGACTCTTTGATGGAGTTCAATGGCGGCGTAATAAACTCTGTTAAGGATTCAGAATAGTCTGTAGTAATATGAGCGTTAGTTAAAGCCGAGCCAAGTGCTTTTGGGTGCGGTAATTGTGATATTTTGCCTTCATGACTAACGCGTAGCGTTTCTTTTTCAAGGCCCACTTTACTATCTGGCAAAGTAGCAATAACATCGTCTTGTAATAGCCAATCTATATTTTTAATTAAATGCGAACTATTTTTTGTATTTTTCATGAAATTAACCAAGACTCCATTATCACTTTTCGACTATTATATCTTATTATGCTTAATAATAACGATTTGTTAGAATTTAAGGGCTATTAAATGCAAACACAACAATTTAAAGTTATTACATTTGATCTTGATGATACTTTATGGGAGTGCATGCCGGTTATTGAAAGGGCTGAATTAAAACTCAGAAAATGGCTTGAAATAAATTTTCCACTAATAACTTCAAAATATAGTTCTAAGGATTGTATCAAATTTCGAGAAAAAGTATCTGCGCGACACCCAGAACATGCGTACGACTTTACCTTTCTTCGCAAAAAACAGTTATATCATGTCGCACTTGAATCTGGTTATAATACAAAAATTGCCCAAAACATTAGCGACCAGGGATTTCATATTTTTATAACCGAAAGAAGCAATGTTAAGCTTTATGATGACGTTATACCGTCTTTTAATAAACTAGTACAACACTTCCAACTTGGTGCCTTAACAAATGGAAATGTTGATCTCAGTAAAACTAAATTAGATAATTATTTTAATTTTTCATTAAATGCAATCACTGCGGGATATCTAAAACCGGACTATCGATTTTTTAAACAAGCCTGTAAGTTGGCTACTGTTGATGCTTCTGAAATACTGCACATTGGCGATCATCCTATTCATGATATCAATGGAGCTAAAAATGCTGGAATGGAAGCTATCTGGCTAAACCGCAACAACAATGTCTGGCCTGATTTACCTAGGCCAAATAAAATTATTTACAGCTTATCTGAATTACCTAATTTATTACTAAACTGTTAAATATTTCGTGTAAATATTAAAATTATTGATTACAATCACTATGACTATGACTGATACCCCATATATAATAGAAGTTAATGAGCAAAATTTTGTTTCTGCGGTAGCACAAAACTCAAATCGAGTTCCAGTTTTTTTAGATTTTTATGCTGATTGGTGCGCTCCCTGTAAAATCTTAACCCCATTACTCAGTAAGCTCGCCCAAGAATACCAAGGTAAGTTTATTTTTGCCAAAGTAAACAGTGACGAACAAAAGGAACTTGCTGCGCAATTTGCAATTAAAAGTTTACCTACCGTTAAGATTGTCCGAAATGAAAAAACAATTGATGAATTTCAAGGTGCAAAAACAGAAAATGGTTTACGTGAAATAATAGAACGAGTTATTGATCAAGAATGGAATATTTTACACCAGCAAGCAGTAGCAGAAATACATCAAGGAAAAATAGACGATGCTATCAACTTATTAAAAAAGGCCTATGAATTGCAGCCAAACGATCTTGCCATAAAAACAGACCTAGCATCAATTTTGTATCAAACTGATAATATTGCTGATGCCAACCAACTATTAGACTCCTTTAGTACCCAAGAAAAGCAAGATTCTAATGTTAAATCTTTACTAACGCGAATTGGCTACCAAAAAATTGTTGCTAGTGCACCAGCCAAAGCCGAACTTGAAACAATAATCGAAAATAACCCTAAGGATCTAACAGCTCGCCACCAATTAATTGCAAACTTAGTTTCCTTAGGCGAATACGAGCCAGCTTTACAGCACTTACTCGAAGCAATGAAGCTAGAAATAAAATCTAAAGAGACAAAAGCACAACAAGCTCTGATTGAAGTATTCAGTTTACTGGGAAACAATGGCGACTTAGTTAAACGATACCGAGCTAAAATGTATTCAATTTTAAATTAAAATGATATTTTAGAATTAAAGAGCCCATCTGTATAAGTATTTGCTTATTAAGTAACTGAAAAATAATATATTATTCGCAAATCGTCCAAAACATATGGATCCAATCTTAAAATAATGGATAATGGGCTAATCCCCTCCTTGTAAACCAATTAACTTAAAAATAGCATGGTTACTAAAACATATTTTACAAACAAGATGCGTTTATAAATCGCACGATTATTTTTATTATTTTCGGTGTTAATATCATAAAGGTGGATCATTATGAAGACTCAAGCATTAAAGTCATTAAGTATTTTCATGACTCTCATTAGTTTTTCAAGCTTGCTACATGCAGCAACTCAAGATAATCAAATATCCTGGGCTGGTTGTGGCATAACAAAAAAAGCATTCATGCAAGAACTGGCTCTTGCTTTCACCGCTAAAACCGGTGTTGCTGTTTCACTGCAAGGTGGAGGTGCAACGAAAGGTATTCGTGACACTATCAATAATAAAATAGATATCGGTGGTACCTGCCGAATGACTCTACCAAGTGTTGAGCAAACAGAATTACATGCAACCTTACACCCAGTTGCTTGGGACGCATTAGCGATTATTGTGAATAAAAAAAATCCAATATCGAACTTATCAATGGCTCAAGTTAAAGATATTTACACCGGTAAAATTACCAATTGGAAAACACTCAATGGTCGTGATGCTCCAATTCACCTATATACTCGTCGAGGTAAAATATCGGGCGTTGGTTATGCTATAAGACAATATATTTTTAAAGACAGCAGTATGATATTTAAAAGTCACCACGTAGTAAAATCTTCAGGTCCGCTTGAAAAAGCCTGCGAAAAGGATATTAATGCCATGGGAATTACCGGCATCAGTAGTGCCAGAAAACGAAATGTTAAAATTGTAAAATTCAATGGCATGAAACCAAGTTATAGCAATTTAAAAGCTGGTAAATATTTTCTGTACCGTCCATTATATCTTGTGACCAGCCCTGCCCCATCAAAATTAGCAAAAGACTTTATTTCTTATGCTTCATCTTCTGAAGGAAGACGCATTATAAGAGATAATGGAACTGTACCTTACCTAGACGCACCTCGACTATTAACAAAAATGTTAGTCTACGGTTTTGGAGTGAAATAGTATTTATTAAATGATTAGAAGCAACTAATCATTTATTAATATCTGAGCCACTTCGTCTAAAACATCGTTATACTTTTCTGCGTTTTTTAAACCAGCGAGCCGCAGTTTTTCGATATTTTTTTTACTACCATTATCCAGTGCGGTGTCGGCATCATAAAGACTCGGCTGGATACGGTAAAACTTAGCGTTCTCAACAGTTGAAACTATTTTATCCATATGATAATCTATCATTTGCGGCCCACCTTCAAGTGCAATATCCAATAATGGTTTAGTCCAGCTAAGTAAACCCCAATTTTTAGCTTTGCTATACGTATAAGCTTGTAATTCCCGACCGGTGCCAAGTGATAATATCATCAAATCTTTAATACCATTAACTACTTCAAACTTTACAGCCTCAGAATAGGCACACAAGGTAGGATTGTTGGCAACTACACCACCATCGATTAAATCAAGCCGTTTCCTATTATCGCCAAGCGACTCTACTTGAGCAGACTTAAATATGGTAGGTGCTGCGGAACTTGCTCGTAGTAAATCTTTAACGTAAAAGTCTTCGTTTTTCCTCAAAGCATCGTGTTGCGCAAAGATTACCGGTTTGCGTTTATTAATATCATAGGATAATAAGCAAGTTGCTTTAGTTAACTCACTTAATCTAGTGTCTCCAAATGCCGACTCAAGAATTTGCTCTAACTTTTTTTCAGATATTTTTTCATCTAAAAATGACCACAAAGTACGTAGATTACGAAAAAAACCCACCTTAAAAATAGCAGAACCATTCTGCAAGTAAAAGTCAACCGCATCTTTGGCCGAAAATTTTAATTGTCCATTTCGATCAGGACAAATATATGCTGAAGCCAATATTGCTCCGGTGCTGGTTCCTGCTACCATATCAAAGTAGTCACCTAAACGAGCGTTAGGATCTCCTGATAATTTTTGCAACTTAGCTTCAAGCGCAATCAATATTTGACCAGGAAGAATACCTCGAATTCCACCACCATCAAGAGATAAAATTTTAAATGACATTAACTTAGCCTTTTATTATTGTTTTAGTATTAAATGCTGAGCCTATTTGTTTTGTTAACGAACTTATAATTTCATTGATACGTAACTCAGAGTATGGCTCTCTTTCAGTCGTACCCCAAACAACATTAGGCCAACAATAATCGGAGGGATCTCGACCCACTATATGAATGTGCAACTGTTTAACGACATTTCCTATAGCGGCAATATTTAATTTGGATATTTTAAAATTATTTTTAACAAATGAACCTAATAGGTTTATTTCATCGTGCAATTGATGTTGTTCATTTAGAGGTAAATCTATAATTTCTGATTCAGAAGTTATTGGAACGAGAATAAACCATGGTAAAAGTGCATTATTCATCAACAATAATAGGCTGTTATTTAATTTACCTAAGGTAATACAGTCATTATCTAACCGAGAATCGAGTTTAAAATTATTCATATATTAATGAGTTACTTTATCGCCCTAAATTTCTGTGCCTTTAATGGGATAAAACATCGAAGTTTTTACCTAGTTGGTAATGTCCTCGTAAACGCAACGATGTCAACTTGATCTTGAGTATTCAAAGTTCTAAGAGAAATCATAGCAGCATTTGGTTGTCCATTTCTTATTTTATGAAGAACTTCCCATGGATTTTTATTTGCTACAGTACCAACATATTCCGGAATCTTTCTACTTTCATGAAAATTAATCTTTTTACCATCATAGCCATGACAAACCGCACATATTGTTTGAAAAAATTGGGCTCCGCGTTGTACGCTTCCCTTGACTTTTTTACTATTAACATCAATGTACTTGCTCATATCCAATTGACCGCGGCTAACAAATAAAGCCAAATTATCAAGCCCGTCATCATTAATCATTGTTTTAGAGTAGCCGTGAGTCTTATTTCGGATGATTTTTTTTATGATATTTACAGCTTTACCCGATGTGTTTCTAATGCCTTTAACACCCGAAAAATGAGAGCCACTTTTATAAGCCCCATCTCGACCGTTATAATCCCAACCGTGACATTCTTTACAACGCCAAGTCGTCGCTCCTTGCTTTTTACCCGCACTAGGATATGAAGGATGTGTCTTATCTGGAGCTGTAACATTTAGTGCTTTAGCCCAATTATCATAGATTTTCCCACCCTGACTTAATTTCCAAGCTTCACTCGGATTGTCTAAAGCCAATGCATCTTGTTTAACCAAGATAAAACTAGTAACGATTAATCCTGTTGATAAAATACTAATATAGACTGCTTTTGACGTTAAAAGAATATTTTTCATTTCAATACCATAAATTCTAGATTCTAGATTCAATAATTGACTTAATTTTTCAATATACTATGAATATACATAGTAAAATAAGCGGGACTTTTATTAGTATACTATATAAGCGACTATAAATTACAACATTCGTTTGATTCAACTCAAATTGCTTTAGAATAGTAAAACTACATTGGTTCACAATTAACTTTAAAATCGACGTGATAATGCTCGTCATGACGAACCCAAGACTTTCTATTCAAGATTAAAATATGTTTTTTTATATACGCACCGTATTGACTCGCATACAACTTTTTTTGAAGTTCGGGAGCAAACAAAACCCGCCATAATTTAATACCGTTTTTTAGAGCCGCTTTATTTAATTCGTGCAAATGCGCTCCAAGGGCATCAAAATCAATTTGATATTCGTCATAAAATAAACGGGTTTTTTATTATTGTTAAGTACAGAAACCATAAAATCTATTGAAAGACCCTTTTGATGTGTTTTATGAGGTTTAGATATGCAGCGTTAAATTCAATCTTTTTTAAGAATAAACTCTTATCACCTAGTTTTCTATATTCATTTGGTGTCATATTAAAACTAGCCTTAAAAGCTCGTGTAAAACTTTCTTGAGATTCGTATCCAGCTGAAACTGCGATATCTATAATTCGATACTTGGTTGTCAATAATTTATCTAATGAATTTGCAAAGCGTCTGGATCGAATATAGGTTTTTAAGGTTTCATTCGTTAGCAGCTTAAAAATTCGCTGAAAATACCACTGGCTAAGCCCTGCTTGCTTAGCCACCTGATATAGTCAATTCCAATCTGAACGTTTTCTAAATAATTCACCAATCAATACCTAGATTTTTGTTAAATTATGGTGTCTCAAAAAAACCGATCATCGATTTTAATTTACCAGTATTAGTATACTGACAGTAACTTATACCATCACCAATGACATCGTTTGTTGCATTTTTCATATGCCACTTAGCAATACTCTGATCATTATGGGCTAAAAAATAGAATGTTTCAAAATGCCCACCCGGAATTTGTTTGTGAAAATCCAGCATATATTCCACTAATGCATCCCATCCTTGAGTTTTACCAAAGGATCATTATACACACACTCGCTATCTAAACACTTGCCAAAAATAACACGTTTCTCATCTGAACTTTCAGATTTCCACGATGATGTATATAATTCCCAAATAGTTCCAAATTCATTACTCATATTCTTTCTCCAGTTTGGTTACAACAAGAGAACAGCATAGGCCTTTACTATTTAATAGTTTTGATATTTTGTGCTATTACCTCATTCTAAGCCAACGGTTTCCCATGCATGGATGGCATGTAATCGTTCTAATCCCCAATGATAGCCACCTAACTGACCAGTTTGCTGTATAACACGGTGACACGGAATAATAAATGCTGCTGGATTTGCTCCAATTGCAGTGCCAACGGCTCTAGCAGAAGAAGGTCTACCGATGGCTCTAGCTACTTGAGAATAACTAACAACTTTTCCAACTGGTATTGCTAATAAAGCTTTCCAAACTGATATTTGAAAATTTGTGCCATTAACATTTAGTGATAGAGGACGATCTAGTTTTGAATCTCGATTAAATATTTCTGTAATAATAGTTAATGTTCGCTCATAATTTTTATGATAAGTTGCGGCTGGCCATTTTTTTTTCAATTGAATTAACTGTTCATCCATGTTGCTAAATTCTAAAAAAAATAAGCTGCAAATTCCTCTCGCTGTAAGCGCAATAAAGGCCTTTCCAAATGGGGTATCATGTTCTTCATATTCTATTATTAAATTATCACCCTGATGTTGATAATCACCTGGTGTCATAGCTTCAAGTTTCACAAAGTGGTGATATAAACGCGAACCACTACTTAAACCTAAACTAACCGTTACATCCGACAGTGATATTGACTCATCGAGTAGTTGTTTAGCTCTTTCAACCGTTAAAATTTGTAAATATTTTTTAGGCGTGACACCAACCCAGCGACTAAACAAACGTTGGAAATGAAATGAACTTAAATGTAGGTGCTGAGCAATATCATTTAAACTGGGCTGTTTATCAACACTTGCATTTATATATTTAATGGCTTTTGCGATACGATCATAATCGGACATCTTTAGTCTGGCCTTTTAATAATATTACTAAATCTCACTAATAATCAGTATTTAACATCCAAATCCACTCTAACTATTAACAACTATTTGGAGCAATTACTTTTGTGTCATTATAAGCAACATTCGATGTTTAAACTTTAGATTCCGGATAAAAACACTACCGGAATGACTGTTTTATGAAGCTGGAGTTACCTAAGCCATTAACTCAAAAGTGCAACACTCTTGATTTGTGCATAAACTGCATCACGTGACAACGCAGCTTACTTCTCATGGCTTTTGTTAGAAAAATAATCACCCTTAGAATTTTTCCTGTAGAAAGTCCACCATCAATTTTACTTTTAATGGCAAATAATCCCTTGAAGGATAAACTAACCACGCGGGATTATCAAAATCTGTAGCACTAACATCGAGTTCGGGAAAAAGGTTTATCAAACTACCATCATCTAATTCTTTTTTTGCTACCATTTTAGTTAATAGAGCAATTCCCATTCCCGCCACAGCACATTGTTTTAACGCATGTGAATTCGATATTCGATAATGCCCCTGTACTGGAACGTCAATAATATCTTGCTTTTTATTACGTGATTTAGATTCACGAAAATTCCAGTGTGTGCTAAATCCTGGTAGTGGCCATAAGATACATTCGTGATTTTGAATTTGTTGCGGTGTTTTAGGATGACCTTTTTGAGATAAATAATTAGGACTGGCACATGCTACAAACTCGATAGAACATAGTCGCTTGGCAATAAACTTTGAGTCTGGTAATGAGCCCAAACGAATCGCGATATCAATACGTTCAGCGACTAAATCCACTATTGCATCAGTCATTAATACTTCAACTGTTAAATCTGGATAATGTTGCTTGAACTCGGGTAACAACGGCACAATGGCTATTTGTCCAAATGTCACCGGCATAGTGATACGTAATGTTCCTTTTGGCTGGCCATTCCATTGTTGAGTTAAATATTGCGCTTGTTCGAGTTGATCCACCAGTACTTCAATTCGATCGAAATAATCAACCCCTGCTTCAGTAGGTTCTAGTTGGCGAGTACTGCGTTGAAATAGTTTAATACCTAATTCTTCCTCTAATGCCGCAATTGAGCGAGATACCGAAGAAGGTGCTAAACCGTGATCTCGGGCTACTGCAGCAAAATTCCGTCGGTGCATAACATCAGTGAATAGCCGTAAAGTTGATAACTCCATTCGTGCATAATACGCAACATTGAAATGCTTGAAAAGTATTTCATGCGAGACGTGCATCTTATATGATGATTAAGCTCAGATAAACGGCCAACATATTGCCTAATATCTGGTTAAATTTTAGGCGTACCAGCTACAAAATGATAATCAAATTCAAAAGGAGATCTCTATGCCTCATAGAATATTCACTAATGTACTCACTGTTTCAAAACTTAAAAACTTTATACTAGCTCTGTCTAGTATTGTAATTACGTCTTTGGCTTCTACACCACAAGCTTACGCTTACCAACCTAGCCATGGCTTTTTACCTGTTGAAGCATCGGCCTGTGCAGCTCATGTGCCAGTCACTTTGGATGTACCGGATAATGCTTTGCCCATACCAGCAGTCAGCAATTTTAGTCACGGCTTCTACCATATCGAAGAATTAAACAATGGTTTATTTTATATCACCGATGGTGTCTATCAAATAATGATGTTGGTTTCACACGATGGTATTATCCTTGTTGACGCACCACCTTCAATTGGTATCAACAACGCCAACCCAACGCAATCAATAAGTCTGGTTGATGTGGTTTACAGCATCCCACAAACACAAGGTAAGGCAATTAAAAAGCTTATCTATAGTCATTCACACTTAGATCATATTGGAGCCGCAAGTATTATCGTGGATGCCTTTCCAGAAGTTGAAATTATTGCTCATCGACAAACCAATGAACAAATAAAAAAAGGCAGTGGTACAGTCGAAGGTATTTTGCCAGGAATTGGTAGTAATCCACCACCATTAGCAACCGAGGTTTTTACTAAAAAGAAAAAAGTTGAACTTGGCGATCAAGTTTTAAAATTATCTTATAAAGGCGCAACACATATCCCGGGAAATATTTATGTCTATGCACCGAAACAAAAGGTATTGTTATTAATCGACGTTATTTTTCCAGGTTGGTCACCATTTAATAATCTCGCATTAGCCAACTCTGCGCGTGAATACTTAGAAAGCTATGATGAAGTACTAAGCTATGATTTCGATACTTTTATTGGCGGGCATGTCAGCCGTGTTGGTACACGTGCTGATGTCACCGAAGGTAAAATGTACTTTCAAGATATTCAAAGTAATGCATTATCAGCACTAAAAAATCCGGCCAATTTTGCTATTTTTGGCATTGTGCAAAATAATGTCTTAGGTGCTTTTAATATTTACTTAAACGAAATGGCCTGTGACTGTGCCAACAAAACACTTGATGCAAACACAACGCCATCCGGTAAAGATTGGCGCAACCGACTCGGAAGCGCTGATATCAATACCTTAACCCATTGCTGGACAATTGGTGAAGCAATGCGTATTGATGCTGATTTTTAAGCCATAAAACAACGGTAGCATTATTTCTTAAAATAGTGCTACCGTATAAAAATACACGATCTTAGTAAACACACTAGTAATCTCAAAGAAGATTCATGACTTAAATCGAAATCGGGGTAAGCTGATATTATAATAAATAGCTAACAAACGAGTTATGAATATGCTAACTCCGCAAATAATTGCCGCAACTGTAATATCTTGTTCAAAGTGTAACAAAACAATAAACAGCAATGAACCAATCCAGGATACTGTTGCATATAAAGGGCTAAGAAATACCACAGGCGTTTCATTGCATAACACATCACGAAAAATTCCGCCCATAGTACCCGTCATTACGCCCATAAAACTGGCAATAAGCGCTGGCGCACCAGCCATAAGTGCAACCAATGTTCCTGCAACTCCAAACGTTGCTAAGCCTGCCGCATCGGCGACTAAAAAATATTTTGGAGAAACCTTTATAAATCGAGCAGCAACAAACACTATGACTGCGCTAACCATAGATACAATAAAAAATATTTGATCCGATATCCAAAATACATCTCTATCTAAAAGAACATCACGTAACGAACCACCACCCAAACCGGTAGCAACAGCTATAATAATAACGCCAAATAAATCAAACTGTTTAAATCCCGCTTTAAGAATGCCGGAAGCTGATGAGACCATAACGGCCAGTAACGTTATCCAGTATAAGTTTTCTAAAAGAGATGGTGTTGGAGTTAATGTCATAACAGTAATTTTATAGTTATCTAGTATAATTTTTAATAGTAATCATGGCATATTAGCATTATAACTTGTTGCTAATACAAAAATATTGATACAAATTATTAATACAAGACCATTCATTTCATATTTATACTATTATATAGTATAAATATAAATTCCATATTAAATATAATAATGAATAAAAAGGCAAATCCATGCTTAAATCGCTTTTATTACTGATATTAACTGTCTGCCTATCCCAGTCTTTAGCTGCTAAGAGCTTAAATACCAAAGATGTACCCGAACCTTTAAAACAATGGGTAGATTGGACATTATTTGATGAAGACGATATTAAGTGCCCATTTTTGTATAATTCTAAATCAAATGTTCAATGTGTATGGCCTTCCCACCTAGAGTTGTCGCTCAATAATAATACGGGTAATTTTAAGCAAGCATGGCTAGTTTATAAAACAACATGGTTACAAATTCCGGGCGATTTAAAAAGATGGCCGCAAAATGTCACCGTAGATGGTAAATCAGCCGTGATTACTCAGCGAAGTAATAAACCTTATATTCAACTAAAACCGGGCAATCATACTATTAAGGGCACCTTTTTATGGGATACGCTTCCAGAAAATTTGAGCATCGCTAAAAATACTGGAATTATTAAGTTAGTCGTAAAAGGCCAGCTAGTTAACTTACCAAAAGTGCAAAACAATGGCCAACTTTGGTTGCGCGATCAAGATATTGGACAGGCAAAACCCAGTAGTGAAAGCGATAATCTTGAGCTAAAAATATTTAGAAAAATTACCGATGAAATCCCACTGAAGATAAATACACAAATTGATATTAATGTATCAGGGGGACATCGGGAAATTTTATTAGACAAGGCACTATTGAAGAATTTTATCCCACTGAAACTGAGCAGTCCCTTACCTGCACGTATTGAAGCAAATGGTCGATTACGAATTCAGATTCGTCCTGGCCACTGGATCATTAATTTAATCGCTCGTCACCCTAGCGAGCTTTCTAAAATCACCTTAACTCGCGCCACACCACCTTGGCCGTCAAATGAAATTTGGGTTTTTGATGCTAAACATCATGTTCGCGTTGTAGAAATAGCAGGAGCCCAAAGTATTGACCCACGACAAACCAACTTACCAACAAACTGGATGAACTTACCTGCTTATGAAATGAAACCCAATAATAGTATGATTTTTAAAACCACTCGACGTGGTGATCCCGAACCTGATCCCAACAAATTAAAACTATCTCGTAATATGTGGTTAGATTTCAAGGGCACTGGTTACACTATTAAAGATACAATCTCAGGACGAATGACCCGTGGTTGGCGCATAGAATCACAACCTGAACTTAAATTAGGTCGTGTCACTGTCGATAATCAAGCACAATTTATCACTCAAATTCCAAACTCAAAAAATAAAGGCGTTGAAATTAGAAATGCAAATATCAACCTCGAGGCTCATAGTCGATTTAATGCCAGTATTACCACGGTGCCCGCTACAGGGTGGCAACATGATTTTCAAAAAGTAAATACTACATTACATCTTCCACCAGGATGGAAGGCTTTTTCAGCTTTTGGAGTTGATAACCGACCTAACACCTGGCTACAGCGTTGGTCTCTGTTAGATTTATTTTTGGTCTTAATTATTTCAATTACAATTTGGCGTTTATGGGGAGTTTACTGGGGGATTATTTCTATTTTAACCTTAATAATGATTTGGCACCAAGCTGGTTCACCACAATTTATTTGGTTGAATATCTTAGCGGCAGTTGCATTATTGCGGGTATTACCGACGGGGAAAATAAAAACGATTGTTGCTTCGTATCGTTATATTAGTTTGTTTTTCTTATTAATTATTTCATTACCCTTTATCGTATCAGAAATACGCAGTGGTCTTTATCCAATTTTAGAGTTTCCAAACCAAGCTATTAGTACAGCACGCTATAAAGCCGACATTATGCAAAAAAAGAAACCGGCATCACTCGCCATGAATTCTTTACCAGCCGAACGTAGTAGTTTTATTCTAAAAAAATCACGAAAAAAGTCTTATGCTATACCTGATTATTATACTGATAAAAATATCGCACAACATGATCCCGCTGCCAATATTCAAACAGGTCCAGGTCTACCTAAGTGGGATTGGCGAAACATTCGTCTAACATGGAACGGCCCGGTTAAACAAGATCAACAAGTTTATTTACTATTATTATCTCCTAATATGAATATCGCTTTACATTTTCTACACGCCATTTTTTTATCATTAATGATTTTATTAATGTTTGGCTTACGCTATGACAAAATTAAAAAAATCAGTTTTAACGCTAGCACCATCGCACTTGTTTTAGCTTTAAGCTTAACCAGCTTTCCTTCTTCTGATGCACTAGCTGATAACTATCCATCAAATGATTTACTCAAAAAATTAAAACAACGGTTATTAGTGGCACCCGAGTGTCTTCCTAACTGCGCTCAAATTTCACGCATGAAACTTAATATTAAAAATAACAATATGAGTATTCGTTTAGAAATTCACAGTAACGCCAATGTTTCCATACCTTTACCTGCCAGCTTACGCAGTTGGGTTCCGTCTAAAATTTTAGTTGATGGCAAAATTGCAAAAGGTGTGGAGCGCTCTAAAGACGAATTGCGAATTAATTTAGCAAAAGGCAGACACCAAGTTTTAATGACAGGAACAATAGGTAATATAAATTCACTACAGCTACCACTGCCATTAAAGCCAAAACGAGTTGATACTAACACCAGCGGTTGGTCAGTTTCAGGAATACTTAAAGACTCTATTCCTGATCAACAATTGCAAATAATTCGCAAACAACCTAGAGCATCGCAATTACAAGCAAACTCATTAGATGCTACCGCACTGCCCTCGTTTGTTAGAATAATTAGAACATTAAATATTGGCCTTGACTGGAGTATTACCACTACAGTACAAAGGATGTCTTCCTCTAGCACTGCCGTTGTATTTGAACTGCCCTTAATTAAAGGTGAGTCTGTTACCACGGAAGGTGTTCGGGTTATTAAAAATAATGTACAGGTTAGCTTACCCGTTAGAAAAAATATAATGACTTGGGAGTCAGTACTAGAAAAACAGGTGCAAATCGATTTGATCGCCAGCAACACTTCAGAGTGGATCGAAATTTGGCGACTGGATATTAGCCCTATTTGGAATGTAACAGCATCGGGAATTCCCGTTATCAAACATTTTTCAAAGCAAGATCGCTGGTTACCCGAGTGGCGACCATGGCCTAGTGAACGCTTAGTATTAAAAATACTGAAACCATTAGGCATAAATGGTAAAACCTTAACAATTGATAATAGTGAGATAGTTATCACACCGGGATCACGAACTCAGGATGCTAAATTAACACTATCCATTCGAAGTAGCCAAGGTGGTCAGCATACTATTGTGATGCCCAATAACTCAAAACTACAAAGTGTTAGCATTAATAAAGTAAATAAACCGATTAGACAAAATGGTCGAAACATTTCTATTCCGATTACACCCGGAAAACAAATTGTTAATATCGACTGGCGAACCGATAAAGATTTTAAAACTATTTTAGTTTCACCCATTATTGATATTGGTGTTGAAAATGTAAACCATACAACTAAAATACATCTCGGTAGCGATCGATGGGTGTTATTTGTTGGTGGCCCACGTCTAGGGCCTGCAGTTTTATTTTGGGGAGAAATTATAGCTTTGTTTTTTATTGCTATAGGACTTGGAAAAATAAAATCAATGCCATTAAAACATTACCACTGGTTTTTATTAATGATAGGCTTGAGCCAAATTCCAATCACGATGGCGATAATAACAGTAGCTTGGTTATTTGCATTTGTTGCGCGAGAAAAATATCTAAGCTCAGTAAAACCCATTTTATTTAATATCGGACAAATTGCTTTAGGCTTTCTAACATTTATGGCTCTCAGTTTTTTATTTTATGCTATTCAACAAGGTTTATTGGGGAACCCCGAAATGCAAATAGTCGGCAATCAATCCAATTCTTACCTATTAAACTGGTATCAAGATCGTTCTAAAGCTGTATTACCAACAGCTTGGGTACTTTCAGTGCCGCTGATTATTTACCGGTTATTAATGTTAGCTTGGGCTTTATGGATAGCGTTTTCGCTCATAAACTGGTTACGTTGGGGCTGGAGCTGTTTTTCAAAAGACACACTTTGGAAGACTGTAACGCAACCCAAAGTTAGCAGTAATGCCGTTAACAAAGCCATATCGTCTGATACTTCTAAGAAATAATTCGGTGGCTTCATATTTAGATTGGCATATACCACTGAGCATTAACAATTTTACTCTGCGGCAAGCACTTAAATCTCTTAGCTCGGTTCAAGCCGAGCAAAAAGACATTCCATTAATGGTGCAATTAGTTGAAAACCCGAAATTTCGATTCCCAGGTTTTGAATTTTTTCACGGCGCAGTTGATTTACGACAACACGACTGCATTCATATTTTACTTGGTAGAGGCTTAACCAGTATTGATGAAGCATTTGTTATTGGTTTTACAATGGGAACAACCAATAAAGTATCAACTACAGAAGAACGACTGTATGGCCTGATTGCTCAATATTTTTATCCTTCGGTTTATCAGTTTGGTGAAAGTGATATTGAAGTATTTAAAAATGCCGTGCGATTGGGCTACATCTCCTGTTGCCAAGCATTAGATACTGTCGATTTTAATCAATATTTAGATAATGATATTCAATCAATACGACAATCTTTATCGCTTGAAATTGACTTGTTATCAGCCTACTACAAAATTGAACAACAGCGTAATTCTGACAATCCCGCGTGTCAAAGATTGCTTAATACCAATTCCATATCCTCAAATAGTGTCTGACTAGTTTCCCACTAAGAGAATGCGGGAATAACGTTATTATAGCAATAAAAATATAGCTCAAAGCTCAATTTATAAGCATCTGAGCCGATAAGCTTGATATAAAAAGCAAATGAGATCTAACATGGCTAAAAAAACAGACACAGTTGAATTACAATTAATTACCGTAGAATTAGGTAATGGTCAACGTGGTATATTTGTCGGTACGCCCTTGGTAATTACCGAATGTGCCCACAGCCGCGATGAAATAAATGGTATTTGGTTTTCAAACATCCAAAACATACCCAAAAATATCACTGTTGAGCAGCTAACATCTGAAGTTAACGAACAAATAAAAAATAGTATTAAAACTGTTCATTGATTATTTATTTTCATCACTACCACACTACAATTAAATTTTATATCACGTTTAAACCATGGCTGAAACGTTGCTCAAGAATCGATAAAGATTGTTGACTTCCACCAATGATGGCAAAACTGCCGTTATTAATGGGTACTACAGAACCTGAGAACTGAGAATTACGAACTGTTTCTCTATTACTTAATTTTTCATTGGGCATTAATAATATTGTAACAGGGCCGGTTTTGGTTTGAACCACAAGGTGCACACCTTTTGATCCTCTAATATTACAACTACCGGCATAGTTTATTTTTCCTAATGAGGAATCAAGTCGTAAATTAAAACCCTGTAATAGACGATTTAAGTTAGCCAGTTGAACATTATTATCATCAAGTAAATGTTGTTGTTCGTTAATAACATGATTTAATACAACTTGTTGTAGCGTTGTTGCAGTATTAAACCATAAAACACCTGACAAAATACCAACACTTAATAATAAGCTGGCAGCAATTGCATAGGTACGATTTCGACGAAAACCAAGTTGTTTTTTCTCATTAATACTTTGTTGCAATAAAATACCTGATACTAAATTTTGAGGTACATCAATATTAATGGCATATTGTAGCTCATCATTTAATTTTTCTTGTTGTTTTTGATACGCGCAACAATTTTCACAAGAGAGTAAGTGGTTTTTAATTGAAGCATTAGTTGTATACCAATCTGTACGAAGTTCACGACAAACATCTAAACAGTTCATTGTTTTAATATTGCTTTCAATTGTCATTATTATTTCCTACTGTTGCGCTTATCTTTAGCTAACGCATCGCCAGTCATTAACTCTCGCATCTTCTTTCTGGCTCGACTCAAGCGAGTCATTACTGCACCGCTATTCAATTCCATTATTGTTGCTATTTCATCACAGGAATAACCACCGATAACTTGTAATAATAGAGGCTCTAAGTATTCTTTTGGTAAGGCTTTTAGCGCATTTCGTAATACAAAATTTTCGGTACTCGCAAAATCATCTGTTTGCCCAACAATCATATCAATTTCAATATCATCCAAAGATATATCATCGTTCTGTTTTCGATCAAAATATCGCGCATTCTCCCGTCTCACGATGGTGAATAACCAGCCCTTTGCCGCCTTATGGTCATCGAGACTATCCAAAGCTTTCCACGCTCGAACGAAAGCCTCTTGAACCAAATCTTGTGCTAATGCCGAATTATGGCATAACCAATAAGCATATCGATACATATCAATAGCATAGGCTGTCACTAATGATTCAAAAGTGCGTTGTTTAGCATCCATATCCATAAGACCGCATTATAAGCAAAAACCTGACTCAAAAATTAAATTATTTATCGTGTCAGGTTTTTGCTTATAATGAGGTCTTATCTCACGAGTACGTGGATTTTTGTACTTAAACTAAAAATTATTAATGAGGAGATAAAAATGATAGACAAAAAATCACTAGCCAAAGGTGCGCTTGCCAGTGTTGTGGCACTCGGTATTACAACAACCGCACCAACTGCAATGGCGGCCAAGGCAGGGTTTGAAAAATGTGCTGGTATTGTTAAAGCCGGTAAAAATGATTGTGGTACCAGTAAACATTCTTGCTCAGGTAAAGCTGCTAAAGATGGTATGGCTGAAGAATGGTTATACGTACCGAATGGCACTTGCAGTAAAATTGTTGGTGCTTCAATTTACAAAAAGAAAAAATCTTAATTTTTAAAATGCAATTTCCAAACTCAACTTTGGGTGGTAAGCACAGGGCAATCCAGAAGACTGGGGTTGGCCTGCGTGCCCCGCATTTCCAACATATTATGGAACACAAACCCGATATTCCGTGGTTTGAGATTCTAATTGATAATTATCTCGGCGGCGGCCCTGCATTATATCAACTTGAACAAATTTGTAACAACTACCCCATTAGCTTTCATGGTGTCGGCATGTCTCTCGGTTCGACTGATAAATTAAATACGAATTATTTAAAAAAATTAAAGCAACGTATATCCGATTTTGAACCTGTACATATTTCAGATCACTTATGTTGGGCATCATTTGCCGGACATTATGCTCACGATTTATTACCCTTGCCTTATGTTACACAAGCAATATCAACCGTGGTTGATCATGTTAAACAAGTTCAAGATTATCTTGGACAGCAAATATTAATTGAAAATGTATCAAGTTATTTAAGTTATAAACAATCGGTGATGGAGGAGTGGGAGTTTTTAGTGAGCGTTGCGGAACAAGCTGATTGTAATATACTACTCGATATTAATAATATTCACGTGAGTGCTTATAATCATAACATTGATGCTCAAGCTTATTTAGATGCCGTTCCGGTTGAGCGTGTTAAAGAATTTCATCTTGCGGGTTATGAAGATATGCAAAGCCATTTACTGGATACCCATGGTGAAGCGGTTCACGCTCCAGTTTGGGATTTATACCAAAAAGCATTATTACGGTTTGGAGCAATACCAACCTTAATAGAATGGGATAATAATATTCCTGAATTTTCAGTATTAAGTGCAGAAGCCGACAAAGCTGACTATATACAACGTGAGTTAAAATTACATGTTGCGTAAAATTCAACAACAATTTTTAGACGGCTTGTTTTCGCAAGATAATAATCCCGAGATAATATCTGTTATTTCAGAATCAGGCCCACGAACAACTCTAGATCAATTTATGAGTTACCGTGATAGTGTCATTGGTGGCATTATAGAAGCATTAACTGTGAGTTACCCTGTAGTAAAGGCATTGGTAGGTGAACAATTTTTTAATCATATCAGTTATCAGTATATTCGCAAGACACCGTCCAAAAATCCGGATCTAAATTGCTATGGGTCTGATTTTGCTATTTTTTTAGATAATCTTGATAACTTACAAACAGTACCCTATTTATCTGATGTTGCTCGACTAGAGTGGGCATGGCAAAAAATTATAAGCGGTGATAAAACTAAAACAGGTAGCTTGAATTTACTTGCTACGCTAGAAGAATCTGCAATTGATAATATCCAATTTGAGTTAAGCCCACATTCTAGTTTGCTACAGTCAAACTACGCCATCGATAAAATTTGGCAAACTAATCAAAAAAATGTAACGAATGATTTTGATAATAGTTATAATATAAACACTAGCGTTAATTTATTTATATGGCGCTTAGATTTGGACATGAAAATCAGCTTAATCGAACCAGAACAATATATATTTCTGAAATTAATTCAACACAAAAAAATATTTTCTGATGTTTGCGAAGAATATCATCAACACTTTCCAGATGATGATATTGGTGTGGTATTATCAAATTGTATTCAGGCTAATTGGATTCATTCTTTTAAAGTTATCCCGTAAAAGCTTCTTTTGATTCAAGATAGGCTTGTTCTTCCGGAGTACTTTGTCGTCCTAGTATTTTATTTCGATGTGGAAATCGACCATATTTTTTAATAATATCATAATGGTGGTGAGCAAATTCTAAATTATTTGGGCTGATGTTATTATATAGCTTAATCGCCAACTCTTGATGTGCTATTTGTTCACTGTGCATAAATGGCATCGCAACAAAACTTTGTTGCGTTTTTGTTAATTGCTGATCTAAACCTTGATCGATACAGTACTGTGCTATTTCAAGTGCTTGTGTTTCAGTTGCGAAACTTTTCTTATCACCTCTAAAAACATTTAACGGGTATTGATCAAATAAAATAATTAATGCCAAACAACCATTAGCTGTTGCACGCCAATTATCCAGTTCACCGTCACAAGCTGCGTTATACATCGACGAGAATTTATCGTTTACTTCTTTATCGAATTCCGGTGTTGAGCTGTACCATAATTTGCTAACGCGATCGGAAAACCAAAAATCGATTAAATCTTGTGAAATTAAATTAGGCATAATTGTATTACTCATCCTTTATTGTTATTAAAATATTAACTTAAAATTTAGTGTCTCGGTGTTTAAATTTTGGATTTCGGTTTAAAAATACTACCGGAATAACGGTATGAATTCATAATCTACAGCTTTGGATATTCGATACCAATTCCACCGAGTCCACAGTAACCATTTGGATTTTTAGCAAGGTATTGTTGGTGATAATCTTCAGCAAAATAAAATTCGGGTGTCGTTATTATCTCAGTTGTTATTTTATCAAAGCCGTTTTCTGTTATAATTTTTTGATATATTGTACAACTATCGATTGCTGCTTGTTGTTGTTCGGCAGAATAATAATAAATTCCTGAGCGATATTGTGTGCCCCGATCGTTTCCTTGGCACATACCTTGGGTTGGGTTATGTGAATTCCAAAAAATACTTAATAATTTAGCGTAAGTAATAACCGCAGGATCATAGACCACCAAAACTACTTCGTTATGACCAGTTTGACCACTGCACACTTCTTGATAACTTGGATTCGGGGTTGAACCAGCAGCATAACCCACTGCTGTTATATAAACGCCCGCAGCTTCCCAGTATTTTTTTTCTGCTCCCCAAAAACAACCTAGACCAAATAGCGCAAGTTGATAACCTGTGGGATAAGGTGCGTTAGTTTTATTATTATTAACAAAATGTGTATCACTCACTTGAATTTTTTCAGCGCGTCCAACTAAAGCCTCTGCTGCACTCGGTATTGTTAATGGCTTATCTTTTACAAACATCGTTATTTCTCGTTTAATTTATTTTAATCAAGATTATCATATATCAATTCAGTCGATTCACGACGTGCATTTTTGTGCAATAAGTGATCGCGTAATTCATCCACTGCCAGAATATGGATAATTTGTATGCCCTGTAGCAATAAGTAATCTGCTAACAAAAATCTAAAATCAATTAATGGTAATGCATTTTGGCTAAATATTGCTATTGTACCTTGCTGTGCCATATTGATAATTTGTGTAGCGGCTATTTGAAATTTATGAGATGTCATGTAATCGGCATAAGACCTGAGTATTACATCATCTAGCGCGCAATGATGTGAGCGCTTACTACCATTAATGCTATTTCCTAACTGTCGTCCCGCCCAATGATAAACAATTTTATGTTGTTCGCAGTGTTGATATAAATGCTCGCGATCATATTCAGGGTAATCTGATGGCATTGCGTCAGCACGCACGTCAATTAAGCTCTTAATGCCATAATACATTAGACACTCAAAAAAAGCATTGATGTTCGTTGTGCCCGTTTGAGTGGCATAACCAATTGAATAAACTTGGATGATATTAATGTCCAAAATAGCACTCGCGACTGTCTATTTCTCTTTTGTCTGGATAAAAATAATTAGAGTTAACACTGTGATTAAACTCTTCAAAGGCATTTTGGAAGTTTGCAATTACCGCTTTTAGCGTTACTTGATCGTCTCGAAATTTTTGCAGCATCCAGGGTATTTTCGTTGACTCTAACTGATATTCACAAACTTTAGCTTGTAAAAATTTTAGCTGCATGACTTTTGTTATTGGTCTATTTAAAATACTCATGATAGATTGAAATATAGCATCAGTTTGAGTAGCGTTACTTACTGTCTTTAGCGACTCTACATCCGTACCTCGCAAGCGTAATTGGTCTTGCAGCTTGGCATAAAAAATGTCTGTTGAGTTATTCAAATTACGCCACAAGTGTACTATGAAAATACGTTCTAAAAAATTATCGAGTAAGGCTCTATCGTTAAGATCTATTTCACTGATGATTGGAAGCCAGATTTTATTATTTATCACTTGCTCAGTAAATAAGCCTGCTCCACGAGAAACTTGTTTTCCGCTATTTGAAAACCGAGGTGTATCACGATAACCACAGCTAGGTGAGCGCTCTTTTACAATATAACCACAGTAACTATCAAACAGCGGTAACAAATGTTTAGCATACCTTAACATCTTATCAGTGTAATTAAGTTTGCTATTATTTATTTCTACTACGGAAAAATTATTTTCATGCTCAATCATCCTAATAGGCAATCTAGGTATGCCTAGCCCAATAGCTATTTCAGGACATATTACTTGTAAACTAAAATACGCGGATAAATGATTGCTGACAACAGTATTTTTTTTATCTGTACCATCATATCTAACGGCCTCACCTGTTAGGCAACTGCTAACAGCTATTTTGATGGTGTTATTTAATAAGTTACACATGATGTTATATTAAAAAATAATTAGCTGTTTGGATACTAGATTCCGGCTCAAAAACATTAGCGGAATGACGGTTTAATGGCTTTAACTTATTAAAATAACCTTAAATTTAGCAACACTATAAGATATAGTTTTAGAAATAAACTTTTCAACTATAAAGCAAAGTTAATCTAATGTTAAGTTTGCTGTAACTATAGTTTCATCATCCGAAAATAAAAAAGCCCTGATAAACAGGGCTTTTCGGTACGATTGCATATAAGTAATGATATCAGCTTACTGTCACATCAATGGCTTGGAGCCCTTTTGGTCCTTGTTCTGTATCAAAATTTACTGCTTGTCCTTCATCTAATGCTTTAAACCCATCCTGCTTAATTGCAGAAAAATGTACAAACACATCTTGCTCACCCGAGTCAGGACTAATAAACCCAAAACCTTTTTTTGAGTTAAACCATTTAACCACTCCCGTTGCCATACTAAACCTCACTACTCATTATTATTTTATAAATTTAAGTTTAACTATTATTAAATAATGAAATTGCCAAAATTAATAACGCCTATTTGAAGTTTAACGAAAGAATATTAAAAACACCATACAAAAATGACAGGTTTTTGTGAATTAAAATTTATATTTTTCTAATCTCTGGCATAACGAATGCAGTCTGTATATATAGTGTGAAAGTAACATTAAAAGTCTGCTTTTTATTTAGAACTATTATTAAAACAATACGAAATGTTAAGTCACACTAACAAGTTATAGGTACTAAACTATTTTTTGTGTGCGAATTGATACACAAAATAAAAATGAAAACCAAGACCCACTAAAACAGCAATATGAAATAGTTCATGTGGTCCAATAACACCCGGGATAATAATTGGCATTCTTAAAAACTCCATCACGGCACCTGAACTATAAGCCACTGCACCATACAATAATGGTTTAATAACTTGAAAACCATAATGCCGCTTAACGGCTATTGCTGAAATAAACCCCAGCCATCCCAGACCAAGATATAAAAATAAACCAAACCATTCAGGAAAGCCGATAAAAAAGATTGTTTTTAATGTTAAACCAGTAATGGCAATCGCCCAAATTGGCAGTAACATACCCCAGCGCCACCAACTCTTAAATAAAATACCGTGGATGGGAGTAAACGTTCCGGCAATGAGTAAAAATATTCCAGCATGATCCAAGCGTTGTAAAACATCTCGACCGGTTGAATTTGGTTCTAATAAATGGAAAACACCACTCATGGATAATAAAAAGACAGCACAGAAGGTAAATATCGAATAACAAATTAGATGGCTGCGAGACGCTCGACTACGCCAAATAGTGAAGCCGCCCAAGAGCAACATAATGAATGCGGCTAATAAGTGACTCATGGAACTAAACGGGTCGCTAAAGCCCGGTATTGAGAATATTAATTGAGAATCCATAAAAAAGTTGTATACACGTTCATAATTTACCAATGGCGTTATTATATCAATAACAAGCCATTATTCACTTAGGGCATACAAAATGATACAAAAAATAGGTTTGAGTAAAGCTTATTATTGTGTCCAACAACGTTGTACTGTACCTGAGCCAGTATTGGTTTTAATACCGACATTGGTAATGCTAAAGCTGCTGCATTCGGAATCAGGACGTGCATTGTTATTAGTGGCGGTTAAGGTATAACCGGTAGCAGCAACAGCAGGAGTTAAAGTAATAGCAATTTGAAAGAGATTATTTTGATCAATGCGGTTAGTTGCCCCTAGCGTACAACCATCATAAACATTCGTTTGGCTATTTAAAAAACACTTTTCAAGCTCGGCTCGAGCTTGTAGCAAGCTGGACACTGCTACCGCTCGATTTTTCTTTCGAGATTGATTTTCATAAAGAGGATAAGCAATCGCTGATAGTATTCCAATAATGGCAATAACAATCATTAATTCAATTAATGTCATACCATCAGCGTTGTTTTTATTGCGAACTAAATTTTTCATATTTTTCGTCTTTATTATCGAATATCAATCCAAGTGCGTCGGCCGGTGGTGCTATTTGGCCCTAGAACAAAACCATCAGTAGCCGTTTTATCCGCTGTTAAACTTGGTTCTCCATTATTCACTGGTTGTGAAACTGGTGCACCTGGGTTGGTTGGGTTAACAACATAATCTCGAATACTATCAATATTATCTTGTAGCTTTGCAATATCAGCTGCCGAAGCATTATTGGCAATCGCAGCCTGTAAAGCTTGGTAGTCTTGATACAAGCTGGAGTTAGGATCATTTAATAATGCATCAAACTGAGCTTGGGTAAGCCCAGTTAATTCCGTTAACTTAGCTTGATCGTATCCCGCATCACCGTAACACGGTTCAGATTGACCTAATAATGCTAACAAATCACCAAAATGCCAAAACAATGCGGACTCGTATAAAAATGCCGAATTAAAGTTTGCCCCTGTTGGACTTTGTCCAACGCCGGTTATCGAACCTCGGTTATTGGCAATTAATCCACCGTACCATTTAGACCCAACTTTTAATGTTGTGGTTATGCCATTAAAAGTCACTGGAGAGATTAAATCTGTTGGTGTTTGAGATACTACGGTTGTAGGATCGGTTATATAAGCACTAACTTCTATTAATTGTGTTGTTAAGGCACCATTTCTCCAACGTCCATTTGATATGGTTAACTGGTCTCGAACACATCCGGATTGCGTTGGATGCAAGCCACCTTCAATAATAGCTCTATCATTAAATGAATTACTTAATTTACCCGTGCCTGCTGTCATTGAGGCTTTTATATCGTCAATGGTATGAATTAATGAATTGCCATTGGCATCAACCATAATAGTAGCAAATGTAGTGGCATCTTTAACAATTCCTTGGTTCCATAAGTCCAATCGTTCTTCAATTAAACGTTGGTATTCCACCACATTCCAACTTTGCTCACCAAGATTAAAAGTACTACCCGGTGATAAATCAGCATTGGCAACAATGGCAAAAAATTGTGTTGCATTGCCAATACCGGCCTCGGTTGCTCTCGATAATTTTTCACCCGTATTCGGCTTTAGAGCAGGTGTTGCAGGTCGGTTCTGTTGGCAATAACCTTCTAAGTTGATATAGTTAACATCCACTGTACCGTGTGCTTTATCATATTCATGTTGATGGCCTTCATCAGTAGCTCCAGAATAACCATCAGCACTTTTAGAAGTAATTGAACGAACGTAATTACTACCATTAATTGCTACAGGTGCTAATGTGCGATCATTATTGGTATAACAATAACTATCTTCGGCTAAAGTTGTTGCCTGAGAGCCAATTGGTGTATCCGTATCAACATCAATATGACCACGTGCAAATCCATTTTCACAACCTGTAACACAGGTCACCTCACCAGGCGGTAATGAGACACCATTGATATAATTGGCATCAACACCATTAACCACTCGTAATATTAGCTGTCGGGAGAACGATCCAACCCCTTGCTTTAAAGCCACGGGAATATCACCAATACCGGTTTGGTTTCCTAAACCATCCACTGGAATATTAACCGTATCGAGTGCATCAAAAAATTGATCGGTATCGAATAAATTATAAAATATTTTACTAGCTGCGCCATCATAAAAATCGAGTTGGATTAACCATGCTTCTTGAGAAACAGGGTTGACCGACATCACTTGAAAACGTCCAGCGCGTAAGTTTGGATCGAGACTGACTCGCTCACCCGCAGGAAGATCAACCACCCAGCCCTTATCCACGCTCCAGTCAATAGTTGTAGGTGCCGTAGTTTGTTTTACAATATAACGAATCGATTTATTGGCATCAAACGCAACATCAGCAGACAATATTTGAGTGAATAATTCTGCCGCAGTAACGGTTGTTAAGGTAGTTGCATTATCAATATCACGAATACCGTAAATAGATTGGATTGAGGTGTCCAGAACATCGGCTTGGCTTAAAATACTGCCCGTGGCAAATAATACAATTTGCCCCCCCAAAGGATGACTGGCCACTTTGGGTGCTGTTGTAATTGGCTTATTGATACCGGCACTAAATAGAGTTTCTACCGTAATGGTGTTTAAATCCGTTAAATTAAATCGGTACATATTGCCGAGTAAATCGCCGGCATAGGCATAATCCACTGCACCATCACCATTTTTATCAATTAAGGTCGGCCGTGACAAGCCATTGACACCACTAGCCACTTCAGCATCAATAACAGTAACATCACCAGCACTATCAATTAATAATAAACTCGCCGAACCATTGGTGCTGCCATAACCATTGCCATTGGTTACATACCAATTACCGTCAGAGAATTTGACTATTTCAGATTTATCATAAATATTTCCGATGACATCTCCGATACCACCGGTAGCTTGATCGCGCTCGTCCAGTTCCCAAAGTACTTTTTTATTCGCTGCAAGATTGTTTGTTTCATTTAATAAATCCGGATCGGTAATATCCAATGCAAATAAACCTTTACCACCGGCACCATAGGTGCCCACTAAAATACTGCCCCATTGTCCATCGGTAAAGACCATATCACCCGCGGCTAAACTACCGTCAACATAATATTGATGTACATAGGGAACTTTTGACAATAGGTTTAATTTGCCAATGAGTTTTGAGGGGATATAGGCATACACTTCATCACCCGTTAAGGCATTAAAAACATGTAACATGCCGTCATTCGCACCAGCATAAACACGAGGCGCTCGAGTAGCGTTTGTTGTTTTAAAAGTAGAGTATCCAGTATCAAATATTTTTGAGTTTGGCACACCAACATAAACCGGATCGTTATGAATAATATCACCTAAAATATTATACCGTTGACGTAGAGTTCGATTAGCAGCCGGCGTACCATTAACTTCATTAGACCGATCTCCTCGAACAAAATCTAATATTGTGCTTGAAGTCAGGCCATTGGTAAAAGCATTCGGATCTAAACTATTTTGTTGTCCGGTTGCTGTGCCACTTAAAACATTCCAACGAAATGCTATTTGAGTCGGTGTTGTGCTATTGCCACTAGAAGTAATCACTTTTCGAACAGTATCATAATAACTCGGTGTTTTTGCATCAAACTGCAATCGGGCAGACCAGTTTTTAACGCCATTGGCATTAGTGGCGTTAGTTGGCACGGTAGTGGTTAGATTAACGGTAGTTGAAATAGAGCTATTCTTTAACATGTCGTATTGAATGATATCACCCTGCCATGCGCCGTTTTCAAACCACGGGCGATACGCATAGGCCAAATCCGTTGCTGTCACTGTTTCTAAATTAGTGGTACTAACAGTATAAGATGCAATTGTTGCAGTTGGCATTGTTAAAGGATTTAACACCGCCGCTGCACTTAAAAACAATGATATCGGTAGCAACACAGATAAACTTAGAATAGTTTTATACGATATGGTATTCATTGGCTCATTCCTTTGGAAATTTTTGATTTAATTTTTTAAAACTTAATTAATTTTATATTCACTCGACAACCGTTAGTTATAACGGCGGTGCTGTTGTAACATAAACCGACTGCACCATTCTTGCAGCGCCCCTTGCAGACTTACCACGTGCTGTTACTCTAAATAAATAGGCTTCATCTCCAATGACGGTATTATTTTGAGTAACGGCTAATGATGCTCCAGTTAGCGGAATAAGTCCGGTATATTCAATAACGTAAAAGGATGTGCGTGAGGTATTAGCATTGGTATACGACCCCATGGTAGTTAAATCGTCCCATTTAAATACTGAAAAATCTTCAGCGTTTTGACCGGTAGATATATTTCTATAACCACCTCCTGGCTTGGCATTTGGATCGGTCGCAAATAACTGTATGGAATTCTCCGCAAAACGTAAGGCCGTCTCGGCATCATTTAAAGCCTGTGTTTGAAACTGAGTATTACCGGTCATCAATACTTGGGTATTGGTGGTATTCATTGAACTCACAATCAACATGGTAAGCACTAATAGAATAACCAAGGCCAACACCAGAATAACACCCGATTGTTTTTTTAAATTAGATAGTTTTAAATTTTTCACTGTGGTTTCTCTTTAGTTATTTCGTAACGCTACCGTGCTGGTGAACAATTGCCGTTTAAAGCTACTGGTGATTGCTACCGGATTAGCACCACCCATATCATAATTTACTGTGCGGCTAACAAGTTTAGCATCGGGACACTCAGCACGCGCTAACACCCAAAACTGCACAGCAACAACTTTATTCCAGTTAATTGCAGCGGTATTATCATTTGCTATATTACTCGCATCAAAATATTGATTCACCGAACCATCACCTGAGGTATCTACACCGTATTTGAACTGTATATTTTCAATACCCGTTGCGACTTCCTGACGTTGCGGTGTACCAGTAGCATCTAATGACATACGATATAATGTTGGAATGGCTATATTATTATCAAATCGGCAAGTACGACCACTATTACCAACATAATAAGCATATGCTTGTAACCGGCCTGTTGATTCTGGGCTACCATCATTAATGGTATTGAGTGCATCCGCAGCGTCAACACCAGTAAACAGTCGGCCGCTCTTAAATGAACTTCTAAGGTAGTATCGATTGTTATCAAATGCGGCTTCATTACGACCATCCACATACCTAAGCGTAATAACATCCCCCGATCCGGCAAGATAATTAGTAATGCAATTATATGCCACTGCGGGATCATCTAAGCCAGTAACTCGACGATCAATCATCTGCGCCCACGTTGCATCAGCAGGACAAGTATTGGCATTAACTAGAACTCCTTCGGTACCAAGAATGGTTTCCACTCCCGGATTGTAACCAAAATAACCCGTGCGACGTAAATCGCTAATGAGCATACTATAAACAAACCGACCGGATTCTTGTATTTTGGAAGAGTCCGTCTCGGTATAAAATGTGCTTTTGCTCGAGCTATACATACTGATAATGCCAATGGCTAAAATAGAGCTAATGGCAAGCCCAACTAATAACTCAATTAAACTCAAGCCACGAGTTTTATTATTGACGTGAACTAATTTCATAGTTTCACCTGTAGCTGGAAACAACGTAAATCATTAGCCGATTGTGGAGGACAATTTGTACCAGCGACACCATTACGATCTTCATCCCAACGAACGGTAATGGTGTAATTGGGTGATGCACCGGTTATCGCACCACTACCAGAGAGTAATTGCTGTGCCAAATTTTGTTTCCATTTGACTTGATCAAAAGTAATAATTTCGGCAATAGTTGCACAGTTCACCAAGTTACAATCGGTGACTATGGTTGGAACGGTTACATCGTCAATAATATATGCATCTTTTCCTTGTTGATTGGCGAGCATTCGATCCGACATGCTATACGCTAATATAATGGCTTGATTACGCGAGGCCGATTCAAAACTATTTTCTAAAGCTAATGCCTGCATTCCAGCTAAGCCAAGAACACCAACGGCAAAAATGACCATGGCGATCATCACTTCTAATAATGAAAAACCTTTATTAAATTGACATTGATTCGTTAAAAACTGTTTTGTTGCAGATGTCATTCAGTTCGTCCTTGTAAATTATTTTTAGAGATTAATTACTAACAGGTATAGTTTGAATCTAAGTAAGTCGTACCGGTTGGGCTTATCGTTAACGATCGGCCTTTTTTATCTTGAGCTGTTACAAGAGTTCCTTCATTGCACAAATTAAACACTAAATTGGCAACCGTATTAATTCGACCGTCTCCGGTAAGACTAATATTCGCTACATTTGTAGCCGACTCTAATTTTGTACCCGCATTAAAACGTTCAATACGTTTTAATATTTGATTATTACTTGCTAGTTCGACATTCCAGCCCTTAGCCCAATTAATGGGAGTGGCCGTTGCATCTAATGGGGTTAATATTATATTAACGCCTTGTTTGATAGCTTCAGATCGTGCAAATGCGATAGCACCAGAAAAGGTATTAATTTGAGAGACCAATCGATTGCTATTAGCCATCGACTTATAATTAGGAACCGCAATACTCAGTGCAATACCAAAAACCGCCATTGTCACTAATAGTTCGACTAAGGTAAAACCTGATTGTTGTTTTATTGTTGGAGAGGCTTGTATGCGATTTACAATTTTAAACATGCTAAATATTCCATTATGGTTTAATTTTAAATGTCCTAACTAAGTGTTTTAGCCTGTCTTTCATTTCGAGACGAATTTAGACAGTTGTTATTCTACTCTTAACGACACAACTATCAATCACCCAGCTCGCATCTCATCCTGAATTTTTATACCGTTAGTCAGAAAGTCACACATAAAACATGTATTTTTTAGACTGACTCTAAGTGTATGAATTTAATAGGACTATTGTTAAATGGATATAAGAAGTTGCTTATATTGGTATCTTTTTAAAATTTAATCGAAATAACAGGCAGATTTTTTATAAATAATGTCCATACTAGAATAATACCTACACAATTAGATGTTTTAAGTAGCCTGATGAAACACAATTGTGAAAGTTATTTTGTCGTAGGGGAATGGTATTGTTTTTGAAACCACTATTATTAATGGTATGTTTAGTCATCGTCGAAATTCTGCAGAGCGGTCGTTTCCAACATAACACATTATGCGCGGCACCATTGCCCCCTGTCCCTGTTAAGTCAAAACAAATACTTCGCGAGACTCAAACTTATAGTTTTGGAGTTGTACCGCAACTAGAACAAAGAAGAATATACCACATCTGGCGACCAATTTTAGATGAACTCGAAGCCCGTACTAATATTAAATTCAAAATGATCGGTACCGCAAAAATTCCCGACTTCACGCGCAAATTTCTAAAAGGTGAGTTTGATTTTGTTTACATGAATCCATATCACGTGATACAGAGCATCGATACCCAAGGTTATATCCCCTTAGTGCGTGATGGTGGGCGTTCGCTCAAGGGTATTATCGTGGTTTCAAAGGATAGCAAGCTCAAAACACTAAACGATTTACAAGGTTTAACAATTGCATTTCCTTCCGCCAATGCTCTTGGGGCATCACTATTAAATAAATCAGCATTAGACATGCAAAAAATACAATATCAAACGCACTATGTTCAAACTCACAGCTCAGTTTATTTGCATATTGCAAAAAAACTATATCAAGCCGGTGGTGGTATTCTAAGCACACTCATTTCTCAGAAACAACAAATTAAAAATTCACTTAGAATAATCTATCAATCGCCACCAGTTACGCCGCACCCTATTTCAGCTCATCCGCGCGTTGTGAAAGAAATTCGTTTAAAAGTAAAAAATGCCTTGTTAGAAATGTCTAAATCTAAACACTTTCAAAATTATTTGAATAAAATACCAATAAAAAAAATGACAGCAGCTACTATAGATGAATATATGTCGTTACGTGAATTACACTTAGAAAGACTCTACATCTCAGAAAAAATTAACTAGTAAATTGTAATATACTTATGAATTTTAAATTCCCAAAGCTAGGTTTACGTTTTAAATTATTTCTACCGTTGATATTTTTTAGTATATTATTTGCTGCGTATGCACAATACCAATGGCTGCCACAATTTTTATCTTTTGTTCAAGAACAAGAGGCTAAAAATATAAATAGCCACTTGCATAGCGTTACGGAAGGTTTAGTGCCGTTATTATTAGAAAACCAATTAGCCAGCGTCTACGACAACTTAAATACTTTATTAATAAATAATGAAAGCTGGAAAAATTTAATATTAAGAGACTCTAACAATATCCAACTGTTTCCATTTAAAGACATTACAACTATCAACAATAAAAATAGTTATCATGCAGTGCAAGATATTACTTATCTCGGCAATACTCTTGGCACACTATATTTAACTGTCGATAATACTAATATAGTTAATATAATAAACATGCAACAGCAATTTTTTCTTGTTGCTTTAGTTTTATTACTTACGTTATTTTCAATAGCGATTGTAATTGTACTTGAAGTAGTTGTACGACAACCCTTACATTACCTAGCCATTGCATCTGACAAAATTGCACAAGGCGATTTTAATATCGACCTGCCAAAACAACACCACGATGAAGTTGGTAAGTTAATCCATAGCTTTTCCTTAATGCGTTATTCTATTCGAAAATATCAATCAAAATTAAAAGTTGAAATTAATAGTCACAAAAAAACCGCCGATGAATTGTTTAAAGAAAAAGAACGGTTTTCATACCATGCCACACATGATGCTCTAACCGGATTGATCAACCGCCATGAATTTGATCGCCGATTAACCACTGCATTAGCAAGAACAAAAACAGATAAATCAAAACATGCGATTTTATATCTTGATTTGGATCAGTTTAAAGTAGTTAATGATACCTGTGGTCACATTGCAGGAGACGAGCTATTACGCCAACTAACGACATTACTTAAAAATAAAATTCGCGACCGCGATACTTTGGCACGTTTAGGTGGAGATGAGTTTGGGGTGCTGTTAGATTTTTGCCAACTAAATCAAGCTGAGCAAATTGCTGAAGTGTTACGCGAAACAATACAAGATTTTCGTTTTTCGTGGAATGATAATGTTTTTTCTATTGGCGCGAGTATCGGACTGGTATCAATCGATGAAAATTCTGATAATCTCACCAATATACTGAGCACTGCCGATACCGCCTGCTATATAGCCAAAGAACGCGGCCGAAACCGAATTCACGTTTACGAGCAAGGCAATGCCGAGCTTGAAAAACGCAAAGGTGAAATGCAATGGGTGCCAACAATTACCAAAGCACTTGAAGATGATCGATTTAAATTATTTTATCAACCAATAGTCCCAGTTAATCAGCATCGAAAAATTCCTAATCACATTGAAATATTACTTTCAATGATCAGTGAAGATGGTCAGCAAATCCCCCCTGGCGCATTTATCCCTGCCGCCGAACGGTTTAACTTAATGGAGTCGGTTGATATTTGGGTTATTCAAAATGCGCTAGAATACATTGTTAAATACAATCGCGCCAAACCAGATAACCCAATGATGTTTTCAGTAAACCTGTCAGGTGTTTCGTTATCAAATGATACTGTGTTAGCACAGATTATTGATTTGATCGAACGCTTTAAATTAAAGCCAGATACTATTTGTTTTGAAATAACAGAAACAGCAGCAATAGCCAACCTAAGCAATGCTTGTACTTTTATTAAAGAATTAAATCAACTAGGTTGTCAATTTTCATTAGATGATTTTGGCAGTGGTTTGTCATCGTTTGCTTATTTAAAAAACCTACCGGTTAATTCAATTAAAATTGATGGCTCATTTGTAAAGGACATTAATAAAGATTTAATGGACTTTGCTTTTGTAAAATCCATTAATGAAATTGGCCATGTTATGGGCATGAAAACCATTGCCGAATTTGTTGAAAATGTATCGATATTAAAGCTACTACGAGACATTAATGTTGATCTGGCACAGGGATTTTTCATCCAACGCCCTACACCGCTGGATGAATTACTACAAGGTCACTATAACACCAGTAAAGTATCATAAATGATAATATCAATTTTGCAATAAGCTTGGTATACGTTTCTTAAAGGCATTAAAACAATCACGATCAAGAATAGTGTCGCATTGTTTTTCCATAATAATTAACACTTTTACCAATGACAATGATTCAATACAGCCATTACCAATCATCAAGTTATCGAAAATATTCGCTACTGTTATTATTCTAGTTTCTAATGTGATCTTTGATTCGGTCATTGCTTTGGGATAACCTTTGCCGTCCAGTCTTTCATGGTGTGCGCTGGCTACTTTTGATAACTCTTTAAACGATTGTAAGTGATGTAATAATTTAAACGTATTAGCGCTATGCAGCTCAACTTCTTTTTTTTCACTTAATGATAATTCAGATTGTTTATCTAACAACAAGTTACTTAATCCCATATTTCCTATATCGTGTAATAGCGCGCCACGATATAACCATCGTCTTCTTCCAACGGATAAACCTAATTCATTTGCTATTGCATCCGTATACAATGCAACACGGGTACTATGGCCATTGGTATAAGGACTTTTAGAATCGACAATTTGAGCAAATGCGGTGGCTATATCATCAAGTCGTTCATCGTCAATACTAAGATTAGTTGTTACAGATTGCAAAGAATAGACCTGCTGTTTTAAATTGGATTCAGAAGTAAATGACTGCCATGTGGTACTATTATGATTATTTTTTAATAAGCTAATTAAAATTGTAACCAACTCTGGACTAAACCACTTACCAGACCGTTTTTTTATTTCATCAAGCGCACAATCAATACCATTTTGTTGAAAGTAAACATCAAATACCTCGGTAATTAATGCAATTTGAGAGCTAACCGGTATCACATGATCTTTTATCCCATCAGCCTGACCATTACCATCCCAATGTTCATTTAAACAGTGTATTGCATCGGCGACATTATCATTAAATCCCAATTGGATGACTAAATCTGCACCTCGTTCTGATCGCGTTCGAAATAACTCATTAAGATAATATTTGCCATTCAAAATAAGTGGTAGTAATTTTGCAGTTCGAGTTAAAAAGTTAGAACGAATACTTGTATTGGAAAAAATGAATTTTAAAAGATCGACAATATTATTAGTATCGAGAACTTTTAATTTAGATTTAATAATTTTCTCATCGCACTCAAATAAAAGCGTCAATTTTGAGGAAATACTGCTACCACCAATGTCTTTTAATAATAAAACAAAATATAAATCCCATAAATCTTCAGCCTCTAGCGCTAATAATTGCCCCATTTTAGATCCTAACCAGCAACAGCGTAAGCTATGCCCCGGCGTTAAACCTTCGGCCATATCCAATGCATAACTAAACGAGCCAATAACTTCTGATAATAATAATCGATGTGGCTGGGGTAATAAATCAACAACACGAGCAGTAGGCATTAGGTGAGATAACCTTAATAAAACAATTTAATTGAACAAATTTTGAACATAACTATTAATCGGCACTATACACACCAGCTTTAGGCTCGTTAAAATAAATTGTATAAATAGTGAAAGTTTTAACGAAGAAGGATCGATTGAATCGTTTATACCGATATTGAAAAAAAGATTAAAGAAAAATAAAATTATAATTTATTAGCTACTATTTTTACATGAACAAATCCGAATATAAGACCTGTTACTAAACCACCTGTGTGTGCCATATTAGCAATAGGGCCTAGTAATCCCGTCCAGCAAATAAAATACCAAATTAACATCATATACACTATTTCTTTGGGTAAGGATGCGCCAAACCGAGGGTTAAATTTCCCTTGCACCCAAACATAAGCTAGTAGACCATAAACCACACCAGACATGCCACCAAATAAAGGGCCAGAAAATGTGTATTGAGCAAGATTACCCACAATACCATAGACAACAACTTGACTAAAAATATTTAAGCGACCTTCTAACGTCTCAATAGTACCACCAAGATCCCATAACCACATCATATTAAAAATAATATGTATATAGGATAAATGAATAAAAATAGGTGTTAGTAAACGCCAAACATCGCCTTGTGAAACTTCATAGAGATATACCGATGGTGATGCAATACGCGATATCATAAACATTGCCGAGTTTTCTGATTTCCCAAAATCTGTAACAAAGGTAATTACAATGCTTAATACAATTAAAGCTAATGTCAGTTGTGGTAAACGCGGGAATTTTTGTAAGCCAATCATAAGAATATATTCTATTAATACTACCAACTAAGATTTGTTGCTAAAAAGAATCGAAATCCTTGTTGTGCTCCATCTAACCATTTAATTGCAACATAACCATTTGCATTAATATGGTAGGCAACACCAACACCATAGCTTACATTTGTTTCATTTTTGAATTCAATAGTTTGAGATAATGGTTCAAGTGCACGTTCATTACCCAATAACTCGGTATAACTAACATCAGCTAGTAGTTGCAATCGTTCGGTTAAGCGATAAAAATTACCTATACCAACACTTATGTCATACCAATTAACAGTGATTTTTTGATCCGCATCATCACCACGTAATATATGATATTGGTACTGAGTCATAATATTTAAACGATTATTACTGGTTCTAAAAAGATCATAGTTAAAATTAACTCCGGCAAAGTAACCAACAGCATAACGCGCAGCAGGAATAAGGTTATCATCTTGAACTTGTTCTTGATAACCAATAATTATACTACCAGCAAGAAACTCCGATAGTCTCTCAGATCGATAAGCGGTAACTGAAGACACACGGGTATTAACTGCAACATCATTATATAACCGTGTTGATTCGGTATGAGTAATATTTAAATTGAAGCTACTTTCAGCTTCTAAACTAACAGCAGGCTTAACCAGAGTAAAAAGCTGTAAAAAGGCTACATTCAGAATTAATACAATATTAAGTTTTAAGTGTGGTTCCGTTATCATAAACTCATGATAAACGATATTAATATTAATTGTTAATCCTATTTTAATTTTTTGGCTCTAAACAAGCCATTTATACCAGCATCGCTGGTAAAGTAAAAGTCACCATTGGCTGTATTTATAACACCAACAGGCCTAGCCCAACGACTACCATCTGTTAATTGAAAGCCAGTAATAAAATCATCAACTTGTTTCGCAACTGCATTATCAAATCGGACTAAAACAATCTTAGGTTCTCTACGCCCTGATTTTTTATTTGAAAACCAAGTTTTGTTAGGAACAGCCCAAGAACCATGCAATGCGACCAACGCATCACCAAAATAGTTTGTTGGTTTTTTTTCCGTATTTATAAATGAAACTGCCATGGGTGCATTTCTAGCATCAAATGTTTGGACAGGCTTAACTACCCTATCTATGGCAATTGGCGGTTGTGTGTTAATGCAATTATCCCTAACAATTTTATTATTTACAAATTGAAACCATGGCATACCATGAAATGAGTTTGGAAGTAATTTACTAAAATATTCACGAGGTTGATTGAACCCTAAGTGGTCAGGACCGTTATTACTGGCATACATAACACCTGATATTGGATGCCAATCAAATCCCACAGGATTACGTAATCCTGTTGCAAATGGCTGCCACACTATTTTATTTTTTTCATTCAAAACCATCACGCCGCCACGACGTTCTGATGCAGGATAATTCATAGCTATAAATTGATTAGAACAATTACCAGATATACCAAGGCTTAGGTATAATTTATTATCTTTTCCAAGAGCAAGTGTCCGACTATTATGACCAAAACCTCCTGGTAGTGAAATATATTTTTGTATGTTTTTTGTTAAAACTTTATTTTGTCCTGTTTTATAAGCGGCTCGATATAAACCATTTGTTTGAGCTATATAAATATAATTATCACGCACCACAATACTATGCGGGTAGTTGTTTAATTTTAATAATTTAATGGCTTTAGTATAAGGTGCTGTCAAACGGTAAACATAACCTGATTTTGAACCAATAAACATTTCTCCTTTTTTACTAATACTAATTATTCTAGGCTGTTCTAATTCAGCAACAAACTCTAATTGATAATGCTTTGGAAGCTTAATTTTAAATATATTATTCAGGATCTTTATTTTTTGAGTGTGGTATTGAATTTTTTGTACGGCAGTAAATCCAAAATGGGAATAAGCGTTAAATAAAATTAATATTAATATTGCTTTAACTCTCATACGATTTACAGTTTGGGTTGAATAATAAGTAAGGTTAAATCATCCGAATTACTGTTTTCAGCCTGGTGTGTTTTTAACGCTGATTTAATATTGCTTAATAAAATATCTGGCTTATTAGAACTATTTTGAATAATATTAATTAATTGTTGTTCACCAAACATTTCACCTTGAGGTGATAATAGTTCAGTAATACCATCGGTATATACAACTAAAATATCATCCTTATTAATGATGATCTCGGATGACTGCCATAATTTACCCTGCTCTATTCCTAGCGGAATTCCAATATTATCGGATAATAATTCTATCGAATTATTATTAGCACGTTTAACGATGGGTGCAGGATGACCTGCATTGGCATAACTTAATATATGTGTTTTGGATTGATAACTACTCACAAAAGCAGTAATAAAACCATTTCGGATTAAACGCGTAAATAAATATTTATTAGCATAATTAAATAAACCTGCAGGATCAGAATTCGTACTGGGCTGATATGTACGTAAAATTGCATCAAACATGGATATTTCAACAGCAGAAGCCGTACCATGTCCAGAGGCATCAGCAATAATAATACCAAACAATTCATTTACAGTATCATGAGTAACGTCTTTTAAGAAATCAGTTAATCTTGCAATATCATAATAATCACCACCTGATAGCTGATATGGTTCATATAATACGGCTGTACTTAATTCATTAAACGTTAAATTTCCTTGAGGCAATAATTGTTGTTTTATTTTTGCAACAGACTTTAATTCTCCAGCAATCCATTCATTCGCTTCATGCAGTTTTTTTGTTTCTTCGATGCTTTCGATGTAATTTATTATTAAAGTAGACACTAATAGTGTGCGTTCAATATCAACTTTTTCAAGTTGCTGTTGTCTGGGAAATAATAATACAAACCAACGACACTCATCACCATAATGAAAAATAGGAAATGTTATAGCGTCAATATATTTTTTAAAAATATCATTAAATATCGAATCAATCCCGTATTTCTCACCTTTAAATTTTGCAGGTTCCGATTCATTTAAAAATAATTTCAAAAAATCACCTGAAAAAATTTTTAAACAATTTTTTTGTTGTAATACATTATGTTCTTTAACACAGACACTGCCCGTATGATCATAGAGTAGTGTGAGTCTCACGCTTGACAATACAGAATCAGAGCTCACCATTAATGCTATGGCACAATCGCCATAACGTTTACGTAGTTGTTGAGAAATTGAATGAAATAATTTTGAAGACGCATCGTCTTCGTAACGTAACTTTGAAATTGTTTTTAATAACGCTTTCATAAAGATATTGTATTTTAGAAATTAGTTTAAATTAACTATAGGTATAATTCAGAAAAAATCACATTAATTTAGTTAAAATATTAAGTAACATTTATTTTGCAATATTATAAACATTTCCTGGTATCCAAGCTGTTTTAACAAACCAAGCTGAGAGTTCATCGGCCTCCAATGGTTTACATATATAGTGTCCCTGCGCACGGTTACACCCTAAAATTTCGAGCAAATCATACGTTTCTTTATCTGAAACACCTTCTGCGGTTACCACCCGCCCCATATTATGGGCTAAATCGACTGTGGAACGAACAATAATAGCGTCATCGTCATCTTCGAGCATATCCATTACAAATGATTTATCTATTTTAATTTCCTGAGTTGGCAGCTGTTTTAAATAAGATAATGAGGAGAAGCCCGTACCAAAATCATCAATAGCAAGATTAACCCCAATTTGGTGTAGTTGTCTTAAAACATCTTTTGCTCGTTTTAGATCAGTCATCATACTATTTTCAGTAATTTCTAACGTTAGCTCTGCCGGCAAGCTATTGCTAGCTAATAGGATATCGTTTAAATATTTTGGAAAATTAGAATCTTGAATATCGGACATCGATAGATTAACGTGCATTGCAATACTAATACCTTGTTTGTTCCAAGACCGCATTTGTTTTAATGCACGCTCAAGTACCCACCGGGTTATAAGCCCCATTATTCCCGCATTTTCAGCCAAGGGAATAAAAATTTCAGGGGATATCACACCGGATTCTGGGTGGTTCCAACGTATTAATGCCTCAACACAAGTAATGTGTCCTTTGCTCATATCAACAATAGGTTGATAATAAGCAATCAATTCATTATTTTTTATGGCTTTATGTAATTCACCCGTTAATTTTAAACGATTTAAAGAATATTGATCTAACTTCTCATCATAAAGGATATAACCACACTGTTTTGACTTAGCAACATACATTGCAATATCTGCTTTTTGAATTAGAGTATCGCAATCAAATGCATCATGTGGATAAATAGAAATTCCAATACTCATAGCAACATTTAAGTTATGTCCTTCAACCTCAAATGGCTCTGCAAGACTTTTAATTAATTTTAATGCTATCGCTTGTGAAATACCCGAGCCGGTATCGGGTAATACAATTGCAAATTCGTCACCACCAATTCGAGCAAGCGTATCGGTATCGCGTAAAACTTTTTTTAACCTTGGAGCAATCTGCTGGATTAACAAATCACCCGCAACATGACCCAAGGTATCATTAATTTCTTTAAAACGATCAAGATCCATTAATAATACACTAACTTGTTTTTGCTTAGGATTTTGCCCACTGATAGCTTGTTTAATCCGCTCAAGCAATAAACTTCTATTTGGTAAACCCGTCAAACTATCATGTAATGCATGGTGTCGTTCTAATAATGCAATATGTTGCATTTGAAGAATATTTTGATAATTCATTCGACTGACAATAAATACAAAAAGACTGCCGCCGAGTAATAATAAAGAAACAATCAGATCACTTCTTGAAATAATCGTCTCAAATAGAGATAAACCATAAACGATAAACCCAGTAATGAATAATACAATTAAGAAGTATAACGGCTGCCAATTAGCCCCGATTTGAAAGCGATTATTGATGATGCGGCGTGTTGTCATCAATGCCGCTGTCAACATAAAACAGCCAATAATAATCGCAGCTAAGGATATTACTTTTAATACCATATTAAAAATGTAGTCCGTAATTTTTAGAATTTGAAATTTATGCTCGAATAGAGATAAAAAGACATAAACTTTATTTTTATTTTTTTGTGTAAACAGGTATATTAGTTACATATACAATTTATAGCAATCAGCTTTAAAATATATCTGTATTCATATAACATAATATAGATATTTTATACCTTTTTTTATATTTCTATGAAACAATAATTTCGTATAAAAATTTAATTTACGATCATTAATTAAGCAACAAATAAAAATGACTACATTATTTTGTGCATGTGGAAGTAACAAACATTATAAAGATTGTTGTTTAAAATTTTTAGACTCGATCCAATGTGCTAACACAGCCGAACAATTAATGCGTTCTCGTTATACGGCTTATACACATTATAAACTAAATTATATTCTAAAAACATGGCATCCTAAAACACGCCCAAAAAATCTGACTTTAACGGACTCAACTCAAACAAAATGGACGCAACTCTATATAGTTAATTGCGAAGCCGGAAAAAAACAGGATGACAATGGTCGTGTAGAGTTTGTTGCCTATTATTCAGAAAATCACGTTTTTAAAAAACTACACGAAATCAGTCAATTTATAAAAATAGATAATAACTGGTTCTATGTTGATGGCAAAATAATTGATAACTCAAATTACCAGCTTGGTCGAAATTTACCGTGCTATTGTGGCAGTGGTAAAAAATATAAACAGTGTTGTTTAATATGACGAAATCTTCGATTACTCAAACAACCATTCAAGTAAATAATAAATATATTGACCTTCAGATGATTTAGACGGACCAATGACTCTAGCAGCATATTGCATTTTATCTGGATTACTTTGTGCTATAGCTTCTAGTTTAGACACTTTAACATCAACGCAAGCTTTCGGAAATCGTCGTCTACTGCGCCTTGGAACATATACCACAGCATAGTGTTCTTGCGATACTCTTGATTGTGGATCGAGAGGTACATAACCGCGCATAATAAATTAATTGTTCCTTATTTGCTCAACTAGAATTAACTTGAGTTCGGATTTAGTATATAAAAATTAAAACATAAAAAACGGCCAATATTAACTGTAATATTGCAAATATTCCGGCTTTTTTAACAAAATCAACAAAAGATAATTTTAAACCGTGTTTATGAATAATGGTAACAGCAACCAAGGTTGATGCACTACCAATTGGCGTAATATTTCCGCCAAGATTCGCACCAAATACGACTGACCACCACAACGGTGAATCACTCGCGGTGCTACCGGCCGCAAGTATTTTTGATAACATCGCGGCTAATGGGATATTATCGGTTACTGAGCTGGCAATGGCTGATGATAGTAATAACATCGCTGTACCTTGCAGATTTTTACCTTCACCAATTAGATACGAAATACCCTTACCAATAAGTGTTAATACCTCAGTATATTCCATTACATTGATAACCACAAAAAGAGCGACAAAAAATGCCAGTAAATCCCAGTCGACTGATTTATAAAACTGATCTACTTGCGATTTATAACGCAATAACATGATAGCTGCGAATGTTAGAGCAACAAAACCCATGCCTAACTCACTGGCTATTGGCAGCACTGAAGTTGATGCAATGAAAATAATAAATAATAACAACATAGCAGCAGCGAACCAAAAGAATGCTTTACTTTCGATTCCATCATTTTCGTCAAAGCCCGATATTAATTGCACAGCTTCATCCCGTTGTTGCTGAGTTTCTAATTTTTTAATATTAAATACTTTTGAACCAATAAAAATGGTTCCGATTGTTGCAACTATAACGAAAGGACTTGATTTTAAGAAAAAATCCACAAAACTAATACCCGCCGCATTACCAACAATAATATTCGGCACCGAACTAATTAATGTTAACAATCCACCAATATTGGTTAATAGTGCTTCAGTTAATAAGAACCCAAGCAATAAATGTTTTTGATTTAATTTAGATAATGATACAGCAGTTAATGAACCAATAATAATCATCGCGGTGACATTATTTAATACCGCAGAAAATACTACCGTCATTAAACAATAATACCAAAGTAATTTTAATGGATCGCCACCTGAAACCTTGGTCAGTCGTATTGCAATCCATGTGAATAAACCCGAGCGCGAGGTTACATCCACAAAAATACTGGATCCTAAAATAATTGCGATAACACCCCAATCGACAGCAGTGATATAAACTGGGATTTTCACACGATGGTTGCCGGGTAAGATTACATCTCCAAAAGGAATATTTTGAAAATAAGTGCCTAAAATTAACGCAACAATGGCAAAGACACTGACAATAATTGATTTTTTTGCGTGTAGTTTTTCTTCAAAAGCCAATGAAATTATCATTAACAATAATAAAATTGAAAACAATATTGTAATTCCTAAAGGCACATCGGGAACTACCCCTGCTAATGTTTCTAAAGTGCCATTAGCAGCTTGTGTTGTAATTTGTTTTTCACTCATGAAAGATAAACCTAGTATTAAATTAACAATAATGGAATGGTTCGAAGCTCAACCACCAATGGATAGGCCAAACCATGCATTGCCATTTGTTCTTTATCCGAGGTATTCATCACTAATAAATCGACCTCGTGTTGATTTATATATTTTTTATATTCCGTTAGATGATGCCCAAAACCTACGATGGCTTTGATATCAATATTGGGTTTTTCTTGCTCTAATAGTGTTTTAACGGATTCAATATAATCTTTTGGATTTTTTAGTAATTGCAAAGCAATTTTCTCGCGCGCTTCATCAGTATCAATTGTTGATATTTTTGATATTACTTCCATATAATAATCAAACGTAGTGGCATTTTCGATGTGCATTAAATATAAGCGACCTTGTGCTTGAGTAAAGTGAGCAGCGTTATTCACTAAGTCATTATCAAGTGAAAGATGATCCGTTATTGCCATTACCACATTAGTGTTTTTTAAGCTCGAGAACTTACTATTTTTTTCTTGTGGATGCGGTACGACCACAACAGGAATCAATGTTTTTTGAATTAAAACATCTAGATGTTCACCCAAACTATGGCTATATTGCCAAGCACTACTGTGTAAATTACGATAGGTAAAAATCAATTCTGGTTTAAGCTGCTCAATACTATTCATTAAATCTTGCGAGCTAGTGTAATCATTTTTGTTTAAAGATAACCATTGAGCATTATGTTCAATATCAATGTTATTTGAAAATATTTTTATCGAATTTTCAAACTCTCGGTGTGCAGCAGAATCTAAATCAGAAATTATAATAATTTTGTTAAAATTTAGCTGCTCACTAACAAACACATCGTGTAATGCCGAGCGAAACACGCTTTCAAATTGATCTACTTTACTCATAAGCTTATTTATAACCTAATAACATATAAAATATGTATGCAATACTAACTAACACTAAACCTGCACCCCAAAACACCAGCCATAATTGTTTACCAAAACGTCCACCAAAAACAAATAGAATACCTATCATTAAGCCAATAATGGCCGTAAGCATTAATACATCGTTACCGATAATCGGTTCGATGATGCCGTCCGTTTGATTTTGATAAGTTTCTTCGCGATAACGCATATCAAGTTAATATTTATAGCCTGTTTAGTTAAGTATCGCCAAAATTTAATAACCGAGCTTGAGGTACAGGTAATTTTAAAATACATTCGCTAACACAATAAATAAACCCGCGAAAAAACTAAATTTCATTACAGATAATATTGATATTCTTGAGTTACCCAAACTTAACCCAGAACCATCGAGGGCATTGATGATTATTTGCAACCAACCAATCCATATAATCGTTATAAGCGATGCGTACCAAGCTTGGAAGCTTTTCGTTAATGTTGCAAATATATCAATCATTCTTTTTTAAATTTATCGTATAACAATTAAAAGTAAGCATGCATCTTAGCGTATTAAAATATTCATAACAATCAATTAGATATTTTAAATAGTTAGCAATTTACATTCATTTTATAAATCAAACAGTAAATAAAATTACATTAATGAAATTCAATTTTTAGCCGCTAAGATGTAGATAGTAAACCATTCTTTAGTTAATTAAACTTATAATTTAGGGGGAAAAAATGAACACAGTATGTGTACACGTTGATGAAAACATGGATTCAGATCTAATGAAAAAAATAAAACTCGGATTATTAAAAGATAATAATATCAGTAATGTCGAAATGAACCCAAAGCAGCCTCACGATATTTTAGTTGAATATAAAGTATCACCCAATTTACCACTTGAAATTACCAACCAACTTAAAAAATTTGGACTGCATTCTTATATTTGGGGTGCTTAATTTTTTTATAAAGGAGCTATCACGCTCCTTTTATTAAAAATAATGCCCCGAGTGAAATAGAGAATGTTCAAATTCATTTTCCTCAGTATCATCATTCGATTTACGAATAACAGCTTCAACCAAGGCAGATTTAATGACTTGATGATCAATCACTTTTGGTAGTAGCCGTTGCATTTGAAATAAACGGTTAACATGCTTACTCGCTAGATTTTCCAAACTCACTCGAGACTCATCGGTTAAATGTTGTAGTAATAATAAAAATGGTGATTGCCAAGAAAAAAATTCTTTTACGACTGCTGAGGTATCTTCTTCTAACCAATCGTCATTGAGCATTAATATCGGAAATTCATCACGAGTTAAGTTTCTACCGGCCAAACACTTAACATGTGAACTCGACTCTAAACCAACTCCATTGCCTTGCTCATCACGCAAAAACCATTGAGTGTAATTTTGATTGCCGGCAGATTGGTCAACTTGCTGTGCTAACCAGTCTGCATGATTTAGGGCATTACTATTTTGTTTTTCTAAAAGGCGAGAATTGAACGAGTGTTGACATTTGATACCAGGACGCCACTGTCTCGGTTGATATTCAAGTAATTCATTTTCATAACAGGCACTATGTAATAGTGCTAATGGTTTATCACAATATTTATCCAACAGCCATAACTCGTAATTATCTTTAAGCGCAAAAGGAACCTTATCTGCATGTTGTTTTACGATAGCTAATAGTTCTAAACCACTTTGCTGAATAGCACCATATTCCATGGTGCTTATTAATGGTGCTCGGCAAAGACCTTCCTTGCGACTCCAAGTAGCAAAGCGAATATCTGGTGTTTCAATACGCACATCACCATCAAAAGCCATGCCTTGTAGCACTTCATCGTGTAAATATAATGTCCAATGAATACCATCGGTTGTTACCGCATCGGCATTACCCGCTTCAATAACATTCATCACGCCGCGAAATGGATTAAGCATGCGTTGGCTGTAGCAATAGGGTCTAAACTGACTCATTTCTAATTAACACCATCATTGATATAATATTAATCATGCAAATTTTGTGCTAAATATTAATACTCGAAACCTAATTAAAATTACTTATATATAAAGCATAGAGTATAAATTCACTTAGTAAATGTTAATGTAATTCAATATGTTAATCAGTACGCATAGAATGCCATTAATTTTTTGGATTTCAGATTAATCCAGTAATTAAAGGCTTTATAAAAATAATGGAATTAATTGTCAGAATTTTGACAATTTGTGCTCGCATAACAATAAACAAAACGCGTTATTTATAGCGTCGACAGCGATACGGTAATGTATTTGAATTTATACCAGAATATTGATAGGCACGTTTCCTTAAATCTGTACTTTTTACTTCCATTTTAGTGAATACACCAATGGCATTTTCAAAGGCAGGTAGAGTGAATTGTAGAGCAGAAGTAAATTTGTTAACAATTTTTTGTGATTGAAAATAACCACTTTGTCTAAGATTTTTTGGTGAAATAAAATTAAAAATCAATGAACCTTGTTTCGTTAAGTTTTTTTCAAGTAGCTTAAACCAACGGCTATCGGCTTCAATGGCTCGTATTGGCTCGCCATTATCGGCACCAAATAAATCATCGATTATAATATCAAACTTTTCACCCTGATAGTTTTGCAACCACTGAACAGCATCAGCCTCTATTATGTTCGCTTGATTTTTTTTAATCTTAAAATATTTATACGCAATATCAATGTGTATCGGATTAAGCTCTACCCCAATAATTTCTAATGGCGCATGAAAATGCTGTAAATGATGTATCACTGCACCACCACCAACACCCAATAACAATACTCTTTGCAATTTATCGGAGCTATAAAAAAAACTGGGCAGTACGATTAAATCCCAAATACCACCGATGATATTACGATTAGGATGATATTGACTATGAAATACACCATCGGTATAAAGCCTAGTAGTTTTACCGACCTGTCTAACTTCATAGTTAACATTATCGATATTTTTTTGCCAAATTACCGCCATAGATTAATTATTCTAAACTTTATATTATAACTCATTAATCCATTGCTCGAGTAACCTAACTTCACGGCTTAAATAATCTTCATTTGTTGATGAGGAATTAAGAACACTAATACCCTGACAACGCCCCATTAAGTGCATTGCTAAAAAACTAGCATCTTGTGTCTGACCAATGGCTGAAAACTGTTTTTCTAACCATACTTGAAATAAATCAAACATATTATTCGCATCACTTTGTAGCGCGTGACGTAAACGGTTTAGTTCAAGACATAAAGAACCTAGTGGACAACCGAAATTTTTTACATTAGTTTGGCTCTTAACTAACATTAAAATGTAATTTTTTAAAAGTGCTTTTGGCTCTGGATAGTCTTGTTCCCATTGTTGCAACATTAAATTTATATCAGAGCGTCGTTTATCTAGCACCGCAGATAAAATGTCATCTTTCGTTTTAAAATAATAATAAAAATTTCCGCGAGCGATGCCAGCTGCATCAGCAATATCGGTAAACGAAGTATGTTCAAAGCCTTTTTCATAAAATAGATTATCTGCAATACTGATAATTTGTTTTCTGTTTTTGTCGCCCTTAGTGCCCATAAGAAACTGCTAATTCTTTAATATTACTGCATCATTAGAATACCTGTATTATAAATGATTTATTTTGAATTACTAATAAATACTTTTTAACTCAATATAACAACAAAGCTATTTAGGCGATTGCTTTAACCGATTCCTTAAAGGGATAATCGGTGTAACCCTTAGCACCACCACCATAGAATGTTTCTGTATCAGGCGTATTTAATTCACTGTCATTGGCAAACCGTTCTACTAGATCAGGGTTGGCTATATATAAAGAACCAAATGCCACTAAGTCAGACTGTTGTTGTTCAATGCTCTGTTGTGCTGACGTTTTAGTGTAACCATTATTCGCCATGTAAACGCCATCAAAACGTGATTTAATTTGACTATAATCAACTTGTTTTAATGCACCACCCATATCACCTTCCAAAACGTGTAAATAGGCCAGACCATATTGATTTATTTGCTCGGTGACAGCATTAAAAGTGGCTTGCGGTTGCGAGTCTTGAATATCATTAAATGTATTTTCAGGTGAAAGCCTAATCCCAACTTGGTTTGCCGGCCACTCTTGCAATACTGCTTCGATGACCTGTGTAATAAAACGACTTCTATTTTTAACACTTCCACCATACTCGTCTTGTCGCTTATTAGTGCCATCGCGTAAGAACTGATCTAATAAATAACCATTTGCAGCATGAATTTCGACCCCATCAAAACCTGCAATTTTGGCATTATGTGCCGCACTCTGAAATTGTTGCACTATATCTTTAATATCTTCTAACTCTAACGCCCGCGGCTCAACAAACTCTTGCATACCATCGTAGGTTATAGCCTCACCAGCAGGTTTAATTGCTGAAGGAGCAACCGGTAATTGATTCTCGGGCTGTAACGATGGGTGAGAAATTCGCCCAACATGCCATAGCTGTAAAAATATCCGACCTCCCTTAGCATGCACTGCATCGGTTACTGTACGCCAAGCACTAACTTGTACAGGGTGATGTATACCCGGTGTTGATGGATAACCAACGGCTTGTTCAGAAACTTGTGATGCTTCGGTAATAATTAAACCTGCACTGGCTCGTTGCGAATAGTATTCAATTTGTAGTTGCTGTGGCGCATTATCTTTATCAGCTCTATTTCGAGTTAATGGTGCCATTACAATTCTGTTTGGTAGTGCCAGTGAACCTAGTTTTAATGGTGTAAATAGCGTTGTTGTTGTCATGTTAGAATCCTTATATTTTATATTATTAAGATGATCGTCTTATCTTTAGAGTTAAAAATAGGACATTCATCTTACTTTGTCAACAAGTAAATAACTTGATAAAAAACAAGGTTATATGAAGCAAAATTAAATCACATTTTACTAATGTCAAGATTGTATATAAGATTTTTCTTATATAGAATTGCGCCTGCAAACAAATTCACACAATACAACAAAGGAATGAACGTATGACGAGTAATATAATTTGGACATGGTGGATCGCAGGTGGTCTATTAGGTTTGTATGCCATAATTCAATATTGGATTTCAAATCAACAACTAGGCTGCTCTTTGGCTTACGGTAATATTTCTCGATATTTACCCGGCTCAAGGATGTTTAATTCAGGTGAATTTTCAACCCCCAATAACTGGCGCTTATGGTTCATTATTGGAATCCCACTTGGCAGTTTTATTGCTCACTTAACATCTATCGACAACGCCTTTAGTCTTAACCTGAGCATGGGGGAAATGTACGAGCAAATAATGCCTGAAAATATCATCGGTAAAATTTTGTATTTAATTTTTGGTGGTTTTGTTATGGGTTATGGCGCTCGAGTGGCGGGTGGTTGTACAAGTGGACATGTTATAGCGGGCTGTTCTTTGATTAACCCTATTAGTTTCCTTGCTGGAGCATTATTTTTTGTGGGTGGCTTAGTAACTGTTCAACTCTTATTTTTTATACTGACCTAAAAATAACCCTTAAAGGACTAAATATCACCATGAAATATTCATTTGTATTATTAGGCGCGCTTTTTGGATTTTTACTGAGTCGCTCGGGCGCAACCTCGCCCGACTTTTACGCTAATTTATTTTTATTTATTGACCTGCAATTATTATGGGTTATTGTAGCGGCTGTTATTGTTGGAATTTTTGGTATTGGTGCATTAAAAATAATATCGGCTCGTTCAATTATTGGTAATATTAAATTAACGTTTGATAAACGACCGATGCAACGAGGACTAGTGTATGGTGCATTATTATTTGGTGTAGGCTGGGGTATGACAGGCTCGTGCCCAGGAACTGTACCAGCCATGATTGGTGAAGGACAAGTCTTACCCATTTTCACATTAATTGGTATCGTACTTGGAACCTATGTGTTTGATTTACGTAAAAAACATTAATTAACCTGAACTCGGGATAAGAGAAGTTTTAGGAATAAATAAAATATAAGCCCAAAGCACCGGACACTCCCCACGCGGGAATGAGGGTAGTTAACTGTCATTGTGTTAATTTTTAAAGCCAGTTTAAATATAATTGCTTAACTAAAATTCAATAATATGTTCCTGCCAATCATCTTCATGGACATATTCTTGCGAAATAACTTTATCTCTAACTGAAATATTTGCAATGTGGACTGATTGGTTTGAGTTTGATAACAAGGGATGCCAAGCTTCCAGCTTTTCGCTTTGAGATAATCGTCGATAAGCACAGCTTGCAGGCAATTGTTCATAAAGTGCTTTATTATAAGGCCTTAATACCACACAACCTGATGCTTTTTGTACTCGATGTTGATAATCGGTACAGCGGCACTCGCTACTATCTAATAATTTACAGGAAATATTTGTGTAAAAAAGCTCTTGAGTTTCATCATCTTCAAGTTTTATAAGGCAACATCGACCGCAACCATCACATAAGGACTCCCATTCTTGTTCCGACATTTCATCAAGTGTTTTTGATTCCCAAAAGCTATCACTCATCTGACTTCAACAAAAATATAGCGCTTACTGATTTTTTGATGATTCATTTGCCCAGAATGCATGTTCTCTATTTAGAAACTCATCGTACGGAATATAATGTGAACCATCACATGAAAACGTTAAGCCAACAATACCATTAAAGACATTTATCGTGCCCGAGCGTAAATACAAGGTATCATCCATAAACCTTAAATTTTTAAAAGATTCAAATACTTCAAATATTTTTTCTTCTGGAATTTCAGCATCTTTTGGATAACAGTGTATCGGATATGCCAGACAAATATTAGGATCAATTAGGGCTTCAATATCCAATAATCGATATCGATAAGGATCATCATACAACCAGACAATTGCGCGACTACTCGAAAAATGTAAAATAACGTGAAACATGCCATGACTTCGCATTAATTCTTCTAACACGGTAAGTATGACATCCATATGACGATCAAAACCGCTTTCAATTCGAGTTTGATGAAACACTGTACCTCGGATAGAGGGATCACCCTTAATTTGTTGCCAATGATGCGGTTCATCGTATAACTTTTTAGTTAACGGCAAATCCCGTAAATCAAAATCTGCGCCGATATAACCCAATGTTTTACCATTACCATCTCGAACTAACTGTATTGCAGTTAACGAAGGTCGTCTTGCTCGTAGACTAATGTAGGCATTTGATAATAAAAACCCCGAACTTGGTACAACTTCACGCATATAGGGTCGCTCGCGTCGATCACGACCATAATCTTTTTTAATAATGCCTTCATGACTAACATTATCACTAATTTGAATGGCATCCGTATCGAGCGCATACAAAAAAGTAAACTCAGGCAAGCATCTTAATTGAGAGATAAAAACTTTATCTAATTCGACTCTATTACCCCAAACTTCACTGCATTTTTGCGCGATAAGGTGTAATGGTTCTTTGAGCATGCCGGTTAACATGTCATGTTGTGCGGCTATATTTTGCTGCAAACTACCGGTGCTGTGAACTACTTCGTGTTCTTTAAGGCTTAAATTATTCATTCAAGTAAATATGGATTTCCGTCAATGGTAAGATAATTTATAAGTATTATTCTACTGCGATTAAATACGCCCTGCAATCAGATAGCCCCAAAACAGCGAACAGTACTGCGTATTTAATAATTAACTTGGAGTATAGTATGAAATCGACACTTCGCTATCCCCAAATACCACTAAGGTTATATTGTTAGGTAGTGGTGAACTTGGCAAAGAGATCATTACAAAAGTACCAACAATATTAGGCCTAGCTGTTTAAATTATTACGACAAGATATTAAATCCAATCGATTAATTTTGGATTCTGGCTTAAAACATTGCCGGAATTTAGAATTTAAACACTCAGACCCTAAACCTATTTAACTCTTGATAATGCCATAACATTAATACCCATTGACTTCCCTTCTTTATTCGTCCAAGCCATATAAACTTGTTCTTGAAACGCTTTAAAGTTTCGATTCATAGTTAATGAAAAATTTTGAACTGCTGTTATTGCATTCATCTTATTTCTTCTTTATTGATTTATCGTTAGGTTTATTGGGTGATTTTTTATTCTTTTCTAAATATTGTGCGAATGAATCAAATTGATTATTCAAAAAACGTTTATAAAAGCTGATCCACTGTGAAACATTTTCTAATGGCTCAGCATTTAATTCACAGCGGCTGATTCGACCGTCTTTATGCCATTGTAATAATCCAGCTTTCTCTAAAACCGTTAAATGCTTTGAGATTGCGGGTAAAGACATTTCAAAAGGCTCGGCTAATTCGGTGACAACCGCATCACCCGCAGCCAATCTCGTGAGTATTGCCCGACGAGTACTGTCTGCCAAAGCATGAAAATGAATATTTTGTCAACTCTTGGTGTTGACTCAAGTAACATATTAAAAACATAGCGCTAGAATGATTTGAACCGTTTTAATTTCTCAGCAAATTATTTCATTCATTAACGTAATATCCATATCATGAATACTCGTAAATTTAATTCTAAAATAAAATTTTAGCACTTCTATTCTAAATTACTAGAGATTGATAAACATATTTATCCTTTAACACAAACAACTTGCCGCAACGTATGTACTATTTCTACTAAGTCTTTCTGATTATCCATAACTACATCTATATCTTTATATGCAGCCGGAATTTCATCAATCACAGATTTATCTTTTCGACATTCAACACCTTGAGTTTGAGTCTCCAGATCTCGTTTACTGAATTCACGTCTGGCTTTCGAGCGACTCATTTTACGACCTGCACCATGCGAGCAGGAGCAAAAAGACTCGGGATTCCCCTTTCCACGTACAATAAAAGATTTTGCCCCCATACTACCCGGAATAATACCCAACTCATCAACTCCGGCACGAATTGCGCCTTTACGAGTAATATACACATTCTCACCAAAATGATTTTCTACCGATACATAGTTATGATGACAATTAATCGCTTCTTTAGTCACACCAAATTTAGGTAAATGCTTTTTTAAGGAATCAACAATTAAGCGCATCATTTCACGTCGATTATCCATCGCATAATCTTGTCCCCAATTTACAGCAGTAACATAATCATCAAAATGGTCTGCTGCTTCGGTAAAATAGGCTAAATCTTTATCGGGTAGATTATGAATGTGTCTTGCCATGTCTTTTTGGGCAAGTCTGATAAAATATTGGCCTATGATATTACCAATGCCTCGACTTCCAGAATGCAGCATTATCCAGACATCGTTATTTTCATCAATACACAGTTCAATAAAATGATTACCACCACCTAATGTACCTAATTGACGAATCCAAGTTTGAAAGGGCTTTTTCTGCATTTTTAGTAATTTTGGGTGTTTTTCTAACAACATATTTAAGCCACCCGATAAACCACGAATGGTTGAATCACGCGCCATATCGGTTTTGTGTTTATTAAATCCAACTGGAATAACAGCTTCAATTGCAGTACGTACCGCATGCAAGTTATCCGGTAAATCATGAGCCTTTATAGACAAACGTAATGCATTCATACCACAGCCGATATCAACACCAACTGCGGCAGGAATAATTGCGCCTTTACAGGGAATAACAGACCCCACAGTAGCCCCCTTGCCATAATGCACATCGGGCATTGCAGCTACATGGCTGTGTATAAACGGTAATTCTGATATATTTAATAACTGCTGATAGGCTTGATGCTCAATATCATCAGTATATATTTTTACCGGTACTTTACCTTTAGTAATTAATTTTTTAATTGGCATAACGTGTTCCTTTTTATTCTCTAAAATAATCATGACGGTTAGAATCATCGTATTGTTTTGATTTCATGCAACAGTTTTTAAAACCGACGGCCAGATTGACATACGCATAGATCATTACGGCCTAACTTTTCTGATAATTCTTTTTCGTCATTAACTATTCGTATTCCCCTTTTAACGTTTGTTTCAGATGGATATCCTTTACGACGTTTGCTAATTGTCTCAAAAGGAATATTCCTGATCGATAAAGTAATATTTACACACAATACACCTCCTAAATCGCCATGCGATACCATTCTGGATTATCTACTTTTTTGTAGATTTGTTTAAAATTTTTGTCCTGCAATAAAAAGTCAGGTGCGTTATTAGTTTTGGAAAAACAAAATTTTGATGGCAATTTACTATATAATGAACGAGGTGGTTTATCGTATTTAATTTTTTTCACTTTATAACCAGTACTATCACTATGATAATAAATATTTTTAATTCCAAGTTCTTTATCAATAAATTCAATTGTTGCCGCTAACATCGCTTCAGACCAAATTTTATTATAAGGCAATAAAACTTCTTCACAATATTTTATAATATTATCAAGAGATCCCGTAAACCCCCATCGATTAGACATATTAATATTTCGTTCCCTATAAAACCGTGCGTTACGTAATAAATTTTTAGCTCGACGCAACCAATCGCATTGAATTTCTTCTATTAACACTTCATTTTTATCAAAATCTAAATCTATCCTTGACCACGCTAATGTTTCACGAAAATAATCCCGTTCTTCTAATTCTAAAATTGGATGACCAATAAAATTTAATATCGATTCAAATTTTGGCTTTGCCATCCGTTTATATTGTTCATCATGTTCATTTGAAAAATTAAGTTGTAGCACTAAGTTATAGCCTCGCCTTGAAGTTTGATCCCACCTTCTACTATTACTGCCCCAACTCCCTAGAGTTAAAATAAAATGATGAGTATCCTCTGGCCATACACTATTCAAAATAGTTGACGTAAGTATGCCCTTACCTGCATTAGCGATAGCTAACTTAACATCCGGTTTATTTAGTAACCCAGAAAAAGACGATCTCTTAATAGTAGCAACTGACTCTCCTTCACCAATAAATCGTTCTAACAACATGAATGCATAACGATCTTTAAAGTATCGAAAGATGGTTCGCTCTTTTGGCATACAAGAAATTATTTCATTGACTAAATTAATATCCATATTACTGATTCTCGTTAATTTTAAAATAATGCGCCTAAAATTTAGACGCACTGTTTTTCCTTTAATTAAGATAACCCGTTAATTAGCATTCACTTGTAATTTCACAGTATCATTTAGAATACCATCTAAACCACCGAATACCGTTAGCCTATCAACCTTTTCAGTCACTTTTTCAAGAACCTCAAGTTCTTTTAAGCGCATTAAAGTTGGGTTATCATCCATTAATCGTGCCGTATTTAATAAGGAACGCGTAGCAGTTGGTTGCTCTACCAAATGAGCTATCTTTCATTGCTGGCATCAGATCAACTAAGTTATAAATATTTCTCGACGTTCTTTCGGACACTGCGTTTTTAAGAACGACATTTGATCCGCTCTAATATTACGATTACGCAGAATCAACCATTGAGCATGATTCGGGGTATACGGAATCGCATGTAAGCGCATACGGATATCCGGTAACAACTTATCTGCTTTACGGCCATTACACGCTTTACAAGCGGTAACAACATTCGTCCATTCATCTACTCCACCTCGTGATAGTGGAATAATATGATCTCGCGTTAAATGTCGATCAGCCATTATTGTCAAACAATACATACAAGTATGACGGTCTCGTCGAAATAACTCTCGATTGGTCAATGATGGTATGGCTTTATATTGTGTTCGACCAATAACACCTTTAGCTGCCACTATAGAATGAACATCAACATACGACCGCAGCTTTCTTACTCGATTCATTCCTCCATAGTAACGCACAGGTGAATCGCCTAAAGTCCATGCCACTTGATCTTTAGCATAAAGCAATACTGCTTCTTGCCAATCAATCCAATCCATTGCTTGTCCACTGACATTGACTCTTAAAATCATCGCCGTCATTTTATTCTCCTATTAAATTTATCATTCGTATTCATTTAGAAGTGTTTCAATCATTTATGGATCTCTGAGTAGGCTTCGAACCTATATTTCGATAATCAAAGTGTCGTGTCCTACCAATTAGACGATCAGAGGTTTTAAACTAGGGTGCGCCCCCAAGACGAAGGATTTGAACCTTCACCTACTTGATTAAAAGTCAAGTGTGCTACCTTTACACCAACAGCCAAAATCGTTGACTAAAGCCAGTATTAGTCGATTATGCAAAAGGTCGAATTAATCGCATCAAATCGTACAACTTTGGATTGCTGCGATTCTCAATCCAAGCATTCGCTAATAACCAACGTAGATTCGCCTGCGTGGGTACCGTCCTATTATCCGGTACACTAAGTTGGTCAATCAGTCGTCTAAATTTATTAATTTCATAACACGTCATAATGTACTCCTTTTAAATTGGGGCGATTAAACGGAATCGAACCGATATCTG